>Ga0268264_10000035_pt1 | contig 398196 bp, 371 predicted proteins | sample KBSSwiS32_FD_190357 | JGI IMG/M metagenome (GOLD analysis project Ga0268264, IMG submission 190357) | Switchgrass rhizosphere microbial communities from Kellogg Biological Station, Michigan, USA - KBS Switchgrass S3-2 (SPAdes) (version 2) | ecosystem: Host-associated > Plants > Roots >...
GGGGCGCCAGAACCACACGGCTTCACCGTCCGCAACCGCAAGCGCTCGTCTCACGCTCCGCTGCGTCCACCGCATCCCACCTCACGTTCGTGACGATCGCGATACGCCCCTTGTGTCCGAGGCGGGACGGGCAGAGCAAATCACATATTTCTGAAAAACGGAAGTAAAATATTTTTGCGCGGGGGGACTGGACAGGCCGAGCAGGTTGAAGGGGCTGGGGAAATCAATTTTCATGAGATCCGGGCTGCGACGCGTTTGATGCCTGGGCGCCGCGCAACGTCGGCGAACGGTGCGCTGTATCCCAGGCGCCGGCTCAGCAGCGCACCACACCCGCGAGGCGGCGCTCTGCGCCGCGTCCGGGCACAAAAGGGATGCGGGTGGCGTTGTTTCTGTCTATTCGGTAGCTTCAGCCAAATTGGCCGGTTCGGACCACTCCCGGTTCGGACCACTCAATGAAGGGGGGATGGTGCAAGGAAGTCTGGAACAGCCGCCGGTTGTTATTCGTTCATCGCAATCGACATCATTTGCGATGCTGATCATCAGCATCATCTTTGTGGCTGCAGGAGTACTAATCCTGAAGGACCCCAAGCAAGACCCCATGGTGGGCTACCTGGGCATAGCTTTATTCGGGCTTGGCATTCCCATCTTTGTGTGGCGCCTCATCCGCCCCGAAATCCTGATTTTGGCGCCCGACGGGATCACTTGGCGTAGCGCATTCAGAACCAGTCACTGGCCCTGGAGCGAGTTGCAGAGCTTTCGCCCGTATTCGCCCGCGGGCCAGAGCATGAAGCACCTCGGGTTTGATTTCACTGACAGCTACCACACTCGGAATAAACACCTTCGGCGTACCGTGAAAGCAATAACGGGTGTCGAGGGCTCTCTCGGTGGGGGCTGGGAGCTCAGCGCAGCTGATCTTGCGGATCTTCTGAACAAGGCACGGATAAAGTGGGCGGCATCACAATGTCGCAACACCTGAACTGGAGCCCTCACCGAACCGCGCTGCCCGGTTTGCGCGTTCGCCGCGAACACACCCGGGACGGCCCGGTGCAAGCCGAATGGTCGCGATCGGTCGTCATCCGAAACCTTTCACGAGTGGCCCAGTGATAATCACCTCTGATGCCGGGCAAGGATCCGGCCGGATAGCCAGAATGAACCGGATATCACGCCACCGACGACAGGCACGCTTGGGAGTAGATTTGAGTCGATCACCACGTCGTAGGCCCCGCCGTATGTTTCGACGAGAGCCCAGTAGAACGCGCGGTCCGTCAGCACATTGATCTTCTTGTCGGCGGCAAGCACGTGACCAGCGAAAACCGCCCGTGCCTGAGGCGGGACGGTGGACTCTCCATCCGGTGTGAACAGCCCGGAGGGGATGAACGACTGCGACGCATACTGGAGGTCGCCCGTCTGGCTCGCCTCGTAGGCGGCGACGGTCTCGAACGCGGCGATCTCGTGAGCAAACGCCGCAATCTGAACCTCCCTTCGCGCCGGCAGCGAGAGCCCTTCGTGCAGTTGGTAGTCTGGCGCATCGAAAACGAACGGGTAATACCCCATGTCGGGCGCGTCGTCCGCAGGGGGGCCGGCCCAGCCGTGGAAGGAGCCGTCCAGTTCGCTCGGCCCGGTCGAAGGGAGCCGAGCAGTCAACCCGACCCGGACGGCTGACTGGCCGGCGTAATGGGGGTTCATCCCGATGAGTTCATTGCTCGCGTTGACCTGAAGCCACATTTCCGCACCGCTCGGGTCCGACCAGTGCAGGTACACGCCACCCGGAGCGGCCAACTCCTTTGCAAGGAGGCCGATGCGATTCGCCAGCGAATTCATGTCCTCCACGGACGCTACCGGCAGGCCGATCGTCGAAAAATGAGACGTCATGGAATCCCCCCAACAGCGAGCATCGCGTGGCCCGGGTAAGCGAAGCGAGAGCCGGGACGTTGCGCTCTCGCCTCGCATCTCGCTTCGCTCATGCGGGCCACTCGCTGCTCCCGTCATGAGGACTCATCCCAACGTGGAGATGAAACACGGCTCGCGCCCATCCCGAACTGGAGATGTGGGCTTCTGATCGGTCTTGAACAACCCTTGTGAGGCCTCGGCGTTCGCAGCGCAACGCGCGAGCCAGCGAGCCACGAGAAAATCAACCCGCGCGGCAAGTCGCAGTTGAGCCGCTGCCCGCACAAGCCTCGCGTCCACGCTGTGATCGGATGGTCTCTTGACGTCGTTGCGGGCGTTCATCTTGCCCTCCTGCCGTTTCGGCGGAGGGAGCGGTCCTGCGCCGGGAGTTACAGTCTTGCTTTGTGGATCAGCCCCGCTTCGAGCTGAAAATTCGCGCGCCGTGTCATCACGGACATGCACGACCAATCGGCCAGCCGAACAAGCGGCCGGACGCGGGCGGCAGTCTCTGCGATGTGTGTGCGTGCGTTGTGCATTAGGGTCCTCAGGGCTGCAGGCATTTCAACCCGCGACGAATGTCATGATCTAAGCGCAGAGAAAATTCAGCGCGTCAAATGTTTTATGTTCACGGGTACGGAATTTGTAGCGTGCGGGCAATTTTCGAACGCCGGCGTGGCCGGCTGCGTTCAATAATTTCAGTCCGTGGTCATTGGGCGGAAAGTGGCGGTTTACTTCGCCTGACCAGTCTACCCCTGAAGCGGAAGCTTCCAGAGTACGACCGGCTCTGCGAGGCACCTGCACGCCGGACAGAATTTCGGACCCCTCAGGTTGAAGCATGCGGCCGCAGAACGCCCAAAAGGGTACAGGGCGAATTGGCGCCGAACGCGCAATCCGCCGTTACGTTTTGCGCGATGGTGGGTTACGTCGTTGCCGAAGAATTCGCGATGGGACAATCGCGGAGTTGGGCCGTTGGGGCCGTCTCCGCCGAAGCCACGCCGCAAGCCACGCCGAGGCATAGATGGTAGTCAGATAAGCGATGAAAGCGTTCCCGGAACTCGGCTGTTTATTTCGGGAACGAGCCGGGAGAACCGAGTGTTGGTGGCATGGAGGATATTGCCATGCTTCTGTTTTATTTGCCGATCATCATCTTCGAAGCGATGCTCGAAGCGAACATGGACAAGCGCAAGGCGGACGAGTCCACAGATGGTTGAATAGCCAAAGCGATCCACCTTGTCTAAGTCGCTGGGCGGCCTTGCCGTACTGCGTGTGGTTCATCATTTTCGGTTAGACCATCCCTGCCGTGTGCAAATGCCTTTTTAAGGGCGTCGGTCATTTGCGGACGTCTATAAGCGGCAAGCCGTTGATCTCGTCGCGTCGAGTGGCCGCTCGGTCTGATAGTGCGCCCTCAACACAAACGGGACCGAGCGCGCGGGGCGCCCGGTCCTCGTCTGAGAACGCCGTATGTTAGTTCGACTAGCACTCCTTAGGCTGGTTCCTCATGGAGCTTTACCGGTGGTTACAGCAGTCTTGACGTCATTGAACTTGCCTTGGAGGGCGGTGCCGACACCGTTCACCGCGCTAATGATCGCGATCGCAATACCGGCTGCGATCAACGCATACTCGATAGCTGTTGCCCCGGACTCATCCCTCAGAAACGCTGAAATCTTTGCCTTCATGTCACCGCCGTCTCCCTTGCACCTGGAACCAAAGCGACCCTTGGCTCGACGAGTGGTAACCTAGGGTGCAATATCTAAGGTTGTTTAAACGCGCTCCCGCTAGAATGTCGCCTTATTTAGCGATGGTTATGAATCAAGATTTAACGAAATCTGAGGTATCCGCTTGCCGCAGCGTCGGCCAAAGCACCTAAGAACCCGTCGTTTATGCGCAGAACACAGCCGCCCCCGTAAAAACCACGCCATTTCAACGGACTAACGCAGAGGTTGCAAATCGTCTTGGAGCCGGGCGAGCCTCAGGTCAGGCCGAACTGTCTCGTACACGACTCGCATCAATGCCGCCGAACGGCAGCGGAGCCAGGAAGCGGCGTACGAAAATATTTTTTTACGAGGATCGCGACACGCTCGCCTGGCCTGATCGAGCTACGGCGGACACTTGGCTCCCACCCGCCCTACGGAGTTACGAAGTTCGATCCGGGTGACGCGCTCATTCAGCGCACGCCCCATGGTTCGATCCGCAGAACGGCGCCGGTGGCGTCGCTGATATGGGCGACTTCTCCGGTGCCCATCGTTGCCGTGCCGATGCGCCATTCGACGCCGTGTTCGGTTGCGACGACGTCATGCACGATGAGCGCGGTCTCCCCGCCGAGCGCGCTCGAAGCAATCGCGCGCGCCTGCGCTTCGCTCATCCGGCAGGGCGGGCGCGCCGGCGCCACCGGCCAGCCGATCAGGCGTTTCAGCCAGTCCGGGATCATGGCTTCGGGGTCTCGCCGGGCGCAAACCAGAGCTCATAGGCAAAGCCCTGGACAGCGCCGGTGCCGATCAGGCTTGCGATTTCCGGAAGCAATCCGCGCCCTTTCATCGCCGCACCATAGCCGCCGCCGCGCATGAGATAGACATAACCGTTGTTCACGGGAAATCCGATGCCTTCGAAGACGCGCATGAAGGAGGCCCTGCCGACGAGCGCGATGGTCTGCGCCATTGCTTCCTCGAAATAGCGATAGAGCGACGTGTTGAAGTAGCTGCCGAAGCGGTTCTCGATCCGAAACCGCCGCAGCGGATAGAATTTCGCCGTGAGGAAACGGTGCACCTTTTCATGCAGCAGCGCAATCTCGCGGTCCATCGCCGTCGCCGAATTGGAAATCTTGATGTCGCCCCAGGGGTTGGTGCGGCCGCGAACGCCGCGCGGCAGATTGGCATTCATGTCCGTCGAGGGTCGGTAGCGCCAGCCCGGGTTGCGTGGCGGCTCGGGCCCGACATTCATGCGCGCGGTCTTCGGGCGCCCCTTGAACAGCAGCGCCAGCACCGCCTCGATGCCGAGGATGGCGATGGCCCTGGCCAGATGACCGGCGGCGGCTTCGAGATCCGGCTCGCTCCGGGCGCGATAGGTGCCAGCGGCGAATTCGTAGAATTCGTCCAGCCCCGAAAAGACCGCCATGCCGATCGAAAAGACGCCGACCACGCCGAGGACGATGTCGACGGCTTCGCCGATCCCGAATGCATGGCTCAGGAGCCAGGCGAGGAGCACGCCGGCAATGATGGCCAATGATTGCGGATTGACGATGGCTGCGAGCTGTTCGCGCGCGCCCGGTCCGAGCTTCGGCAGGGTTCTTTGCAGCACCTCTCCGAGCCGCGCAGTGAAATCAAGTTTCGTCACATCCACCATGGTCGCAATGTCCTGACGGCCCGGAGCAGTCGAAGTGCATAGGTTGAGGCCTAATAGCGGCCAGTCGACGGCAGCGCGCGGATTGGAGCCCAAGGCGCAATCCGCCGTCAGGTGTTAGTGCATCGATTCCATGAAGCCAATGAGTTCTGGCCAGGAGCGTTGTCCTCTCACTCCCTCGATGTCCCCGGACCATACAAGGAGCGGGAGAGGGAGCGCAGCAAGCTGCGACAGGCGCCCCTCAGGGTTGGCCAGATAGGGGGCCGGCAAAAGGGCTTTCAGACGCTATTCGGGGGAAATTGCCAGATTTTTGAGGGGGGCCGTCAGGCGGCAAATGAGTCCAGTCGATTCATACGACACTTCCACGGAGCCTCCGAAATCGTCCTGGAGCACACGAGAAATGAGGCGCGAACCAAAGCCCACGGCGGCGGGTTCCGACGCGGGTGGGCCACCAAGCTCCCGCCAGACGAAAACGAATTTTGGATCACCCTCCAGATCTTCGGATGTCCATGTAATCGACACGTGGCCGCCGGCCACCGTCAGAGCGCCATACTTCAAAGCGTTGGTAGCAAGCTCGTGGATTGCCAGGCACAAGGCGAGGGCCTGTCGAGATTTGAGAATGTATGGAGGACCGGAAACCGTAAACCGGCCTTCCTCCGTCCTGTAAGGGATCAGGGCGGTGCTGATCACGTCTTGGAGAGGCGCTGCAGCCCAATTTGCCGCGGTAAGCAAGTCGTGCGCTCGTGCGAACGCAGCTAGTCGTCCTTGATACTTTTCGAGATCGGCTTTGCTCGATGCGTCGCGAAATGTCTGAGTGGCCACTGCACCAAGTACGGTCAGCGTGTTCTTCACGCGATGCTTTAGCTCCTCATTGATGAGGTTCAGCGCTTCCCTTGCCATGTGCTCGGACGTGACATCCTTGCAGACCACAAGCACGCCGCCCACTTTGCCTTCGACATCAATTGGGCCAAAGCTATACGTCCACCAGACATCCTCGCGACGACCGTGACGCGTGACCGGTACCAGTTGGTCCTCGTGCCAGGTCGCCCCGTGACCTGCCATGACGTACTCGATCTGGGGGCCGATGATGTCCCATATCTCATCCCAGCAATCGCGCCCCCGAGTTCCCAGGGCGCTTGGATGCCTTTCGGGCCCCATCGTCTCGCGGTAGGCATCGTTATAGAACTGGATGAGTTCCGGTCCCCACCAGATGAACATCGGGTGACGCGAGGTGAGAACGAGCCGCACCGTAACCCGAAGGCTTTGCGGCCATGTTTCCGGGGCGCCGAGGGACGTTTTTGACCAGTCAAATCCCCTCGTCAAAGCGCCCATCTCGCCGCCGCCCGCCAAGAAGTCGCTGACTATCTCCCGGTCCATACGCGCGCAACCTCACTCCGACGCTCGTCGCCAAGCCTATAGCCGGAGCTCCGCGAATTGCAATGTCCCCTTGGGTCATTCGCGTCTTGGTCGAGCCGACAGGAGGCCAAGTGCGCTGTGCACCGGACGTGGAAGTTTCCAGAGCAATACCGGCTCCGCTCAACGCCTTCGCGTGGACGCGCCGTCTCCGGACGATGCGGAGCCTGTCATCTCTGCGCGAGCGCTTGCGCTCGTTGGGGGCGCGCATTGACGCGACCCGTTGGCGTCGCTCGGAGAACCATGACGGCCCGAGCGTGGCCTCGATCCTTCGAGACGCATCGCTTGCGCGACTCTCCCCAGGATGAGGTTTGAACTTCGAAATTTCTGAACTAGGTTCGATCCAGAAACGGCGCGACGACCTCACGCGTTTCCTTGCTCGGCACTACCGGCACGATCTCGAAGGTCATGCCGAACCCCTGGCAGTTCAGGATCCATTCCTGCAGCAGTCGCGCGTCGTCGCATTCCATGAGTTGGAAACAGCGGTCGAAATTGGGTTCGATCCAGCTTCCGACATAGGTGAGGCCTTCGGGAAACTTGATCCCGGCGTCGCGCACGCGCCGGTAGACCGGGATCGGGTCGCGATCCTTGAAGCGTTCGATCACCATGAACAGCATGGGAAACTCCGTCGCTCGGCGGAATGTGACCGCGTCAGGCGCTCGATCGATCAGCCCTTGCGCAGGAACACGTAATCGGCGGAGTAGGGCGCGCTGCGATAGGTGCCGGCCGCCTCGCATGCGCCTTCGAGCTTGCCGCCCTGCGTGTTGATCCGCTGCACGGTGGTGACCCCGGTCAGGGTGCCGGTGCCGCGCTGTGTGACCACGTCGAGCTTGAGCCAGGGAATGTCGGCCGCGGTTGCGCCGGGAGCGTTGCCGGCGGCCTTGCCGGTCACGGCGCTGCCGTCGCTCAATTCCCAGTTCGGTCCGGCGTAATGCCGGCCGGCGGTCTTGCCGTCGGCCAGCAAGGTCGCGATCGGTTCGCGGAAGGCCCAGGCGAGCTTGCCGTCGGCGCCCGCCTTGCAGTCATAGATCTGCGCGCCTTCGGCATGCAGCGTCACCACCATGGTTTGCCCCGGCGCCGCGATGGCGTCGGGAAGCGGCTTTTCGGCGGCGTGAACACAAGTCAGGGATGCCGACAGCAGCAGCAGCGAGGCGAGGATCGTCTTCTGAGGGAATGGCATCGTGCAGGCTCCGCATGCCTCGTCGTTGCGAGTTCTGTATCGGCCTGGCCCGCGTGGGTGAAACAGGCCGGATACCGGGCGTCAAAGAAGGGCGACCACAAGGGTCGCCCCTACGGGATCGACATGGCGTAGGGGCGCCCCTTGTGGGCGCCCTGCTTCAGGCCATCGCGGTGGTGAGATTCTCCGCGACCTTGTCGAGGAAGCCGGTGGTCGACAGCCAGCGCTGGTCGGCGCCGACCAGGAGGGCTAAGTCCTTGGTCATGTAGCCGGCCTCGACGGTGTCGACGCAGACCTTCTCCAGCGTGTCGGCGAACCTGGCCAGCGCCTCGTTGTTGTCGAGCTTGGCGCGGTGGGCGAGCCCGCGGGTCCAGGCGAAGATCGAGGCGATCGAGTTGGTCGAGGTCTCCTTGCCCTTCTGGTGCTCGCGATAGTGGCGGGTCACGGTGCCGTGGGCGGCTTCCGCCTCGACGGTCTGTCCGTCCGGCGTCAGCAGCACCGAGGTCATCAGCCCGAGTGAGCCGTAGCCCTGCGCCACCGTGTCGGACTGCACGTCGCCGTCATAGTTCTTGCAGGCCCAGACATAACCGCCTGACCATTTCAGCGCGGAAGCCACCATGTCGTCGATCAGGCGGTGCTCGTAGGTGAGCCGCTTGGCTTCGAACTGGGTCTTGAACTCACGCTCGTAGATGTCCTGGAAGATGTCCTTGAAGCGGCCGTCATAGACCTTCAGAATCGTGTTCTTGGTCGAGAGATAGACCGGGTAGCCGCGCATCAACCCGTAATTCAGCGAAGCGCGGGCGAAGTCGATGATGGAGTCGTCGAGGTTGTACATTTCCATCGCGACGCCGGCGCCGGGCGCCTTGAACACTTCCTTCTCGATCACGGTGCCGTCGTTGCCGACGAATTTCATCGTCAGGACGCCTGCGCCCGGAAACTTGAAGTCGGTGGCACGATACTGGTCGCCATAGGCATGGCGGCCGATGATGATCGGCTTGGTCCAGCCCGGCACCAGGCGGGGCACGTTCCTGCAGATGATCGGCTCGCGGAAGATCACGCCGCCGAGGATGTTGCGGATGGTGCCGTTCGGCGACTTCCACATCTCCTTCAGGCCGAATTCCTCCACCCGGGCTTCGTCGGGCGTGATGGTGGCGCATTTGACACCGACGCCGACCTTCTTGATGGCGTTCGCGGCGTCGATCGTGACCTGATCGTTGGTCTGGTCGCGGTATTCCATCCCCAGGTCGAAATACATCAGGTCGATATCGAGGAACGGATGAATCAGCTTGTCCTTGATGTACTTCCAGATGATCCGGGTCATCTCGTCGCCATCGAGTTCGACGACGGGGTTGGTCACCTTGATTTTTGCCATGATCGGGAGAGCTTTCTGAGATCAGTGCGCTTTGAAGAGCGGCGTGGGCTGGGATGCGGGCGTCATAGCACCCCCCGGGGGCGGGCGGAAGCCGACCGGCTATGCACTTTCAGCCGATCTTTTGGGCCCGGCAGGCCAGATTCGAAGCCTCTCGACCGGCCGCGCTAGAATGCGGCCTGGGTGGCGGTGCCAGCCACCACGTACCAGGTGACGACAATTCCGCAAATCAGCGCCCCCGGCAGGCTCGTTCCGGTGCGGCGCCAGGTGAAGGTGGCGATGGCCGCGGCCATGGCCAGCAACGGCACGAACTGGATGGCAACGATGGTGGAGAGCGGCACAAAGCCGGGGTCCGGCAACGGATTGAACAATTTTCCCGTCAGCCACAGCGTGCCGTATTGCAAGGCCAGCAGCACGATGAATCCCAAAGTCAGCGCCAGCATGTTGGTGAGATAAAGCGCGCCGCGCGACGCCGCCAGGGTCGAGAAATTCCGGTGCAGCACGTGCAGCGCGATCACGAAGAAGCCGGTCAGCGGCACCAGATAGATCAGGAAGATCAGGACCTGCTTGCCGCTCATCAGCCTCAAGGCGACGATCCAGAAGCGGAAATCGATCTTGAAGGCGAGATCGGCCAGCCACAGCGCGGCGTAGCCGATCGCGGCAGTGGCGAGCGCGATCAGGATCGACGGCGCGAGGATGCCGGTGCGGCTGCGCCGTTTCGGTGCGAACGGCATCAGCGCCAGCGTGATCAGTGCGTTGATGATGGCCCAGACCATGATCTGGTTGGTGATGCCCTGCGGCAGGACTGCGGACGGCGTGACGAAGGTGCCGCCCAGCGCGAGGGCCGGATAGTAGGTCAGTGCCGGGATGAACGCCGACAGGATGAAGGCGACCGTCCAGCGCCGGCCGCTGGCAGCCGTATGCTCCGGCATGGTGCCGTCGGCGATCTCGGGCAGCCGCAAATGCGAGAACACAGGCGCCTCGAGCAGTCCATCGAACGCGCCGAGCAGGAGCACGACGAAACCGATCAGCGCGATCAGGGTGCCGATCTCCTTGCGGAACCAGATCTGATCGTCGGCGGGGCGTGGCGTCCCGCCCTGCAGGGTTTTTGCGAACCAGTCGAGGCTGTAACCGATCGCCTGGTGGGAGATATGCTCGGCGGGATGGGTGATGGCGGGGGTATGGAGCACCCGCGCGGTGCCTGACGCGATGTCGCCGTAGACCTTGCCCGGTTCGACCGGCCCCTGGGTGCCGAACATCGCCCAAAGCTTCGGGCTCTGGGTCACGTCGCGGGCCAGATCGACGCCCCACATCAGGGTCGAGAACTCCTCATACTGGGCGAACACCAGCGCGACATTGCGCGGCCAGGCCGGGGTGCCTTCGGCGGCGAAGGGCTTGCCGGTCGACGACCCCTCCAGCACCATCGACTTGTAGTCGTTCGGCATCGCGGTGGCCGCGGCGAGAACGGTCCAGCCGCCCATCGAGTGGCCCTCGAGGCCGATATTGCTCTTGTCGACGACATCGAGGCTGCGCAGGTGGGCGAGGCCGTCGGGGCCGCCAAAGCCGTTGGCGAAGGCCGGCGGATCGCTGTAGCCATGGCCGGACTGGTCCAGCGCCAGCACCACGTAACCCCTGCGGGCGAATTCGATGGCGAAGCCATCCTGGGTCTCGCGGGAATTGATGTAGCCGTGGACCGCGAGGATGCCCGGGGCGGGGGTCTGCGCCGTGGCATTCGGCGGGATATAGAGCAGGGCGCTCATGGTGTTGCCCTTGGCGCCCTGGAAGCGGATGTCCTGAATGCGGATGCCGCCGGAGGTCTGGGTGAGGTGGGCAAGCAGCCCGCCGGCCACAATCAGGATCAGGCCAAGAATGGCCAACGACCATCTGCCGCGCATCGACGTCTCCCCCATGTGCCCCGTGCCGTTGAATCGGCTTTCGGGTTCGCTTTATCGATGATTGATAACCTATCCGAAAGTCGAACGCGCGCAAGCAGCCCGCACCTTCCGGCTTTGACGGAAGCTGCAAGAGTGTCGCTAAGCCAACTATTTTGCTTGAGAAATTCGTCCAATCAGGCAATCGAAGGGCTTGATCCTGCAGGCCCTGACTCGGCGCCTTGAGAGCCCGAATCAACCCCCTGATTTCGAATCGGAAAGTGAAGCGCAACGTGACCGGTTCAGGCACCGACAAGACCAAGGCCGGCTTCGATCTCGATGGCCCCGTTGTCATTCTGGTTGAGCCGCAGCTCGGCGAAAACATTGGCATGGCGGCCCGCGCCATGGGCAATTTCGCACTCGATCGCTTGCGGATCGTCAACCCGCGCGACGGCTGGCCGAACCTCGCCGCACAACGGGCTGCGGCCGGTGCCGACCATATCCTCACTCGCGTCGCGCTGTTCGACAGCGTCGAGGCGGCGGTCGCAGACCTCGATCTGGTGTTTGCCACCACCGCCCGCGCCCACGATCAGGCCAAGCCGGTTGTCGGGCCGGAGGCGGCTGCGCGCGAGATGTCCGGACATGTCGCGGGCGGCGGCAAATGCGGCATCCTGTTCGGCCGCGAGCGCGCAGGCCTGACCAACGACGAGGTGGCGCTGGCTAACCGCATCGTCACCTTTCCGGTCAATCCTGGGTTCGCCTCGCTCAATCTCGCCCAGGCCGTGCTGCTGATGGGCTATGAATGGTTCAAGCTTGCCACCGCGGACCGGCTTCCCTTCGTGATGCCCGAGCGCTCCGAGCGCGCCTCGCAGCACCAGATGCAGGCCTTCTTCGAAAACCTGGTGCGCGAACTCGATCGGGTCGAGTTCCTGCGCCCGGCCGAAAAGCGCGAGACCATGCTGGTCAACCTGCGCAACATCTTCACCCGGATGGAGCCCACCAAACAGGACATGCACACCCTGCACGGGGTGATCATGGCGATCGCGGAAGGGCGCAAGGGGCCGGCCAAGGGCGGCGTGCTCGATGGCGAACAGGCGATCCGGCTGCGCGCGCTGCTGGCCGAGCAGGGGCAGGGCACGGCGCCATCGGAAGGGTCCTTGCGCGGCCTCGCGCGGCTGCTGCGGCGTAATCCGACCGACGCCGAGCGGCTGTTGTGGCAGGCGCTCACCCGCGACCGCCGCTTCGCCGGCCAGTTCAAGCGGCAGACCCCGGTCGGGCGGCAGATTCCGGATTTCGTCTCCTTCGTGCACCGGATCGCAATCGAACTGATCAATCCGGATGAAGCCGCGACGATCGTGGCCGACCGCGCGGCGCGCCATGCCTGGCTGGAGAGCCGCGACTATCGCGTGATCGAGATCCGCGCCGTCGACGTCGAGGCGGATCTTGCGACGGAGCTGGCGCGGCTCGAGAGAGAATTGTCCAAATCGCGCTAGCAGCTCTCGCAGCTTGTGTCCGATTGAATTTTGTCGGGCAGGGGGATTATTCCGCGCCATTGAGGGTTCCAATCGTCACAACGAAAAAACCCGGGAGGCTCCCTCATGCGCTTCGTCACCCTTTCAAAGAGTCTTGCCAAGAATCTCGCCAAGAATCTTGCCAAGAACCTTGCCATGGCTGTGTCGGTTTCCGTCCTCGCCGCCGCGCCTGCCTTCGCGCAGGCGCTCCAGGTCGAGAAGAACGTCTCGATGGCGCTGTCGATGGCGATGATGCAGGGGGCGCTGGATCAATGCACCAAGGATGGCTTCAAGGTCTCCGTCGTTGTCGTCGACAAGGCCGGTAATGTCGCGGCCTCGATCCGCGGCGACGGCACGCCGCCCCATACCATGGAGTTCGCGCGCATGAAGGCCTACACCGCGCGAACCCGCAGCCAGACCTCGCTGCAGACCATGAAGCAGATGGAGGATCCGGCGTTCGCCTTCCTGAAACAGATTCCCAATGTCGTCGGTGTCGGTGGCGGCGTCCCGATCAAGGCCGGCAACGACGTGATCGGCGGTATCGGTGTCTCCGGCGCACCCGGCGGCGAAAAGGACGAAGTCTGCGCCAATGCCGGTATCGCCAACGTCGCGGACGCGCTCAAGTAGCGCGTCGCCCGAGGAACGCCTGCTCGGTTCATCACGAAGGCTGAAGCGGTATCTCTCGCGAGGTCGTGAACCCGTTGAACGCGGTACAGCATGAGGCCTGCAGATGAATCCGCCGGAAGCGCCTGAAGACCAAAGCTCAAATTAACCAAGTCGGATACCGCGCGAGCGGGATGACACGTCATCGTCATCCCGCTCCGTTTACCATCCAGGTCCGCTCGCGCCGTTTCTGCGCATTGCCGCCAATAACCACCCGTTCACCATCTCGGCAACCGGTTCGGCGCGCAAAGTTGGCGTATACTTTTGCGGCCTAGTCATACTTGCGGGAAAGCTTCGTGCCGCGCGCAGCTTTCGTCGCGAGAGTGGCAGTAACGCGTATGATGACGGCCCGCATTGTCGTATTGATCGTCGCGCTCGGTGCGGGCGCGGGCGCGGCCTATCTCGCGAGCGGGACCGACAACAACAAGACCGCCGCCGTCCAGGATCCGGCGCCGCAGCTCGCGACGGTCGACGTTCTCGTCGCAAGATCCGACATCAATCTTGGCCAGGCGGTCAAGCCGGACAACCTGCAATGGCAGAGCTGGCCCGCGGCGACTGCGAGCGGTCTGCTGATTCGACGTGACAATCGTCCGGACGCGCCCAGCCAGTTGGCGGGATCGATCGCGCGCGCGCCGTTCTTCACCGGCGAGCCGATCCGGGAGCAGAAGCTCGTGAAAGCCGGGGGGGCGGGCTTCATGGCCGCGATCCTGCCGAGCGGCATGCGGGCGGTCTCGACCGATATCACGGCGGAGACCGGCGCCGGCGGCTTCATTCTGCCGAACGATCGCGTCGACGTCATTCTCTCGAAGCGAGACAAGGGCCAGGAACGCGGCGGCACGCCGGACGCCGCCAACGCGGAGATCATCCTGTCGAACGTGCGCGTGCTCGCCATCGATCAGGCGCCGAAGGAAAAAGACGGCGAGACCACGGTGCTCGGCAAGACCGTGACGCTCGAATTGAAGCCGGAACAGGCGGAGACGCTGGCGCGCGCGCGTCAGGCCGGGACGTTGTCGCTGGCGCTGCGCAGCCTCGTCGATGCCAACCTCGTCGATGCCGGTTCGGAGAACGAAGATGCCAAGCGCGGAAGCAGCATCGATATCGTCCGCCACGGTATTGCAACCTCCCAAGCGGCGCGAAAATGAGTGAAAGGATCTAGAGATGGCCTGTGGGGCAAATCAGCTGAGGTGGCGCAGTCGCGTTATCAGCGCCTTGTCGTTCTCGGTTGTTGCCGCGTTGACGCTCAATCCGCTCATGGCGCCTGTCCGGGCGGGTGAGGATCGCGGCGGAGCTCAGATCTCGAATGGGCAAGGCAAGACGCGCTTTCTCGCGCTCGGCATCGGCAAATCCGTCGTGGTCGACTTCCCGCGTGACGTCAAGGACGTGCTGGTGGCGGATCCGAAGGTTGCCAATGCGGTGGTGCATTCCGCTCAGCGCGCCTACATCATCGGCGGGACCGTCGGACAGACCAATGTTGTGTTCTTCGATTCCGAGGGCCAGCAGGTCGCGACCTACGATATCGCGGTCAAGCGCGATCTCAACGGTGTGCGCACCGCGCTCAGGCAGAGCCTTCCCGGAATCCAGATCGAAGGCGTCGGCGACGGCGTGATCCTGACCGGTTCGGTGTCGAGCCCGATCGAGGCGCAGCAGGCGGGTGACATCGCAGCAAGGCTGGTCGGCGGCGCCGAAAAGGTCGTCAACAGCATCGTCGTGCGCGGCCGCGATCAGGTGATGTTGAAGGTCAATGTTTCGGAAGTGCGGCGCGACATCGTCAAGCAGATGGGCATCGATCTCTCTGCCAGCATGAACTACGGCACCGCCGTGGTGAATTTCAACAACTCGAACCCGTTCACTGCCTTTGGTCGTCCGCTCGTCGCTGGCAACGACCTGAGCGCATCTGCGATCACCAAGGGGCTGCCCACGGTGACCGCGACGATGCGCGCGATGGAAAGTGCGGGCGTGGTGCGGACCCTGGCGGAGCCCAATCTGACCGCGATCTCCGGGGAGTCCGCGACGTTCATTGCCGGTGGTGAGTTTCCCATTCCAGGCGGCTATTCCTGCGATCCGACCACGCATGTCTGCACCACCCAGATCACCTACAAGAAGTTCGGCATCTCGCTCAATTTCACGCCGGTGGTGCTGAGCGAAGGACGGATCAGCCTGCGGGTGATGACCGAAGTGTCCGAATTGTCGAGCGACAATGCGCTCACGGTGTCGCAGGCGCTCTCCTCGACCACGACCAATTCCGTCACCATCCCCTCGATCCGCACGCGGCGGGCCGAAACCACGCTGGAAATTCCCTCCGGCGGCTCCATGGCCATGGCGGGCCTCATCCAGAAACAGACGAAGCAGGCCATCAACGGCTTGCCGGGGCTGGACAGTCTGCCCGTTCTCGGCGGCCTGTTCAGGAGCCAGGACTTCGTCAACAACGAGACCGAGTTGATGGTGCTGGTGACACCCTATGTGGTTCGCGCGGTGGCCCAGAAGGAACTGTCGCGTCCGGATGATGGATTTGCGCCGGCGTCGGATTCACAGTCGAGCCTGCTCGGCCGCCTCAACCGGATCTACGGGATGGCGGCCCATGTCGAGCCGGTGGCCGGCACCCAGGGCAATTTCGGCTTCATCATCGACTGAGAACTGAAGCCGTGCGGACAGGACGGGGCGAGGGGGAAACGATGACAAGCACAAGACCGGTCGAACGCCATCGGACCCTGCGGGTGGTCGGTGTCCTTGTCGGCGTCGCCGTCGCGCTCGGCGCCTGCACGCATGACCGTGAGGTCGTGATGGCGACCGGTCCGGACGATTACCGCCTGCGTCATCCGATCGCAGTCGAGGAGGCCAACCACTCGATCGTCATCTTCGTCGGTCAGGCCCGCGGCGGATTGTCCGCCTCGCAACGCGCCGACGTCATCGGACTGGCGCGCGCATGGCGGCGGGAAAGCACCGGCGCCGTCGTCGCCGACGTGCCCGTCGACACGGCGAATGCGAGGGCGGCCGCGGCCACGTTCCGGGAGATTCAGGGCGTGCTCGCCGCTGGCGGCGTACCGCCGCATGGCATCAGGCTGCACAATTATCGCCCCGACGATCCGCGAATCTTGCCGACGATAAGGCTGAGCTATCCGACGATCACGGCGGTCGCCGGTCCATGTGGCCTGTGGCCGGAAGATCTCGGTCCGTCGATCATGAACCCCGACTACAACCAGAACCGATCCTACCACAATTTCGGTTGCGCCACGCAGCGTAACCTCGCGGCGATGGTCGACAATCCGGCGGACCTCGAACAGCCGCGATCCGAGATGCCCGCCGATACGCCGCGGCGAACGGCTGCGTTCGCCAGATATCGCAAGGGCGAGGCGACCACGACCACCTACCCCGAAGCCGAAAAGGCCAAACTCAGCGACACCGGCAAATGATCAGCTCCGCCCGCCAAAAATCCGAAGGCCTCGCCGACGGCACGCCGCCGCTGGCCAACGACTACATCGCGCCTGCTCCCCGGGTATCGGTGCAGGCGTTTTGCGAGACCGAACGGACCGCGACCGCGCTGCAGGCCGCGGGCCTGGATCGCCGCCTCGCCAAGGCTCATCTCTCGGTCAAGATGGGTGGCATGGCGACCGCGATCGAAACCTACCACTCGCAACCCACGCCCAACGTGATCATGCTCGAAACCCGGGCCGATGGCGATATTCTCACCGGCCTCGATGAACTCGCAACCGTCTGCGATCCCGGAACCCGGGTTGTCGTGATCGGCAGCGACCAGGATGACCTGCCCTATCGCGAGCTGGTCCGCCGCGGTGTCAGCGATTACGTCATGGGGCCGGTCGAAACCCTCGATGTCGTGCGCACCATTTGCGGCCTGTTCTCGGCCTCCGACGCGGTCACCACCGGCCGCACCATCGCCGTCGTCGGTGCAAAGGGCGGCGTCGGAGCATCGACCGTGGCGCATAACGTGGCCTGGACCATCGCACGTGACCTTGCGCTCGATTCCGTCGTCATCGATCTCGATCTCGCCTTCGGCACGGCGGGTCTCGATTACAATCAGGATCCGATACAGGGCATCGCCAATGCGATCTTCCAGCCGGATCGACCCGACTCCGCGCTGATGGAACGGCTGCTGGCGAAATGCACCGATCGCCTCAGCCTCCTGGCCGCGCCGGCGACGCTCGACCGGGTCTACGATTTCGGCGCGGAAGCCTTCGATGCGATCTTCGACACGCTGCGCATGACGACGCCCTGCATCGTGCTGGACATTCCGCATCAATGGTCGGGATGGACCCGACGCGCGCTGATCAGCGCGGACGACATCCTCGTGGTGGCGGAGCCTGATCTCGCTAATCTGCGCAACACCAAGAACATCCTGAACGTGCTGGTGGCGGCACGCCCCAACGATCGGCCGCCGCTCTATTGCCTCAACCAGATCGGCATGCCGAGGCGGCCCGAAATCGACGTCCGCGGCTTCATCAAGGCGATCGAGAGTCCGCCGATCGCGGCCATTCCATTCGATTCGCGGCTGTTCGGGACCGCCGCCAACAACGGCCAGATGATCGCGGAAATCGCCAAGTTCCACAAAACCACCAGGATGTTCCTGCAGATGTCGCAACGCCTGACCGGACGCGGCGAGGGCAAGAAGCGCGCGGGTTCGCTACTGTCGCCGTTGCTGCGGCGATTCCGGGCCAAATGAACAGCGGTCATGAAAGTCCGGGCGAGCTTCGGCCAGGCAACACCGCACCAGGAAAATATCGAAAACAACCCCATGCACAGTAGCGGGATGTTCGATACGTCATTCAGTCGGGCGTGGCGCGGCCTGCAACCGGCAACTTTTCGGCGCCCCGTTGCGCGCGCGCGGTCCGCGACAACAATCGCTTGAGTTCGGCGGCGTTCGCTTGTGCCTGCTCGGCCGGCACGCCTGCTTTGACGAGAGTCTCGGCCTCGGTCATGCGGCCCTGCAGTCCGACCACGACGGCCAGGTTGACCCGGACGCGCGCGTCAGAGTCCGCACGATCGTGGGCGCGGCGCAGAATTTCCTCCGCCTTTGGCAGGTCCTTTGAAAGCACATAGGAGAGGCCGAGATTGGAGAGCACGGTCGGCTCGTCCGGCGCGATCCGAAGCGCGCTGGCATAGTATTGCCGGGCTTCGTCATAGCGGCCGAGCTGGTCGAGGGCGGCGCCCTGGGCGGACAGGATGCGCCAGTCCGGATCATCAGGGGAATGGGCCTGAGTGAGCACGTCGAACGCCTGCTGGAAATTGCCGTTATCTGCCAGCGCCCGTCCATAACCCGCCAGCAGCGCCTTGTTGGCGGGATGGGCGATGGTCGCCTGTTCGAGCACGGCGACGGCCTGCGAGCGTTGCCCCGTGGCGCGCAGCGCCTTGCCGTACTGCAAGGCCGCGTCTGCGTCGTCGGGGTTGGCGCGAAAGCGCTCGCGATAGCGGTCGAGATCGTTCCTCGACGTGGCGATCTGGCTCTTATCGGCGGTGTCGCCGAGCGCGCCCGTGATGTCGGAGGGCGCGGTGGTCTGGCAGCCGCAAAGCCCCAGCGCCAGGATCGCCGCCCCTGTCACGGATGCAAATGGCCTGTTGAAGCAGAATGATTTGAATGCGCGCTTGAGCATCAGCCTGATCTGGTCGGTGACCGGTCAGGGACGCTCACATATTAGGCCTAACTTCCGGTTAAGCTGCGCGACAGCGTTGTCGCGATGGTCGGCTGATGGCCGGGATATCCGTTGTTTTCCGGTGGTCCAACTCGGGCGATCGTGTCGCCTTTGGCGGGAAGCTCCACGAATGTGTTCGCTCGGTTGCAACTAATCGATGAATTCGGCGCCGAATTCGCAACCTATGCGCCATGCCAGGCGGCAGCGTCGGGCGTGATCGGACGAGAAGATGATGGTGAACTGGGACGGGATTTCGACGTATTCCGCAACAGCCTTCACACCGCCCGCCGAGATGTCCGTGATGGTGCAGTCACGCGGCAGCGAGCCGGTACCGACCTGAATCTTCGCGCCCCTCGTACACAGCTGGCGTTCGGTTCTCCGCCGATTCACAAACATCGCACTTTATCATCCTTAGAGACAACGACCCATCGGTCACTCTGATTGCGTACCGCAGAATCGTTATTATCGGGCGAGCGGGACCGCCCGCAATCGAGCGGATCTGTTTTGATTTCGTTTACCGAGCCGCTTCGCTTTGGAGGAGTGCGAGGCGGTGCTGCCCGCCTGAGACTCTCGGAAACCGCGCGGTATGCAACTTCTGCGTCAGCGGTCAGATCGCGATCAGCTCGGCGGCGGGGCCGCTCGTCCGTTTCGATTTCCTCGGTTGCGGCGGCCCGAGCAGTGAAGCGCAAATAGCATCTATAAGTTGTTGCGCGAACTTTCTGCCCCGATACTCTGGTCGGGCTGGTGTGCTGGGGGCAGTCGATGACAACAAGAAAATGGCCCGTGGTTGCGGGGATGGCCGCGCTGAGCCTTTGGTCTGCTTCGCTGGCGGGTGCGGAGGGCAATCCGCGGAAGTGCTTTGCGCCTGCGGTGTCGTCCGACGAGAGGATTGCCGGATGCACCGCGATGATCGAGGGGGGAACGCCCCCCAAGCCGATACTGGTAACGGCGTATCGCACCCGTGCCCGCTCCTACTTTGAAATTCGGGATCTCGATCGCGCGATTGCCGATTACACCCAGGTCATCCAGCGTACTCCAGAGGATCGATTCGCTTACATCGATCGTGGATCGGCTTATCTCGCAAAGGGGGACTCCGAGAGCGCCATTGGCGATTATGCTCACGCGATCGAGCTGAATCCGCGGGACATCCGTGCTTACCTGGGCCTCGGCAACGCGCTTGTAACCAAACGTGACGCGGACCGGGCCATCGCTGACTACAATGAAGCGATACGGCTGTTCCCAAAATTCAAGGAAGCGTATCTCGGACGCGGCAGTTCGTACCTTGTGAAGCAGGATCTCGATCGGGCCATTGCCGACTATGACCAAGCGATTCAACTCGATCCAAAATTTAAGGAAGCCCATGTAGGACGCGGCAACGTTTATGGAGCCAGGGGTGACTTCGACGGCGCGATTGCCGCCCACAGCGCCGCCATCCAGCTCGATCCAGGATATAAAGACGCCTACATTTGCCGTGGCGAGGCGTATCGGATCAAGGGTGACCTCGACAGCGCGATTGCAGATTACAACAAGGCGCTCCAGCTTGATCCCGGCTACTGGCGAGCTTATTTGGGTCGCGCGGCTGCGTTCGAAATCAAAGACGACTACGAGCGCGCCATCGCGGACTACGATGCGCTGATCGGGCTCGATCCGAACAACGCTCGCGCCTATCGGGTCAGGGGGATCGCGGAGCTTCAAGCGGGATCGCTCGTGAAGTCATTGGCCGACTTCGATCAATCGGGGGAGCTTGATCCCAAGAATTCCTACACGGCGTTGTGGCGGGAGGTCGTTGCGAGGCGCAGCAACCTGCCGAGCCGGCTCGCCGAAGCCATGGCGCAACTGGACATGAAGAAATGGCCTGCGCCGGTCGTGCGCATGTTCCTCGGCGAGACAGCGCCAGAGGCGGTGCTTGCTGCGGCGGATGATACCGATCCCAGGGTGCAGAAGGGCCAGGTCTGCGAGACGAATTTCTATGCCGGCGAGTTGGAGCTGCAGCGCGGGTCCACGGAAGAGGCCACGCGACTGTTCCGCCTTGCTGCGGTGGACTGCCCGAAGACTTTCATCGAATGGTCGGCCGCCAAAGCCGAGTTGAAGGCTCTGGGCGTCAATCCATAATAGCCAGTTGCTGCGCAAATGTCGGGCGAACGAAATCGCGAGTGATGGGCGCTGGGCGAGTGTCGCGATCGACAGGCGTTACAGCGCGGCGAGCTGCGTCGGCACCAGGCTCGTCCGCTTCGGTTTCTTCAGCTTTGACGGCCCGAGCAGGGATCCTGCGGCAAGCCCCGCCATATCCGCCACCGTCGGATCGCGCGAGACCATCGCCGCGACGATGGCGCCGTCGATCAGCAGCGCGAGCTGGTGGGCGAGCATCTGCGGTTCGGCCGCGCCCATCTCGCCCGCGAGTTTCTCGATATGCGCGAGCACGACCTTCTTGTGCTTCATCGCAATAGTGCGGAACTGCTTCTGGTCCTTGTCGTGCTCGGCGACTGCATTGATGAAGGGGCAGCCATAGAAGCGTTCCTCGCCGAACCAGCTCTTCAGCGCCGGAAAAATCCGCGTGAGCTTGGTCTGGGCGTCGCCGCCGCCGGCCTCGATGGCGCCGATGAACCATTGGCGCCACTGCCTGCCCTCGCTTTCCAGCACGGCATGCACGAGGTTGGTCTTCGAGCCGAACAATTTGTAGAGCGTCGTCTTCGCGGTTCCGGCTTCCTCGATGATCGCATCGATCCCGGTGGCGTTGATGCCGTTCTTGCAGAACAGCCGCGTCGCGGCGTTGAGCAGGCGGCTGTGCGCGGACTCCTCGTCGACAGGCGCCGGTGGCGCTGCGACGATTTGCTTGCGTGAAACTGATTTGCCCATGACCACAGTTAAGCCAAGGTCGGCCCAATCATCAAGTCATTCGTCCGCTCACGGCACGATGCGCGCGAAATCATCGCCGTGAGCGGGCAAATGCCCGGGGTTTGTGCAGACCGGCGAATGAGCAATTCGCCGGCATCTCGCGTAACCCGCTCCGGCACATCGCGTTTTCATTCGCGCGGCCTCTGGCACGCTTTCTGCAGGAAACAGACCGTTCGGTATCCTGCAGGGAGAAAACAATGACCGCGGTCGTTCAGAAGACAGTGTTGACGGGCTGCCTCGCCCCGATCGACAAAAACGGGCTCGAGCAGCTCATCGCCAACGGCAAGGCCAACCCCAAGGTGATCAAGACCTTGAAGTGCAAGACGGTGGCGGAGGGCAAGTTCCGCCACGCCAACTACATCCGCAACCTGCCGCCCTATATCGTCGATGAGCCTCCGGGCCTCCTTGGCGACGACACCGCGCCCAATCCCTCCGAGGCCTCGCTTGCCGCGCTCGGTTCCTGCCTCGCCGTCGGTCTGCACGCCAACGCGGTGCATCGCGGCTGGATCGTCAACAAGCTCGAACTCGAACTCGAGGGCGACCTCAACATCACCGCGGTCTGGGGCACCGGCGACGTCAGCGACAAGCCGGTCGGCTTCACCGACGTGCGGGTGAAAGTCGACATGGAATGCGAAGGGATCGCGCAGGACGAGATCAACGCGCTGGTCACCCACGTCAAGAAGTGGTCGCCGGTGGCCAACACCTTCACACGGCCGGTCAATCTCGAGGTCGGCGCGTAACGGTCACGGCAGGCTGCGGAGGGTCTCATGGGTAGTTTGGCGGCGTCTCGGCCGGCGATGGAGCAAGAACGATCATCGTCATCGATCGCCGATCAGGTGGCGGCGATGGCGCGCAAGAACCTCGCGCCGATGGCGGCGGCGATCGACGAGGGGACGGTCTACCCTTCCGAACTGCTGCACCGGCTCGGCGACGTCGGCGCCTGGGGCAGCCATGTGCCCCAGGGCGGCGAGGCCGACCTGCGTTGCGCCATCCAGTCGATCGCCGCGCTGGGCGAGGTCTGCGGCGCCACCGCCTTCATGGCGTGGTGCCAGAACACGCTGGTCTGGTACGCGGCGAACTCCGACAATCCGCAGCTCGCGGCCAGGTTCGGCGACGGTTTCGCCACCGGCAAGATCCTCGGCGGCACCGGCCTGTCCAATCCGATGAAAAGCTTCTTCGGCATCGAGGCCTTGAAGCTGAAGGGGCGAAAGGTGCAAGGCGGCTACGTCGTTCGCGGCGCGCTGCCCTGGGTCTCCAATCTGGGACCGGATCATTACTTCGGCACGATCTTCGAGCGCGAGGATCAGCCCGGCGAGATCGTGATGTTCCTCGCCGACTGTTCGGACGCCGCGATCAGCCTGCAGCCCTGCAAGCCGTTTCTCGCCATGGACGGGACCGGCACTTACGGCGTGCAGTTTCGCGACGTCTTCGTGCCGGATGAATTGATCCTGGCCGATCCGGCCGGTCCCTTCGTGAAGACGATCCGCGCCGGATTCATCCTGCTGCAGGCCGGCATGGCGCTGGGCCTGATCAAGGACTGCATCCGCATCATGGACGAGGTCGATGGCTCGCTCGGCCACGTCAACCGTTACCTGCCGCAGCAACCGCTGCAGTTCAAGGAGCTGTTTTCGGAGTTCGAGACGGAGGCGATGGCGTTGGCGCGCGATCCCTTCAACGCCGACAAGACCTACTGGCGCAAGGTCGTGGCGCTGCGCTTGCGCGCGGGCGACGCCTCGGTCGCGGCCGCGCATGCGGCAATGCTTCATTGCGGCGCGCGCGGCTACCTCAAGACCCACCGCGCGCAGCGACGGCTGCGCGAGGCCTATTTCGTGGCGATCGTCACGCCGGCCACCAAGCAGCTGCGCAAGATGCTGGCGGATGCGTGAGCTTCGACCCCGAGATTTTCGATCGACCCCGACTTCAACCACCAACTGGAGAGGCCTGCCATGACGGACGTTCTGATTTCTGCCAGCGATCTCGCCGACTTCTTGAAGACCGAACCTTGTGTCGTCATCGACACCCGCAATCCCGACGCCTACGGCGCCGGCCACCTCCCGAACGCAGTGAACGTGCATGAGATCTTCACCTATCTCGCCACCTCGACACCGGAAGGCATGCAGGAGCTGAAGACCAAATTCGCCGATGCCTTCGGCGCCGCCGGACTGTCGGGGGCGGAAACCGCGGTCGTCTATGAGCAGTCCATGAACTCCGGTTTCGGCCAGTCCTGCCGCGGCTATTTTCTGCTGACCATGCTGGGTTATCCCAAGGTCAAGGTGCTCCATGGCGGCTACGAGGCCTGGGCCGCGGCGGGCCTGCCGGTCACCAAGGACGTGCCGAGCCCGGTCAAGGCCTCGTTCGCGATCGTGCCGGAGGCTGGAGACATCCTGATCGACGCCAAGGCCATGCTGGCCGCCGTCGACAACCCCGGCATCGCCATTCTCGACGTCCGCGATGTCGATGAGTGGATCGGCGAAAGCTCCTCGCCCTATGGCAAGGATTTCTGCCCACGCAAGGGACGTATCCCCGGCGCCGTCTGGCTCGAATGGTACCGCATGATGAAGCCCACGGGAGAGGGGCCGCGCTTCAAGTCCAAGGAGGAGATCCTGGCCGAATGCGCCACCGTCGGCATCGGCCAGAACACCCCGGTCTATCTTTACTGCTTCAAGGGCGCGCGTGCCTCGAACACGCTCCTCGCGCTCAAGAACGCCGGCGTCAAGGATGTCCGGATGTATTTTGGCTCCTGGAACGAATGGTCGCGTGATCCCTCGCTGCCGATCGACGAGGGGCTGCCGCTGGTGGCCGGGGTCACCGAAAAGGCGGCATAGAACCTGCATGTTTTTTCATCGTCCGGCGGCCTGGGCGTCGCCGGACGGTGACGTGCGACCAATCGGCCAGTGGATTCCACCTCTGGTTCGTCCGGCGCGATGGGAAGGGGAGCTGACATGTCCACGTTCGATGATCCTTTTGATGCCGATCGCAGCCTCAAGCCGGGCTGTATCTGCGGCCAGCATCGATCCGCGGCCGAACATGAGCATGCCACGCAGGCGCTGCGCTGCGAGGCGGTGGCAAGCGAAGACGTGGTAAGTCAAGACCTGGTAAGTCAAGATCTGCGCTATGAGGGCGTCGTTGCCTCGGCGGTGATGCGCGCGATGTTCCCGAAGGATGCCGCGCGCCGTGCGTTCCTGAAATCGGTTGGTGCCTCCACCGCGCTGGCCGCGCTTTCGCAATTCTTTCCGATCCAGACCGCGACCGATCTGTTCGCGGATGGTGGCGCGCCGGAGAAGAAGGACCTCAAGGTCGGCTTCATTCCGATCACCTGTGCGACCCCGATCATCATGGCCTCGCCGCTCGGCTTCTATGCCAAGCACGGCCTCAACGTCGAGGTGGTGAAGACCGCGGGCTGGGCCGTGATCCGCGACAAGACCATCAACAAGGAATACGACGCCTCGCACATGCTGGCGCCGATGCCGATCGCGATCTCGCTGGGGCTCGGCGCGCAACCGATTCCGTTCGCGGTGCCCGCGATCGAGAACATCAACGGGCAGGGCATCACCCTTGCGATGAAGCACAAGGACAGGCGCGACCCGAAAGACTGGAAGGGCATGAAGTTTGCCATTCCGTTCGATTATTCGATGCACAATTATCTGTTGCGCTACTATCTCGCGGAACACGGCCTCGATCCCGACACCGACGTGCAGCTGCGCTCGGTGCCGCCGCCGGAGATGGTGGCCAATCTGCGCGCCGACAATATCGACGGCTTCCTCGCGCCCGACAACATCTGCCAGCGCGCGATCTATGACGGCGCAGGCTTCCTGCACATCCTGTCCAAGGAGATCTGGGACGGCCATCCCTGCTGCAGCTTCGCGGCGAGCCGGGAGTTCATCACGACGTCCCCCAACAGCTTCGCGGCATTGACGCGGGCGATTGTGGATGCGACCGCGTACGCCGCGAAGGCCGAAAACCGCAAGCAGATCGCCGAGGCGATCGCGCCCGCCAACTACATCAACGCGCCGGTGACGGTGCTGGAGCAGGTGCTCACCGGCACCTACGCCGACGGCCTTGGTGGCGTCAAGACCGATGCCAGGCGCGTCGATTTCGATCCGTTCCCCTGGCAATCCTTTGCGGTGTGGATGCTCACCCAGATGAAGCGCTGGGGCCAGATCAAGGGCGATGTCGATTACAAGGCGGTGGCCGAACAGGTCTATCTCGCCACCGATACCCGCAAGGTGATGGCCGAGATGGGGCTGGCGCCGCCCTCGACCTCGTACAAGTCGTTTTCGGTGATGGGCAAGAGCTTCGATCCGGAGAAGGCGGACGATTATCTCGCGAGCTTCAAGATCAGGAAGGCATCGTGAGGGTGAAAGCCGCTCTTCCTTCGCCTCTCCCCGCACGCGGGGAGAGGCCGGATCGCGCGCGTCAGCGCACGATCCGGGTGAGGGGGACTCACCGCGGACTGAGACAGCGGAGAAAGCCCCTCACCCCAACCCTCTCCCCGCGAAGAGCGGGGCGAGGGAGCGCACCGCATGCGCGGAGGGGGTCATGACCTTCTCGCTCCGCTTCCGCGCCGCCATCGTATCGATCGTGCTGTTCGTCAGCTTCATCGCCGCCTGGCATCTCGCCACGCGCGGCACCGGCATGGCCGCTAACATGAGCCCGGAATACGCCAGGCTGATGGGGCTGACCGCGACGCAGGGCAAGTCGGCGATGCCGGGGCCGCTCGATGTCGGTGCGAAACTGTGGGAGCATCTCGGGCGGCCGTTCTATGACAACGGACCCAACGACAAGGGCCTCGGCATCCAGCTCGGCTATTCCATCGCCCGCGTCGGTCTCGGCTATCTGATCGCGGTCATCATCGCGATTCCGCTGGGCTTCCTGATCGGAATGTCGCCCCTGATCAGCAAAGCGCTCGATCCGTTCATCCAGGTCCTGAAGCCGATTTCGCCGCTCGCCTGGATGCCGCTCGCGCTCTACACCATCAAGGATTCCAGCATCTCGGCGATCTTCGTGATCTTCATCTGCTCGGTCTGGCCGATGCTGCTCAACACCGCCTTCGGCGTCGCGAGCGTCCGCAAGGAGTGGATCAACGTGGCGCGCACGCTCGAAGTGGGCACGTTCCGCCGTGCCTTCACCGTGATCCTGCCCGCGGCGGCGCCGACCATCCTCACCGGCATGCGGATATCGATCGGCATTGCCTGGCTCGTGATCGTCGCGGCCGAAATGCTGGTCGGCGGCACCGGCATCGGCTACTTCGTCTGGAACGAGTGGAATAACCTGTCGATCACCAACGTCATCATCGCGATTCTCCTGATCGGCCTCGTCGGCATGCTGCTCGACCAGATTCTCGCGCGCATCACGCGCATGGTCACGTTTCCGGAGTGAGGGTGCGGTGATAGCAAACGAGAACCGCGCTGCGTCTTCACCTCGCCCCGCTTGCGGGGAGAGGTCGGATGGCGCGCGTCAGCGCGCGATCCGGGTGAGGGGGACTCTCCACCAGCTGAGCCCGCTGACAGAGCCCCTCACCCCAACCCTCTCAGGGCGAGCTTCGCTCGTCCCGACCCCGCCAAGAGCGGGGCGAGGGGGCGCACCAGCGTCGCGGAGCGCACTCGCATGAGCACGGACAAATTCATCTCCATCGAGGGCATCGCCAAGCGCTATCCCGGCGCGGGTGACGGCACCACGACGGTGTTCGAAAATCTCTGGCTGGCGATGGCGCGCGGCGAATTCGCCTGCGTGATCGGGCATTCCGGTTGCGGCAAGACCACGGTGCTCAACATCCTGGCCGGGCTCGATGAGCCGAGCGAGGGAGTGGTGATCGTCGACGGGCAGGCGATCCAGGGCACCAGCCTCGATCGCGCGGTAATCTTTCAGAGCCACGCGCTCCTGCCGTGGCGCACCGTTCTCGGCAACGTCGCCTATGCCGTGAGCTCGAAATGGCGCAATTGGGATCGCGCCAAGGTCAGGGCGCATGCGCAGGTCTTCATCGACCTGGTCGGGCTGACCGGCGCCGAACACAAGCGTCCTTCCGAACTGTCCGGAGGCATGAAGCAGCGCGTCGGCATTGCGCGCGCGCTGTCGATCACGCCGAAGATGATGCTGATGGACGAGCCGTTCTCGGCGCTCGATGCGCTCACGCGCGGGACACTGCAGGACGAGGTCCGCCGCATCTGCCTGGAGACCGGGCAGACCGCGTTCATGATCACCCATGACGTCGATGAGGCGATCTATCTCGCGGACCGGATCTTTCTGATGACCAACGGCCCAGGCGCGGTGCTCGCCGAGATCGTGGAAAATCCGCTGCCGAAGGATCGCGGCCGCATCGATCTGCACCGCCATCCGCTGTATTATGCGCTGCGTAACCACATCGTCGATTTCCTGGTCAGCCGCAGCAAGGCCTTCACCGCCGAGACGCCCGGCCACGATCCGCGCAACGTGCCGATGGTGCGGATCGGCAAACCCGAATTGGTCATCGCGTCCGTTGCCCACCCTCAACGCGACCATACCGACGGGACGTCATGGCCGGGCTTGTCCCGGCCGTCCACGTCTCCGTAAGTTTCACGGCAAAGCAGGACGTGGATGCCCGCGACAAGCGCGGGCACGACGAGTGAAAGGGAGACCACAATGAAACGATCCGACCTCACCGAGAAGCTGCTCGATATCAAGCGCGCGAAGGGCTGGAGCTGGAAACACATCTGCGAGGGGATCGGCGGCTATTCGGAGGTGCTGATCGTCGGCGCTGTTCTGGGCCAGATGAAGCTGACCAAGCCGCAGGCCGCGAATGCCGGCGAGCTGTTCGGCCTGTCGGCATCGGAAGTCGCGCTGCTCAACGAGGTGCCGATGCGCGGCACCGGCACGCCTATGCCGCCGACCGACCCGCTGATCTATCGCTTCTATGAAATGGTGATGGTCAACGGCCCGGCCTGGAAGGCGCTGATCGAGGAGGAGTTCGGCGACGGCATCATGTCGGCGATCGATTTCGACATGGCGATCGAGCGCGTCGCCAATCCCAAGGGCGATCGCGTCAAGATCACGATGTCGGGCAAGTTCCTGCCGTACAAATACTACGGCGCCAGTGGCAACGTGCCGGAATACGGCTTCAAGGAAGAGTGAGCGGATCTACGCCTGCACGGCGGCGAAGGCGTCCCGGATCTGCTTGATCGGCGCCGCTGGCCGGCGGCCGTGTGGCGAAGCTCGCCGGGCTGCGCGGGGAACGCTGGATCGCTTTCCCCATCGTGCCCGGGCGCCGTGAGATCACGGCGTCCCACGTCTTCGCGCTGTTCCAAACCCACGGATTGGGCGAGGCCGACTGGACGCCGGTGGACAGCCTGACGGCCCAGAAACGTCTGGTCGAAGCCGGTCTCGGTATCGCGCTACTATCGCAAAGCAACGCGGCCGAAGAACTCAGGTCTTCGGCCCTTTCGACGATTGCGGTCCGCGACCTCAAGGCGAGCCATGACGTCGTGGCCGTGACGCGGCGCGGAGGATTCCTGAGCGCCGCGTCGCGCCGGTTGCTGGAGATCATCCGCGCCGACTACGTGGGCGCCGAATTGGCCGGCCGTCGACCGGCGGCGCGCAAGCGCGAGGCTGTCTATTCGCGCAAGCGATGAGGCAGGGCGCTCACGTTCCCGCCTTCACCTGGCTGACTGCAACCGCCATCAACTCGTCCATTTTCACCCGAATCTCCGCCTCGGTCATGGCGACGCCCTTGGCGCCAAGATCGGCCATGACCTTGCGAACCACGTCGGCGTCGCCGGGCTCCTCGAAGTCGGCGGCCACCACCTCCTTGGCGTAGCTCGCCGCGGCGTCGCCGGACAGGCCGAGCTTCTCGGCGACCCACAGTCCCAGCAGCCTGTCGCGGCGGGCCTCGGCCTTGAATTTCTGGTCTTGGTCGAGAGCGAATTTCTTCTCGAACCCTTCTTCGCGCTTGTCGAAAGTCGTCATGGCCTGAGGTTCCAGTTGTGGCGAAAGCGTGATGCCTGCCGCGTTGCGGTAACTTAACCGTGTGCCTAAATAATTGCTACAAGATGCCAAGACAACGGCCAGAAGGCCGCAGGGAAACCTGTAAAACTCGTGCCCGAAGGAGCCGGATCGATTGTGCTGGATGGCTCAATCGGATAGGTTGCCAACAGGTCCGGTTCTCGTTCTGTTTCCGTCGGTTGCCGGCCCGCACGGCAGCTCCGTCGTGGTCCTACACCCTTGTCAGCCGGAGCACACCAAATTCATGGATTTCAACAACTCACGGTACATCCCAATGAGCCGTCGGCGCCGCATTTATGAAGGCAAGGCCAAGGTCCTTTACGAAGGTCCGGAGCCGGGTACGCTGATCCAGCACTTCAAGGACGACGCCACCGCCTTCAATGCCAAGAAACACCAGGTGATCGAGGGCAAGGGTGTCCTCAACAACCGGATTTCGGAGTACCTGTTCCAGCACCTCAACGACATCGGGGTCCCCACCCATTTCATCCGCCGTCTCAACATGCGCGAGCAGCTGATTCGCGAGGTCGAGATCGTGCCGCTCGAGGTCGTGGTGCGGAATGTGGCGGCGGGATCGCTGTCGCAGCGCCTCGGCATCGAGGAAGGCACCCAGCTGCCACGCTCGATCATCGAATTCTATTACAAGAACGATCAGCTCAACGATCCCATGGTCTCCGAGGAGCACATCACGGCTTTCGGCTGGGCGACCCCCCAGGAGATCGACGACATCATGGCGCTGGCGATCCGCGTCAACGACTTCCTCACCGGGCTGTTTCTGGGCATCGGCATCCGTCTGGTCGATTTCAAGATGGAATGCGGGCGGCTGTTCGAGAACGAGATGATGCGAATCATCGTCGCCGACGAGATTTCCCCCGATTCGTGTCGGTTGTGGGACATCAAGTCGAACGAGAAGCTCGACAAGGATCGCTTCCGCAGGGATCTCGGCGGACTGCTGGAGGCCTATACCGAGGTCGCCAAGCGTCTGGGCATCCTGATGGAGAACGAGCGGCCCGCCGGTTCGGGTCCGGTGCTGGTGAAGAGCTGAAGGGGCTGACGTGAAGGCGCGTGTGACCGTTACGCTGAAATCCGGCATCCTCGATCCGCAAGGCAAGGCGATCGAGGGAGCGCTGAAATCGCTGGGCGTCGAGGGCGTCGCCAGCGTCCGCCAGGGCAAGGTGTTCGACATCGAGCTCGCCGGCGCCGACAAGGCGAAGGCCGAGGTGGCCTTGAAGGAGGCCGCCGACAAGCTGCTCGCCAACACGGTGATCGAGAACTATGCTATCGAGGTGAAAGCTTAGGGGCGGACGAAGATGGCCGATGTGACGGCGGAGCTGATGTTTGAGGAATTGAGATCGGTCCAGGCGAGGCTGGCTCAGGTCGATGGCAAGATCGACGAACTCAAGCAGGAGATGCAGGCATCGCGAACGTCCCAGAACGGCATTCGGCACGAAATCACGAGCGTGTTCCAGGAGATCTCCGGGGTCCATGCGACGCTGGTTCGGCATGAGGGGCGTCTTGACCGTATCGAGCGGCGTCTCGAACTCAGCGACACGCCCATCCTATGAAATCCGCCCGGTTCGTTTTTTCCAGCGTCGATCGCGCTCTGGCGGCTGCGCTGTTGCTGGCGGCGACGGTCGTCGCCGGCATCGGTGAGGTTTCGGCTCAGTCTCCGGCTGCTGCACCCGTGCTGTCCGTGGGCCCGCCGGTTTCGGTGAGCGGATGGCGCTATCAGCGCAGCGGTTCCGATGCGCATATTTTCCACTGTGAACAGCCAAGCTGCGGCTTTGGCTCCAAGGTGAGCTATCGGCTCTTCGCGCCTGGCAATGCCATGACAATGGAGCAGTTCAGCGTCGAGCAGGACAAGATCGTCCAGGCCCTGGAGCAGCGCACGCCGGGAGAGAAAATCACCATCGTCGGCGTCGATGGCGACAAGGGCAGCGCGGTGCCGCGCATGTTCCAGGCGCGACGTCTCAAGGTGGCGCCCGACGGCAAACGCGAATATCAGGTCAGCGGCATGCTGTTCGGTGCGCGTGCCAACGCCAGCCTGATCAGTTCATCACTGACCGAGAAAATCGGCAACGCGAACTACGCGCAGTTTGCCGCGGGGGTGATGCTTGTGCTGACGCCAAAGACCCGGTGATCTCAATGAAATCAGCCGTTCTCGTCTTTCCCGGAATCAATCGCGAGCGCGATATGGCGCGTGCGCTGAGACTGGCGTCCGGCCATGAACCGGCGATGGTCTGGCACGCCGAGACCGAGCTGCCCAGGGGTACCGACCTCGTGGTGGTGCCCGGCGGCTTTTCCTATGGCGATTATCTGCGCTGCGGCGCGATCGCCGCGCGTGCGCCGGTGATGGATGCGGTGCGCGCCTTCGCGGCTGACGGCGGGCTCGTGCTCGGTGTCTGCAACGGCTTTCAGATCGTGTGTGAAGCGGGTCTTCTGCCCGGCGTGCTCATGCGCAATGCGCGGCTCAAATTCATCTGCAGGGATGTGCACCTGCGCGTCGAACGCTCCGATACGCCGTTCACGCGCGGCTACAATGCCGGTCAGGTCGTTCGTGTGCCGGTCGCGCATGGCGAGGGCAATTATGAGGCGGACGAGGACACGTTGAAGCGGCTCGAAGGCGAGGGGCGGGTGCTCTATCGCTATTGCTCCGCCGCTGGCGTCGTCGACGAGAGCGCCAACATCAACGGCGCGGCACATTCGATCGCCGGCATCGTCAACGAGCGCGGCAATGTGCTCGGCATGATGCCGCATCCGGAAAACCATGTCGAAGACATCATGGGCTGTACCGACGGCCGCGGGCTGTTCGCGGGCCTCGTCGCGCATCTGCAGGAAGCCGCGTAAGTTGATGCTCGGTTTGAGTGGCTTTGCCACGATTGATGGTGGTTCTTGTCCATTCGAACGTGCCGGGTTATGGATGGGCACTACGTCGTTACCATCTCGCTGGATGCCGCCGTGCCGTTCGCTCTGATCATCATCCTGCTCGACATCACGCTGGTCTATCACGCATCCCGAACCGGGCGCCTGCAGCCCTGGGCCTTTATCATCCTGATGATCCCCGTGATGGGCGCGATCGCCTATGTCGTGGTCGAACTTCTGCCCGAGATGCTGAACGGGCCCGGCGCCCAGCAGGCCCGCCTTCGCGTTGCCAACAAGCTCGATCCGGAAAAGCGCTATCGCGAATTGTCCGATCATCTCGCCGCCACCGACACCATTACCAATCGGGCCGCGCTTGCCGAGGAATGTCTGAAGGTCGGACGATTTGACGAAGCCGAACGTCATTACGACCATATCCTTGCACTGCCGATGGGCGAGGAGCCGGTCTACGCGTTCGGCAAGGCCCGGGCGGAATTTGGCCGCAACAGACCGGCCGATGCGCTTGCGACGCTGGATGATCTGCAAAAGCGCTGGCCGGAGTTTCGATCCGCCGAGGCCCATCTGCTCTACGCCCGGGCGCTGGCCGAAGTCGGGCGTCCTGACGAGGCACTCGAGGAGTTCCACGCCGTGGCTGCGTATTTCCCGGGGGCCGAGGCGCGTGTGCGCTACGGACTCCTGCTCAAGCTGATGGGCCGCACCTCTGAAGCCAAGGTGGTATTCACGGAGCTTCTGATTCAGATGAAACGCGCGCCGAAATACCTGCGCGAGGCGCAGGGCGAATGGCTTGCGATTGCCGAGAAGCAGTTGTCGGTCTGAAGCACGCCGCAGCACTAGCCAATAACGGGGCTCACGGCCGCCGGCGGCTTGCGCTTCACCCGCTTGATGGTGCCGGAAAACGTGAACAGGGTGCGCTCGCCGGATGTGAGTTGCCCGCGCAGGAAGATCAGCGAGCCGCCGGCGCGCGTCACCTCGCCGGTGCCCTCGATCAGTTCGCCCTCGCGCGCTGCATCGAGAAACTCGCAGCTGAATCCGACCGTCACGCCCGGTCCGTGGAGAATCGGCCCGGCAATCGCGAACAGGCAATAATCGGCGAAGGCCATGAAGCAGCCGCCATGGACGTTGCGGGAGCCATTGAGGTGCTTGGTCTCGACCCGGAACGCGCAGCGAATGCTGCCGTCGTCCTCCATGCGGTGCCAGAACGGCCCGGTATGGGTCTCGAAACTGTCGCGGCTCCAGGTCCGCCAGCCGGCGAATTCGCCGTCGGTACCGACATGCAGGTCGGGGCGGTTCAGAAATGCCGATTTGGTCAGGTCATCCACGTGATTTGGCCTTCAATTGAGAGTTTTTGCCCTTAAATCTGATCCTGGGAGAACACGCAAACCTGCAAAGCTCTGGACAGGACGAAACAGGGCCATAAAAGCCTTTTCCGGCCCCGCCCAACTCCCTAATAACGCGGTGGGCCCCCTCCCTGACCCGTCCCACAAAGGGGGAGGAAACGGAGCAGCCTCTGCTGCGAAAGCGTCAATTCATGCAATCCAACGAACCCCAGATCACCCCCGAACTCGTCGCCAGCCACGGGCTGAAGCCGGACGAGTATGAGCGCATCCTGAAGCTGATCGGGCGGGTGCCGACCTTTACCGAGCTCGGGATCTTCTCGGCGATGTGGAACGAGCACTGCTCGTATAAATCCTCCCGCATCCATCTCAAGGGTCTGCCCACTACGGCGCCATGGGTGATCCAGGGGCCCGGCGAGAATGCCGGTGTGATCGACATCGGCGACGGCCAGGCCGTGGTCTTCAAGATGGAGAGCCACAACCACCCGAGCTATATCGAGCCCTATCAGGGCGCGACCACCGGTGTCGGCGGCATCTTGCGCGATGTCTTCACCATGGGGGCGCGGCCGATCGCCTGTCTCAACGCGCTCTCCTTCGGCGCGCCGGAGCACCCCAAGACGCGCCACCTCGTCTCCGGCGTGGTGGCCGGCGTCGGCGGCTACGGCAACTCCTTCGGCGTGCCGACCGTCGGCGGACAGGTGCGCTTCCACACCCGCTATGACGGCAACATCCTGGTCAACGCGATGGCGGTCGGCCTCGCCGACGCTGACAAGATCTTCTATGCGGCGGCCTCGGGCGTGGACATGCCGATCGTCTATCTCGGCTCCAAGACCGGGCGCGACGGCATCCACGGCGCCTCGATGGCGTCGGCCGAATTCGACGATGATTCCGCGGAGAAGCGTCCGACCGTGCAGGTCGGCGATCCCTTCGCCGAAAAGCTGCTGCTCGAGGCCTGCCTCGAGATCATGGCAGCCGGCTGCGTGATCGCGATCCAGGACATGGGCGCGGCGGGGCTCACCTGTTCGGCGGTCGAGATGGGTGCCAAGGGCGATCTCGGCGTCGATCTCGATCTCGACGCGGTGCCGACCCGCGAGACCGGCATGAGCGCCTATGAGATGATGCTCTCGGAAAGCCAGGAGCGCATGCTCATGGTGCTGAAGCCGGAGAAGGAAAAAGAGGCGGAGGCGATCTTCCGCAAATGGGGGCTGGATTTCGCCGTGGTCGGCCACACCACGCCGAGCAAGCGCTTCCGCGTGAGCCACGGCGGCGCTGTTATGGCCGACCTGCCGATCAAGGAACTCGGCGACGAGGCGCCGCTCTATGATCGGCCGCATGTGGCCACGCCGTCCCTGCCGGTGATCCATGCCCGCGAGGTCGGCGCGCCGATCGAAATCATGCCGGCGCTGGAAAAACTGATCGCGACGCCCGAGCTGTGCTCGAAGCGCTGGGTCTGGGAACAGTACGACCACGTCATTCTCGGCAACACCGTGCAGCGCCCGGGCGGCGATGCCGCGGTGGTGCGGATCGAGGACGGTCCGAAGGGACTGGCGCTAACCGTCGACGTGACGCCGCGCTATTGCGATGCCGATCCGTTTGAAGGCGGCAAGCAGGCGGTGGCCGAGGCCTGGCGCAATATCACGGCGGTTGGCGGCAGGCCGCTTGCGATCACCGACAACCTCAATTTCGGCAATCCGGAGCGGCCTGAAATCATGGGGCAGTTCGTCGGCTGCCTGAAGGGCATTTCCGAGGCCTGCCGCGCGCTGGATTTCCCGGTCGTGTCGGGCAATGTCTCGCTCTACAACGAGACGAATGGCCGTGCGATCCTGCCGACCCCCTCGATCGGCGGCGTCGGCGTGCTCGACGATTTCACCAAATCCGCGACCTTGGCGTTCAAGGCCGAGGGCGAGGCGATCCTGCTGATCGGCGAGACCCACGGCTGGCTCGGCCAGTCCGTCTACCTGCGCGAGATCTGCGGCCGCGAAGAGGGCGCGCCGCCGCCGGTGGAGCTATCGGCCGAAAAGCGCAATGGCGACGTGGTGCGCGGCATGATCCATGCGGGCACCGCGACCTCGGTGCACGACGTCTCCGATGGCGGTCTGCTGATCGCGCTCGCCGAGATGGCGATCGCGGGCGGCATCGGCGCAAGGCTGCTGGCTGCACCGGCCTCGATCGTGCCGCATGCCTGGTGGTTCGGCGAGGACCAGGCGCGCTACATCGTGACGGTCACCGAGTCCGACGCCGGCCTGGTGCTTGCCAAGATGCGCGGCGCCGGCGTGCCCTGCGCCCGGATCGGAACGACCGGCGGCGAGGTGATCGCCATTGCCGGCGAGGCGTCGATCCCGGTGGACGCGCTCAAGACCCGCTTCGAGAGCTGGTTCCCGGGCTACATGAGTGGGGCGAGCTAGAGCACCCGCGATGCACCGGGAATCCTGCGCAAGGCCGCGGTCGCGGCCCAGCTCAATGCGACGGTCAGCACGAACGCGACCAGCGCCTTGACGATGGCCGGCAGATCGAGCTCGAACAGCCAGTATTGCAGCCAAAGCACGATCGGGTAGTGCACCAGGAACATGCCGAAGGCGTCCGCCTGCAGCGGATCCAGCAGGCTCCAGCCCGACCGCTTGAACCTCAGGAAGTAGGCCAGGATCGCGAGCAGGATCGCGGCACTGAAGGCGACGAAGAACAGGCCATAGCTCGCCTCGTACCAATCGGGCAGGATGACCGGGTTTCCCAGGATCTCGCGCTTGATCGCGATCAGCCCCCACAGCAGGCAATACGGAACGAGCGCCGCGACCGCCCAGCCCCAGCTGCTCTTCGCCAATTGCCCGTCCGCGCTCAGCACGCCGCGATCGAAGTTCGCAGCGCCGACCCCGGCGCCGATCAGGAAGTAGGCTGCGTAGAGCAGAACGCGACTGGCCTGCACGTCGAACGGCCCGAACTCGAACCAGCGGCCCGCACCGAAATAGACCCGCGCCGGAATGTAGACGATCGCGGTGACCGTCGCGAGGAGCAGGTAGAAGTCGGCTGGTCGCTCGAAGGCGCGCAGCGACAGGCGATTGATCGGGTCGAGCAGCCTCGGTGAGAGACGGTACAGCAGGCTCGCCGTCAGGTCGAATGCCAGCAATACCCAGATGAACCAGACCGGGCCGCTCGGCCACGGGCCGGCGGTAATCGTCTTCCACCAGAATGCGGCAAAGCCGACATCGGGGTGCTGCCGATGTTCAAGCGCGTAATACGCGATCGGAATGATGGTGAAGGCCGCGATCGCGAAGGGCACGCCGAGCCGGAGCAGGCGGTCGCGGACGAAGACCGACGGTGCCTTGTGCGCGAGGCTCGGCCAGACGAACAAGCCGGAGAGGAAGAAGAACATCGCCATGAAGAAGCTGTCGGTGGCGAGAACGATCATGTCGAAGCCGAGAAACGACTTGGGATCGGTATGACCGAAATAGGTGTAGGGGATGACCGCATGGTGTATGAGCACCACGAGGGTCAGGAAGGTGCGGGCGCGGTCGAGTGCGAAGTTCCGCGCCCTTGCCTGCGGCGCCGCGTGAGCCTCGGCGGTCGTTGCGGAGTGGGAAATCGATGTCATGGGGAGCCCCGGCCTGCTGCGTCGCGAGCGTGCCGCCGGTGCCCGGATTCAGCAAGGCAAAACCACAGGCGCTGCTGCCGGCACGCTCATTTCGTCCAAGGGACCGCACCTCGCCCGCAAGCCGGAGGAACCGGTTCCTCCGTCAGAAGTTACCGGGTCAATGGCGCCGCTGCGGCGCACCGATTGATGGAGCGGATCGTGACACTTCTGAAATGGGCCCTGATTTTCTTCCTGGTGTCGATCGTAGCCGGTGTGCTCGGTTTCACCGGCATATCAGCCGCCTCGGCCGACGTTGCCCGCTTCCTGTTCTATGTCTTCGTCGTGATCTTCCTGGTGCTGCTGGTTCTGGCGTTCACGGTGTTCAGGGTCTAGCGCCTCAGAGCGCCGACGCTGCGCAGCTCACCCAACTTCCTCGATCTTCACCCGGTCGGGATAGAAGGCCAGATGGCCGGCGATATCGGCGGTCGCGGGGTAGGGCGTCTCATAGGTCCAGATCGCGTTGTCGATGGTCTTGCCGTCGGCTACGATGCTGAAATAGTTGGCATCTCCCTTGTACGGGCAGTGCGTGACCCGCTCCGTACGCTGCAACATGGCCATATTGGCATCCGCGCGCGGCACATATTGCACAGCGGGATAACTCGCCTCCTTCAAGGTGAGCGCGTGGGTGGTCTCGGCGATCACAGTGCCGCCGACCGACACGCGGACCCGCCTGGGATTGGCGCTGATGGTGATGGGATGGTCAGGACCGGGAAGCTTCATGGCTTTGAACCTTTTTTGATCAGATCGCCGTGATCCGGCGACGATAGGAGATCATGCGGATTTCCAAAGATTGGACTTGCAATATAGTGTCCCAGCGGGTGACCTAGAAGGGTTGACGCGCTCACGGTCGCGAATGTCGGCCGTGATTCGACGATCCGATGGAGGTTTGTTGGAATGCCGATGGACGCCCGCGATATCGAATCGATGATCAAGGCAGCGATCCCCGATGCCGAGGTGACGATCCGCGATCTCGCCGGTGACGGCGACCATTACGCGGCGACCGTGATCTCGGAATCCTTCCGCGGCAAGTCGCGCGTCCAGCAGCACCAGATCGTCTACCAGTCGCTGCGCGGTCAGATGGGCGGCGTGCTGCACGCGCTCGCGCTGCAGACCGGCGTTCCCCAAGGTTAGTGCTGCCGAATGCAGGCGGATTACCCGCGCGGCATTCTGTGGCGCATCACGCTGCCGCATCAGCACAGCCGGGTCACTTACGCCGAACTGTTCTTCGACCTGGTGTTCGTGTTCGCGGTGACGCAGGTCTCGCATACGCTGCTCAGCCACTTTACTCCGCTCGGCGCGCTGCAGACGACCGTGCTGTTCCTGGCGGTCTGGTGGGTGTGGGTCTACACCTCCTGGATCACCAACTGGCTCAACCCGGAGATGACGCCGGTCCGCATCCTGCTGTTCCTGATGATGCTGGGCGGGTTGGTGCTCTCGACTTCGATTCCGACGGCCTTTGACGGGCGAGGTATGTGGTTCGCGACCGCCTATGCAACGATGCAGGTCGGCAGGACCATCTTCCTCTGGGTGTCGACGCCGCGCTCCCGCCCGCTGGGGCGCTTGAACGCACTCCGGATCACCGTCTGGTTGTCGGTATCGGCCGTGTTCTGGATCGCCGGTGGAATTGCTGTGGGAGAAACGCGCCTGGCGCTGTGGGCGGTTGCGCTCGGGATCGAATATATCTCGCCGGCGGTGCGGTTCTGGGTCCCGAAATACGGCTCCTCTTCGGTGGCGGACTGGGTGATCGAGGGCGGCCACATGGCCGAGCGCTGCGCCGGCTTCATCATCATCGCGCTCGGCGAATCCATCGTCGTCACCGGCGCGACGTTTGGTGACCTCACCTGGACGGCCGAGAATCTGGCCGCGTTCACCTCGGCCTTTGTCGGCAGCATCGCGATGTGGTGGATCTATTTCCACAAGGGCGCGGAAGCGGGCTCGGAGCAGATCTCCAGATCGAACGAACCGGGACGGCTGGCACGGCTCGCCTACACCTATCTGCACATGCCGATCGTCGCCGGCATCATCCTGTCGGCCGTGGCCGACGAAATCGTGCTGAAGCATCCGCTCGGCCATTCGGACCTCAAGACCGTCCTGAGCGCGATCGGCGGACCCTTGCTGTTCCTGCTCGGGACCATCCTGTTCAAGCATACCATTCGTGGCTTTCTCCAGCTCTCCCATGGCGCAGGCATCGTCGCGCTCGCCATCCTCGCATGGTTCGCCGGTGATATGGCGCCGCTGACATTGTCGGTGGCCACGTCGGCGCTATTGATCGTCGTCGCGGTATGGGAATCGGTTTCACTGGGCGCGTCAGCTCAGTCCTCAGCCACCAGCGCGTGAACCGAGAACATTTTCGCCGCATCGGTCCAGGATTGGCGCACCTTCCAGCCCGAACCGCGCGCCAGCGCCGCAAAGCGCTCGATGCTGTATTTGTAGCTGTTCTCGGTATGGATGCTTTCGCCGGGACGAAATGAGAAATTCCGGCCCAGCACCCGCACGCTCTGCGCCTTCTTGCTGATCAGATGCATCTCGATGCGGTGCCGTTCGCGGTTGTAGATGGAGCGATGCATGAAGGCCGAGAGGTCGAAATTGCCCCCGAGCTCGCGATTGATACGGACCAGCACATTGAGGTTGAAGCGCGCGGTCACGCCGGCGGCATCGTTGTAGGCCTCGTACAGCACGCGGTCGTCCTTTTCGAGGTCGACGCCGATCACCATCTGCGCGTCATGTCCCAGGATCTCGCGGGCGCTGCGCAGCAGCGCGCAGGCCTCGTGCGGCTCGAAATTGCCGATCGTCGATCCCGGAAAGAAGCCGACTTTCGGCATGTCGGCGATCTCGGCGGGCAGGGCGAACGGCGCGGTGAAATCGGCCGCGACGGGATAGACCGCGAGTGCCGGAAAATCCCGGCGCAACGCCTCGGCCTGGGCCTTCACAAAATCTCCTGAAATGTCGACGGGAACGTAGGCTCCGAGCGCGCAGTCCTGGAGAAGCAGCCTGACCTTGGTGGTTGCGCCAGCGCCGAATTCGACCAGCGCCGCGCCTTGCGGGATCACGGCCGCGATGGCCTGGACGTAATCGCGCAGGATCGAAAGCTCGGTGCGGGTCGGGTAGTATTCCGGCAGACGCGTGATCTGCTCGAACAGTTCCGAACCGGCAGCGTCGTAGAAATATTTCGGCGGCAGATGCTTGGGATGTGGCGACAAACCATCGATCACGTCGAGCGCGAAGGTCGATGTCTCATCGTCGACGCGGTGAGTCTTGACCAAAGCGGGGGCGTACACATTCATGATACTCTCCTGAACGCGCTGTCCCGCGCGCCGTTATCAATGGTTTGAGCATGGCCTTGTTCGGCAGCCGCCTGTTCGGACCATGCCCGGCAACAATCAGTCGTATTCGGCGAGGCGTAGTCCCGTGAATTGCCAGCGGTGATGCGGATAGAAGAAGTTGCGATAGGTTGTGCGGCTATGGCCGGTGGGTGTTGCGAGCGAGGAGCCGCGCAGCACGAATTGGTTGACCATGAACTTGCCGTTATATTCGCCGAGCGCGCCTTCGATCGCGCGGTAGCCGGGATAGGGGGAATAGGCGCTGCGGGTCCATTGCCAGACGATGCCAAAGGCGTCGTTGAGTAGGTTTCCTCGGGCCGCGACCTCCCATTCCATTTCGGTTGGAAGGTGCTTGCCGCTCCAGCGTGCGAACGCATCGGCCTCATAATAGCTGACATGGCAGACCGGTGCGTCGGGATCGACTGGCTTCAAGCCGGCCAGCGTCATCATGTGCCATTCGCCATCGACATTGTGCCAATGGCCAGGCGCCTGCCAGTCCTCCCTGGCCGCGGTCGCGAAGCCGTCCATCAGCCACAGCGACGCCGTGCGATAGCCGCCGTCGGCCATGAACGCGAGCCATTCGGCATTGGTCACCAAGTTGCGGCTGAGCCTGACCGGGCCCACCAGCGCCCGATGCGCCGGCTTTTCGTTGTCGAAATGGAAGGTGTCGTCGGCATGTCCGATGCTGTGGATGCCCTCGTTCAGGGTGATCCAGGCATCGTCGCTCCGGGTGGACGGCGGAAAGCGCCATGCCTGATCGTAGACCGGATCGATCGGGTTCTGCGCGAAGGCGTGCAAGATGTCGGTCAGCATCAGTTCCTGATGCTGCTGCTCGTGATTGAGGCCGACCTCGACCAGAGGCGCGATGGACTTGAGCGTGTCCTCGCTCGCCTCGCGGAAGAACGCCACCAAGGCGGCGTCGACATGGCGGCGATAGGCGCCGATCTCTTCGGCGGCGGGTCGGGTCACGAGGCCGCGCTCGGCGCGGGCGTGCCGCGGACCGGCGCTGACATAATAGGAATTGAACAGGAAAGCGTAGTCCGGGTGGAAGGCCTTGTAGCCAGGGCAATGCTCGGTGAGCAGGAACTGCTCGAAGAACCAGGTGGTGTGGGCGCGATGCCATTTGGTCGGGCTGGCATCCGGCATCGACTGGATCTGCTGGTCCTCGGCGCTCAAGGGCGCTGCCCGCCGTTCGGTCTCGTCGCGGACGGCGCGGTAGGCGTCGACGAGATCCTCCGCGAGGGAGCTTGTTGCGCGCGACAGATCAGGGCTATTGGGGCGGACCGCCGCGGCGGAGGCTTGGTTCGTCACGGTCGTCTCCCATTGGAACGAATTAAAACGTGGTCTCGGCGAACTGGTTCCGGGCCAACCTGTCCCAGGAAAAGGTTCCAGACAGGCGAGCTTGTCCTAAATAGGCTGTCCCGCGCGGTATAAAAGTCTCCCCCGGCTATGATATTGGTGTCGTCAGGCTATGGCGGTCCGCTCCGGTCCGGCAGCCTCCGCGGGCATGGCTGCTCCTCGCCATTTTACTTTGGCTGAACAACGGTTTGCGCTACATATATGGCAGGTGAGAGTTTAACGTGGCCAAACCGGCCGATCGGGGCGGGGTGGCGAGGTTTGAAGGCCGGGACATGCGCTGCCCAAGAAGGAAGCAAAAATGAGCATTGAGCAATTCATTGACAATGAAGTGAAGTCGAACGACGTCGTGCTGTTCATGAAGGGAACGCCGCAGTTTCCGCAGTGCGGATTCTCCGGGCAGGTGGTGCAGATCCTCGATCACGTAGGCGTCGGCTACAAGGGGTTGAACGTTCTCGAGTCCGCCGATCTGCGCAACGGCATCAAGACCTACTCCAACTGGCCGACGATTCCGCAGCTCTACGTCAAGGGCGAGTTCGTGGGCGGCTGCGATATCATCCGCGAAATGTTCCAGGCCGGCGAGTTGCAACAACTGTTCGCCGACAAGGGCGTTGCGGTCAACGCAGCGGCGTCCGCCTGATCGAGGCGTCTCGCCAGATCGGTCCGGTGCGGCTCGACGTTGTCGTCGCCAACATCACGACACTGAGCGTTGACGCCATCGTCAACGCTGCCAATTCGTCGCTGCTGGGCGGCGGCGGTGTCGACGGCGCGATCCACGATGCGGCCGGCCCTGAGCTGTTGGCCGAATGCCGCAAGCTCGGCGGCTGCGAGACCGGCGACGCCAAGATCACGAAAGGCTATCGCCTCCCGGCTCGGTATGTGATCCATGCCGTCGGTCCCATTTGGTATGGCGGCAATCGAGGGGAGGATGCACAGCTCGCATCTTGCTATCGCCGAGCGATCGAGCTGTGCCGCGACAACAATCTTGCTTCGGTCGCGTTTCCCGCGATCTCAACAGGCGCCTTCCGCTTTCCTGCCGATCGCGCCGCCAAGATTGCTGTCACCACCACCGTAAAGGCGCTGCCGTCGACGCCTTCGTTGACCCGCGTCATCTTCTGCTGCTTTTCCCAAGACAGCGGCCGGATGCATGAGGAGGCAGTAGCAGCGTTTGGCAGCCCTTGTGCCGATCGAACTGCCCGCTAAACTCCGGGCGTTCCACCCGCAGCGAAGAAGATCATTCATGACGCGACGGAGAACCGACGGCTGCAAGCGCCGATGCAGCGCCGCGGCGATGCTTGTTCTTCTGATAGTCGCGGTCGGATGGCCCGACGGAGGCCGTGCCGAACAGCCGCTTCCGTCGTCGCCAGATCTGTCGCCAAGTCTGTCGCAAAGTCTGTCGCGCGAAAAGCTGGAGCGCGTCGGGGACTGTATCCGGCAGGAGATCGCGGCTGGTACGATCCCGGGCGCAGTCATGCTGATCCAGCAGCACGGTCATCCCGTCTATTTCGAAAGCTTCGGCCTCCGTGACGTCGAAAGCAGGCGGCCAATGACCGCGGACACGATCTTCCGGATCTATTCGATGTCGAAACCGATCACGTCGGTTGCGGCGATGATGCTGGTCGAGGACGGCAAGCTCGCGCTCGACGATCCCGTTGCAAAATACATCCCGGCCTTTGCCGATGTGAAGGTCGGCGTCGAAAAGGCCGATGAAAGTGGCAAGCCGGCGCTGGCGCTCGAACCGCTGAACCGCCCGATCACCATCGAAGACCTGCTGCGCCACACCTCGGGCATCACTTATGGCTTCTATGGCAATAATGCCGTGCGGCGAATCTATGCGAAATCCGACATGTTCGACGGCGATTTCGACAACGCCACCTTCGCCGAGCGTCTGGCAAGACTGCCGCTTGCCGAACAGCCGGGAACGCGCTGGGACTACGGCCACTCGACCGACGTGCTCGGCCGCGTCATCGAGGTGATATCCGGACAATCGCTCTATCAATTCGAAAAACAGCGGCTGCTCGATCCGCTCGGGATGACCGAAACCGCGTTCTTCGTCACGGATGCGGCGCAGCGGCCGCGCATCGCCGAGCCGATGCCCACGGACCCTTTGGGCCCGATCGCCGGCATCAAGGATTCGACGGTGCCGCGGCGTTGGGAATCCGGCGGCGCCGGCATGGTGGGGACGATCGGGGACTACGCGCATTTTGCCCAGATGCTGCTGAATGGCGGAACACTGGACGGCAGGCGCTACCTCAAACCGGAAACCATCGCACTGATGGCGTCGGATCATATCGGGCCGGAGACCAAGATCGCCCGCGACCAGATCTATTTTCCGGGCGAGACCTCAGGCTTCGGTCTCGGCTTTGCCGTGCGCACCGCGGTGCCCGCCGGCACCTCGTGGCCCTTGGGTGAATTTCGCTGGGACGGCGCCGCCGGCACCTTCTTCTTTGTCGATCCGCGGGACGATCTGTTCGTTGTGTTCATGGTCCAGCTGCCGATGCAGGGCGGACGGCTTCAACTGGCACTGAAGACCCTGATCTACGAGGCACTGGAGAGGTGAAGGGTTCGCCAGGCTCGTGCGGACTACGCACCTCGCACGATCTCCCGCACCGCCGCGACCGTCTCCTCGATCATCGCGGCCGTCACATCGAGATGGGTGCAGGCGCGGATGCGGCCGTCCATCGTCGTGAGCAGGACGTCGTATCTCCGTAATGCGGCGACCATCGCATCGGCGCTGACGCCGGCACCGTCAGGCTTGAAGAAGACGAGATTGCTCTCGGGCTCCTGCACCTCGACGCCCGCGATCTGCGACAGGCCGCGCGCCAGCGCGCGGGCGTTGGCATGGTCGTCCGCGAGGCGATCCACGTTGTGGTCGAGCGCGTAGATGCAGGCGGCGGCGCAGATGCCGGCCTGCCGCATTGACCCGCCGAGCCGCTGCTTCCAACGCCAGACCTCATCGATGAAGGCGCTTGAGCCTGCGAGCACGCCGCCGATCGGTGCGCCGAGACCCTTGGAGAAATCGATCCACGCGGAATCCCAGCCCTTCGCCATCTCGCGCGCACTGATACCCGTGGCCACGCAGGCATTCAGAAGCCTTGCGCCATCCATGTGGGTGGCAAGGCCATTGGCCTTGGCGATCTCGACGACCTCATCGAGATCGGCCTTGGTCCAGATCGTGCCGCCGCCGATATTGGCGGTCTGCTCGACGCTGACGACCGCCTGCGGCGGCTGGTAGCGGCTGCGCGGATGCAGCGCCCTGCGCAACGTCTCGGGCGCAAACTTCCCGTCGGCGCCCGGCAGCGGCATGATCTGGAAACCGCCGAGCGCGGCATGGGCGCCGCCTTCGCGCGCGATGATGTGCGCGGTCTCGTGGGCGAGGATCTCGTCGCCCGGCCGGCAATGCACCAGGGTCGCCGCGACATTGCACATCGTGCCCGACGGCATGAAGACCGCGGCCTCCTTGCCGAGCAGGTCGGCGACCCGCTCGCAGAGCGCATTCACGGTCGGGTCGTCGCCGATCTGCTCGTCGCCGACCTCGGCCCGCGCCATCGCTTCGCGCATCCCCGGTGTCGGACGGGTCTGGGTGTCCGAGAGCAGGTTGATGCGGATGGGCGGCGCCTTGGGATCGCGCGGGGGAGGGGTGTAGTGCATGGAGAGCCCTTGTGGTTATTCCGGGTTCGCGTCGGAGCCTGTCATCGGGTCGCGCTTGGCGCGGACCCGTTGGACGCCCCGGAATGACATAAAGCCGAACAGCACGCTTCGCCAAACAAAAAGGCCCCGGCAAAACCGGGGCCTTGATATTCGAACCACGCGGATCGATCAGCGCGAATAGAATTCGACGATCAGATGCGGCTCCATCTGCACCGCGAACGGCACGTCGGAGAGCGCGGGAATGCGGATGAACTTCGCGGTCATCTTGGAATGATCGACCTCGATGTAGTCGGGCACGTCGCGCTCGCCAAGCTGGTTGGCTTCGAGCACGAAGGTGAGCTGCTTGGAGGATTCCTTGACCTCGATGAGGTCGCCGGGCTTGACCTGGTAGCTGGCGATATTGACCTTGCGACCGTTGACCTTGATGTGGCCGTGGTTGATGAACTGCCGCGCGGCGAACATCGTCGACACGAACTTGGAGCGGAACACCACGGTGTCGAGACGGCGCTCCAAGAGGCCGATCAGGTTCTCGCCGGTGTCGCCCTTGAGCCGGCCGGCCTCGACATAGAAGCCGTGGAACTGGCGCTCTGAAATGTTGGCGTAATAGCCCTTCAGCTTCTGCTTGGCGCGCAGCTGCACGCCGAAGTCGGAGAGCTTGCCCTTGCGGCGCTGGCCGTGCTGGCCGGGGCCGTATTCGCGGCGGTTGACGGGGCTCTTCGGGCGGCCCCAGATATTCTGGCCCATCCGGCGATCGATCTTGTACTTCGCCTCACTGCGCTTGGTCATCGCGTCCTCTAAAGGGTTTGAGTATTTGAGGAAACGCGCCCTCCTGTGCGCCGGGAACTCCCGGCGCTGACAGGTCCGAACCCCAAAGCTTGAAGGGACGGACCACGGGTCGCGAAACGCATCGCGGGCCGAAACCGGCCCGCGAGCAGGCGGTTCTTAGGGAGAATCGGCCGCTGTGTCAACGAAGACGCTGTCATTCCGGGGCGATGCGAAGCATCGAACCTCAGATGCGCAATTGCGCTTCGGGGAATCTCGAGATTCCGGGTTCGCTTCGCGCCCCGGAATGACGCCGCAACAACCTCAGACCGCCCGGACCGCCTTGTGTTCGCCCTTCGGCTCGGCCAATGGCCGGCCGCCGCGCAATTCGGCTGCGATCTCGGTGTTCAGTACCTGTTCCAGCCGGGTCATGGCCTTGGCGATCAGGGCGGCGTCGGTGACCCGGTGATCCCAACGGATCACGACATTGACGCTGTTGTCGGCCTCGATCGCGCCGAAACTCAGGATATAGGGCCCCGGGCTCAAGGCGTGCAGTTCCCCGCCGCCGAAGGCGGCGACCCCGGTGACGGTAAAACTGCCGAAAAAATTGCCGCGCTGGCGGCCAAAATTGAGCCCCACCATCCAGATCAGGCGGCGCAGCGGCAGCGGCAACCGTGTCGCCAGCATGATCTTGCGGAACATCGGCACTTCGTCGATCGGCGCCTGCTTGGCATGCCGGATCAGCGCGTGAACCTCTGAAAGCGGCAGGCTGTCCGGGCCGGCAACGCGTTGCGGCAGCACGCAATCCTCGCCATCCTCGACGCGCGCGATCGCCACCATCGCCACGCTGCGCGGCAGCTCATAGAAGCTCGGCCAAGGCCACTTCGCGTAAAGCGTGCGCAGGATCGGTTCGTCCCGGGCCACCAGCGCGAACGCCTTGACGAAGATCGCGGCCCAGCCGGGAGGTTTCCCCATACCGCTGCGCGCCTCCACCAGGGGGCGGATGCTGAGGGAACGCGAGAGCGAGACGAAGGGCACCGGGCTCGAGGCGTGCATGAGGTCGATGATCAGACGGCGCGGCAGCGAGACTTTTCGGACCTTTCCGCGCATCGTGTGACTCAGGCTTTCCCATAAACTCGGACGGTCGCTCGCCGGCCGACCGCTCGGCCGGCGTCTTCATCTAGCACGACATGCGACTTGGATGCCATTTGGTTCGGCTTTATGGCGCCGGCGAGGCCGGCGGCATGTTTTTACGGGTGAGGTAAATGCCAAGCCTCTTCAACGTTTTGCCGCGCTCGGCTGAGACATCGTGGATGGCAGCTGCAGGAATTTGACAGGACGCCGCGGGTCTTTGCATGGTCCTACCGCCTGATCCCCTCCAGGCTGGCGGTGATGCCGCGTTGGAACAGCGACCAGTCGAAACCCAGCGCCAGCAGGGCATAGCCGCGTTCGATCATGCGGTTGGCCTGCTCGGCCGTGCGTGCCACCCCGCCGATCGGCACGCCGCTTTTGAGAATGCCGGCCTCGGCGCGCGCAATCAGCTCGACCACCTCGGGGTCGTCGATTTGGCCGCGCTTGTCGATGGAGGTGGCGAGGTCACCGGGGCCGATCACGGCGACGTCGATGCCGGGGGTGGCCATGATCTCGTCGATGCGGTTGACCGCCTCGACATGCTCGATCGTGACCATGCAGATCATGTCGTCGTCGGCGGTCGCCATGTATTGCGGCATCGAGACGCCCCAGCGGTAGGGCGCGTGAAACGGCCCCCACAGCCGGTCGCCGCGCGGTGGATAGCGCACGCTGCGCACCGCCCTTTCGGCATCGGCGCGGTTGCAGATCATGGGAAAATTGATGCCGAGCGCGCCGAGATCCATCGGCGCCTTCGCCAGCCAAGGCTCGTTGGCGGCGATCCGCACCAGGGGCACGCAAGGTGTTCCCGCGGTCGCCGTGATCATGGCATGCGCGGACCCCAGGTCGATCGGGCCGTGTTCGAGATCGACGATGATCCAGTCGAGACTCTGCGCCATGATCCGCACCGTCTGGATGCTCGGGATGGTGGCGATCGCGCCGAAGGTCGGGCGCCCCTCGCGCCATTCCTTGCGCAGGCGGTTGAGCGGGGCGGCGGTCGTGGACATTCCAGGGCTCCAGTGGTCAGGCCGGCACGCGCCCGCCGAAGAACGGCATCAGCGCGGCGCTCAGCGTATGCGGCTTGTTCGAGGTGAAGATCATTTCGGCGCCGGCATGATCGGCTTCGCCGGTCGATGGCCCGAGCAGATCCGACACCCGGCGGGCAATCGCGGGCGCGGGGTCGATCCAGTTGACCGGCCAGGGCGCGAGCCGGACCAGCCGGTCCAGCAGCAGCGGATAATGCGTGCAGGCCAGCACGATGGTGTCGGTGCGCGCGGAGGCGTCAGTGGAATCGCCCACGAAGCAGGGTGCGATTTCGGCGGCGATGTCGCTGTCATCCACCGTCTCCCCGCTCAGCGCGCGTTCGGCCAGCGACGCCAGTTCGCCCGAGCCGACCAGGGTCACCTCGCAATCCCGCGCATGATCCCGGATCAGGCCCTGGGTATATTCGCGCTTGACGGTGGCCCTGGTGCCGAGCACCGACACGCGCTTGGTTGTCGAACCGGCACAGGCCGGCTTGATTGCCGGCACCGTGCCGACGAACGGCACGCGATAGGCGGCGCGCACGTCGGCCATCACCGACACCGACATCGTGTTGCAGGCGATCGTGACCAGGTCGGGCGCATGCGCTGCGATCAAGTGGCCGACCATCGGCACCACCCGCGCGATGATCTCCTCCTCGCTGTGGCGGCCATAGGGGAAGAACACGTCATCGGCGACATACACATAACGCGCGTCCGGCCGCAGGCGCACGATCTCGCGCAGCACAGTGAGCCCGCCGAGGCCGGAATCGAGCACGAGAATCGTCGGAGCGTCTGGCATGAGAGCAAGTCTATCCGATCCGATGCGGTTGATCAGGGGTTTTTGTAGTCAAGTTTGTCTGGAGTCATTCCGGGGGCCTCGAAGAGGCAACCCGGAATCTGGAGATTCGGGGCGCCGCTTGCTTCTCCCTCCTCCCGCGAGCGAAGCGAGTGGCGGGGTCGAGGCGAGCGAAGCTCGCTCTGGGGTGGCGCGAAGCGCCGGGTGGGGGGTGTCTCAGCGTACGCCATACAGAGTTTGTTTCGCCGATCGGCCCCCACCCGGCGCATCAATCGCTTGCGCGATCGATGCGCCACCCTCCCCACTGCTCGCTTCGCTCGCCGGGGGAGAGATAGGAAAGAGCCGCGTCGGCTTCAGATTCGACTATCAAAGAGCGAACACAGTTGTCACCACGTCATTGCGAGCGCACGCGAAGCAATCCATGGCGCGACAAGCGTGAAGGCTGGATTGCTTCGTCGCAAGTGCTCCTCGCAATGACGGGACACACAATCGCGATCTCGCGGCGCGTCACGCCCGAGCCTTGCTGGAAAACCTTTCGCCCTTTGAAAACAAGGGCGCGGGGAATGCCGGGTGCCCAATGCACCCGCAGCCTGGTGTGCGCATAGTGTGAGTTGAGTATGCACACCAGTATTCACAGCGGAGGCACCGGAAAACATCCGGCATTCCCCACGCAATGGTTTTAACAGCGTATAGCGCGCTCTCCCCGGGGACCAGCTGTGCCCCCGTCATTCCCTGGATGATCGCGCATCGCTGCCCGGTCGGGCTCGCGCGACCCCAGTCAAACTTGACACCAGCATTGGGGTGTCAGGACCACACGCCTTGGCCGTCCGCAACACTGCCGCTCGTCTTGCACGCCTCTCTCGACCGCTCACGAATTGCTTCGCCCTGCGACCTCATGCGCACACGATAGCGTCGCGTCCACCGCATCCCGCCCCGCGTTCGTGACGACCGCGATACGCCCCTCGTGTGGGACGAGACGGCATGGCTTGTAGCGCTTATTCACGTTTCTGGAAATCAGAATATTTTTTCCTATGGGGCTGGACAGCCCAAATCACACCATATCTAGCCCGTCGGGCGCGATTTTTCGTGCGGGGGCATCCGGGATGGCCGATTGCTTACGACCTTTTACGCGCCACTGACATCAGCGCGGCACAAGGAGCGGAACGGCTCCGCTGATGGACCGGCGCTGGTTGATGTTCGTGAGTACGAGAACGAAGTGGGGCAGGTCGAAGCTTATGCTGATGCCCCCAATGTTCTTGAAGTGCGGCAGCGGGATGACGTGTGCCGTGCCTCCAGGTCCTATGCGATAGATCCCATCGATGCCCGCCGCCCACACGGCGCTGCCGTCACGAGCTAGCCCGAAGAAGGCAACGGTGCTGAAAGGTTCATCGTCCTTGCTGCGACTAGCCGAACGGTTGTCACCGTACGGTTTGTAATAGAGCCGTTTTACCCAATCGCCGCAGACCTCGACCACGCGGCCACGGGGCTGAAAGTGGACAAGACCGACCGCGGCCGCAACGCAATTTGGATTCCAGGGTTCGGCGGCGATGCCGTTGACCGGGTCGCAGGATGCGTTGAGTGGTCCTCCGCACAATTCTCCGGTGGAGTTTTGCTCAATGACCGTGATGTTGCCGCTGCGACGGTCGATGCGACGCAGGCCGCCGCCCCATTCGCCGGCGTTGATGCCGACGAAGAGTTGGTCCGGTGTTCCATAAGTCGAAATGATGAATCCTTGACGTAGTTGTCCAGACAGAGTGACCGCGCTCTGTCTGTAGCCGTCGATGTCAATGAGGCGGCGCGTGGTCAGGAGTGTGACCCTGTCCGCAGCGCAATCCATGGCGAGCAATCCGTCGCCTTCCGTCGGAACCATGGCCACGACGGACCAGGCTCCCTCGGCACGTTGCCGCAGTGTCCATGCCGAGTCGTTTTCGTTCGCACCCGCGATGACCACTGGATGCCCGTTGCGCACGCACAGGTCGGAGGCCTTTTCCGGAAGCGTCTCTGCATCTCGTGCGTCACGCCCCTCGGTCACCGACGAAATATCGCCAGCATCTGACAGAACCCAAAGGCGACCATCTGCAAAGACTGCACGTGCCAGGAAGGATTCCTTGCCCGGACGCTCGGGTTCGATGGCCGACGCACACGCGGGCACGATGGTGATGAGCCCGAGCAAAAGCAACCGGACGGCCCCACGCTTGCTTCGATATCTCATTGCGTGTCCCACTGTTGATGAGCGCGACGCCCGTTGATCCGGAATCTGCGACGTTTGGGGTCGCGACCCTCAAGCCATGAAGATTCCGCCGCGGATGCGCGGCGGATTCAAATCAAACTCCGCGTCGGGCTGGGCGAGGGCTTCGGCAAGGCTCGCGTGGCCGCCGGTCAAACGCAGATCGTCCTCCATCGTCAGCCGACCCGTTTGACCCTGCTTTCTTGGTGCCGCTGGTCAGGGTGGTCACGGTCATTTGCGCCTCCAGGCTGGCCATCGTTGCGCGGCCCATCCAGAATGGTATGCAGATACGTCGCTACATTCAATGACATTTCGTGTCGGCCGGCGTGTCAGTTGAATACACTGTCACCGTAATTCGAGCAGAGTGGCCATACCGGAATGGCCGGAGATATCGTGCAACCGTGAGCTACAGCAGGAGCAAGACCAATGAACCTCGATTGCGAGAAGGGCCATTCCCTGGCTGAGCTCGTTCAGAACCTCGCGGAGGCCATTGCCTGGTGCTCATCGCGTCCGCGGCCCTGGTCACCCTTCGCGACCTTTCGCAGCGCGGATATCGCGCCGGAATTCGGAAGCAACAGTCGCAAGTCATGGATTCAATCTGTCGCGCGTCAGCGCCGCCGCGTCCTGGGTGCCGGCACCATATCGTTGCAACGGAAGTTCTATGGCTACGAGGGCAGACTCCTTGCGTACTTTCCGGACGAAAATCTCGCCTGCGGTGTAGCGCAGGACGAAACGCAGGGCTTCTTCACGGTGGACAACGTGCCGCCCTGGGATACATGGGTGGCGTATCTCCACGAGGATGAGCAAACGAATTACCTGGTCGCATGGGTTCCGGGTGCAATGACGCGGATGGTCGACGGAGGCGTCCGCGTCATTCCCGAGGAGTGCGTGGGATGGGTGGATGAGCGCTGTCCGCGATTGGTCAAGTCGCTGGCGGCGCAGGGTATCGAGCTTGCGGAGTTTGGTTTGAGCGCCAAGTGACAGCGCGCGGCGCGGGTTGAGCCCACCGTAACAGGCGCAGCTGGACGCCCTACGCGGGGTCCTTGCGCGCGATCAGTTCCGCGCCAAGCCCATCCATCAAAGCAGCCCCCGATAAATCCCGGGTTCAGATCCCTCGATCGGGATAGCGCCAACGGTTTTCGCATAGAAGTCGGCCGGGCCCACGCCGCCGATGATGGCGTAGGCGAAGCCTTGGTGCCGCATGTCGTCCAGACAGGCCAGGAGCAGGGCGGTACCGATACCACATCCTCGGGCGCCCGCATCGACGCCGGTCGGACCGAAGAAGTTGGGACATGTCGCGTCATGGCAGGCAAAGCCCAGCAGGCTCTTTCCCTGGATCGCGACGAAGCAGGAGACAGGCTGATGTCCGAACGCCACGTCGGCTTCACTGGCCCATGCCTCGCTGAATGTGCTCCGAACCCACTCGAGCACCTTGTGCTTCTCGGGAGGCAAAGCCCGCCGGACCGACACGCCAGCAGCGGCCAGCCGACTCAACGCTTCATGCGAAGGCGGCAGGTCATATAGTTTCACCAGCATATCCATAGAGCTGAACTCCCATCGCGAATGAAGCAGATCGCAAGCAGTTGAGATGTGAAGACCCGGCGGTTCGAATCCGTATTGTAATATAGCCATACTCCAAGCAGGACGTGTGACTCGGAATTCTTCGTACGCCTCTAAGCGACAGCGCGCAGGATGGGTGCAGCCACCGGGTCCGGCCTTCGGCCGGCCCGATGATAAACTCCGCGATATCAATCAATTGCATTTTGCGAAGATGATGCGTTTCGCTGATAGCTCAACCCATCCTGCCGACTGCTCTCCGGTTCGCGATGCCCCACGGGACGCACGCACGCCCAAAAACCGCGGCCCAGCGCGCGGCTCGACTCGGCAAATATCGCTCGACGAATGTAATTCACCTCATACTTGGACCGGTTGTAGTTTGAAACGCTGCAATCGTGGCAGTCCGCCGCCCCCTCGTCGAGAGAAGGTTGCGTGTCACAGCTCTTTGACGTTTCCCGGATCACTGCAAAAGGAGAATGGAAATGGCGAGACGACCAACCAGGACCTCGGCCGCGGCCGATCGTAATGTCTCTTCGAGCGCGGACGATCTCTTGATCGCAGCGCTCGAGCGGGGCGGCGACACCAGCAAGACAGGTCGCTTCCTGATGACGTTCAAGGAGGGGGCCGTGTCCGCCGGCGCGAAAGCGCTGCAGGCCAGGAAAGGCCTGCGCGTCGCGAGCGCCCGGGATTTCGCAAGCCAGGCGGTCGATCTTCAGGCGGCCAGCGGTGCCGATGCGGTGGTGTTTCCCGAGATCGGCGTCGCCCTGGTGAGCGGCGATGCCGCGGCCGAGCACGGCCTCACCACGGCCGCTTTCGCCGAGGAAGATGACCACACCCACTCGGTCGATCCCGAATACTTCATGTTCACGTCGCAACTCAATGCGGCCGACTATCTCAAGGGCGTGCTGCATACCGCCGAGATGATCGCGGGAGACCTCGGCGAACTCGCGCCGTCACTGGTGCCCGCGGATGTCGGGGTTCAGGTCGCGGGCGTCACCTGGGGCCTCTCGGCTTGCAGGGTCCCGCAAAGTCAATTCAGCGGCAAGGGCATCAAGGTCGCCGTACTCGACACCGGTTTCGATCTCGGCCACCCCGAATTCGCCGGCCGCTCCTTCGTCACCAACAGCTTCGTCGGCCAGCCGGTGCAGGATCTGCACGGCCACGGCACCCACACCACGGGCACGGCGTGCGGGCCGCAGGCGCCCGCCGGTCCAGTTCAGCGCTACGGTATCGGCTTCGGCGCCCAGATCTTCGTCGGCAAGGTGTTGACGAATTCGGGCTCCGGCACCCAGGCGCAGGTTCTCGCCGGGATGAACTGGGCAGTTGCCAACAGGTGCGCGGTCATCTCCATGTCGCTGGGGGCACCCATTCCGGTGCAACCCTCCTATACCGCGGCGGGCGCGGCTGCGCTCGCGGCGGGATGCCTGATCATCGCGGCGGCCGGAAACAACAGCACCCGACCGGGCATGATCAATCTGGCGGGAGCGCCCGCGAACTCGCCAACCATCATGTCGGTTGCCGCGCTCGACAGTTCGCTGCGCGTGGCGGTGTTCTCCGATGGCCGCAAGGTCGACATTGCCGGACCGGGCGTCAGCGTGTTCTCGTCCTGGCCCCGCCCGACCCTGCATAACACGATCAGCGGCACCAGCATGGCGACGCCGCATGTCGCTGGGTGCGCCGCGCTGTGGGCGCAGAGCAATCCGGCGCTGCGCGGCGCTGCGCTCCGCGCCAAGCTGGTGGCGACGGCAAGACACCTGCCGTTCCCGGCCAGCGACGTCGGCGCGGGCTTGGTGCAGGCGCCTTAAACGTCGCGACAAATGAACTGCGCCGGACGGAGTCCGGCGCAATTCAATCTCCCGCCAACCGGTGATCTGGATCGTCGCGATGCCCACCGAACCTGCCACATTCACCATCGTCCCGCTGGTCGCCAACGTGAGGCTGCCGCACCCGGCGTCAGCGCGCACCCGAACGGCGGTGCCGTCCGGCTATGGGGTTCGGGAGCAGTGTCTTCCTTTCACGGCGGCCAGCGCGCTCGGCGTCCTGATCCCTTCACCGATTCGGTTCGGGCTGTGCCGCCCCGATGAAATGCCCGCCGGATCTCGCCCGCTTCGTTCGCCGCTGGAGCAGGCGGATGCCGCGAGACGCGGCTCCGATGCCCGGCTCCTCTATGTCGTCGACGATCCCGATTGCGGCTTCCGCCGCAATGCGTATGAACTCGCAGCCGATCCTCGGGAGTCCTGTCTGTTCAGGGGACGCGAACCTGGTCTCAGTTTCTTCGATCGCGGGGATCAGCAGAATCTCTTCAAGCTTCATCTGCCCTATATCTGGCGAACGCCACCGGGGCTCGACTGCCTGTTCCTGCCGCCTCTGAACCGTCCCGCGCGAGGTTTTGGTGTGGCCTGCGGGCTGGTCGAAACCGACTGGTATGCAAGCCCCGTCAATCTGGTGCTCGGCAAGCCGCCGGGTTCGGTGCACGTCGCAGCCGGAGACCCGCTTGCGCAGGCGATCCTCCTTCCGCGCAGCCTGCGCCGATCGACCCTTGACGTCGCGGCGATGCCGTCCCAACTCTATGAGGATACGCTCGGGGAACTCGCCGGATGGGACCGGCAGCTTGCCGACAATCGCAGCGCCTACAAGACGCTCGCACGCAGTCGGCACGGTCGTATCGAAGGCGAAGCGTCGGAACTTGATTGAAATTGAGACAATGATATTGCGACCTGGGCCGCGCAAATTCCCACGCGAGACGCCTCTCGCGTTTCCGCAACGGGCGCCTGGCAAGACGGCGCGTGACACAGGCCCCAGTTCGGAGAATGGCCATGACAAAATCCGCAAAGCAGTCTCTGGTCGTTACGGTTTCGAAAGACCGCCACGTCAATGACGTCGTCCACGATCTCAAGGCGGCTGGCCTCGAGGTCGAAGGGGTGCTCGACGCGATCGGCGTCGTCACGGGGAGCGCTTCTGCGAAGAGCATTGCGGGATTGCGGAAAGTGCGCGGGGTCGCCGACGTGTCATCCGATCACAAGGTCGACATCGGACCACCTGACGCTCCGATTTCATAATTGATTCTTGATTGATTCTTGATCGATTTTTGCGCCATTGCGCGTCCGGTGGCGCCTTCGCAATGTGAAAACCGGTCACGCGGTCGTTGAGCGCAGGTCTGAATCATCTTCTTCCCGCAGAGGGACGGATGTTGCCGCGCGAATGCTGTTCCCCGTGCTATCATGTGTCACATGAAAACAGCCATTGTGATCGCCGCGCTGCTCGCTGGTTCGCCTGCAATCGTTCACGGCGAAGACCGCGCGACGATGTCGAGCGACGGCTCGGTGCGGGGAATCTTCTGTACAAGCCCGAAGGACCACAGCGACTGCCTCGAGGGGTGCGCCTTGCGGCTCAAGGAGATGCAGCGCTATCGCGCCTGCACCGCGGCTTGCACGAGCCTTTATTGTCCACGCAAATAGCAAGCATTGTCCACGCAAATAGCAAACCGACAATTGCTCGTTGATAGCTTGTCGGATGGGCAAGCGGCAACGGAACGGCGCCGGCGCAACGCACCATCTCCTCGACAAAATGCCCGATCACGATCCACGCTCCGGGCTTGACCACCGATCGGGACGATGGTCAGACCATCCGGGACTGGCGCGCCCGCACCGGCCGGACGCGCATGATCAATGGGGATGACATGAATATGCCTGGAACCAGCTTCTGGCTGAAGGCGGCCATTTTGACCGTGGCGCTGTCCAGCGCCGCCACCGCGCAAACCCCATCGCCCGCCGCGACGAAGCCTGCCCCCGCGGCAGCGACGGAGGCCTCGAAAACGTCGCTGCCGGCGCGGGTCGAGACCTGGACCAAGTCGCATTGGGAGGCGGCAAAAAAAGAGTGGGCCAAGGACACCGCCAAATGGGCCAATTGCCAGAAGCAGTGGAACAGGCACAAGCACGAGGGCCGCAAGAGCTGGCCCTCCGTCTACCAGTGCATGACGCGCTGAGGCGTCGCCTGCGGTTCGCGGGTACCCCAGCCCGCCCAAACCGGACGCGGATCTCAGAAGCCGGCCCCTCAATCGCAAGTGCCGTATCCCGGAGCAGATGATGCCGCCATCGGATCGTTCAACTCAACTCCCGTCGCGCCTGGTCGGGCAATACGCGCTGGTGACCGGGGCCTCGCGGGGCATCGGCCGGGCGGTCGCGGTGCGGCTGGCGCAGGAAGGCGCAACCATTGCCATCAATTTCATCGGTCCGCCGGCGGACGCCGAAGACACGCTGGCGCGGGTGCGGGCGGCCTCGGTCGAGCGCGGCCATGGCGACCGCGACCATGTCCTGGTTCACGCCGATATCGGCAACGAAGCGGAGATCGCGCGGATGTTCGAGACGGTGCTGGCACGCTGGCCGCGCCTCGATTGCCTGGTCAACAATGCCGGCTTCCAGCAGGAATCACCGAGCGAAGAGCTCGATGTCGACATCTATCGTCGCATCCTCGATGTCAATCTCACCGGCGCCGTGCTCTGCGCGCGCGCGGCGCTCGCGCATTTCGTCGCGCGCGGCGGCGGCGGCAGCATCATCAACTGCTCCAGCGTGCACCAGATCATCCCCAAGCCGGGTTATCTGGCCTACTCGCTCAGCAAGGGCGCGATGGCCAATCTGACGCGCACGCTGGCGCTGGAATTCGCCGGCCGCGGCATTCGCGTCAACGCGGTCGGGCCGGGCGCGATCGAGACGCCGATCAACGCGGCATGGACCGGCGACCAGGTCAAGCGCGCCGCCGTCGAAGCCCACATTCCGCTCGGACGGGTCGGAGCACCAGAAGAGATGGCCGCCGTGTTCGCCTTCCTCGCCTCGGACGACGCCAGCTACATCACCGGGCAGACCATCTACGCCTGCGGCGGCCTCACGCTGTTCGGCGAATTCCGCGACAATTGGGCGAGCTAGAACGGCGTCATCGGCCATCTTGCTGGCGCCGCAGCCGCCTTCTTGGCGCGGGCCGCTTTGCGCAATCGCCGCGGATGTCGGGTCGAGGTTTCACCGCGCTTCAATCACGGGGCGAGATCTGAAGTTCCAGCAGCGCCAGTCGTTGCAATGTTGCCAGGTCTCTCTCGCCATCCTTGGCGCTGCGAAGGATGGTTTCGGCGAGAGATTGAATATGTCTGGTACTCACCGGGTCGGGCAGCGAGGCAATGGCCGCGTCCAGCGCGTTTTTCATGATGCTGATCGTCTCAGGTGGAAAAGATGCGTTGGAAAAGTCTTTCATCGCAGGTCGATCTCGATCGGATTACGGTCTCGCGGCGCAGCACGGGCGACGCGATTGAGCAACGATGCCGCCGTGTAGTCTCCTACCAATGACCCCTGCGGCGACCCCAGTATCCGCCACCACCGAACAACAGTATCAGAACAACGACGATCAGGATCAAATCCATGGACGTCTCCTGTGGTGGCCATCTCTTCAGGAAGGGAACTGCCAGCCGGAAACTAAGTTCCGCCGGACACGGCGGATGAGTGACTTTCGCTTGGCCGAACGCGCGTTGAAGCCGCGCCCCGCGTTCCATTGCGTTCGCCGTCGCCCGCGGGCTACGTCTCTTCCCCGTCGCTCCCTCGTGCACCGCGGCCCGGCTCGGTTGGTGGCCGGCCGAGGGGGTCATCGCCGCCGTCGTCCGCCGGCTTGATCCGGATTCCACGGCGCGCCAGCGCCTCGCGGAGCAGGATCTCGATTTCGGCGTTGACGCTGCGCAGGTCGGCGATCGCGCAGCGCTTCACCGCGTCGAGAATCGCTTTCTCCGCCCGGAGCGGGAAGGGTACGCGGTCCGGGCCTGGGGGCCGTCCTCGCTGGGCCATGACCGGTCACGAATAGAGGGTGCCGGTATTGATCACCGGGGTGACCTCGCGGTCACCGACCAGAACCACGAGCAGATTCGAGATCATCGCGGCCTTGCGCTCAGGATCGAGGGCGTCGGCGAGATTCTTCTTGTCGAGTTCCTTGAGGGCGTCTTCGACGATGCTGACCGCGCCCTTCACCACCATGCGCCTGGCTGCGACCACCGCGGTGGCCGCCTGCTTGCGCAGCATCGCGCCCGCGATCTCGGACGAATAGGCGAGATGCGAGATGCGCGCTTCGACGACCTGGACACCGATCGGCTCCATCCGTGTCCGGATCTCCTTCAGCAGCGCTTCGATGATCGCGTCGCCACCGTCGCGCAAACTCACCGTGGACGTCGGCATGGGCGCGCCGTCCGCCCGCTGTGCCGCGGTCGCAGGCCTTTCGCCTTGCTCTGCGGCTTCCTCGACGTCGACCTGGTCATAGGGATGGACGCTCGCCATCCGACGCAGCGCGGTTTCGCTCTGGGCCTTGACGTAATTGGCGTAGGAGCCGACCTCCAGCAGCGCCTTTGCTGCGTCCTCCACGCGCCAAACCACGACCGCGCTGATATCGACGGGGTTGCCGACCGCGTCGTTGACCTTGAGCGGGCCGGCCTCCAGTGTTTCGAGGCGGCGCGAAATCCTCGACCTCGCATTGAACGGGTTGACCCACCAAAGCCCGGGCCGGTGTTCGGTGCCGACGTAGCTTCCGAACAGCAGGCAGACAACGCTCTCGTTCGGTTGCAGGATGACAATGCCCTTGGCAAGGGCGATGGCGATTGTCACCGCGATCACGGCAAACCAGACCCCGGGGAAAGCGTAGCCGTTGGTGTCGAATCCGGGGTAGGCGAGCCACGCGCAGACCGCGATCGCGACCAGGCCGATCGCTATCATGACATAGCCGTTGACGGCATGGAGTTCCCTGTCAGCGACCGAATTGCGGCGCGGCGCGGCTAACGCAGAGGTGGTGGTGGACACGGCACGGCCCTCCCTGAATAATTTTTCAATATATTTTTGATATCAAAAAATAGTCGGGACGTCAAACCGCCGGTCGGTGTTGCCGCACCCATTTGTCGCACCGGCGTTATCTTGTCTCGCTGGCATCGGGGGCGGCTTCCTGCGCCTGCCGCAGCGGTGCCCGGCTCAGCTCATTGCCCGCGTCGATGGCCTTGCGCAGAAGCCGCATGAACACATCAGCCTCGTCCGCGGTCAGCCCGCGCAGCATGGTCCGCTGCGCCGCCTCGACTGCCGGCTCGATCCCGCGAAGGGTCCGCCGCCCCTGATCGGTGATCTGCAAGACATAGGCGCGCCGGTCCCGGCTGTTGGGCTGGCGCACCAGCAAGTCCTTCTGCGCCAGCCGGTCCACCACGCCGGTGATGGTGGTCCGGTCGTAGGCGATCAATCCGGCAAGGGTCGCCTGATCGATTCCGGGATGGGTCATGATCGTGCTGAGCGCCGCATATTGGACCGGCGTGAGGTCGTGCCCGGTCGCCTCGACCTCGGCATGAAAGATCGCCACCGCGATCTGCTGGAATCGGCGCGCCAGATGCCCCGGCTTGTCGTTGTTATCGGTCACCACATCCTCCACCACGCGGCCCACTTGACAAGTATACTGATAATAAGCATGCTGATCAATATGGAACGCGGGCCCATTAGCCCCGCCTGGACCGGCGGTCTTCGCGCGGTTCAAGTCAGGATCGGACGAGGCCAGCCCGGACGGCGCGTGAGATCAGGGAGGTGTCATGCAGTTTCATCTCAACGGTTTCGAAGCAGGCGATCCCGAGATATCAGATCCGGCGCAGCGGCATGCCGCACCGGGAGCGTCCGGCTCCCTTCCGGCGGAGGTCGACGTCCTCATCGTCGGCTGCGGACCGGCCGGTTTGACCCTGGCGGCGCAACTGTCCGCCTTTCCGGACATCACAACCTGCATCGTCGAGCAGAAGCCGGGCCCGCTGCTGCTCGGCCAGGCCGACGGCATCGCCTGCCGCACCATGGAGATGTTCGAAGCGTTCGGCTTCAGCGAGCGGGTGCTGAAGCAGGCCTGCTGGATCAACGAGACGACGTTCTGGAAGCCGGACCCCGAGCAGCGCGACCACATCGTCCGCAGCGGACGGGTGCAGGACACCGAAGACGGGCTGTCGGAATTTCCGCATGTGGTCCTCAACCAGGCGCGGGTGCATGATTTCTACCTCGACGTCATGCTGAGATCGAAGGCAAAGCTTGCGCCGCATTACGCGCGGCGCCTGCTCGATCTTCAGATTGACAAGGCCGCCTCCGGCGACGATGCCGATTCCCATGCCGTGACGGCCAGGCTCGAGCGCGTCGATGCCGCGCACGCGGGGCAGATCGAGACCATCAAGGCCCGCTACGTGGTGGGCTGCGACGGCGCGCGCAGCACCGTGCGCCGGAGCATCGGGCGCACGCTTGCCGGCGACTCCGCCAATCACGCCTGGGGCGTGATGGATGTGCTTGTTGTCACCGACTTTCCGGATATCCGCTTCAAGTCGTTGATCCAGTCGGCCTCCGACGGCAGCATCATCATCATCCCGCGCGAAGGCGGCTATCTCGTTCGCCTGTATGTCGAGCTGGACAAGCTCGGCGCCGACGAAAGAGTGTCGGATCGCAACATCACGGCGGACGATCTGATCGCGGCGGCGCGGCGCATTCTCAAACCCTATTCGCTCGACGTGAAAGAGGTGGCGTGGTGGTCGGTCTATGAGATCGGCCAGCGCCTCTGCGACAGGTTCGATGACGTGCCGGACGAGGAGGTCGCGACGCGTCTGCCGCGCGTGTTCATCGCCGGCGACGCCTGCCACACCCACAGCCCGAAGGCGGGGCAGGGCATGAACGTGTCGATGCAGGACGGCTTCAATCTCGGCTGGAAGCTCGCCTCCGTGCTGCGCAGGCGATGCGCACCGCATCTGCTGCAGACCTACTCGGCGGAACGTCAGGCCATCGCCAAGGAGCTGATCGACTTCGATCGCGAATGGGCCAGCTTGCTGGCATCGAGCAAAGGGTTCGATCCCGTGGAGACCCAGAGCTATTTCATCAGGCACGGGCGCTACACGGCCGGAACCGCGGCCCGTTACCGGCCCTCGATCCTCACCGGCGAAGCCACCCATCAGCATCTGGCGGCGGGGTTTACAGTCGGCATGCGCTTTCATTCGGCGCCGGTGATCCGTCTTTCGGACGCCATGCCGATTCACCTCGGCCACACCGTCAAGGCGGATGGTCGCTGGCGCATCTTCGCCTTTGCCGGTGCTGAGGATCCGGCCGCGCCCACCTCCGGCATCCGGGGCCTGTGCGACTTTCTGGCGGGGGCTGCCAACTCGCCTGTGCGGCGCTACACCACGGCGAACGAGGACATCGACACCGTGATCGATGTCCGCGCCGTGTTCCAGCAGGGACATCGCGAGCTTGCCGTCGAGGCCATGCCGTCCTTCCTGCTGCCCCGGAAGGGACGTTACGGACTCTGCGACTACGAAAAAATGTTCTGCCCCGATCCCAAGAACGCCAACGACATCTTCACCCTGCGTGGCATCGATCGCGAACGCGGGTGCATGGTGGTGGTGCGGCCGGACCAGTATGTCGCGCATGTCCTGCCGCTCGATGGCCATGAAGAGCTCGCGGCGTTCTTCGCCGGGTTCATGACGCGACCCATGGCGAGGATCTGAAGCGGCAAGTCCAGGAGGGCGACCACGAGGGTTGCCCCTACACCGATAAATCGGGAAATACATGTAGGGGCGCCCCTGGTGGGCGCCCACTTCCGCATCATCGCACGCCCGTTCGTGGCTGGCACGACATGGACGAACACGAATTCGCATCGCCCATTGCTTCTTGTCGTAGGCCTTGCCCCCGTAGCCACCGCCGCGATAGACCTTCGCGCGCGACGACGCCTTTTGCGCACGAAAGGGCTCTGAGATGAGGGCGGACCGTGAGCTCGTCCGGAGACTCGGGGAGCGGCCGCAGTTAACAACTCCGGGCCGCAATGGCCCTAAAATTGGCCAGCTCGCCATCGACGGGCCAGCCCCACCGGGCCTGCGGGGACAATAAGACGATATATTGAGACATTCTGCGGCCTGCCCCTTTGACTGCGGCCGGTTGGGACAGCATGGTCCCGATCGGGTGCGGCCGAATTCGCAAACGTCAGGCCGCGCAAACGTCAACGATAATTCAACAAAAACAAAGACACACCAAGGGGAGCCCTGCTCATGACATTCGGAATCACCCGCCGTGCCGTCGTCGTCGGCGGCCTTGCCGGCTCGATGGCGGTCAATTTTCGCGCCCTGGCGCAGTCGCTGCCGCTGCCGACATCGCCTGTTACCCTCAATTTCGTCGACGTCGCCGGCAATCTGGCGCTGACCCAGAAGGCGATCGAGGCCTATCGCGACAAGAATCCGAAGCTGGTCGCGAAGATCAACTTCACCAAGGCGCCGGCGCCGGAGCTGCCTGGCAAGATCAAGGCCCAGCAGGACGCCAACCGGGTCGATATCGACGCGGTGCTGACCGGTATCGACGCGCTGTCGGCCGGCGTCGACCAGAAGCTCTGGATACCCATCGCCGCCGACCATGCCGGCCAGCTGCCGAAGCTCGACGACATCTATCTGCCGGGCGCCAGGCAGATGCAGGGCCTCGCTGCCAACCAGGGCGTCTGCATCGTGTTCTGCCCGGCCGGCCCGGTCATTGAATACATGCCGGACAAGGTCAAGCAGGTGCCCTCGACCGCCGAGGAGTTGCTGGCCTGGGCCAAGGCCAATCCCAACCGTTTCATGTACGCCCGGCCGGCCAATTCCGGTCCCGGCCGCGTCTTCATGATGGGACTGCCCTATATCCTCGGCGACAAGGACCCGAAGGATCCGAAGGACGGCTGGGACAAGACCTGGGCGTTTCTCAAGGAGCTTGGCCAGTACGTCGAATACTATCCCGGCGGCACCGGCGCCGTGATGAAGGAACTCGGCGAAGGTTCGCGCGACATGGTGCCCTCGCAGATGGGCTGGGACATCAACCCGCGCGCGCTCGGCGTGGTGCCGAAGGAAGCCAAGGTCTTTTTCCTCAAGGGTTTCCACTGGGTGCTGGACGCGCACTTCCTCTGTATCCCGAAGGGCGTGTCGAACGACAAGCTCGCGGTGCTGCTCGACCTGCTCAGCTATCTGCTGTCGAAGGAGGCGCAGGCGACGACCTACGACGATGGTTATTTCTATCCGGGTCCCGCGGTGAAGGACGTTCCGCTCTCGATGGCACCGGCGTCGAGCCAGAAGGTCATCCAGGAGTTCGGTCGGCCTGAATACGAAGCGGCGATCACCGGCAACAAGCAGGAACTGCCGCTGCTGCCGGACAAGCTCGTCTATGCATTCAGCCGCTGGGATGAGCTGATCGGCGCGCAAAAGAAGAAGTGACCGCCGAGGGGATGGAGACGAGCGGCCGACGATGTCGGCCGGTCGGCTCCTGTCCCGTCGCGACTTCCGGGGAATGATTGAACATGACTATCGCTGCACGCGATTTCCGTGAGCTTCGGCTCGAGGGAATGAGCCGCCGTTTCGGAAACGTCAACGCGCTTCGCGACGTCAATCTCGCGGTCAGGCGCGGTGAATTCATCGCGCTCTTGGGCCCGTCCGGGTGCGGCAAATCCACCGCGCTGAACTGTCTGGCCGGACTCCTGACGCTGACCAGCGGCAGCATCTGGCTCGACAGCGCGCGCATCGACCGGCTCAAGCCGGAGGAGCGCGGCTTCGGCATGGTGTTCCAGAACTACGCGCTGTTTCCACACATGAGCGTCCGCCGCAATGTCGGCTTCGGCCTCGTCATGCGCGGCATGGACAAGACCGAGATCGATCGCAAGGTCACCGAGGCGCTATCGATCGTGCGGCTCGGCGACCAGAGCGACAAACTCCCCGGGCAACTCTCCGGCGGCCAGCAGCAGCGGGTGGCGATCGCGCGCGCCATCGTCATCGAGCCGCCGTTGGTCCTGATGGATGAGCCGCTGTCGAATCTCGACGCCAAGCTGCGGCTGGAGATGCGAGCCGAGATCCGCCGCATTCACGAATTGATCGGGTCGGCCACCATCTACGTCACCCACGACCAGGAAGAGGCGTTGTCGCTTGCCGACCGCATCGTGGTCATGCGCGATGGCGTGGTGCGACAGGTCGGAACGCCACAGGAGCTGTACGCGAAGCCGGCCTATTCCGACGTCGCGGAGTTCATGGGCTATCGCAACCTGATCCGCTCCCGCGTCTCGGCGGCGGGCAGCATCAGCATCGGCGGCGGCGCGTTCCAGGGCACGCCGATCGGGCCTGTGCCCTCAGGCGATGTCGTGGTCGCGGTGCGGCCCGATGATCTGCGCGCCGCCGCTGACGGACCGCTCGCCATCACGGTCGAGTCGGCACAATATCATGGCCGGGATTTCTATTGCTCCGGCCGCGCCGCTGATGGCACCGAGCTCTATTTCGTCAGTGCGCATCAGGTGCAGAAAGGCGAAACCGTGCGTCTCGCCGCCGATCCGAAGCGCGTGCTGATCTACCCGGGGGCGCCGTCGTGACCGAGCAGACAGCCGGCCAAGTGCCGGCACCCGAACGCCTGCCGCTGCGGGTGTGGCTCAAGCTCTACGAACTCGATGGCGTCACCCTGCTGGTCGCGCCTGCGGTTCTGTTCGTCGCGGCGCTGTTCGTCTATCCCTTCGTCTATGGCTTCGTGTTGTCGTTCCAGCCGAAGGCGGGCGCCTGGTTCGCCAATTACGCGAAGTTCTTCTCCGACCCGTTTTTGTACGACACCATCGGCGCGACGTTCCGTCTCGCTGTTCCCGCCACACTGATCAACGTGCTGATCTCGGTTCCGGTCGCGATGCGCGTGCGGCGGATGCGGCATCGGCGGCTGTTGACGACGATCCTGGTGATTCCGATCACGCTCGGCACCGTGCTGATCGCCGAAGGCCTGCTCACCTATCTGGGCCCGCAGGGCTGGTTCAACCGCACGCTGGTCCTGTTCGGCTTCGAAAAGGTTCGCCTCATCCACAACTACACCGGGGTGATGCTGTCACTGATCCTGTCCGGATTTCCGTTCACCTTCCTGCTGACACTGTCCTACATCACCGGCATCGATCCTTCGCTCGAGCAGGCGGCGTCGACCCTGGGTGCCACGGCGCGGGCGCGGTTCTGGCACGTCTTGATGCCGCTATTGGCGCAGGGGCTCGCGATCAATCTGTGCCTGTCGTTCGTGCAGACCTTTTCGGTGTTCCCGTCCGCCGTGCTGCTCGGCGCACCGGCGGGCGATACGCGGGTGATTTCGATCGCCGCCTATCAGGCGGCCTATGAACAATATGACAGCTCGATGGCGTCGGCGATCGCGATGATCATGGGCTTCAGCCAACTGCTGGTGGTGCTGCTGATCCTCGCCGCCCGCAACCTGTTCTACCGTGGCGCGGTCGGCAGCGGGAAAGGCTAGGGCGATGGGTTCGGACAAGACCGTATCGGAGCGGCTCTGGGCGTTCGCGATCTGGGCGCTGGTCATCTTCTTCATCATCAACGTGGTGGCGCTGGTCGCCGCGGTGGTGGTCAATTCGTTCGGGACGCGCTGGTTCAATGCCTGGCTGCCGGCCGGGTTCACCATGCGCTGGTATGCCTCGGCCTGGCAGGAATTCCAGCTCGACGAGGTCCTGATCGTGACCTTCGAGGTGGTCGGGGCCGTCGTGCTGTTGTCGGGGCTGCTCGGCGTGCCGGCGGCCTACGCGCTGGCGCGGCGCAACTTCCCGGGCAAGCGGCTCATTCTGCTGTTGTTCCTGCTGCCGATGATGATTCCGCCGATCACCTTCGGCATCCCGCTGGCGACGGTGCTCTATCAGTTGCATCTGGGCGGCGCGATGTCCGGCGTCATCCTCGCCAATCTGGTGCCGACTGTGCCCTTCGTCGTGCTGGTGATGATCCCGTTCATCGAGCAGATCGATCCGCGCATCGAGGCGGCGGCGCGAGTGTTCGGGGCGGGGACCGGCGCGCTGTTCCTGCGCATCCTGATCCCGCTCCTGGCGCCCGGAATTCTCGCAGCCCTGCTGCTGGTGCTGGTGCGCACCATCGCGATGTTCGAACTGACCTTCTTCACCGCGGGTCCCGGCAGCCAGACGCTGGTGGTGGCGCTCTACTACGCGGTCTACGCCGCCGGCGTCCGCGCCGGGCAGTCGATCGACGCGATGGCGGTGGTCTACATGGTGACCACGCTGGTGTGGCTGCTGGTGGCGCTGCGCTTCGTCGATCCGACCCAGATCGTGACCCGGGCCAAGCGCGAGGCGGCGCATTAGGGTCCACACACTCGATCGAGCCAATATGCGAAGCCTGTCTCGCGTGAGCCCACAGGGCGAGGGGCCGGTGCTTCGCGGCCTTCGGCCAGGCAACACCCCACCCAAAAATATCGAAAACAACCCCATGCAAAGTAGCGGTATAATAATACCTCAAGCGAATACATTTTGACGCGTCGGGGCAAATCAGCTGCACGATGGCAACCTCACGCAATTTGCAAGACCCATCAGGCTCTGCTCGGGTCGTCGTGACCACCGAGGCGCTCAATCGCCAGCGGCTATCGCGAACTCGCTGCGCGCAAACGCCCTCGGCCGATGCCGTCTTCGTCAGCCAATCCGGGGCCGTGAACCACATCGTCGCGTCAACCTACCAATGCGCGAAGATCGGGTGGCGGTCCGAAGCGGCCCGCCGCTGACGGGGAGGATGCAATGGCTGACAAGAAGCGCTTGTTGTTCTACCCCGAACTGCGGGAACCCGCCCTGGAGATTGTCGGCCCGTACTGGAAAATCGGGCCTCACGACCAGCAGGGGATCAGTACCCTCGGCGACATGGTCAAAGACATCGACGCACAGAAGTCTCTCGATGAACTCGTGATTTTCCTTCACGGCTATACCGGCGGGATGTTGCTGGACGACGACGAAGGCAATTCGAAGGCCTACAACCTCGGCGAAAAGGCGGTCACGGACGCGTTCGCCAAGACGAAGACGAAAATCGATCACATTCGCTTCGAAGGATGCTGGGTCGGTGACGGTCCCGCCGACATGGTCGCATTTGGTCGCCTCTTCAACGCCCGGGATGTGTCCGGATTCACATGGGTGCACTGGTCCAACGACATCACCGTGACGATCCCCAAGGGGATAACGGCCGCGGATCTGACGGCTTTTCTCGAGAAGAAAGGCTTGGCCAAATGGCTCGCGCCCACCACCGCTCCGATGGCTCAGCTGGCGTCGATGGCGCGAACAAAGGACACACCGAAGAAGTTGTGGCTCGAGTGGTTCCAGGCCACCCTGGAAAAGAAGGCGCCTTACGCAGACCAGGACGGAAATCTGGCCGCTGATTCCGGCAAGCAGTCCAACTTTCAGCGGCTCGGCACTCATAATTACAAGCTGCGCTCCGACGCCGGGTCGCGCACCGTTCTCGCCAAGGACGCCAAGCCGAGCGCCGGTGGGCACCCGACTTTCGAATACGTCACCGTGAAGCTTCGTTGAGCCGCAGGGCGGAGCCTGGATCATGCTGCCGGCGCCGATCAACGACTGTCAGTCGTCGGCGGGCTTCGGCCCGCGCTTGGCGGGCTTGAGGGTGCGTCCCGTGCTGCGTTCGAGGCGGGTGAGGAAGCGATCATTGCCGAGCGGCCGGCCGATGCTCTCGGCGGCGCGCAGTCGCGCGAACATCTCCGGGGCCGTGTCGGCGGCGAGCAGGTCGGCGAAGCGAGGGAAGCGGTCCTTGACCGGCTGCAGCGCGGTCAGGCCGTCGTCACGTCCGCGCAGATGGGCACGCGCGCTCGACCACCGCCAGTCCTGCGCGCGTCGCACCAGCCGTGCCCGCACCGGATTGAGCGCGACATAGCGCAGCGCCGCCGCGAGATAGTCCTCGTCCATCGCCACCGCACCGAACCGGCCCTGCCAGAAATGCCCGGAGCGTTTGCGCCGGCTCTGGATGATTCCGGCATAGGCGCGATGCACCCGCGCCAGCGCGCGGCGCAGGCCGTCCCGATCGGACGGCACCAGGATGAGGTGGACGTGGTTCGGCATCAGGCACCAGGCCCAGACCTCGACCGCAGCCGCCGCGCAATGGGTGGCGAGCAGGTCATGATAGAGTGCATAGTCGTCGTCGCCGAAGAACGTCCGCGCGCGGCCATTGCCACGCTGGGTGACGAGGTGCGGATGACCGGGGATGACGACACGGGCGAGGCGGGCCATGAGAGATCATGGCAGCGTCGCCGCTGCGCGTCAATTGAGTGCACTGTCACTGTATCGGCACCCCCGGCGGCGAAACCGCCTTCTGCGACCGGGATCCTGTCGACGTATTGCGGAACAGCACCGACGGCCCAGCGTCGCACGACGCCGATCTGACATGTCGGGAGATCCACCCCGGTCGAGATTGATCTGCGCGAAATTTGCGGCGGTGCTCACAGCAGCCAGTCCCGCAGTTTGCGGCGGATGGGTTCGAGCACAAGCCGTAGAAGTCCAGGCGAATTCGGCATTGAGTCTTCCCCGCTGCGGCTACCCGGATGGTCCATGCTGGCGGGATCCGACGATGCAGGTCCGGCGCCACGATCCTGGGAAAGCCCTTGAAGCCTGCTTCTGACCAGTTCGAAGGCCTGATCGGGACTTGCGACAGCAATGGCCCCGTCGCCGGGCTTCTGCTGTTCGTGCCAGACGTCACCGCGCCAATCGCTGGAGGCTCCCCGAGACGGCTCCCGCCAGAAACGCAATCGAAATGATTGGATCACATCTGTGGAAGGCATCAGCGCTGCTCGTCTTTGCCAACGCAGCCTAATACATGCGAGCCGGACAAAAATCGTCGTTCGCTCTCAGGACGATGTCGATGCATGCGGGTTGCAGATCACGACGAAATCACGACCGGACATGCCCGCATATCCGCGTCTGGTCGCTCGATGGCTGGAGTACCATCCCGAAACGTGGATACCGGTTTTCAAGATCATGCCCGAACAGCAAGCTGGAACGCGACGAAGACCGATGAGGCGTATCCGTGCGCCGGTCAGGACAGGGGCGATGACGCAGCTTCACGTGAGCCAAACTGCGCCTGGGCATAGCCCTCTATCGCGCTGAATAATTCGCCGGAGCGAATCTCCTGGTGGAGCTGCGTCGTTTCCGGCATCGGCTCGATGTCGAGTTCCTCTCGCAGCAGTGTCACCAGTCTCTGGTAGGCGCGAATGGCTTCCACGCGCTGTCCATTGAGAACGAGAAGCAGCATGACATCGCGTTGAACGCTCTCGCGTAGCGGGTCGATCGCCAGAATGCGACGTCCATAATCCAGCGCGTCCTCATAATGTCCCTGGACTGCCGCGGCGCGCATCAGCTCGAACGTGCTGCGAACGAAAAGACAGTGCAGTCGTTCCCGCTCCTGCAGGATCCATTCGCCGTCGAAGCCATCGAGAAACGGTCCGATGTACCCGTCGACCGCGGCGCTGATCTCCTGCATGTCCACCTCCGCCAGCGTACCAGCCTGGAGTCCGCTCAATATGCGGCGGGAAGCGATTTCCAGTGTGTGGGTATCGAGCCGAACCGACTGCGACTTTTCGAGGATGACATCGTCGCCCATCGTGATGAGGTGACTGGCGGAGCCCTTCGCCCCAAGCTCCAGGATCTTCCGAATCCGCCATATGGCGGTGTTGAGTGCCGAGCGCGCCTTGTCCGGTTCGATATCGCCCCAGAACAAATCCGCGAGCCGCTCTCTGCGATGCTTGCGCCCGGCAAACTCGAACAGGTAGCAGGCGAGAAGACGGCCGGCTGAACCGAGATCAGATCTGATGATTGTTCCGTTTGCCGAAAATGAAATCCCACCAAGCAGAGCAATGTTGAGCATGGCAAGCCTCTACACATGGTCATGCCGAGGATCAATTTTAGGTATAAGGCGGCAGTAATTGCAATCCATCTTTCCGAAATGGTCTAGCTCTCACGATTGGATCACGGATGGTAAGATCGCTCGCGCAAAATTCCGCGGCGACATCCAGGGCAAAAATCAGCCGTGAGTATTACAAAAGTGCATGCTCTGCAGTATGACCTGCTTCATAAAAAAATCCCGAGTGACGCATCGCCGCAGCCATTTTCAAGCTGCAATGCCCGATGGTCGGATGCCAAGGCAATCGTTCTGATCTTGCTTCGAAATCTGGCGCGATGTCGCGCGATCGGACAATGACGTTGACATTTTGCGATCGGCGCCGCTGCCTTCAAATCATCTTGTAAGTTTCAACGAACGGTATTTCGATAGCCTCGCTCACGGATCACGGTGAAATCTCGACAACGCTACGCGGCTCGCATGTTCGAGAAGTCTCGATCCCGGTTCCGCTCATTCTGCCCGCAACCTCAGAACCACCTGCATCGCGCCGCGCGCGATCGGGCGGGATCTGGCGCAAAGCAAAGCATCCGACTTGGTGTGCTGTCGCCTTGCGCAGGATCGTTGATCGGGTTGACTGAGATCGCGGGCTTCGATGCAACCTGCGCAGGTCGGGAGAAAGCGGGAGCGCGGGACGCATCGCGTCGGTGTTGTGCCGCGGTCGTGGATGAAGCGCTTGTCTCGCCAGGTGGCGAGCGTCTCGGTAGGCCGACGACCTCGTGAATATCGCCGCCCTGTCGGCGGACCGATCATCGCGCAGATGAAAAGCCGCCTGACAACTTTCTCTCAAGTCCATCGTTTGTGGCGGCATAACCCCCGGACCCTCTCGCAGCCGACTCTTCCCCAATGGCCGCTTGGCGACATCGCGACGACCGGCGGCGTCAGGGGCCGGAAAATCGGCGGCAGCCGACGTCAATTCACCCCGGTTTTATTGGGGAAGTGGCAGGCCTCGGCACAAAGCGGAGGTTTAGCCACAGAAACCAGACTTTCGCCAAGGCGCCGGAGGTGGGTTTTGAGCTCAACCTCCGATATAGATCGCATATCGGCGGGGGACACCAGCCGGCCTCGAACTGCCGGGATGACCAGGGATGAGCCAGAGCAAAGCCATGAAGCAGCCAGGCGGACCGAAGACTTTTCTTCTGGCGACCATCAGTTCGGTGATCGCGCTCATCATCTCGTTTGCGGGCGCCGAAGGCATTCTGCGGCTCAAGAACGCTTCGATGAAGGACTACAACGTCGAAATGTGGCGCTATGCGCGCGAGCTGAAATTCCGCAGCCTGGATCCGCGGCTTGGCCACGAGCACATCCCCAATGCCGATGCCGTCCTCGAGTCGGTGACCATCCGCACCAATGCGTGGGGTCTGCGCGGCGGTCCCGTGAGCGAGACGCCGGCTCCGGGCGTGCGCCGCATTCTCATGCTGGGGAGTTCGATCGCGCTGGGCTGGGGCGTCGAGGAGGACAAGGTGGTCTCCAGCGTGCTCGAGAAAAAGCTTGGAGCCGCGGGGATGAACGTCGAGGTCCTCAATGCCGGCATCGGCAACTACAATGCGGAGCGTTATGTCGAACGCTTCCTCACGCGACTGGCGCCGTTGCGGCCCACCGACCTGCTGGTTCTCGCATTCGTCCGTGACGGCGAGGAGCTCGAACAAGGCGGCGGAAATGTCCTGTTACGCAACAGCGAATTCGCACTGACCACGTGGGTGGCGATCGAGCGCGTGTTCACCAGGAGTGGCGAAGCAAGCCTGGTGGATCACTACCGGCGCATCTACGCGCCGGGATCGCCGGCGCTTGCCGTGATGAAGGCGGAGTTCGCCAAACTCGCCAAATATTCCCGCGAGCATGATATTCATGTCACCATGGCGATGGTGCCCGACATTCACAGCCTGGACAATTATCCGCTCGGATTCGTGCACGATGTCTTTGCCCAGACGGCGCGCGAAAGCGGCTTTGCGTATATCGATCTGCTGCCGGTTTTCCGAAACCTCACGCCCCAGGATGTCTGGGCGATGCCGGGCGATCCGCATCCGAATGCGCGTGGCCACGCCCTGATGGCCGAGGCGATCCATCGGAATCTGACGGCAGAGCGGGACACGCGGGGAGCCAAATAGTGCTTTTCAACTCGCCGATCTTCATTGCCTTTTTCCTTTGTTACCTGACAATTCACTGGCTCACTCCGTTGCGCTACCGGCTGTGGGTGATGATCGCCGGCAGCGCGGTATTTTACGGCTATTGGAACTGGGCCTTTACCGGCCTGCCGTTCGTGCTCGTGCTCCTGGCCTATCTCGCCACCCGCTGGACCGTTGCCGCGCCGCCGGGCGAACGGCGCCTGCGCCTGACCGTCGGCATCGTCGTGCTGCTGATGCCGCTGCTGGTCTTCAAGTACACCAATTTCATCTGGAATGACGTGCTCGGCGCGCTGGTGAATCTGGAGGGGATCGCGCCAGGCGGCAAGCTCATCAGCATGGCGCTCCCGCTCGGTATCTCTTTCGTGACGTTCACCTTGATCGCCTATCTGGTCAACGTCTCGACCGACAGGCATCCGCCGCCGTCGGCGCGCTGGCTGCTCGGCTACACGTTGTTTTTTCCGCACCTGATCGCCGGCCCGATCCTTCGACCGCACGAGCTGATTCCGCAACTGCATCGGCAGATGCCGATTCGACGCAGCAACATGCTGCCCGGTTTGGCGCTGTTTACCGTTGGCCTGATCAAGAAGGCGGTCTTCGCCGATCCGATCGGCGCGGCGGTCAGCGCGGTCTATGCGCAGCCCGTGGGTCTTGGCGCCGCCGAGTATCTGTTCGCGCTCTATGGCTTCGCGGTGCAGATCTACTGTGATTTCAGCGGCTACACCGATATGGCGCTTGGCCTCGCCCTGATCCTCGACGTCCGCTTGCCCGGCAACTTCCGGCGGCCCTATCTGGCCACGTCGATCGCCGACTTCTGGCGGCGGTGGCACATCACGCTGTCACACTGGCTGCGCGACTACATCTACATTCCTCTCGGCGGCAATCGTGCCGGCACCGGCAATACCATGCGCAACCTGATCGTCACCATGGCGATCGGCGGCCTGTGGCACGGCGCCAACTGGACCTTTCTGATCTGGGGCGTTCTGCACGGCATCGGTGTTGCGGCGAGTCAGCTGCTCGACCGCCATGCGCCGCGGTGGATTCGTCCGCCGAAGTGGATATCGATCCTCATCACGTTTCATGTGGTCGTACTGCTCTGGGTGTTGTTCCGTGCGCCCACTCTGGCAACCGCGATGATCGTGCTGGATGGCTGCCTCGGCGGGGCGACGTTCGACAACGCCGCCGCGTTCGTCAGCGGACATATCTATGAAATCGTGATGATTCTGGTGTTCTTCCTGGCTCACCCATGGGACGACGGACGCCGCGTGAGGATCATGGCCAGGAAATTGCCGCCGCTCGTGGTCGGCGTCTTCATCCTGATGGGAGCTGTCCTGGTGATGGCGATCGGGGCCGGAAGTTCGGCCCAGTTCATCTATTTCGAATTCTGATGCCGCGGCCGGCGAATCCTGATTGGGAGCGGCGAGAACGATTCAAGCATTCTCGCGCAGGAGCCCGCGACCCCTGGTGTCGCCCAGAACGGGCGCGGTCAGAACAATGCGTAGATGAAAGGCGCGACTGCCGAGCCCTTGGTCAGGACCACGAGGCCGCCGAGGACGACCATCGTCATCAGGATCGGCGCCAGCCAGAATTTCTTGCGCACGCGCATGAAGCGCCAAAGCTCAGCGAGAAATTCCAATTGCGCCCCCTAAAATTGTTCTTTCATGGTCTCCAGCCTCCGACCGGGGGCCGCCGAACGATCCAGCAGGTTTCCATCTCAGGTTGGTGTGGCGCATGAGTCGAAAAAATCCATTTGCTCACAAGCGATCTCGCTTGACGAACTCAACGTGAGCGGGTGGGCTAACGTTCTCAGAAGTGATGCGCCTCAATGCATTTATACGATTCATCTCGAGGGTGCTGATTGTGCGGTACGTGACAAAGCTGGGAAATTTCTTGCGTGTAGCATCCCTGATGGTGGGAAACACCTTTATCTTGATTGTTCTGACCGTCGCGGTCGGCGAATGGTGGGCGCGATCGACATCGCCTCCCGCGCCGGAAGATACGGCCATTACGGTTCGGAATCAACATGGCGCTTATCACCCCTGGGCCGGATTCCGTAGCACACCCGGGTTTCGCTATGTGCTCGGGAATTGGGTGCCGGCCGTCATCAACAGTTGGGGCTGGCGCGGGCCGGAACCAACGATCGCGCGCGACAAGTCCGTCAAGCGCGCGATCCTGCTTGGCGACAGCGTCGGATTTTCCTGTTGGGGGTGTCGTGAGGACGCCTCTCTGGGGGGAGCTCTGAGGCGAGCGCTGGAAGTTCGGACCGGCGAGGCGTGGGAAGTCATCAACACCTCCGTGGGCGCCGGGTTCTCGAGTGTCTCGCTCGGAACCCTGGCGCATGACGGCATGCAGTTCCAACCCGACGTGGTGGTCTCGCTCAACGGCATCAACGACATTCTCGTGCTCGATGATCGCACCATGCTCAAGATGGGAGCGGGGCTGTTCAAACACTCGATCTATCATCGATCCCAAATCGATATGGCCAACGCTTTCGATCCGCGGACCGGAAAAACAACGCAGCCCGGATTGCTCGATCAACTCGCCGCCAAGTCTGCGCTGTTCCGGATCGCGTCGCAATCGCCGTTGTTTACCCGGTTGCGCCAGGTCGAGGGCGCTCCCGACGGCATGGCCATGCCGCAGATCGCGCCGACCAGCGAAGGTTACTCCACGGCTCATCCGGAGCGCCTTGAAACCTACATCAGCAACGAACTCGCGATGTCGTATCTCGCCGAGGGATCTGGAGCGAAGTTCGTCGGCTTTCTGCAGCCTTACCTGTCGCTCGCGCACAAGGACATCGGCGATAGAGACAACGTCGTCATCAAGAATACCGAGCAATCACTGTTGAAGTGGATGGATGATGTCTTTCCCGTGCTTCGTTCCAGGTTGCAAATGGAATCAAGCCGGCATCCGTCGTTTCATTTCGTCGACCTCAGTCTGATGTTCATTCATGAACAGGTCTTCGATGATCTCGCTCACTTGACCTATCAGACGATGGAGACGAGTCTCGGAAACGAGCTGATGGCCGGACGGATGGCCGACGAAATCGTCAAGGTCCTGCACCCTGGAGAGACGCTGCCCGATTGGCGCGACGCGCATATCGCGGGAACGCCCTACAATTGGAACGACAAGGCTTATCTGGTCGCCAATCCGGACGTGCCGAGCCTGATCGCTGAAGGAAAATTCAGCAATGGCTTTGACCACTATCAAAAGACCGGCTTCCTCGAGTTTAGACACAGCGGATTCCCCAGTTGGGATGAGAAGGCCTATCTGGCGGCGAACCCCGATCTCGTCTCCCTGATACAGGACGGCGTGTTCGCCACGGGATATGAGCACTATGTCAAACAGGGAAAGACGGAAGGCCGCCGCCGGGGACTGGCCTTGTGCTGGACGGAGGAAGCATATCTGGGTGCGAATCCGGACGTTGCCGCTGCCGTGAAGGCAGGACAGTTCAAGAGCGGTGAGGAGCATTACATGAAGATCGGTGCTCGCGAAAATCGGCGCGGCGGGTTCTCCGGCTGGGATGAGGAAGGCTACCTCATCCCCTACGGAGACGTTCGCAACGCAGTCATCAGCAAGATGTTCGGTTCGGGATATGAGCACTACATCGCCGCCGGCGCCACGGAGCGAAGGCATATTTCGTTGGGGCTTTCGGTCGCTCAATGAGCGGAGCGCGGAAAACGCGGGTGGTATTTGGAACTTGTTCGGGGTGCACGACGCGCGGGCCCGTCGCATGAAAGTCGACGGGCGGGTTTTCGATCGATCCTTACAGCTTTGTCACGTGAATCTATTTTTCGGGACGATAGGATGTATCACCAGCGAATCATGATGGTCCGGACTATTTGATCCGGAAGGACAATAGAGAGTGTCGCCCTCGTCGCGCCCAGCGGTGATCTGGATTGGTCTTGCCGCTATCGGGGCGAGCATCGCGATCGGCCAGCCGCAAAAGCCGAACCGAATGGTGTTCTTCCATAGGGAGGGGCAGGGCGGGCCATCCGTGTTCGGAATGATGCGCGACGACCTGCTCAAGCTCGATGGAAAGGGAGCGGGTCGCATCAAGGCGGCGCTCGAACATGGTCCAGTCAAGGTCTGGCAGTACACGCTGCGCAACGAAGGAAGCGGCAAGTGGCGGTTGGCTCCGGAGCGTGAGATCGAACTCACATCCGCGGACGCTTCCAGCATCAGGTTTGGCGCAAGGATAACGATACCACCGGGTTGAAGCTCTTCAACACCGTCGGTCTTCTGTTCTCTGTCCAATCCCTCTTGGGCCCTCTGCGATCATTTCACTGTGAGGATGGATGAAGCGATTTGTCATATTCATGCTGATCGGCCCCGCCGTGGGTTTCGCGGTCTTCCTGCTGCGGCAATGGCTCGGTGGAAAATTCGTTGGATGGGAAGCCGCGGCTTTCCAGCTGCCGATTGCCTATCTGTTTGCAATTCTTCCATCGCTCGTCATGTGGTTCGTGGACTGGCTGCTGTTTGACAAAATTCGCCCCTGGCGAAGGATCGTGACCCTGGCGTCGGTTGGTTACGGGGCGAGCATCGTGATGCTGCTGGTGTGGTCGCCCGCTCAGCTTCATCTTCCCCAGCTGTTGACCTTCGGCCTCGTCGGAGCCGTTCAGGCCGCGGTCTGTTCGTGGTTGGTGGGTGTCGACGGATCGGCCTGGACAAGCCCACAATCCGCCGAGCCACGTGCCCGCTCGTCGTCGACATAGGCCGCGACGGAGAGGCGCGCCACGCGCCATCCCGACGAAATGCCGTCACCCCGCCGCCAGTGCGGCGCTCGGCGAAACATAGGACGGGTCATCGGCGAAAGGCAGCGGCTCTCCGCTCCGCAGCGTATCCAGCACACTGCCGAAATCCGTCCGGCATCGGAAGCCCAGCAGGCGCTCGGCGCGGCTCGAATCGTAGACGCGCCCGATGCTGGCCGGCAGCTGCCAGCCCATCTGTCGATAGAGCGCCGGCGCTTCCGGGAAATAGCGCGCCACCACGCCCGCCGCGTCACGCTTGAGCGCGCCGGCATCGGAGCGCAGGAACGGCACCGGCGCCGAGACGACGAAGGTGTCGAAACCGATCGAGGGCGCGCGCTCCAGCGCGGCCAGATGGGCCTCGGCGGCATCCTCGACGGTCAGGCGCCGATGCAGGAACTCGTTCGCCTTCAGATTCGGGCCGGACAAAGCGTGATGCGTGTCATCCCGCTCCGGGAAGAAACGCGCGGTGCGAAGGATCACGCAATTCAGGCCGTGATCGAGATGATGCAGCCGACACAGGCCCTCCGCGGCGAGTTTGGTGATGCCGTAGATATTGCGGGGCTCCAACGGGCCGGATGCCTCATCGAGCCAGACAGCCTCGTCGCCCAGCTCCTCGCGAATGGCCCGGGAAACCATCAGAGAGGTGGTGGAGGTGAAGACGAATCTGTCGTGTCCGGCCGCGACGGACGCCTGCAGCAGATTGAGCGTGCCCGTCACGTTGACGTCCACGAAGGCCTGCGGCGGAAATCGTTCGATATCCGGCTTGTGGAGAGCGCCGGCGTGGATGACCGCCTCGATGCCGTGGTCGGCAAAGATCCGATCGATCACCGCCCCGTCCGCCACCGATCCAACCACATCGGTGTGGGCGCCCGGAGCCACGTCGAGGCCGACCACAGCATGGCCAGCCGCCCGGAGTTTCGGCGCCAGGAAGCGGCCGAGCCAGCCGGACGATCCAGTCAGCAAGACGCGCATCATTGGTGTGGTCGACGCTCCTGGAGTGGGGGCCGGATCATAGCACGTTGGTCAGACGGAGCCTACCGTATCCGCGTCACGCGCGGCCAAGACGAGCGCAACAGCAGCTTGAACGGCGGATCGCGATCTGATTGCGGCTGAAGCGCCTCCATAATTAATAACGTCGATCGCTGGAACCGGATGGCCACAGGGTTGTTGGTCGATGCCGCCCGATCCAGTGTCGAGCGGGATGGCCGGTTGTCGTTCGGTCTGCTTCTTTTTTCGACATCGTGAAAATACCGGGGAGACGGGCGATGCTGTTACCTGCACAATACGCGTGGTTTGAGCCCGTTCTTGTTGCAACCATCGTCGTATTCATCATTGATTTGATCGGCAACTCGATCGGTTTCGGCAACCGCTTCTTCAGTGCCTTAATGAGCGCAATCGTATTTGCCCTCGTGTTCGGAACCCTTGTCTATTTCGGTTACGGCAGCGTGTCGATGCAACTGACAACGACGCCGAGTGCAAGTGCCCCTGCTCAAACGCAAAAGTAGGCCATCACACCGGTTCCAGCGGCCGGCGTGGTGCGTCTGGCATGTCGACGCCAATGGTGTCGCCCGGCCTGACCTCTCCGCCCGCGATCACGATGCCCATGATGCCGGCCCTGCGCACCAGCTTGCCGTCGGCATCCTTGTCCAGGGTCGCGGCCATCAGGCCTTTCTGGAAATTGTCGATCTGGACGCAGGGGTTGCGCAGGCCGGTGATTTCGACGATGGCGCTTGCGCCGAGTCGCAGCCGCGCGCCGGTCGGCAGCGCCAGCAGGTCCAGTCCTGATGTGGTGATGTTCTCGCCGAGTTCGCCGGCGTGAACGACAAATCCCCTGGCGCCGAGTTCGTCGAACAGTTCGGCATGAATCAGGTGGACCTGGCGCAGATTGGGCTGCGTCGGGTCCTTGCGGACGCGTGAACGGTGCTTCACGGTCGCGCCCTGATGACCGTCGCCATCGACGCCCAATCCCTCGCGCAGGCGAATGCTCAAGGCGGGCGTCTTGCTGAAATGATGGCCGGCGCGGAGGCTGACGGCAACGACACGGCCCATGTGTCAGCTTTGTGTCAGCTTGCGCCGAACACCCGCCGGAAGATCGTATCGACGTGCTTGAAGTGATAGCCGAGGTCGAACTGATCCTCGATCTCGGCGTCGGTGAGATATCCCTTCACATCCGCATCCTGTTTCAGCAGCGTCTGGAAGTCGCCTTCGCCGCGCCACACCGGCATGGCGTTGCGCTGCACCAGTCTGTAGGCGTCCTCGCGGCTGGCGCCCTTCTGGGTCAGCGCGATCAGAAGCCGCTGGGAGTGAGCGAGCCCGCCGAGGCGGTCCAGGTTCTTCTGCATGTTGGCAGGATAGACCAGCAATTTCTCGATCAGGCCGGCGAGGCGATTGAGCGCGAAATCGAGCGTCACCGTGGCATCCGGACCGATCATGCGCTCGGCCGAGGAGTGCGAGATGTCGCGCTCGTGCCACAGCACGACGTTCTCCAGCGCCGGCGTCACATAGGCGCGCACCATGCGCGACAGGCCAGTGAGGTTTTCCGACAGCACCGGATTGCGCTTGTGCGGCATCGCGGAGGAGCCCTTCTGGCCTTCCGAGAAGAACTCTTCCGCCTCCAGCACTTCGGTGCGCTGCAGGTGCCGGATCTCGGTGGCGAGCCGCTCGACCGAGGATGCGATCACGCCAAGCGTCGCGAAGAACATCGCGTGGCGGTCGCGCGGGATCACCTGCGTGGAGATCGGTTCGGGCGTGAGCCCCATCGCCCTGGCGACATGCTCTTCGACCCGCGGATCGATCTGGGCGAAAGTGCCGACCGCGCCCGAAATCGCGCAGGTCGCGACTTCCTTCCGCGCCAGCACCAGCCGCTCGCGCGCGCGCGTGAACTCCGCATAGGCGTAAGCGAGCTTGAGGCCGAAGGTGACGGGCTCGGCATGGATGCCGTGAGAGCGGCCGATGGTCGGCGTCATCTTGTGTTCGAAGGCGCGCGTCTTCAGCGCGGCCAGCACCTTGTCGATGTCTGACAGCAGCAGGTCGGCGGCGCGGGTCAGCTGCACGTTGAGGCAGGTGTCGAGCACGTCGGAGGAGGTCATGCCCTGGTGCACGAAGCGCGCCTCGGGACCCACGATCTCGGCGAGATGGGTGGTGAAGGCGATGACGTCGTGCTTGGTCTCGCGCTCGATCTCGTCGATCCGCTCGACGTTGAAGGTCGCATCCCTGGCCTTGGCCCAGATCGTCTGGGCGGCGTGCTTCGGGATCACGCCGAGTTCGGCCTGCGCGTCCGCCGCATGCGCCTCGATCTCGAACCAGATCTTGAAGCGCGTCTGCGGCTCCCAGATCGAGGCCATCTCGGTGCGGGTATAGCGGGGGATCATCTGTTCACTCCGGGCGAGCAGGGCCGGACTCCAAGAGGGCATCCGGCCAGTTGTTTTTACACCGCGCTTTAGCAGACCGTCAGGCAGAAGAAAATAACGAACTCTTATGCGGTTGAGATTACTGTCGAATTGTCAATCGTCCCGGTAACGGGTCGAGCGATGTCTTCCGGCGGCGAGCGATGATCGATGCTTTCGCGAGGTCATATGCGGAGTATCGCGATGTCGGCGAGGTCCCGTTTGCGTTGCGCGACGCGCCGCTGGTAGCTCGCTTGGTTCTTGCGGCAGATCAGGCTGTGCGGTGAGCCCCTCCGCTCCGTCCGGGTGTCGACATCGATGCGTTCGCCGCGGATCTTGTCCTCGACGTGGCTTCGGACGGTTTGGGCCGCCTTGATTGTAAAGCTCTCGCGCTCCGGATCGGCGAGAAATCGCGCCAGTTCGGTGCAATGCGCGCACGTGCAGCCGATGCGGCTGGGCCGGATCCAGTCCTCCGGCGGCTCCAGCGGCTCGGCGATGCGGGACTCGAGATGCACGACCGCGGCCGCATGAAGAGCCTTGGATGCGGGGCCGCCCGCGCTAGTGGCCCGGCCGGCCTGCAGGGTCTTGCTCGCCGGCACCAGAACCGCATCGAGATCGAAATGCCGTGGCCACGCCAAGAGATGGGCCGCAGTTCGCTCGGCGAGCGCAGCGTCGATGCGGTCGACCACGGCCACGAGATCCGCGACCAACACAGCGTCGGCTCGCGATCCTCTCGGCCGGCCCCATTGGTCCTTCGGTGCCGATTCGGGATCGCCGGGCAAAGCTGCCACAAGAGATTGCGCGGCGCCCTCGAGCTCCTTGGGCTGCTTGACGAATGCGCCCTTGAGCGCGCCTGCCAGCAGCGCGCCACAAGCGCCGAGCGCGTCGATCGCGTGCGCTGCGACGATGGTCCGCAGCAGCTCGGCAGCTCTATCCCGAGGCAAGATACCCAGCGCTTCGAGGATCGCAGCATTGTCCGTCTTATCGTGACCGCGTTGGGTGATGAGCTTGCCGACCAAGAGCGTCACGAGATCGCGATCACCGAGGCGGGCGAGCAGTCGGAGCATCCGGCCCATGTCGCTTGGCTCGGTTTCTGGCTCATACCATTCGTGGTTCGGCCATGTCGCGAGTATATGCCCGGCGAACTCCAGCGCCCGAGCCCGGACTGGCGACTCCAAGGCGCCGCCGGCCGCTTCCCACGTCGAGGTCATCTCGTCGAGATGGGGGAGTGTCGACGCAAGACCCGCCTGATTGAGCACGGCGAGAACGCATGCGCTCGGCCACAGCACCAGCGCGGCGCGAGCGTAAGTCCGCTCGAACGAGGCGCCCTCATTGCCAGTCGCCTCGTGGAAGTGCTGCTCGTCCGGCTGCATATCGTCGAGGGCATCGGGCGGCGCAATCTCGTCATCCTCGATCGGCAGCTTGCCGAGTGTCGCGGGCGCGCCATCGGGCCGCCGCCATTCGATGAGCGACTTTTCCCAGTTCGAGACCTCGATCACCTCGAAGTCGACGTGGTCATCCATTTCGTCTTCATCGTATCGGGATCGGCGATAGTTCGAGCGATAGCCACCGTTGTGCTGCGCTGGTCCGCTTTCCCAGACCGTGAGCAGGGCGAGATGCAGATCGCAGTTCGCCGCGGGTGCGGCGGTGGTCAAAAGGCGCGCGATCGCAGCGTCGGCGCCCTTTAGTTTTTCGAATTCCAGCTCCCCCGGCGTGTAGGCGTGCTCCAGCGGATAGACCAGCTTCTCAGGTGGACGGTCGATCTCCTCCGCAGCGTCGGTCTGATCGGCGTCCAGGTCTGGTGCGGCGCCGCGCTTGGCCCAAGCGCCGAGAAGATCCACGACGCGTGCCGTCTCAGTCTCATAGGCCGGCGGCTCCGGTGCTACGCCCTTTCCCTTGCGCACGAGATTGAACACGAGCGTCGCCCGGCAGCCCGCGGTCACTGGCAGCACTTCGTGCACGCAATCGGCGTAGAATGCAGCGAAGGCAACCTCGGACGGTTCCTCGCACCCGAGATCGAGTCCAACCTCCCGATCCCCATGCCGCACGACCAACTCGCCGCCCTGCGATTGAGATGGCAGCGCCAGCACCAGCGTCGCAAACATGCCCGGCACCTTCTCGGTGTCGCGATGACTGACGAAGAAGCTGCCCTTGTCGTAGATGAGCAGCTTGTAGAGCTCGGCGGTGACGTGTTCGGTCAGCCCGAGCCCCTCGGTGGCGCGCGCCACGATTCGATCGAGAGTTGCGGACCAGTGCTTACCACCGATGCGAACGCGATTGGCTTCGATCTGCCAGGTGCGACGCACCTCGGTATTGACGAGTGTTTCTGACCCGCGTCCATAGGGCGCGCGGGTTGCCGATTTGATCAGCTTCGTTGCCTGAACGGGGAGCAACGGCAGCGCAATCGGCCCGACGCCATCGACCTCGATGCGCGGTGCCGGAAAATCCGCGCGCCCCGTGACGAAGTAGTCGCCCGGCCGGTTCACTTTGCGTAGGATATCGGCAAGCTCGTGAGTAACGGTCACTGCGCAGCTCCAGTGTCAGCGCGAAACCACCACGGGCCCAAGCGTTGGTTCATCGACATGCGAATGGCCTCATGGGGAAGCGAATGGCGGAGGATCCGGCCGTTACCCAGATATGAAAACCTATCCAACAATAGCCCGGCGAAATCGTCTCCGGACTGAATTCCCGACCAGTTCACAGCGCGATGATCGCCTGCGGATCGTTGCGAGGCCCGGTTGTCTGGCGCACGCAAGCGCGACTCGTCGGCATCGCCGGGCAGGCGAATCTGTCAGAGGTCAATCACGAGATATTGACTGACAGATATTGAAATCTGTCAGCGAGATATGCTAAATACATTCTCGAGGCGGAGGTCAGCATATCTGGACTCGGCTTCACTTGGGTCCGCCGGTTGGTTTGGCGGGCCTCGGAACTGCAAAGGAATACCGTTATGACTATCGAAATCCTTCATTTGACTGCCCAAATTCAGAACTGGCTCAATGTTCAGGTCGCCCGCCATCTTGCGGCCCAGGCTGCCAAGCTGAGCCATTAAGATAACCCCTCAGGCGGGATTCGCGAGCGACAATCAGGCCGACAACGAAAAACGGTGCGCCCATGAACGAAGCAGTGATCCTGACGCCGGAACGCATCCTCGAAGCCACCGAGGATGTGTTGCGGCGTTTCGGATTGGCCAAGGCCACCGTGGTCGATGTCGCCCGCGCGCTCGACGTGAGCCACGGCAGCGTCTATCGCCACTTTCCGAGCAAGGCGTCGCTGCGCCAGGCGGTGGCGAAACGCTGGCTCGACCGCGTCAACGCGCCGCTTCTGAAAATCGCCGACGAGCAGGGGCCGGCGCCGGCGCGGCTGGAACATTGGCTGCGCACGATGTTCGCGATCAAACACAAGACGCTGGGTGAAGACCCCGAGATGTTTGCGACTTATCTGGCGCTGGCCCAGGAGGCCTGCCAGGCGGTGCGGTCGCATCGGCAATGTCTCATGGACCAGATCGCGCATATGTTGTCCGACGGCGTCGCGCAGGGCGTCTTCGAGGTGGCCGACATCAAGACGACGGCCCGCACGCTGTTCGACGCCACCAGCCGCTTCCACCACCCCGCCCATGCCGAGGAATGGAAAGATCCCGATGTCGCCGCGCGCATCGACGCCGTGCTGGCGCTGCTGCTCAGGGGATTGCGCGCGCCTTGCAGGCCTTGACACGTTGTCCGGCGAAGCATGCCCTTGATCATCCGACCTGCAGACTAGGAAACCACGCTCGGCTCCGTCGGAATCAACTGATTGATTGTCCCGGAACGGCAATTTGCCATCGCATTCCGCCTCCTCCAGAAGATTGACCGAGGCCATCGCTGCTCGAGACGATAATATTGTTGTCTTGTCGCCTGAAAGACTGCGTATTCGCGTCGCAACTGGAGAGCATACCTCTCCAGTGACGCGTCTTCACCGTTGAGGTACGCGAAAATGCTCGTGGCGGCTCGCCGTCCGTGATCCAGCGCCTTGGCGATGCCCTGCGAGGCCAAGGGATCGAAGGCCATGGCCGCGTCGCCGACGGCAAGCCAGCCTGATCCAAAGGCGATGTCCAGGCACTGCGACCTGGCGGAACGAATAACAAAGTCTCTCGAGCGAGCAGGGTCCCGAAACTGCCGAGGCACGTGGGTGGCCCGGCCCAGTCGGTCAAGCCACCATGTGCGCAGGTCGCGCTTTGCGTCTCGCGGCAACAGATCATGATCCGTCACGAACATGCATAGGCTTCGGGTCGCGTTGATGCGGGCACAATACCACCAGCCGTCTTCAGCGGCCTCGATGACGCTTCGCCTGTTCAGATCAGCTCCATTGTCGCAGTCCTGAAAGGCCACTACGGCGATCTGCCGGTCATCCGCGTGAATCCTCGCACCCTGCTGGCGAGAGAATGTGGCCAGGCGTCCCGTCGCGTCAACGATGACAGAGATCGCAACCTGGTCGGTGCTGCCGTTACGGTCAATGACAACCTGCCAAGCCGCGTTGCGTCTCGCGGCGCGCTTCAAGGACGCGGAACGCCAGATCGTAACACCGTGCGACTCGGCTGCTCGTGCCAGATCACCATCGAACCGCGGACGGGAGAGATTCAATCCATGTTGGGCTGGGTGCAGAAAGTAGTCGGTGTAATGGGCCCCGTCAGAACCCCAATATGCGGCTACACCCGCGCTCTCGCCGTGGACGCCCGCCGGCGCGGACAACGCGGGATCGAGCGCCTTCAGCTGCAACACACCCGATGGCGTCAGATGCTCCCCAACACGAACGTCGTCGTACGCGCTGCGTTCGACCACGACGACTGAAATATGCTGGCGCGCCAGCTCCAGTGCGGTCGCGAGTCCCGCCGGGCCGCCACCGACGACCAGAACCGGGACATCCCATGCACGCACGACATCATGCAACGCGCGCCCCCAGAGTTCGTTCGTCCTCGAAGAATTGTCCCGTAGCCTTGTCGAAAACCACGAACCCAAGCTCGGACCAGGACGCCACCATGTTCAGTTGTCGGTTGCTCGCGAGTTCGGTGATGCCCCGGTCCCACCGTACTTTCTCGCCGGTTTTCAGGGTGACGTCGTCGGGACGCTGCGACGGCCACCAGAAGTTCGAACAGTCCACGAAATCGGCCTGCCAGGGCAGCGCCATCTTCTCGGTCAAGAAGCCCGCCGGGTGAGCCGGATCGATACGAAACTCCCTGCGGAGATTCATGTCCGGATGGTACGTTGCGCTCCGGGCGATGTCATAGGTGGCCTCGATTCCAGGGTAGAACGAGCCTCCGACACAGTTTTCGAGCGCGGCTTCGCATAACGCCCAGGCCTGGCGCGCAACGGGGATTTGGTCGAATGGCACCGGTGTCGGCGGTGAGCCGGTCCAATCGGGATCGAAGTTGCCATGTGCCCAGTTGTCGACGTGCGCCAATTGATATCGCGTCAGTGCAAGGTAGGTCCAATCGGGACCACCAGGTTCGGGATTGGCGCCGCTGAAGAGACGCGGCATCGTCTGAGGGGGCTTCAGTTCGGGTCCAGGGGCGCTGCTGCCTGTCGGAGTGAGCCTCGCCTGGATCGCCGTTCGCCTGGCGGGATCGATAAACCCGGCAATTCGCGCCGCATCCGAGAGCGGCCGAATCGAACCGTTCGCATGCGCCACGCCTTGCACCGCGCTCAGGAGATCCGCGCGTTTGAGAATGGGAAATATGTCGCGCGTGAATGACGTAGTTCTGGGGGCGTTGAAGCGCCCATCGCTGCCCATTCGCGCCATGTTAACCGCCCGGTCAAACCAGGTGACCATGCCTTGGACGGCGGGCGCGTACCGCGGCACGGTGACGAGCACCCATGCCGGAACGACGGATTGAGGCTGTCCCTTGATACGCAATTTCGCTGAAACGGGACCGTCGGAGACGCTGTCGTACCAACCGTCATTGTCAGAGAACACGTCGATTGAAGCCTTGAGAGGAGATCCGGATGTGCCGGGCCCACCCACGACCAGCAGCCGCCCCGATTCATCCGTTCGAAGTTTGGCAAGCGCGATGTCCGTTACCTTCGGGCCCGTTGTCCTTGGCTTCGCAAATTCGATCGTTCCCGAAAGCACCGGGCCATTTGCCCCGGAGCCCGTGACCGATCCATTTGCCGAGATCACGAGCTTGTTGCGATCGAGGCCGTTGTTGCGAACACCTGGCTTCGCCTTGCGAGCAAGCGTGTCCTCGATGCGAAAGCCCGCGGCCTTGCTATTGGCAAGGCTGACGCTCCACTCGATCTCGATGTCGCCCCCCGCAACTATTTCTTCGGTCACCGCCTCGTTCTCGTTGGCGTCGATCTCGACCTTGTAGATCCGAAAACGGGCAGCTTGCGGCTTGATTCCCTGATCGTCGCCGCGAAATGGCCCCGATGAGACCATGCCTGGCGCCTCCGGCCCGATCATGAAACTGTCGCGACAGTCTCCAATCCTGGCAATCCCGATACTGGGATAGATCCGGTATTCGCTACGCGCACCCAACCTTGTCGCGACGGCGAGCAGTGCTTTTGCGGCGCCTCGCTTGGGTTGAGCGCTCCGCTTCTTCGGTTGAGCACTCTGCTTCTTCGCTTTCGCCATTTTGGATCCTCTCCTGTCAGGCAGCACCTCGAAACCATGGATGGCCCGGTTGCCAATCTCTCGGGATTGCTCGGCCAGCGTCGTCAGGTCCCGCCGGGGTCGCGCAGCGTTTGTCGATCCGATCGATGGTCGGAGCGATCTTATCGTCGGCGAAGTCGAGACTCCCATGTCGGCCGCGACGACCGGTTTGATCCCTGTTGCGAAAAGGCTCTGCGGCCGTTGCTCGTGCCCAGCCCAGCGCGTCTGCGGATGTTGCCATCAAAGCCTCCATCAGCCTGAAATGCTGTCGGCTGACCGCGCATCCGGTATTTGTATAAAACAGTATACACTACCTAAGAAGGAGTGAAAGACAAGCGTCCTTCATCCGTCGGAACTCGTGCGATGTCCGCCGTGTGCCGATCGCGACTGAGTTTTGCGTTGCAGAGAAATTTCGCGATGCGCCGGGCGCGGGCTCACACTCCGTATCGAGACGCTCTGCACGCCATGCCCGGGCCCATCCGCATCGTCATCGAATTTCAACGGGTGTCGTCGTGTCGCATGCTCTGGGTCGCGTGAAGAAGATGTACAACAAATAGGCGTCTATCAGAATGGTGATGGCCATGACGCAGTAGGCCCACGGGCTTTCCATCAGGTTCAGCTCGATCAACACCCGAGAGAAACCGAATCCGACGACCCACGCATCGAAGCTCATGCATATCCGCCGGAACGTCTCCGAGTTCATCCGTCGGATCAGATAGGCGCCAAGCGGGATTCCAACCACGACGCTCGGAACGAGCGCCAATGCGATGCTCTGGCTTTCGGCGACGAACAGTCCAAGTTGGTAGTATACGACCGCGGTCACGCTCGACTCGACGACGCGAACCAGTGCGAGGCCGGCCCGAAACTCACTTTTCACCAAGCCTTGATTGTTGAACAGGATCGCCAGCGGCGGTCCGGAGATGGTCGTCACCGAATACAGGACACCCAGTCCCGTTCCAAAGGGGAAACCGATCGACCAGCCGAGCTGCATCGGTCTCCGCCACCCGGCTGCCTGGACCAGGATGAGGGGCAGAATGATCGCGTAGGTTCCGAGCTTGATCCAGCCAGGTTGAAGCGACGCGAGTACGAAGGCCCCGATGGCAATGCCGGGCAACATCCCGACGAGAATGGGAAAGACCCTTCTCCAGACGAACGGGATGCCGCTCCGATTGATGAAGAGAACGTACCAGTTGAGGAGGACTTCGATGACGACGACGGCCGGATTGAGGATGCGATTGGTGTAGAAGACAAGCGCAAGCGGCACGGTGAGCGACGAAAACCCATAGCCGAGGGCGCCATTGACGGAGGCCGCAAATAAAGCGATTCCGGCAAGCACGATCATAGCGGTGTCAAGGGTCGGCATTCTTGGTCCCTCAATTGCCGGCGAGCGGTCGCTTTCCGCGCGCCGCACTATAGCTCAACGGGGCACTGCGTCGGAAGGCGCGCCTGCCGTGGCTACCAGACTTTAAAGACAGCAGACCCGTCATCGCCTCAAAAGGGGATCGCTGGGCGGATCGGCCAATGGCCGATCCGGGTCATTTGCGTCCGGTTCAAGGCAGCAAAGGGTCAAGCCATCTGCGCTAGCCGCCATCGGCGGGACCGCGCGGCTCGGTCAGCCCGCAGGCCGCCGCAAGTTTGACGAGCTGGGCATCCGTCTGCATGCCGGTCTTGGTCTTGACCAGATAATGATAGTTTTGCACCGTCTTGATGCTGAGGTTCAGATTGGCTGCGATCTGTTCCTTGGTCGAGCCGGCCGCGATCTGCCGCAGCACTTCGATCTCGCGTTCACCGAGACCATCGAGCGCCGAACCCGCGGGGGCGAGGCTTTCCGCGGCGAGGATATGGGCGATGTCGTCGCTCATGGCGCGTTCGCCGCGCGCCACCGCGCGGATCGCGCGGATCAGCATGATGGGTTCGCTGCTCTTGGTCACATAGCCGTTCGCGCCCGCCCTGAACGCGGCCTTCACCTGTGCCGGTTCGTTGTGCATGCTGAAGACGAGGATGCCTGCGTGGCGGTTGCGCGAGCGGATGTTCCTCACCGCCTCGAGGCCGCTCGCGCCCGGCATCGAGATGTCCATGACGACGATATCGGGCTCATGCACCTTGAACGCGGCGTAGGCAGTCGTGGCGCTGTCCGCTTCGGCGACCACGCGAAAGTCGCTCTGATGTTCCAGCACGCGCCTGTAGCCCTGCCGCACGATCGGATGATCGTCGACGAGCAAGATCGAGATAGTCTGCTTCTGCGCGACGGTCATGGCGGCAACGGCGTTACGCGGCGATCGGGATCGTCGCGGCCACGCTCAGGCCGCGCTGCGCACGGACGATCGACAGCGATCCGCCGAGCGCGGTCACGCGCTCGCGGATCCCGGTCAGCCCGAAGCCTGTGGATTGGGTGACCTTCGCGGCGTCGCCGCCGCCATCGTCCTCGACGCAGATGAGCAGCGCATTTTCGCTGCCGGTTCGTCGCTCGATCCGCAGCGAGATCTCGCGCGCCGTGCCGTGACGAAGCGCATTGGTCAGACATTCCTGGGCGACACGATAGGCTGCTGCCGCGACGGGACCGCGCACATCGGTCAGATCGCCCCGCATGTCAAGCTGAACCGTCGGCCGCGCCGTCGTGTGTGATTGCCAGCCATCGACCAGACTGACCAGGCTGGCCTCGAGTCCCAGTTCCTCGGCCGGCGGGTGGCGCAGGCGGTTCAAGGTATCGCGCAGGCAGGCCATGATATGCAGCGTCGCCCGCGTGATCATCCGCGCATCCGTCGCGATGCCCTTGCCGTCCTGGTCCTGCGCGCTGGCCGACTCGATGGTGTTGGCGAAGGCCAGGATCGCGGTGAGGTTCTGTCCGAACTCATCATGTAATTCCCGGGCCAGGGTGCGCCGCTCGTCGTCGCGGATGTCGAGCAGGCGGCGGGTCAGGACTGCCCGCTGCTCCGTGGACTGCGCCAGGCGCTCGCCGAGATCGGTCACGGCCTGTCCGATCATCGATAGCTCCAGCGATCGGAAGCGCGGCAAGGTCACGCGGTAGTGGCCACGGGCCATCCGCTGCAGGGCGGCAACGATCGACTGGGCCGGCGCGAGGGTATGCGCGATGGCGAGCGAGGCAAACAATCCGATCGCGACCGCCATCAGCACCGCGACGTCGATGATGTCCGAGATATGTTCCCAGGCGAGCCAGATTGCGGCTTCCGCATCGGCGAACGCCGCCACCGTGCCCGCGGTCGTCGCGCGGATGCTGATGGGATGGGTCACCGCCTGGTGGTTCCCGAGCACCATCTGCACCGTTGCCGTGAACCAGGCCGGAGGCGATTTGCCGAGGCCCTTGCTCTGCCCGCAGAGCGGTTTCTCGAAGGCGATCGCCGGCTCGAAGCGAACACAGACCCCTGGCGAAATCAGGTTGGTGGTTTCGATGGTGCGCCATTCGGGTACCGGCAACAGATGCTCGCGCGTCCTGTTGCTGTGCAGCAATAGCTCCCGCCAATACAGGCCTTCCAGCGCGCGCGAGACGCGCTCGGCGGATGCGGCCGTCGCCCGGTCAATGCTGCGATGGGCGTCCACCGTGGTCCAGACGGTTGCCGCGCCCAGACAGAGCATGACGATCGCGAGCAAACGGATGATGAGCTGAAGCACGAGGCGCATGTACGCCACCTCCACGGCTTTGGCATGAAGCTCAACAACACTCCTGTCAGGAGCCAATTGCAAGTGCGGTGAAATTGCGCGCTCGGAGCCGGCCACTGCTCGGGAAAATTTCCCGATCCACCTCGGGCATATTTCTTTGGACCGAGCCTGCCACGCCTGTTTAACTGAACGGCAAGGGGTCTTCGCAAGAGTCGGTTTCAAGACTCGATTTCGAGACTCGGTTTCAAGACTCGGTGTCAAGGGAACGGAAGCAGCATGGATGCGATGAGCGCCACCGAGTCCGCGACACGCGGCACGGAGACTCCGGAACGCGGCGGCATGCTGTTATGGATGATCTTCACCGGCCTGTCGGTGTTCGCGGCCGTCCTGCTGTGGCGATACGGGTTGATCCACCTGATGGTGGTCTCCGACCGGACCTATATTTCGAGCCTCATCGCCGTTCTCTACATCATCACATCAGGCCATTGCTTCTGGCGGATGCGCGCGCTGGCGCGTGAGGGCGAGGTGGCCAGGCGCTGTCGCGTGATCCTGTCGGCTCCCGGAAGCGCCGTCGCGCTGGACCACGATGCCGCCGCGCTGCCGGCGGGGCTGGTGACCGAACATATCCGCAGCCTGGTGACGAAGGCGCAAACGCAGCGCGCCGGCCGCATCGACCAGACCTTGCTGCTGCGCGCGTTGGCCGATCGCCTGCGCGGCTCCAACGGGTTCGGCGCGTTCGCCTCGGATACGCTGATGAAGCTCGGCCTGCTCGGCACCATCATCGGCTTCATCATCATGCTGGCGCCGATCGCGGGCCTCGATGCCGCCGACAAGGTCGCCATGAAATCCTCAATGGGCTTGATGAGCGACGGCATGGCGGTCGCCATGTATACGACCCTGGCGGGCCTGGTCGGCTCCATCCTGATCCGGATCCAGTACTACATGCTCGATGCTGCGACCCAGCGGGTGTTTTCCGACGCCGTGCTGCTGACGGAGACGCGCGTCACCCCCGCCCTGGAGCGCGGCCATGATGGATGATTTCGGCCTCTACCCGCGCGAGGAGCCGTTCGATCCCTTCAGCGTGATGCTGTTCAAGGCGCTGCAGGTGGTGGCCTTCCTGTTCTTCCTCGCGCTGCTGGCGATTTCACCCGACGCGAAGGAGGGCAAGATCGATTCCAAGGCCGAGTTCATCATCACCATGGACTGGCCGGACAGCCATCCCGACGACCTCGATTTGTTCGTGCAGGATCCGATCGGCAACATCGCCTGGTATCGCCATCGCGAGGCCGGCTTCCTCACGCTCGACCGTGACGATCGCGGCGGGGCCAACGATTTCATCGTCGTCAATGGCAAGAAGATTGCCTCGCCCATTCGCGAAGAGATCGTCACCGTGCGCGGCATCGTCGCCGGCGAATACACCGTCAATGTCTCGCACTTTCAAGCCACCACCGGGCAGCCGGTCCCGGTCACGGTGAAGGTGCAGAAACTCAATCCGACCGCGCAGGTGATCTTCGACGACAAGGTGATCGTCGATCACACCGGCGACGAGAAGACCGCGGTGCGTTTCCGGCTCGACGCGGAGGGCAGGGTGATCGACGTGCAGAGGCGGCCGAAATCGCTGCTGGAGACGTTCCGCAATGCCTGGCGCAATGGCGCTGATATCGATCCCAAGACCGGCGTCAGGACGCGGCAGCCGTGAGCAATGTGCAATCGATCGTTCTCACCCTGGCAATCAGCTATGCAGTCATCGGTGCGCTGCTGCTGATCGTTCTGGTCTATGCCCGTCTGCCGTGGCCGGTGAAGGCGGTGGCGGTGATCGTGACCAGCGCATTCTACGTCGTCAGTTTCAGTGCGACGCGCGGCTTGCTCGGCTGGGCCAGTCAGGACAGGTTGCCTACCGCCTTCAAGCTGCTGCAGACCCGCATCGTCGAACCGCATTCGCTGGAAGGCGATCCGGGCTCGGTCTACCTGTGGGTCGAACGACTCGACGAGGACAACCGGCCGAGCGGGGTGCCTCGCGCCTTTCGGCTTCCCTACAGCGACAAGCTCGCCGACAAGGCCCACGCCGCCGATAACGAGATCGCCGCCGGGAGGCCGCAGGGCGGGCGTGCCGCCGATTTCGGCGGCGGTGACGGCACCATCATCGACATGGTCAGGGAATATGTCACGCCCAAGATCATTCTGGAGACCTCCGGCGGGGATTCCTCGACCGGAGAATTCAAGGCCGGGCAGCCCGGTTCGGCGGACGGCGGCTTCACGCCGCTCGTTCCGCCGCGCATGCCACCGAAGGACGAGCAGTAGCGCGTGACGAGGCCGAACCGCGCGCGGATGGCTGTCGCCGTTATGGCTGAACGATCCGAGAGCGGCGTGGGTCGGCGTGCCTTTGCCGCCACGGTTCGGCCAGGAGCCCGACGATGCTCTGGCTGAAATCGTCGTCGAAGCCATCGAGCCCGATGCCGGCCGGCGGGACGGCAGGTCTGAAGGAGTCGAAGAGGCGGTCCCAGACGGTCAGGAACGTCGCGTAGTTCGAATTGGTCTCGGGCATCCAGCGAGAATGGTGCACGATATGCATAGCCGGCGTGGTGATCAGCCAGGCTAGCATCCTGTCTGCGCTTTCGGGCAGGCGAATGTTGGCATGCTGGAAAATCAGCACCGGTAGCTGGACGACCGGGTGGACCAACACCGCCAGCATCGGGATGCCGAACATGAGGATCGCGGCGCCGAGGAACAGCGGCCGCAGGGCGGCCTCGATCGGATGGCTGCGCAGGGAGGTGGTCACATCCATTTGCGGGTCGCTGTGATGCACGCGATGCAGCCGCCACAGCAGCGGCACGGCATGGCTCGCGCGATGGCGCCAGTAGTCGGCAAGATCGAGCAGCACTATTCCCGACAGCACCATCAGCCAGCCGGGAAGCTGCAGCCGGAACAGTCCCCACGGATGGGCCTCGATCATCGAAGCGCAAGCAAACAGGAGAAGCGCGCTCAACCCGCCAATGACAAAACCGAGGCCAGAGATCGCCAGGTTGCGCCAGCCCCGGCGCCAGCCGCGTGGACCCGAGCGTGCCGCATGCAGTCCTTCCCCGATCCACAGCGCGAAGAAGGTGATGACGAGCACAAGAGGCGGGAGGCGCGAGATGATCTCCGGCATGGGCATTATCGGCTTCTTCTCCCTTCGTGGATCGGCTAGGATAAAGAGCTGAGACCACACCCGACAGTCGGCCGGATGGCCGACAGGATGTCGCCATGGCCGGCCGAACGCTTCGCGAGCGCATGGTCGAGGCTGCCCGTGCCGCCGAACTTCTGAGCGACACCGGCGCCGTGCTGTCGCTTGCGGTCGAGGCGATGACGCAAGCCTGTCCGCATGGCTTTGCGCTCGCCTTCACGCGCAATGCAAATGGCGGCATCGGCTCGGGCGCAGCCGCGCTCGACGGTGAGCTGCTGCGGCGCGACGCCATGCAGCGGCCGACGCGTCCTATTCCATGGATCGTCGATCTCGACCACGTGCCGCTGTGGCAACAGAACTGCTGGGTAGAGCCGATCGCCGCCGGCGTGCACGGCAAGGACTACTTCGTGCACACCAACGCGTTGCCGATGGCCGCGGGCGGTTTCAAGCAGCCGCCCGAATACGGCCGCATCATGCTCTGCCGTGACAGCCGCATGGTCTCCTGGCTCGGGGTCTATGTCGATGCCAGGCGCGGTTTCCGCGAGCAGGAAAGGCTGGCGCTTGCACAGGTCGCGGCAGGGCTTGCCGCGCCACTCAGGCTAGCCGCCGCGATCGAAAGCGCGCCTGCACCGATCCGGCTGTCGTCGCGCCAGTCCGAGATCATGGTGCGGCTATCGCGGGGCATGACCAACAAGCAGATCGCCAAGGATCTCGATATCTCGCCGGCCACGGTGAAGACATTTCTGGAGCGCCTGCTGCGTCTGTCGAAGGCCTGCAACCGCACCGCGCTCGCCGAATGGTGGCGGCAGGGCGGATCCCCGGTCAGCCGTAAATCCTGCGGGCAGCCGAAATGGTAACAGGTTCTATAGCTGCGAGGCGATGGCCGCTTTATCGATCACCGACCACACCTTCGCGATCTGCCCGTCGAGAAACTCGTAGAAGACATTTTCCGCGAACTGAACTTTCCTGCCGTTGACCGGGAAGCCAAACAGCGATGCTTTCGGCGTACAGTCGAAACATAAGCGGCTCGCGACGCAGGGCGGCTCGGAAATCAGCAACTGGATGTCGAAATAGAGGTCAGGAATCGCGCGAAAATCTGCTTCGAGCATCTCGCGATAGCCCGATAGTCCGATCCGCTTGCCGTTGTAGTGGACGTCCTCATGAACAAACGTGCCCAGGTTCGTCCAATCCTGCTTGTTCAGGCATGCAATGTAGCCGCGGTAGGCCACGGAGAGATCGGTTCTCGTCATGCTGGTTGCTCCAGTGACCGTCGGTTGATCTTCATGATGCGAAGGTCTTTGATCTGACGACGTTCGGCAATACTTTCCGAGGGGAGGGACTATATGGCGACCAGACATTTCCGCGGTGCGGTCCTCATCGCGATCCTGCTGCTGTTGGGTGCCGGAGGATTGGCGCGCGCCGGGTCGCCCGGCACGAGTGTCGAGATCGGCACCACGTTTCCCGACCACTTCCCGGTGATCCGCAACTTCTATCTCGGCAAGCCGGTGATTGGCTTCGGCTCCGATATCGGCCGCGTGGAGCGCGTCCCGGTGATCTTCCTTCACGGCAACAACGATACGCCGTTCGCGACCGCCTGCAATCCGCTCGGGCGCATCCAGGCCTTCGCGCAATTCTTCCGCGATCACGGCTACCACCCGAGCGAACTCTGGGGGCTCGGTTACCAGGGCGATCAGTGCGACCTGGCGCAGGACAATACCCATCGCTCGGGCATCGCGCATACGACTGCCGCGGCCGTGCCGATCCTGCGCGAGTTCGTGCGGGCGGTCCTCGATGTCACAGGCGCCAGGCGCGTCGACATCATAGCCCACAGTCTCGGCGTCACCGTGGCGCGGGAATGGATGCTGCAGGACAAGGCCTATCGCAAGGTGCGGGCGTTGGTTGCCATCGACGGACCCAATCACGGCATCATCGACTGCTCACCCAACCCGGCCAACTTCTACCAGTTGCCGAGCGGCGGCGGCTTCACGCCGCGCAGCGCGGTCTGCGACGAGTACGGGTCCGACCACACTCAGTTGCTGAGCGTGCTGAACGCCGCGGGCGAGACCCCGGGTCCGACGCGTTACCTGGTCATTCGCAACAAGCCGGGAACGCCCGACTTCGTCTACAACAGCCTGGCGGACGGCGTCCTCCCCGGCGTTCCCGCCGAGGATCGCGACGGGAAGCCACATGATTTCACCGCCAGCGCCGGTCTTGCCGGCGCCGAGACCATCGACCTCGTCGGCCAGGGGCAATACGATACGGTCCTCTCCAGCGCCCATCTCGGGATCCTGAATTCTCCGGAGACGCGCAATGCGGCGCTGCGATTCCTGACCTCGTTGCCGGGACGGGCCGATCGGGATGGCGGGGATTAGAGCAATGCGCGCGGGTGCGTGCGAGGCAACTCATAAGCACGCGGCTTGGCAATTAGCCCCCGCGTGGGTGCAGCGATATGCAGGGTCCATTGGCACGAGAGATCCACGGATGTCGCTGCGCTTCTCCGGGGCTACGCTTGCTGACGGGAGTGGGTCTTGAATCATCTCGATGCGGTGCATCGGCGACCGGGCATGTATATCGGCGATACTACCGACGGTTCGGGGTTGCACCGGATGATCGACGAATTGGTGGACAACGGCATCAACGAAGCCCTCGCGGGTCATTGCGACCGGCTCGAAGTGGCGTTGAACGCCGGCGGATCGGTAACGGTTCGCGACAATGGCCGCGGCATCCCCACCGGCGTTCACCCCGGCGAAGGCGTGTCGGTGTCCGAAGTCATCATGACTCGGCTTTTCACCGTCTCGTTGGTCAGGAAGAACGCTCAGCAAAGCTCCGGGCCTCTGCGGGGCGTGGGGGTAGCGGTCGTGAATGCGCTTTCGGAGCTGCTCGAATTGCGCATTTGGCGCGATGGCAATGAGCATTTCATGCGCTTCCGCCTGGGGCGTCCCGAGGCGCCTTTGATCGTCGTCGGCGGCGCCGACATGCCGGACGGAAAACGACATCGCGGAACCGAGATCACCTTCCGTCCGAGTGCCATGTTCTTCACGAACACCGAATTCGATTTCGAGAGAATCGAGCATCGTCTGCGCGGGCTCGCTTCTCTCGACGCCGGCTTGACAATCGTGATTGCCGATCACCGCGGCGTCGAAAGGAAAGAGATAGTCATCCGCATATGACGGGGCTTTGAAGAGCACTGCGATTATCTACAAAGTTTCACGCGTCTCTCTATTCGATGAGATGAACCTAACGCCTCGTGGACGGCCGGATCAGGAGGGCGGAGACTGGAGCCGGGTGGACGTGCGTGGGGTAGCCAGAGTGTGAATCGAGTCGTTCATTGCGTTCGCGGGGCCCCGCCTTGTTGCGCGTTGCGACTCGAGTCAGACGTTGCGCCAGGTCGGGAAAGTGCCAACAGCGGCAGTCGGCCGGCTCACGTGGAGTTGACTCATGCCGCCGCCATCGGGGACACTCCAAGTGCCGGAGGGATTTTTGGATTGGGGGAAGCAACACGAGCGTCGATGGTTGTCCTGCTCGCAGCCTTGATGGGCTTCGCGCTTGGAGCAGCCATGCTTGGATACGCGGCGATGGGGATCGGGGCCTTGTTTCTCAGTCACGTGCGGGGAGGGATTCACAGCGACTGGAGCATCGTCGTGCTGTTCGGAATCCTGACTTGCTTTGGTCTGGGTGGAATTGCCAAGGCTACAGCAGCGGTTCGCTTCGTCAAATCCTGGCGCGGTTAAAAAGGGATTGCCTCGGTGCCTGCCAATGCGGCGCTGCGATTCCTGACCTCGTTGCCGGGACGGGCCGATCGGGAGGGTGGGGACTAGAGCGACGAGACCGCGGGGGTGAGTCAGCTCATGAACACGCGGTCCAGCAAGTGGCCCGCGCATGAGCGCAGCGATATGCAGGAATCACTGGGATTTGAAGATTCCCGAATATCCCTTCGCGGATCCGGGTGTGCTCGGCGAGCGCCGCCAGCCGCCAGGAAAATCATCACGGGAGCAGCTTTCCGTTCAACCCCGAGCCAGGCCGCATAACGTCGATTGACCGACGTATTGACCGTCGTCGGTCTCGTGCACGGATTTCGCTTCGGACGCGGGGCTCGAGGCCGGCCTGTTTCTCAGTTGGGCCGGTCGGGTTGGGTCGTGACAATGAACCGCCAGTCCGCCAAGGCCGCCCGCCGGTGCGGCGCAGCTTCTTGTTCGTAAGCTGCACTTTCGAGGATTCGACGAAGCGCAGCGAAACTCGAATATCGGACGATCACGATGTCGTCCCAGTTTTCTCCCTCTGCGCCGACTAATACGCCACGCACATTGCCTACCCAGAAGAGGCCGTAGTCTTCGTCGCGAGCAACCTTGTTGAAGGCAGGGGCATAGCGCTGAAAATAGGCCTCCCGACCCGAGCAGGGCGGAAGCTCCGATTCGCCGCGATAGTCCGCACGATCCCGGAAGCGAACCATATTGACCATGTAGACGGGCCCTTTCGCGTCCAAGGTTTTGCCAGCGGCTTCCAGGGTGGCCGGGCTATACTCGACAATTCCCATTTCGCTCTCCGTTCGAGCCGACTCGAATTCCTCGCACTCGACCCCATGCGGCCGCGCAGCGATCGTTCTTGCAAATCAATACGTCCAACTGTATTCATTGTCCATGCCGAGACCGTCGCTTCGAGAGAAAATCGTCGATTCGGGTGTGCGAACGCTGCATGAGCGAGGCTTCGCCGGCGCCGGCATCCGGGAGATCACAAGGGACGCCAGCGTCCCCCAAGGCTGCTTCACGAACCACTTCCGGTCCAAGGAGGGGTTCGGGATTGCCGTGCTTGAGCGCTATCATGAGCGCACGCAGGCGATCATGGACCAGACCCTGCGTGATTCAAGCCGATCTCCAGTGGCGCGGATCCGGGCCTATTTCGCGGCGATCTCGCAGTGGCTCGAGGCCGCTGATTGGCGCTACGGCTGCCTTGTCGGCAACATGAGCCTTGAGGTCGCCGAACAGAGCGATCTGCTTCGTGCCTATCTCGTCGAGGTCTGTGCTTCCCTGACCCGATCGTTCACGGAGTGCGTGCGCGCGGGGCAGGCTATCGGAGAAATCCGCAGCGATCTGGACGCCGAAGATATCGCCACGTTCCTGCTCGCATCATGGCAAGGCGCCATGATGCGGATGAAGGTCGATCGAAGCCCGAAGCCGCTCGAACAGTTCAAGCGGGTACTCTTTGCCACAGTGCTGTCGCCTGCCGCGAAGCCACCACGGCTCAAACGAGCCCGAAAATGATCGACGAGAGTTCGTGACCGGCCCGGGCTTCCGCCTGCTCGCTGCGCCTCCAAGCGACTCGTGAAATGAAGTAGTCCCGCGTCATTGCGAGCGCGCAGCGAAGCAATCCATGTCGCCGCGGGTGGGAAGCTGGATTGTTTCGTCGCAAGGGCTCCTCGCAATGACGGGGAGGCAGCTCTACTTCATGGGTGAAATTTCGAGTCAGGCCCTGGGATGAGGCTCGGGTAGCGGGCGATATGAGTCAAACTTTGAAAATGCCACGTGCACAATCCCGGTTCGGCCCGTGCGTCGCCAGCGCAACCCGGCCAAGGCGACATTGAGGTGGTCTCTTGCGAGCGCATGTTGTTTGATGTTCCTCAAGCCATGACCCTGCCAAGGCGCTATCATGGGCGCGGGAGGCCTTGCGTGCTGCTTGCCGTTTTCGCGGATATCCATGCCAATCGACAGGCCTTCAGCGCGTGCCTCGATGCCGCGCGGGCGCGTGGCGTGGAGCGGATGATCTGCCTCGGCGACTATGTCGGTTATGGTGCCGACCCCGAATGGACGGTGGAGACGGTGATGGGGCTGGTCGCGGAGGGGGCGGTCGCCATCCGCGGCAACCACGACACTGCGGTTCAGGCCGCGAGCGAAAGCATGAACGCCGAAGCCCAGGCCGCGATCGAATGGACCCGCGGCCGGCTCAGCCTGGCGCAGCGCCGTTTCCTCGCCGAGCTGCCGCTGTCGCACCAGGACGAGGATCGCCTCTATGTCCATTCGGAAGCCTCGAGCCCGCCGAGATGGCGCTATGTGCAGTCGACGTCGGACGCCGCCCGCAGCATGATCGCGACCGAGGCCCAGGTCACCTTCTGCGGTCACATCCACAAGCCCGCGCTCTATTCGATGTCGGTCACGGCCAAGATGACGAGCTTCGTCCCGATATCAGGCGTTCCCGTGCAGCTGCTGCGCGGCCGGCAATGGCTCGCGGTGGTCGGCTCCGTGGGACAGCCGCGCGACGGCAATCCGGCGGCATCCTTCGTGACTTTCGACACGGCCACGCGGGAGATCACCTATTGGAGAATTCCCTACGATACCGACGCGGCGGCGATGCAGATCCGGGACAACGGTCTCCCGGTCTGGCTGGCCGATCGCCTTGCCGTCGGACGCTGAGCCATGCCCAAGGTCCAGGTCCAGCCAGGCGCGGTCATTGATGGCTTCACCATCGGCGAGTGCGTGCATCGCGGCGGCATGGCGGTGTTGTGGACCGTGACCCATCCCGGGATCGAGGTGCCGCTGTTGATGAAAATCCCGCGGGTGTCCGAAGGCGAGGACCCGGCCGCCATCGTCAGTTTCGAGATGGAGCAGATGATCCTGCCGCGGATCTCGGGTCCGCACGTGCCGGCCTGTTTCGGCACCGGGGATTTCGCGCGGCAGGCCCATGTCGTGATCGAGCGCATCCCGGGCGAGACGCTCTACAAGCGTCTGCCCGATCTGCCGCTACCTTACGAGGAGGCGAGGGTGATCGTGGCGAAGATCGCCGCGGCGCTCGCCGACCTGCACCGGCAGAACGTCATCCACCATGACATCAAGCCGAGCAGCATCATGTTTCGCGAGAGCGGCGAAGCCGTGCTGATCGATTACGGCCTGTCGCACCACAACCATCTGCCGGACCTGTTGCAGGAGGAATTCCGGCTGCCCTACGGCACCGCGCCCTATATGGCGCCCGAACGGCTGCTCGGCGTGCGCGACGACCCGCGCAGCGATCTGTTCTCGCTTGGCGTGCTGCTGTATTTCTTCACCACGGGCGAGCGGCCGTTCGGCGAAACCGAGACGCTGCGCGGCATGCGGCGGCGGCTGTGGCGCGATCCGCATCCGCCACGCAAGCTGAGGGGCGACTATTCGCCCTGGCTGCAGGAGATCGTGCTGCGCTGCCTGGAAATCCAGCCGGTCTGGCGTTATCCGACGGCGTCGCAACTGGCGTTCGATCTCGGCCATCCCGATCAGGTCAGGCTCACCGCGCGCTCGGAGCGGCTGACGCGCGATCCCCTGGGCACGGTGTGGCGGCGCCGCTTCAACCGCGAACTGACGCTCGCGAAGCCGAAGTCCGACATGGCGGCGCAACTGGCGTCGAGCCCGATCGTGGCGGTCGCGCTCGATACCGCGGAAGCGTCACCGGTGCTGAGCGAGGCGCTGCGGGTCACGGCCGCGCGCATGCTCGCGACCATGCCGTCGGCGCGGCTCGCCTGCATCAACGTGCTGAAACTCGGCCGCGTCACCATCGACCGCACGCTGGACGAACAGGGCAACAACAAGCACATCGACCGCATGGTGGCGCTCAAGCACTGGGCCTCGCCGCTGAAGCTCGACGACAGCCGGCTCACGGTCCATGTGCTGGAGGCGGTCGATCCCGCCTCCGCCATTCTCGAATTCGCCGAGGTCAACCATGTCGATCACCTCATCGTCGGCGCGCGTCAGGATTCGATGCTGCGCAGCTTGCTCGGCAGCGTCTCCGCCAAGGTCGCCGCGGAGGCTAACTGCACGGTCACGGTGGTGCGGCCGCAGCGGCTGGCGGAACTCGCTACGTCCGCGAGTGGGGGTGGAGCCGCCGCCATTGGCGAAGTGCATCCGTCGGCCTGATGGTACCGCTGTAGAGTTTCGCTCAGCTTCCATTGCAGAAGCCACCTGCTAAGCTTTCGATGATTGCAGGGCTGGGTTCAACGGGAGCGTGTCATGAAAAAATATTTTCGAATCTCCGCAGCTTTGACTGCGACGGTGGTCGCGAGCCTTTCGGCTGGCCCGGCGCTCGCCCAGACTGCGCCAGCCACCGATGCGCCGCCGGCAGCAACGGCTCCCGCAACGCCAGCAACGCCGACGCCTGCGGCCACGCCGGCTCCCGCCGCTTCGTCAGCGCCTGCTGCTTCGCCCGCGCCCACTGCTGCCGCGCCAGCACCGGCCGCTGCGTCGACGCCGGCCACGACCACACCGTCCACGGCAGCGGACACCAAGGAGGCCAAGCCCACGAGGAAAAAGACGCGGCTGACGCGGCAGCAGGAGATCGACCATTCGATCAAAACCGGCACCGTGCCCTCGCGCTTCCGCAGCTCAGTGCCGAGGGCATACCGGAAATACATTCCGTTCGAAAAGAAGTAGGGCAGCGCGTATCGGAGGCTGCGCTAGATCGCTTCGCCGCGCGCGGCCAGAGCCGCGTTGCGGATCGCGGCGATGTTGGTCTTGTAGGCCTCCATAGTGCCGCCCTTGAACACGGCGGAGCCGGCGACCAGCGCGTTGGCGCCGGCGGCGGCGAGCTGGCCCGCGACATCAGGACCAACGCCGCCATCGACTTCGATGTCGATCGGCCGGCCGGCCGTCATCGCACGCAGGTCGCGGATCTTGCCGAGCGCGGAGGGGATGAAGGCCTGTCCGCCGAAGCCGGGATTGACCGACATCACCAGCACGAGATCGATCAGGTCGATGACATACTCGATCGCCGTGACCGGCGTGCCCGGGTTGAGCGTGACCCCGGCCTTCTTGCCGAGCGCGCGGATCGCCTGCAGCGAGCGATGCAGATGCGGACCGGCCTCCGCATGCACCGTGATGTGGTCGCAGCCCGCCTTGGCGAAGGCTTCGAGATAGGGATCGCAGGGCGAGATCATCAGATGGGCGTCGAAGATCTTGGTGGTGTGCGGCCGCAGCGCCTTGATGACATCGGGACCGTAGGAAATGTTCGGCACGAAATGGCCGTCCATCACGTCGAGATGAATCCAGTCGGCGCCTGCCGCGTCGACGGCGCGGACCTCCTCGCCAAGCCTGGAAAAATCCGACGCCAGGATCGATGGCGCGATGACGAGAGGGCGGGGCGTGAAGGACTGTGTCATGGGGCGCTTCTTCCGTAAGTCCGCTTGGTCAGGCGCGGGTGGGAAGTTCGCCTAACACGCGCTGGGCCGACGGGCAATTGGACCCGGAAATTTCTGCCGCGGCGGCATCAATTGCCGGGCCGGTGGCCGCGCAGCTTCAGCGCGAAGGCCCGATTTCATTGGGTTTTTCGCGGTGGCACGGCGCTTGCTGACCTGGAGGACAGGTGACGTTGGAAGCCGCGCGACCCGCGGCATTGTCGGAGTTCTCGTCATGTTATTTGCCCTTGGTGCCGTTTCGTCCGCACTGGACGCCCTGCAGTCAATCACCGCGAAATCGTCTTCCGGCCAGTCCTCGGGCTCCGGGAAGGCCGCGACCAACCCGTTTGATTTGTTCGGCAACACCGACTCGACGGGAACCGTCAAGCCGAGTTCCGCCAGCACGAGCGGCAGTTCGCAGATTTCGGCCCAGACCATGAGTGCGCTGCTCGCGGCGCAAAGCCAGTCGACGAACGCGACCGGCTCGACGTCGTCGGTTTCGTCCGATCCGCTGCAGCAGCTGTTTGGGTTGATCGACGGTAACGGCGACGGCAAGATCAGCAAAGCGGAATTTGAGAACGCGCTTGGCGCTGGCGGAACCAATCTGGTGAACGCCGATTCGGTGTTCGGCAAGCTGGACAAGAACGGCGACGGCAATGTCGGCCTCGATGAACTGAAGTCCGCGCTGCAGGGTGGCCACCGCCATCACGCTGCAAGCCCGGGCGATGCCAGCGGCGGATCGAAGGGGTCAGGCGATCCATTGGCCCAGGCACTCGCAGGCACATCCTCGACCTCCGTCACCAACGCAGACGGGTCGACCACGACATCCCTGACTTACGCCGACGGATCGAAGGTGACGATGACGACGGCCGCGCCGTCCACCGCATCCGCCACGGCGGCATCGTCTTACAATTTCATCGAGAAGCTGATCCAGCGCGAGGCGCACGCAGTGTCGCCCAGCGCCACGAATTCGCTGGCGGTCAGCGCCTAGCCGAAGCGATCCCTCCAGGCCGGCAGCGCGCCGGGAAAGGGTAGCGCGGTCGCGGTGTAGACGCCGCGCGCGATCGCGCGGGCCACGACATTGGCCGCGACCATGCCGAGTTCGGTGAGGCCGGCGAGCGGGTCGATCGGCTTCTCGCCGGTGGCCGCCGCGAACAGCGCGTCGCCGTCGAGTGGCGCGTGCACCGGATAGATCGCGCGGGCAAAACCGGTATGCGCGATCATCGCCAGCCGCCGCGCCTGCGGTTTGGTCAGCGCGGCGTCGGTGACGACCACGGCGAGCGTGGTGTTTTCGGCGCCCGTGGCATCCGTGCCGCCCTTGATCCGCAGCGCGAGCATATCCTCCGTGAAGGCGGCCGGCATGCCGCGCCCGCCATATTCGCCGTCGACCTCGAACGGCGCCGCCCAGAACCATGGCCCGTTGCCGATCGTGACGCTGCCGACCGCGTTCACGACCGCGAGCGCGGCAACGGTCACGCCATCAGGCGTCATCGCGGACGCGGAACCGAGCCCGCCCTTGAAATTCGCCGTGGTGGCGCCGAAGCCCGCGCCGACGCTGCCGAGCGCGAAGTCGGAGTCCGCCGCGACCGCCGCCGCGTAGCCGAGGTCGCGATAGGGCGCGAAGCGGCCCCACGCCTTGTTGCCGCCGTTGAGGAGATCGAAGATGATGGCGCCGGGCACGATCGGGATCACCGCACCGCGGATGACGAAACCGCGCCCCTGTTCGGCGAGCCGGGCCTGGACGCCGCCGCCGGCCTCGAGCCCAAAGGCCGAGCCGCCCGACAGGGCTATGGCGTCGATGCGATCAACCGTGCTCTCCAGATGGAGCATCGCGTCCTCGCGCGTACCGGGGCCGCCGCCGCGCACGTCGATCGCGGCCACCGCCGGTCGATCGAAAATCACGGCCGTCACACCCGACGCCAGCGTCGTGTCATGGATGTGACCGACACGAACGCCGGCGATATCGGTCAGGAGGTTTTTCAAGACGCTGTTCCGTCAGGCCTGTATGCTGGCCTCCGGTATATCAGTCGGGTGGAATGCTTCAACTGTTGAGCGCGACCCGGATCATCCGGGCCAGTTCGGCCTTGCGATACGGTTTGGCAAGCAACAACACGCCGACGTCGAGGCGGCCGTGATGCAGGATCGCGTTTTCGGTGTATCCGGACGTGAACAGGGCCTTCAATGACGGGCGCCGCTTCACTGCTTCGTCGACGAGCTGACGGCCGTTCATGGCGCCCGGCATGATGATGTCGGTGAACAGCAGGTGGATCGTCCCATGGTCATCGATGATCCTGAGCGCCTCCGCGGCATTGGCCGCCTCCAGCGCCGTGTAGCCGAGGCTTTCGATCTGCCTGATGACGTTCCTGCGCACCATCACATCGTCTTCAACGATCAGGACCGTCTCGTCGCCGCTCTGGACCGTCGAAGCAACCTTGGCCTCGGCCTCGGTCTCCGCCAACCCGGTCGATCGCGGCAGGTACATCTTGACGCTCGTGCCGTGGCCTTCCTCGCTGTAGATCTTGATATGCCCGCCGGATTGCTTGACGAAACCGAACACCATGCTCAGTCCGAGGCCGGTGCCCTTGCCGACTTCCTTGGTGGTGAAGAAAGGATCGAATACCCTATCGAGGTTGGCGGCCGGAATCCCGGAACCGGTATCGCTCACCCCGACCATGACGTAATTTCCGACCGCGACCTCGCTGTGCATGCTGGCATAGCCTTCGTCGAGATGGACGTTGCGCGCGTCGAGCGTGAGTTTGCCGCCCCCCGGCATCGCATCGCGCGCGTTCAAGGCGAGGTTCAGTATCGCAGTGGCGAGCTGGTTGGGGTCGACCATCGCCGTCCACGTGTCCTCCGCGAGTTTGGTGGAAATCTCGATTTGCTCGCTGAGCGTCGGGTGCAGCAGCTTGGCGGTTTCGAGGATCAAGCCGTTGACGTCGGTCTCGCGCGGCTGCAACGGCTGCTTGCGGGCGAAGGCGAGCAGGTGCCGCGTCAGATGCGCCCCGCGGTCGGCGGCGTCCTCGATCAGGCGCGTCAGTGACACCAGTTCCGGGTTGTCGGCGACAGCGTCGGCCAGCACTTCAATGGTGCCGGTGATGACGGTGAGAACGTTGTTGAAGTCATGAGCAACGCCGCCCGTCAGTTGCCCGATGGCGTCCATCTTCTGGGCTTGACGAAACTGGGCTTCGGCAGCGCGCCGTTCGGTCACGTCACGGCCGATGAAATAATGGCGCTGGACAGGCTCGGACCATGTCCCCTTCCAGTTGAGAATCACGGTGCGACCATCCTTGTGTGGATAGCGTGCTTCGAAACTCCGCAACTGTTGGCCGCGCCGCGCGGTGCGCATTTCCTCACGGGTGCTTTCGAGGTCGCCGGGATGGATGAATTCCACCGCGCTATGGCCGGTCATCTCCTCCGGCCGGTAGCCGAGAATGCTCATTGAACTCGGGCTGACCTGAAGGAAGTTTCCGAATCTGTCGGTGACCAGGATCAGGTCCTGCGAGGTGTCGAAAATGCGCTGCCGCTCCTCGGTTTGTTGTTGGAGCGCCGTTTGCGTTTGCTTGCTTTCGGTGATGTCGTGGGCGACCTTTGAGGCGCCGACAATCTCGCCAGTGACGGAATAGATCGGGGAGATGCTCAGGGAGACGTCCACTTCGTGGCCATCCTTGTGCAACCGCCGTGTCTCGTAGCGTTCGATCCTTTCTCCGCGCTCGATCCGCTCGAGAAAATCATACATCTCGTCCCGTCGTTGCTGCGGAACGATAAGTCGGATGTGTCTGCCGACGGCTTCCTCCGAGGAAAAGCCGAACAGCCGTTCGGCGGCCACGTTCCACGCTGTGATGGTGCCGTCGAGCGTGTTGGTGATGAGCGCGTCGTTGGAGGAATCCACGACCGCGCCGAACAGGCGATCGCGTTCGTTGGCCCGCCGTCTGACCGTCTCCAGCAGCCGCGCGGTCTTGGCCTGCTGGGCGAAGTTGTCGACGAGGAGGGCTCCGAGAACGAAACTCGCAGCGCAGAGGCCATAGATGCGGCCGGCATAAAAGCCCAGATCGTATCGGGCCGCGTTCAAGATCCCCGACAGCGCGATGTCGAAGAGCCAGGCACACATCACGACCATGAGCCAGATGTCGAGCACGGACAGCCGTTGCCGAAACCACAATGTCACCAGCGCCGCGAAGCTGAGGCACCACACGGTCAACACCAGGCCGATTTGGATGGCCGTAAAGTGCCCGCCGCTCAGGAGTACTGGCAGAACGTCGTGTCTGGCCGTGACGACCCAGGCTGCGATGGCCATCGTGAGGCCAACCATAACGACGCTCGCGAAGATCGCTGTGTTCGTCGATCCCCGCATTTTGGTACTGCCATCGCGGTCCTTCAGCAGCGCATAGCCGATGACGAGAAGCGGGAATCCGCCGTGCCAGACCATGTAGAGCCAAGCCGTCGTCTGCGGACCGGCGTTGAGAAGCCCGGCCGGGGCAAACAGGCCCGGAAAGGTCAGCGCATGGACGAGCGCGGCGACCGCGGTAAAAAGATAGCCGCTGGCCAGGAGCAACAGCGCGCGCGATCGCAAGATCGCGAATTGCGTGTACAGGAGTACCGCGGTGATGAGGTCGTTGATCGCAAGCGCCGATTGGTAGCTTGCGACAAAAGCCGGAATGGGGGTAAGCGGCACGCCGGCATAGGGAACCGCAAGGACGAACAGAATCGATGAGACAGCGACGACAGCGAGCGCCGCCCTGCGATCGCGTCGCGAGGCGGGGAGGGTGGAAAGAAAGATATTGCTATCGTGACCTGTCCGCATGTCCGCCTCTCTGCCAACCGGCACCGAACGCGGCACGTCTTTGACGACGTTTACTAATTTCAAGAATCGATCGAGAGTTACACATTACTGAATTCGAGGATAGGACAGAAGCTGTTGGTGATACGGGTAGCGGTGTCCCTACCGACACTCTGAGTAAACACCGGCATTTTACGTCTGGTTCCCGGACGCGCGATGTACCAATTCATGGCGAAGGGAGCTTGAGCGGAGTAACTGCAACTTTACTGAAAAGTTGAATGAATCCCGGCGATACGATCCGGCTTCTGGTTTCCCCTTTGGCATGTCGGCAGATGATCCGCGGAGCAGCCGATGACGAGGGCTCGCGTGATCGACGACCAGGATGACGTGCGCGTCGTGATTTGCATGGTGTCGCACGCCAACCGTTTATGCGGCACGAATGCGCCGTGCGCGCGCCGGCGTGCTCGATCGTGTCGCCGTCTGAATGAAAAACGCCCCGCGATGCGGGGCGTTTGACGGAGTATTCGAGCGTATTCCAGCACCAGGCTGTGCCGAACTTGCGGGCGCTCAGGAACCCTTGGTATTGATCTGGAGATAATTTCCCTTGGCGTCCCACTTGTAGACGACATAGTCGATCTGCTTGATGTCGCCCTTGGCGTCGAAGCCGAGCTTGCCCAACACCGTATCCCATTCGCCGGCCTTGATCGCCTCCATGACCTTCTTCGCATCGGTGGTGCCGGCCTTCTTGACGGCCTGCGTCCAGACCTGCATCGCCGCGTAGGTATAAAGCGTATAGCCTTCGGGATCGATGTTCTTGGCCTTGAACTTGTCGACGATGGCCTTGGCCGTCGTCTTCAGACGTGGATCGGGGCCGAACGTGAACAGGGTGCCTTCCGCGGCGGGGCCGGCGATGGACGCAAACTCCTTGTCGTTCAAGGCGTCGCCCGCCATCAGGATGCTCTTGAGGCCCTGATCGCGCATCTGGCGCAGGATCAGCCCGGATTCCTGATGGTAGCCACCGACATAGACCAGATCGATCTTCTCGAGCTTCAGCCGCGAGACGATGGCGTTGAAGTCCTTGTCGCCCTTGTTGTAGGATTCGCTCAGCTTCTCCTTGATGCCCGCCTTGTTGAGGGCCTTCTTGGTCTCGTCCGCGAGACCCTTGCCGTAGGTGGTCTTGTCGTCGAGGATGGCGATGTTCTTGCCCTTGAAGTTCTTCACGATGTAGTCGGCAGCCACCAGACCCTGCTGGTCGTCACGTCCGCAGACGCGTGCGACGTTCCACAGTTTGCGCTCCGTGAACAGCGGATTGGTCGAGGCCGGCGTGATCTGAAGCACGTTGGCATCGGCATAGGCTTCCGAAGCCGGGATCGAGGATGACGAGCAGAAATGCCCGGCCACGAAGGGAATCTTCGCGCCGGCGAACTTCTCGGCCACCGAGCGTGCCTGCTTCGGATCGCAGGCATCGTCGCCGACTTCGAGCTTGAGCTTCTTGCCGAGCACGCCGCCCGCGGCATTGAACTCGGCGACGAACATCTCCGCGCCGTTCTGCATCTGGCGGCCGAAGGCGGATTCGCCGCCGGTCATGGGGCCCGCCACGGCGATGGTGATGTCGTCCGCAAACGCTGCGGTTGAAAGCGCGAATGACGCGCCCAGTGCCAGGCCGATGAGTCTGAGTGATTTCATGATGGTTCCTCGCGGGTATCGACACGCCGGACACGCCGGCTCCTCAAATCGCACCCATTCTCGACTGATTTTGCGACGAAGTCACCGGCAATTTTCAGGCAGAGGTTGCCAGTGACTAGGTCCGCCGGCCGCCCTCAAGGTAGGCGGCCCGGATTTCGGGGCGCTGCAGCAACTCGCTGCCGGTTCCTGCAAGGGTGATCAGGCCGTTGACCAGAACGTAGCCGCGATGGGCCAGCTTGAGCGCATGGTTGGCGTTCTGTTCCACGATCAGCACGGTCAGGCCGTCCTGACGGTTCAGGGTCCGGATGGCGTCGAAGATCTGCCGCGCGATCAGCGGCGCAAGCCCCAGCGACGGTTCGTCCAGCAGCAGCAGGCGCGGGCGGCTCATCAGCGCGCGGCCGATGGCCAGCATCTGCTGCTCGCCGCCCGACAGCGTGCCGCCGCGCTGGGTCATTCGCTCCTTCAGGCGCGGAAACAGTGAAAAGACGCGCTCCAGGCCGCTTTCGCGCTCGGCCTCGCCGGTGTCGGTGGCGTCGGCGCCCATTTGCAGGTTTTCGGCGACACTCATGCGCGGGAAGATGCGGCGGCCTTCCGGCGACTGCGCGATCCGCAGCCGTGCGATCTCATGGGTCGGAACCGTGGTGAGATCGCGGCCATCGAACAGGATCTGTCCGGCGCTGGCGCGGGGCTTGCCGAAGATCGTCATCATCAGCGTCGACTTGCCGGCACCGTTGGCGCCGATCAGGGCCACGATCTCGCCGCTCTGGATGTCGAGATCGACCCCCTTGAGCGCCTCGATCTTGCCGTAGGCGGCGCGGAGGTCGCGGATCGCAAGCAGGGCCGCGGTCATGAGCCGCTCTCCATCACCGCGATCGCCTCTTCTTCGTCGGCGCCGAGATAGGCGGCGATCACCTTGGGATCGTCACGCACGTGTTGCGGGGTGCCTTCCGCGATCTTGACGCCGTAATCCATCACCACGACGTGGTCGGAAATCTCCATCACCACCGACATATCATGCTCGATCAGCAGGATCGAGGTGCCCTGATCGGCGCGGATCGAGAGCAGCAAATCGCTGAGAGCCGCACTTTCACGCGCGTTGAGGCCGGCGGCCGGCTCGTCGAGGCAGAGCAGGACGGGTTCGGTGCACATCGCGCGCGCGATCTCGAGCCGGCGCTGATCGCCGTAGGCGAGATTGCCGGCGGCATCGTCGGCGCGGTCGAGCAACGCGACGCGATTGAGCCAGAATTTGGCGAGATCGACAGCGCGTTTCTCGGCAATGCGCCAGGAGGGTGCGCCGATCAGGCCGAGCAGCGTCAGGCCGGAGGCCCGCATCAAGGCGTTGTGCTGGGCCACCATCAGGTTTTCCAGCAAGGTCATGCCGGGAAAGAGGCGGATATTCTGGAACGTGCGCGCCACCTTCGCCTGTTTTGAAATTCTGAAATCGTTCAGTTTTTCCAGAGCGATAGCGCCGGTGTCGTCATGGGCCAGCCGCATCGTGCCGGAGGTCGGCTTGTAGAAACCGGTGATGCAGTTGAACACAGTGGTCTTGCCGGCGCCGTTGGGGCCGATCAGGGCGGTTATCTTGTGGTGCGACGCCGTGAACGACAGCTCGTTGACGGCGACGATGCCGCCGAAGCGCATCGTCAGCTGGTCGACGGCAAGGAGGGTATCGCCGCTCATCCGTGGCCTTCCTTGACGAGGTCGGAGGAGATGGCCTGGGATTGCTTCAGGTAGATGGTCGGGGCGCGGTGGCCGATGATCCCGCGCGGACGCCAGATCATGATCAGCACCATGGCGAGGCCAAACACCAGCATGCGGTACTGGTCGAGGCCGCGGAACAGCTCGAAGCCGCCGATCATGGCAAGCGCGGAGAGCGCGACGCCGAGCTGCGAGCCCATGCCGCCCAGCACGACGATGGCGAGCACCAGCGCCGATTCCTGGAAGGTGAAGGATTCCGGGCTGATGAAGCCCTGGCGCGTGGCGAAGAACGCGCCGGCGAAGCCGCCGAACATCGCGCCGGTCGCGAACGCGGTGAGCTTGGTGGTCGTGGTGTTGATGCCGAGCGCGCGGCAGGCGACCTCGTCCTCGCGCAGCGCTTCCCAGGCGCGGCCGATCGGCAGCCGCCGCAGCCGGATCGTGACCCAGTTGGTGAGCAGCGCCAGGGCCAGGATCAGGTAGAACAGGAACACGATCCGGTGGGTCGGCGAGTACTCGATGCCGAGCTTGGCGGCGAGGCCGTCGTCACCGGCCGTCAGCGGAATGCCGAACAAGGTGGGGCGCGGAATGCCTGACACGCCGTTCGGACCGCCGGTCAGACTCTGCCAGTTGATGATGACGAGGCGGATGATCTCGCCGAACGCCAACGTCACGATGGCGAGGTAGTCGCCGCGCAACCGCAGCACCGGGAAGCCCAGTAGCACGCCCCACAAGGCCGCGAGGATGCCGGCAAGCGGCAGGCAGACCCAGAAGGAGAGGTCGAAACTGGTCGCCAGCAGCGCATAGGAATAGGCGCCGACGGCGTAGAAGGCGACATAGCCGAGATCGAGCAGGCCGGCGAGGCCGACCACCACGTTCAATCCCCATCCCAGCATCACATAGGTCAGGACCAGAATGCCGAGATCGAGAATATAGCGCTGGTCGTAGAAGATCACCGGCACCAGCAGGGTGAAGCCGAGCAGCGCAGGTGCAATAAAACGTCCGGCGGTCGCGATTCCGTTTCGCACCGCCGGCGGAACGAACCGATCGGTGCCGACCGGGCCCCACCAGTAGCGCAGCAATTCGATCGCGATGCTTCCGACGAACACGGTTGCGACCATCGCCGCGAGGTCGCCAAACCGGGTCCAGTAGATCAGTTCGCCGGTCGGCCCCGCCTCGGTCCGCAGGCCGATCATCAGCGAGAACAGCACGAAAGCGACAGCCGCGCTGATCACGGCCTTCTTCAGGATGAATCCGGGGTTGAGCGCGGACTGGGGTGGCTGTTGTTTGGACGTGGGCGCCGTCACGCGGTTACACTTTTTCGACTTCGGGCCGGCCCAGCAGGCCGGTCGGAAGGAAGATCAGGACGACGATCAGGATCGAGAATGCCGCGACATCCTTGTATTCGACCGAGAAATAGGCCGACCACAGGGTTTCGATCAGGCCGATCAGGAGGCCCCCGAGCATGGCGCCCGGCAGCGAACCGATGCCGCCAAGGACGGCGGCCGTGAACGCCTTGATGCCGGCGACAAACCCCATGAAGAAGTCCACGAGGCCATAATAAAGCAGGTACATCATGCCCGCGACCGCGGCGAGCGCAGCGCCGATGACGAAGGTCATGGAGATGGTGTGGTCGACGTCGACGCCGAGCAGCGCCGCCATGGTCTGGTCCTGTTCGCAGGCCCGCATGTCGCGGCCGAGCCGCGTGCGCGAGACCAGCCAGGTGAAGATCGCGAGCAGCACGACCGTGGTGATGACGACGACGATCTGAATGTTCGACAGCTGCACGATGAAGCCGCCGGACCCCTCGTGCAGCGTGTACCCGCCGGTGATGATCGGCGGTACGGGCTTGACGCGGGCGCCTTGCGCCACCTGCGAGAAATTGGTCAGCACGAAGGACATGCCGATTGCCGACAGCATCGGCGCCAGCCGGAACGAGTGGCGCAGCGGGCGGTAGGCGATCCGTTCTACCGTCCAGCCATACAGCGCGGTCATCGTCATCGAGATCAGGAGTACGATCAACAGGATCACCGGGACCGCGGTCAGCCCGAACGAGACCAGCACCAGAAAGCTGATCAGCGCGATGAAGCCGCCGATCATGAAGATGTCGCCGTGGGCGAAATTGATCATCCCGACGATGCCATAGACCATTGTATAGCCGATGGCGATCAGGCCGTAGATCGAGCCGAGCACGAGACCGTTGATGAGTTGCTGGGCGAAATAATCCATGGGCCGCCGTTGTCAGAACGCAACGCGGCGACGGGGCCCGGCGGCCCTTCAGCGACGCGTCGAGCAATTTCTAACAGCGGGAACCCGGGTGAAGCAACAGTGGCAAGAGCTGTCACGGCGGCGTGCACAGGGTTTGTTTGCGGTTCCGTCCGCCACAATCGCGACAATTCTCCGCCACCGAATGACCCGGGAGGAACCGCCGGCCCGCTGCAACCAGTGAGGGGGGACGGTCGTTGTCCGAATTCGGGGCGTAACACGAGGAGATCCTGAATGAGCAATCCGAACCAGACCAACCCGGGTCAACAGAACAACCCGGGGCAGCAGACCCAGAACCCGAATCAAAAGCCGGGTCAGCAGCAGGGCGGCGCTCAGCAGAAGCCTGGCCAGCAACAGCAGCATCCGGGCCAGCAGGAGCGTCCCGGCCAGAACCAGAACCGGTAGCGCGACGCGGCGCAACATTCGCGAGTGATCGGGGGGGCCTCGCGGCGCGCGGGGCCCTTTCCCTTTGGGGATGCGTCGACCTCCTCGTTAAGGTAAACAATCGGTTTAAATTGCCGGCCGCGGCCTTCGCGCGGTACCTCCCGACAACGCCGCAAACCGATCCCGGTGCAGGCGAAAATGCGGGAAGCGACATGTCCACGTCCTGGCGGATCAGTACGTTCAACGGCGCGCTGCTGGCCGCCTATTTCATTCCGACCTGGACCAACAATGCGCTGCGGATCATGACCTCGCCGATCCACGGCCTCTATGAGCGCCCGAATATCGCGGTGGCGCTCTTCATCAGCGATCATCTGCACTTGGCCGCCATGGGCACCGTGCGTGCGGCCTGGCTGCTCGCGCTCGGCCGGCTGACGGTGGTTGCGTTCTTCGCGTTGTTTCTCGTTTGCCTTTGCCGCCGACAGATCCGCAGCAGCGGAGGCTCGGACGAGGCGCTGTCCATCGCGCTCGTGATCGGCAGCATCATGAGCTTCGCCGGCCTGCTGCTGGCCTATCACGTCGGCGAGACGGCGGCGCTGCGGTTACACGCGACCGAACTGCTGCTGCTGCTCGGCACCGCGATCGTGTTTCTGGTCGAGCACCCGGAGGGGCCTCAGGTCGACGAGCGCGCCATCATGGGCGCAGCCCGGGGCGTCGGCGCCTAGTCCGAAACTCACTCCTCTCTTACACCAGCACCGAAGCCGGCTGCGCGGAGTGTTGCACCGCAACCACCACTTTTGCGGCCTCAATAGCTTTCTGCTCGATCGCATCCAAAGCTGACGCAAAGCTGTTGGTCACGGCTGACAGTCCCGCCATGTTTTCGGCGGCCGAAGCTTCAGCCGCCGAACCGAGCAGCAAGACCATGACGTCCGTGGCTTTGCTTTTCTTCGCAAGTCTGCGAACAGCGTATTGTATTTTCGCATTCGAAGGTCGGTCGACGTAGCAGAGGCAGACAAGTTCGGTCCCTGCGAGGTCGAGCGAGAAAAACTTGGATACCGAAAGGGCGTCGGCCTGTTCGGCCGCTGCGCCATATCCCCGCCGCCCAAGCCCCTGGGCAACGACAATCGCAGCCGATTCATCGAGCTTGCTAAATCCCGGGATACACAGGATCGACCGGGAGGCCTTCCAGACTTCCGACGGCGACGCTGATGTTTCGCCCTTCTGCTCGGCCGTCACCAGCGCGCCAAGGGTTGAGTCGACCTCCGAAGGGGCCTCGATCGTCTTGACGTCTTCGTGGCCGTTGAGGTCGTCAACCAGTTCGCCAACGGTTGCCGTGATCCGATCAAGCCGCTCGCCGTCAAGATGCCCCAACCGGTTGTCGGCCGCGGCAAGTGCCAGGGCATCCGACAGAATGGAGTCGTAATAGTCCTCGAGCGAAGCGCTCTTGAGATATTCCCGGGCCTGCTCTGCCGCTTCGATCGGGTCGCCGGCCAGGAGCCGCTGATACAACAATTGCGAAGGTGTCAACGGCGGCTGATCCCCCAGCATGATGTCCAGAAACTGGAGGCGATCGACATGTCGTCCCACGACGACAAGGCAGATCGTCAGGGGCGTCGCCAGGACCAGGCCGACGGGCCCCCACAGCCAGGTCCAGAATGAGGCCGACACGATGATTGCGACGGGAGACAAGCCGGAGCTATGACCGAAGATCACCGGCTCCAGGACTTGCCCGGCAAGGATTTCCAGAACGGCAAACAGCATGGCCGTCAGCAACAGCATTTCCCAGCCGGACCCGACCGCAGCGGCGAGGATCAGTGGAAATATCGCTGAAATGACCCCTCCGATATAGGGCACAAAGCGCAGAATCATCGCGATGAGCCCCCACAACGGGGCCGACGGAACACCGATCAGCTGCAGGCCAATGCCGATCGCCACACCAAAGGCGGCGTTGAATGCAAGCTGCGTCAGGAAGAGCTTGCTTAGTCTCTCCCCGGCTTCGTCGAGTGCGGCCGTGGTTCGCTGGATGTCATCCGAACCTGCCAGGCGCACGAAACGATTCCTGAGATCCTGACGCTGGAGCAAAATGAAGATCACGAAAATCACCACGATGCCGGTCGTCGTCAGTGGCGAGAGCAGGGGGGCAATGATTGCGACCAGTGTCGTCAATGCTCCGGGATCCGGCTGCTTGACCTCAACCGGAATTGGCTTGTTTTCCGGGGGCTGCTGCAGAGCAGGTCTGTTGGATGGGCCGCCGGCTTCCGAATTCTGAAGTTCGGTCTTGAGCTCTTTCAATACTTTGGACGCTCGCTCGAGCGTGCCCGATCCCCCATTCGTCAACCCGCGGAGGCTTTCGATCTTGCCTCGAAGGGTCTGCTCGTACCCGGGTAAGTCTGCGGCCAGGCGGGTCGCCTGCGACACCATCAAACCGCCCAGACTGAAGATGATCGCGAACCCCAAAATCACGACTGCGAGCACAGCGGCGGCGCGGGGCAGTCGCAGCGACTGCAAGCGACTGACGAATGGAGCGAGCACAAAGCTCAGAAGAACTGCGAGCGCGACCGGTACGAAGATTTCGCGGCCGAAATACAGCGCGGCAATGATCAGTGCCGCGACGGCCATATTGATGAGCGTCGTGCCGCGCGGCTGCGTCAACTTGATCGGAACGGTCGTTTCAACCATGTTGCATCCCCTGGCACCCATGTGAACCGTCGCTCGCACCAATGGTTCCGGTTTACTGATCTGGCCACTGCGCCATGCGTCGAGCAGCCGGATGGCTTGTTCCATGCCGCGGCGCTCAAATGGGGCGTGAAGAGGCTGGATGAGGCTGCGGCCGCAGTCTGCGACGGCAGGTTTGATGGCAGCGATCGACGAAGCTGCCCCAATCCTGCACTCAGCCGATCAGCGCTGCGTCAGGAAACCGACCACGGCATCCGTGAAGGCGTGCGGCTGTTCGATGCTGGAAATATGCGCCGCTTCGAGGATGGTCAGGCTTGCGCCGGGGATTTTGCTGCGGATCATTTCGCCGGCCGCGATCGGCGTCGAGGTGTCGTGGCGTCCGGCAATGACCAGCGTCGGATTCTTGATGGTTGGGAGCAGCTCGCGCTGGTCGAGCGTCGACAGCGCTTCGCAGCAGGCGAGATAGCCCTCGACCGGGGTGGCCAGCAGCATCGACTTCAAGTTGGTCGCAATCTGCGGTTCGCGCTCGCGGAAATCCGCGGTCAGCCAGGCTGCGATGACCGTGTCGGCGACCGCGGCCATGCCGCCGTCCTTGATGGCCTTGATCCGGTTCAGCCAGTTGGTCGGATCGGGATAGTAGCAGGCGGTGTTGGCCAGCACGATCCTGCCGAGCCGCTCCGGCGCGTTGGCCCCGAGCCATTGCCCGACCATGCCGCCCATCGACAAGCCGCACCAATGCACCTTGTTGATGTTGAGGTCGTCCAGGATCGCGATGACGTCGCGGCCGAAGCGCTCCATCGAATAAGGGCCCGGCGGAACGCTGGATTTGCCATGGCCGCGCCGGTCATAGCGGATGACGCGGAACAGCTGGGTCAGCGCCCGCATCTGCGGCTCCCACATCTGCAAAGTGGCGCCCAGGGAGTTTGACAGCATCAGGGTCGGGCCGCCGTCGCGGCCCTCGACGGAGACGTTGAGCAGGCATCCGTCCGCATCGATCATCGGCATGTTGTCATTCCCCGCTGTGCGAGTCGCGTCCCTTCCATCGACGCTCTGCCAGTCCGGGCGCACCGGCGCAAGCCTGTAGCGGCCCGCGAATATGCGGGGCGGGTGAGCCTCCTTACCCTTCCTTTTGGCCCTTGGCTGCGTTACTTCAGGGGAACAGTGTCGGCGACCCCCGGGAGGCACCCATGGCCATGACGATGAACGGCGAAGTCCAGCTTGCGGCATCGCGAGAGGCCGTCTGGGCCAAGCTGAACGATCCCGAGGTGTTGAAGGCCTGCATTCCCGGCTGCGAAGAGCTGGAGAAAACCGAAGACAATGGCTTCCGCGCGGTGGCCAAGATGAAGGTCGGCCCGGTGTCCGCCCGCTTCAAGGGGAGGGTGAACCTCAGCGATCTCGATCCGCCCAACGGCTACCGGATTTCCGGCGAAGGCGAGGGCGGCGTAGCGGGATTTGCCAAGGGCGGCGCCACCGTGGGGCTGGCCGAGAAGGATGGCGGCACGCTGCTCTCTTATAATGTGGAGGCGCAGATCGGCGGCAAGCTCGCACAACTCGGGCAGCGCCTGATCAACGGGGCGGCCAAGAAACTGGCTGATGAATTCTTCACCAATTTCGCCAAGGCGGTACAGGGCTAAACCGGTTCCAGCCGGTTCCTCCCATGTCTCCGACGAGGTTGCTCATTGGCGGGATGGCCAATATGATGGATTTCGACTGATTTTCGGGCCGTGCTGCCGTGCAACGCGGCAGCTGGGTGACTAGAGAGTGCTGATGGCCAAGATTTCTTTGATCGTGAACGGTAATCCGGTAACTGCCAATGTCGACCCGCGGACCCTGCTGGTACAATTCCTGCGGGAAAATCTGCGGCTGACGGGCACCCATGTCGGCTGCGATACGTCGCAATGCGGCGCCTGCGTGGTGCATCTCGACGGCAAGGCCGTGAAATCCTGCACGACGCTGGTGGTGATGGCCGACGGCCATGAGGTGCGGACGATCGAGGGGCTGGCGGCGGACGGCGCGCCGCTGCATCCGATGCAGGAGGCGTTTCGCGAGCACCATGGCCTGCAATGCGGCTTCTGTACGCCGGGCATGATCATGACCGCCGTCGATCTGGTTCACCGCAAGGGCAACGATCTCAGCGAACATACCATTCGCGAGGAGCTCGAGGGCAATCTGTGCCGCTGCACCGGCTATCAGAACATCGTCGAGTCGATCGCCGCCGGCGCCAAGGCGATGGCGAAATCCGATCTCGCATAACCGATCTCACCGCAACCAGCGGGCAGGAAGACCTCATGTACGAATTCAAATATCATCGCCCGGGGACGGTGCGGCAGGCCGCCAATCTCCTGGCCAAGAACGAAGACGCCAAGCTGATCGCCGGCGGCCACACGCTGATTCCGGTCATGAAGCAGCGGCTCGCCAGCCCGCCCCACCTGGTCGATCTCTCCCATGTCGAAGGGCTCGACGCGATCGAGATCAAGGGCCGCGCGCTGGTGATCGGGGCGACCGCCAGGCACGCCGACGTCGCCACCTCTTCGACCGTCGGCGAGGCGATCCCGGCGCTTGCCGAACTCGCAGGCCAGATCGGCGATCCGGCGGTGCGTCACAAGGGCACCATCGGCGGCTCGCTCGCCAACAATGATCCCACCGCCGACTATCCGGCGGCCTGTCTCGCGCTCGGCGCCACCATCGTCACCAACAAGCGCCGCCTCAAGGCCGAAGAGTTCTTCCAGGGGCTGTTCACCACCGCGCTCGAGGGCGACGAAATCATCACCCGGGTGATGTTCCCGCTGCCGAAGAAGGCGGCCTATGTGAAATTCCGCAACCAGGCCTCGCGCTATGCGCTGGTCGGGGTGTTCGTGGCGCGGCGTCCCTCGGACGTGCGCGTCGCCGTCACCGGGGCCGGATCCAATGGCGTGTTCCGCGTCACCGCGTTCGAGGAGGCCTTGAAAAAGCGTTTTTCGGACAAGGTGCTCGACGGCCTGTCGGTGCCGGCGGAAGGCCTCAACAGCGACCTGCACGGCAGCGCCGAATATCGCGCGCATCTGATCGCGGTGCTGGCGCGCCGGGCGGTCGAGGCTGCCAACGCCAAACCGTGACATCGCAAGCCAAGGCCCCTTCGCTTATCAAGGCTCATTCGCTCATGACTGCATCGGCACTGCCTGCATCGGTCGATGCAATGCTCGCGCTTTTGACCTCGCGCGGCTATCTTGCCGAACGGGCGCTGGCGACCGTGACCTTTCTCTCCCTGCGCATGGGCCGCCCGCTGTTTCTGGAAGGCGAGGCCGGGGTCGGCAAGACCGAGATCGCCAAGGTGCTGGCGGCGGCGCTTGGGCGGAGACTGATCCGGCTGCAGTGCTACGAGGGGCTCGACGTCGCCTCCGCCGTCTATGAATGGAATAGCGCGGCGCAGATGATCGCGATCCGCCTCGCGGAAGCGAGCGGCGAGACCGATCGCGACCAGATCGCCAGCGACATCTTCGCCGATCGCTACCTCATCAAGCGGCCGCTGCTGCAGGCGCTGCAGCCCGACGTGGCGGGGGCGCCGGTGCTCCTGATCGACGAACTCGACCGCGCCGACGAGGCTTTCGAGGCGTATCTGCTGGAAATCCTCAGCGACTTTCAGGTGACGATCCCGGAATTCGGCACCGTGAAGGCGCCGCATCCGCCGATCGTGATCATCACCTCGAACCGCACCCGCGAGATCCATGACGCGCTGAAGCGCCGCTGCCTCTATCACTGGGTCGACTACCCTTCAGCCGAGCGCGAACTCGCGATCGTCAGGACGCGCCTGCCCGGGATTTCGGCGATCCTGTCGCAGCAGATCGTCCGCTTCGTGCAGGCGCTGCGCGATCAGGATTTCTACAAGTCGCCAGGCGTCGCCGAAACCCTCGACTGGGCCACCGCACTGACCGAGCTCGACGCGCGCTCGCTGACGGCCGAGGTGGTCGGCGACACGCTCGGTGCGCTCTTGAAGTACCAGGACGACATCGCCCGCATGCAGGGCGGCACCCTGCAGACGGTGCTGAAGGAAGCGACGACGGAGATTTAGTTTTCGCGCGTAACAATAGCCACGTCATTCCGGGGCACGCGAAGCGTGAACCCGGAATCCATAACCACGAACGGGAGTATGGATTCCGGGCTCGCGCCAAAGGGGCGCGCCCTCAGATGCGCAATTGCGCATCGGGGAATGACGAGCCGATAGAGTGGTGCTCATGGCCATCAATCATCTCTCGCCCCCGACCGGCCACATGGCCGACAACGTCATCGGCTTTGCCCGCGCGCTGCGCGCGGCCGGGCTTCCGGTCGGATCGGGCGCGGTGATGGACGCGATGAACGCCCTGCAGGTGATCGAGATCGGCAACCGCTCCGACGTGTTCACCACGCTGGAGGCGATCTTCGTCACGCGTCACGAGCACGCGCTGATCTTCGCGCAGGCCTTCGACCTGTTCTTCCGGCCGTCGGAAGAGTGGAAGAGCATGCTGGATTCGGTGCCGCTGCCCGATCACGCCAAGAAGAAGCCGAAGCCCGCGTCGCGCCGCGTGCAGGAAGCCCTGGCGCAGCCGGCGACCCATGAAACCCAGGAGGTCGAGCAGCAGGAATTGCGGCTGTCGGTGTCCGACAAGGAAGTGTTGCAGAAAAAGGATTTCGCGCAGATGAGCGCGGCCGAAATCGCCGAGGTGACCCGGGCGATCGCCAGGATGCGGCTGCCGCAGGCCCAGTTGCAGACCCGCCGCTACAAGCCCGATGCGCGGGGGCTGCGGCTCGACATGCGCCGAACGCTGCGCGCCTCCTTGCGCACGGGCGGCGAGATCATCGACATCCATCGCCTCGGCCGGATCGAAAAGCCGGCGCCGATCGTGGCGCTGCTCGACATCTCCGGCTCGATGAGCGAGTACACGCGGCTGTTCCTGCATTTCCTGCATGCCATCACCGATGCGCGCAAGCGCGTCTCGGTGTTCCTGTTCGGCACGCGGCTGACCAACGTGACCCGCGCCCTGCGGCAGCGCGATCCCGACGAGGCGCTGGCCAATTGCTCGTCCTCGGTGGAGGACTGGGCCGGCGGCACGCGGATCGCGACCTCGCTGCATGGCTTCAACAAATTGTGGGCGCGGCGGGTGCTCGGCCAGGGCGCCATCGTGCTGCTGATTTCCGACGGGCTGGAACGGGAGGCCGACGACCGGCTGGCGTTCGAGATGGATCGCCTGCACCGGTCCTGCCGGCGCCTGATCTGGCTCAACCCGCTGTTGCGCTACAGCGGCTTCGAGGCCAAGGCGCAGGGCATCAAAATGATGCTGCCGCACGTTGACGAATTTCGCCCGGTGCATAACTTGAGTTCGATCGAGGGGCTGATTTCGGCGCTGTCACAGCCATTGCAGCCGCAGCACCGCAGTCATATCCGCCCCGCAGCCTGAAGGATTAGCCCATGCTCGACCGCGATGAAGACATCCTCAAGGCGGCCCAGGATTGGCAGAAGGCCGGCCATGGCGTCGCGCTCGCAACCGTGGTGGAAACCTGGGGCTCGGCACCGCGTCCGGCGGGATCCTCGCTCGCCATCAATGATGACGGCACGTTTCTGGGCTCGGTGTCCGGCGGCTGCGTCGAGGGCGCCGTCGTGACCGAGGCGCTGGATGTGATCGCCAGCGGCAAGCCGAAGATGCTGGAGTTCGGCGTCGCCGACGAGACCGCCTGGAATGTCGGCCTGTCCTGCGGCGGCACCATCCGGGTCTTTGTCGAGAAGGTGGGCTGAGACAGATGAAACTCGAAACGCTCACCGAGCTCAATGCCGAGCGCGCCGCGCGGCGCGCGGTCGTTCTCATCACCGATACGGCGACCGGCGAACAGCGGCTGGTCAAATCAGCCGATGTCGCCAAAGATCCCTTGGCCGCGGAGCTTGCCAGGCAATTGCGGATGGGCAAGAGCGGCATGATCGAGGTTTCGGGCAGGAAGCTGTTCCTCAACGTCTACGCGCCGACGGCGCGGCTCGTGATCATCGGTGCGGTGCATATCAGCCAGGCGCTGGTCCCGATCGCGCGGTCCTTGGGCTATGACGTCACCGTGGTCGATCCGCGCACGGCGTTTGCGAGCCCGGAGCGCTTTCCCGATGTGCCTCTGATCGCGGAATGGCCCGATGTCGCACTGCCGCCGCTCAACGTCGACCGCTACACCGCGTTCGTGGCGCTGACGCACGACCCGAAGATCGACGATCCCGCGTTGCTGCACGCCTTCAAGCGCGACTGCTTCTACATCGGCGCGCTCGGCTCGCGGAAAACCCATGGCAAGCGCGGCGAACGGCTGAAGGCGCAGGGCGCCACCGACGCCGATTTCGCGAAGATCCATGCGCCCATCGGCCTGTCGATCGGCGCAGTCTCGCCGGCCGAGATCGCGGTCTCGATCATGGCCGAAATCACCGCGCAGCTTCGATTGCCGCCACAGGACAAAGAGCAGGCGGCATGAAGTTCGGCCCGGCCAGTCCGACCGATGCGATCGGCGGGGTCACCGTCCATACCCTGCGTCAGGGATCGCTGGTGCTCAAGAAGGGCACCACCATCGGACCGGTCGAGGTCGAGGCGCTGACCAAAGCCGGGGTCAAGGACGTCGTCGTCGTGCGGTTGGAGGAGGGCGACGTCTCCGAGGACGCCGCCGCCGCCAGCATCGCGCAGGCGGTTGCCGGCGAGGGCATTCATGTCGACCGCGCCTTCACCGGCCGCGCCAACCTGTTTGCCGCCCGTGCCGGCGTGCTGGTGATCGACCGCGCCGCGGTCGACCGCATCAACGGCGTCGATGAAGCCATCACTTTCGCGACGCTTGCCGCCTTCAAGCCGGTGGTCGAGGGCGAGATGGTCGCAACCGTCAAGCTCATTCCGTTCGGAGTCGAGGCGCGCTTGCGCGATGCGGCCGTGGCGGCCACCGCTGGCGGAGCATTGCGGATCGCGCCCTATCAGATCAAGCGGGTCGGGGTGGTCTCGACGATCCTGCCGGGGCTTGCGCCCAAGGTGATCGAAAAGACCCTGCGGGTCACGGCCGAGCGGCTGGCGCCCGCCGGCGCCACCATCATTGCCGAGCGCCGCGTGCCGCATGACGAGGCCGCGCTCTCGGCCGCGATCAGGGAGGTGCTCGGGCTCGGCGCGGAACTGGTCATCGTGTTCGGCGCATCAGCGATTGCCGACCGCCGGGACGTGATTCCGGCGGCCATCACCGGCATCGGTGGCGCCATCGAGCATTTCGGCATGCCGGTCGATCCCGGCAACCTGCTGCTGATCGGCCGCGCCGGCGATGTGCCCGTGCTCGGCGCGCCCGGCTGCGCCCGTTCGCCGGTGGAGAACGGTTTCGACTGGGTCTTGATGCGCCTGCTCGCCGGCCTCGAGGTGACGCGTGCCGAGCTGATGGGCATGGGCGTCGGCGGGCTTCTGATGGAAATCGTCACCCGTCCGCAGCCGCGCACCGAGCCGGTCATCGAAGGCAACCGCAACGTTGCCGTCATCGTGCTGGCGGCGGGGCGTTCGACCCGGATGGGCGGTCCCAACAAGCTGCTGGCCGAACTCGAAGGCAAGAAGCTGGTGCGGATCGCCACCGAGCAGGCGCTCGCCTCGAAGGCGTCTGGTGTCATCGTCGTGACCGGCCACCAGGCCGACCTGGTCGAGCAGGCGCTCGCGGCGCTCGATGTCAAATTCGTGCGCAATCCGGACTTTGCGTCAGGGCTTGCAAGCTCGGTCAAGGCCGGCATCGCGGCCGTACCGTCCGAGGCGGACGGTGCCGTGATCTGTCTCGGCGACATGCCGCTGATCGACGCCGGCCTGATCGACCGGCTGATCGACGACTTCGCGGCTGATCGCGGTCATCTGATCGTGGTGCCGGTCGCCGCGGGCCGGCGCGGCAATCCGGTCTTGTGGTCGCGGCGGTTCTTCCAGGAGTTGATGACGCTGGACGGCGATGTCGGCGCCCGCCATCTCATCGCCAAGCATTCGGAAGCGGTGGCGGAAGTCGCGGTCGAGGGCGAGGGCGCCTTCCTCGATATCGACACGCCGCAGGCGCTGGAGGCGGCGCGGCGGGGGTGAGCGCGTCGACCCGGCTGGCATGCGCTTCGTTCGCTCTCTTGATCAGAAGACCCGTTTCGGCTGCTTCCCCGAAAGATCGTGAATCAGGGTCGCCGAGAAGGAGTCGCTTTCGCAGGTTTTCGCAAAGCTCACGAGATGGGGTCGGCCTGACAACGCGAACGCGAACTTGATACCGCCGCAGGTGTTGGGATAGCGGACCGTGGCAAGAAGATCTGTCAGATCCTGTCCGACCAGCATGGGGATCACTTCGCAGTACGCACAGCCGATCGACAGTTCGCCTCCGCTGTCCGGCGGCGTCAGGAATGTCTCGGACAAGAGAATGGTGGGGGACAGTCTCAGCAGGCGGGTCTTGGTCGGCTCGTGCAGGTCTGACGCCGTCTTGAGGTCTTTCGCGCCTTCAAGATATCGGGTGATCCTTCCCTCGACCGCTTGATCCTGAACCTCCTTGAGCGGGAGCAGGTTGACCGTATCGGCGGCAGCCAGGACGGCAATCATGAAGGCGTCCTTTGGCGGCGACGCGGCGACCTCCATGCGAGTGATCGTCTTGAAGCCATTGTCAAAGTCGGTATTTGGAAATTCGTCCTTCGGCACCGCCGCGTTTTTCCAATTGCTGGCCATCAAGGTCGCCGGCTTGCCTTTGGGAATCGTTCCGAAGATGCAAACCGAAGTCGGACCGCGCTCCGGACAAGAGAAGGCATGGCGGAACGGACTGCTCGGGCTTCCGCGTGGCAAGGAGCATTCGTCAGCAGGATGCCGACTGCGACCAGGAACAGATATCTCATGAAGGCTCACAATTTGCGGAATGGCGCGGTGTCGTTGAAACATACCGGTCCGACGACGATCAGACCAGTGCGAGCGAGGACCGCATGGTGTTGTGTTCCTGACGATTCGTAGCGCCGCCGTCATTCCGGGGCGCGCCACCTGGCGCGAACCTGGGATGTGCAATGCGCGGGCTCCGGACTGACGGAAGCAATCGGCGAGTCAGAACAGCCGACAGAAGTGATAACGAGGCGCCAACACGACTTTGTCCGTGAACTTTCAACCTTCTGTTCACCAAGTTGAAACGTCCCCTCGGTTAAGCTTGCGCGGTTAGCCTCGGGGGAGGGGATCTTGGCTGTTTCGAACGCCGCGCAACGCTTTGCGCTGTTCATGTTCTTAGTGACCGTTTTGCTGGGCAGCGCGCGTTTCGTCACGCAGACCTGGGCTGCCGGTGCGTTTGCGATCGGCAAATGCGGCGCCTATGGCCAGGCCTATGACTATCCGGCCGAACCGGCGGCGCGCGCCGCGGCGCTGAGGCAATGCAAGGGCGATTGTACCGCAGTGACCATGAAGCGCGCCTGCGCGGCCTTCTCGATCGACCTCACCAACCCTTGCGGTGCCCACGGCTACGCGGTGCGGCCGAATATCTCGACCACGCTGAATGAAGCGACCCGCAAGTGCTACGAGTTCGGCGGCAGGGAATGCGTCATCCGCGCCTGGGCCTGCGACGCCAAGGGATAGTCGGTCGCTTCAGCCAAACGGAATGGGACGCGGCTTGCGCGGTGCCCGCCGTGCCCCATGGCGCTTGAGGTGTGTTTTGTAGCGCAATTTCGCGATGCGCCAACATTTGACGTTGCAATCTTCAGGCGAGTAGTCCGTTTTCTCTTGGGCATCGGCAGAAAATCTTTTTGACGCTCAGTGGCCAAGTTCGCTAACTTCGATTAAGGTATTTGAGTGCGGTCGCGCGGATTCCAGGTGTGGTTGCGCATTCATTGGGGCGGCACGGCCGTCTCTACAGGAAGAGGAGAAGATGGTCATGAGATTGTCGTCAAGCGTTGTCGCGCCCTCAGCCGCTGCTGTGTTGGCAACTGTCTTGCTGTGCGGCCCGGCATCGTCGCAACCCACAACAGAGCCCGTCCCCTCGCTTCCCGGCATCTCGGTTGAACGGGTGGCAAGGCAGCCGCATAAACCGACGCAGGTGGAAAACCTCACTCGGCCGGTATCGTTTGTCGTTCTAGCGCCAACGGCTTTGCCCGATTCGATACAGGGGAAGATTGCCACGCTGGAGAAGGCCAGCAGCAGCTGCAACGGTGGTTGCGAAACAAGCTTCAGGTCCGGCAATGCCCCTTGGGTTGGATGCAGCCAGACGGGCCCGGAATCCACAAATCTCTCGGCAACGTGCACAGACACGCTCAGCTACAAGAGCTACGCAGACTGCCACGACACCAAAATGTTCCTGGGCTGGGATAAGAATAAAATCTGGTGGCATTGCACCAGCTTGTTGGCGGGCGGGAAGTTCCAGGTCGCCGACCTCGGGCGATCAAGGCATCCGCGCTAGTTCACCGTTTCCTTGGTTCGAATCATCTCGTCGCTTGTGCGGCAGCGCTCCCTCTCCCACCCAGCGAAGCTTCGCTTCGCAAGGCGGGGGAGGGAATAAGAGTCCAACGCTCGTAGCCGAGACGATTGGTTTCATGGAATCGATCGTCTCGTCCGATCTCCCGCAGGCTCTCTGTTCGGCACAGTTCCAAGCGGTCCGATGTCTCAGGGGGCATTCACGAACGGGCCGGCCGACGGCAAGTCGCGGCATCTGCGCAGTGCCCGCGCAAGCGGAGGTGTCCAGAGCACGGCTCCGCGATGCCCTGGATGACCAGCAGAATTTCAACCCTTCGGATTGACCGAAACGCGCGGCTGGCGAAATCGGGCCTAACGCGGGGTTCCTGGACCGCCTCGCCTCTGGAGGTCTGGACCGATTTCTACTTTGCATGGGGTTGATTTCGCTTTTTTGCGCCGCACCAGTGCTCCGGAAAGCCGCGAGCGATGGCTTGCATCAATATTGGGATGAGTGCTTAAATTTAGAGCAGTCCATAACCGTGACCGAGGTTGCGGCCGTGTCGGCTCGCTTGCCGTTGCCCGCCGGGATCGACCGAACGTCGCAAAAGCGCCGCCAAGGCTCACGCCGCCTTGACCATCTCGCAAGTGGATCGCGCCTTGGCATACCCGTTGCACCTAGTTCTCTTCGGATGAGGCATTCTCTGGGAATCGGGCCGCCCGGCGCGTTTTGAACGCCTCAATCCTCGGCAGACAATACGGGGGACGGATGAAGGCCGGAGCAGCGTTGGAATTGGTGCAGTTGACGAAACGGTTCGGCAACGTCACCGCCGTCGACGCGATCAACCTCAAGATACCGGCGGGGTCTTATTGCTGTCTGCTTGGCCCTTCGGGCTGCGGCAAGACCTCCACCTTGCGCATGGTGGCGGGCCACGAATCGGTGACGTCGGGGGACATCATCGTGGGGGCGAAGAATGTCACCGAACTCGCCCCCGCCGGGCGCAGCACGGCGATGATGTTCCAGTCCTATGCGCTGTTTCCGCATCTGTCCGTGATCGACAACGTCGCCTTCGCCTTGAAGATGCGAGGTGTCGCCAAGGCCGAGCGCCATGCCGAAGCCAGCAAGCTGCTCGAGCTGGTCGACATGCAGGCCTATGCCGCGCGCCTTCCCGCGCAGTTGTCGGGCGGCCAGCAGCAGCGCGTGGCGCTGGCGCGCGCCTTGATTACCTCGCCGCGGATCCTGCTTCTGGACGAGCCGCTGTCGGCGCTTGATCCATTCCTGCGGCTGCGCATGCGCGCGGAGCTGAAAAGGCTGCAGCGCGAGCTTGGCATCACCTTCATCCATGTCACCCACGGCCAGGACGAGGCGATGGCGCTGGCCGATCTCGTGGTCCTGATGAATGGCGGGCGGATCGAGCAGCAAGGCACTCCGCGCGAGATCTTCAACCACCCACGGACGGAATTCACGGCGCGATTCATCGGCGGCCACAACATCATTGCGATTGGAGGCGAGACCTTCGCCGTTCGCAACGATCGTCTCACGCTGAAGCGATCGGGTGAAGGGGTCGATGGCCCTGCGGTCGCGGGTACCGTCACGGAAGTCGAGTATCAGGGCACATATGGCCTGGTCGTGATCGCAGCCGACGACGGAACGGAGATCTCCGCCCAACTCGCCGAAAGCCAGTTTGACGTCGCCAATTACAGCGTCGGCGAACGCGTCTTTGCCACCTGGAATCGCGCGCTCGCGAGCCCGCTGACCACCCGTAGTCCCGCAACCGTCGTGTCGCCTGAACCGGTGGCCTGACATTTCAGCCTGGAGATGACCATGACCGATCGATCGAGAATGAAAAAAGGCATGAACCGCCGCACCCTGCTCAAGGGCGCCGCCGGCGTGGCCGGCCTTGCCGCGGGTTCGGGCGCGATTACCGGATTTCCCTATGTCCATTCCGCCGAGCCGAAAGTTCTGCGCTATCTCGGAACGGCGGTGAACGAGGGCGACGATATCTCGAAGAAATGTCTCGCAGATACCGGCATCAAGATCGAATACATCACGGCGACGACGGACGACGTGACCAAGCGGGTCATCACCCAGCCGAACTCGTTCGATGTGCTCGATACCGAATATTTCTCGCTGAAGAAGCTGGTGCCGTCGGGCAACATTCTCGCGCTCGACGCCAAGAAGATCAAGGAATTCGACAACATCACCCCGGTCTTCACCAAGGGCCAGCTGCCGAACGGCAAGGCGATCGGCGGCCAGGGCACGGCGCCGTGGAAGGTGCTTTATCTCGACGGCGCGAACTCCAAGACCTTCTCGGCGACGCCGACCGAATTCGTGACCTTGATCCCGACCGTCTACAATGCCGATACGCTCGGCATTCGTCCGGACCTGATCAAGCGCCCGATCAACTCATGGGCCGAACTGCTCAATCCCGAATTCAAGGGCAAGGCCGCGATCCTCAATATCCCTTCGATCGGCATCATGGATGCTGCCATGGTCGTCGAGGCCACCGGCCAGTACAAATATGCCGACAAGGGCAACATGACCAAGGCCGAGATCGATCTCACCATGAAGATCCTGACCGAAGCCAAGAAGGCCGGCCAGTTCCGCGCGTTCTGGAAGGACTTCAATGAATCGGTCAACCTGATGGCGTCAGGCGAAACCGTGATCCAGTCGATGTGGTCTCCGGCAGTGACGAAAGTGCGCTCCCAGGGTATCGCCTGTACCTTCCAGCCGCTCAAGGAAGGCTATCGCTCATGGGCGTCGGGCTTCTGCGTGTCGAAATCGGTGTCCGGCGAGAAGCTCGATTGGGCCTATGAATTCGTCAACTGGTTCCTCTCGGGCTGGGCCGGCGCCTATCTCAACCGCCAGGGCTATTACTCCGCCGTGCTGTCGACCGCGAAGGCCAACATGACGCCCGACGAATGGGGCTACTGGATGGAAGGTAAGCCGGCCGTCGGCGACATCAAGGCGCCGGATGGCACCACGCTGGAGAAAGCCGGCGCGGTTCGCGATGGCGGCTCCTACGACGATCGCATGGGCTCCGTCGCCTGCTGGAATGCGGTGATGGACGAGAACGACTACATGGTCCGCAAGTGGAACGAGTTCATCGCAGCTTGATGCCAACGCAAGCCTTGCCGCGCCAGCTGGTGCGGCAAGGCCTGCATCTCCGCAAATTGAGGTCGACCAGTCGATGACGCAGCAACGCAGATCGATCGCATGGCTCCAGGCCGCGCCGATGATGCTCGTCTTCGCGCTGTTCTTCCTGCTGCCGCTCGTCCTCGTCATCATCGTCAGCGCCTGGGACTATAACGAATACGAGATGATCCCGGCGCTCAGCCTGCGCGGCTATACCGATACGTTCGAGGGCTGCATCGCCGACCTGCCGAACCTGTGCACCATCCTCAAGACCTATCTGAAGACCGTGAAGCTGTGCCTGCTCACTTGGGCGCTGACGCTGCTGATCGGCTTCACGGTGGCCTACTTCCTCGCGTTTCACGTCCGCTCGAAGACCTGGCAGATCGTGCTCTCGCTGCTCTGCACCATACCATTCTGGACCTCGAACGTGATCCGCATGATCGCGTGGATTCCGCTGCTCGGTCGCAACGGCCTGGTCAACAAGGGCCTGCAGGGGGCGGGTGTGATCACCCAACCGGTGGAATGGCTGCTGTTCTCGGAATTCTCTGTCGTGCTGGCGCTGGTTCACCTGTTCACGTTCTTCATGGTGGTGCCGATCTTCAACTCGATGATCCGCATCGACAAACGGCTGATCGAGGCCGCCTATGACGCGGGAGCGACCGGCTGGCAGACCCTCGTGAACGTCATCATTCCGCTGGCCAAGCCCGGGATCGTCATCGGCTCGATCTTCGTGGTCACCATCGTGATGGGCGATTTCATCACCATCGGCGTGATGGGCGGCCAGCAGATCGCCTCCGCCGGAAAGATCATCGAGGCGCGCCTCAACGCGCTGCAATTCCCGGCGGCCGCCGCCAACGCGGTCATCCTGCTCGGCATCACCATCCTGATCATCTCGTCGCTGACGCGGATCGTCGATATCCGCAAGGAGCTGTAGCGATGGACGACAGGCGACCACGCTCGTTCTATTTTCTCGCGGCCTTCTTCATCGCCTATGTGCTGTTTCTGTACGGGCCGATGTTTGCGATCTATATTCTGTCGTTCCAGGGGCCGGATGGCGGCCTGACCTTCCCGATGAACGGCGTTTCGCTGACCTGGTTCAGCAAGCTGTTCGCCGGCACCGGAATCGTCGACATCGGTGCCGCGTTCAAGCGCTCGCTGAAGCTCGGTCTCGTCGTCATGGCGCTGACGGTGGTGATCTCGGTTGCGGCCGGCATGGCGTTCCGGCGGCCGTTCCGCGGCGCCGCGATCCTGTTCTACACCGCCATCGCCAGCCTGATCATGCCGTCGATCATCACCTCGCTCGGCATCGCCCTGGAATTCCGGCTGCTCGACGACTTCATGACCAGGCATGGTGTGAATATCGGACTCGGCCGCTGGGCCGAGGGCTGGACCACGGGCATGGGGCTGTTCACCTCGGGCCTCGGCGCGCATCTGACCTGGACCCTGCCGTTTGGCCTGCTGATCATGTTCGCCATCTTCAACCGCTTCGACGGCCGGCTCGAAGAGGCGGCCCGCGACCTCGGCGCGACGCCGTGGCAGACCTTCCGGCATGTCGTGCTGCCGATCATCCTGCCGTCCGTGATCGGCATCGGCCTGTTCGGCTTCACCCTGTCATGGGACGAACTGGCACGCTCGAGCCAGGCGATCGGCTCGGTCAACACCCTCCCGCTCGAATTGCAGGGGCTCACGACCACCGTCACCAAACCGGACATCTATGCGCTGGGGACCTTGACCAGCGCCGTTTCCTTTCTGGTGATTTCCCTGGCGCTGATTGCCATTCTCGTGCTCCAGGCCCGGCAACGGCGCCATGGCTCGGATGCCGGCAAGGGCATGGTGTAGCCGATAAATTGCAGAATGGCTTGCGCAGCCAAATCGGACGCATGTCCGATTTGACTGCGACACCCATCACCGCGTTGTGGAATTGATGGGTTTCGCAAGCGCTCAACCCATCCTACATTGCCCGCCTCGGAAACTTTGGACCAGGACCGAAACCGCGTGCGTATTCTTGTCGTCAATCCCAACACCACGGCGTCGATGACCGGGACCATCGGCGCCGCTGCGCGCGCGGTCGCGGCAGCAAGTACCGAGATCATCGCCGTCAATCCGCCGGATGGGCCGGTCTCGATCGAGGGCTATTATGACGAGGCGTTTTCGGTGCCGGGACTGCTGGCCGAAATCGCCAAGGGCGAGGCCTCAGGGGTTTCGGCCCACATCATTGCCTGTTTTGACGACACCGGCCTCGAGGCCGCGCGCAGTCTCGCGGCAGCGCCGGTGATCGGTATCGGCGAAGCCGCATTTCACCTTGCCTCGATGCTAGGGCATCGCTTTGCGGTGGTCACGACGCTGTCGCGTTCGATCGCCGCGATCGAAACCAACTTGTTGAAGTACGGGCTTGCCGGTCGCTGCGCAAAAGTGCGGGCCTGTGAAGTGCCGGTGCTGGCGCTCGACGATCCCGCATCCAACGCATCCGCGCAGATCAGCGCGGAGATCGAACTCGCCAAGCATGACGACAGGGCCGAAGCGATCGTGCTCGGTTGCGCCGGCATGGCCGACCTGGCCGCGCGCCTCACCGAGAAGCATGGTCTGCCGGTGATCGACGGTGTCGCGAGCGCGGTCAAACTGGCGGAAGCCCTGGCCACGCTCGGCCTCAAGACCTCGAAGATCGGGGCCTATGCCGACCCAAGACCAAAGACCTATCTCGGATCGTTCGCGCCGTTCGGTCCTCGCTGAAGCCGATCCATCTGCCCCGTCGTCGACGCAAGAACCTGCGTCGGGCAGTTGACACCCGACTGCAAAGCCATAGGGTTCGCGGCAACGCCAATGCTGCCCCAGCGCGACTGGGGCACGATCGGGAAGAAACATCCGCCATGCCAATGCCGTCAGTCGTTCCGCGCCGTCCGCTCGGACGCACCGGGCTTGAGGTGTCCGTTCTGGGTTTCGGATCCGCGCCGCTCGGCGATCTCTACGCACAGCTCGACGACGAGACGGCGATCGCCGCGGCTGACCGGGCGTTTGCGCTCGGCATCAATCTCCTGGACACCTCGCCGCTCTATGGCCATGGGCTGTCGGAACATCGCTGCGGAACGGCGCTTCGGCGCGTGCCGCGCGATGGCGTCGTGCTTTGCACCAAGGTCGGACGCTGGATGGATCCGTTTCAAGGGCGCGGATCGGGATCGGGATTCGTCGGCGGGCAGCCGCACCGGGCGGTGATCGATTATTCCTACGACGGAACCATGCGATCGGTGGAGCAGTCGCTGCTGCGGCTTGGCACCGATCGCATCGATCTGCTGCTGATTCACGATGTCGATGTCTGGACCCATGGCGCGGACGCCATCGAGGATCGGTTTCGCGAGGCCATGGCGGGTGCCTATCCGGCGCTCGACCGCTTGCGCAGCGAGAAAGTCGTCGCAGGGATCGGTATCGGCGTGAACGAGGCCGACATGTGCGTGCGCTTTGCCGAGGCCGGATCGTTCGATGTCATGCTGTTGGCGGGGCGCTATTCGTTGCTGGAGCAACCGGCGCTGGAGCATTTCCTTCCCCTGGCCCAGCGCCAGGGCATGGGCGTGATGCTGGGCGGCGTGTTCAATTCCGGCATCCTGGCGACGGGGGCGGTGCCGGGCGCCAAATACAATTACCAGGACGCGCCGGCTGAGATCATGGCCAAGGTGGCGGAGATCGAACGCGTCTGCGCCGCGCATAACGTGGCGTTGCCGACGGCCGCGCTGCATTTTGCGCTTGGCCATCCCTCCGTCGCCAGCGTGGTGCTGGGCGCCCAGAACGCGCAGGAGGTCGAGCGCAACGCGGCCAGTCTTGCCAGCGCGGTCCCATCGGCGTTGTGGGCCGATCTGAAGGCGGAGCGGCTGTTGCAGTCCGACGCTCCGGTGCCGGTGTGATGCGGATCGACGCGCATCATCATCTCTGGACGCTGGCGCGCGGCGATTACGGCTGGCTGACTCCGAAACTGGAGCCGATCTATCGGGATTTCTCCCTTGCCGATCTGGCGCCGCTTGTTGCAGCCGCCCGCATCGAGGGAACCATCCTGGTGCAGGCTGCGGCGACCGAAGCGGAGACGATGTTCATGCTGGACATCGCGGCCTCGGCCGAGATCGTGCGCGGTGTCGTCGGCTGGACCGATTTCGACGCAGCCGATGCCGAGGCGCGCATCGAGGCCATGGCGGCGCATGAGCTGCTGGTGGGGCTGCGGCCGATGGTGCAGGACATCGGAGACGACGACTGGCTCTTGCGTCCCTCGCTGGCGCCGCTGCTGACCGCGATGGTCCAGCACAGACTGGTGTTCGACGCGCTGGTGTTGCCGCGCCATCTGCCGCGGCTGTTGCCGGTCGTCGATCGCCATCCCGATCTGCAGTTCGTGCTCGACCATTTCGGCAAGCCGGCGTTGTCGACCGGCGAGATCGATGTCTGGCGGCGCGATATCGCCTCGCTTGCCGAACGCGACAACATCGTCTGTAAGCTCTCCGGCCTGGTCACCGAAGCGAGGCCGGATTGGCGGATCGACGATCTGCGCGGTGCGGTCGACCATGTCCTCAACTGCTTCGGGCCGCGGCGCATGCTGTGGGGGAGCGATTGGCCAGTGGTCGATCTGGCGGGCGGTTACGCGAAATGGCTTGCCGCCGCCGAAACCTTGCTGGCCGATCTGTCGCCGGATGAGCGCGCCGGCGTTTTCGGCGGCACCGCAGCACGCATCTATCTTTCCAGCCGAGGACGACAACCATGCTGAAGACGATTGATCCGGTGCTTTCGGCCGATCTGCTGTGGGTGCTGGCGGCGATGGGGCATGGCGACGATCTGGCGCTGGTCGACGCCAACTTCCCTGCCGAAAAAATTTCGAGGGCTTCGATTTCGGGACGCCTGGTTCGCCTGCCCGGGTTGAGCCTGGTCCGTGCCGCGCGGGCGATTCTGTCGGTCCTGCCGATCGACGACTTCGTGCCCGATCCGGTGCGCCGGATGGAGGTGGTGGACGATCCCGCAGCCTGGCCCGAGGTCCAGCGCGAGGTCGCCGCCGAGCTGGACGTTGCCGGGGTCGGCGCATCGCGCCTGGCGAGCCTCGAGCGGTTTGCCTTCTATACCGCCGCGCAAGCAAGTTTTGCCGTGGTTCAGGCCGGCGATCCCCGGTTCTATGGCTGCTTTCTGATCCGCAAAGGCGTGATTGGCGGACCGGCCCCCACGTTGCCCTGAGTTCAAGCCCGACGCGATCCGACGAAGGACCATTCCGATGCCGATCACGACCGACGCCGCCTTCATCCTGCCCGACGATTCCGCCGCTGCCGCCCTGATGGGACGCATCTGGCGCCCCGATCTTGCCAGTCCATCAGTCGTCGCGATCCGTCCCGATGGCGTGTTCGACATCACTGAAAATTTTCCGACTGCCAGTCAACTCGCGGCATCAGCCGATCCCGCCGCCGCACTTCGCGCCGCGACAGGCGAGCGGGTCGGGACACTGCAGGACATTTTGTCCAACACCCCCGCGGAGACGCGCGACCGGACCCGTCCCTGGCTGCTCGCGCCGATCGATCTACAGGTGATCAAGGCGGCCGGAGTCACCTTCGCGGTGTCGATGCTGGAGCGGGTGATCGAGGAACGCGCGCGCGGCAATCCGGACTCCGCGGAGGCGATCCGGGCCGAGGTGACGCGGGTGGTCGGCACCGACCTGTCGCGGCTGAAGCCGGGTTCGGCCGAGGCGCAGCATGTCAAGGAGGTGTTGATCGCGCAGAACGCCTGGAGCCAGTATCTCGAAGTCGGGATTGGGCCCGACGCCGAGGTGTTCACCAAGGCGCCGGTGCTCTCCGCGGTCGGGACCTGCACGGATGCCGGGCTGCATCCGAAATCGGTGTGGAACAATCCGGAGCCGGAAGTGGTGCTGGTGGTGACACCAGATGGCCGCATCGTCGGTGCGAGCCTCGGCAACGATGTCAATCTGCGCGATTTCGAAGGACGCTCGGCACTTCTGCTGTCGAAGGCGAAGGACAACAATGCCTCCTGCGCGATCGGGCCGTTCGTCCGCTTCTTCGATGCCGCCTTCACGCTCGATGACATCAGGGCGATGGAGATCTCGCTCGAGGTCAAGGGTCCGGAAGGCTTCGTTCTGAAGGGCGGGTCCTCACTGACCCAGATCAGCCGGGACCCCACCGACATCGTCGGCCAGACGATCAACGAGAACCACCAATATCCCGACGGCTTCGTGCTGTTCCTCGGCACCATGTTCGCACCGGTCCAGGATCGCGCGGCGAAGGGGCAGGGGTTCACGCATGTGGAAGGGGATTTGGTCACCGTCGCGACGCCCAGGCTCGGCCGGTTGACCAACCGCATGCGCCTCAGCGGAGACTGCGAACCATGGGAGTTCGGCCTCACCGCGCTGATCGCGGCGCTGATGCGCAGGGCGAAATCCGCCTGAAGCCAACGGAGCAGCGCTCTAGCCGAGCGCCTCCACCTCCGCCGCCAACGCCTCCGGTGCGATCAGTGCGACCCAATGTCCGGCATCGGGAAGGATTCTGACCTGCTTGCAACCGAAGGCATGCGCGAACCGGACCGGGATGAATCGGTCGTTGTCGCCCCACACTACGCGGCATGGCACCTGGGCGAGGATACGCTCCCGCATCGCTGCAAAATCCCTGAAGAAGCCGGGTTTCATGATTTGCCGGAACTGTCGCAGCGCGGTTCGCTTGGCATCGGGATTGCGCGCAAAACTCGCGGCGAAGCGGTCGAGTTCCTCCGGTCCAAGCTGCGGACACTGGGCGCCAAAGATCCGCTTGAACAACGCGCCGCCTCTCAACCCCAGCGCAGTCATGCCAAGCGACGCGCGGATGCGGCCGTAGAATGAGGCGTTGCCCCATTGCCGTGCGATCGGAAACCAGGGAAATCCGTCGAACGCTACCGTGTTGGTGATGACCATCCCGCGCAGGCGCCCAGGATTGGCGGCAGCCCAGGCCGTTCCGACCATGCCGCCGGTATCGTGCACGACCAGAATCACGGGCTCGGTGACACGCATCGCCTGCGCTACCGCATCCACAAATCGCATCTGATCCGCGATGCTGTAGCTGAACGTTTGCGGCGGCTCGGGCGATTGTCCATAGCCTGGGAAGTCCGGCGCAATACAGCGATAGCGGTCGGACAGCCTTGCGATCAGTGGTGCCCATTCGTCGGCGTTGTCGGGGTTGCCATGGAGCATCAGCACGACGGGACCCGTTCCGGCTTCCAGGACGCGCGTGCCAAGGCCGAGCTCAGTGAGCTCGACGCGGTGAGATTCGATCCGAGAGGGGCTCATGTCGTGCCTCGTATGGAATCCCCGGCTGGACGGCGCAGGGCGTCACCGCTTGAGTAAGGCATACATACAGTATGTATGTATCTGGGTCAAGCGTATTGAATCTTAGGAAGCGATCGACCAATAGCTACGGACATGACAGTGACCAAGACGGAGCAGACGACGGCCACCAAAGCCAGGCTCGAAAGGGTAGGGCGCGAATTGTTCGCCGCGCGTGGATTTCAGGCCGTCAGCGCCGAAGAACTGGTCGCCCGTGCCGACGTCACGCGGGGCGCGCTCTATCACCACTATGCGGGAAAGGATGGTCTGTTCGCGGCGGTGGTCGAGGCCGTCATGCGCGAATTGCACGCCGAACTGGCCAGGGAAACCGCGCCGTTCACCGATCCCTTGCGCGCACTGGGGCATGGCGTCGGCGTTTTCCTGCGGGCCTGCTCCGAACCTGATGTTCAGCGTATCCTGCTGATCGATGCGCCAGCGGTTCTCGGCTGGCAGAAGTGGCGCGAGATGGATGCCAAGTACGGCTTGGGCCTGCTGAAGCAGGCCTTGTCCGCGGCCGTCGAGATGAAATTGCTGCAGAAGCGTGATGTCGATGTCCTCGCACATCTGCTGCTGGGATCCCTCACGGAGGCGGCCATGGTCGTCGCGCGATCGCCCAATCCCTCCAGGTCGCGCAAGACTGCGGAGCGGGCGCTGGTGTCGGTCATCGAGGCGTGCCGGACGCAATGAGCGACGACCCCGCCAGGACGTGCGGTGTGGCGCCGGTGCCAGGTTTTGGGTTGGAAGCTTGAATTGACGAATTCTCGACGGCGATAACAAGCCTTCGGCGGAGCCCGCGATCCACGGCGCACGCTTGCGTTTTGACGTGATCACCTCAAATTTGACTGCGCTATCATTTACTCCTAACAATCGCGCGCGGGAGAAAACGACCGCCAAAGCTGACACTGATCAGCAAAATTTTGCCGGCTCGGCGCTTGTGCGGTGCAAACCTCATTCGCGTTACCGATGCAAGCGGCATCACAAGGGAGGGACATCGAGCATGACACCGAATTCGATATTGAACCGTGCGGTTGTTGCCATTGCGTTGTCTTCATTTGCGTTCGGCTCGGCGGCTTTTGCCGCGGGTCCGCAAATTGTTCCGGGACCATCCGCTGACCCGACCTGCTACGCGCCGTGGTCCGCGGACACCAAGTTCTTCAAGTATCCTGCCAAGGCTGGTCCTTATCGCATCGCATTGGCGAATGGCTACATCGCCAATACCTGGCGGATCCAGATGATCCAGACCGCCAAGGCCTATGCGGCGCAATCCGAGGTCGCGGCGAAGATCAAGGAATTCAAGGTCGTATCGACCGGCGAAGACGTCGCCGCGCAGATCTCCGCGATCAACAATTTCATCGATTCCGGTTTTGACGCGATCGTCGTCAATGCCCAGAATCCGAAGGCTTTCGCGCCGGTGATCAAGCGCGCCAAGGATGCCGGCGTGGTGCTGATCGCCTTCGACAACATCCTCGACACCCAGGACGCGATCAACGTCAACGTGGACCAGAAGGGTCTCGGGGTGCTCTGGGCGAACTGGTTGATCAAGCACGTTCCCGATGGCGGCAAGATCCTCGAAGTCCGCGGCGTGGCCGGAACGTCGGTCGATACCGACCGTCACGACGGTATCCAGGAAACGCTGAAAGGCTCTGGAAAGAAGTGGAACATCGTGGAAGTCGTCGGCAAATGGGACGATGCGACGGCGCAGAAGGCCACCGCCGACGCGATCGCGGTGCAGAAGAAATTTGACGGCATCGCCGCGCAAGGCGGCGACACCGGCATCGTGCAGGCCATGATCGACGCCGGGCATCCCTTCGTTCCCTTCGGCGGCGAGACCGAAAATGGTTTCCGCAAGTTCTGTGCCGCCAACGCCGGCAAGGGCCTGAAGTGTTCGTCAGCGGGAACGGGTCCGGCGCAGGTCGCGGTCGCCCTCAAGACCGCGATCGATGCCTTGCAGGGCAAGGTGTTGCCGCAGTCGATCAAGCTGCCCCTCGCGATCGCCGAGGATCCCAATTTCAAGGACGGCCAGGATTTCTACTCGAAGGAGTCCGACAATTTCTTTGTCGGCAACTCATTCCCGACCTGCGGCATCAATTTCTCGGCGCAGGAAATCATGGGGCAAACCAAGGCCGACAAGTAAGGCCTGCGTCCGGTTCGATCGCCGCGGGGTGTTTGCCCTGCGGCGACCTGCCGTGGGGGTCAATTTGATGGAAAGTCTTGTGCCGCTGTTCCGCATGGAAGGAATTTCCAAGCGTTATGGCGGTGTTCGTGCGCTGCAGCAGGCCGACCTTGATGTCAGGGCCGGCCGCGTCCATGCCATTCTCGGTGAGAACGGCGCCGGCAAATCCACCCTGATCAAGATCATGTCCGGCGTCGTCGCCCCCGATGAAGGGCGGATGCTGCTCGATGGCCGTGAGGTGAGCTTTCCGGATCCGGCCGCGGCCGTTGCCGCAGGTATTGTCTGCATCTTTCAGGAGCTCTCGCTGATCCCCGATCTCTCGGTCGCGGATAATATCGTCGCCTCGAACCCGCCGGGCCGCTTTGGCCTGATCGACCGCAAGGCGCAGCGCAGACTGGCCGAGACGGCGCTGGCGCGTGCCGGCGGCGAAGACATTCATCCGATGGCGCTGGTCCGGGACTTGCCGTTGTCGCGCCGGCAGATCATCGAAATCGCGCGGGCGCTGACGCGCACACCGCGGGTGCTGATTCTCGACGAGGCGACCTCGGCGCTCGCGGCGGCCGACGTGACGCGCGTCTTCGATGTCCTCAAACGGCTGAAGGCCGAGGGCATCGCACTGCTCTATATTTCACATCGCATGCATGAGATCGCCGAGCTGGCGGACGACTGTACGGTGTTCCGCAACGGCAGACGGATCGCAACCTACGAGGCGGGCACCAAGAGCGACAACGAAGTGGTCGAGATGATGATCGGCCGCGAATACAGTCACGTGTTTCCGCCCAAGCCCGCAGGCCCGGCGGCCACTGCGACGCCGGTGCTCGACGTGCGCAATCTGTGCTGGGCGCCGCGCCTCAACGACATCTCCTTCAGCGTCCGGGCCGGTGAGGTCGTCGGTCTCGGCGGTCTCGACGGGCAGGGGCAGCGCGAACTGCTGCTGGCGCTGTTCGGCGTGCTGCGGGGGATCAGCGGTCAGGTCCTGATCGACGGCAAACCGGTCAGCATCGGCTCGCCGCGGGCGGCGAAGGCCGACGCCATCGGCATGGCGCTGATTCCGGAGGATCGCAAGACCGAGGGTCTGATGCTGCAGATGTCGGTCCGGGACAACCTGTCCTTTGCGACGCTGTCGGAACTGTCACATGGTGTCATCATCGATCGCGATGCGGAACGCGATGCCGTCGACGAGATGATCGAGCTGCTTGGCATCAAGACCGACGGGGTCTCGGTACCGGCCGGTTCCCTGTCCGGCGGCAATCAACAGAAGCTGGTGATCGCGAAATGGCTGATGCGCAAGCCGCGGATCATCCTGCTGAACGATCCGACCCGCGGCATCGACGTCGGCACCAAGCAGGAGTTCTATCAACTGTTGCGCAATCTTGCGGATGCGGGCGCCGCGATCGTGCTGTATTCGACGGATTACGACGAACTGATCGGCTGCTGCGACACGGTTCTGGTGCTGTACGATGGAACGGTCAAGCGCACGCTGCGAGGCGCTGACATTACCGAGCGCGCCCTGATCAGGCTTGCCCTCAACATCGATAACGTCGCGGGCGACGCGCAGCCAAACGCCACGGTGGGCGCATGACGGACTGGCGTTTCCATCTGGCGCAGCAGCGTGGCACGCTGACGGCGCTCGGGATCTTTATCGCGATGTTCGTGTTTTACGTCGCCAACCACCCGGCCGGATTCACCGCCAATGTGGTGCAGACGGTTGCCAACAAGGGCGTGCTGCTGGCGCTGGTCGCGATGGCCCAGACCCTCGTCGTGCTCACGTCGGGGATCGATCTGTCGGTCGGCATGATCTTCATCCTCTGCAACTGCGTGGCATCCTATGTCGTGTCGGGCTCGGCGGTGGCGGCGACCCTCGGCATCGCAGGCGTGATTGCGCTGGGTGCGTTGTGCGGAGCGATCAATGCCATGATCGTCATTTTCGGGCGATTGCAGCCGATCGTCACGACCATTGCCACCGGTGCGGTCTATTTCGGGATCGCGTTGTGGATCAGGCCATTTCCGGGTTCGTCGCCGGAGTTCAATTCGGATATCGCCGATGCGCTGACGGGAAAGATCTTCGATGTCGTGCCGACCAGCCTCGTCGTGCTTCTGGGCGTCGTCGTTCTGGTGTGGTTGCCGTTCCAGGGATCGGTGATCGGACGGGCGGTCTACGCCGTCGGCTCCTCCGAACAGGCCGCCTATATGTCGGGGATGCCGGTTCGCCGCGCCAAATTCGCCGCCTATGTGCTGGGCGGCATGCTGGCTGCCAGCGGCGGGCTCTTCCTGACGTTCTTCACCTATTCAGGCGAAGCCTCGCTCGCGAACGGCAATACCTATACGCTGTATTCCATCGCTGCGGTGGTGCTCGGCGGCGTTTCGCTGTTCGGCGGTCGCGGCAGTGCCATCGGCGCGATTTTCGGCGCGCTGGCCTTCCGCGCGATCGGCGATCTCCTGTTCGTCTTCGACGTCGAACCGTTATGGCAGCCGCTGTTCCAGGGGCTGGTTCTGCTGCTCGCGGTCTCCATCGGTTCGGCGCGGCTGTTTCAGGTGCGAAACCGTCTTGAGCTGTTCACGTGAGAGGCGAGATGCTCGAAGCCACGACTGCTTTGAATGCTCGGCGTCGCGACTGGCGTCAGCGCATCGATGTCCCCGTTGCGACCGCGTTCGGATGCATCGTGCTGCTGCTGGTGCTCGGCAGCTTCTATTCGTCGAACTTCCTGTCGCCGCAGTATCTGCTGCAGCAGCTCAAGGTCGGCGCCTTCCTTGGAATCATCGCGACGGGAATGATGCTGGTGATTCTGCTCGGCCAGATCGATCTCTCGGTGCCGTGGACGGTGACGCTCGGGGCGATGATGGCGTCCGCCGCGGCGGCGCATGGGGCCGTTGGCGAAGCGATGGCTATTCCGGTCGGCATCGCCTGCGGCCTGTTGATCGGTTTGGTGAACGGCGTGGGGGTCGCCTACTTGCGCATTCCCTCGATGATCATCACGCTCGCCGTCAACGCCGTGGCGCAGGGGCTGATGGTCGCCTACACCGGCGGCTTTGCGCCAGGCGACAGCGCGTCCGCGGCGATGCGCTACCTTGCAGCGGGGACCATTCTCGGCGTGCCCAATGCCGCGATCATGTGGCTGGTCACCGGCGTCCTGGCGGTTTTCCTGCTCAACCGCACGACGTTCGGCCGCGCGATCTATGGGATCGGCAACAAGGAGACCGCGGCCTATCTCTCCGGGGTGCCGACGCAGCGTGTCGTCATGATTGCATTTGCGCTGTCCGGCGGGCTCGCGGCATTCGGCGGCGTGCTGCTGGCGGGTTATGCCGGCAAGGCCGCGCAATCGATGGGGGATGCCTATCTGCTGCCGTCGATCGCGGCCGTCGTACTCGGTGGCACCTCAATTCTCGGCGGGCGCGGCAGCTATCTCGGCACCATCGCGGGCGTCATTCTCATCACGCTGCTGCAATCGATCCTGTCTGTGATGCAGATTGCCGAGTTCGGGCGTCAGATCATCTACGGCGTCATCATCGTGGCCATGCTCCTGCTGTACGGCCGCGAAAAAATCGTGCGGTGACGCGACAGAGATGGACAGGTCTTCATATCGCTTTTGCCGGCGGTGCCTGTCGCTCTCATCGCCACGGCTGCTTGTAGAGTGATTATCGCGGCGATAACATTCGAAGCCCACAAGAAACGTCGTCCAGGGAGGAATACCATGAAATCTGCCATCAAGATTCTGGCCTGCTGCGCGCTCGGAAGCACCATCCTCGCCCAACCGGCGTTCGCCGACACCAGCGGCAAGAAGATCGCGTTTTCCAACAACTACGCCGGTAATTCCTGGCGTCAGGCCATGCTCAAGAGCTACGATATCGTCACCAAGAAGGCCGTCGCGGACAAGGTCGTTGCCGCTGCCGATGTCTTCACCACGGCGGACAAGGAAGTGCCTACCCAGGCCGCGCAGATCCAGAATCTGATCCTGCAGGGTTACGACGCCATCGTCATCAATGCGTCTTCGCCCGACGCGCTTAACGGCGCGGTCAAGCAGGCCTGCGCCGCCGGCATCATCGTGGTGTCGTTTGACGGCATCGTGACAGAGCCCTGCGCCTACCGCGTCGTGGTCGACTTCAAGGACATGGGCAAGCAGGAAGTCGAGCAGATGGCCAAGTTCCAGCCGAAGGGCGGCAACCTGCTCGAGATCCGCGGCCTCGCGGGCACCTCGATCGACGATGCCATCCACGCCGGCATCCTCGAAGGGGTCAAGGCCCATCCGGAGTTCAAGATCGTCGCCTCGGTCACCGGGGACTGGGACCAGACCACCGCGCAGAAGGCGGTGGCAACCGTGCTGCCTTCGCTGCCGGACATCGTAGGAGTAGTCGATCAGGGCGGCGACGGGTATGGGGCGGCCCAGGCGATCGCCGCGGCCGGCAAGCCGCGGCCGACCATCATCATGGGAAACCGCCAGGACGAGCTGCAGTGGTGGAAAGAGCAGAAGGCCAAGGACGGCTACACCACCTGGTCGGCCTCGATAGCGCCCGGCGTATCGACGCTGGCGTTCTGGGTCGCTCAGCAGGTGCTGGACGGCAACAAGACCATGCCGCACGATCTGCTGGTCCCCTACCTTGCCTTCACACAGGCCGATTTCGAGACGGAACTGCCCAATATCACCAAGGGCGGCGTGGCCAGCCACGAGTACACCAAGGACGAATCGATCGCAGCCATCAAAGCCAATATGAAGTAGTTTGTTGGCTGAGAGCGACTGCGTCGCGGTCATGAGTTGCAGGGGTGAATGATCGTAGCCGGCCCGAAACTGGTCGAACTGGACGGCGTCGAAAAGCATTTCGGCGCCGTCCGCGCGCTTGATGGCGTCAACCTGATCGTCGGGCAGGGTGAGTGCCTCGGGCTTGTCGGCCACAACGGAGCCGGCAAGTCGACCCTGATGCACATCCTGACCGGGACCGCCAGTCCCGATCGCGGGCGCATGACATTTGCCGGCGAGGAGCAGGCCGGCTATTCGCCCGGTCAGGCCAAGCGGCTCGGGGTTCGCTGCGTCTTCCAGGAACTCTCGCTGTGTCCCAACCTGACGGTGGCGGAGAACGCGCGCGTCTTTCATCCCGGTCTCACCGGCCTCAATTGGCGTCGCACGGCAGGGGCGCTGATCATCGACAAGCTCGACGCGATCTTCCCGGGTCATGGCATCGGCGCGTCCGATCTGGTTCAGGACCTCGCCATCGGGCGGCGCCAGATGGTGGAAGTCGCGCGCGCCTTTACCGTGACCGACGAGCCGGTCCGTCTGATCATCCTGGACGAGCCGACATCTTCGCTCGATGCCCATAGCGCGCGGCAGTTGCTCGACTTCACGCGCCGGGCGGTTGCCGGTGGCGTCAGCTGCATTTTCATCTCGCATCTGCTGGGCGAGGTTCTCGACATCTGCGATCGCATCGTGGTCATGCGCGACGGCAGGACGGTCGCAGATGCCGAGGCCAGGACATTCGATCGCGACAAACTGGTCGCGGCCATGGGCGGCGTCGATGCACAGGTGCGCGAGGCCCGCGCCGGCACAACGCCCGTCCGCGGGCATTCTCCGCTCCGCGTCCGCGCCCGCCCCAGGCGACAGACCAGCACAGCCGAACTCGTCGCGCATGAGGGTGAGGTCATTGGGCTTGCCGGCCTTGCGGGTCACGGCCAGACTGATCTTCTGCTCGCAATCTACGCGGCGGCGCTTGGCGGGCGCGGCAATGTCGAGGTCACGGCGACGGTGGCGCTGGTCGCAGGCGATCGCCAGGCCGACGGTATCTTCCCGTTGTGGTCGATCGCGGAGAACATCGGTGTGCGATCGCTCGCCAGGCTGCGCGGGCGCCTCCTGATTTCGCGCCGGCGCGAGGACGCGCTGGCCAATTTCTGGCGCGGCAAGATCGGAATACGGACGCCCGATGTGCACGACAACATCCTGTCGCTGTCCGGCGGCAACCAGCAGAAGGTGTTGTTCGCCCGAGCCCTCGGCTCGGATGCCCGAATCGTGCTGATGGACGATCCGATGCGCGGCGTCGATGTGGGCACCAAGCTCGAAGTCTACGGTCTGATCCGAGAGGAAGCGGCCAGCGGCCGGACCTTTCTTTGGTACACCACCGAAGCCGACGAATTGAAGCACTGCGACCACGTCTATGTCTTTCGCAATGGCGCGATCGTTGCTGATCTGACACGCGGCGAACTGACCGAGGAAAGGGTCATCCAGTCCTCCTTCGAGGAGGCGAGCTGAGAGCATGGCTGTACCGATTGCCGCATCCCCGCCGGCGTCGCAGGCCCCGGGCAGGCTGGACCTGCGGCGCCTGCTGCGCGCGCTGCTGCCGGCGCTCTCGCTCGCGCTGGTGCTGTTGGCGATCGCCTGGCTCAATCCGCGCGCGATCAGCTATTTCGGTTTCACGCTGATGCTCAATCTCGCGATCCCGATTGCGCTTGCGACCATCGCGCAGATGTTCGTCATCGCCGGCAACGACCTCGACCTCTCGATTGGCGCCTTTGTCGGTTTCGTGGGCTGTGTCGCGGCAACCTGGCTGCGCGAGACGCCTCTCATCGGGGTCCTGGTGCTGCTCGGCTGTATCGCCGTTTACGCGGCACTGGGCGCCCTGATCCATCTGCGCAATCTGCCGTCGATCGTCGTCACTCTCGGCATGAGCTTCGTCTGGCAGGGCCTTGCCATCCTGCTGTTGCCGAAACCCGGCGGGAAGGCACCCGACTGGCTGCTTGCGATCATGGGTGTCAAGCCACCCTTCATTCCGTTTCCGATTCTGGCTGCGTTGGTGATTGCCGTGGTCGCCTATGTCGGCCTGATGCGGACATCTTATGGGACCATCCTGCGCGGCTCGGGCGGCAATGCGGTCGCCATCGGCCGTGCCGGCTGGTCGCTGCTCAAGGCCAAGATGGCATTGTTCGCATGCACCGGCCTGTTCGGCGTGCTGTCGGGGCTTGCGCTGATCGGCATCACCACCTCCGCCGACGCCAATATCGGCAACGGCTACACCCTGCTGTCGATCGCGGGCGTCATCCTCGGCGGCGGCGAATTCGTCGGCGGCCGGGTCTCGCCGATCGGCGCGGTGATCGGCGCGCTGACCCTCGCGCTTGCCGCTTCGCCGCTCCTCACCTTCATGCGTATCCCGCCCGATTGGCAGGTGGCGGCCAACGGTGCCATTCTCATCGTCGTGCTCGCCGCCCGCGTGCTGATCAGCCGGAAGGATGTGGAGCGATGACGAGCGTGGTCGGCAGGATCGTCGCCAGGCCCTGGATCTGGTCGTTCGCAGGCGCTTTGCTGGTCTGGCTGGCGGCGATCCTGTTTACCCGCGGTCATGGCGCCGGAGGAATGCTCACCGCTGCGCTGTCGCTGGCGGTGTTCACCGTCGTGGTCGGCGTCGGCCAGATGTTCGTGATCACGCTCGGGCCGGGCAACGTCGACCTGTCCCTGCCGGCCAATATCGGGCTCGCCAGCGCGGTGGCGATGACGGTGATGGATGGCGATGACGGCCGCGTCGCGCTGGGGCTGCTCGCCGCGCTGGCCTGCGGGTTCACTGTGGGCGTCGTCAACTATCTCCTGATCCGGGCGCTGCGCATTCCGCCGATCATCGCCACCCTGTCCGCCAGCTTCGTCATCCAGTCGATCGATATCAGTTACGGTCGCGGCCTCCAGATCAAGCCGCCGCCGGGCTTTGCGGATTTCACCAACATCCAGCTGTTCGGCATTCCGATCCTCGCCATTCTCACCGTTGCCTTCACGGTCGGAGCCGGTGTCGTGTTGCAACGTACGGTCTACGGCCGGTCCGTTCTCGCCATCGGCCAGAACATGCGGGCCGCACGGCTGGCCGGAATCAGGGTCGGCTGGGTCCGGTTTGCCACCTATGCCTTGTCTGGCACGCTGGGCGGCCTGGATGGCGCGTTGCTGGCCGGCTATTTCCGCGGCGCGAACGTCGATATCGGCAACGAATACCTGCTGGCCTCCATCGCTGTCGTGGTGATCGGCGGCACGTCGGTCGCCGGCGGCAAGGCGAACGTTCCGGGCATCTGGGGCGCGGCGCTGTTCCTGGTGCTGCTGCTCACCATGCTCAACACCTTCGGCGTCAGTGCCGGAGTCCGTCTGGTGCTCACCGGCGTCATCATCGTGGCCGTCATTACCGCCGCCGGAGGCCAGAAGGCGCTGCGCTGAGTCATGGCTGCCGCCCGCGGCCCGCTGACATGTTCGGCGTCGTCAATACGGCTCGATCGGGGAGGGGGCGCTTTCCGTCGTTGCAAGATCCACTGTATCTTCTTACAGATGCCGTTCGCCTCCAATCTCGAATGACCCTCCATGCAATTCGACACCAAGATCGCGGTCGTGATCCGGGCCGATCTCGAAGTCTGGCAGAAACTCAATGTCGCCTCGTTCCTCGCGGGTGGCCTCGCGGCCACTTTTCCGGAATGCGTCGGCGATCCGTATGAAGACGGCTCCGGCACGACATATCTGGCGCTGATCGGCCAGCCGATCCTGGTTTATGGCGCCGACCGGCCGGCACTCTCGCGCGCGCTCGAACGAGCGCTGGCGCGCGACGTGACGCCTGCCGTCTATACCGAAGACATGTTCAAGACCACGCACGATGCCGCCAACCGCGCCGTCGTGAAGAATGTCGCGCGCGCCGACCTCAATCTGGTCGGGCTCGCCATGCGCGCCGAGCGCAAGGTGATCGACAAGATCGTCGATGGGCTGAAGTTTCATAGGTGAGCTTTTTGCGATGACGTTCTTGTGTGCTTGAAATGCACGCGTCATTGAACCGTCATGTCGTGCCTTCAAAACAGGCTTCATCGTTTGACGTCGATCAAGTGCAACAACGCGGTCGCGCAATAGTTTCCGCTCCGCAACGATGGAGCAGAACGATGTCGACGACGATGAAAGCCGCCGTGGTGCGCGCCTTTGGTCAACCGCTGGTGATCGAGGATGTGCCGGTGCCCATGCCGGGCCGGGGAGAGATACTCGTCAAGGTGAAGGCCTGCGGCGTCTGTCACACCGATCTGCATGCGGCGTCCGGTGACTGGCCGGTGAAGCCGCAGCCTCCCTTCATTCCCGGACATGAGGCCGCCGGTGTTGTCGCAGCGCTTGGTCCTGACGTCACCGACTTCAAGCTCGGCGATGCGGTCGGCGTCGCATGGCTGCACGATGCCTGCATGCGCTGCGAATATTGCGAGACCGGCTGGGAGACGCTGTGCGAGCACCAGCACAACACCGGCTACAGCGTGAATGGCGGTTTCGCCGAATATGTCGTCGCCTCGGCCGCCTTTGCCGCACGCTTGCCGGCCAACGTGGATTTCGCCGCGGTCGCGCCGATCCTGTGCGCCGGCGTCACCACCTACAAAGGGCTGAAGGAGACCGACACGCGACCCGGCGAGTGGGTGGTCATCTCCGGTGTCGGCGGCCTCGGCCAGGTTGCGATCCAGTATGCGAAGGCGATGGGCCTGAAGGTGGTTGCGCTGGATATCGCCGAGGACAAGCTGAAGCTGGCGCGCGACAGCGGCGCCGACTGTGCGGTCAATGCATTGTCCGCGGACGCCGTCGAAAGGGTTCTTCAGGTCACTGGAGGAGGGGCGCACGGCATTCTGGTCACCGCGGTGTCGACCGCCGCATTCGCGCAGGCGCTGAAGATGGTGCGCCGGAAGGGCACCATCAGCCTCGTCGGCCTGCCGCCGGGCGAGTTCCCGACGCCGATCTTCGATGTCGTGCTCAAGCGCATCACCGTGCGTGGCTCGATCGTCGGGACCCGGCGCGACCTCGACGAGGCCATTGCCTTCGCGGCGGAAGGCAAGGTGCGCGCGGAGATCACGAAGGCCCCGCTGGCCGACATCAACGCGATTTTCGAGCGGATGAAGGCGGGCAAGATCGACGGCCGCATGGTGTTGGACTTCGGCTGATCCGTCACATCGGCTGAGGCTGGCATCCCGCAAGGCGTCCGACCCGGTCCGGCGCCTTCTTCGGTGTTGACAGTGACTGACTGGTCAGTCAATATAGAGCATGACCAAGAAGCAATCCGTAGATCAGACCAGGCCGCCCGGCCGGAAACCGCAGAGGCCGCCGAGAGAGGGGGTGGCCGCATCGGTCACGGCGAAAAGCCCGTCGAACCGCGCCGAGCGAACGGCGGAACGGCGCGCGGCGATCATCGAAGCAGCGCTGGACGAGTTCGTGGCGCGCGGCTTCACCGCGACACGGCTCGACGACATCGCAAGCCGCGCCGGTGTCGCCAAGGGCACGATCTACCTGCACTTCAAGGACAAGGAATCGATGTTCGAGGAGTTGATCCGCACCGCCCTGGTGCCGTTGATCGGACGGCTCGGGGCGCCGCCGGCGATGGCGGGGTCGGTGCGTGATGCGATCGAAGCGTTTGCCCAGATGTTCATCCGCGAAGTGGCCAGCACAAGGCGCGGCGAGATCATCCGCCTGATCGTCTCCGAGGGGCCGCGCTTTCCCGCGATCGCCGATTTCTACTACCGCGAAGTCGTCTCGCGCGGGCTTGCCGGCATGCGCGCCCTGATCGAACTCGCGGTCGCGCGCGGCGAGATCCAGCACAAGGATCTGGCCCGGTTTCCCCAGCTTCTGGTCGCACCCGCGATCGTCGCGGTGGTGTGGCAGAGCCTGTTCAGCCGTCATGCGCCGCTCGACACCAATGAGATGTTCCGCACCCATCTTGATCTGATCTTCGGCGAACGGAGGACGACATGACCTCGTCGCGAACGGTAACCATTGTGGCGACGCTTGCGCTCGCCCTCGCGCTGGCCGGCTGCAACGAGAAGCGCGATCCCGGCTATCAGGGCTGGGTCGAGGCCGACATGATCTTCGTCAGTCCTGACGAATTCGGCCGTGTCACCAGGCTCAACGTCCGCGAGGGCGACGAGGTCAAAGTCGGCGATGCGCTCTATTCGGTCGATGACGACATGCAGCGGGCGGATCTCAACCAGTACAAGGCGACACTCGCCAATGCGCAACAGAGCTATGACCGCGCCGCCTCGCTGAGCAAGACCGGCTCCGGGACCCAGGCCAATCTCGACGCCGCGGTGTCGGCGCTGCGCGTGGCCGAGGCGCAGGTCACCACCTCGCAGACGCGGCTGGCACGGCGCAGCGGTTTCGCGCCTGTCGCGGGAACCATCCAGCAGATCTATTTCCGCGAGGGCGAGACAGTGCCGGCGCAACGGCCGGTGGTCTCCATCATGCCGCCCGGCAACATGAAGCTGCGCTTCTTCGTGCCGGAGCCCGATCTGCCGAAGCTGTCGGTCGGCGAAGAGGTGCGGATCACCTGCGACAGCTGCGCAGCCGACCTCACCGCGAAGATCTATTTCATCGCCACCGCAGCCGAGTACACGCCGCCGGTCATCTACAGTCTCGATGAGCGCAACAAGCTCGTCTACTTGATCCAGGCACGGCCGGTGAAGCCGGATACCTTGCGCGTCGGCCAGCCGATCAGCGTCTATGTCAGTGCTCCCACTATCGCCGCGGACAAGCGATGAACGGCGCGCCCGCCAACGGTATAGCGATCGACGTCAAGGGCCTCACCAAGTCCTTTGGCGGTCGCGAGGTCGTGCATGACCTGTCGATGCAGGTGAAGCGCGGCACGATCTACGGCTTCCTCGGGCCGAACGGAAGCGGCAAGACCACGACCATCCGCATGCTCTGCGGACTGTTGACACCCGATAGCGGCGAGGGGCGCTGCCTCGGTTTCGATATCCGTCGCGACGCCGACAAGATCAAGCGCCGGGTCGGCTACATGACGCAGCGCTTCTCGCTGTATCAGGATCTGTCGGTGCGCGAAAACCTCGAATTCGTGGCGCGGCTCTACGGCATGAGGGATGCACGCGGCGCCGCGCGCGACATGATCAAGCGGCTCGGGCTGTCGGGACGGGAGGAGCAGCTCGCCGGCGAACTCTCCGGCGGCTGGAAGCAGCGGCTCGCGCTCGGCGCCTGCACGCTGCCCAACCCGCAGCTGCTGCTGCTCGACGAGCCGACCGCCGGCGTCGATCCCAAGGCGCGCCGTGATTTCTGGAACGAGATTCATGCGCTCGCCGCCGACGGGCTCACGGTGCTGGTGTCGACCCATTACATGGACGAGGCCGAGCGCTGTCACGAGATCGCCTACATCGCCTATGGCCATCTGCTGGCGCACGGCACCGTGGAGGAGGTGATCGCACGTTCGGCGCTCTCGACCTACACCGTCACCGGCGACGATCTCAATGGGCTGTCCTCGGAGCTGACCGGCAAGCCGGGAGTCGACATGGTGGCGCCGTTCGGCGCCTCCCTGCACGTCTCCGGTCGCGACAAATCCGCGCTGGAAGCCAGCATTGCACCCTATCGCGATGGCAGGGGCTGGAGCTGGCACCATGGCGCGCCGTCGCTCGAGGACGTCTTCATCGATCTGATGACCCGCTCGAAGGACAATTTTCAATGAGCGATGCCTCTGCCACCGATTCCGCCCCAAGCGAGCCGCCCTTCGGCTTCTGGCGCCGCAGCTATGCGATGCTGGTGAAGGAGTTCATCCAGCTCCGGCGCGACCGCGTCTCCTTCGGCATGATCATCATGCTCCCGGTGATGCAGCTGCTGCTGTTCGGCTACGCCATCAACACCACGCCGCGCAACCTGCCGACGGCAGTCCTGCTGCAGGAAGACAGCGATCTCGGCCGCTCGATCCTGAAGGCGATGGAGAACACGGCCTATTTCCGCTTTACCCGGGAGGTCAGCACCGTCGAGGAGTTCGACGATCTGCTGGAGTCGGGCAAGGTCCTGTTCGGCGTCGAAATCCCGCGCGGCTTCGAGCGCGCGGTACGCCGTGGCGACCGTCCCGCGCTTCTCGTCGCTGCGGACGCGACCGATCCCGTTGCTGCCGGCGCCGGGCTTGGCGCGCTCGGGACCGTGGTGCAGACCGCGCTTGCGCACGACCTCCATACCGGCGATCCGATGGCACCGCCGTTCGAGATCAGGGCGCATGCGCGCTACAATCCGGCGGCATCGTCGCGGCTCAACATCGTGCCCGGGCTGGTCGGCACCATCCTGACCATGACCATGCTGATCTTCACCGCGCTCTCGGTGACGCGGGAGACCGAGCGCGGCACCATGGAAAGCCTGTTGTCGATGCCGATCAAGCCGGTCGAAGTGATGTTCGGCAAGATCATGCCCTACGTGCTGGTCGGCTTCGTGCAGGGCACGCTGATCATCGGGATCGGGGTGTTCCTGTTCGGCGTGCCGGTGCTCGGCAGCCTGGTGCTGCTGGCGCTGCTCTCGACCCTGTTCATCACCACGAACCTCTCGATCGGCTACACCTTCTCGACCATCGTGCAGAACCAGCTGCAGGCCATGCAGCTGTCGATGATGTTCTTCCTGCCGAGCATCCTGCTGTCGGGATTCATGTTCCCGTTCATGGGCATGCCGGTCTGGGCGCAGTATGTCGGCGAGGGCCTGCCGCTGACGCATTACCTGCGCATCGTCCGCGCCATCATGCTCAAGGGCGCGACCATCCACAACCTGCAGTACGACACGATAGCCCTGTTCGGTCTGATGCTGCTGGCCATGACGATCGCGGTGACCCGCTTCCGCCGCACCCTGGATTGAGGCACAATATAGCCAGGGGGAGAGACGATGGTGGGACGAGAGCGGGACAAGGCGGACGAGCGGGGCGCTGCGGTGTCGGCCGAGTTTGCCCAGGCGTTGACGCAGCAGGTGCTGCGTACCGAACTGATCCGGATCAAGGCCCTGATCGGCACGGCCGCCGTCCTCACAGCCATGCTGGTGACCATTCATACGCTCGATCCCGACGCCATCAATCATCTCTGGCACGGCGGTTTCGCTCCTTCCTACATCTACGCGATCCTGGTCCCGTTCATTCTCTTCGAGCTGTGGGTTCACGGCAATATCACCCGCTTTCTGAACCGCGACCACGACCTGCCCGTGGTCAGGCGCTATCTCAGCGCGCTGATCGAGACCTCGATGCCGACATTTGCCCTGGTGCTGCACATGGACAACATGGGGCGAGTCGAGGCGCTCGGCTTCGTGGCGCCGCTGATCTATTTCATCTTCATCATTCTCTCGACCCTGCGGCTGGATTTCTGGCTTTCGAGCTTCACCGGATTCGTTGCCGCCGCCGAGCTGTTCGGCATGGCGATGTTCTATGTTCCCGTTGGCAACACCGATCCTCCGCCCGATCTGTTTTATCACTCGGTACGCAGCCTGGTCGTCCTGATCTGCGGCGTGCTGGCGGGCGCGGTGGGCCTTCAGTTGCGGCGGCAGTTCGAGGCCAGCATTCTCGCCGCCACCGCGCGCGATCGCATCACCAGCCTGTTCGGCCAGCACGTATCGCCGCAGGTGGTCGAGCGGTTGATGTCCGGTGGCGCAACCTCGCAAAGCGAAATCCGCCGCGTCGCCGTCATGTTCGTCGATTTCCGCAGCTTCACCGCGGGCGCCAGCACGCGCTCGCCGCGGGAGGTGGTGGATCGGCTCGACGGCGCCTTCGCGGTGCTGGTCGATATCCTCGACCGCCACGGCGGCATCGTGAACAAGTTTCTCGGCGACGGCTTTCTGGCGCTGTTCGGCGCGCCGCTCGATGCGCCCGACGCCGCGCATCGTGCGGTCGCCGCGGCGCGCGAGATGCTGGCGGCGAATGCGCGCGCCAACGAGGTGACGCACTGGCCGTTGCGTATCGGCATCGGCATCCATTTCGGCGAGGTGGTCGCGGGCAATATCGGTTCGCCCCGGCGCAAGGAATATACCGTGATCGGGGACACCGTGAATTTCGCCTCGCGGCTCGAGGCGCTGAACAAGGAGCTCGACTCCCAGCTCCTGATCTCGGCCGAGGTCCGTGCCGCGCTGGGAGAGGATTGTCGCGACGCGGTCTCCCGCGGCGATGTTGCGGTCAGAGGGTACGACAGGCCGGTGACGGTGTGGCAGCTTGGATAGGATATGCGCCATATGAAGCGGCGCTATGTCACCGTGGATGTCTTCACCGACCGCATGTTCGGCGGCAATCCGCTGGCCGTGGTGCTCGATGCCGGCGGCCTGTCCACGGCGCAAATGCAGGCCATCGCCAGGGAGTTCAACTATTCCGAGACGACCTTTGTGTTGCCGCCGCGCGATGCCGCCCATGATGCTGAGGTCCGCATCTTCACCGTCAACAGCGAAATTCCCTTTGCCGGCCACCCCAATGTCGGCACCGCCTTCGTGCTGGCGAGCCGGGGCGATACGTCGCCGGCGCGGCTCGAGTTCGAGGAAAAGGCCGGGCTCGTGCCGGTCGAGATCCTGCGTGAGAACGGAAGGGTAGTCGGCGCCGAACTGACCGCGCCACAGGCGCTGAAACGGATGACGCGGCTCGGCGTGGACCAGGCCGCCGCCTGTCTTTCGGTGTCGGCGGGCGATATCGTGGTCGAGCGCCATCCGCCGCACATCGTTTCGGTCGGGCTGCCGTTTCTCGTGGTCGAACTCGCCTCGCGCGATGCGCTGCGACGTGCCCGCCCTGATGCCGCGGCCTTCGCCCGCATCTTTCCCCGCGATGACAGCGACGCGGTTTATTTCTACACCTGCGACGTGCCGCCTGCCGAGCAGCCCTCCGATCTCCAGGCGCGGATGTTTCATCCGGGTGCCAGCGGCCTCTCCGAGGATCCCGCGACCGGCAGCGCGACGGTGGCGATCGCGGCGCTGCTGGCCGATCTCGACGCCCGGCGGGATGGCGAATTGAGTCTCACGATCGGCCAGGGCGTCGATATGGGTCGGCCCAGCCTGCTGCTGACGCGGGTTCGCAAACAAGCGGGTGCCGTGGTGTCGGCGCATGTCGGCGGCTGTTGTGTCAACGTGATGGAAGGGATCTTCCATCTTGCTGGCGCGGAGTGATAACAAGGCTGCGTCCTGTGTTGGCGGCACGTTCGCCGTGCGGATCGAACAAGAAAACGTCATAGGCAAGGGAGGCCGCTGGTGGTTGGCAAAGGTGTGAGCCGTGTTGTTTTTGGCGGTGTTGGGCTCAGAGGTATTGGGCTCGGGGTTGTCGGCCTGGCGCTGGCTTGCGCCGGACATGTCCAGCCATTGCGCGCGGAGGAGGGCGGCTGCACCAAGGTCACCGCTGACCAGCTCGGCGTCCCCGGCCTGACCCTGCTCGGCTCCAAACTGCAGGAGGCCGCCGAAGGCTCGCCGCGCCACTGCATCCTCAGCGGCAAGGTCAACGAGCGGGTTGGCGTCGATGGGCACACTTACGCCATCCAGTTCGAACTGCGCCTGCCCGAGGCCTGGAACGGGCGTTTCCTGCATCAGGTCAATGGCGGCAATGACGGTGTCGTGGTGCCGGCGTTGGGAGACAAGGCCGACGGCCTTGTCGGTGGCGGCGCGACCCCGCTGGCGCGCGGTTTCGCGGTGCTGTCGTCGGACAGCGGCCATTCCGGCGCCGACCCCGCCAACAAGCCGCTCGGACTCGCCGCTGGTGCTGCGTTCGGTCTCGATCCGCAGGCCCGTCGCGACTACGGCTATGCTGCGGACATGACGCTCGCGCCGGTCGGAAAAGCGATCATCGTGGCGCATTACGGCCGCAGGCCGGATTATTCCTATATCGCCGGCTGCTCCAACGGCGGGCGACACACGATGGTCGCGGCCGACCGGATGCCGGAGGCCTATGACGGTTTCCTGGTCGGCAATCCCGGCTTCAACCTGCCGCGTGCCGCGGTCCAGCATGCCTGGGATATTCAGGCGCTCAGCAAGGCCGATCCGGATACGCGCAAGTCGATCACACGCGACGATGCAAAGCTGATCTCCTCGAAAATCACCGCGGCCTGCGATGCGCTCGATGGCGTCAACGATGGCCTGACCTCCAATCTCCGCGCCTGCCAGAAGGCGTTCAGCTTCGACAGCCTGCGCTGCACGGCGGGCGCCACCGACGGATGCCTGCCGGACGCCAAGGTGGACGCGCTGAAGACGAGCTTCTCGGGTCCGAAGAATTCGAAAGGCGAGGCGCTGTACTCGGATTGGCCGGTCGACGGCGGCGTCGGCACCGGCAATTGGCGGATGTGGAAAGTGGAGAGCCCGATTCCGGCGTGGAACAACTATCCGATCATCGCCACCATGGGCGCGGCCTCGCTCGACTATATCTTCTCGACGCCGCCGGTGGCCGTGGAGGGAAGCAGCGACAAGCTCGTCAACGTGCTGATGTCCTATGACTTCGATAAGGACGCGCCAAAGATCTACGCCAAGCAGGAGCCATTCACGGAATCGGCGATGGACTTCATGGCGCCGCCCTCGGTCGACGATCCGAAGCTGCCGGCGTTCCAGAGTGGTGCGCGCAAGATGCTGATCTATCACGGGCACGCGGACCCGGTGTTCTCGATCAACGACACCATCCGCTGGTATGAGAAGCTGAACAAGAATGTGCCGGGCGGCGCCAATGCGTTCGCGCGCCTGTTCGCCATTCCCGGCAATACCCATTGCGGCGGCGGCATCGCGCTCGAGAAATTCGATGCACTGGGCGCGCTGATGGCGTGGGTCGAAACGGGCAAGGCGCCGGAGCAGATCATTGCCTCCGTGAACAAGGCCAACAAGGAGATTCCATCGAGCTGGAGCCCGGATCGCACCCGGCCGCTCTGCCCGTGGCCGAAATATGCGAAATATGTCAGCGGCGATGTGGAAGCCGCCAGCTCGTTCACATGCGCGGAGCTTGATGCGCAGTAGCGTGATCGTCATTGCTGGCGCCGGTGCAGCAATCCATCGCGTCGGACATCGCAAGGGCTGGATTGCTTGGGAGCTCACGCTCTTTGCAAAAGGGCAAGAGTTCGCCTCGCAACCCGCCGTCTTGCCCGCGCATGCGGGGATCCAGTACGCCGCGGCCTATCCGTTTGATCGCCGGCGTCTCTGGAATACTGGATTGTCCGCTCCAGTGCGCAATTGCGCACAAGGCGGACGATGACATTGAGAGTGCGGCGTCACGCTACGCAACAACACAGACGTGCTTCTGCAGCGCGGCGCCTTCTTATCCCTCCTCATGAGCAGCGGGAGAGATCGAGACCTCTCACACCTGCTTCGCGAGCAGGTTCTCGATCTTGACCTCGTCGCGATCCTCGATGATGTCTGCTATCCACCTGCGGTGACAGTGGGTGTGGTCGCGCTCGTAGCAGAGCAGGCAGATCGGCCCGGCCGTCTTCACCAGCGCCGACAACTCGTCGAGTTCTTCCTTCGCCTGCGGCGTCTTCAGGTGTTTCGCGTAGATCCTCTGCAGCGTCGCGATATCGCCGCTGCGGGCGGCGATGCGTCCTTCCTTCGGCGTGCCCAGTCCGCGCAGATGAATGTAGGCAATGCCGCGCTGGTCGAGGCCGGCGGCAAGCTGGCTCTTCGAAAATCCCGGCCGGCGCGACGACGCGATGGCGCGGACGTCGACCAGCAGCTTGACGCCGGCCTGCTCCAGTTCGTCGAGCACTGCTTGAGCCGGTGTCTGCTCATAGCCAATGGTGAAGAGGCGGTTGGTATTGCGTGCCACGCGGCGTCCTGTCGTCCTGATGTCACTGAAGGCGATCCTATACCCGTCTGACGATTTCTACACCGCTTGAGGCGCGACACTCAGGTCCGGCACGCATTGCCGGCATCTTCGCAATGTCTGCCGCCTCGCTTGCGATTGGGGGGCCGAACGAGTACCCTTTGCGTTCCGAAGTTTCGCTCATGAGGTTGCGGCACGGTCCGACGAACTTCGGCAAGGCCGGTAATCACGCATTGAGATTTCGTCGATGCAGTACCTGGTTGCGCCCATTGCGGCTTCCGTAGTCCTGCTGCAGATCGGCATCGCCGCGGCCCAGGTCGCGCAATTTCCGTTCGGCTTGACGCGACAGGAGCAGGTGCTCGGGGCCGTTCAAGCCGGAGTGGCCTCCTTCAAGGGGATTCCTTATGCCTCGGCGCCTGTCGGGTCTCTCCGGTGGCAACCTCCGCAACCGCCGCCCGAGAGCGATGCGATCCGCATGGCGTATGACTATGGTCCGGCGTGTCAGCAGCCCGCGATGCCCGGACCGAGATCGTACCGCACGAGCGAGGACTGCCTCACGCTCAACATTTTCAGGCCCTTCGAGTTCGAGGATCCGTTGCCGGTGATGGTCTGGATTCACGGCGGATCCTTCGTCGCCGGGACCGCGGGCGAGGCTCAGTTCGACGGCTCCAAGCTCGCCCAGGCAGGGGTCATCGTGGTCACGCTGAACTATCGGCTGGGCGCGTTCGGTTGGCTCGCGCATCCCGCGCTGGCCGAAGATCCCTCGGACACCAGCGTCACGAATTTCGGCATGATGGACCAGATCGCAGCACTTCGCTGGGTTCATGAGAATATCAGGGCCTTCGGTGGCGATCCGAACAACATCACCCTGTTCGGCACGTCGTCGGGAGCGGCTTCAGTTGCGCTGCTGATGCTCTGCGAGCCGTCGCGCGAGTTGTTCCAGAAAGCCATTCTTGAATCGGTGCCCGGCCGCGAACAAGTGCGCTCGATGGACATGGCGGAGTCCGTTGGCAGCCAGTTTTTCCAGGCCGTCGCGCGCGACGGCAACGGACTCGATCCGCGGGCAATTGAGTCCGACGTGCTGCTGGCGGCCGAAAAGGTTCTGCTCTCCAGATCGGTGCGAAGTTTTGGTCCGACCAGGGACGGGATATTGGTGAACGACGACATCGCCACTGGCTTCAAGGCAGGCCGCCAGAGCCGCATTCCCCTGATCATCGGCACCAATGACGACGAGACGACGTCTTCAGCCGAACCTGATCTCAACGAGGAACTGCGCCTAGCCGGCGACACCGTCGAGGCGTTGCGGCGGTTCTATCCCAAGGCGTCCGGCGATCCCACGGAGCTGGCGGCGAGGTTGTATACGGATCGGGTCTTCACCGAGCCCGCCAGATTCCTGGCGCGCAGCCATGCGGCGACCGGCTCACCAACGTTCCGATATCGCTTCTCCTATGTTCCCGAGGCCCAACGCCAGGACAGCGATGGAGGTCACGGGCGAGAGCTTCAGTTTGTGTTTGGCGCCGAAGCCGTGCCGGGCGCCGGCATGTTCACGCATCGTGACCGCGAAGTCGCGGGTCTTCTGAGGGCGTACTGGACCAACTTTGCCAAGACAGGCGATCCCAACGGATCTGGTCTGCCGTTCTGGGACAGCAGTTTGGATCGCGAAAACCTGCTGCTGATCTCGAACGTCGGGATATCAAGCGGCGACGATCCCTGGTCGGAGCGGCTGGACCGGCTCGAACGTCGAAGCCCGAAAGGGTAGTCGTTCCGAACGAAGCCGCGCTGGTCGGGCGGCCGCCAGCTCTCCTCATCGGTTCGAGCCTGCGCGGCCGGCCTGTCGCATTGCGGGCACCCGAACCCCGTCGCATAGTAGCAGCAAGAAACGGGGCCTGTTGCGACGGGGCAATCTGGTTTGGGGGAGATATCAGCATGGTTCGGTTTGGCCGCGTGCGGGCAGGACTCCTGGTTGGACTCCTGGTCGGGCTCACGATGTCAGTTGTCGGCGCCGCATCGGCGCGGGCGCAGAGCGGCTACCCCGACCGCCCCGTGAAGATCGTGGTGCCGATCGCTCCCGGCGGCAGTTACGATCTGGTCGGCCGGCTGCTCGCCGACGCGCTGTCGAAGCGCACCGGGCAGGCCTTCTTCGTCGAGAACAAGGTCGGTGCCGGCACCGTGGTGGGGACTGTCGCCACCGCGCAGAGCGAGCCGGACGGCTACACGCTGCTGGTCGGCGGGCTCTCCAACATGGCGTTCAATTCCGCGTTGTATTCGAAACTCGCCTACGATCCGCTCGCGGACTTCGTGCCGGTCGCGCTGGTCTACAGGTTCGGTTATGTGATGGTCGGTCGCAGGGATCTGCCGCAGACCAGGCTCGAGGACATCATTGTTGAGGCCAAAGCCAAACCCGGCTCCATCACGGTGGCGACCGCGGGCGTCGGAACCGGCCAGCAACTGACGGCGGCCGCGTTCATGAAGGCGGCCGGCGTGAAATTCCTGGAAGTGCCTTACAAGGGCTCGCCGCCGGCCTTCACCGATCTGCTCGCGGGCCGCGTCGATCTGTTCTTCGATTCGATCGCGGCGGCCCTGCCATATATCCAGGCGGGGCAGGCGCGGGGGATCGCGGTGCTGGCGTCGAAGCGCAGCCCGCTGGCGCCCGATGTGCCAACCATGTCCGAGTCAGGGGTATCCGGCCTCGATGTCGATTCCTGGCTCGGTATCTTCGCGCCCGCGAAAACGCCCCGCGAGGCGATCGCGAGATTGCGCGCGGAGATTCGCGCCTCGCTGCCCGACCTCAAGGAGCGTTTTGAGAAGAGCGGCGGCGAGGTCTGGGATCTGCCGGACGACAAACTCGACGCGTTCGTCGTGTCCGAACATGCGACCTGGACCAGGATGATCCGCGACGCCGGCATCAAGCTGGATTGAGCAGCGCGTGAGTGCCGCCGATCTGGCGATCGTGGCTACCGGGCGGTGAGTTCAATCCACAAGATGGAAAGCGCACCAGATCAGGGCGCTCACTCATAAATTGATCCGGCTGGCGCCTGTTCATGGAGTTGCGCCGGGAATTATTTGACTAGAGCGCCCGAAGCGACCATCTGGTCCAGCGGCCAGCTCCTTGGTGAGGTAAATGTCATGATAGAAAAGTCCGCCGCCGGCAGTGAACGAGCCGGCAAGATCCGCCTTTATTCCGGGCCGCTCAGCATGTTCGGGGCCAAGGCACAAATTGCCTTGCACGAGAAAGGAATCCCGTTTGAGCTGGTTATGGTGCCGTTCGATACGGATCACCGTTACGAGCCGAGGCATCCCGAAGTGTTGCGCGTCAATCCGAAGCGCCAGGTGCCGGTGCTCATCCACGAGTCCGTCGAAATTTTCGACTCGACCCAGATCTTCGAGTACCTGGAAGATATCGCCCCGGAGCCCACACTTTGGCCTGCAGGGCCTGGCGAGCGTGCGCGCGCTCGCCTGCTCGAGTTGGAGTCGGACGAGGTCTATTTTCCCAACATCATCCGGCTCATGGGCCTGCAGGATCGTTTGGACGACCACATGGCCATCGCCGCACGCGATGCCGCATCGCTCTTCTATGCGCGAATGGAAGCGCGCCTGCGAGAGGCGACCTATCTGGCTGGGACTTTCAGTTACGCCGACATCGCGTTCTTCATGGCGCAATTCTTCGGCGATCGGATGAGCGCGCCGATCGGTCCCGAATTCGGAGCGCTGATCAATTGGCGAGCGCGTGTCGCGCGTCGACCGGCAGTCGCAGAGGTCTTGATCCCCATGACGACCTTCCTCAGGTCTCATGGCCGGCCAGTGCCGAACTGGGTGCAGGTTTGACCAAAAGGTTGTCGGCCTCAGGCCCGATTACCCGACGCGCTTGATCAGCTCCATGGCGCCGGCGGGGGCGCGGATCTTGCCTTCATGGATGACATAGGCGAACACGTCGCGCGGCACCTTTTTTGCGCTGGTCGGATCGACCCGCGGCAGATCATCGGGCTCACCGCCGGCGGCCCAGGTCTCGAACCGTTTGGCCCAGGCATCGAGCTGTTTCGGCGGATAGCAGGTCGCGAGTTCGTCGTTGCCCTTCTGCAGCCGCGCATAGACGAAGTCGCCTGACACGTCCGCTATCGCCGGATACTTGCCGTGCTCGGCGAACACCACCGGCGTCTCGAATTGCCGCAGCAGCGCGACGAATTCGGGAACGCAAAAGCTGTCGTGCCGGACCTCGACCACGTGGCGCAGGTGGCGACCGTCGAGCTTGCGCGGCAGCAGTTCGAGGAACTTGCCGAAGTCGGCCGGATCGAATTTCTTCGTCGGCGCGAATTGCCAGAGCACGGGACCGAGCCGGTCGCCGAGTTCGAGCACGCCGGTGTCGTAGAAGCGCTTGATGGAATCGCCGGCTTCCGCCAGCACGCGGCGGTTGGTGGTGAAGCGCGGTCCCTTCAGCGAGAATACGAATCCGTCCCTCACCTCGCGGGCCCATTTGCGAAAGCTCTCGGGTTTCTGCGAACCGTAATAGGTGCCGTTGATCTCGATCGAGGTCAGCTGCGAGGCTGCGTATTCCAGCTCGCGCGCCTGCGGCAGCTTGTCCGGGTAGAACACCCCGCGCCAGGGCGCGAAGGTCCAGCCGCCGACGCCGATATGGATGTGGCCGGATTTGCCGCGCGGGCGCTCAGGGGGCTTGGCCACGTCATCGCCTTTCTTGCTGTGAGATCATCATCGGCCTTCACGCGTCGCCGGTCTCGATGCGAATGCGACGCGTGCGCCATCTTCGCGCAAGCGCAGCCCGCCCTCAAGAAAAAAGGCTCCGGATAACCGGAGCCCTTTTTCTCGATGACCTCTCGACAACCCGATGTCCCGACAGGCTTGTGTTGCGATATCCTGAGCCAGGCAGCCTGGTTACATCAGGCGCGAGGCCTGCGTCCCCATCGACATCAGGCCCTCCAACCGTTCGATCCGCTGCCGCGCCAGTTCCCGATGCAGGTCGCTTATCTTCTGCGCTTCGGCAACGAAGGTTTCGCAGGCCTGCTTTGCGAATTCGGTCTGGACCTCGACGACCTGGTCGAGCGTCCGCACGCCAGTGAGCTTGTCGATATAGCACCGCGTCTGTTCGAGCGACTTTCTGGTGTAATCGCCGTAGGCATTGGCGATGGTCTGAAGACTGACCGGCACGTCGGTGAGCGCCACGGCGGCTTCCGGGGTAATCTCCGCCGGGGTCGCCGCTACGATCTGTTGCTTGACCTCCGGCGCTGCGACCGGCGCCAGTTCAACCGACGCCATCACCGCGGCGGGCGGCTCGCTGACATAGGGGCTGACAACCGGGAGCGTGTCAGCAGTGACGACCATCACCTCTGTGGGTTGCTCGACCTCTTTCACGGCGACGGGCGCCGTTTCAACTGACGTCATCAGCACGGCGGACGGCTCGCTGGCGTCTTGCGCGGCAACCGGGGCGGCGTCAGCCGCGATGATCGTGGTTGCCGCCTGCGCCTCGAACGCCTGCTCAGCCATCGCGACGGGCTCTGCCGCGGCGGCAGTCGTTTCGATGTGGGCCTTGATCGGGGCGGCATCGGTCGACGCGATCGGCACGGTGTCGACCAGCGCCTTCACGGACTGTCGTTGATCCGCTTTCGGTTGCTGCTTCTGATCGGACTTACGGTTGCGCTGTTCCGCGTTCCGTTTGCGCTTGCCGGCTTTCCCGGTTGGTTTTTTTTCGTCTATGTCCGACATTATGGGATCTCCGCTGTTGCAATCGCGCATCAAGCGTCAAGGGTTTCGCCACGGTTAAGCTGGAAACGCGGTTCCAGCTTGTTCATCGTGTGGCGCTGGTGTGTCTGGATTCGAAAATCCGGTACGCAGGGCGACGAGTCAAGGCACGGGGTCAACGCCCCGAGGCAGTAGGACTACGGCCAGCGTTCGACGAATGAGCGCATTGTAACATGTCTATCCGGTTTTGGCTGGGGTGTTGACGAAGATTGCAATCAAAAGATGAAAAATCCGAGAGGCGAATCTTAACGACTGTTGCTCCGGCGACGACCACGCGCTGGTGTGATGAACTGGTCACTCGCCGCGACAGTTCCATGAGACCGATGGGGTCACCGCCTGGATTAAGCATAGCACGGCACCGAATCAGCCAACCATTTTGATGGCGTCGGGTTCCGTGCTATTATTCCAGTCAGGGGCTTCAAGGAAGACGAGTAACGCGTATGAGGTCGGAATCCGTTGCGGGTGTTTTGGGTGCAATCGTCGCGGCCGCGGTGCTGGTGGTGGCTTTTGCCTATGGGCCGATCGGCCAATTCGGCAAGCCGGCGAGGCCGGCCAGGCTTGAGCAGCCTGCGGCACAGCCGATGCCGGCACAGCCTGCGGTGCGGGGGCCGGTGGTCCGGGAAGTGCCTAATAATTGATCCGATTTTCGACCTGATGGCACGAGGCCCTTGCGCAATGGCCCGTGTCACCCTATATCGAATTCAAGGGCGACGTTGATGCTGAAAAGCACCGGCGCTGGGACGACCACGCAATAGCGGCTGCGCCGGATGTACGCGCGCCTGTTGTTCGTGGTCGTTGGCATTTTCAGGGGGCCCTGAGGGCCGTCCCCAGGGCTGCCAGACCAGAACCGCGGCGGTAAAACCAGCGCAAAACCAGGGATGATGGGGGACCCGCGCTTGGCAGGGCCAAGGGCTGCGGCTATAGGCTGGCCCTCATGAATGAAGCCATCAGACCGGGCCCCGAAACCCCACGGCAGGCTGCGGGTTTGCTGCAGCTTTCGGTCGTCGTCCCCACCTTCAACGAGCGCGACAATGTCGGCGCGCTGCTGCGTAAGCTCGAGGCGACGCTTCAGGGCATCGCCTGGGAAGTGATCTTCGTCGACGACAATTCCCCCGACGGCACCTGGCAGGTGGTGCGCGAACTGGCGCGGCAGGACGATCGCGTCCGCTGCATCCGGCGGATCGGGCGGCGCGGCCTCTCGGGCGCCTGCATCGAGGGGATCCTCGCCTCCAGTGCGCCGTACGCGGCGGTGATGGACGCCGACCTGCAGCATGACGAAACCCGGTTGCCGAAGATGCTGTCGCTGCTGCAGAGCGGCGAGGCGGAACTTGTGGTCGGCAGCCGCTACATCGAAGGCGGCAGCGCCGCCAGTTTCGATTCTCAGCGCGCCGGCGCCAGCGCGTTCGCGACCGAAATCGCCCGGCGCGTGCTGCGGGTCAGCATCGCCGATCCCATGAGCGGCTTCTTCATGATCCGGCGCGACCGCTTCGAGGCGCTGGCGCCGCAGCTGTCGACCCAGGGCTTCAAGATCCTGCTCGACGTCGTCGCGACAGCCCATGGCGAGCTGAAGGCGGTCGAAATCCCCTACAGCTTCGGCTCACGGCTGCACGGCGAGAGCAAGCTCGACTCCATGGTGGCGCTCGACTTCCTGGGACTTGTGCTGGCCAAGCTGACCAATGATGTCGTCTCGTTGCGCTTCCTGCTGTTCGCGATGGTCGGCTCGATCGGGCTTGTCGTGCATCTCGCCACGCTGTTCCTGATGCATTCGCTGCTCCAGGCGCCGTTCGCCGAGGCGCAGGCCGCTGGCGCCCTGGTTGCCATGACCAGCAACTTCATCCTCAACAACTTCCTCACCTATCGCGACCAGCGCCTCAGGGGCTTTGCGGTCCTGCGCGGGCTCCTGCTGTTCTATCTGGTCTGCAGCGTCGGCCTGTTCGCCAATGTCGGCGTGGCGTTCTCGGTCTACGACCAGGAGCCGGTGTGGTGGCTGGCGGGGACCGCCGGCGCACTGATGGGCGTGGTGTGGAACTACGCGATGTCCGGGCTGTTCGTCTGGCGCAAGCGATGACCATTCATGGCGCCCAATAAGTCATGACTCCCAACGACGTGCGGATCGTCCGCAACACGTCCGTGTTGATCCTGGCGCTGGTGGTGTTGCGCTGTCTCGCCGCCGCCTGGACGCCGCTGACCTTCGACGAGGCCTACTACTGGATGTGGTCGAAGCATCTCGCTTTCGGCTACTACGATCACCCGCCGATGGTCGCGCTGGTGATCCGGCTCGGCACCATCATCGGCGGCGACACCGAGCTCGGCGTGCGCGTGGTGTCGATCCTGCTGGCGCTGCCGATGAGCTTTGCGGTGTATCGTTCGGCGGAAATCCTGTTCGGTGGCGCGCGGGTCGCGGCCACAGCAGTCATCCTGCTCAACGTCACGCTGATGGCGGCGGTCGGCACGCTAATCGTGACGCCTGATGCGCCGCTGCTGGTAGCGTCGAGCTTCGTCCTGTTGTTTTGCGCCAAGGTGCTCGAGACCGGGCGGGGCGCGTGGTGGCTCGCCGTTGGCCTCGCCGTCGGTGCGGCGATGCTGTCGAAATACACCGCATTGTTCTTCGGCCCCGCCATCCTGATCTGGCTTCTCAGCGTTGCCAAGATGCGGCGCTGGTTCGCATCGCCCTGGCTCTATCTCGGCGGCCTCGTCGCGGCCGCGGTCTTCACGCCGGTGGTGCTGTGGAACGCGGAGCACCAATGGGTGTCCCTGATCAAGCAGATCGGCCGCGCCAAAATCGAGGATTTCCGTCCCACCTTCATCGCCGAACTGATCCCGACCCAGGTCGCATTTGCCACTCCGCTGGTGTTCATTCTCGGTGCTATGGGCCTTTATGCGCTGATGACGCGCAGGAGCATTGCATCGGCCTCGCGCGCGCTGGTCAATGCGATGCTGTGGACCATCGTCGCCTATTTCGGGTGGCATTCGCTGCATGCCAGGGTGGAAGCCAACTGGTTCGCGCCGGTCTATCCGGCCTTCGCCATCGCCGCCGCGGTCGCCGCCCACGACACGACATGGGGCGCGCGCGCGCAGCGCCTGGTCGATTTTTGCCTGCGTTGGGCCACGCCCGCCGGCATCCTGATGTTCGTGCTGCTCGTGGTGCAGGCCAATACCGGGGTGCTCACAGGCTATCGGCGCGATGCGACCGTGCGTAGCGTCGGCGTCGGCTGGCGCGAACTCGCGAACGGAATCGAAGCGGAGCGGGTTCGCGTCGGCGCGACTTGCGTCCTCGCGCCGGACTACGGCACCACCGGCTGGCTCGCCTTCTACCTGCCGCCGGGGACCTGCGTGACCCAGCAGTCGCAGCGCATCCGCTGGGTCAACATGCCCGAACCCGCTGCCGCCGAACTCAAGGGCCGGCTGCTGTTCGTCGACGAGGCGCGGCCATGGGGCATCCGGCCCTATCTGAAGGACATGTTCACGCGGATCGAGCGGATCGAGGAGCTGCCACGCAAGCGTGGCGCGCTCGTGATCGAAACCTATGCGCTCGATCTGCTCGACGGCGCCGAGGGCGATGTGCTCGACCGCTCGCCGCCGCCTGAACTGCAATAGCGGCGAACGCCGACTCTCGAGCCAATTCCGTTCGTTCCGATTGAATCGGAACCGAGGCTCGAGCCTTTTGTTTGACGCGTTGTCTTGACGCAAACCGGTATCCACTTCGCCGGAAAACGCTCTAATCCGTCGAATGAAGTTGCGTCGTTTCTCGCACCGGTTCCGGTTCGCTGCGCCAGAACCAGACGCTGAGCGAGCCGGACCTGCCGCGAATCTGGGTGTCGAACGGGCCGGTGAGCCCGCCGGTCGTCAGCCGTCCTCCGCCGCGTTCGGCCTCGACGCGGAAGCTGTCGCTAAGGGCCAGCCTGGCATCGTGACGGGCGGCCACTTCCATCAGCCGGCTTGCGATATTCACGGTGTCGCCGGTCGCGGTGATGTGCTGATGGCTTCTGCCGCCGAGCCTGGACGCAACAATGGGTCCGAAATGTGCCCCGATCTTGAATCCCATCCGGGCGGCGATCGGCGATGGCAGGGCCTTGATCCAGCGTTCCGTCTTGACGCAAAGCCCGATCGCACACTCGGCGGCGCGCAAGGCGTCATCCGGTGCCGCCTCCGGCAACCCGAACAGAATCATGGCGCCATCGCCAAGGAAGCTGGTGATCAAGCCGCCGCGTCTGACCGTCTCCTTGTCGACCAGGGCATGAAACTCCTTCAGCAGTTCGCGAACGGCATCCGGCGCGAGGCTTTCGCTGAGCGATGTAAAGCCGGAGAGATCGACGAAAACGACCGCCGCGTCCTGCCTCAGAGGCTCGACCAGGAAGTTGGGATCCCGGGAGAGCCATTCCTTGAGACCCGGCGACTGGAATTGTTCGAGCAGGCGGTTTCTCAGGTGAAAATGCTGCGCGGTTCGTCGCCCGGACCATAATTGCACCGCGCCGAACAAGAGGGCGGGCGGCGCGGCCGCGACGATGGTCGTCGCGGCGTCGAACCACAATCCGTGCATGTATGCGAATGCGTTCGCGATCGCCCACGCTGCTGCGACCGTCATCATGGTCACGAGGCCGATGGCGCTGCGTCGCCAGCCCAGGAGACCCACGAGCACGACGGGGAGCACGACCGCCAGCGCGGCGTCGATGAGGTGAACCGATCGATCGCGCAGGATGCCGTCGCCGGCCACCAGATGCGTGATGGCGGTCGAAAGGACTTCGACGCCCGGCATCCGGGAATCAAAAGGGGTCGGAAAAAAATCGCCGCCGCCGGACACGGTTGCGCCGAGGATGACAATGCGGTCTGCGATGATGTCGCGCTCCAGATCGCCGCGGATCGCGCTCGCGGCGCTGACGGTCCGGATCGTGCGGCGCGGACCATAATAGGTGATGGGAAGGGTATAATCGGAATCGGTCGAAACGGAGATGTCGCCGAATTTGAGTTGGTTTGGCTCTATCGTCAGCGGTTTTCCCATCGCGATCGCCGCGACGCGCAGCGCGAGCGACAGCTCGATCTTGTCGTGGGTCCGAAACAGCATCGGGACAGCGTAGGGGGTCCCGCTCTCGGTGGTCGCAACATTGGCGATACCGACTTCCGCGTGCTCCGCGAACATCTGCAGCGGCAGCAGGAATCGGTCGGCCTTCGCCAGCTGGACCAGCGGTCCGTCGCTGCCGGCTGCGACCGGCTGGCTGGTTTCCGAGAAAATCGCCGCCGCCGCCAGCACCGGCGGATGCGTCGCGAACGATTTCGCCAACGCCGCGTCGCCATCCGCGGTTCCGTGATCCACCAGCAGGAGATCGACCGCGATGACCTTCGGTTTCAGCTGCGCAATCGCGTCGACGATGCTGGCGAGATCCATGCGGGCGAGCGGATACGTGCTGCCAAGCTTCACCATGCTGTCGTCGATCGCGACGATGGTCACCCTATCCGGCGGTGTCTTGACCCCACGGGCGAGCGTTCGCAAATCGGTCAAGGTGGATTCTATTCGATCCAGAGCGCGCAGATAGCCGCTGGCGTGGCCGATCCAGACGGCGGCCCCCCATGTCCCCGCCAACAGGAGTGCAACCAGCGTCTGGAGACGTCGGTTACTCATTCGCCGCTATTGTCCGAGGCGAGCCAGGAGGGCGGCGACACGGGCAGCGCCCCAGCGCTTCACCGTGAGCGTCCCCGTTGTCTCGACATCGACCCCTTCGCCAGGTCCCAATACCACCCGACGGCCGCCGGCAGGGCGGGCGACGCTGACGCGGCCGTCGACGACAAGAACGGAGGTCTTGCCCTCGGCGGCGTCCACCGCCCAACGGGTGCCGCGCACGGCGGCGATCGCTTGCGGTGTCACGACCTCGAAGCGATTGCCGCCGGGCTTCTTCGGGACCTCGACCAGCAGCGCCTTGCTGCTCAGTTCAGCGGAATCCACATGGCCATCCCGATTGCGATCCTTGAGCTCGAACTTCGCGCCGTTTTCGGCCACGATCGTGATGCCGTTGTCGCACCGCAGGGTCAGCGTTGCGCTGAAGGATGGTGCGGATGGACATCCGCTCGCCTGCGCCGCAGCGTTTTGCGGCAATAGCAACAAGCAGGCGGACGCAGTACAGGCAGCTCGGGTCAGCAATCTCATGACACCTCTCCAGCGGGGACTGCGTGCAAGAGATATGATACGCCAGCGCATTATGGGTGATTTTTCGATGCCAAGCCAATGTCGGGGCGATCGGCGTGGACCACGTGCCCTGGTCTTTCCCACCGGGTGCGGGAGCAGGCACGACCCGTCCGACACCATGGTCTCGAGATCTCGCGCTGAGGTTGGATCCCTTGTTCGACATTGCGCGGATTGCCGCCCTCGTTTCCGCGGGATCCATGATGGGGCTGATGTGAGGCAAAGTGTTGCGCCAATCGCGCACCGGTTGATTATTTTGTGATTTCCCGTGATCAGCCACGCTGTCGCAGGAATTTTGCCGCATTTCTGCCGTGTTCGGCCAGTGACTTGGCCGACATTGTTAACGCGCCTTAGATCTGCCCCGACTTAATCCGCATTTAACGAAAAATCGCCTTAATGACGCTCCGCGACTCTGCGACACGCTGCAATGCGATCCCCGTCCGTGCGGTATCGAGAGGAACAATGGAACTATCCTGGGCGCGATTGGATGACGAGTAGAGCAAAGTCAGCGGCACGGATCCGCAGGACCTCCTCCCGGAAAGCCAGTTCTCGAAATCTCTTCGGCGGCTTCGCGGTCGCCTGCCTCGTGCTGGGGTCCTCCTACGCCGTCTACAGCAACATCTTGGCCGCCAGCGTCTATCCGACCCTTGGTGAAGCCGGCTTCGACGAGCCGGTGATCAAACAACCGCATTCCGAGCCCGCGGCGAGCCGCAGCGCCGCTCAGGCGATCCGCGATGTGTTCGCGGTCCTGCCGGCGGCACCCGCACCGGTCATCAGCCAGCCCGCGACCAGGGTGGCGGCGATATCGCCCTCCATGATGTTCAGCGACAGGTTCGCAGCCTCCGCGGCGGACGGCGTGCCGTCCCGCGCGGCTGAAGCCCCACCGCCGCCAGTGGTATCGAAGCCCATTGAAACGCCGAAGCTCACGGACGCGCCGAAGCGCAAGGAGCCGGCACCCCAGCAGGTCGCGCTGAACCTGGCGCCGCCCGCGCCACGCGCGGATGAGGCGAGGCCCGCCAAGCCGGCCGCAACATCGTTCGGCGAGATGGCGCAGCGCGCCAAGGCCGCGATGATGTCGCTCACGTCCAGCGACAAGAAGAACGTGTCCGAAAAGCTCTGGGGCAAGCAGCCCGGCCTGCTGTCGTACGCCTCCGCCGACGCCAGCGTCACCGCCAGCATTGCGCAGGACCAGAATCCGGCGCAGGGCGGCGCGGCGCCCTACGATCGCTCGACGGCGGTCTATGATATTTCGGCCAAGATGGTCTACCTGCCCGATGGCACCACCCTGGAGGCGCATTCGGGGCTTGGCGAGAAGCTCGACGATCCCAATTCCGCCCGGGTGCGGATGCTCGGCGTGACGCCGCCGCACATCTACGAACTGAAGCCGCGCGAGGCGCTGTTCCACGGCGTGCCGGCGCTGCGTCTGACGCCGGTCGGCGGCGAAGACGCGATCTACGGCCGCACCGGCCTGCTCGCGCATACCTACATGCTCGGGCCCAATGGCGATTCCAACGGCTGCGTCTCGTTCAAGGACTATTACGCCTTCCTCGACGCCTACAAGAACAAGGGCATCAAGAAGCTCGCGGTGGTCACCAGGGTCGAGTGACGGGGACGGTGCCTCCCGGTCGCACGCTGCAGCTCTTCCGACGGGCTCCAAGAGCCTGGTGGGAGGCCAGGGGCCATGGGTCCCTGGCAGGCTCCGTCAAACGGACAAGGTTTCTGTTCCGGTACCATCCGACGGGTTCTCATTCGTCAACCAGCCCGCCTGGCGCACCACGGCGACGGCCGACCGCGCGACGGGGGCCGTGATCCCGTTGACGAGTTTCAATCGCAGATTGCGGCCCTCGGTGACGGCGCCGACAACCGCCTTCCTCGCGACCCACCACGAACGATGCACCTGCAGGCCGTCAGCGTTCCCGAGAGCCGTCATCGCCTGATTGAGCGTGGCCAGCACCAATCGCGAGCTGTCTGCGGTATGGACGCGTACGTAATGATCTTCCATCTGCAGGCACAGCACCGCGAAGGGTGGCGCACCGAGCAGGCCGAAAGCAGTTGGCGGTGCTTCGCCGGCTTCCCTTGCCTGTTGCCGTTTGTGCAACCGTGCCTGATGCAAAAGAGTGAAGCCCAGCACGACGGGCAAGGCGGTGATCAATCCCTGCAGATACCAGTCGAGCGGTCGCAGGCTTTTCAAGAAAGGCCATATCGATACGCCGATCGACGCGACCCAGATCTGGAACGGTGCGTTCAGGATGACGACACCGAGGACGATCGCCGCCCACATCATCGCCTGCCTCAGCCGGAGCCGCAGCACCACGCGGATCAGTGAGCCATAGAGCAGGACTCCCGGCCAGAAGCAGGCAAGCTGAAATGCCACGCGCTGCCACGCCGGTCCGTTCAAATAGCTTCCGAATGGTCCGATCAGGCCGAGGAAGATGGCGCAGGCTGTCGCGATCGCCAGGTCAATGGCCCAATCCCGTAGAAAATCACCCCGCCGCGCTTCGCTCATCATGTGCTCATCGCGGCGGTTCGCCCACCGGCGAACCCGTTCGCCCGTTGGCGAACAACTGCTGGCGCGGGCCGCCGCCGTCTGCAGGATCCTCGGGCCATTCCAACCCGCCAGAGGTTCCATGCGCAACATCATTGCACAGGTTTTCGCCGCATTCATCGCCGCCGCCGCCGCCAGCCACGCTCACGCAGCGGTCGGTTTCCAGCATTTCAGCATCAACGATCCGCAGGGGCCGCCGCTCGAGGTCGGCGTTTGGTATCCCACCGACGCCGCGCCGAAGCTGGAGGCGATTGAGGCTGATCAACAGATGGTCGCCCGCGATGCGGTGGTCGAGGGCGCCCGTCTGCCGCTGGTGGTCATATCTCACGGTCACGGAGGCTCCTATGCCGGGCATCTCGACACCGCTACGGCCTTGGCCAATGCTGGTTTCATCGTCGCCGCACTCTCGCATAATGGCGACAGCTGGCGCGACCCCAGCAATCCCACCGCGATCTGGGAACGGCCACGTCAGTTGAAGCTGCTGACCGACTACATGCTGGGCGCGTGGCGCGACCACGGGCGCATCGATGCGACCCGCGTCGGCGCCTTCGGCTTCTCGGCCGGCGGCATGACGGTGCTGACGGAGGCCGGCGGCGACCCGGACCTCCAGACCTTCGCGGATCACTGCAAGGCGCATCCCGCTTTCGAGGATTGCCAGATCGTGAAGCAGCACCCGTTGTCGCTGGATACCGATGTCGTCTGGACCCACGATTCGCGTATCAAGGCGGTGGTCTCCGCCGCGCCCGCCGTCGGTTTTGCCTTCGGCAGCAAGGGCCTGGCCGCCGTCCGTCAGCCGGTACAGCTCTGGCGGGCCGAAGATGACCAGGTCCTGCCTCACCCCTATTATGCGGAAGCCGTCCGGTCCGCTCTGCCGATGCCGCCCGAGACCCACGTCGTGGCCAACGCCGGGCACTACGACTTCTTGAAGCCGTGCTCAGCGGAGCTGGCAACGCGCGTGCCGGCGATCTGCACCAGCAAGCCGGGTTTCAACCGCGCTGCGTTTCATGAGCGCTTCGATCGCGACATCGTCGCCTTCTTCAAGCGGACGCTGGGGTAGCAGTTCAGCTTCGGTCGGCACCGTCAGCCGTATTGGGAAATCGCCGACGCCGACGAGGTGATCAAATAGCGATTTGGTTTTGTGGCCGCTCGGTTCATGCTCGGCCCAGCGGCGAGCCCAATGGCTGCGTCTCGTCCAAGGATTATTGCGTGTTCCTCGACGCCTTACCACAACAAGGGCATCAGTGCGCCAACGGTCATGCGCCTGATGATTGACACCGACCTTTTGGCGCGCCATTTTAGGCCCCGGTAGATACGACCTGCCGCTTGCAGCCCTTCGGGCATGGTGAACGTATCGCAGCCTTTCATGGCCTTTGCACCCGAACGACGGGTCAGCAACGCAAGCCCTGACGCCCCGATTTCGTTCGAGCTAAGGATGCAGGACATGCGCGACTTCCGCGATGCCAAAGCCATGGCGCGCACATTGCGTGCCGCACTTGCCGCCAAGGGTTTCAGGATCACCACAAGCCATAGTCTCGAACTCATCGCCGAGGCATTCGGCGTTGCCGATTGGAACACGCTTGCCGCAGCGATCGGTCAGGAACCGCGCGCCCAGCAGGACAAAGGCTCTCGTCGTCCGGAGCCGATGGCCGCGGGGTGGACGTCATCGCCTTTGTTTTCTGCCGCGCTCGACCTGACGCTTCACCGAGCGCTGGCTTGCGCCAATCAACGACACCATGAGTACGCGACCCTCGAGCATCTTCTGCTCGCCCTGATGGATGACGGAGACGCCCTGGCGGTGATGAAGGCCTGCAATGTCGGACTTGCCGCGTTGAAGGAGGAAATTGTCAGCCATATCGACCGCGAGCTGAAAGCATTGGTGATCGATGGCCGTCGGGAAGCCAGGCCGACCCCTGGCTTTCAACGGGTGGTGCAGCGCGCAGTCCTTCGTGCGGAGAACCTGGGTCGGGATGCGACCGGCGCGGACATCCTCGTGGGCATCTTCGACGAGACGGAAAGCCACGCTGCGTGGTTCCTCGGCAATCAGGACATGACCCAAGACGACGCGGCAAACTCCATACTGCACGCGATCGTCAGAGCAGGTAAAGACCCCCGGTCCGGCCCACATTCGTCGTAGCGCGTTCCACGGCTGACAAAATGCCAGCCAGTGGCTTTGATGGCTCATCGTGCCAGGATTCCGGGCTCTGGGCACCAGGCGTAACGGCCTGGGCGCACCGGGGATTCCTACAGCTGGTGTGAACCGACCGGACCATGAGCCTGCCGGTGACGTGTCGTCTCTTGATCCGAAACCGTCATGACCATGCAACGAATTGCAATCAGCCAACTTGATTAGGGTCGGACGTCGCGAATTGGAGGAATGTCATGTCCAGGCTCACAATTTTCGCAGCGCTTGTGAACGTTGCGATGGCGCTCGGCGTACCTGCTGGCGCTGCCCCGCTGACTTCCTTATCCGCAGCCGCCAAGCCGATGGCGCAGGAGAGTGACCTTGTCCAAGTACGACACCGCGGCTGGCGTGGTGGACGGAGTTCCTATAGCTGCCATCCCTACTGTGGTTGGGGCGGCTAGGACGTGAGGGTCGTCCGTTGGCACGTCGCGAAATTTGCCGCAACGAAAAATGAATCAAGATCACCCTGGTCCTCGCTTTCGGAAGTTCGTCGGACAGCAGCGCGCGCGATTTGACGAACTTCGGATTGCAAGAGGCACTACCCCTTCATCGCCTTCCACACCTGCAGTTCGGTGTCGATCGCCGCCTTGACCTGCGGCCGTGCCTGCATGCGCGCGAGATAGTCGACGAGCGACGGCCACTGCACGACATCGACGCCGGCGCGGCCGAGCAGCAACAGCGCCCAGGTGAGATGTGCGTCGGCGACCGTGAAGCGCTGGCCGACGAGAAACTCGCTGTCAGCGAGATGGTCGGCTGCGATCGCAATGGTGCCGCCGATGCGTTCGCGCGCGCACGCAATGGCCGCGTCGTCCTTGTACCAGAAGGTCGGAAACAGGAACGCCTTGTGGATCTCGGTGCCGACGAACGACAGCCATTCCTGCAGACGGTAGCGATCGGGGTGGCCGGCCGGCGGCGCCAGCTCCCGCTCCGGCCTGAGATCGGCGATGTATTGCAGGACCGCCGCGGTCTCGGTGAGCCGCTCGCCATTGTCGAGAACCAGCACCGGCACCGCGCCCTTCGACGAGACGCCGCGGAAATCGCCGTCATCCTCGATGACCTTCTTGGTCCGCAGATGCACTGGATGGTAGCGCGCCTCGATGCCGGCCTCCATCAGCGCAATGCGGCTGGCGAGCGAGCAGGCCATCGGCGAGAAATAGAGCTGCAGCATGGTTGTCTCCGTGTGTCTCAGACCAGCGCCGCGTCGTCGCGCGCGATGAGCGCGAAGCGGTCGGATAATTCGGCCAGCGCGACGTCATGGACCATCGCAGCCGGGATGATTCCGCCGCGTCCATCCGGAAGATCGCGCGTCGCGCAGGCTGCGGCGTCGATGGTGGTGCGAAAGCCGAGGTCGAGCGCGGCGCGCGCCGTCGAGCTGACGCACATATGGGTCATGAGACCTGCCAGCACGACGTTCTTGTGTCCGGCCGTATCGAGACGGGCCTTGAGATCAGTGCCGGCGAAAGCGTTGGGCAATTCCTTCTCGATCACGGGCTCGTCCCGGAGCGGCGCAAGCCCGGGCACGATGTCACCCCGCGGGGCGCCGCGATCGAACAGGCCGCCCGGCCGCCCTCGATGGGCGACATGAAGGATCTTCGCGCCGGCATTGCGTGCGCGGGCCAGCAGGCTGGCGGCATTTGCGATCGCGGCATCGGCGCCGGGCAGCGCAAGGGGACCGGTCAGATATTCGTTCTGCAGGTCGATCAGGACGAGGCTGGCTGCGCCGAGCTTCGGGAAGCTGAGATCGGCGCCGGCGAGTTGGAGCAGGGTAGGCGTGACAATGGTGGTCATGGCTGCGGCGAACGGCTCCCTGGGGTTTTGGTCCAAGCGAACCTAGTGCAGCGCGAGCCTGCTCTGGTGCAGGAATACTGCAGCCACCGGCTGCGATTTTGCAGGCGACGCGATCTCGTGATAGGGCTGGACCCATGAACTGGGACGATTTCCGCATCGTCGCCGCGGTCAGGGATGCCGGCACCTATGCCGGCGCCGGGGCGTGGCTGCGTATCAACGAGACCACGGTGGGCCGGCGTCTGGCGCGCATCGAGCGCACGCTCGGCATCCGCCTGTTCGAGGCGGTCGACGGCGCGCGCAAGCCGACGCGGCAATGCGAAATCGTGCTCGGACATGTCCAGGCGATGGCCGGCCACGTCGCCGAGATCGGCAAGGTCGGCGAGGGGTTGCCGGGACTGACCGGGCATTTCCGCATTGCTTCCACCAACACGGTGGCGGAGGAATTGCTGTCACCGCGCGCCGCCGCGTTCCTGCTGCAGAATCCGGGTCTTGCCCTGCAATTGCTGACCTCCAGCGCCAACGTCAAGTTCTCGCGCTGGGAGGCGGATTTCGCCATCCGCCTGCGCAAGCCGGACAAGGGCGACTTCACGATTTCGAAACTGGCCGAGGTGCGGCTGTATTTCATCGAGCCTGCCGCCTCACCCGAATCCGAACCAGTCGTCTGCGGCTATCCGGACGATCTCGGCGCAATTCCCGAAACGCAGTACCTGACGGCGAGGGGACTGCAGCAGCGCGCGCGCTGCATCACCGACAATATCCGCGTCGCCAAGCGGCTGATCCAGTCCTGCCATGCGGTTGGCGTTCTGCCGGAATATTCCTGCGGCGAGTTGCTCGCGGACCGGCGCCTGCGCGCGACGCTGCTGCCGCGCCGGCGCGACGCCTGGCTGCTGGTGCAGAATCATCTGAAGCGCGATCCGGCGGCGCGCGCGGTGATCGATTGGGTGCGGGATTGCTTCCAGGATTTCGCCAAGGCGCCTTGAGGACGATGTTGCGTCGGCGCGAACGTAGCCGGAACCGGACCGACTTGACGACGTTACCATCGCCACATAATTGTGTGATGGCTCGGTCGGTGTTTTTCATTCTCATCAGTTCGATGCCCGCCATTATAGAGGACGTGATGAGATACTGCGCCAGCCGATTGTATTCGCTCATGCCGGATCCGTTGGCTCTGCGTCGCGTGCTCGCTGTTCTCTGTGCGACGGCGTTCCTGGTGGTTGGTTTCGCTCACAGTCTCCACCATTTCGGCAGCTCGGTCCTGACCGCGACCTCGCAATCCCTGGCGGAACCAGCGGCGGGCGGGCTCGATTCGCCGAACGCTTCTGATGACAACTACCATTGCCACGGCTGCACCATGCTCGCGACGCTGGGCGACGAGTCGGCGATAGCAACACGCGTCGCGGCCGAGGTCCCGCTGTTCCGATTGGACTCCGGTCCAGCCCACCGCGCGGTCGTCGAGCCTCCTCCTCCCAAATCCGCGATCTGAGGTTTTCTGCAACGGACGCCGGACGCTTGCGTTCGGCGCGCCTGGGTCGTGCGCATGCCTTCTCAAGGCGCAACTGCGCACGCGATCGGCGCTCACGTTGCCGACGAACTGAACTTACCCATCGGAACAACCTTCTTCGGCGAGCCTGGTCAGGCCGTCTTCCGAAGCATCAGGATATGGAGACTCACATGTTACACGTATTAGGCAAACGCTTGGTGGTCGTGACCGCCGCTCTTGCGCTGGGCATTGGCATCGTTGGTGCCGCAGCTGCGCCGGCCGAGACTATCGGCGGCAAGCGACACCATCGGACACATGACCGCCCGTCAGGGCGGGTGCAACGAGAGCCCGCGGGTGCCCAACCGCCCGCTGTGGGGCAGCTGAACGCCGCAAATCACGACGCCGCCGCCGGGCCGGGCGGCCTCCCGCATCGCCGCAACTGGGGCGCGTGCGGGGTAGGCCATTGGGGGACTGGCTGCGCGCGCTAACGCTTCGCGAAGCGCGGCCCCGGTCAGCCACAATTGACCGGGGCCGCATCGGACGCATCAGGTCGATGGCTCGCAGATCATTGCCACAAAACCCACGGATCAGCTGATTGACCTCGCCGCGTGAAACGGCAACTTCATGCGATCTGGCGAACGCGCGTCAGCGAATCCCGATCACATTCCGGACGGCATCTGGAAAAAAATATCGAAGACACCCCTTGCAACCTCGATGCGTTTGCTTTATCAGCGCGCTCCTTCGCTAGGCCTTGGGTTCGGGCTGTTGTCCCGACTGGCGCGTGCCGGTGTCCGGTGTCGTGTTCCGCCGAATGAAGATCGCAGTTGCAGGTGTCCGTCTTTTGCCGGCCCTGCTGCACAAGGATAGCTCAGTTGGTTAGAGCAGATGACTACCAATCATCGGGTCGCGGGTTCAAATCCCGCTCCAGCGCTCCGTGTTAGCTTGAAACGCTAACTTTCCTCTGAAGGGGACCGGACGCGCGCTTCAGTCGCGGTCCGGCCATTTTGCCGCAAGGCTTTCTGTCCGAACCAAAGACACTGTGAGACCGGCTTTGCGCCGCGGTGGATACCGCTCGCGCCGATGCCGGGAGGCACGTCGTGATCGCTCGACACGCGTCGAGCGATCACGTGCGTGCGCCCGTCATCGTGCGAGCTCAAGCCCCGGCCCGTCGTGCTCGGCAGGAAGCGCCGTTCGCGTCCTCGATATCCTTCTCGAACGAAACCCGCGTTGCGGCCCAATGGCCGCAAACGCCAACGAAGGTGAGTATCATGACCCGGCATTTCCTGTCGGCGCTGGTGACGGTGAAGGATGGTGAGCGCGCGTTGCTGACGCGCAACGGCAGGCTGGAGCGTGTGCTCGAAGCCGGACGTCACCGGCTGTTCGATCCGCGCAACGAATTGACGGCCGAGGTGTTCAACGTGGTCAAGACCGAGATCGCGGCCGAGCGCTACGTGGTCATCAAGGCCGCACGGCCCGATCTCGCCGCCGAGCTGTTCGAGGCGGTGGAGACCAAGGCGAACGAGATCGCCATCGTCAGCCTCGACGGCCGTCCGGCGCACTTGCTGGCGCCGTGGCAGACGCGGGCGTTCTGGAAGGTCGCGACCTCTGTCGATGTCGAGCGCATCGACGTGGCCGATGAGCCGCGCATCAGCGCGCGCCACCTCGCGATGATCGAGCGTAACCGCCCGACCATCGTGACCGAGGCGGTGGTCGAGAACCACGAGGCGGGCCTGCTGTTCGTCGAGGGGCGGCTGATCGAGCGGCTCGCGCCGGGCCGGCACGCCTTCTGGGTGGTCGGCCGCAAGATCGAGGTCAAGCGCCTCGATCTGCGCCCTTCGGCGGTGGAGATCACCGCGCAGGAGATGCTGACGAAGGATCGCATCGCGCTGCGGGTGACCCTGACTGCGTTCCGCCGGATCGTCGACCCGGAGCGCGTGGTCGCGACCGTGCCCGACGTGGATGCGTGGCTGTACCGGCTGGTGCAGTTCGCGATCCGCGAGGCGGTGGCCGGCCGCACGCTCGACGAGGTGCTGTCGGCGAAGGCGGTGCTCGATGCGGAGCTGCGCACTTACGTTCGCGAGCGTGTCGCGGACAGCGGTGTCGAGGTGACGGAGCTCGGCGTCAAGGACGTGATCCTGCCCGGCGAGATCCGCGAACTCGTCAACAAGGTGGTGGAGGCAGAAAGGGTGGCGAAGGCCAACCTGATCCGCCGCCAGGAGGAGACCGCGGCGACGCGTTCGCTCCTGAACACCGCCAGGCTGATGGAGGACAACCCGCTGCTGCTGCGGCTCAAGGAGCTGGAGTCGCTGGAGCGGCTGGTGGAGAAGGTCGGCCGCATCGACCTGCACGCCGGCGACGGGCAGGGCCTCGATGCGCTGCTGACCAGGCTGGTCCGCTTCCGGCCGGCGGAAACCGCATGACGAGAGGGGTCGCCCACGGGCGACCCCTCCCTGATTTGCTCGATCGCTGCAAGCCACGCCGCCAACCGAATGGAACTATGGGAGCCCCAGATGATCGACGGCAACACCCTGATCGCCTGGGGCTTCAAGCCCGGTCGCTGGTTCAAGGACGCGCTGGATACGGCCAACGCCATGAAGACCAACGGCGCGGACGACAATGCGATCTTCATTGCGTTGCAGACTCTGCAGCCGATCGAGACGATGATGCGCACCAACGGCATCCCGTTCGCGATGATGATCGATGCGGTGAACGACCTGGAGCGCGCCAACGTCGCGGCGGTGACAACGCATATGGATGCCTTGATGCGGGTGCCGACCATTGTGGCCGGCGCCGTGATGCCGGATGCCTGCCCCTCCGGCAGCCAGGAGGGTACCATTCCGGTTGGTGGCGTGGTCGCCTGCGAAGACGCGATCCATCCTGGCTTTCATTCGTCGGACATCTGCTGCTCGGTCGCGATCACGGTCTTCACTCGCAAGGATGATCCGAAGCGCATTCTCGATGCCGTTCACGCCGCCACGCATTTCGGGCCGGGCGGTCGCGACAGGATCCACATGCCGCCGGCGGAGGTGATGGCAAGGTTCGACGGCAATGCATTCCTCAAGGGGCTCGAGAAGTTCGCCATCGGCCATTACGCCACGCAAGGCGACGGCAACCACTTCGCCTATGTCGGCCATCTCAAGTCGACTGGTCACATGGCCCTGGTGACGCATCACGGCTCGCGTGGTCTCGGCGCGCAGGTCTACAAGCGCGGAATGGCGGTCGCCAGGAAGCACGCCGCGATCCATGCGCCGAAGGTTCCGGATCACAACGCCTGGATCAAGGCCTCGAGCGATGACGGTCGGGCCTATTGGGAGGCGCTGCAGGTGGTTCGGCTCTGGACCAAGGCCAACCACATGGCGATCCATGATCTCACCGCCGGCAGGATCGGCAACGCCATCGCCGATCGCTTCTGGAACGAGCACAACTTCGTCTTCCGGAAATCGGATGGCCTGTTCTACCACGGCAAGGGCGCGACCCCGAACTGGCCCGGCTTTTCGGAGGACGACGATGGGCGCACCATCGTCCCGCTCAACATGGCCGAGCCCGTGCTGATCCTGAAGCACAGGGATAACAAGGACGCGCTGGCGTTCGCCCCGCACGGCGCCGGTCGCAACATGGGTCGCAAGGCGTTCCTGCGCGAGAACCGGCCGGAATTGCCTGCAGGCATCGATGCGCGCTTTTACTGCGGCAAGCCAGACCTGTCGGAATTGCCGCAGGCCTACAAGAACGCGGCAGCGGTGCGATCGCAGATCGAAAAGTACGGCCTTGGCGAAGTCATCGACGAAGTGATCCCATATGGCTCTATCATGGCCGGTGATTGGGAAGGCGACGCGCCATGGCGGAAGCGAAAATGAATGGCGCAGCGAAGAGTATTGCCGTGCTCTCACCCGTGGGCGCGGACAGGACGCCATGGAGGGACAGCAAGGTCGAGTTGCACTTGCGGTGATGTTGATGGCAAATCGAACTGAACATCAAGCAAGTGCTCATCACTGCGGGACACCAGCAGCCAGGTGCCCGCGGCCACACATGCAATGCCGGCAGCACGCGCGATCCATCGTCCGGCCGGCGTCAGTTTCTCCAAAAGGACAAGCAGGGACAGAAGCGCAATCCAAAGCACGTTCATCACTCCGCCTACGAACAAGAGTGCCATCAAAACCCAGCAGCAGCCGACGCAATAGGCTCCGTGCCGAAGCCCCAGCAGCAGGCAGCCTCGCGCGTGGTCGCGAAAGCCGCCGTGGCGCATCAGGAACAGAAACGGCGACTGGCATTGGGCGAGACAGACGTCCTTGAGCGGGGTCCATTGATAGACTCCCGCTGTGATCAGCACGATTGCGCCGAGCAGGCTGCTGTCGATCGCCATCCGTGAATCCAATAGCGCCGCCCGCTCGATCATCCATTGGAGACAGGTTGCTGCCAGGGAAAAGCCGCTCCAGGCGAGGAGATAACCGGCCGCGAACCAGCCGGTCGCAGCGAACGGCTTGCCCTGCGCTTTCCCGCGTCGACCCACGCCGGCGTACATGAGGATCATGGGCGCCGCCGAAGGTGCCATCATGCCGACCATCATCACTGCCCACATCAGGAACACATACGCGAACTCGATCGCTCGCCATGGCTCGCTGGCGGGCAACATGATTCCGATCCCGGCCGGGATCATGCGGAACCCGGTCATGTCCATGCCGCCCATGTCCATGTCGTTGGCGAGCCAGAGCACATAGCCCCATGCCAGCGCGACAATAATCCCGATCGCGCCGCCGACGATCCAGCGATCGCGCCGCAGCACGGTTTCCAGGGCGCTGCCGGTCATTTGCGATTGACGATGCCGGCCTTGTCGCAGGGCCGTCTCAGGAGCTGCATCACGCCTGGTTCGACCAGCTGATCGGCGCATAGAGGCCGTTCTTGCCGGAATTGTCCCAGCGCATGCCGTGATCGCTGAACGTGTTGCCGGCGGCGCCGACGGCCATCACCATCGCGTCGGGGGCAACCGGATGGCCGATGTTCGCCCAGATTTCCCCGCTCGGATGCATGGTCGGCAACGGATCGACCGACATGTGCAGAATGCCGGGGATTTCCGCGGAGCGCGTCTTGCCGTCGATCCGGAATGCAATCGGAACCTTGCTCACGCCGAGGTTCTTGCTGATCAGCGGTGTGAACGCGGCCATCGGACCACCGGCGGCGCCGCTGAAGATCGCGGCCACCGCTTCGGTCTGCTCATCGTCGGCGCGCTGATCGACGTAGGTGGCCGCCGACCAATCTCCGTCTGCCATCACCCCAGGCGCATGCAGGATGACAAGAACATTGAGTCCGTCGAGCACGATGTCGCCATAGCGGCCAGTTTCGATGTGGAAGACCAGCGGCACGTTGCAAAAGCCCTCGGTCGGGCGCGCGGTCAACGGGGCGGCCGCCGACACGAGGCACGGACACACGATGCTGCAACTGCAATTCTCGAAATAGTCACCGGAAAGGTGCCACGCGACCTGGTCCGCCATCGCTCTCTCCCGCCTGGATTGCTTTCGAGTGAGCTACACGTTCTGGGAAAGCTACGCTGGGCGGGGACGAACCGCAAGCCGATTTCACTGTGGGGATCCTTTGGACCCGCTCCGACACATGCCGCAGCGGCCGCGTGGCGCTCAAGCTTCGACGCCGCTATTTACAATCCGAGAAATTGATGTATGCCCACGCCCACACTTCTGCGGACTTTCCGCTCGTGAGAGACTGATGCGACATCCCTATGCCAGCCCGACGCTGCAAGCAGTCCTGCCGGCCCTCCGGCAAGGCGGCACATATGCGTGCGCGCCGAATGTGGTGTCGATGAATATCGCGGCCGAAGGATCCAGTCCGGCAGCGTAATACGGCAGTGGGTTTTCCCTCTGCCCTGGGCAGAGAGAAAATCCGCAGATTGTGCTTTCAGGCCAAATTGCGTCTCCTTAAAATTCTCCCTGCCAGAGCGAAACCGGCTTTCTCGACACCTCGAGGAGGCCGTTGTCTGGAGCAGCCCATGGTGGGCCTCCAGGTCGAAGCGACTGAAGCAAGAGGAGGATCAGATGCGATCCGATCCCGACAAGGAGCGCGCGCGGGCTTTGGCTGTTGAAGCCGGGCTCGATCCCGATGCGAAAATCGATCGGCCCGGGCAGCGCCCGATGCCGCTGTGGTGCACGTTCCGCGATGCGGCGCGAAAGGAGCGGCTTGCGCGCGACGCGGAGAGCGTCGCAGGCGATATCGCGATGCGGCCGCAGGCGCCGCAATACCAGAACAGCCCGCTGAAGGTGTTCGGCCGTCACGATGACGCGACGATTGCGCAGATGAAGAACTGCATGGCGGTCGGCAACGCGGTGGCCGGCGTGATCTGTGCCGACGGCCATCTCGGCTATGCGCAGCCGGTCGGCGGCGTGATCGCCTATGAGAAGCAGATCAGCATCTCCGGCGTCGGCTTCGATATCGGCTGCGGCAACATGGCGGCGCGCCTGGACACGCGGTTCGACGCGATCGAAGGACGGATCGGCACGATCATCCGCGACGTGTTCAAGGTGATCTCGTTCGGGATCGGGCGCGTCAACGACGAGCGCGTCGAGCATGAGCTGTTCGACGACGGCGACGCCTGGCGCGAATCCGACATGGCGGCGTACCGGCAGAAGGCGGTCAACCAGCTCGGCACCGTCGGCTCCGGCAACCACTATGTCGACCTGATGCGTGACGAGAGCGGTTTCGTCTGGATCGGCGTTCACTTCGGCAGCCGGGGTCTCGGACACACCAGTGCCACGCGCTACCTCAAGGCCGCCGGCGGCAAGGACGGGATGAACGTTCCGCCCGCCGTGATCGACGAGGACAGCGAGATCGGGCGGCGCTACATCGCGGCGATGCAGCTGGCCGGGCGTTATGCCTATGCCGGGCGGGAGTGGGTGATCGAGCGGGTGCGCAAGATCATCGGCGGCACCGTGACCGACAGGGTGCATAACCATCACAACTACGCCTGGCGTGAAAACCACGGCGGCAGGGATCTGTGGGTGGTGCGCAAGGGCGCGACGCCGGCCTTCCCCGGCCAGCGCGGTTTCGTCGGCGGCTCGATGGGCGACGACGCCGTGATTGTGGAGGGGGTGGAGTCGGAGGAGGCGAAGGCCTCGCTCTATTCGACCATCCACGGCGCGGGGCGGCTGTTCGGGCGCAGGGAAGCCAAGCGCAGGTTCACCCGCGCCGAGATGGACACCTGGCTGCAGTCGCGCGGCGTCACCCTGATCGGCGCCGACCTCGACGAGAGCCCGATGGCCTATCGCCGCCTGCCGGAGGTTCTCGCCGAGCACGTCGGCTCGGTGAGGGTGGTCCACACCTTGCGCCCGTTCGCGGTTGCGATGGCCGGCGAGAACGAGTTCGATCCGTTCAAAGATTGATGAGTTCCATCCGGATCCACGCGCACCGGAGCGAAAGAGGGTCGCCCACGGGCGGCCCTTCAGGTTCCGAACGCGAGGGCAGCTTGCGTCTTCGGCCTCGACGACGTTATTGAGACCTTGACAACGGGATGAGCAAAACGATGTCAGAACCTGATTTTCAGCCGACCCTGATCGGCCCGACCGTGATCGTCAGGCCCATCGCTGCCGCCGACTGGACGGAACTGTTCAAGGCCGGCTCCGATCCGGAGATCTGGAAGGTGCACCCGGTGCCTGATCGCTATACCGAGCCGGAGTTCAGAAAGTTTTTCGACGGCGCGGTCAGCTCGAAGATGGGTTTTGTCTTCGTCGATCGTGCGACCGGCGCCTTGATCGGCTCCAGCCGCTATTATGGCTATGAGCCGGCGTTCAGCGAGATCGAAATCGGCTGGACCTTCCTTGTGCGGTCGCATTGGGGCGGCGCCACCAACCGCGAGGTGAAACGGCTGATGCTCGATCACGCCTTCACTTTCGTCGATACGGTGGCGTTCTGGGTCGGCGAAACCAACTGGCGCTCGCAAGCCGCGATGACCAAGATCGGCGGCGTCAAGCGCGCCGGGGTGTTTACTCGCGGGCTGACCGGCGCGGACCAGCCGTACGTCATCTTTGAAATCACCAAGGGCCGGTACCAGCAGAGCGGCCGCGCGCTGGTCGGCTGACGATGAAGGAACGCGGGCCAAGAGGTGAGAGCGCCTCAATGAAGAAGATCGTGCATACGACCAACACCAGCAACGCCTTCATTGGCGTGGCCGATGACTGTCCGGCAAGCTCAGGGCAGATTCCGCCTGAGCGATCCGGTAAGCCAACGGTCGCGACCCTGCAATACGTGATGATCAGGAACGCTCCATACAAGTACACGTCCGACGACGTCGTTTTTACGACGTCCGCGGCGGGGCGGGCCCTGGGTGTTGAAGCCAAGCCAGCCGAGCGGCAAGAGGCGCGGGACCAGTTCTTCTCCAGGGGACAGGCGTGTCTGCGCGCTTCGGCCCTGGGCAAGACCTACGGATGGGGCGTCCATTCCGATGCGCAGGGCCGCGTGGCCATCTTCGCAGTCGACAGTCTCGAATATCGCCGGTTGGCCACCGATCCCGGTCTCAAACACGTCAAGGCGATGCGCTCGAAACGTGGTTGATGGGACGGGGGGCGTTGTTACCTGGGACACCCTAAGCACACGTCGCAGCCTTGCGGTCCTGAGAGCACTTGGCCGATCATGTTTGCGGCCTGGATCAGGTCGTGAGCTTAGCAACTCAACCTATGAGACACCGATACAATGGAGTTCGAAAAGGCGGCAGCACTTGCCACAGCATGGGTGGACATTCTGTGTGAGGGACAGGCGCGCATTGTGCGCGAATTGACAATTGCGAAGCCGTACGGTTGGGTAAAGAGTTTCTCGATAACGGCACCGCGTCTTCGCAACTCGTCGGCAATGTGCCAATCATAGTGAACAGAAATACATCGGAGTTACGTGTAACGGGCACGGCAAAGCCGCTGGAGCATTATTTGGAGGAGTACGAGAAAACGCTCTCTCCCGTCTCCCTTCAGTGCGCGCCGCAACTTCCGACCTGGCAGGCAGATCGGAAGCCAAAGCCTAGTAGCGGTGGTGGCTGATGTCCACGGTGATCAGCATGACCGTTCAGCTGTGGTCCAACACCAGGCAACCAAGAATTGTGCCCGCCATTCCGGGCTCGACGCTTCGCGTCGCCCCGAAATGACGACGTGAGGCCGCGATACTCTGTCAATAACCACTTGTGAGGGCTCACCCAGAATTGAGCAGCGCGTGTGTTGGTGGCATCGTCATGCGATCTTTGCTCAGCGAGCGAACCGGCCATCGCGCCGAACCATTGGGGGTCTGGGGATGTCTGTCATGTCGTCGGATGCGGAGGCGTCACAAGCCTCGCCATTGATCTCGGTCTGGTTGAGACCTCGCCAGACCATCGAGCGCATCGTCGCCGAACGGCCGCGCCATCTGGTTGTGCTCCTGGCGGCCCTCGGCGGCGCGGCCGGCGTCGCCACGGGCCTGGTCAATCTGGATATCGGAAGCGACCTCTTGGGCTGGCGGGCCTTGCTTGCCTGCATCTTCGGCGGCGCCCTTCTCGGCGTTCTCAATCTCTATGTCTTCGCACTCGTCGCGGGCTGGGTCGGACGGATGATCGGCGGCCGGGCTTCAACGGCGGCAGTGCGTGCCGCGCTTGCCTGGAGCCAGCTGCCGGTCGTGCTCGGATTAGTCATCGTGCTGGCGGTTCTTGGCGGAGTGCACGTTTTCGCAGATGGCGGAATCCAGGCCAAGTCGGCATTGACGGCAATGCTTCCTCTCGTTCAGGGCATTGTCAGCCTGTGGACACTCGTCGTTGCCTTGCTGATGCTGGCGCGTGTCGAGGGATTTGGCTTTGGTCGGGCTTTGGTGGCCTACTTGATCGGGTCATTGATGGCTCCCGCTCTGCTGGCACTCGGCGTCAGGACGTTCCTGTACCAGCCGTTCAGCATCCCGTCCGCGTCGAGTGAGCCGACCGTGCTCCCCGGCGACTATGTCTTCGCGACGAAGTATGCCTATGGTTTCAGCCACTATTCGCTGCCTTTGTCGCCGCCGCTGTTTTCGGGACGTATCTTTGGTGCTGAACCGGAGCGCGGCGATGTCGTCGTATTCCGGTTGCCAAAAGATGACACGACCGATTACGTCAAGCGCTTGGTGGGGTTGCCCGGCGACCGCATCCAGATGAAAGACGGACAGCTCTATATCAACGGCAGCGTGGTGAAGCGCGAGCGGGTTGCCGATTTCGTTGGCGTCGATTCATGCGGCGCCGGAATCGGTCCCGTCAAGCGCTGGCGCGAGACGCTGCCGAATGGCGTTAGCTATGAGACGCTGGACTGCGTCGACTACGGATTTTACGACAACACCAATGTCTACACGGTGCCAGGCGGTCATTTCTTCATGCTCGGCGACAATCGCGACAATTCGACCGACAGCCGCGTGCTGTCGGCCATCGGCTACATCCCGTTTGATCATCTGATCGGCCGGGTCGGGATGATCTTCTTCTCCCGTTCGGACGGAGGGGGCGACCTCGCCGCCTCCATTCGCTACGAGCGGATTGGCAAGATGGTGCGGTAGGGCGTGGGCGCTCCGCCGAGCCGTTGGGCCTCGAGAATGACGATCAACAAGGCGGAACTAGATCCCACAGCAATTCCACGCAATTGTTGCCGCCGGATGGGCACTGCTTTCAAGGGATCATCGCAGCCGTATCCGCGGAGCAGGCTTGCGTCGCGGGCGATCCAGGGGCTTCTCGGCGGACCTCCCCGCCTCGGGGTGGGTGATGGAAACGGTATGATGTCCGTCTCCAAGGGGGGTAGCTCTCATCCTCTGCATCTCCAGGTGCTTGTCGGGAACGCCAAGGTCGTTTTCGGCCCTCGTCTCTGTCTCCCCGACATTTGCGTAGTCGGGATGGGCATGGACGGCTTCCGCCAGGCGGAGAATGTCCTTGGGATCAATGACGGCGCCGAATCCGCGCGGCTTGTGAAGTTCGTATCGCAGCACAACTTCCTTGCACATCCAGACCAGGCGTCCCAGCGGGCTACCCACACCTGCGGGCAGGACCGCTGGCACAAGTGGGCTGGGATTCAAGATGACGGAATAGGTCAGCTGCGTGAGATAACCCGCCACCTCGTCATGCAATCGCAGGACCTTCAGTTTGTTGATATCGACAATGGCATGTGTGCATTCATGCAGGAGCTGGGCGCGGTCCGTGAAGTCGAGCGGCGGGTCCCCGCGCTGCGTGATGAGTTCATTGTCGTGGCCACTGTAGAACGCCAGTGCTTCGTTGCCGGATGTCACCTTGATGTCGCCCGCGTAGATGCAGTCGGCGACGTTGCGAAATTCTCCGGCGTTGACCTTGATCAGGCCGACAGAGAAATTGATCTTGCCGAGCGCCGGATCGTTCAGGGCCTTGATGACGTCGGATTGGGTGATGGGCATGCGAAGCGCTCCGTGGCACGGTTGCCATCTCGACCAGAGACATATTGGTCGTTTTTCGTCCGGGTGACGTTCAAGTCGAAAGAAACGATACGAGCAGGGCGGTCTCGCGCTACGGCGGCCAATGACTATTTTGAGCGGTAGTCGTGGTTGAACTCCACGCCATCGCAAATTATGCTCGTCATTCCGGGGCGACGCGAAGCGTCGAGCTATGATGTGCAATCGCACATCAGGCAATCCATAACCGCATCTGCCTGCGATGGCCTTCTACGTCTATCTTCTCGCGAGCAAGAAACATGGCACGCTCTATCTCGGGGTGACCAACGATCTGGTGCGCCGCGTTTATGAGCATCGCACCAAAGCCGTGGCGGGCTTCACCAAGCGTTATGACGTCGACAAGCTTGTCTGGTTTGAAATCTACGACGACGTGACCTCGGCCATCACACGCGAGAAAGAACTCAAGAAATGGCGGCGTGACTGGAAGATCCGTTTGATCGAAGAAGAAAACCCAGGTTGGGTCGATCTCTATCCGGGTATTTCAAACTAACGTTTGTGGTTATGGATTCCGGGCCCGCGCCAAAAGAGGCGCGTCCCGGAATGACGAGCAGAGAGAGCTCCAGGCTTTGTCGATCAATGATTCGCATCAATGCGAGGCATGGCGTAGGCACGCCTTCCCTCCTGTCGTCATTCCGGGGCGATGCGCAGCATCGAGCCCGGAATCCATAACCACGTCTCTCTCCGCTGACCCTCAACAGCCCAACAGTTGTGGTTATGGATTCCGGGCCCGCACCTCTGATCTGCAATTGCCGACCGAATGCGCGTCCCGGAATGACGAAGAGTTCTAGCCCGGGCAAGCACCCACCTGAACACCCCACAAACAAAAACCCCGGCATCGCTGCCGGGGTTTTGTAGTCTTGTCGCTTCGCCAGAGGCGAGGTGGCTGGATCAGAAGTCCATGCCGCCCATGCCGCCGCCGGGGGGCATGCCGCCACCGCCGCCGCCGGAGTTCTTCTTCGGCAGTTCGGCGACCATGGCTTCGGTGGTGATCAGCAGCGCGGCCACGGAGGCTGCGTTCTGGATCGCCGCGCGAACCACCTTGGTCGGGTCGATGATGCCCTTGGACACCAAGTTGCCGTACTCGCCGGTCTGGGAGTCGAAGCCGTAGGCATACTGATCCTTTTCGAGGATCTTGCCGACGATCACCGAGCCGTCTTCACCGGCGTTGATGGCGATCTGGCGCGCCGGCCAGGACAGCGCCTTGCGCACGATCTCGACGCCGGTCTTCTGGTCATCGTTCTTGGTGCGGATGCCCTTGAGCTGCTCGGAAGCACGGAGCAGGGCGACGCCGCCGCCCGGGACGATGCCTTCCTCGACCGCGGCGCGGGTCGCATGCATCGCGTCATCAACGCGATCCTTGCGCTCCTTGACCTCGACTTCGGTCGCGCCACCGACGCGGATCACCGCGACGCCGCCGGCGAGCTTGGCCAGACGCTCCTGCAGCTTCTCACGGTCGTAGTCCGAGGTGGTTTCCTCGATCTGCGCCTTGATCTGCGTCACGCGCGCCTCGATGTCGGCCTTCTTGCCGCCGCCGTTGACGATCGTGGTGTTCTCCTTGTCGATCATCACCTTCTTGGCGCGACCGAGCATGGCGAGCGTCACGTTCTCGAGCTTGATGCCGAGATCTTCCGAGATCGCCTGGCCGCCGGTCAGGACCGCGATGTCCTGCAGCATGGCCTTGCGGCGATCGCCGAAGCCCGGAGCCTTCACGGCCGCGACCTTGAGGCCGCCGCGCAGACGGTTCACGACCAGGGTGGCGAGCGCTTCGCCTTCGACGTCTTCGGCGACGATCACGAGCGGCTTGCCGGTCTGCACCACGGCCTCGAGCAGCGGCAGCAGTTCGTTCAGCGAGGAGAGCTTCTTCTCGTTGATCAGGATGTAGGCGTCGTCCATCTCAACGCGCATCTTGTCGGCGTTGGTGATGAAGTAGGGCGAGATGTAGCCGCGGTCGAACTGCATGCCCTCGACGACGTCGAGTTCGGTCTCGAGCGACTTGGCTTCCTCGACGGTGATGACACCCTCGTTGCCGACCTTCTTCATGGCGTCGGCGAGGAACTTGCCGATTTCGGCGTCGCCGTTGGCGGAGATGGTGCCGACCTGGGCGATCTCCTCGTTCGAGGTGACCTTCTTGGAGTTCTTGACGAGGTCGGCGACCACGGCTTCCACCGCCAGGTCGATACCGCGCTTCAGGTCCATCGGGTTCATGCCGGCGGCAACCGCCTTCGAGCCCTCACGGACGATCGCAGCCGCGAGCACGGTCGCGGTGGTGGTGCCGTCGCCAGCCGCGTCGGCGGACTTGGAGGCGACTTCGCGCACCATCTGCGCGCCCATGTTCTCGAACTTGTCCTCGAGCTCGATTTCCTTGGCGACGGTGACGCCGTCCTTGGTGATGCGGGGGGCACCGAACGACTTGTCGAGGACGACGTTGCGGCCCTTGGGACCGAGCGTGACCTTCACGGCGTTGGCGAGAATGTCCACGCCGCGCAGCATGCGGTCGCGGGCATCAACGCCGAATTTGACTTCTTTTGCTGACATATGTGTCTCCGTTGAGAGCTGGATCCTCATCCCGAGCCCGCTCGCGCGGGTGCCTGGCAGGATGAGATGAGTTGATGGTCGGGCTCATCCTGCGAGACGCCGGCTGCGCCGGCTCCTCAGGGATGAGGGAGCGGACGCGGCCTTAGGCGGCGGCCTTCTTCTTGGTGACGATATCGGTGAGCACACCCATGATGTCGCTCTCCTTCATGATCAACAGCTCCTGGCCGTCGATCTTGACCTCGGTGCCCGACCACTTGCCGAACAGCACCCGGTCGCCGACCTGGACGTCGATCGGGATCAGCTTGCCGCTTTCGTCGCGGCCACCTGGACCAACGGCGAGGATTTCGCCCTGGGAGGGCTTTTCCTTGGCCGAGTCGGGAATGATGATGCCGCCTGCGGTCTTCTCTTCTGCGTCGATGCGCTTAACCACGACGCGGTCGTGAAGCGGACGGAATTTCATGCGGTCCTCCTAACATATTGGAAATGTTGTCGAGTTTGGATTTTTTGGCAGTCGCAGCCGGCGAGTGCCAGTCTGCTGCGCTGGAGATATGCGACGCCGGAGCGGCGGGCAAGAGCTTCTAGCAGAAAATTTAGCAGTCAGAACAGGTCACTGCCAGAATCGTTAATCATTCTCAATTGATCACGGCCGAGGCTGCGCCCCCGTATTAGCACGTGCGGTAAGCTGCTGCTAACGCGAGAAATTTCAACAGGCCGTTAAACATTTAGGCTTGTGATGACTTGGTTAATTGCGTCACATTTCTCTCATGTGAGCGCATCTCCCGGGTGGCTCCCGGTCGCCAGCCCGGACAATGCGCCCCTTAATTGGAGGTTGGCATGGTGTCGCGGGTTGAGGTTTCCAAGGACTTCCGGAAGCAGGTGCTGGGTTACGGGCTGACGACGGCGCAGATTCTCTACCGGTTGCCGGATCATCCCTCGTTGCTTCAAACCTATGTCTGGCAGGATTACGACCTGTTTCCGAAATTCCCCCGCCTGAAGGATTTCCTCGCCTTCTGGGAAGAGAAACTGGAAGGCCCGCTCTACGCCGTCACCGTGGCGCATTCCAAGCTGATCAAGCCGGCCGAACTGCGCGCGGTCGACGGGGTGTTCCGGCTGCATTGAGCGAAACCGGCCGCGTGGGCAAGCGGGCCCACCAATTGAAATCCGCGTGGCAGCGATCGGTGGGCTCGGCGCGAACCGCGGGCCCTGGCCCACCCTGCGAGAGCGACTCGTGCTAGCCTTCGTTGGGGAAACGACAGGAGAGCACGATGGCCAGGAAAAAGCCTGCGGCACGCGCCGCGACCAAGACCGCCGCGCAGAAGAGATCACCCGCGCGCAAGAGTGCCGCCGGCAAGACGGCGGTCGCGAAAGCCTCCGCGCGCAAGACGCTCAAGGCCAAGGCGCGCGCGGCCGCGCCGCTCAAGGTCCGGCGGCCGAAGCAGCGCATCGCCGTCAGCCATCACCGCGAGGAGGACTTCAAGACCGACGGCCTGCGCACCTATGCCCGATACCGCGACCTCGGCATTGCCGACGCGACCGCCGGCCTGGCGCGGGCGCATGTGATCCGCCTGATCGGACCTTGCAATCAGGACGAGGTCGCCAAGCTGCATTACCACGACGTCGAATTCCAGATGGTCTACGTCCTCAAGGGCTGGGTGAAGAGCTATCTCGAAGGCATCGGCGAGACGCTGATGAAAGAGGGCAGCTCCTGGACCCAGCCGCCACGCATCCGCCATATGATTCTGGATCATTCCGACGACGTTGAGTTGCTCGAGGTGATCCTGCCTGCCGATTTCAAGACGGTCGAACTTACAGCGTAGGGACGTGCTGACGGCAGAGCCTGCCGGCTGTCCGCCGGCCGATGCCTGGGCGAGGGATATCGAAATCCCGAGCCTCGTGCGGACGGATTCGCGTGCGCGTCACGATGGTGGCTATCGTGAAGACATCGACGGATTGCGCGCGCTCGCCGTTCTGTCGGTGATCGGCTTCCATTTCGAAGCCCCGCGCGTGTTCGGCGGCTTCGTCGGCGTCGATATGTTCTTCGTGATCTCGGGATTCCTGATCACGGGAATCATCCAGCGGGAGATGCGCGAGGGCGTCTTTTCGTTCGCGGGCTTCTATGAGCGTCGGCTGCGCCGGCTGTTGCCGCCGCTCTATGTGATGATCGCGCTGATGGCGATCCCTTCCGTCCATTTCCTGCTGACGTCCGAACGCCTCGACTATTTCCGCTCGGCTGCGGCCGCGGTGACGTTCACGTCGAATGGTTTCTTCTGGCTGCAATCAGGCTATTTCGATCATGCGGCGGTCGACAAGCCGTTGCTGCACACCTGGTCGCTTGCCGTCGAAGAACAGTTCTACCTGGTGCTGCCGCCCGTTCTTTGGATGGTGCTGCGTTTCGCGAAGGGAGCGCGGCTGGCGCTGCCGCTCGCGCTGGCGGCGATCGGCGCGTTGTCGCTGTCGCTCTGCATCTGGCTGACGCTGACGGGACGCTCGGAGAGCGCCTTCTTCATGAGTCCGCCCCGCGCATGGGAGTTCCTGATCGGCGCGGCGCTCGCCCTCGACGGCGTTCCGGTGCTGCGCAATCGAGCCTTGCAGCATGTGCTGCGCGGTGTCGCCGTCGTCCTGATCCTGGTTCCCGTGTTCACCTATCAGCACGGACCGGACTTTCCGGGTTACCGGGCGCTGCTGCCCTGCGCCGGCGCCGCGCTGTTCATCTGGTGCGGAACCGGCATTCCGAACCAGATCAGACATCCGCTGTCTTTTCTCAGCATCCTTCGCTTCGTTGGCCAGATTTCCTATTCGCTCTATCTCTGGCACTGGCCGCTGTTCACCTTCGCACGCTTTGCGAAGCCCGGTCTCGTGCTCACTCCGGCCGACAAGACCGTGCTGTTCGCGCTGACGGTGGCGCTGTCGTACCTGTCCTGGCGATTTGTCGAACAGCCTTTCCGCGCGCGGATGTGGGTCGCCTCGCGCCGCGACGCCTTTCGCTATGCGGGCGCTGCATCCGCGCTTCTGCTTGCAGGGCTTGCCGTGGGCATCCTGTCAAGTCGCGCGTCGTCGGACGCCGATCGTGCCGCTGTGCAACTCGACGCCTACAACACCTACGATTATCGGCCGCTCTATCGCTTCGGCAGCTGTTTCGCGCCGGCCGGCGGCACGTTCGACGAGACCTGTGTCGGGCTCGCAGCCGGCAAGACCAATGCCCTGTTGTGGGGCGATAGTCTGGCCGCGCATTATTTTCACGGCCTGAGCGGACATGCCGACCCGCAAGGCCTGCGCATCCTGCAGGCGACGCAGCCGGGCTGCATGCCGATGTTCGAGGTGCCCGCGCAGGGCCGTCCGCCGTGCCGCAGCTTCGACGCGCAAGGCTATTTCGCGGATCACAGGCCTGATCTCGTGATCCTGTCGGCGGACTGGCTGGAATATGCCCGTCCGCCGCGGTTCGACGGCATGATCGCCAATATCAAGGGGACGATCGCGCGGCTCAGCGTCTCGGGCATCCGCGTCGTCCTGCTCGGGCCTGCGGTGCAATTCAAAAGCCGGTTGCCCTCGATGCTGCTGCGGGCGCAATTCCGCGGCGCCGAGATCAGCGCCGACGATTTCGTGCTGCCGGATATCTTTGCGCTTGATCGGATGATGCAGGCCGCATTGCCCGCTCATGATGGATTTTCCTATGTGTCCGTGGTCGATGCGGTCTGTCCCGATCGGCAATGTCCGGTCACGGTAGAAGGCGGCATCCCGCTGTCGTGGGATCACGCCCATCTCACCGCGGAGGGATCGGATCATGTGACGGCGCGGCTGTTGCCGAAGCTGGGGTTGAACCCCTCGAACGTCGTTCCGGGGCGCGTCGGAGACGCGAACCTCAGATGCGCAATTTGCGCATCGGGGAACCTCGAGATTCCGGGTTCGATGCTTCGCATCGCCCCGGAATGACCGCGAGAGTCACGTCAGCACGCCCACGATCGCGCCCATGAGGCAGGTCGTCAATGTGCCCGAGACGATCGATTTCACGCCGAGCGCATTGATCTCGTTGCGCCGTGCCGGCGCCATGGTGCCGAGCCCGCCGATCATGATGCCGAGGCTGGCGAAATTCGCGAAGCCGCACATCGCATAGAGCATGATCAGGCGAGAGCGGGGATCGAGCGCCCCGGTGCCGAGCTTCGACAGATCGACATAGGCGATCAATTCGTTCAGCACGGTCTTGGTGCCCATCAGGCTTCCGGCGGTGACGGCCTGCGACCACGGCAGGCCCATCAGCCAGCAGACCGGCGCCATGATGATACCGAGCACCCGCTGCAGCGAGATGCTGGCGCCGCCCACATCGGGAAGCAGGCCGAGAATCGCGTTGGCGAGATAGACCAGCGCCACCAGCACGATCAGCATGGCGATGATGTTCAGCAGCAGTTCGATGCCCGCCGAGGTGCCCTTGACGATGGCATCCATCGTGCTGGAGGCGTGCATGTCGGGATCCGTGAGCACGGCGCCGGTGGAGCGATCGCTGGTTTCCGGAACCATGATCAGGCTGATCAGGATCGCGGCGGGTGCACCCAGCACGGAGGCGATGACGAAATGGGCCGCCGCATCGGGGATCAGAGGCGCCAGCATCGTGGCATAGAGCACCAGCACGGTGCCGGCGATTCCGGCCATGCCACCGGTCATGACCAGGAACAATTCGCTGCGCGTCATCTGCGCGAGATACGGCCGCACGAACAGCGGCGCCTCGACCATGCCGAGGAAGATGTTGGCGGCGGTAGACAGTCCGACCGCGCCGCCGACCCCGAGCGTGCGCTCCAGCAGCCAGGCCATGCCGCGGACGATCGGCGGCAGCACGCGCCAGTAGAACAGCAGCGTGGTCAGCACGCTCATCACCAGCACGATCGGCAGCGCCTGAAACGCCAGCACGAAGTCTGCGCCCGGCGCCTTCAGGTCGAAGGGCAGCGCGCCGCCGCCGACATAGCCGAACACGAAGGAGGTTCCCGCGCGAGAGGCTGCGGAAATGGCGCCGACGGCGTCGTTGATGGCGCCGAAGGCGTGCGCGACAATCGGCAGCTTGATCAGGACGACCGCGGTCACGAACGTGACGACGAGGCCGATGGCCGCCTGGCGCAGCGAGACCTTGCCGCGGTTCTCGCCAAGTCCCCATGCGATCGCCAGCAGCGCGAAGACGCCCAACGTCGATTGAAGCTGCAGCATAAGTCCCCCCGAACCCCGCAGGGCTCATTATGAGCGCGGAGCGTGAGGGAGCGCAATGCCATGCGTGCAGAGCACGGCCGCCATTGACAAGCAGTCGGGGGTCCGCCACGGCAGGGCATGTCGTCCACCGTGACCGCGAGCGCCGGGACCCTGCTCAAGCAGGGCCCTTTCCTGTTCTTTCTGCTGTCGCGCAGCCTGTCGCGCTTCTCCAGCCAGATCGCAGGCGTGGCGATCGGCTGGCAGATCTATGATCTCACCGGCAGCGCTTTCGACCTCGGCATGGTCGGGCTGGTTCAGTTCCTCCCCACAGCGCTGCTCGTCTTCGTCGCCGGCAGCGCCGCCGATCGCTATCCGCGCAAGCGGGTGGTGCAGCTCTGCCAGCTGGCCGAAGCCTTGACCGCGCTGTTTCTCGCCTGGGGCGCGTTCGCCGGTTCGCTGACCGAGGTCCAGATCTTCATTGCGACCTTCGTGGTCGGCATCGCCGGCGCGTTCGAAAGTCCGGCGACGGCGGCAATGCTGCCGTTGATCGCGCCAGGGGGCGCGCTGCAGCGCGCCACCGCGATCTCCAGCGGCGCCGCGCAGGTCGCCACCATCACCGGTCCCGCTTTGGGTGGGTTGGCCTACGCCGTCGCGCCCGGTCTGTCCTACGGTATCATGGTCGCATTCTGGCTGGCGGGCGCTGCGTTGACCGGCGCCATCCGGCTGACGGAGACCGGGGAGAAAAAGGCCTCCAAACCGGGCGATCTGTTCGCCGGCGTCAGGTTCATCCGCGACAACCCGGCCATTCTGGGGACGATCTCGCTCGATCTGTTCGCCGTGCTGCTCGGCGGCGTCACCGCGCTGTTGCCGATCTATGCGCGCGACATCCTCAGCGCCGGCCCGTTGGGGCTCGGCATCCTGCGGGCCGCGCCCGCCATCGGTGCGCTGCTGATGACGGTCGTGCTGGCGCGATACAGCATCAACCGCCGCGTCGGCTTGCGGATGTTTCAGGCGGTGATCGTGTTCGGCGCGGCGACGGTGGTGTTCGCGCTCTCGCCCTGGATGTGGCTCTCGGTGCTGGCGCTCGCGATCCTCGGCGCCGCCGACACGGTGAGCGTGGTGATCCGCTTTTCGCTGGTCCAGCTCGCAACCCCGAACGAGATGCGCGGACGGGTGGGCGCGGTGAACTTCCTGTTCATCAATGCGTCCAACCAGCTCGGCCAGTTCGAAAGCGGCGTCACCGCGGCCTTGTTCGGCGCGATGCCGGCCGCCGTGCTCGGCGGCGTCGGCACCATCGCGATTGCGCTGCTGTGGATGAAGCTGTTCCCGGCGCTGCGCAAGGTCGAGCGGCTGGAGTAGCGACGCCGAGAGCCCGTTTGGGGGAGGGAAGGCGCGGCCGCGAGCTACCGTTCCCAGCCGCACGACCGAGGCGGGTCTCGCTCCCAACCAAAATATCGAAAACAACCCCATGCAAAGTAGCCTGCCGGTCGCTGGCAGGCGCGATCCAGCGAAGACATTTGACTCGTCGGGCAAATCACCTGCATTATTGTATCATCTCACGCCGCGTTTTTTCGGCTCGGCCGGATCAGGACTTCTGCCGAGATACCCAGGCGCTCGTGCAAACGCCGGATCATTCCGACCGACAGTCCTCGTTCTCTGTTTAGAACCTCGGCGATGCGGGTGCGGGTGCCAATGATCTCCTCTAGGTCCCGCCGGGTGAGGCCGTGCTGTTCCATGCGGAATTTGATTGCCGCGATGGGATCAGGCGGGTCCATCGGATAGTGCTCGGCCTCATAGGCATGGATGAGTGTTGCGAGCACATCCAATCGGTCGCCGTGGCCCGTTCCCGACTTGGCGCCCCTACAGGCGCTCAACCTCCTTGGGCTTCATAATCCCGCTTTGTCCGGATCGGCTTTACCTCACCCGCCATGCTGCACACCTCTCACATCGATTTTAGTCTTTGTGCGTGCCGATCCACTTGATCCACAGGATACCGTTGTCGAAGTCGGTGGCGTTCATCATCAATTCGCGGGAAGACGCTTTACAGAAGTTTCGAAACAGCGAGCGCGCAAGCCTGAGGCGCATCACCTATGAAATTGATGTGGCCTGCACCCGCGACATATTCCACTTTGATCGAATCCAAGCGACGCAGCACCGGATGAGATACATACTCATCTCCATACAGATAGATTTTGCGGTACTTGTCCGCATGAAATTGCCTCAACAATTCTCCACTGTCGGATAGTTCTACGAGCTGCTTCGAATATTTCGAGAGCGTGTCGGAAGATACCTTCGATAGATCCCTCGCCCAATCTCGAACTCCAGCGTTCTCCGACCGCTCCGCTTCATGGATCGCATGGGTCCTTATAGCTTCACTGTCGGCAGCACTCCCGGCGGTAGCCAGCCGTCGGCTCATTCCGCAATCTTCAGCGACCAGGTTTCCCTCGACCGAAGCAACGCCCCAGATCTGGCCTTTAACCCTGCTGGCGGTCAAAAGGGCAACTGCGCCGCCAAGGCTGTGACCAACGAGGATGACATTCCGCGAGCCTCTTTTCTCGACTTCGTGGGCTAAAATCTCCGCCGCATTCGTTATCGGGTTGTCTGGAACATCGGCGGCGCAGTGATCTCCGAAACCTGGAAGGTCGACAGCCACGACATGGTGTTTCTGGGCAAGAGCTGTTTGCATGAGCGCCGAAAAGGATGCCCTTGAAGCTCCCAGCCCATGTATGCAGACAATCGTTTTCCCTGGCATTGCCTTCCTCGAGTTTTATGAATCTCTTGTGAGTGCCCAAGCGACACGGGTGGCGTTTTGGCGTAGGCCATCGTCACCGGCAGCATGTCGTACAGCGCGTCGTTGTTCCAATCCATCTTGGCGAACGCGAGAGCCGAGCGGGGGGCGTCCCACGGGCCTTGGCTATCGTCGGGATTGCTGGTGGCAATCCGATCTATGCTATTGTCATGCGCTCGACAGAGTCCATAGGACCTCCGCGCCATGACCACCTCGGTGCTGAGTGTGCGGGGCAACGAGCAAGGGCGCGCTCTTCTGGAGGCTGCATCGACGTTGGCGCGCACCAGCCTTAGCGATTTTATCCGGCGCAAGGCCCTCGACGCGGCCGACGAGAACCACTGGTTCCAGCACCATGCCTGGGCCAACCATACCGCCGGCTTCTCGCGCGCCAAATGTCATCCGCGACGCCGCCACGGCCGCGATCATCGGTTGAGTGAGCGCCGCGCAGGTCGCTCCGCGACGAAGCAATCCAGGTTTGTTGCGCGGTTTTTCCTGCGCAGCTTCGCCGCGCTACCAGGAGATCACAACCAGGCTGTGGGCATCGTGCCAATTATCGAGGAAGTTGCTGCGAAAGTCGTCACGCGCCTCGGGAACGGTAAGCTCGAATATTCTCTCTGCATAGCGGCGCTCGGCGAATGCCCAGTCCGGCGGAAATTCATTGAAGAAATCGTCGACCACATCCTTCCTTTGGTAGCCGACCGATGCGCCATAGACGACATCATCGAGCCGGTCCTCCATGGGGTATTGCCTGACCTTGAAGGTCTTCACCTTCTTCCGCGCGTTTGGCGGCAGATGCGGCTTGGGAGTGAACAGAAAGGACCGCCGGCTGGTGAAGTAAAGGCCGGTCCGTATCGGATTCATGGGGTCCGGTTCATCCGCGGCACAAAAATAGAAGTCGTCCGTCTCGAATTTTCCAGTTGCGCCAAGTCGCCTCTGTTGAAACACCATCCGATAGTCCTGCGGCGAAAAAGCATGATCGGTCAGGAGCCGCGCATGATCGAAATACTGGTTCGTCTTCTTGCGGCTGAAGTGAATGATATTCCTTAGCTGCGGTTGGGATACGTCGATAATGATCGGATTGTCGGTGACCTCGTCCTTGACGTGGAAGTGGTAGATGTCCAAACCCATTCTCGTCTCCGCGCATTCCTGATCGTGCTAAGGTAACACCTGTTGTTTGTCATCATTTTCAGTTTGGGATGCAGTCCGACCGGCTGGCTGACTGCAATCCTCGCAAGATAATCCAGCGCTGTTCAGGCATGGGGCGGCTGGAGTAGAGGGAGATCGTTTCGGCTTGGGGGGCCCCTGACGCGGCGCAGCGTGCCCGATGCAAGGCATCGTCCTGTGCGCTACGTCCGGGGGCACGAAGAGCCGTGCCGGTTCAGCCCCGTCCCACGAACGGCATCTTGCTTGCCATCACCGTCATGGTCAGCACGTTGGCGTCGAGCGGCAGGCTTGCCATGTAGGCGACCGCATCGCCGACCGCTTTGGCATCCATGCGCGGCTCCTGTTTGGTGGTGCCGTCGGGCTGCAGCACGCCGGGGCCGTTCACCATGCGGTCGGTCATTGGCGTGGCGGCATTGCCGATGTCGACCTGGCCGACCGCGATGTCATAGGCGCGGCCGTCGAGATTGCTGGCCTTGGTGAGGCCGGTGATGGCGTGTTTGGTCGAGGTATAGGGCGCCGAGAGCGGCCGCGGAGCATGCGCCGAGATCGAGCCGTTGTTGATGATGCGGCCGCCGCGCGGGGTCTGGTCCTTCATGATGCGGAAGGCGTGCTGCGTGCACAGGAACGGCCCGGTCAGGTTGGTGTTCACCACCGCCTGCCATTGCGCCAGGCTGAGATCCTCGAACGGAATCGCCGGCGCGCCCATGCCGGCATTGTTGAACAGCACGTCGAGGCGGCCATAGACCTCCATCACCTTGGCAAACAGCGCCGCGATCGATCCGGGATCGGTCATGTCGGCACTGACGCAGAGGCTCTTGCCGAGGTTGTCGCCAAGCTTCTTGGTTTCCTCCAGCATCTCGATGCGGCGGCCGGCGAGCACCACCGTGAAGCCGGCCTTCATCAGCGCCAGCGACGCCGCGCGTCCGACGCCGGTGCCTGCGCCCGTCACCACCGCGATCTTCTCTAACGCCTCGGACATCGTTTCCTCGCTGTTGTTTGTTTGGTCAGTTTTTTGCGTCGGTCTTGGTTTCGGTCTTGCTTTCAGTCTTGGTCTTGTAGGGTGGTCTTGGAATGTTCTGGTGCGCCGCCCGCAGCGCCGCCGACCAGCGCGAGCGCAGGTCGTGGAAATAGGGCTCGTCCACCTCGATGCGATGGTTGAGATCGGCATCGCAGACATTGTTGCGCACCACCAGAACGTCGATCGGCAGGCCGACGCCGAGATTGGAGCGCATCGTCGAATCCATCGAGATCAGGCTGGTCTTGAGCGCCTCATAGAGCTCGACATCATAATGCATGGCGCGATCCAGCACCGGCTTGCCGTATTTGTGTTCGCCGATCTGCAAATAGGGCGTATCCGTGGTGCACTCGATGAAGTTTCCGGCGGTGTAGATCATGAAGAGCCGCATGCGCGAGCCCTTGATCTGGCCGCCGAACAGGAAGGACACGTCGAACGAGACGTCTTCCGACTTCAGCGCCTCGCCTTCCGTGGCGCGCACCGCGCGGATCGCCTTGCCGATGCGCTGCGCGGCCTGGAACATAGTCGGCGAGTTCATCAGCGTTTCAAGCTCGCCGGTGTCGGGATCTTCGACCCCTTCGGTCAAGGTCGACAGCACCGACTGGCTGACCGCGAGATTGCCGGCGCTGGCGACCGCCATGATGCGGTCACCCGGCTTGTTGAAGATGTGCAGCTTGCGGAAGGTCGAGACGTTGTCGAGCCCGGCATTGGTGCGGGTGTCGGCGATCATGACCATCCCGTCCCGCACCAGCACGCCGCAGCAATAGGTCATGATCTGTCCCCGAACGCATCCAGATGCGCGCGAAATTACTAGCCAATTTCAGCCGGCGATCCAACCCCCATTCCCGGGACTGTCCGCGGGCAAAGCGGGCGACCACGAGGGTCGCCCCTACGAAGATCGACATCGCGTAGGGGCGCCCCTCGTGGGCGCCCTGTTTGAACCGTCACCTTGTTTCGTCCTGGGAGCGTGTTGACGCGCGTCTCGAGCCATGAGGCCGCGGGCGTCTCATCCGTCGAGACGCGGCTAACGTCGCTGCTCAGGACGAGGGAGAGAGCCGTTTCGCGTCACTCACGACTGGCTTTGCGATTGCCACTGTCCGGGGCGTCCGGCCTGTTCGACCCGGACCCTGACCGTCAGCGTCTCCGAGCCGCCGCCATAGCGGGTGCCGCGTACCGGAGCCGCGCCGAGATAGTCGAGACCGATGGCGACCCTGGCGTGGGCGTCGGTGGTGCAGACGCAGTTGGCGGGATCGAACCCGATCCAGCCGAGATCGGGGACGTAGGCTTCCGCCCAGGCGTGGCCGGCCGCCTGCTGCGACAGGCCGTCGGAACGCAGGAAATGGCCTGCGACGAAGCGGGCCGGAACGCCGCCCGAACGGGCGCAGGCGATGAAGATATGCGCGTAATCCTGGCAGACTCCGCGCTTCAGCGTGAAGGCCTCGACCGCGGAGGTTCCGCTGTTGGTGGGATCTTCGTCGAAGGTCATGTGCTCGTTGATCTGGGTCATCAGCGCATGCAGGAAGCCGAGCGTGTCGCTTTCCGATTCCGAACGCAGATCGCGCGCGAAGTTGGCCATGACCGGGTTCACCCCGGTCAGATCGGTCGAACGGAGGAACAGGCTCGGGGGAAAGCGCTCATCGGTGCCGCGCAGGATGCCGCCGGTATCGTGGGTTTCGATGAGCCCCTCGGCGGAGATGGTCAGATCGGCAAGCGCGTCATGGCTGATCACATGCGTGACGTTGCCGAACGCATCCTCGTGCGCGTCGAGGCGGGCGTCAGTGGACACACCGATCTGCCATTCGGCGACGTACTGGCCGTCATGGCTGCCGGGCGTCATCCGGATGATCTGGATCACGCCGGTCGCCGGGGGCTCGTAACGATAGGTGGTCGAATGTGAGATTCGCAGGCGCATGGAGATCAGCCGTTAATTCCGTCGTCGGACCGGTAGCCGTTTTCACCTCTCCGGGAAAGGGGCAGGGCTATCGCATATGACGAATGTCCAGAGCGGAGCCGCTGCTTCCGCATCGTCATGGCCGGGCTTGTCCCGGCCATCCACGTCATGAGAGCCGGCACAAAGTAAGACGTGGATGCCCGGCCCAAGGCCGGGCATGACGAGAGGGGAGAGCAAATCCCATATCGAACATCCTCATAGGCGATCGCCCTGCGGAAAGAGGGAACACCCCTCCCGCGCCGCACCATCAAATCAAGTACTGCTTGGTGATGATTTCTCCGAGCCTGGCGTTGTCGGCGATGAACTCCTGGATGAATTCATGCACACCGTGCTGGAAGATATCATCCATGTTGCTGTGCTCCAGCCGGTTGCGGATGCCGCGGGCGTGGCGCTGCCCGGGGCCCTGCCGGCCATAGGCGACGCCGATCTGGTCGAGATTGCGCACCAGGTTGCCGTAGCAGCTTGCGAGCGAGCGCGGCAGGGTGTCGTTGAGGATCAGAAGATCCGCGATCAGCCAGGGTTTCAGGGTCTCGCGATAGACCCAGTGATAGGCGGTCATTGCCGAGACCGAGCGCAGGATCGAGGTCCACTGGTAGTAATCGAGCGGACCGCCGACATGTTCCTCCTCGGGCAGAAGCACGTGGTATTTGACGTCGAGAATGCGCGCGGTGTTGTCGGCGCGCTCGAGGTGCAGGCCGAGCCGGGAGAACCAGTAGGCGTCGTTGCGCAGCATGGTTCGGTAGGCCGAGCCGTCGAAGCGCAGCGAGGTCTCCTGCACAAAGCGCAGGAAGCGCGCCAGCTCCTCGCGTGAATTGGTGCCCTTGTTCCAGGCCTCCTGCAAGTCGATCCAGGCGCCGTTGATGGTATCCCACATCTCGCTGGTCAGCGCGGTGCGCACCGAGCGCGCATTCAGCCGCGCGGCCTCGATGCAGTTCCTGATCGAGGAGGGGTTGGAGGAAGCGAACGACAGATACTCGACCACGTTCGCTTCGTTGGCTTCCTTGTAGGCCTCGTAGAAGCTGGCGCTGACGCCGGCCGTCAGAAGCGCGGAATCCCATTCATTGGTCTTGCCGATATAGGCGGCGGGAAGGGCGGTGACTCGCAAGGTGGCGTCGATGGTGCGCGCGAGATATTCCGCGCGTTCGACATAACGGGCCAGCCAATACAGGTTTTCGGCGGTGCGCGACAGCATGCGTTTGGTCTACTCGTCCAGTATCCAGGTGTCTTTGGTCCCGCCGCCCTGGCTCGAATTGACCACGAGCGAGCCTTCCTTCAGCGCCACCCGCGTCAGCCCGCCGGGCACGATGGTGACGCGGTCCTTGCCGGTGAGCACGAACGGCCGCAAGTCGACATGGCGCGGGGCGAGGCCGGATGCGGTGCAGGTCGGACAGGTCGACAGCGCCAACGTCGGCTGGGCGATGAAGCCCTCCGGCTCCCGCTTCAGCTTGTCGCGGAACGCCTCGATGGTCGCCTTTGTCGCGGCCGGGCCGATCAGCATGCCGTAGCCGCCGGAGCCATGGACTTCCTTGACCACCAGCTCGCCGAGATTGTCGAGCACATAGGACAGGTCCTTCGCCTCGCGGCAGCGCCAGGTCGGCACGTTTTTCAGGATCGGCTCCTCGCCGAGATAGAACTTCACGATATCCGGCATGTAGGAGTAGATCGCCTTGTCGTCCGCAATGCCGGTCCCGACCGCGTTGGCCAGGGTGACGTTGCCGGCCGCATAGGCCGACATCAGCCCCGGCACGCCGAGCGCCGAATCCGGGCGGAAGGTGAGGGGATCGAGGAAGTCGTCGTCGACCCGCCGATAGATGACGTCGACGCGTTTCAGCCCCTCGGTGGTCCGCATGAAGACCTCGTCGTTCTTGACGATGAGGTCGCGTCCCTCGACCAGCTCGATGCCGAGCTTGTCGGCGAGGAAGGAGTGCTCGTAATAGGCGGAATTGTAGACGCCCGGGGTCATCAGCGCCACGGTCGGTTCGGCCGACGCGCTCTTGGGGGCCACCGAGCGCAGCGCCGACAGCAATTCATCCGGGTAGCGCTCCACCGGCGCGACGCGGTGCCGTGCGAACAGGTCCGGAAACAACCGCATCATGATCTCGCGGTTTTCCAGCATGTAGGACACGCCCGAGGGGGTGCGGGCATTGTCCTCCAGGACAATGAAGTTCTCCGCGTCGACCCGGACGATGTCGATGCCCGCAATGTGCACGTAGACGTCGTGCGGCACGTCCTGGCCGTTCATCTCGGGCCGGAACACCGGATTCTGGAAGATCAGATCGTCCGGAATGATCTCGGCCCGCAGGATGTCGCGGCCGTGGTAGATATCGCGCAGGAACAGGTTGAGCGCGCGCACCCGCTGCTTCAGGCCCTTTTCGAGCAGGGTCCATTCCTTCGCCGCCAGGATCCGCGGAATCACGTCGAAGGGGATCAGGCGCTCCTGGGCATCGGAATCGCCGTAGACGGCGAAGGTGATCCCGATCCGGCGGAACAAAAGCTCCGCCTCCTGACGGCGATAGTCGAGGGTGTCCGGCGGCGTTTCTTTCAGCCAGCGGGACAATTCCTGGTAGGCCGGGCGGAGCTCGCCGCTGAGCCCATTCATTTCATCGAAGGCAACTGCCATAAAAGCCGTGTCTGTTTTGCCATGCTCCACAGTGCATGACTCCATGGGATGGTAGCAAGGCCCGGGCCAGCGCGATATGCATGGGAAAGCGGGTGCTCGCAGCATTTCTCTGGAAACGCAGTTGCTTCTGCCCGAAAATGCGGCTCAGCGATGCTTATTTCGGTGGCAGAAGCCGGTACCGGCGGATATGCCGGCAGGAAAGGGAGAGACCATGAGTGAGATCGTCACCGCGGGAATTCTGGTGATCGGCGACGAGATCCTGTCGGGCCGGACCAAGGACAAGAATATCGGCTTTATCGCCGAATACCTGACCAATATCGGCATCGACCTCAAGGAGGTCCGGGTCGTGGCCGACGACGAGCCGGACATCATCGCCGCGCTGGACGCGCTTCGCGCCCGCTACACCTATGTTTTTACCACCGGCGGCATCGGTCCGACCCACGACGACATCACCGCCGACAGCATTGCGAAAGCGTTCGGGGTCGGGATCGACCATCACCCCGAGGTGGTGGCGCGGTTCAAGGAGCGCTTCAAGAATCCGGGAGAACTGAACGAGGCGCGGCTGCGCATGGCGCGGATTCCCGATGGCGCCGAACTGATCCAGAGCGCGACCATCCTGGCGCCGGGCTTCAAGATCGGCAATGTCGTCGTGATGGCCGGCGTCCCCTCGATCATGCAGGCGATGATGGATATCGTCGCGCCGACCCTGAAATCGGGCGTGCGCATGCTCTCCGAATCGGTGCGGGCCAACTGCAGGGAGGGCGATATCGGTGGTCCCTTGCGCGAGATCGCCAACGCCCATCCCGACACCATGATCGGCAGCTATCCCTTCCTCGACGAAAACCAGAAGCCGAACACCAATCTCGTGGTTCGCTCCCGCGATCCCGACAAGCTCAACGCGGCGGTGGCCGCGGTGAAGGAGATGATCGCCCAACTGAGCGCGACCCGGTAAAGCGCGAGCGACAACGGTGGAATCAACATGCAGGAGAGAGTGATGGCGGATGCTCCCGAACCGAGCGCCCAGGAACGGGCGGGCAAACCGTTTCCGGTCTCGTGGGACCAGTTTCACCGGGATTGCCGGGCGCTGACCTGGCGGCTCAACGAGGTCGGACCGTTCCATGCGGTCATCGCGATCACCCGCGGCGGCCTGGTGCCTGCGGCGATCGTGGCGCGCGAACTCGGGCTTCGGATCATCGATACGATCTGCGTCGCCAGCTACGATCACACCAAGCAGGGCGACCTGAAGGCGCTCAAGGGCATCTCGGACGAGGTCGCCAGATTGGGCGGCGGCACCGGCAAGGGACTCCTGATCGTCGACGATCTCGTCGACACCGGCAAGACCGGGCGGATGGTGCGCGGGCTGCTGCCGGACGCGCATTTCGCCACCGTCTATGCCAAGCCGCAGGGCCGGCCGCTGGTCGATACCTTCATCACCGAAGTGTCGCAGGACACCTGGATCTTCTTCCCCTGGGATACCGCGCTGTCGTTCCAGCCCCCGATCCGCGACGGCGCAGCGTAGTCTCCGTCATTCCGGGGCGCGCGAAAGCGCGAGCCCGGAATCCATACTCCCGATCGTGGTTATGGATTCCGGGCTCAGCCCCGCGGGCTGCCCCGGAATGACGACGGTGCGATTGGGCCACACTCATGCCGCTGCAGAACCGCGTCACCCCCACAGGTGACATCATCGCGACGCCGCATCGCGGGATGTTCACCGGCAATCGCGGCATCATTCATGATCCCGCCACCAAAACCTTGCTGAGGAAGCGCTGGGCCAGCCCGGCCTGGATCATCTGCGTCTGCGAATTCAGGGGCTGGCGGCGCAAGGTGATGGGCACGCGGAGCTGGACCGAACTGTTCTTTCTCGACGAAGCCACCGCGCTCGCCGCCGGACATCGGCCGTGCTTCTTCTGCCGTCGCGACGATGCCAACCGCTTTCGCACCGCGTGGGAGGCGGGCAACGGAGCAAGGAAACTTCGCGCGCACGACATCGACGCGGTGCTGCATCGGGAGCGGCTGGACCGGGGCCACAAGCGGCTGCATCCGCTGCCTGCGTCGGTGCAGGACTTGCCTGACGGGGCAATGGTGCAGGCGAGGGACGAAATCTGGCTGATCGTGCAGGGCAAGGCGTTGCTGTGGTCTCCGGCTGGCTATGTCGAGGCGCTCGAATCCATCGACGATTCGATGCTGCTGACGCCGCCGTCGACTTTGCGGGCGCTACAGGCTGGATACCGCCCGGTGTTGCATCCAACCGCAAGCTGATGGAGCGTACGCGTTTTCACCGCAGCGGCTGGCCGCGCTCATCGACGCTCATGCGGGCATCCCTGAGCATCCATTCACGCACGATCTGCCGGCAGCGTGCGAGCTGGGGATCGTCGGGCCTCGCGCCCTCGGCGGGAGCTTTGTCTGATGGCGAGGCACGCTCGATCAGGGCCTGGCAGGCGACCAACTGGGTGCGGTCTTCCGCACCGGCCTGCAACGTCATCGCCGTCAGCGCGACCGCGACGACAGCCGCAGTCGGGCCAATTCTGGTCGCAAGTCTCATCCAAGCCTCTGGCGTGCCAGCGCAGCACCCGCGCCGAGCGCCGCCAGCTTGGCTTCGGCGATATCCCGGTGCATCGGCGCCATGCCGCAATTGGTGGTCGCGATGATGCGGCTCTTGGCGACGAATTTGGAGACGTCCTCGATCACCTTGACCACGTCCTCTGATGTTTCCACGGTGTCGCTGGCGACGTCGATGACGCCGGCCTGCACGATCTTGTTCGGCAGCAGCGCGAGCAGGTCGAGCGGGACGCGTGAGTTGCGGCATTCGATCGCGACCTGTTGGATCGGACTGTTGTCGATCGCCGGGAAGATCTGTTCGTATTGCCGCCACTCAGCTCCGAGCGTCTCCTTCCAGTCGGTGTTGGCCTTGATGCCGTAGCCGTAGCAGATGTGGACGGCGGTGGCGCAGGTGAGGCCCTCGGCGGCGCGCTCCAGCGCCTTGATGCCCCAGTCCGAGACCTCGTCCATGTAGACATTGAAGGCGGGCTCGTCGAACTGGATCAGGTCGATGCCGTCGGCCTGCAGCGCCCTGGCTTCCTCGTTCAGGAGTTCGGCGAAGGCAAATGCCATCTTCACCCGATCGCCGTAATACTGGTCCGCGATGGTGTCGATGATCGTCATCGGCCCGGGCAGGGTGAATTTCAACTGCCGGGTCGTATGGGTGCGCGCGACGCGGGCCTCCTCGGCGTGAACCCGGCCCTTGAGCCGCAGCGGCGCCACCACCTGCGGCACCATCGCCTTGTAGCGGTCCTTGCGGATTCCCATTTCGACCTTGTGGGCGAAATCGATGCCCTCGACCTTCTCCAGGAAGCCGTGGACGAAGTGCTGGCGAGCCTGCTCGCCCTCGGTCGGGATGTCGATCCCGGCGTCTTCCTGCAGCTTCAGGGCCAGCAGCGTGGCGTCGCGCTTGGCGCGCGCGAGTTCATCGCCCGCAGGCTTCCACGGCGCCCAGAGCATATTGGGTTCCGCCAGCCATTCGGGCTTCGGCAGGGAGCCCGCGATCGTGGTTGGAAACAGCATGTGAGACCCTCCCGGAATGTTCATTGAGCGCCTGTCTGCCATGTCTTATTGTCGAGGTACAGAAGAACAAAGGTCGTTCCGGGCCGGTTCGGTTGCGGCGCGATGCTCCGGGGTGCGGGCGCGACCGCAGGTGCAGCTCGCGATCGGAAAGTTCGTCAAGGAGCCGTTCGACGAGGAGTCGCGGCGCAACATGTTCGGCCAGCGCGCGAAGGAAATGACGGGGAAGCCATAATGCCCGTCATTCCGGGGCGCCGCGAAGCGGCGAACCCGGAATCCATAACCACGATCGTGAGTATGGATTCCGGGCCTGCGCCTTGCGGCGCATCCCGGAATGACGAGTTGGGTTGATTCACGGACAGACCAACAACAAAAGGAAACGCCATGATCGAATTCTTCTTCGACTGCTCCAGCCCCTGGACCTATCTCGCCTTCTACAACATTCAGCCGCTGGCGAAGGAGTTCGGCGAGGAGATCTCGTGGCGCCCGATCCTGGTCGGCGGCATCTTCAACACCATCAACCCGAGCGTCTACGCCCAGCGCGAGACGCCGGTGCCGCTGAAGCAGCGCTACATGCTGAAGGACCTCAACGACTGGGCACGCTCGTCGGGGCTTGCGATCAAGATGCCGCCGACGGTGTTTCCGGTGAACAGTGTCAAGGCGATGCGCGGCTGCATCTTTCTCGGCAAGGAGATGGTGCCGTTCGCGCGCGCGGTGTTCGAGACGTATTGGGGTGAAGACAAGGACATCTCGAAGGATGACGTGCTGAGCGGGATCTGCAAGAAGGTCGGCGTCGATGCGGAAAGGCTTTTCGCCGGGATCGGCCAGCCGGCGATCAAGGATCAGCTCAAGGCCAATACCGATGAAGTGATGGCGCGCGGCGGTTTCGGCTCGCCGACCATCTTCATCGACAGGACCGACATGTATTTCGGCAACGACCGCATGCCGCTGATCCGCGAGGCGCTGCTGCGCCGGAAAGCGAGCGCGGCCTGATGCCGAGGGTCGTCGTCTGTCGCGAACTCGGTCCGCCCGAAGGCCTGCGTCTGGAGAATGTGCCTCGAATGCCGCTGCAAGCGGGGCAGGTGCGGGTCGCGATCCGCGCCGCCGGGATCAACTTTCCGGACATCCTGATGGCGGCCGGCGACTATCAGCTCAAGCCGGAGCTGCCGTTCACGCCGGGCATGGAGGCCGCGGGCGATGTGATCGAGATTGGAGATGGGGCGAACGATGTCGCGCTCGGCGACCGCCGCATCGCCGTGGGTGATCGCGTCATCGTCAAGATGCGGCACGGCGGCTATGCCGACGAGGTGGTGGTCGCGCCGTCGCAACTCACGGTCCTGCCATCAACGTTCGACTATGCGGAAGGCGCGACCTTCCTCGCCGCGCACGGCACCGCCTATCACGCATTGGTCGATCGCGGCCAGGTCCGGCACGGCGAGACCCTGCTGGTCCATGGCGCTGGCGGTGGCGTCGGTCTCGCGGCGGTCGAGATGGGCAAGATGCTGGGCGCGACCGTGATCGCGGCGGCATCGTCAGAAGAGAAGCTCGCGGTCGCACAGGCGCGCGGCGCGGATCATCTGGTACTCTACGCCACCGAACCGTTCCGCGACGCCGTGAAGCGCATCACCGACGGCCGCGGCGTCGACGTGGTGTTCGATCCCGTCGGCGGCGAGATCTTCGAGAACAGCCTGCGCTGTATCGCCTGGGGCGCGCGGCTGCTCGTCATTGGCTTCACCGGGGGCATCGGGCTGGCCCGCACCAATCTGGTGCTGATCAAGGGCGCGAGCGTGCTCGGCGTCCGCGCGGGCGAGGCGGCGCGCAGGGATCCCGCGCTCGGCGAGGTCAGGCTCGCGGCGCTGGTCGCATGGGCGGAGGCCGGCAGGATCCGGCCAAACGTCTCGCACCGGCTGCCGCTGGAAGATTACGCCAAGGCGATGCGGCTTCTGATCGAGCGCAGGGCGATCGGGCGGGTAGCCTTGATGATGGGGTAGGTCACGTCGTCCCGGCGAAGGCCGGGACAGCCCAGTCTGTCATCCCCGCGAAGGCGGGGATCCAGTATTCCAGAGGCGTCGGTGATCGAACGAGAGGCCGCGGCGTACTGGGTCACCCGCTTTCGCGGGTGACGACAACCGAGCGAATGGCTAAACGATTGCCTCACTCATACGCCTGCCTCACTCATACGTCCGTTCGTCCCACCACGGAAAATAATCCGGCATATCCGTCGACACCTTGTCCTTGAACACCGCCGGGCGCTTTTCCAGGAACGACACCACGCCTTCCCTGACATCCTCCGAACGTCCGCGGGCATAGATGCCGCGGCTGTCGACCTTGTGGGCCTCCATCGGATCGTCGGCGCCCATCATGCGCCACATCATCTGTCGGATCAGTGCGATCGAAACCGGAGCCGTCTTGTCGGCGAATTCCCTGGCGAGTGCGCGCGCGGTCGGCAACAGATCGTCGGGCGCCACCACCTTGCTGACGAGGCGGCCGGCGAGGGCTTCCTGGGCCGGGAAGACGCGGCCCGAGTAGCACCACTCCAAGGCCTGGGAAATGCCGACGAGCCGCGGCAGGAACCAGCTCGACGCGGCCTCGGGCACGATGCCGCGCTGCGAGAATACGAAGCCGAACCGCGCCGCCTCGCTGGCGATGCGGATATCCATGGCGAGCTGCATGGTGACGCCGATGCCGACCGCCGGCCCGTTCACGGCCGCGATCACCGGCTTCAGGCATTTGAAGATGCGCAGGGTGACCTGGCCGCCGCCGTCGCGGACCTGGGGATCGCTGTAATCGACCTTGCCGTCGTCGAGGCGTTTGACCGGGCCGCGCCGCGCATCGCGGTCGAAGGTGTTGGCGCCTGACGAGAGGTCGGCGCCAGCGCAGAAGCCGCGGCCGGCGCCTGTCACAATGATGGCGCGGATGTTGTCGTCCCTGTCGGCGGTATCGACGGCGTCGATCAGCTCCTGCTGCATCGTACCGTTGAAGGCGTTGAGCTTGTCGGGCCGGTTCAGCGTGATGGTGAGGATCTGCGCGTCGACCTCGTATTTGATGGTCTCATAGGCCATGGGTGTTTCCTCGTCGTTTCTTGGTGATCTTGTTTTCGGTTTCTATGCGTCATTGCGAGGAGCGAAGCGACGAAGCAATCCATCTTTCCTGGCGCACTGGATTGCTTCGCTTCGCTCGCAATGACGATCAACAATGTTCGCTATTTTACTGGCAAGCTCGGCCACGGACGTTGCGGGCCGCGCAGGGTTTCGAAGGTCTTGGCCATGCCGAGCACGCCGATGTCGTCGAAGCGCCGGCCGACGATCTGCACCCCGATCGGAAAGCCTTGCTTGTCATAGCCGCCATTGACCGAAATCGCCGGGTTTTCCGCCATGTTCCACGGCACGGTATAGCAGATGTGCTCGAATGGCTTCGCCGGGTCATTGACGGGTGAGGCGAACTCGGCTGGGAATTTCACGCCCGGCGAGACCGGCGATATCAGGTAGTCGAAGTCGGCGAACAGCTTCCCGGCGGCAGCGCGCAGCGCCATGGTGACGTTGAAGCCCCGGAAGACGTCGAGGCCCGAAAGCCGCGTCGTCGCCTCTGCCCACTCGTAGATGTAGGGCAGCACCTTGGCGCGCTCGGCGTCAGACAGCTTGAGCAGGTCGTCCCACATCCGCGCCCGCCAGAAGTGGTCGAGCCCGTCGAGCATCTCCCGTGTGATGAAGCCGTCGACCTCGGTGACGACGGCGCCGGCCGACTCGAAGGCTTTCGCGGCCTTGATGGCGACCGCGCGGACCTCAGGTTCGAGCGGCTGGCCGCAGGCGAGGTTGAGCATCAGCCCGAGCCGCAGCTTGCGCGGCGACTTCTCGGGCGCCTTCCAGCTGATATTGTCGGGCGGCAGGCTCATGCCGTCGCGGCGGTCCGCCCGTGACAGCACGCACATCATCAAGGCCGCATCGTCGACGGTGCGCGTCATCGGCCCGGCGACCCGGCCGACATAGGTCGGGTCGATCGGCACGCGCCCGAAGCTCGGTTTCAGCCCGACCAGGCCGCACCACGCCGCCGGCAGGCGGATGGAGCCGCCGATGTCGGTGCCGACATGCAACGGGCCATAGCCGGCGGCGCCGGCTGCGCCCGCGCCGGCACTGGAGCCGCCGGGGTTCTTGCTGAGGTCCCAGGGATTGCGGGTGAGGGGATGGAAGCTGGAGAGTCCGGAGGACAGCATGCCGTAGTCGGGCATCGTCGTCTTCGAGAAGATGACGGCTCCCGCCTCGCGCAGGCGGGCCGAGGGCGGCGCATCGGCCGCCGCGGGCGCCAGCTTGACGCTGGCGGCGCCCAGCGGCACCGGCACGCCCTTGGTCGCGATGTTCTCCTTGATGGTGACCGGCACGCCGTCGAGCGCGCCGGCGGGCTCATCTCCGTGCCAGCGCGCGGTCGAGGCCTTCGCGGCCTCGCGCGCAGCGTCGGGATCGAACGCGTAAAGCGCCTTGATATGCGGCTCCCAGACCGCGACATGCGCCAGAACGTCCTCCAGCACCTCCGACGGCGAAAACTGCTTGGCGCGGAAGCCCGCGATCAGGTCGACTGCGGACAGGTCGTGCAGCGACGTGATCTCGTCCCGGGAGGCCCGTCTATGCATGGGCGCTGGCCGGCATTCGGGTCTCGATGATGCGCGCGAAGACGCTGGCGCCGATGGGCAGGATCTTGTCGTCCAGCACGTAGCCCGGATTGTGCACCGGCACCGAGCCGTCATGGCCGACCCAGAAATAGGCGCCGGGGATGGTCTTCAGCATGTCGGCGAAATCCTCGCTGCCCATCTTCGGCTGCGACCTGGTGATGACCTTGGACGGCTCGACCACGGTGCGCGCGGCTTCCTCGACCACCTTCGACTGCTCGACCTGGTTGACCAGAACGCCGAACGTGTCGCGGATATCGGCCTCGATCTCGACATCGAACGCTGCGGCCATGCCGGCGCAGAGCGCGCGCATCCGCTCGCGGATCAGCGCCCGCACCTCGTCGGAGAAGGCGCGGACCGTGCCGCAGAGGTGCGCTTCGCCGGGGATGACGTTGTAGGCGGAACCGGCGTGGATCTGGGTGATCGACAGCACCGCGGGTTCATGCGGATTGACGTTGCGGCTGACGATGGTCTGCAGCGACTGGCCGAGCGACATCGCAATCACGATGGGGTCCTTGGCGTAGTTCGGCATCGCGCCATGCGCGCCATAGCCCTGGATCCTGATGTCGAAGAAGTCGGCGCCGGCCATCGCCGGGCCCGGCAGGATCGCGATCTCGCCGTGGTTCAGGTCGGGCGCGTTGTGCAGGCCATAGAGTTCGTCGCAGGGGAATTTCTCGAACAGGCCCTCCTTGATCATGGCCCGCGCACCGCCGAGGCCTTCCTCGGCCGGCTGGAAGATCAAATGCACGGTGCCGTCGAAGTTTCGGGTCTCGGCAAGATAACGCGCGGTGCCGAGCAGCATCGTGGTGTGGCCGTCATGGCCGCAGCCGTGGAAGCGGCCGGGAATGGTCGAGCGCCATTTCAGGTTGGTGTTCTCTTCCATCGGCAGCGCGTCCATGTCGGCGCGCAGCCCGATCCGCCTGGTCCCGGTGCCCTTGCCCTTGATCACGCCGACGACGCCGGTGACGCCGAGGCCGCGGTGCACCTCGATCCCCCACTGCACGAGCTTCTCGGCGACGATACCGGAGGTGCGGACTTCCTCAAAGCCGATCTCGGGATGCGCGTGCAGGTCGCGGCGGATCGCGGTGAGTTCGTCGGCATAGCCTTGGATGCGGTCGATCGTGGGCATGTTGGTATCCGGTTGGAGAGAGGGAGGAAGGGTCTAGTCGGCTTTTCCGAGGTACGAATCATGTCGAGACTCGCGCTGCTGCGCTCCCTCTCCCGCTCCGGCGAAGCTTCGCTTCGCCTCGGCGGGGGAGGGTTGGGGTGGGGGAAGGCCGCATACGCCGGCGCTAGAGGCTTCCGCCTTCGCTGAGGCCTCAGTGGGCGAGGCGGCGGACAAGTCGGCAGTCCCCGAGTGGCGCCCCCACCCCAGCCCTCCCCCGCCTCGGCGAAGCGAAGCTTCGCCTGTGCGGGAGAGGGAGCGAGAGGCCGGCATTCGTGACTGGCAACGACAGGTTTCACGGAGCGGTATCCTAGATCGTCGGAGTGAAGGCGGGGCCGTTCGGCTTGATGCGAATGCTTGGACGCAAGCGGCGCCAGGGCAGCGCCGCGGTGTCGGCGGGCATCGCGCCCGGCGCGGCGCAGATCAGAAGCGTTTCGGCGATCGGCTCGAAATCGGCGCGGAAATGCACTGAACTCTTGTTGACGAGGATCGCCTGTTCGGTCGGCTCGATGCCGACATAGCGATACATCGCCTGGTCGGCGAGCTGCGCCTTATGGGATGCGACGACCACGCGCACGTCGCCGATGCGCAGGCACGCCGACGGTCCCATCTCCATCAGGCGTCCGCCATAATAGGGACCGGTCGCGGTGAAATTGCCGTCGGACAGGGTCTCGACGACAAAAGTTTCCTGGTAGGGCGCATCGCCCGGAATCCCGGACTTGCCGCCGAGCGACAGCGTCACGCTGGCTCCGAGGCCGGCCGCATGCGCGGCGCGCGCCGACTCGGGATCATAGATCGCGCCGGTCGCGGCCCTGATGGCACGATGGCGCACCAGTGCGCGCAGCATGCCGGTGGTATCCGAATCGCCGCCGGCGCCGGGATTGTCCTGGGTGTCGGCGATCACGATCGGCCGTGTCGCGGTCTTCGCCAGCTCCATGGCATGGCGCACGCCTTCGTCGGGCGAATAGATCCTGCCGTCGAAATCATTCTCGTGACCGATGACGAGATCGGCGATCGCCTCCGCAGCGGCATCGGCGTCTTGTTGCGTGCGGCCATAGGCGAACACGCTCGGCCCGCAATCGACGAAATCGGCGGCGGGAAACCCCGGTGCAAGGGACAGCGTCGGGACAACGTCGCTCTCGAGCGCGGCGAGCCTCTCGTAGATGCTCTTGGTGGGCTGGTCGTTGGTGCATTGCCAGCTGATCGGAATCAGGAACGGCAGTTGCCGGAAGGCTTTCGCGAAGCGCTGCCCGGTTTCGAGCAGCAGCGCGAGATGGCGGGCCGCGGCGCGGCCGGTCTCGGCCATGTCGACATGCGGATAGGTGCGGTAGGCAATGAGCGCATCGGCATGCTCGACCATCGCGGGCGAGACGTTGGCGTGCAGATCGAGGCTGACGACGAGCGGCAGATCGGGTCCGATCGCCTCGCGGACGCGGGCGAGAACTTCGCCTTCGCCGTCGTCGAGATGTTCCGTGACCATGGCGCCGTGCAGGTCGAGATAGACAGCATCGAGCCGACCAGCGGTGGCGATGCCATCGACCATCACCTTGACGATGCGCTCGAAGGCATCCTCGGTGACATGCGCCGAGGGGCTTGCGGCGCAGGCAATGGTCGGCACCAGATCCCAGGCCCTCGCTTCAGCTGCTACAATAAACCCGGCAAGGCCGACATTGATGCCGCGCATTGTCTTCAAGACATCGGCGCCTTGCGTCATCGAGGGCCAACCGCCGCCATGCACGAAGTCGGCATAGGTCGCCTTGGTCGGAGCGAATGTGTTGGTCTCGTGCAGAAATCCGCCGATGGCGATTCGGGGCATCAATGGGGTCTCGGACCGGTGCTTCGGAGCGCGACGTTAGACTCGGCCCCGGAGGCAGCGCAAGCGACGACGCCCCGCAGTTTTGCATGACGCGCACGACGTAGGTCATTGCTCGCTGCGGTCTTCGCCAATCGATAAGGCACAGATGCGCGAGAGATGTGCATAGGGCAGTCCGGTCTCCTTGGCCCAGGCGTTGAATTGCGCCTGCACCTTGGCGAGGTCGCCCTTGGATTTGACCTCCTCGGCGATGTCGAGGCCGGCATCGCGCAGGCAGGCCACTACGTCCTTCGATGTGACGAAGCCGTCCCAGCCCAGGAAACGCAGCAGCAGCTGTCCGGTGTTGCCGCCGAGGCGGCTGCCGCGCTTGGCGAGGAGATCGAGCAGGCCAACTTCATTGGAGGACGGCCAGTTGCTGAGGAACTTGCCGAAGCTGCCATGTTCCCTGGCAATCTCGGTGATGAAGGCGGCGTTGTCGCGCACCGACATGATCTTGGCGCCGTTGCGGACGATGCGCTTGTCGTTGATCAGCTCATGCCAGAAATCGTCGGGCTGGAAGGTGAGCTTGCCCGGCTCAAAGCCGAGAAATGCCGCCTCGAAGTCCGGCCATTTCGTTTCGATCACGTTCCAGGCGAAGCCGGCGGAGAATACGCGTTTCGTCATCTCGGACAGCACGCGATCGTCCGACAATTTCGCGAGCGCCTTCGCATCCGGCGCCTTCGGCAGCAGCTTCTTGAGCGCGGCCGGACCGCCCTTGCGCGTCTCGGCTTGGCTGCGGATGGTCTTGAATGAGGTCATGCGAATCCCGCGATCATCTCAGTCCAGTGTGGCCAGAAGCCCCGCCATCAGCCGGCCGCGCTCGGCGAGGCTGTCGACCTCGATATGTTCGTTCAGCGTATGCGCGTCCGCGCCGCGCACGCCGAGTCCGTCGAGGGTCGCAATTCCCATCGCGCCGGTGAAATTGCCATCGGAGCCGCCGCCGGCGCTGCCATGCGGCAGCTCCATGCCCAGTCGCTCGGCCACGCCGCGCGCCTTCTCATAAAGCGCCAGCGTGCCCGCATCGGGCTCCCACACCGGCCGGGTCACGCCGCGCGTCACCGTGAAGGTCACACCGTCGGTGCTGCCGGACAAGGCCAGCATCCGCTCGATGCCGCGGTCGAGATCGGCCTGGCGCTTGGCCATGCTCAGCGCCTCGCCGGTGCAGGTGGTGGCGACGCAATTGACCCATTGGCCGCCATGCACGATGCCGACCGAGAAGGTGCAGTCCTCCGTGGTCATGCCGTCGATGGCGATGATCTGTCGCGCCATCTCGCGGATCGCCGAGCGGCCGGCCGAGAGCGTCGCACCGGCATGGCTCGGCCGTCCCACAGCTTCGAGATTGAAACGCGCAATGGCGTAGCGGCCGGTGACGACGCCGTTGTTGCCGCGGCCGGGTTCGGGCACCAGCACATACTTGTTGCGCGAGGCTTCCGCCTCGATGATGTCGCGGGTCGAGGGCGTGCCGACTTCCTCGTCGGGGGTGAACAGCACGGTGATCGGCAGCGGTGTGGTGAAGCCGGCGCGGGCCAGCTGGCGGATCGCCTCCAGCGTCAGATAGTTGCCGCCCTTCATGTCGAAGATGCCCGGCCCAAAACACTTGTTGCCCTCGCGCCGCCACGGCAGTTTTTGCAATGTGCCGACCGGATGCACGGTGTCGAGATGGCCGGCAACGAGGATTCCCGGCTCGCCCTGCTTCGGATGCGGAAACCGGGCGCGGACGCAGCCGGCAAACCCCTGCCGGCCGGCGATGTGTTCGATCCTGGCGCCCATGATCGCCATGTCGCGCGCGGCGAGATCGAGCATGCGCGCGACCGCGGCCGCATCCCAGGTCGGGCTTTCGCATTCGACCCAGTTGCGCAGGCCCTGCAGCATGGCTTCGGAATCGAACGGAAGGTTGGCGGGATTCATGGTGCTCCTTGGAATGTCCGTGGTGTGACGATCACGACCGGCGTGGGGAAATTAGCCGCAAACGTCGCCGGAATGCCACGGCTTGACTCACGTGTTAGTTATCGCTTACCGTTAGTGATGGCTTACGGAACGGCATTGGCGGTCCTGGCGGATCCGACGCGGCGGAAAGTGTTCGAGCGCCTGCGCACGGGGTCGCAGCCGGTGAATGTGCTGGCGGCGGGGCTGCCGGTTTCGCGGCCGGCGGTGTCGCAGCATTTGCGGGTGTTGAAGGAGGCGGGTCTCGTCGAGGAACGCAGCGAGGGAGTGCGACGCATCTATTCGCTGCGGCGCGAGGGCCTCGCCGAGCTGCGCGATTGGCTGGATAGTTTCTGGGGCGACGCGCTTGAGGCGTTTCAGCTCGAAGCGGAAAAATCCCACAGGCAACGCGGGAGCAAGGCTGAATGAATGAGGTCACGACCATCGCGCCGGTGCGCAAGTCCGTCACAGTCAAGGCACCGATCGCACATGCTTTCGAGGTTTTCACCAGCGGGCTCACGCGCTGGTGGCCGACGACGCATGGCGTGGGCAAGAAGCCGATCAAGGCTGTGCTGATGGAGCCGCGCCTTGGCGGACGCTGGCTGGAAATCGCCGAGGACGGCACCGAGACCCCGGTCGCCACGATCACGGTCTGGGAGCCACCGCACCGGCTCGTGATGCTCTGGCAGATCAGCGCGCAATGGAAGCCGGACGCGGCGATGCGATCCGAAGTCGACGTCCGCTTCACCGCCGAGGCGGCGGACGCGACGCGGGTCGAGCTTGTGCACCACAGGTTCGAGACCATGGGCGCGGAGGCCGGCGCATCGATGCGCCGGGATGTCGACGGCGGCTGGCCGGGCCTGATCGCGCGCTATGTCGAAGAAGCCGAACGCAATCAAGCGTAACCGAGGAGGGTCTCATGTCGGAATTCATCGTTCACTCCGTTCCCGGCAGCCCGTTCGGGCGCGCGGTGCTGGCCGCCCTTGAAGAGAAGGGCGCCCGCTATCGGCTGGCGCCGCTGGCGCCGAGCGCCGCGAAATCGCCGGAGCATCTCGCCCGCCATCCGTTCGGACGGATTCCAGTTTTGGAGCATGACGGCTTCAGCCTCTACGAGACCCAGGCCATCCTGCGCTATCTCGACTGCGTGCTGCCGCAGCCTGCGCTGACGCCCGCCGATCCCAGGCGTGCCGCGCGCATGGACCAGGTGATGAACATCAACGACTGGTACCTGTTCCAGGGCGTCTGCAACGTCATCGCCTTTCAGCGCATCATCGCGCCGAGACTGTTGGGGCTCAAGACCGACGAAGCCGCGATCGAGGCCGCGATGCCCCGGGCGCGCACCGTGTTGGCCGAACTGGCGCGGCTGCTCGGCGAGAAACCCTATTTCGCGGGCGACGCAGTCTCGCTCGCCGACCTCCTGGTGGCGCCGCAGATCGACTTCATGGCGCCGACGCCGGAATGGTCCGAGCTCGGCATTCCGCACGCCAACCTCGCCGGATGGCTGCACCGGATGCAGGCGCGGCCGAGCTTCGTCGCCACCACCTGGGAGCGGGTGTCGGAGATGGCCAAGGCGGCGTGAGGGGGAGATTCAAAGCCAAATCCCGAAGCAATGTTGCGCGTCAGCGGAACGTTTGGGCGCGGAGAGGTCGCGCAAACGGAGAGGGGATTACGAACCAAGCAGGCTTCACGGCCTCGGGATCGTGGTGGCGGTCGGTGCGTTCTCGCTCTCGCCGTCCCATCGGTAGATTGCGGCCGGACCGGGGATCGCCGCCTGGGACTTCTTCGTCGGCCCTGGCGTCGCTGACTTCCGCTTCGAAATCCGCAAGCTCGGTGGCGTCGCGAAGATCGAGCTTGTTCTTCAGGACGGTTGTACCGGGATAGCAGTAGTCATCAGCAACGGTGTCATACATCCAAGGCTACGCTTTGCGATAGGCCTTGATGATAGCTTTCCGACGCTCCTCAGGGGTGAGAGCCTTGCTCTGCGAGATTGCTGCGCCGCCCTTCATTGTGGGGGAATACTGGATTCCCTCCACGGCACTTATCTTTCTGAAGCGCGCGCTACCTATCACAAAGCCCGATGCTTTGGTCGTCTTCGGAGATGGTTTCCTAGGAGTCATGATTCAATCTTAGCACAGATCGGGTTGATACGCACAGAGGTAGTGGCATCAAAGCCAGGCGAGAGAGACTTATTGGCCGCCAAAATCGTAAAGACAGTGGTGCCGACGGCCGCACTCAAACCGGCAGCCGGGTTCCTGGCTCGGACGCCTTGAAACGCAACCTTGGTTGCCAGCTTCGGATCTGCGACCTCAGAAGACAAGCTGACCAATGGTGCGGGCGGTGGGAGTCGAACCCACACGACGTTGCCATCGAGGGATTTTAAGTCCCTTGCGTCTACCAGTTCCGCCACGTCCGCTTTGGTCGCCAGATCAGATGCTTAGCCAGTTTTTCGGAGAGATGGAACAAGGCTGTCGTCCGATCTGCCGGCCACCACCTTTAAGCAAGCGGGGCAGGTGGGGTAAAGCCTCAATGCGGACATCCCGGCCTGCTTTAGAGTCCAGTCACATTCGCGCGCTACTTGATTGTTTGAACATGAAAAAAAGCTTCCCTGGGCGGCGGATCATGTTCTAGGCAATGGCAGTCTCAAGGGTGACTCGAGCCGAATGACCGATCGTATCAGCCGTTGCAAGTTCATGCAAACCGCCGGCCTCGGCGCGCTGCTGTTGCTTGGTCTTGCGCTGTCCGGCTGTGCCCAGATGAGCGACGGCATGAGCACGGCTTTCGCCGATCCCGCGCAATACGATCTGTATGATTGTCCGCAGCTCGAGAAAGCGCGCAAGGCCCTCGCCACGCGCAGCGCCGAGCTACAGGGCCTGATGTCCAAGGCCGAGACCGGGTTTGCCGGCCCGGTCGTCGCGGAAATGGCCTACCGCAACGACTATATCGCCATTCGCGGCCAGTCCCGCTTTGCCGAGGAGGCCTGGCAGCGCAACAAGTGCCGCGAAACGCCGCCGGCTCCCGCCAAGATGGTTGCGCCCGCTCCGGCCAAGATGGCCGCGCCGGCCGGCCGCGCCAAGAAGGGCGCGAAACCGCGTTCAGGTGCCGACGTTTATTGATCCCCCGCTATTGATCTCCCGCGAAACGTCGTGGGGGCGTCACGCCCGCCAGTCGTAGATCCAGTCCTGTCGTGCCAGCATCCGCTTGGGGCCCAAAGCCCTGATCGCGAGGTCGCGCGCCAGCGCGGCGGGTCCGGTGAGATGGTAGATTCGCCCCGAGTTGCGTGCGGTGCGCTGCACCCGTGCGACCCGGCTCCGGCGCAGCCGCCCATAACGCTTCAGCGCCGCCGCCACTGTCGCCGCGCTGTCGGCATGATCTTCGCTCAGGCACTTGGCCAGCACCGCGGCGTCCTCGATCGCCATCCCGGCACCTTGCGCGGCAAACGGCAGCATCGCGTGGGTTGCGTCGCCGAGAAGTCCGATCGCTCCGCTGCTCCATTCGCCGCCATCGGGCACGGTGAACAGCGCCCACTTGCGCCAACCGTCGACCGCATTGATCATCATCCGCGCCGGGCCTGGCCAGCGCGACACGGCGAACGCGTTCTTCAGCTCGACCACATCGCCGGCCGCGCTCCAGCCCGGTGTGTTCCAGGTCCCCGGCACGATCGCAACCACATTGATCTGGCGCCCACCCGAAATCGGATAGGCCACCAGATGCGCTGACGGACCCATCCACAGTTGCACCCGGCGCGCGGTGTATTCGCGCGGCAATTGGGTGGCCTCGATAGTCCCGCGCCAGGCGATCAGTCCGGAGAATTGCGGCTGCACCTGTGGAAACAGGTGCTGCCGAACCGTGGACCAGATGCCGTCGGCACCGATCAGCGCCAGCGCCAGATCCTGCTGTCGCCCGTTGCCCCTGCGCTGAACCACCGTCAGCCCCTTGGCATGGACCGCGGCGTCCTCGAATTGCCAGCCGAGGCGCAGGTCGATGTCAGGGTGATCGTTGACCTGTGCCTGCAACGCTGCCTGCAGATCAGCACGATGAATGACCCAATAGGGCGCGCCGGCGCGCAACGCGGCGGCCTCGCCCAGCGGCAAGCGGATGATCTCGCCACCGGCCCGCGCGCTCATGATGCTGATTGCCTCCGGCGTGACCGCGCGCGCGACGAGCCGCTCCCTGAGACCCAGGCCGATCAGGACGCTGCTGGCATTGGGTGAAAGCTGCAGCCCCGCGCCGACCTCTTCGAGACGGTCGGCCTTCTCCAGCACCACGACGCGGAAGCCGCTGTTAGCCAAGGCCAGCGCCGCGGTCAGTCCCCCGATCCCGGCACCAGCGACGAAGATGGTGCGTGAAGCCGCCACCTAATCAGGCAACGTCCTTCAGCACGCATTCCGGCGGACGCGCCTCGCCGGCCGCGAGGTCGGACGCAAAGCGGAACAGTGTGGAGCAATAGGGGCAGATGATCTCTTTGTCGTTGCCGAGATCCAGGAAGACATGTGGGTGGTCGAAAGGCGGATTGGCGCCCACACACATGAACTCCTGCGAGCCGATCTCGATCACGCTTACGCCGGCATCATTGTGAAAGTGCGGAACGAGATTGTCGGCCATTGAATTCACCTTGAGTGGCAACGCATGCAGGCGCGAACCACGACCCGTCGATAGTTGAAGTGCGGCGCACCATAACGACGGTCCGCGCCGATTCCTAGTCGTGTCAGTCCGCAGTTCACATCCTGCCGACGCCTCTTTCGCGTCCCATTTTCAGCGAATTGACTTGCGAACCCTGGAACCAAGAGGACGCCAGCAAACATATGTTTCCAGTACGGTATTGGATTTGACATTGGCATCGAAGACTGGCGGAAATCCTGATGCGAATGTCAAATTCACCACACCGACCATGACCAAATTCGACACAATCCTGACGTCTTCGAACAGCCCTTCTTTCGTCGGGGCCGTTGTGTCTTAAAAATGGCGTACTATGTCGGGGATGCCGAAATCTCGAGTTTTCTTCGCATGAGACGTTCACGGATCAGTCTGGCCCTTTGTGGCCTCGTGACGAGCGCAGCCATGTGTGCTGCGCTTTGGCCGCATGCGCGCGAGGCTGTGGCGATTCTGGCCGCGCGGGACGATCCGGCCGAACTCGCTGATGTCAAGCTCGACGCTTCGCTGCGGAACGGCAATCTCGTTTCCGAACATATCGAATCCGCGCTCGCGGCCCACGATGCCGATCTTGCCAACAGTTTTGTCGAGCTGGCGCGTGAGAAGAATATTGTCGTCGATGATGAACAGGCGCACCGGGTCGCCGCGGCCGTTGCCGAGGAAAACTCAACGGCCCATGTTGCCAAGAGCTTCGCGACCGGCCTCGTCACCGGGAATGCCGATGATGTCGCGAGCCTCTCCGGCACCATCGCCGGTGATCTGTTCGTGTTCGGCGACGTCCGCGACGTCGTGCGCGAGACCAAGCACCTCGCGATGGGCGAAGACACAGACCGCCTGGTGCTCGGCCTTGCCACCCTGGGCCTTGCGGTCACCGCGGCGACCTATGTTTCGGTCGGCGGTGCCGTTCCCCTGCGCGCCGGCCTGACGCTGGTGAAGGACGCCCGCAAGGTCGGGCGGCTCGGCGGCGGACTTGCGGAGTGGGCAGGCCGGTCCGCGCGCGAGGTCGTGGATGCGCCGGTGCTGCAGCACGCGGTCGCCAATGGTTCCGTATTGCGGCCGGGAGCAACCGTCAGCGCGATCACGGCTGCGTTCCGGGCCGAAAAGGCCGGCGGGCTGGTCCGGCTCGCCAAGGATATCGGGCGGGTCGGCGAGCGGGCAGGGGTCCGCGCCGCTCAGGATGCATTGAAGATTGCCGAGGAGCCCAAGGATGTCGCCCGCGCCGCGCGGCTGGCCGAAGCCAAGGGTGGCAAGACCCGGGCGATCCTGAAAGTTCTCGGACGCGGCGCGCTGCTGCTGGCAAGCGGCGCCTTTGGGCTTGCCTCATGGCTGTTCGGCGCCTTGCTGGCGTTGTTCGGCGTGCTGTCGTCGATCAAGGCGACGACCGAGCGCGCCACCCAGGCGGTGCTCGACCGCCGCCGGGTGAAGCGGCTGCGGTTGCAGGCGGTGGCCCCATAGCTTTCGGTGGTTGCAGCGACCCGCGGTTCGCCCTATCAGGCCATCATTCCTCCCGAACCATTTCTCCCGAACCATGGACCGACCCCATGCCGAGCTTCCACAACGGCACCGTTGAAATTGCCTATCTCGATGAAGGTGAGGGCGAGCCGATCGTCCTGGTACACGGCTTTGCGTCGACCAGGAACGTGAATTGGGTCTATCCGACCTGGGTCTCCGAGTTGAGGAGGAACGGCCGCCGCGTCATCGCGCTCGACAATCGCGGGCATGGCGAGTCCAGCAAGCTCTATGATCCATTGCAATATTCGATCGCGGCGATGGCGGGCGACGTGGTGGCCCTGATGGACCATCTCGAGATCCCGCGCGCCGATATCATGGGTTATTCGCTGGGAGCGCGCATGGCGGCGTGGCTCGCGCTGCATGCGACCGAGCGGCTGCGCGCGGCGATCTTCGGCGGCATCGGCATGGCGATGATCGAGGGCGGCGGTCCCGGCGATAACGTCGCAGCCGCGCTCGAGGCGCCGTCGCTCGATGAGGTCAGCGATCCCGTCGGGCGGACGTTCCGCGCCTTTGCCGACCAGACGCGCTCCGATCGCCTCGCGCTCGCCGCCTGCCTGCGCGGCTCGCGCGGATTGATGAGCAGGGCAGACGCGGCGCGCATTGCGTTACCGGTCCTGATCGCGGTCGGCACCACGGACGAAATCGCCGGCTCCGCCGCGCGGCTCGGTCAGATCATCGCGGGATCGGAAGTGCTCGACATTCCCAACCGCGATCATATGCGCGCCGTCGGCGACAAGGTCTACAAGGCGGGCGTGGTGGATTTCCTCTCACGACGACCGTGACGCGCCGTCGTCCGCAAAGCGCCGGGCCGCGGCGATCAGGACCGTCAACGTCGCGATCCAGGCCATGCGCGCGCCATAACGATCGTGCGGACCGGAGATGACGGCGCAAATGAAGGCATTGCCGAGCAGTGCGCAGGTGACGGTGGCGGCCAGCAGGCTCAGATCGCCGCCCCGGCGGCGCACCAGCGCGTGGCCGAACATGGTGACGACGAACGCCATCGAAGCCAGCGCCACCGGGACGTGCAGCCAATTGATCGCAGCGAAGTTGATGTCCCAGTGCTGCTGATGCGCCGCGCGCATCGGCTTGAGCTGCGAGGGGATGTAGCGTTCGATGATGCCGTAGGTGTGGGGAATCCAGCCATTGGTGCCTTCACCGGTCGCCGCGCTGACGAGTTGCTGCGCGGTCGCTTCGATCGCGGCCTGCGCCTGCCAGAGCGGATAGGCCGCGAGCGAACGCGTCACGATGAAGCCCATCTCGTCGCCCATCCCCTGGAAGCGCCCGAGCGTGTCGAACATGCTGTGGCCCCAGAGGAACTCGTCGGCGGTGGCGGGAAGCGCGTCGCGATAGGGACAGAGCTTCAGCCTCTCGTGGGAGCAGCGGTCCCTCAGATACTGCGCGACAATGCCGTCCTGCATCATGCGGCCAAATGCGACACCGATGCCGCCGGGGGTCCAGGCCAGTTGCCCGGACAATGCGAAATTCGTCGCCACGAGCATCACCGCGCCGGTTGCAAGCGCGAGGGCTCCCTGCGCGAGGCCACGTAGCGCGATCCGGCCACGCAGCCATGGCCGTGCGATGAAGCCGAGGGCGCACAGGCCGACCAGGACGCCGAGCGTCGCGCTGTGGGTCGCCGCGGCAAAGGCGGTGAAGAGGCACAGCTCGATCTTTTCGAATGCCGTCAGGCGCTCGCCGTGCACGACGAGCAGGTACAGCGCCAGGACCGACAGCCCGGCAAAGATGTCGGTCAGAAGCATGCTGGCGAGCCACGGCAGCGCCGTGGTCAGGATCAGGAGCAGGCTGATCGCCAGCAGCGTAAATCGCGGTCTCGCGCCAAGCACGCGCAGGGTCTTCTGGATGATCCACAGGGTCACGAGCGCCTGCACAACCAGATTGATCCAGAAATCGGTTGCTTCGCCGAGATGCAGATAGAGGCCGAACACGGTCGAACGGCTCGGCACCAGATAGCCCTCGTACCATCGCGCCAGATAGCCGCCGGTGTCCCACTGGAGCAGCGGATAGCCGTTCCACAGCGCCGGCGCGATCAGGAAGAAGGGCAGGAAAAAGGGAATGGCGAGGGCGGCGGCCCGGAACAGGCCGGCGTCGCTCAGGCGCGCGCGCAGGATCTGCGTGTTGATGGGAAGACCCCCATTTTCGGCATCTTGCCGGATGCGCGTCCGCGTGCCGCCGGATCGATTCGACGGCCTTGTACCGCAAGCGGCAACTTCGATCCAGCTCCTTCAAATCGAATAGCGGCGCAGGATCATAGGTTTGCGGATACCCCTTACGGTCCGATGTTCGATCCAGGTGAATGTTGCGACGGATCGCGAACCTCGAAAAAATGGGCGTCCGCCGTCCCAAAAGAGTCTGATGCCGAGCCGCTTGATTTTCCGCCGAGGCGGGCCAACTAGATTTGACGCTTCGCCTGCGGGGCTCCTCCCGAGGGGATCTTGGGGGGCTCTTGGGGGCGAAGACATTGTGACCATTCAACGGTTTTGGTGCGACGTGGTGGCGGAACGGACCATTCATCTTGCCGGTTCGGTGCGAGGACAGCCGTCCGCGATCATGCTATGATTTTCAGCAACTAAATCTCCGAGGCGACCGATGGCAATGCATCAGATCAATCCGCAGGGCGGAAAGCAGGGTAGCAACCTGGCGTCGCTCGATCCGATCTGGGATCGCGTCCGCAGCGAGGCGGAAGAGATCGTGCGCCGCGAGCCCGAACTCGCAACCTTCATCTATTCGACCGTGCTGCACCACGACCGGCTGGAGAATTCGGTGGTGCATCGTCTTTCCGAACGCATGGATCACTCGGCGATGTCGGGCGATCTCATCCGGCAGACCTACGACGAGGCGCTCCGTGACGATCCCGATATCGGCAACGCCTTCCGCGCCGATCTGGTCGCCGTCTATGATCGCGATCCCGCGACCGTCCGCTTCATCGATCCCTTGCTCTACTTCAAGGGTTTCCATGCCATCCAGACTCACCGCCTGGCGCACTGGCTGCACCAGAAGGGCCGCAAGGATTTTGCCTATTACCTGCAGAGCCGCTCATCGGCGGTGTTCCAGACCGACATCAATCCGGCGGCGAAGATCGGTCGCGGCATCTTCCTCGACCATGCCACCGGATTCGTGGTCGGCGAGACCGCGGTCATCGAGGACGATGTCTCCATCCTGCACGGCGTGACGCTGGGCGGCACCGGCAAGGAGAACGAGGATCGCCATCCCAAGATCCGCCACGGCGTCCTGATCGGAGCCGGCGCCAAGATCCTCGGCAATATCGAGGTCGGTCATTGCGCCCGTATCGCCGCCGGCTCGGTGGTGGTGAAATCGGTACCCAACAATGTCACCGTGGCCGGCGTTCCCGCAAAAATCGTCGGCGAGGCCGGATGCGCCGAACCATCGCGCACCATGGACCAGATGCTCAACGCCATCGGGCTGTAAGCTGCACCGCAGCGACAGCTCGTTAAAACCGTTCTGAAATCATGTATTTGCGAGGACTTGTTCGGCTCCGACGTTCGCCGTAGCGTAAGCTCGCGGGGGAGTGAGAAGCCCCTAGCGGTTCGCGTCATCTCGTCCTAAAACCCGCGCCAGCTCATTTCGATTGGAGACCGCCGTGAACGTTCAGGAAGTCAGGAAGCTCGACACCTATCTCAAACGCGTGTTCGGCAATCCCAAGATCCGCGTCGTGCCGCGGCCGAAGAAGGACGATTCGGCGGAGGTCTATATCGGCGAGGAGTTCATCGGCGTGTTGTTCGTCGATGACGAAGACGACGACCGCTCGTTCCAGTTCCAGATGGCGATCCTCGAGGACGACCTGGTCGAAGAGGGCTGAGTTACCTGGACCCGTGCAATTGCACCGTCAGGCGGTCCATCGCCTCGGCGACGTCGCGCCATCGCGACAGCCAGCTCCGCGGAAAACGAAATGTCAGATCGGCGCCGTCGATGCGCCGCTCGCTCAGGCACATTCCCGGGGTCTTCGCGTCGCGTGTGCAGCGGGCGTCAAGGCGCGGGGCGCTGACGGAGAACAAGTCCTCGCCGCCATAGGGCGTGCTGTCGCGGAACGCGCGTATCGTCAACCCGTCCTGTCCCGGCCTCGAGTCCTGTTCCAGGTACCGCGAATAGATCGTGCGCAGGCGCGTGTCCGGCGCCAGCGTATCGTGGTGCGCCGCGATCGACAGGAAGATCCGGTCGATCGGTGCCATCACCTCCTCGATCGCATCCGCGCTGATGCGCTTGGGCGGCTCGGGTGGATCGAGCGATGGAAAAGCGAAGCCCAGATCGATGCGTTCCTGTTGCCCGGAATGGCGCTGGATCTTCACGCGGATCGCGTCGGTCGGCACGTTGAACAGCGTGCCTCCGACGCTGACCGGCAACCGTTGCGGTCCGGGTGAACCGGCGGTTTCCCAGGTCGGCCACAGCAGATAGGCGATGAGGCTCACGGCTGCCGTGGCGAGCGCACCTGCGAGCACGAGCGGAAGCGCGTGGCTGCGGCTGTGCCATCCGGTGCGGGTGTGACGGGCCGTCGAAAACATCGCCATGAAAGAGCGTGGGTCCAGAGCTGGTCTCGAATCACTTGCGAATATGCCACGGGTATCGGGTTCCCGCAGAATTTCGGTGACAGCTTATTGGGATGGCGCGCCGGCCTCGGGCCGCAGACGTTAACCTTTCCTTAAGGACGAGGTGGCGGCGGGGCGCCGATTTTGCCAAAGCTCAGGCGGTGTCTTGAGGTGTCGCCATGTCGCCTGATGCGTTGAACGCGTTGTTTTCCCTTTGCATCGGATTTGCGCTCGCCGGTGCGCTGGCAAGCGGATATCAGACCCTTGCACGGCGGCCCGCGGGGTTCTCCCTGTTGCAGGAAGGGATCACGCCGCAGCGCTTCGCCGCCGTGCCGTTTCTGGTTTTCGCCGCGCCCTTCATCATCATGCGCAACACCCTGCGCGGGGCGCGGATCGAGCGCAGGCGGTTCGAGTTCGTGATGATGGCAACGGTGCTGGCCGGGTTCTGGAGCCTGATGTCCGGCACTTTCTTTCTGATGACGCTGCGTGCCGCCGGCGTCCTGGTCTGAAGCCTTTTCTTTCGCCCGCCTGAAGCCGAAGGCCGATCGCTTCGCTTGAAAACGCGTCATCGGGCATGCCAAGGTCTCCGCGGACAGGAGATCTTCATGGCGATCTACGAACTCGATGGGCAGGCGCCCGAATTTCCCGCCAGCGGAAACTACTTCATTGCCGACACTGCAACGGTGATCGGCAAGGTTCGCCTCCATGACTCCGCGAGCGTGTGGTTCGGAGCGGTGCTGCGCGGCGACAACGAATGGATCGAGATCGGCGAGAATTCCAACGTTCAGGACAATGCGACCTGCCATACCGATCCCGGCTTTCCGCTCTCGATCGGAAAGAACTGCACGGTCGGCCACAATGTCATCCTGCACGGCTGCACGCTCGAGGATGGAGCGCTCGTCGGCATGGGCTCGATCGTCATGAACGGCGCCAAGATCGGTCGCGGCAGCGTCGTCGGCGCGGGCGCCGTGATCACCGAAGGAAAGGAATTTCCGGAGCATTCTTTGATTATTGGCGCGCCGGCGCGCGTGATCCGCACGCTCGACGCCGCGCAGGTCGAACGCATGGGGAGCGCTGCGCGATCTTACGTCAGGAACGGTCCGCGCTTCATCAAGGGATTGAGGAAGATCGGCTGAACCTGGTTCATGGTTTCGACTTCCTGGCCGTGCCCGATTTCGGTGCTCGGGACGTGGACGGAGCCGTCCTCGACACGCTCTTGCGCAGCGCATCCTTGAGGTCGATCGGGATGCCATGCTTCTTGAGCAGATCGGCGAAGGCCTCATCGGCAAGCTCCTGGAACGTCGCCATCCTGTCGCGCGCCAATTGCCTGAGCTTGTCGAACGTGTCCTCGTCGAAGGCGATCAGCTTGCGCACGAACGAACCTGCCTTTGCTGCTTCAATCGGCATGCTGGGATTTTCCAGCGCAGTGGACGCCGGTTCGCGTCGCGAAACGGCGGCAAACCGCAAGGGAATTGGCTCTGGAGCGTAATCGCGCGTGAGCCCAGTCGCGCAGATGTGAGCGAAGACGCCTGACCCTCTTCGAAAACCCGTTCTAGATTGGAGCCGCGTCGCGGTTCGGTCAACATGCGCGCGATCGAGGGGGAGAGCAGGTCATGCTGCGTCACGTCACGATGGTCTTGGCAGCGGTCGCGATGGCCGCGATTTTGGTTCCCGGCGAAGCCTCCGCCCGAGGCGGCTTCCACGGGGGCGGTTTTCACGGTGGGTTCCACGGTGGTTTCCATGGTGGTTTCCATGGCGGTGGCTTTCATCACCACGGATTTGGCTTCGCACCGGGATTTGCTCTCGGCTTTGGGTTGGGCGCACCCTTTGGCTATTACGGCTATCCCGGCTACGATCCGTACTACGCCTATGGCGATGGATATGACGGCGGCTGCTACCTCGTACGGCGGCGCGTGCTGACGCATTATGGCTGGCGCCACCGGACCGTGCAGGTCTGTGAGTGACGAGCGCCGACGGCGAAGGTGGTCCAGCGTCAGACGTGAGCGTTCGGAGCTAGAGTCTGTGGTTCCGGTGCCGCCGGCGCAGCAGCTGCAGGGTCGAGACGCGGCGAAATGGTACGCTGCTTGCTTCGGGTTTTGCCATGCTGTCGATGATGACCATTCCCGGACTGACCCTGATTTTCATCGGCGTGGTCGTCAGCCTCGGAATCGCCTTTGTGTGGGGGTTCTGGGAAATGGAGCGGGTGGCCAAGGCGCGGCTCGCCAAGGTCCGGCGCGATCGGGGATTCGGATAGCCGTGCCGGCCCGAAGCAATTGGTTCCAGTGCAGCACAGGGCGATGAGCTTGGTCACGCGCCCTTTGCCGTTCGAGCGCGATCAGCCCAGCACTTTGTATGTCTTGAACCAGCCGATCATCTGGTTCCAGCCGTCCTCGGCCGCCTCCTTGCGGTAGCTCGCGCGATAATCGGCATGGAAGCCGTGCGGGGCGCCGGGATAGATCTTGAACTCGGCCGTCTTCTTGTTCTCCGCAAGCGCCGCCTTCAGGGCCTCGACAGATGCAACGGGAATGCCGGCGTCGGCTTCGCCATAGAGGCCGAGCACGGGGGCCTTCATGTCGGGGGCGAGCTGGGTCGCGCTCTTCGGCCACAGCGGGTTGGGCGGGTCGACCGGCGGACCGTAGAACGCGACTCCCGCCTTGAGGCCGGCGCTGTGGGCGGCGTATTCCCAGACGGTGCGGCCGCCTCGGCAGAAGCCGATGATGCCGAGCCGCGCGGTGTCGCCACCCTGCGATTTGGCCCAGGCCGTCGTGGCGTCAAGATCAGCCAACAGCTCCGCATCGGGCTTGGCGTTGACGATCGGCAGCAGCTGCGGGATGTCGGCAATCTTCGTGAGATCGACGCCCTTGCGGAAATAATAATCCGGCGCGATCGCCAACGCGCCGAGCTTGGCGAGACGTCGGGTCACGTCCTTGATGTATTCGTGCAGACCGAAGATTTCCATCGCCACCAGGACGACGGGCGGATTGGCGACGCCTGCCGGCCGGGCGAAATAGGCCGGCATTTCGCCATCGGCGACCTTGATCCTGGCATCGCCGACGGTGAGGCCATTGGTGTCGGTCTTGATGACATCGGCGCGCACGGGCCCGGCGGCCAGCGTGTAGCCGGCGGCGACGGCAGCGGAGGCCGTCATGAATCCCCGGCGCGAGAATGGTTCGGTCTTGGTCAGTCCGATCACGTCGGACGTGAGGACGGGCTCGGCGCTCATGAACTTGCTCCTCCAGCACCTGCGGCGTTTTCCGGGATGGCATCAAGAAAACGCGCAAAACGAAAAGCCGGAGCCTCCGTTCCGATCCAATCGGAACGTGCTCCAGAGGGCTCATTCACAAGTCAATTTCGGATGAAACGCAAATCACAAGTGGGCCAATCCCGATCTTTGCCGAGGACCCGGCAACGGGATGACCCGCGTAGCGGGACGCGGCTGCCAGGGCTGGATCATGGCCTTGCGAGAGGGGCACCCAGGCTGCACGCAATCTTGAAGATTCGGCCGCCCAAAAAGAACAAGGCCGTCGACGCAGTATGCCGTCAACGACCTTGCCAGCCCCGGACATTGAAATCGGCTCGCGCCATCCGGTATACCTAAAGGTACACGGGATCCGCGCGGGGGCATGTGATCTAGTTCACACTCTTGCGAGGAAATTACACCGGCAGAGGGATGAGCATGATCTGATCGTATCACGATCAGGGGCCACCAGCCTTTCACCTCCGCCGGTGGTGTATTCCGTTCATCGCCCGGATCCTCGTGCCGGCCGGCCGCGCATCCGGCGGGGGGGAGTTGTCAGGCGGTGCGCTCGCGAACGACTGCCGCAGCCCGTCGACCGCTTCGGTCAGCACCGCGACCTGATCCGCCAGCCGCTTCTTGTCGGCTTCTTCCGAGGCCAGCAGTCGCTTGACGGTCTGCAATTCGTCCTGGACCATTTGCAACTGGTCGATCGCTTCCTGCTGCGAGACCTCGAGGCCCCTGGTTCTGTCGGCCAGTTGATCAAAGGTCTGCGCTGCGCGGGAGTGCAACAGCCGCGCCAGGGCGACGCGATCGGCAGCAGGGAGACCTTGGGCCGTGGCGCGCAATAGCGCGATCGAACCGATTCCGATCACGATCAGCAGCACCAGAATGGCTGCAAGCGCGATCGGTTGCGAACCGCTGCGCGGCCGGCTCCCGATTTCCGGGTCGTGCGAGTCGAGATGGACCATGAGAACCCCGAGTGATGTTGGTGGATCAGAGCCGCAATTGGCGGGTAGAACACAACGCAACAATACCGAGGACCATGAACGGCGGCCGCGGCGCAGGCTGACGACAATGCGCCGACGCCGGAAATTTGGTTCTCAAGTCTTTACCAATAATTCGGACAAAAGCGAGGCTGATGCCGATTTGAGGTTGCTGCACCGCAAGCCCCTTGATTCGCTCAACTTCAAATCGAACGCGGCAGCAAATCAGTTCATTCTCTTCCCGGAATCGATTTTAAGAGTCGAGCGCTCGCGCGGGACGGAGGCGGCGAAGGGCGGGCATCCCCAGGTTCGGACTCAATCAACCCCCTTCTCGGACGTCGGCGTGCCGGGCGACGCTTCGACGCTGGCGACCCGATCGAGGTTTGCGATCAGGCGCGTCAGCAGGGCAACGAGCAGCCCGACCTCCTCGTCCGTGAAGTCGTGCAGGACCTCATGATTACCCCGAAGCAAGGCCGCAACTGCGTCCGGCAGGCGGGCTTCTGCGACCTCCGTCAACGTGATTCGGCTGCTGCGCCCATCGGCCGGGTCAGGCGCGCGCCGAATCAGCCCGTCCCGCTCCATGCGGGCGAGCATCTGTGCCATCGGTGGCTGCTCGATCCTGGCGAAGCGGGCGAGATCACGTTGCGTGCTTGCCCCACCGTCCTGAAGCGCGACCAGCACTGGCAGGTGTCCGACGCCGAAGCCAAGCGGCTTGAGCCGCGCTTCGCTGAGGCGGGCGAACCCGCGCGCCGCGAGACTGATCAGGTGCCCAGGCGTCGAGAGCACATCCAGGTCCATCGCACCTCACCCCTTGCACCCACTGTCGCCCTGATGCATACGTGCATATGTAAATGCGGTTGGCCTTCAACGCAACACCCGCACTGTGCAAGGAGAGACCCAATGGACGATGACGTCAAAGTCCTTGAACGCATCTACGATCGCTTCAACGCGCGGGACATCGACGGCGTGCTGACCGCGCTCACCGATGATGTCGCCTGGGCCAACGGCATGGATGGTGGCCACGTCCATGGCCGCGAGGCTTTACGCGAGTACTGGACGCGCCAGTGGACCATGGTCAGTCCGCACGTCGAGCCTGTGGGCTTTCATCGAACTGCGGATGGGGCGATCGTCGCCGAGGTCCGGCAGTCCGTCCGAGATCTCGAAGGCAAGCCGCTCCAGGGACAGACGCACGGGCTCAAGGACAAGACGGTCGGACACGTTTTCCGTCTTCGAGAGGGCAAGGTGGCCCGCTTCGACATCCAGGATGCTGCCTAGCTGAACGTCGCGGGACCAAAGTCCACGGATTTTTCCACGTTTTCGGCCGTCACGTTCGTGCATCGTCCGCTTTATTGCGTCACGAACGCCTCGGAATGCCAATAACAACGATTCTGGTGGCCAAAAAAGTTGCGGCCAGGCTTTGGGGGAAGCCTGGCCGCGCGCGATCCGGTCTGGGACGGGGAGGGGTGGGGATGTGACCGGGTCGCGTAGCTCCTTTGTGACTTGTCTCGTGACTTTCGCTCAGCGCTGCTTCAACGTTCTCTCTCAACGTTCTCTTGCGCTGGCGGTGGCAACTGCCGGACGACCATCGCCCAGTGAAACCCATACGTTCGGATCGCTCTGCGACTGGCGTTTGACGAAGCGGTATCCGGTCTCGGTCCAGGCCAGGACATTCTCGTTCTGATTGTCGAGAACGTACTCGCCCTTATCGGTCTTGACTGTCAGCACCGCATGGCCTTCGCCCTTGCGGTCGCGGACCACGGTGATGAGAAGCGCCTCGCGCGGCCAGCCCGCATCCATCAGCATCTTGCGCTTCAACAGCACATAATCTTCGCAGTCGCCGTAGCCGTCGGTCGGCAGCGACCATTTCTCGATCACGCCCCAATGATCCATATCGGTCATCGGCTTGACGCTTTCATTGACCCAGCGGTTGACCTTGAGCAGATCCCGCCACGCGGCCTGCGACATCACGATATCGCGTGGCTGCGAAGCGCCGCCGCGGCATTCGCCAGTATTCTCCGAGCAGAATTCGACCCACCCGATTGGTGCGCGGGTCGTATCTCCAAGGCTCGCATATAGTGTCCGCTCCTCTCCCGCACCTGCCTGTCCACTCACTCCGATGAGAATGGCGACGATTGCCAAACCCATCCCCCGTCCCTTCATATTGAACATCTCGGCCCCTGTTGTTTCGTTGGGACCATGTGTCGCAGAAAGGTTTTGCGCGGCAGCTAAGTTGCCAAAGTCAATTTGAAGCCAATGAAAGTAAAGACTGAGATGTCTTTGATTTTTACTTGAATTGTATTCGAGTAAAAGTTGAAACAACTGCAATTGAATAAAATTTTATGGAGTAATACATCAGAGGCCGTCGTTGCAGCTTTTGCGCGCGGGAAAGCCTTGTCCGTTAACGGATTCGCGCGCCGCGGCAGCGGCAGCGTCGCGGTTGCCCGCTACGCCAGGCGCGAGGGGCTGCCGACGATGTGCTGAAAGGGTCGGGTCTCGCAGTTTACCTGGCGCTAACGCTCTCTTCGAGAGTGTCGAGCAGTTGCGGGTGGACGAACTCGAGGGCAAAGCCTTCCTCGAGGTTTCGCACCACCCTGGACTGGACCTTTCCGAGCAGGATCAGGGACTGCAGCGGTGGCCGGTGCTCGGCCGCGACGGCCGCGCCCGACAGCGACAGGTCGATGATGCGGCAGGTCATCTTGGTGCCATCCTCGAGGGTGATGAGGGCAATCGGGTTGCGTGGCACGATGCGGTCGTGACGGCGATCTTCGGGCAGGTTGAGGATGTCGCGGTTGGCGAGCCAGGTCAGTTGCGCGGCCAGCTTGTCGCGCTTGCGCGCGGTCGCGCCGATGGTCATCGCGAACCCGTTGTCGATGATGCGGGTAATCTTGCCCTCGACCCGACCGATATGGTCGAGATAGGCGATGACGCGGTCGCCGACATTGCCGATGCCCGGTGCGAGCAACGCCAGGCCGCCGGGAGACATATTGATCACCTGGCAGGGAAACTCGCGGCGGTCCGGCAGCATGTAGCGGCCCAAGAGGTGAACCTTGACCCGCTGAAAGCGTCGGCGCTCCTCGGCTGCCGGAAAGATCAGTTTCTTGTTCAGCAACGCCATTTCGCCACCCGATCGCCGCCCGGCAGAGTCCCCCGCGACCCTACCGCCCACAGGGTTAACGATGCGTTCACAACGGTTGCATGGTGTTGACGCCGCAAGGCGATGTGGGGTTCGCTTTGTGAAGCAACAACGCCGTTTCCATGACGTCATGGCGGGCGTCGGCTGCGGCGAAACAAAAAGATTGTGGAGGGAATCCCATGCAGCAAATCCGCGTATGCACCTATGCCGGTCCGGGCACGCAGCCCGTCATTCGCACCGTACCCTGGCCGAAGATTGAGAAGAAGGCGGCGCTGATCAAGGTCGGAGCCTGCGGCGTCTGTGGCACCGACCTTCATATCCTGAAGGGGCATTGGCCGAAGCCGTTGCCCTGGCCGTTCACGCTCGGGCACGAGATCGGCGGCGTGCTGGTCGAGGTCGGCTCCGAGTTCGATGTGGATTTCATGAGCAAGCCGTTGAAGGTGGGATCCAAAGTGATGATCCCGCCGCTGATGCCCTGCGGCCAGTGCTATTACTGCATTCACTATCCGCAGACCGCGAACAAATGCCTGACGCCGGTCTATTACGGCCGCTATCTCGGTTTCGACAAGGCGCCGCATCTGTGGGGCGGCTGGGCGGAATATGTCTATGTCGATCTCGAGATGCTGCCGGGCACGAAGATCTACAAACTCCCCGATGATATGTCGCTGCGGCTGGGTGCGCTGTCGGAACCTCTGACCTCCTGCATCCGCGCTTTCAACCGCGCAGCGCGCGCCGGCGGATTCTCATGGGGCGACACCGTGGTGATCCAGGGTTCGGGCCCGATCGGAATCCTGGCGGTTGCGGCTGCGCAGGAGATGGGGGCGGGCCGGGTGATCTGTGTCGGCGCGCCGGAGCAACCCAGGCTGAAGCTCGCGCGCAAATTCGGCGCAGAAGCAACTGTCGATATTGACCAATTGAAGAGTCCGACGGAGCGCATCAAGGCCGTACGCGACATCATTGGCGGCTTCGGCGCCGACCTCGTGATGGATTGCTCGGGCCATCCCAGCGCGGGGCCCGAGGGCATCGAGATGCTGCGCGACGGCGGCACCTATGTCGAAATGGGCCAGTTCACCGACGCGGGCTCGATCGAGACCTCCTGGCACCGCATCTGCACCAAGGATCTCAACGTGCTGGGGTCATGGGGCTTTACCGGCAACGACCTGCCGCTCGGTGTCGACATGCTCTCACGCACACGCGACAAATATCCCTGGCTCGAGATGCAGACGATCTATCCATTCTCGGAGGAGGGGATCGAGCGTGCGGTGGCGGATGCCATGGCGATGAAGACGGTGAAGTCGACGATCGTGCCATGGCCCGAACTGGTGGAGTGACCAGGGCCGGCTGCGCTGTTCCGGATCAAGCCCTGGAACTTGAACGGACGAGCTCCGGCAGCATAGCCGGCGCAGGGTCACTGACGGGCGCCTGCGGCTGCGACGTCCGCGGTCGCGGAGACGCAGAGCGCCGGCGCAGGAAATGCCGCTCGAGATAGGCGTAGGACAGGGTTGCGACAGCTATCGACAAAGGCAGTCCGAGCAGCAGACGGTATCGCCACTCGATACCATAGCTGTCCATGGCATTGAGGATCGGCAGATGCCAGAGATAGATGCCGTAGAATATCCGTCCCAGAAAAACCGCTTCCGGACGCTCGAAGATGCGATGGCATATCGTGCCGGAACTGCGGATCAGCATCGTCAATGCCAGGATCCCGGGAATGACGCCGAAGAGGATGCTGCCGAAATAGTAGTAGTTGAAGGATGGGCCGGTATATGACCAGAACAGAAAGGTGACCGCGACCCAATACAGCAACAAAGGCCATGCCAGCCTGGGCCAAAGGCGATCCAGGGCCGGGTATTTTCCTGCCGGGACCAGCTTCAGGATCACGGCCATCGCACATCCGCCCATCAGCGAATCGCCGCGGGTATCAAGAGCGGTGTACAACCGTAGCCACTCCGCGCCGTGGAAGACGAGCAGGACCCGCCACGCCCAGACGGCCGCCCCGATCGCGCCGATCGCCAGCACAAGGCGCCACGTCACGCCGAAGCGTCGGACCAGAAAGGCGAAGATCACCGGCCAAAGAACGTAGAACTGCTCTTCGGTCGAAAGCGTCCAGGTGTGGCCAAGGTCCTGGATGCCCTTGGGGTCGAAGACATACCAGTAGTTTGAAATGTACGACAGCACGATCGCGGCACGCCCGAGTGCGGGCAAGAAGGGTGGCAGGAAGAGCCAGCTGAAGAGCAAATAGCCCGCCAGCATCACCAGCAGCGGCGGAAGGATTCTGGCAAATCGTCGCCGATAGAATTCCCCATAGTCGATCTGACCGTGCTGCTCGATATCGCGCAACAACAGCGAGGTGATGTAGTAGGCGCTCGCGGCAAAGAAGACATCGATATAGAGCACCGTTCCGGGGACTGTGCGATAGGAGACGTGGGCCATCACGATGCCCAGCGTCATCAGCCCCCTCATGCCATCGAGGGCAGGGACATATCCGAGTGGATAGAATTGCGTCTGAGACGCCTCGCGAATGGCATCTCGAAGGGGAGCAAGGCTCTTCCGCGCAATCCGCCGAACAGCGTTTATGAAGCGGGCACCAATCAAGATCTATACCAGACTCGCATTATAATCGAATAACTCGCCTATTATGTTAAATTAACACATTTAATCATGCAATTAAAGGCTGTAATTAAATTGAAGCGAGATAATTTCCACATTTCTTGAGCGGGCCGTTTCAGGGATCGTGACGGCGATCGGTCATGGCGCCTGCGGCTGTGCGGTTGGTCCCCGTGACAAACAACCGCAGTGCCGCAAGCGAAGCCGTGAACAGCATTGTGAGCACGAAGATGACGACGGTGGCCTCGCGGATATCCGCAACGCGCCAGACCCGGCCGGCGCCGTCGACGGCCTCTCCACTCTGTCCCATCGCAAAGGGAACGACATGGGTCAGGCCGGCGCTGACATAGAAGAGAATGGCGATCAGTCGCAGTTGCCCGTTCGGGGCTGCGCGCGGCGCGGCACTTCGACGATGACGCAGGATGAGCACGAAGGCCTGGAAGAACAGCCAGGACGTCAATAACCAGCCGAGATAGTTCGACAGCGGCACGCCGAACATCGCGCCGCCGTCGTGCCAGACCCAGGCTTTTGCGATCGTCGCGTTTGGGGCATCGATGACCAGATCCCATTGTGTCATGACGAAGGCCGCAACCAGCGGCAAGGCGATGATGTTGACGCCTCGATCGAGGTGACGATCGGCGCCGTCGAGGAGCGTCGCGGCGACGACGAAGGAAAAATAGCCGCCACCGAACCAGAGCGGCCCCACGACAATCGGAACGCGACCGAGATAAGGGAGGCCGGCTGCAACCTCGAAATGGTAATGGCCGAACGGAAAGCCGGTAGCGACCCCGATGTTCTCGAGCGTGAACGTGATGGCGAGGCAGACGATGAAGAATGTCAGCCCGGTTCGACGACCGTACGAGGCGACCGCATGCAGCAGCGCGCAAGCGATGAAAACGGCGGCGAGAAGTTGAGCGACCGGCGTCGGGTTCCAGCCAAAGGCGATCCCGGCAAACAGGATGCAACCGATGGCGAGCCACAACCCGACCTGCCAGACACGGTCGAGATCAACGCTGTCTGATGTCATATCGTCCGCAGCAGGTCCGGGGCTTCTGCCGCGCAATCTATCGGAACCCGCTTTCCTAGCGAAGACCCTCGTAGACCATCAGTCCCCGCGCCAGCGCGATCTTGCGCAATGCGCGCGGCATGATCTTCTCCGGCTCGTGTGCCATGTAGCGCCATGACGTCAGTTTGAAGTCGCCAAGCAGATCCTGGTGCGCCTCGAAGGGCGCGAGCAATCCGGTCAGGCTGACGGGCTCGTGCGCGCGCGTGTTGAAAGGCAACAGCAGCAATTCGAAATGGGCCTGCGGTCCGCCCGGCGTGGCGGCGGTGAGGCCGGCCACCGCAGCGAGGGTCTCCTCGGCGACGGCGGCGATGATCTCCTCGATGTCGCGGCGGCTGCCCGGTTCGAACAGTCCGGAAAAGCTCTTGTCCTTCAGGTCGGCGCCGAGCAGCGCGCAAACGCGCGTGCCGGCTACGCGAAAGGGATAGCCGGCGCCCGCATCATAGGACAGCACGAAGATGTCGCCGAGCAGCCCGCGCACCGCGCCCGGTTCGATGTCGGTCCGATCCGGAGCGCGCCCATCGCCGCGCTTTTTGTCCCAATATGCGAAGAATTCGCGGTTTGACGGATGTTTCATACGCCGTACTCACCCCCGCGCGGCTCCTGCGGGACATTTCTGTCCTGCTTTCGCTCAACGCTCGTTCCCTTGGTTGTTGTGCAGGAGGGACAGTGCAGCGTCCATGCCGGAGGTACGATCGGGCCGCGCGAGGGGGCAACTTTGCGCTGTTAACGTTAAGTTAACGATGTGCTTGGCGGCCGCCCCGATTCACGTAGGATTACGGATGTCGAACGGTACCGGTCAGGGACCCGGTGCGGGTCAGCAGGTGGTGTCAAACAGTTTGGTCATCGTGCGGGGAGGGGTGGGGATTTGACCCCCGCGCGAAAGACCAGCGATCGCGAAAGAAGGGAGGGCTTTCTCAGAGCCCTCCCTTTCTCTTTTGGCGCTTTGCGCGAATGCCGCTTAATGTCCCATTGCACCATCCATTGAGGCCGCCTATCTCGGCGGATCGGTCGCGAAAGCCCGCGTTGCAAAACGGGTGGCGCGGAAAACGGCCGTATTGAAAAAGGTCTTGTTGAGAAAAGGTCTCGGACCCCTTGGACTCGTCGTCAGATTTCCAGCCGGAACGGCCCGCGGAGCAGGAGAGCCGCCGCGAACCGATCCTGACCTTGCCGGGTGCGCTGACCGTTTACATCCTGTTGATCGGCCTCATTCATCTGCGTGTGCTGCTGCCGCCGGAACTCGAGAACTGGACCATCGAGGTATTCGGATTCATCCCGAAACGTTACGATTCGACACTTCTCGACATCAGTTTCCCCGGCGGCGAAGGCGCCAACGTGTGGAGCTTCGTGACCTATTCGCTGCTGCACGCCAACCTCAGCCATATCATCTTCAATGTCCTGTGGTTGTTGCCGTTCGGCAGTGCGCTGGCGCGCCGCTTCGGTTCCCTGCGGTTTTTCCTGTTCATGGGTGTCACGGCCGCGGCCGGTGCGCTTGCCCATCTCGTCACCCATGAACACGCCATCGTGCCGATGATCGGAGCGTCGGCGTCGGTATCCGGAACCATGGCGGCAGCGATGCGTTTTGCCTTTGTCCAGGGCAGCTTCCTGTCCTTCAGCCGCGGCGATGCCGACGCTGCAGCCAGGGTTCCGGCGTTGTCGCTGCTGGACGCGTTGCGCAACAGGCGCGTGCTGGGGTTTCTCGCGGTCTGGTTCGGGGTCAACATCGTGTTCGGTGTCGGGTCGATCGCGATCGGCATGGACGGTGCGAGTGTAGCCTGGCAGGCTCATATCGGGGGCTTCGTCGCTGGCCTGATCCTGTTTTCCCTGTTCGATCCGGTGCGGCGAATCGATGGCGATGCTGCGGCTGCGTCCTCGGCCGAACTGCCGACCCACGACTGACCTGCGTCATTCCACTCGCTTGCGGCGCAGGCTGATTTCATCCATCATTGAAGGTCAAGTGTGTTTGACCTTTGAGTGCAAGCCGAATGCGCCTATTGTCACAAATCCGTAGTCGTTTGCCGGGACCGCTTTAGCGAACGAAGGGACGCTGGAAACCCATCATTCCAGATCCCAGCATGGTTTTGTTTCAGCGGTTCTCTCGACGAAATCGAAGCGGCAGCGAAGAGGAAGTCTGAACCACCACACTCGAACGAACTCCGACGCCAACTGTTGTTTGGAGACTCTTGGAAACAAGAATGACGCCCGCCGAACGGGCGCAATCGGCTTCAGGGAGAGACGACAATGACGGTACGAGCTATCCTCGATTCCAAAGGCCATCATATTGAAAGCGTCGAACCGGAGGCGCGACTTTCGGCGGCAATCCGGATTCTGAGCGAACGCAGGATCGGTGCCGTTCTGGTGATGCAGAAGGAACGTATCGAAGGCATTCTGTCGGAGCGCGACATCGTGCGGGTTCTCGGCGAACGCGGCGCAAGCGTGCTCGACGAGCCGGTCAGCGTCACCATGACCCGCAAAGTGGTGAGCTGCCGGCCTTCCGACACCGTAGCCGGTATCATGGAGATGATGACAATGGGCAAGTTCCGCCATTTGCCCGTGGTCGACGAGGGCAAGGTGGTCGGGCTCATTTCCATCGGTGACGTCGTCAAATGGCGCGTCAGCGAATATGAGAACGAGCAGGAGGCACTGCGCTCCTACATCAAGACGGCGTGACCGGGCGCGGCCTGAGGCGGCGAGTGCCGCTGGTCTGAAGGTCCTGCACCGCGGGCGACGATATCAGGACTCCTCCTCCGCAGCGGTCACCGCCGACGCGGGAACAACCACCGGGGCGAGATCGGGAACCGTGTCCTGGATGGCATCGAGGGCGCGCTCGGCGGCGCGGGCGCCGAATGCAATCAGATCGGCGGCGCGATGGAAATCGAACCAGCCGATCTGGCCGACGCGCGGGGTGATCAGAAGATCCGGCGGGTCGCCGGCGAGCCGCGCGCGGGTGATGCGATCCTGCATGATGTTGAACGCATCGGCCATGACCGACGAGATGCCCGGCCGCCCGGGGCCGCCAAAAAACTCGCGCTTCATGGTGCGTTCCGGTGAGAACAATCGACCGAACCGCCGTTTCGTTGGAGGTGGCGCGATCATGGTCTCCGGGACGTGCACCGGCTGGCCGTGCGAATAGATCGTGGTCGAGTGGGTGAAGACGTCGCTGGAGAGATTGGCGGCGATCACGATTTCGGCACCGAGCGCGCGTGCCGCCGAAACTGGAACCGGATTGACCAGCGCGCCGTCGACCAGCCAGCGGTCGCCGACCATGACGGGAGAGAATATCCCGGGCAGGGCATAGGACGCGCGCATCGCTTCGACCATGCGGCCATGGGTGAGCCAGATCTCGTGACCGGTCCGCACTTCGGTTGCCACGCTTGCGAATTTCTGCGGCAGATCCTCGATCGCGATCTGTCCGACCGAGGCTTCGAGCTGCGCCGCGAGTTTGTCGCCGCCGATGAGCCCGGATCCATCGAGACGAATATCGAGGTAGCCCAGGATGCTGCGCGGCTGCAGGCTGCGCGCCCACTCTTCCAGCGTGTCGAGATGACCGGCTACATAGGCGCCGCCGACCACGGCGCCGATCGAGGTGCCGACCACCACGTCGGGGATGATGCCATGGGCGAGCAGCGTGCGGATGATCCCAATATGCGCAAAACCGCGCGCGGACCCGCCGCCAAGCGCAAGGCCGATGATCGGCCGGCGGATGCTGCCAAGGCCCACCTTTTGCTGATCCGCTCCGCTGTTTCGCCCGCGTCTGATCAAGCCATCCAGCACCGCTTATCTCCCGTATCTCCCGGACCGTTCTCGCATCACAGCAAGACAATGCTGATCGTTAGTCTATTCACGGCAGCGAGAGCAGGCCAGAAACTCGGCGGAGCATGGTTTACGCCAGCGGTCGCGCGCGCCCTTGACGATGGTATTCTCCGATTCGGCTGGGATTGTGAGCAGGACACCTGCCGGACGCCCTGTCGTTGGTTCGATCTCTGCCTTATGGTGCCCCGGGGAGGCTTGAATTCGCCGCGTTTTCGGTGAAAAGCAGCATGATGATTGCGAAGGGTGACATCAGGTTCCGGCGCCGCGGGCATCTGCTCGTCATTGCGCTTGCGTTGCCCTTGGCAACGAGTGGGCCCGCCAGCGCCCAGCTGTTCGGCGATCGTCCGCCGCCAGTTCCGCCGGCGTTGGTTCCGGATCCGGGCGCTGCGATGAACCTTGCCCCGCCCACCGGCCCGGCGCCACCGGCGCCCACGCTCACGCAACCTCCTGTCGCCGCTGCGCCGCCAGCGGCTGCGCCACTTGCCGCTGCGCCGCCGACCCAGGGCGTGCTGTCGCTCTCAGCGCGCTACGGCAAGGATCTGCCTCCGATTGCCAACGGTCTGGTATGGCGGGTATTTCCGGATCGTCCCGACGAGAACGGCACATTCAAGCTGATCCGGGAGGATCGCGGCGCGACCCCCAACATCGTTCTGCCGCCGGGCAATTATGTCGTGCATGTGGCGATCGGGCTGGTCAGCGCCGTGCGCGCCGTGACGCTCAAGGCCGAGACCGACCGGGAATCCTTCGTGTTGCCGGCCGGAGGTTTGCGCATCGAGGGCCGGGTCGGCACCAGCAAGATTCCGCAGAACCAGATCTCGTTTTCGATCTACAAGGGCAGCCAGTTCGAGGTCGGCGAACGCGCTCCGCTGGTCCCCAACGTCGCGGCCACCGACGTCGTCCTGCTGCCGGAAGGCACCTATTACATTATCTCCAACTATGGCGACGCCAACTCGGTGGTGCGCTCCGACATCCGCGTCCAGGCCGGCAAGCTGACCGATGTGACCGTGAGCCATCGGGCCGCGGTCATTACGTTGAAGCTGGTCAGCGACCAGGGCGGCGAGGCCTTGGCCAACACCGCCTGGTCGGTGATCACGCCGGGCGGCGACGTCATCAAGGAATCGATCGGCGCGTTTCCGCGGGTCGTTTTGTCGGAAGGCGAATACCGCGCCATTGCCAAGAACGAGGGCAAGGTGTTCGAGCGCTCGTTCAACGTCGTGAACGGCGTCGACGGCGAGGTCGAGGTCGTCGCGCGCTGAGAAGGCGCAATTCAGAACCGCGTCACGATGTCCGACAGTGCAGGGCGGGGGCGATCCTCGCTCGGCTTCGACACCGTGCCGATATGGATGAACCCGGCGAGCTTCTCCTCCGGCTTCAGCCCCAATCCGTCGAGCACGTCGCGATCGAACGAGAACCATCCGGTCAGCCAGCAGGCGCCATAGCCGAGCGCGGTCGCGGCGGTGACGATGTTCATTGCGCTCGCGCCCGCCGACAATTCCTGCTCGTACGCAGGCACCTTGGGATGCAGCCGGGTGAAGCTGACCAGCCCGATTACCAGCGGCGCGTCGGTGAGGCGCCGTTTCTCGATATCGATCTCGGCCGTCGTCGCCTGCGGGGTCTTCCTCGCAAACACGCCGGCGATGATCTCGCCCGCACGTAACCGCGCATCGCCCTCGAACACGATGAAGCGCCACGGCGCCAGCTTGCCGTGATCGGGGACACGGGCGCCGATGGTCAGGATGGTGTCGAGTTCGGCCGCTGACGGGCCGGGGCCGGTCATGTCGCGTGGCTTCACCGAGCGGCGGGTCTTCAGGAGTTCGATCGCGTCAGGCACTTTGCAATTTCCTTCAAGCTTGTCTCCGATCCCTTAGCATGGCGGGGCGCGGACCACGAAGCCGTGAGGCCAGTCGTTTCGACTGATTGTAAAGCCGCTATTTCCGCTGTCCCTGCGGTGCCGGTGCGGATGGTGGGGCAGGCCCGGGTCGGCCGGGCATGCAGGACACACTGCCGATCGCGTTGGGGCCGTACTGGACGAAGCCGGTCGACGTGGTCGGGGAATGCGGCGCCGAGATCGGCAGATAGAGGTAACACACGGTTCCATCGACGGGGTCGCGCAGCCGCTGGATCACGGTGTCCTGCAGCGGACCGGAAAACTGCCGTTCGAGAACCATTTTCGGCAGGTTTGCCCATTCGGGCGATTGCTGGAACTGGAGGGCAGGCGCCGGCGGCTGCTGAGCGGGGGCCTGTTGTTGGGCTGGGGCGGGCTGTTGTTGGGCGAAAGCAAGCTGCGGCGAGATGGCGGCAACGAATGCAACGGCTGCGGTTCGGGTGAACGCGCCAAGGTGGGCTAACTGAGTGCTGAGGCATGCGGACATTGTCGTGTTCTCGGCAGTCGTTCGGGCTTTGGCGACATTAGAACTCCACCGCCATGCCGGCGCGGCCGACATGCTCGTTGCCGCCGCCATTGGAATAGCTGCCGTAGACCACCGTAGGAGCGCTGAGATTCAGCCGATGCGACACGCCGATTCCGACGCCGGCCTCGCCGCGATAATAGCCGGTGTTGACGGCGACCGTGGTCTTGCCCGGCGCCGATGGCATCAGCACCGGAGCCACCGCGACCGCGGCGACGATGCCGCGCCGCGCCTCGCGCTGGTTGCTGTTGATTTGATTTTGCAGGCCGCCGATCTGGGTCTGGAGGCCGGCGACGGTCGACTGCAACTGCCCGACATTGACAGCGTCGGTGGCGTTGATGCCGGTGGCGACGTTGGTCAGCCGCCGCTCGTTGCCGGCCGAGCCGAACGAGACCGTGTTGGCGACGGTGTTGGTCGAGCCGGTTCCGATCGCGACGGAGTTGGCGGCGGTAGCCGAAGCGTTGGTTCCAAGCGCGGCGGTGTTGCTGCCGGTCGCGGTGGAGCCGTCACCGAAGGCGGCGCCGCCGTTCGAGGCGGTGGCGCCGGCACCGACCGCGACCGAGCCGGTGGCGACCGCACCGGTGCCGATGGCGATGGCGTTGACACCAGTTGATGATGCATTGAGGCCAACCGCGATCGATCCCGATTGCGTTGCCTTCGCGTTGCCGCCGAGTGCGATGGCGTCCGCCCCCGACGCATTCGCGGCGGCAGCGGAGCTGTTCACCTTGACGTACTGGCTCGACTGCGACAGACCCGCGACGGTCGTATTCAGGGACACGATGTCGGTGGTGTTGGTCGCGACCTGGCCGGTGAGGGTCGAGATTGCGCTTGTGTTGGCCGCGACCTGCTGGTTGGTGGCGTAGAGCTGACTGCCGTTGACGGCGTCGGTGCTGGTCGCGTTCACGGCGCCGGCCGCGACGCCGGTGACGGTGCGATTGCCGGATGTGCCTGCGACGTTGACCACGGTGCCGTCGGTGGTCGCGCCGACGGTGACGACCTTCGTGCCGGCGCTCTGCTGCACCAGGCCGATCGATCCGTTATTGATCTGGGTCTGCAGGTTGGTGATGCTGGTCGTGGTGTTGCCGAGTGCCGTGTTCACCGCGGAAAACGCGCTGCCGACATTGTTGTAGGCCGTGCCCAGGATCGTGTAGCTCGGCGCCATGAGCTGGCCGGACCCGTCCAGCGTCGTGCCGAAAGCGGCGGCGACGCGCTGGTTGGTGGTGTAGAGCTGGCTGCCATTGACGGCGTCGGTGCTGGTTGCCGTCACCGCACCCACAGCCACTCCAGTGATGGCGCGATTTCCAGCCGTACCCGTAACGTCGATGAGGGTGCCGTCCGTGGTCGCGCCCACGGTGAGGGCTTTGGTGCCTGCGGTCTGCTGCACGAGGCCAATCGAACCGTTATTGACCTGAGTTTGCAGGTTGGTGATGTTCGTCGCATCGTTGCCGAGGGCCGTATTCACGGCCGAGAACGCGCCGCCGACATTGTTGTAGGCCGTGCCCAGGATGGTGTAGCTCGGCGCAACGATTTGGCCGGCACCGTCCAGCGTCGTGCCGAAAGCGGCCGCGACGCGCTGATTGGCGGTGTAGACTTGACCGCCATTCACAGCGTCGGTCGAACCCGAGGCGATGGTCCCATTGGCCAGATTGACGAGCTTTCGCTCGCTGCCGACCGATCCTATCGACACCGTATTGGCCACGTTGGCGATCGAACCAGCCCCGAGCGCGATCGAGTTCGCTCCGCTCGCGCCGACTCGGGCGCCGGTGCCGATAGCGACACCATTGGTGGCTGTTGCATCGATGTAAGCCGCGAAGCCCGGGCCGGCGCCAGAAGCGCCGCCTATTGCAATCGAATTCGTCGCATTAGCCTGTGCGTTCATGCCGGTCGCAATGCTGTAATTGCCGTTTGCAAGCGCCTGCGTGCCCAATGCGGCCCCTCCAATGCCGGCAACGCTCGAGGCGCCGACGGTTGAGCCGTAATCCAGTGCAGTACTCGAATAACCGAAGGCAGAGGACTGCAAACCGCCGGCGCTGCTGAAGGCACCAAAGGCGGAAGCCTGCGGCGCGTTCGCCTGAGCATGATAGCCGGTCGCGGTTGCGTCAGTTCCGTTTGCGCTGCTGCGCGCGCCTATGGCGGTTGCGTCAGTTTGCGGCGCGTTCGCCTGGTACCCGACCGCCAGGCTGTACGCTCCGGACGCGCTGCTCTGCAGTCCGATCGCCGAGCTGTTGACACCCAACGCTCCTGCCTGATCGCCGCAGGCGAATGAGCCGGCGCCGGCCGCGTTGCCGCCTCCAGACGTCAGGGTACACGCGATCTGGGCACTCGCGGGAAAGGATACGGTTGATACTTGCAGCATACCAAGGATTGCAGTCGCGATGACCGGGACGGGCGTGTCGGGTCGTCCGACCGCCTCGCGCAGAAGATTCAACACCTTGCTCACAGCCCCGGTCATGAGAGATCCGTAATTACCTGCGGTCATCTGTCCGGGACCCGGGCGGTTCGGGCAACTGTGGAAATTTGGGCGGATTTGCTATGAGGGTGAGGTGTGGCCGTCATGCTCACGTGAGTCGGTTCGGAGTGGAATGACTGACACGGCGCTAACCCTTTCGCCCGAAGCTGTTGCGACCTTGCGCGGCAATCCCGGATTTCACGCCGCGATGCGCCAGGCCGCCAACAGCGCCGTCGAACTTTATCGAGGCGACCGGTTTCTCAATGCATTGATGAGCGATCGCGCGCGCCTGGTCTTCACCCATGCCGCTCTCTATCTGCACTACGGCGGGTCGCAGTCCGCAGAGCGCGGCTTGACGGTCGGCGCGATGAAGGACCTGTGCGTCGAACTCGGGCTATGCAGCCGCGGGCGTTGCGAGGCAATGCTCGCACTGATGCGTGCCGCCGGACTGTTCGTCGCGGTGCCATCTCCGGACCGGCGCCGTCGCCCGTTGGAGCCAACCGAGAAGCTGTTCGCATTGCATCGCGAGCGATGGGAAACGCAGTTTGATGCCATGCGCGACGTTGTGCCAGCGGCAGCCTCCTATCGCGCCGCGCTCGGCGACCCTGGGTTCGTGCGGGCGTTCATCGTCGCGCTCGGCTGGCGCTTCGTCGCGGGATTGCGCCTCCTCGGCCAATCCCCCGGCATCGAGCTGTTCGCCGAGCGAAATGCCGGCATGATCATCCTGTTCGCTCTCGCGTTGGCCGGGCCCGAGCAGGGGCCGTTTCCGCCCCACACCCCGGTGCCGCTGTCCATCAATGCGCTGGCGACGAAGTTCTCGGTGTCGCGCAAGCACGTGCTGACCCTGCTGCGCGACGCCGAGACGAATGACCTGCTCGTGCGCGGCGGCGCGGCCGGGAATGAAGTCACACTGCTGCCGCGCTGCCGCGACGCATTCGAGATGTTCTTCGTGACGCTGTTTCTCTATCTCGCGCAGGCTGCGGAGGAGGCGCTGGCGACGGGCAGCAGGACAGCTGCGCCTGCAAAGTCCGCTTGATGCCATGGTGGGGCCCGCGGACGTCAAGGCTGAAATCTGCAGCGAAGCCTCGCAGAGATGCGCATGGTCTGCGGAAGATTTGGGAAACTCTCGGGCGTGTGACACCGTGGAGCAATTTCGCATGTGTATCAAGCGCGCGACACCGCCGCAGTCTCCGCTGTCATCGTCCGCGAAAGCGGACGATCCAGTACTCCGGGACACCAGCGACGGAGCGGATCGGCCGCGGCGTACTGGATGCCTTCGCGGGCATGACGGTGGTGGTCGGGCTCAAACAGGGCGCCCACAAGGGGCGCCCCTACGCCATGTCGGTTTCGTAGGGGCGACCCTCGTGGTCGCCCTTCTTCGACGCGCGGATACGGAATTCGCAATGGCGCCGTAACCACCCGAGGCATCCGTGTGGCAAAGCTGGCTAAACCTCAGCCCGCGCCCGCTTGACATCCGGCGGCGTCGCCTCGTCGACCAGGGCTGCGATGGCCTCCGCCGTCGGCGACACCTTCTGGCCGTCGCTGCCGAGCCGGCGCACCGAGACCGAATGCGTTTCGGCCTCCTTCTTGCCGACCACGAGCAGCGCCGGGATCTTGGCCAGCGAATGTTCGCGGACCTTGTAGTTGATCTTCTCGTTGCGCAGGTCGATCTCGACGCGCAGGCCGGCGCGGCGCGCCGCGGCCGCGACCACCTTGGCGTATTCGTCGCCCTCCGAGGTGATGGTGGTGACGACGGCCTGGATCGGCGCCAGCCAGAGCGGGAAATTGCCTGCGTAGTGTTCGATCAGGATGCCAATGAACCGTTCCATCGAGCCGCAGATCGCGCGGTGGACCATCACCGGCACCTTCTTCGAACCATCGGCGTCGATATAGAACGCGCCGAAGCGTTCCGGCAGGTTGAAGTCGACCTGCGTGGTGCCGCACTGCCAGTCGCGGCCGATGGCGTCGCGCAGCACATATTCGAATTTCGGCCCGTAGAACGCGCCTTCGCCCGGATTGATCGCGGTCTTGATGTTGTTGCTCTGCGCCTTGATCTCCTGCAGCACCGTCGCCATCACCCGCTCGGCATGCTCCCACATCTCGTCGGTGCCGACGCGCTTGTCCGGCCGGGTCGACAGCTTCACCGTCAGTTCGCCGGTGAACCCGAAGTCGGCATAGGTCGACAGGATCAGATCGTTGATCTTCAAACACTCATCGGCGAGCTGCTGCTCGGTGCAGAACACGTGCGCGTCGTCCTGCGTGAAGCCGCGCACGCGCATCAGCCCGTGCATGGCGCCTGACGGCTCGTAGCGATGCACGACGCCGAATTCCGCCAGCCGCAGGGGCAGGTCGCGGTAGCTCTTCAGGCCGTGCTTGAAGATCTGCACGTGCCCGGGACAGTTCATCGGCTTCAACGCGAACCAGCGCTTGTCCTCGGCCTGGTCGCCGGCGGACTGCGCCGCGAACATGTTCTCGCGATACCAGTCCCAATGGCCGGAGGTCTCCCACAGCACCTTGTCGAGGATCTGCGGCGCGTTGACCTCGCTGTAGTCGCCGGTCAGTCGACGCCGCATATAGGCGATCAGCGCCTGGAAGATGGTCCAGCCCTTCGGGTGCCAGAACACCACGCCGGGGCCTTCCTCCTGGAAGTGAAACAGATCGAGCTCGCGGCCGAGCCGGCGATGGTCGCGCTTCTCGGCCTCCTCGATCTGTTTCAGATAGGCGTCGAGCTCCTCCTGCTTGGCGAAGGCCGTGCCATAGATGCGGGTCAGCATCGGATTGTTGGAATCGCCGCGCCAATAGGCGCCGGCCACCTTCATCAGCTTGAAGGCGTTGCCGACCTTGCCGGTCGAGGTCATGTGCGGGCCGCGGCAGAGATCGAACCAGTCGCCCTGGTAGTAGATCTTGATCGGCTCGTTGCCCGGAATGGTATCGACCAGCTCGACCTTGAAGGCCTCGCCCCTGTCGCGGAACACCTGCTTGGTCTTCTCGCGGTCCCAAACTTCCTTGGTGAAGGGGGTGTCCTTCGCGATGATCTCGCGCATCCGCTTTTCGATCGCCGCGAAGTCTTCGGGCGTGAACGGCTCGTTGCGGAAGAAGTCGTAATAGAAGCCGTTCTCGATCACCGGGCCGATGGTGACCTGCGTGCCCGGCCACAGCGACTGCACGGCTTCGGCCAGCACATGCGCGGCGTCATGCCGGATCAGTTCCAGTGCGCGGGGATCGTCACGGGAGACGAATTCGATTCTGGCGTCGTGGGCGATCGGATCATTGAGATCCGCCACTGTGCCGTCGAGCGCCATCGCCACGGTGCGCTTGGCGAGCGAGGGCGAAATGCCCTTGGCGATCTCGAGCCCGGTGATGTCTTTGGGGAATTCGCGTTTCGCGCCGTCGGGGAAGGTGAGGGTGACTTTTTGCACGGGTTCGGCCGGTTTCAAATTCGCAAGGCCAAATTGGAATCCCGATGCGGGTGCATTGCTGTCAGGCATTGGCGTCTCCTTGAGCTCACTCCTGCGAACGAGCGCAGGTAAGCGGGAATCGAGCGGCTATTTAGCAAAGCTGGCCCGGCGAGGGAACGGGGTATGTGCGGGGTATCTGCTATTCTCCGGGGTTTATGACGTGCCCAAGCAGCGCTTTTGTTCCCCGCGGGCCGCGGCAGAGGTCGAACCAGTCGCCGTCGGCGAAACGAAGCTAGTCCGTTGCTGTCGCTATTTCCTGCAGCTTGCCCCGGATATGCGCGCTGATTCCGGCAGAGCCTGGGCAATCCTCGCCGTCCAGGCCAACAAGACCACGTGCGAGGGTCCGCTTATTCGCCTTCTGAAATGCGCCCATCCAGAACGAATACATCCCTTCCGCGATGTGCTCCTGGTCTTCGCCGCGTTCGCATGCCAACTCAACCAGATAGGCGACCAGTTGTTTCTCATACTGGTCTTCAGGCGCGGCCTTCTCGGCGCATGCAAGCCAGAAGGCCCTGCTTTGTTGGACGATACCGTCGTCGGGCTGCGCGACGAGGAGCTGATCCAGCGTGAATTGATAATCCTTCTGGATCTCTTGCGATTGATAAGCCTTCTGGACCTGTTTCGGGAGAGTTGCTCGCAGCTCTTCAACGAAGCTGCCGAGCGACTCCGCAGTCACGGCCGTCTGCCTTGCAGGCTCCCCCCCTTGTGGCGGTTCGGTTGAAAAAATGCTCTCGAACTTCGGATTGACCACGTGCGCGTCGTCGCAGGTGCCACGAGGTGGATCCCAGTTCACGCCCCAGAAGAGGGTCCGCCATAGCGAAGCGCCATCGAACGTACTAAGCGTCAATGTTGCTTGATGAAAGTTGGCTCCTTGAAGCTGTGCCCCTGTGAAATCCACGCCATCGACGGTTGCGCTTTCGAAGTACGCGCCCTGGAGGTGACTAGCAGAGAGTCGCGCACCACTCATTTGTGCCGCGGCTAGATTTGCTCCTTCGAGGCGGGCGCCTCTGATCCGTGTGGCCTGCAGCCGGGTGACTGAGAGATTTGCGCCCCTAAGGTCCGCTCCGTCCAGCGACGCGCCCTTGAGATTCGCTCCATGAAACGTTGCGCCGACTAGCTTCGCGTTGAAGAAGTCCGATCCCTGCAAGCTTGCGCGTTCGAAGTTGGCAGCGTTCAGATCGGAGCCAAACAACGAGGCGCGCTCGAGATGAGCGTGCCTAAAATAAGCCCGCGGCAGTTTGGCCCGGCTCAACTCGGCGCGTTGCAGGCTGGCGCCGGTCCAATCGGTATCGTCGAGCTGGCTGTCTTTCAGCGAAGCTTTTCTCAGGGTCGCGCCGGTCAGCCTCGAGCCGCGCAAGTCGGCACCCTCAAGCAATGCGCCAACCAAGGAGGTGTCCGTCCAGTCCGCGCGCCGAACATCGGCTCCGGTGAGGATGGCGCAGTTGAAATTTCTGCCGGCAAGGATGCGCGTTCTTTCGCCTTCATGGGGTTTCCGCGCGGTCGTCGCTTTTTCGATTCTTGCGAGCTGGTCGGTCTCAATGAGACTGGCGCCGGACAAGACGAGCCGGTCGAAACCGCGCGGCAAGAGCGCGGCAAGGGCCTTTGGCATCCGGCATTCGGCGGTGTCCGGACCGTTGTCGCTGTTGTCGTAGAACAGGGTCTTGACCCATGCGGTGTGCGGTTCGCCGGGATAGGTCAGGGGGAAGACGGAGATCAGGATGGCAACGATGGCAAAGATCGCAGTTGTCCTGTCGCGCACCAGGGCCTGCCACGCGACGTCCCGGTGAACATTCACCGTCGCGCTCCAGAGCAGGAGGATAGCCAGCAGGTCGAACGCGAACAGGGCTCGATGCGCCCATGTTACCGCGGCGCTCTGGTAGGGCAGGAACTTCACCTGGAAGAGCAGCAGGACCAGCACGGGACCAATCGCGAGCGTGATCCATACCATCGCGCGCAGCAGCCAGCCAAGCATGCCCTCGCGTTCGCGTGCGGAGCCGGCGAAAATCTGTGCGAACAGTGTGTTGGCGAGCCGCTGGCGTACGAGCGTGCGGTCTGCGGCGTGGGAGACGCCGCGCTCGACGGCCACGTTGTAGGCGGCGGCGGTGCGCGCGAGCAGCACGACCTGGAGCAGGACATAGACGTGATAAATCACGAACAGCAGCGGCATCAGGATCGCCGAGGCAACCAGCGGCACGTCGATGTTGATGGTCGGGAGCTTGATCGGCTCTTCGAGGAAAATCTGCCGGTGCGTGATCATCGAAGCCGCCGCCGCAACGTAGGCCGAGAAGGCCACGAAGGTCAGCCAGATGCCCGAGACCCGATTTGCCGAGTCGTTGACCGCGCGTTCCAATGCCCCGATGTCGAGAGGGTCAATCTTGCTGTCCGCCATCGAAGCGTCTCACCCGCTAAGGTTGAAGTCTTGCATCCATCCGGTCGCTTCGCAAGTGGTGAGCCGTCCGGGGGCTAGCCGGCTTGCTTCTTCGGCAGCAGTGAGCGAGCCGCAAGGCACCATAGCGCGTCGCCCTACCTACTCGCCCGCCGTTTCCGCAAGCTCCGCCTTGACGCTGTCGCTGAGGTCTTTTGCGCCGGGGCAAGGCTTGCCGTCGCGTTCAAGCAGCCGGCGCGCGAGCATCCGCGCACCGCCGGCGTCGAGCAGTCTCCATCTGAGCCGGGTCATGCCTTCGGCGACGTACCGGCTGCTCGCCTGCGGTTCGCAGGCAAGCCTCGTGAACAGGTACACGCGGTTTTCCTGCAACTTGACGGAGATGTCGGTTTTTTCGGCACACTCACTCCAGTCCTTCTGGCTCTGCTCGGCGGCCGTATCGGGATCTCGCGGCGAGAGCTGCTGCTTCAGGCGCGTCCGTAGTTGGTCGGCCGCGTTTTTCGGAACGAACCTGCTTGATTGTTCGATAAACTTGTCGATCGCGTCAGGCTCCGGCTTGATCGCTACCAGGTCGCTCGATCTGCCGCCCGGTCGAGCGACGCTTTCGGTGGCAATGAACGCGCCGAAATCCGGGTCGGTGACGATGGCGTCTTCACAACGAGCGCCACTTGCCCGCCAGAGCGCCGACGCCGAAAAGCTCGAAAGCGACAGCCGCGCGTTGTTGAATTTCGCTCCCTGCAGCAAGGCGTGTTGGAAATTGGATCCCTCGAAATCTACCGAGCCGAGTACGGCACCCTGAAGTCCGGCGAGGGCGAAAGATGCACCGATCGCCCGCGCGGCGACCATTTGCACCCCCTGCATGCTGGCGCCCTGGAAAGTCGCGCCATCGAGCCGCGCGCCGTTCAACGACGCGCCTTGCAACTCGGCTTCATCCAGGTCCGCGCCTTGCAGCTGCGCTTGGACCAGCGAGGCGCCCTGCATGTGCGTCCCCTTGAACGACGCGCCCTGCAGCTGCGCGCCCTGCAGGGATGCTCCGATGAGACCGGCCGGTTTCATCAGTTCATCGGCGTTCTTGGCGTTGTTGTCTTCCTCTGCGGCGAAGGTCGAGTCCTGCAGCTGCGCCGAATCGACGATGGCTTGTTGGAGCCGTGCGCCGCTGAAGACCGCGCCTTCGAGATGGGCCCCCTTCAGCGAGATGCCGGACAGATCGGCTCCGCTGAAGTCGGCGCGCCGCAAGTCCACACCGGCAAGATGCCCGCACCGCAGATCGCGGCCGCGCAGGACCCGCGTGCGCTCGCTGCTGTAGGGAGGCAGCCCGTTCGCTTTGGCGATGGCGACGATCTTCGCAAGCTTCTCGTCGTCGACGAAATCCTCGCCCTGCAGCACCAGGCTGTCGGAGAACAACGCCGTGATGAACCCGGGCGCCCAGCAAGCGGGATGCTCGTGGTCGGTCAAGATGACAGAGCTCATGTGCCGCATCAGCGTGCGCATCGGCTCGCCCGGGATCGTCACCAGGCTCCACCACAGACCGACGAAGACCAGTGCGGCAAGCGCGGTCCGGGGGCGTGCGACCAGCGACCGCCCTGAAATATCCCGGCGCGGGTCGACCGCTCCAGCCCAGAGCAGAAGCACGGCGACGAGATCGAGCACGATCAGCAGGCGATGAATCCACGTCACCAGCAAACTGTGATAGGGCAGGAACTTGATCTCGAAAACCAGCAGCACGCATACCGGCGCGATCGCCAGGGTTATCCAGGTCATCAGGCGCAGCAGCCAGCCGACCAGTCCTTCGCGCTCGCGCGGCGAGCCTGCGAACAATTGCGCGAACAAGGTGTTGGCAAGGCGCTGCCGGATGCGCGCGCGGTCGGCGACATCCGTTACGCCGTGTTCGACAGCGTCGTTATAGGTGTCCGCCGTACGTGCCAGCAATACGACCTGGAGCAGCACGAACACATGGTAGATCGCAAACAAGACGGGCAGCAGGATCGCGGAGGCGAACAGCGGCAGGTCGATGTTGATCGTGGGCAGCTTGATCGGTTCCTGTAGAAAGATCTGCCGGTGCGTGATCATCGAGGCCGCCGCCGCGAGGTAGGCGGAGAAGGCCACGAAGCTCAGCCATATGCTCGATACGCGGCCGGCTGAATCATTGACCGAGCGCTCCAGCGCGGCGACGTCGAGAGGGTCGATCCTGCCATCCGCCATAGCGCGCGATCCTGCCCGCAGAGGTTGAAATCATAGGGAAATATGGCAATTCATGCAAACGTTGCGCATGTTCGCTCGTTTCGGGGGAATAGCGCCCGCGTCATGAACGCGGCAGCCTTCCGCCGCAGCCAAGGCCGAGCTTCGCGCAGCAGCCGATTCGACTTGGCGTCCGCCGGCGACGGGTGGTCCGTAGCGACGGGTTGCGGTACCAATGTACATTGGTTAGCCTTGGTCGTGCGCCAGGGCTTCCTTGGTCTCCAAATCCAGCGTTTTCGATGATATTTCGCGCCATCTGCCTCGCCGCCCTGTTGTTCGTCCAAGGCTGGTTCGTCAATGGCCTGGCCCGCGCCGAGCCGCTTCCGGCGAATGCGGGTTTTGCGCCGAAACTGCTCATCTATCTGGCAAGGGGGGCGGCCAATTCGTGCGGGCCAGGCTGCGATCACTGGATCGCCGTCGAAGGCACGGTTGACCATGGCGCCGCCGCGCGGATCGGGCGCTTCCTGCGCGAGGTGAAGGACAAGGACCGGCCGATCTATTTCCATTCGCCGGGCGGGGTCGTTGAGCCGTCCTACGTGATCGGTCGGCTGCTGCGCAGCCGCAAAGCGGTTGCCCGGGTCGGGCGGACGATCGTGACCGCCTGCGCCGCGGGGACGCAGGTCGATGCTGCCTGCCTGAAGCTCAAGACCAAAGGCGGCGAAGTCGAGGCCGAGATCTCGACCTATCATGCGATGTGCAATTCGGCTTGCAGCTATCTGTTTCTTGGAGCGACGACACGCGAGGTGGCGCCCGATGCCGCGCTGGCGGTCCATAGTTCCAAACTGACGCTCGTCGTTCACGGTCATCCCCCGCCGCAGGTGGTCGCGGACTTCAGGGCAAAAAGCATGGCCAATGCCGATCGTGAGCGAGCGTCGTTCATTCAGGCGATGGGTATCAGCCGCGACCTGAACGATCTCATCAGGACGGTGAAATTCGAGAATCTGCATATCCTGGCGCGACCGGAACTCTATCGTTTCGGCATCGATACCCGGGCGATGGCGGAAACCGACTGGACGCTGGACAACGCTTCCCGACCCTATATCCGCAAGATCGCTCTCGCGAAGAAGAATGATGGCGCATCATTTCGTACCATGGAGTGGCGGCTGTTCTGCGAGAACAAGGACCGCGCTCGGCTGATGTTCGTACGGGAATTCGACAAGGACGCTGCCGGCCTGAGTTCGGTGGTGCTGATGGCGGGTTCGGAAAAGCCGGTGACCTTCGGCACCATCCCGGCGCGCATCGGAACCTATGAGGCCTGGAGCGGGACCATCGTCTCCGGCGCCATGAAGTCGATGCTATCGGCCTCCCATCTGCAGATCGGTGAGGGCACGTTGACGCCGGACGGCAAGACCAATCAGGAGATATTGGACATTGGGACGACCGGCCTGGAGCCCGCGTGGTCACGGCTTTTTGAATCATGCCCCGCTGCGCCGACCAGTCAGAAGCCGGTGATGGCGACGCCAAGCCCTGCCTCCGCTCCGGTGCCGTGACGGGCAACACCTCGGCGAGCCCGGCGGAACGAAATAGCCGGCGCTGGCTTTCCTTCGGCATGGAAGTCCACTACATGCACCTGCATGGAAAATGCCCCCACTGCCCGCCGTTTCGCGCCTACCGCCCTGATGTTCGGCAATTTTGTCACCGGCTGCTCGGTGCTGGCGCCGGCGGGCATGTTGGGGGAACTTTCGTCGGGTTTTGACGTCACCATCCGCACCACGGGCCTCCTGATCACCTTCGGCGCGGTCGCGCTTTGCATCGGCTCGCCGATGGCGGCCTGGCTCACCAGCCGGATCGAGCGTCGATGGCTGCTGGTCGCGACGCTCGGCGTGCTGGCTCTCGGAAATCTGGCATCCGCGTTTGCTCCCGATTACGCAACCCTGCTGGCGATCCGCCTGATCATGCTGTCGGTCGGCGCGCTTTATACGCCGCAGGCTGCCGGCACCGCCGCCCTGATCGTGCCGGCGGAGCGGCGAGGCAGCACCATCGCCTACGTCTTTCTCGGCTGGTCGCTCGCCGCGGCCGTCGGACTACCCCTGATCACCTTCACGGCGAGCCGCTACGGCTGGCAAGCGGTTTATGAGGGCATCGGTGCCATCGGTTGCCTTGGTTTCCTGTGTCTCGCCTGGCGGCTGCCCGGCGGCCTGTCCGGGGCGCCCGTCGACCTCAAGACCTGGGTGGAGCTTGCCCGCAACGGGTTGGTGATGCGGTTGCTCGCGATCACGACCTTGCAGATGTCCGGGCAGTTCGTGGTCTTCACCTTCATGGCACCTTTGCTGAAAAGACTGACTTGCGTCGGTCCGGAGCAGATCGGGCTGGTGTTCGCGCTCTACGGCGCGTTCGGCTTCGTTGGGATCGTGATTGCGACCCGCATCGTCGATTCCTGGGGGGCCTACAAGACCTCGCTGTTGTTCACGTCGCTGATCCTCATCGGCATCGGCGGATGGGCCGTAAGCGCTGGCATTTTTCCGCTGATGGCGGTGTCGGTGGCGATCTGGGGGCTCGGCTTCGCCTCGACCAATTCGATGCAACAGGTGCGGCTGGTTGCGGCCGCGCCCTCGCTGGCGCCGGCCTCGGTCTCGCTCAATACATCGGTGCTCTATGTCGGGCAGGCGATCGGCTCGGCGACCGGGGGCTTGCTGTTTGGACGCGACCTGCTGCACGGCATGGGCCTCGTCGCGGCGGTCTTCGTCGTTCTCGCGGTGGCGATGGTGCTGCAGACCCGACCTGCCGGGGGCGGTGCGACCTGACGGCGGCCTGACCGCCCGGGCGACCGGAAAATCGCCAAAATGATGTCGTTTGGGCATTTTTTCCGATGCTGAAGACATTTTCAACAGCGGCTGTTGGCAGGCAAACTTGGCAAAACAGTCAGGACGGGATTAAAGCCCCTCCGGGGGACCGTCTTGTGATCGACGGTTACCGGCCCGTGGTCGAAACGAACCTGAAGAGTGAAGTGACATGCGATTGTTCTTGAGATTGTACTTGAGATTGCTCTTGGGAATGGTGCTGACGTCCGCGGCAGCTCTGGTTTCAGCGGCCTCCCTTGCCCAGTCCGCTCCGCCCCCCATGGTCGGCGACAAGCGGCTGGTTCAGGTCAAGCCACGCGGGGCTGCCAAGGAGGAGTCCATGAAGCCGCAGCCTATGGCGGTTCGGCTGCAGGCCTGTCTCGAGATCGACGACGCAACCAAGGAACGGCTGAATTGCTACGACGCCGTCATCGCGCCGGCGCCAAAGCCCAAGGCGCCGAAGGCCAAGACCGTCGGCGAATGCCGGTTCACGAAGGAAGAGGACGAGCGGCTGACCTGTTTCAACGGCTTCGTCGAAAGCATGCCGAAGCTGCCGAAGTCCTGACGTCCTGGATTAGTCGCTGATGCGTGTGAGGATGGCGGTGAAGGTCACCCCCGGCAACTGCAGCGCGGCGCCTTCGAAGTCGACCATGCTGCCGTTCTGACGTCCGCGCAGTGTCAGCGTGACCATATCGGCGCCAAACAGCGGTTTGAACGACGGATCGTCGTTGTGACGCTGGGTCGAGACCTTGACCTGGATCGCGTCGCCCGCGCTGCTGTAATTGCCGACGAAGGCAAACGCCGAATTGCCCCCGCGCAGCTTGCCGGATGTCGCGTAGATGACGCCTGAGCCGGTGCCGTGGACAGTATGAAATTCAACCTTGTAGAGCCCGTCCTGCAATGCTCGTCCCCGACAGTCGCATGCTTCAATAAATCTTGGCGCCCCCTGGCGGGAGCAAATAATGTGGCACAACTCAAATCGTGCAGCCATCAACATCACAATTTGCAATAAGTCTATCGGGAAAAGATGGGCACGATGCGATCGCCAACAGGACTGTCGGGACACCGATCCAACCGGCTCACCGGGATCTTGCTTTAGCGGCTTGTGGCCGACGGCGCGCCGGCCGCGATCCGGGTCGTCGGTTGTGCTGCCGCCATCTTGACCAGCACGTCCTTGACCGGATTCTTGGTCCAGGCCTGGGTCACGTAGTCCCGGTGCGTGATTCCTTCGCCGGTCTCGACGAACACCACGCTGCCCGGATGCAGGGGCTGGTCCATGCCCTCGGCGATCGCGATGCCCTTGTCACGCAGCATTCGCATCAGTTCCTGGTCATGCCGCGCGGTGTAGTGCGTGTAGGAACTGACGAAGAAGCCGGAACGGTTGTTTGCAATCCAGGACGCGAACTTGTCCAATTCGCCGTAGACGGCATCGAGCAGCACCACGCCGCGGATGCGGTTGCCGATGCCGCCGACATCGAGACTGAAGGCGGTCGGCAAGAAGCCGCCGCTATATCCGACGATCACGATCGGCATTTTCGCAAACGCCTTGGCGGAGCCCGGATCGCCCGAGACCTTTGCGAGCTGTTCGGCGGACTCGGCCATGAAGCGTTTGAAGCCGTCGGGCTGCCAGAACTTGCCCGCGCTGGAATCGGCAGCATCGACGGCGAGTTGCGGCGCCAGCAGCACCGCATTGACGCCGGAGTCGGTGATCTGTTGCGGCAACAGCTGGCGATCGCGCACGTCGCGTTCCAGCGTCGCGCCGTTACCGTGGAAGAACACCACGATCACGCCCGGCCTGCGAACGTCGAAATTCTCCGGAACGTGCACCAGCACGCGGTTGTCATTATAGGTCTGGTCCTGCCAGTAGACCCGGCCGCTGAGACTGCGGTGGCCCCGCCGATCGCCCTTCACGACGTTGAGAAACGGCTGCTCGGAGGCGGGATTGGTCCCGAAATAGGGGAAGGCCGAGGATTTCATGCTGACGAGGGTGGTCAGATCGTCCCTCGCCGGAGGGCGCCCGAAAGGCACCTGCGGGTCGAGCGAAGCGACACGGTAAGCAGCAGGCTCGGCCTGCGCGGTTGGCCTGGGCCCGAAATCGGATACCGGCTTGAGCCGCAGCGTCTCGCTGGCGTTCGGAAAACGGTCGTGGAATTGCGGCCTGGGAAAGCGCGCCTCGAACGTGTCGTCCGAGGTCATCCGGGCGTTGGCGGCGAGCGCTTCGGGGCTGGGCGCCTTGCCGCACTGGACCAGTGCCAACGACAGCGGCAGCATGAAGGAGGCGAGGGCGATCCGATCCCATCGGCGGCCAACGGCGCCATGGCTTCCGGGCAAGGCTCTGCGCCCCCTCGCGGATCGCTCCGCCGGGCCGCCAGAACCATCAACTGAAATCTTCAGGGTTGCCCCGACCATCCACCCGCTGCCCCAAGTCCGGTGGCAAGGAACGCATTTTAACAGACTGCGTCAATCTGACGTTAAACATCCGGAAAAAATGCCCACATCCGGACCGTCAAGGAAAACACGCAATCATGTCGTGATTGTGGGATGGAACGCCTGCAATCGCAACGCTCAGGCGCATCCCTCGCTGAAAGGGGCAGGTTTTTGGTAGCGAAATACCGGATTTCTGGAGGCGATATTTTGATCTTGTTAACCTTACTTGAATGGTCAAGCCTCATCATGATCCACGACAGGGGGAGGGGCATGAACGCCCTCGTGCGAGATGGCTGCATCACAGGCAGGTAGCACCGCATGGCCCGGCCAGTTCCTGGCGGGTGGGCCGACCGTTTCCGTCGTCGTCGCCACCGCCATCGTCGTGGCCGACATGGTCGGCGTCGGCGTCTTCACCAGCCTCGGGTTTCAGGTCAAGGACATCCCGTCGGGCTTCTCGATCCTGCTGTTATGGAGTCTCGGCGGCGTCGTCGCGCTCTGCGGCGTATTTTCCTACGCCGAACTCGGCGCGATGTTTCCCCGCTCCAGCGGCGAATACAATTTTCTCGGCCGCGCGTTTCACCCGGCCTTGGGCTTCATGGCCGGCTTTGTCTCCGCGACTGTTGGCTTCGCAGCGCCCGTGGCGCTGGCCGCGATGGCTTTCGGCGAATACGGCACGTCGGTCTTTCCCGGTGCATCGCCGATGGCGCTGGCGGCCGGCGTCGTCTGGCTGGTGTCGCTGGTGCAACTCGCAGGCGTTGCGCATTCCTCGAACTTTCAGCTGGTCTCGACCGTGCTCAAGGTGGTGCTGATCGTAGCCTTTCTGATCGCGGGATTTGCGATCGACACGCCGCAGCCAGTGTCGTTTGCGCCTCGCCCGACCGACTTCGCTCAAGTCATGAGCGCGCCGTTCGCGATCAGCCTCGTTTTCGTGATGTATTCGTTTTCGGGGTGGAACGCGGCGACCTACATCATCGGCGAGATGCGCACGCCGCAACAGAGCCTGCCGCGCTCGCTGCTGGCGGGAACGCTGATCGTGCTGGTGCTCTATGTGGCGCTGAATGCCGTGTTTCTGCTGAGTGCTCCGATCGACAAATTGTCCGGCCAGCTTCAGGTCGCGAGCATCGCCGGCAGCCATATCTTCGGCGACGTTGGCGGTCGCATCGTTGCAGGCATGATCTGCATCGGGCTGATTTCGTCGATCTCGGCGATGATGTGGATAGGTCCGCGCGTGATGATGACGATGGGAGAGGACGTTCCGGCGCTGAAGGTGTTCGCGCGCAAGTCGAGCCGCGGCGCCCCCCTCCACGCCATCCTGTTCCAGCTCGCGGTCGCCACCCTGATGCTGTTGACCAAGAGCTTTGAGAAGGTGCTCGACTTCATCCAGTTCGCGCTTCTGTTCTGCTCGTTCTTCGCGGTGCTCGGCGTCATCAAGCTGCGGATCACGCGGCCTGATCTGCCGCGGCCGTACCGCGCCTGGGGCTACCCGCTCACGCCGCTGGTGTTCCTGCTCGTGACCGGTTCCATGATGTACTATCTCGTCGCGGAACGACCGCTCCAGGCAGCCTTGGGTATGCTGATCATGGTCTCAGGCCTGCTGATCTATGCTGTTTTTCACCAGCGGCCCAATCCAAGTGGTGCGACAATATCGGGGGATCGCGACTAGATGCGTCGGGTGCCGAAAATTGCGGCACTGGTCGCAATCCTGCTGTTGGCAGGCCCGGCATTGGCCCGCGCCGCGGAGATCGCAAGCGCGAACGACACCGCACGTTTCCTTGCCGGCATGCAGCCGTCGGCGGGCTCGCCGCTGGCGCCGCTGACCGAGGATCCGGCCTGGCAGCGCCACGCTCGCTTCTTCGACCGCGCCTTCGCCGAACTCGAGCGGCGCCAGTTATCCAGGATCAGCGCCTGGTCGCAGCTGCATCTGGCGGCGCCGCGACCGACCATGTTCTACATGTTCAGCGGTCCGGACTTCCTCTATGCCGACGCGTTCTATTCCAAGGCCAGCACCTATGTGCTGAGCGCGCTCGAGCCCACCGGCCCGATCCCCGATGTCATCAAGCTGCCGCGCGACGGCATCCGGCCCGCGCTCTCTTTTGTCGAGCAATCGCTCGAGTCGATCCTGAGTTTCAGCTTCTTCATCACCAAGCAGATGAAGGACGATTTGCGCACCGGGGAGATCGGCGGCACGCTGCCGATCCTCTACGTGTTTCTGGCGCGCTCGGGAAAGACGGTCCGCGACGTCAGCCTGATCTGGCTCGACGACAAGGGCGCTGTCCACGCCGCCAACGAGCCGCCCGCTCCGAACGCTGCGCGGGGCACGCGTATCACCTTCGCGGCCGACGACGGCGCTGAGCGAACGCTGTATTATTTCTCGACCGATCTCTCCAATCCCGGCGTGCGGAGCAGCGGCTTCCTAAAGTTCTGCGAGCCGCTCGCGCCGGGCAACAGCCTGATCAAGAGCGCATCCTATCTCCTGCACGCCGGCAACTTCACGACCACGCGCGACTGGTTGCTCGCCAACAGTTCGACCATCATCCAGGATGATTCCGGCATTCCGCTCGCCAGATACGATCCGCGCAAATGGCGTTTCTTTCCGTTCGGTCGCTACCTCGGTCCGATCGACAAATTTCCGGGGCGCTACCAGGAACGATATGCGGAGCTGTTCGAGCGCAGCCAGCCGCTGGATTTCGGCATCGGCTATCGCTGGCGCACCTTCGAATCGAACGTGCTGCTGGCGGTCAGGGTTGCGCCCGATGATCCGGGGCACAGCGAAGCGACGGCCGAGCCAGTGCAGCAGGCGCCGCCGCCAAGACCTCGTCGGCCGCGCCCGCCGGACCTGCTGGGGCCGCCGCGCTATTTCTGGTTCCCGTACTAGAGACCGAGCCGGACGAATGCGAATTGGTTGTCCCGTGCGATATCGGCCGACGGCGTTGGCGCGGGACGACCATGCTCAAGGAAGACAAAAGAGCGGAATGAGGATTTAAAGAAAACTCTTGCCAAGCTCTGCGGTGCGGTTACCAGCGGGCCGTCTGGCTCGGAACGATGAAGGCCGCGTCGTTTGGCGGCGAATTCGCATTGGCTGCGAGGTATCTCCAGGCCCCGACGATCACCGCAAGCAGGGCGACGATGACCACGAGATCGATCTGGCGATGATCGTGACCGCTCGGATTGAGTTTCCAGCGCATTGTTTGAGTCCTCCCGAAGGGACGCAGGTGACATCTGGGTATGCGCGGTTGCCGATCAAGGCGGCGCGTTGACACCGCGCCAGCGCCCGTATCGCCAGGGCAGGTACCAGTGCGCGTGCGGTGGCGGTTCCGAGGGAACATTATCGATGCCCGAGGTGCCCCAGGGCTGGCAGCGCAACAGGCGTGCGAGCGTCATCCATCCGCCCGCCCACAGGCCGAAGCGGTCGATGGCCTCGTCGCCATAGACCGAGCAGGTCGGCAGATGGCGGCAATTATAACCGACCAGCGGAGACAGCGAGTGACGATAGATCCAGATCAAGGCGCGGCCCGTGTTGCGCGGAAGCCGCCAGACGAAGCTCGCAAGTTGATGTGCGAGTTGAAGTGCAAGCTGATATGAACGGCTCATGGGCGGCCTGCGGCAAGGATATGCGTTATTTTGCGGGGTTTCCGGGGGCCTGGAACCCGCGACCATGGAAACTGCGCCACACTCGCCGAAATTCGCGTGCCGTGCACGCTTCCTGCGGCGAGTCGCTCTGGACGGTACGTGTTGCCCCGGATAGCATTTTTCCAACGGATCAGGTGATAGATACATCTGGTGTGCGCTGCTCGCTCAGGGGCGAGAGGAAGGAGCCGGTTTGAGACTGTTCAGGTCGCCTGATATTCGCCGCTGGTTGTTCACGGGTGCGTTTGCGCTTTGCGCCTTGGGGGGTGCAGCAATTGCGACACGGGTTGAATGGGCTTACGCCGGCTCCTCCCTCGAAGAGCGCAAGATGCCGATGAAGTTCAGCTGGGTCGCATGCCAGCCGGATTGCCCGGGCTGGGTCAGCGCGGTCGGGATCGTCACCGCTGATAGCCCCGCGGATTTCGACACGTTTGCGCGCGGTCGCAAACTGGAGGGGGGCACCTTGGTCCTGGATTCCAGTGGCGGGTCGGTCAACGACGCCATCGCGCTCGGACGGCGCATCCGCGGCCTCGGCATGCGGACCACGGTTGGAACCAGCGTTCAGATCCACAGTGCGCAGGGCGATCGGGCACGGGTCATGCCGGAGGCCTATTGCGAGTCGATGTGCGTCTTTGTGCTGCTCGCGGGCAGCACGCGCTACGTGCCTTCCACCGCGCATGTACGGGTGCATCAGATCTGGATGGGAGACCGCGCCGATGACGCCAAGGCATCGAGCTACACGGCGCAGGATCTGATGATCGTCGAACGCGATATCGGGCGGCTCGCCAAATACACGTTCGATATGGGCGGGGCGGGTGATCTGCTGTTGCTGTCGCTGAACGTGCCGCCATGGGAAGACCTGCACGAATTGTCGCAATCTGAACTGCGACTCACCAATCTGGTGACCACCGATGCCGTTGCCGAGGTGTTCCCGCGGGCCGAGCGGGTGGCCATGCCGGTCGGGTCGCTGCCTCCGAAACAGGTGCAGGATCGTCTCCTGAGCGATGCGGCGGAGACCGGACCACAGGTCGGAAAATCGACCAGGACGGCCGAAGCCGTGGCTCCAACGGGCGGCGCTGCCGTGCCTGGCCCGGCGAAATAGGACGGCCGGAGCGTTGCGGTTCCATGCCGGCACCCCGCTGGCATGGACGCTCATTCCGACATAGAGGCGTTGGCTATCCCTGCGCTGATGCCGGCTGCTGTACCCGGGCCTCGATTTGGCCGATGGCGTCGACCACCGCGTCGAAGGTGAGCATGGTCGAGGCGTGACGCGCCTTGTAGTCGCGCACCGGTTCCAGGAACCCGATATCGACCCATTTGCCTTGCGGCGGCGCGCCGTTCTCCTTGAGCATCCTGCGCACGGTTTCGCGCAGTTCGCGCAGTTCGCTCGCCGTCGAGCCTATGACATGGCTCGCCATGATCGAGGACGACGCCTGGCCCAGCGCGCAGGCCTTCACGTCATGGGCGAAATCGGTCACCACCGGTCCGTCCATCTTGAGGTCGATCTTGACCGTCGACCCGCACAGCTTGGAATGGGCGGTAGCGCTGGCATCCGGATCGGCAAGCCGGCCGAGACGCGGGATATTCCCGGCCAATTCAATGATGCGCTTGTTGTAGATGTCGTTCAGCATGGCATGGAACTCTTCCAGCCCTGAGAGCGTGGGCCGGCCTTGGCGGGCGTGATTGATAGCCTTATATATGGTCGGCTTAGGCGGAAATGATAGTCTGGGTGCCAGACCGCTCCGCCCCCTTGTTTCCAGGCGTCCGGCGGTTGACCGCCCGTCTGCCGGTGACACTCCGACCTCATGAAGGGGCCGGTCGAACGGAGTTGACATGGACGCATTGATAAAATCCCTCCGCCCCAACAGGCCGTCGGACGCCAAATCCACCGATCTCAAATTGCCGGAAGCGCGTCCGGCGGAACTGGACCCGGCAGAGTTTCTGGCCGCCGCCGTCCGGCCGGATCAGCCGCGTCCGTCGCGTGCCGAGGCCGAACAGGCGGTGCAGACCCTGATCAGCTACATCGGCGAGGATACCGGGCGGGAGGGTCTTCTCGACACCCCGCGCCGCGTCGTCGAGGCCTTCGACGAGCTCTATCAGGGCTATCACCTGTGCCCGGCGGAGGTCCTGGACCGGACCTTCGGCGAGACCGCCGGCTATGACGATTTCGTGCTGGTCAGGGACATCGAGTTCACCTCGCAATGCGAGCATCACATGATGCCGTTCTACGGCAGGGCGCATATTGCCTATACGCCGGTGGAGCGGGTGGTGGGACTGTCGAAGCTGGCAAGGCTCACCGACATTTTCGCGCGCCGGCTGCAGACCCAGGAACACCTCACCGCGCAGATCGCGGCCGCGATCGACGAAGTCCTCAAGCCGCGGGGCGTCGCCGTGATGATCGAGGCGGAGCATACCTGCATGTCGGTGCGCGGCGTCGCCAAGCACGGCGCGATGACCTTCACAAGTCGCTTCACCGGCATGTTCCGCGACAATCCGGCGGAGCAGGCCCGGTTTATGTCGATGGTGCGTGCGCCGCAGCGGTAGTTCTGCCTTGTCCAGTTCCGCAGACAGCCAGGAGCGCGAGGAGGGGCTCGCGTTCAGCCCCAAATTCGACGCCTCCGGGCTCGTCACCTGCGTGGCCACCGATGCCGCGACGGGCTGCGTCCTGATGGTCGCGCATATGAACGAAGAGGCGCTGCGCAAGACCATTGCCAGCGGCGAGGCCTGGTATTTCAGCCGCTCCCGCAATGCGCTGTGGCGCAAGGGCGAGAGTTCCGGCCAGACCCAGCGCGTGGTCGAGATGCGCATGGATTGCGACCAGGATGCTGTCTGGATCCGTGTCGAGCAGCAGGGCGCGGCCTGTCACACCGGGCGTCGCTCCTGCTTCTACCGGACCGTGACCACAACCGATGGCGTCGCCAGGCTCTCATTCGTCGATGCCGACCGGCTGTTCGATCCGGCCGTGGTGTATCGCAAGTGACCGACCGGGACCCGTTAACCTCCCATTAAGCATAATCACCGCAGTGTGAGCCGATGAGAGACGCCGATGATTTGGCGTCTGCCGAGCCGCGCGGTCGTGTCGCGAGGAGCCGGGCATAAAGCCATGTCGGTCAACCCATCAAACGTGACGGCCGCGGCGGGACTCGATCCCGCGCGCCTGCGCGTCGCGGGGTCCATCAAGCAGGCCGCCAACACCACCGGCACCAGTTTCGAATATCTGCTCGCCACCGCGAAGATGGAGTCGGATTTCAACCCGAGCGCCGGCGCCTCCACCTCGTCCGCGCACGGGCTCTATCAGTTCATCGACCAGACCTGGCTCGGCACCGTCAAGGAGGCAGGCAGCCAGCTCGGCTATGGCCAATATGCCGACGCGATCACCAAATCGTCCTCGGGCACCTATTCGGTGAGCGATCCCGACGCACGGCGGGCGATCCTCAAGCTGCGCGACGATCCCACGGCTGCGTCTGCCATGGCGGCCGCGCTGACCCAGTCCAACAGCTTCAAGCTGACCGGCAAGATCGGACGTCGGCCGACCGACGGCGAACTCTACATGGCGCATTTCATGGGGGTCGGCGCCGCCGCCAAGCTGATCTCGAATGCCGAGGATCATCCCCAAGCCTCGGCCGCGCGGATGTTCCCCAGCGCCGCGGCCGCCAACCACTCGATCTTCTACGATCGCAGTGGCAGCGCGCGCAGCGTCTCCGAAGTCTATTCGGTGCTGAATGCGCGCTATGCCGGCGCGGCGGGTTCGGCGACCACGCGCGGTGCGCTCGCGCTCTATGGCGACACGCCCGCCAACACCGCCGTGGCAAGCGCCAAACCGACACCGGCCATCGACAACGCCGCCTATCTGGCGAGCTTCCCCGATGTGCGCACCGCTGCGCCGGTCACGGTGGCGTCAAGCGCGAGCAAGAGCACGTCGTCCGCGGATCCGATCTTCCGCTCGCTGTTCCAGGTCGACGATCGCACGCCGACGGTCTCGCCAACGGTCCGCGAATTATGGGGCAATTCCTCGTCGCTGACGTCGGTGGCAGCCACCACGTCGGCCGCACCGACGAATGGCGTGTCCCACAGGCTCGATCTCTTCAGCGATCGCAACGGCACGTTCAGCGGCTGAGCCCTGAGGATGCGCGCTTGCGCGTTCCCAATTGGCGATCGATCATACCGTCTCCTCGATTGGCACAATTGACGAGGTCGCAAAATGCGATCCAGAATCAATCGGCTTTCGGACGTGCCCGTCGCGACGGGGCTTCCAACTGCATGGACCAATCCCGTCAGGCCTGAATTGTTCGCAGGGAAGCACGAGGCGCGATTGGCGAAAGCCGTCGACATCACGCAATTCGGGGTCAATTACGTTACGCTCGAACCTGGTTCGATATCGGCGCTTCGGCATTGGCACGAGGCCGAGGATGAGTTCGTCTATGTTCTTTCAGGGCGAGTTGTCCTGATCGATGACGATGGTGAACACACGATGGAGGCCGGCGCCTTCGCGGGTTTTCCCGCGGGCTGCTCCAACGCCCATCATTTACGAAACGAGTCGGGCGCTCCTGCGAGCTTTCTGGTGATCGGATCCCGGAAGCCCGGAGAAGAGACGATTCACTATCCAGACGACAACATCGGGCCCGTCCGGAAGTAGCCGTGTCCTTCCGAATCCGCGCGGCGCTCCTGCGCCGGCCCAACATGCAGAGCCCCAAACCTTAACGAGGCGTTGTCGCGCGCTTAACAAAACGTCAACAATACCAGCTGTTTATGCTGAACGCTTTGTTAAGCGTCGTGGTTTATTTTTGGTTCCAGTGAGGTGAGAGCGCGATCTGGGAGAGACCGGGAACCGGTCTTTCGGACACATCATGCTCAGGTTTTTGCGTAGGCCTGTATGGCAATGATCGTTCGGCAGTTCATCAGTTGGATCAAGACCGCTCCGGCGGGCGAACGGGCGGAGGCGACGCGATCTCTGGCGCGGGCCTGGCTGATTTCGGATCTCACGGCGGAAGACCGCGCCGCCGCCGAAGGCGCGCTGTTGATGCTGCTCGACGATCCCAGTCCTCTGGTGCGACAGGCGATGGCGGACGTTTTTGCGCGCAGCACCGAAGCACCGGCCGCCATCGTGCAGGCACTGTCGCTGGATCAGCCCTCGGTCGCGCTTCCGATCCTCGAACACTCGCCGCTCCTGATCGATGCCGACCTCGTCGACATCGTGGCGACGGGCAACTGCGACATGCAGTGCGCGATCGCGCGCCGCCTGGTGGTGCCGGCTGCCGTCTGCGCCGCGATCGCCGAGGTCGGCAGCGCCGCAGCTGCCCTCGAACTGATCGAAAACGCCTATGCCGAACTCGCCCCGTTCTCGTGGGATCGGATCGTGGAACGTCACGGCCATCTTGCCGCGATCAGGGAATCCATGCTGGTCCTCGATGACCTGCCGGCCGCGACGCGCGCCGCGCTGGTCGCCAAGCTCTCCGAGACGCTGGCGCAATTCGTCGTCGCCAGGAACTGGCTGAGCGCCGATCGGGCAGGGCGGATCACTGCCGACGCGTGTGAACGCTCGACCATCAACATCGCCGCCCGGTCGCGTGGCGAGGAGATGGGCGGCCTGGTGCGGCATCTGCGCGTGACCGGTCAGCTCACGGCGGGATTGATCCTGCGGGCCTTGTTGTCGGGAAATCTCGAATTGTTCAATGTGGCGCTTGCGGAACTGTCCGACCTGCCGCAGGCGCGCGTCTCGACGCTCCTGCACGAACGCGGAGTGACCAGCCTGAATGCCCTGCTCCGGCGCGCCGACCTGCCTGAATCGACGTTTGCCGCGTTCCGCATCGCGCTCGAGGTCTATCGCGAGAACGGATTTGTCGACACGGTCGGAGGCGCGGCGAGGCTGCGCCGGCGGATGGTGGAGCGCGTCCTGACCCATTGCGAGACCGATCGCGCCGCCGCCGAGCCGCTCCTGATCCTGCTGCGTCGCTTTGCGACGGAGTCGGCGCGCGACGAGGCGCGGACCTTCTGCGAAGAATTGTTGACGGACGACCTCGTTGCGACGACACGGCACGACCTGATCGCGGCCTAAAAGCACGATAAAATTAGGTCGATCTGGCGCAGCACGGCAGGTGCGCTCCTCGCCCCGTTCTTCGCGGGGTCGGGACGAGCGAAGCTCGCCCTGAGAGGGTCGGGGTGAGGGGCTGTTTCCACAAACACCGACTGCGCGGAGAGTCCCCACCCGAAATTCGCTGGCGCGAATTTCGACCTCTCCCCGCAAGCGGGGCGAGGTGGACAGAATCGCAGACGGAATTCGTCACCGGCGACGCAGGCGCTTCAATCACCCGGCACGATGCTGGGCGCCATGATCGCTTCGAGGTGCTCGGGACGGTTGCGGTTGACCTGCATCAGGTAGTCGTCCGCGACCTTGCGCAGGCGCCGGCTCAACTCGCCCGCCACCTTCGTGCTGTCCAGCTTGGTATGATCGCGCACGATCGCCTGAACCGCATTGATGTGGTGCAGGATCAGTTCGGACGGCACATTGTCGAGATCGGGCGCATGTTCGATGACCCTGCACAGGCTTTCGGCGACCGCGCCCGCGGAAGGGTATCCGAACGTCGCGGCATCGCCCTTGATGTCATGGGCGGCGCGGAAAAGCTCCTCACCATTGGCATCGGTGAATCCATCCTTGAGAATGCGGGCGTGGGCCGCCGAAAGCCGGTCGGCCTCGACCAGCATCCAGGTCTTGAATTCGCCGGACAGGCCCGCGAGCGCCTTTTCCGCGCGCGCAATCGGGTCATCGAGATCCTGGCCGCGAACTTGCCGCAACACCTTGCGCAGCGGATTGGGCTGGGTGATGACGTGATGGCTGGCGTATGTCTTGACACTGAGCGCCGGAGGTTTGTTTTTCGCCATGGGAACGTCCTGCTCGTGCTTTAGATAGCGGATCTGGCCTTGTCGAGCAGCGACGGCTGCTGGAGAATCTCGGCGTCGCCGCCGACCCGGCGTTCCGGTCCGATATAGGCGACGTTGGTGTTGCGACGGCGGTCCGGACCGAAATAGGTCTTGGTCTTGATGAAGGGCCGCGGATTGGCGACGACGTTGAGGATGCGCTGATAGAGGCCCTTCGCCGAAATCGGCTTGGCAAGGAATTCGGTGACGCCGGCGTCGCGCGCCACCGTGACCCGCCGCTTCTCGGAGTGACCGGTCAGCATGATTATGGGTGCGAAGGGATTGCCCTTGGATTCCGGCTGACGGATCATCTGCGCCAGCTCGAGGCCGTCGAAAATCGGCATCGCCCAGTCGGTGATGACAATGTCGGGAACGTAGTGCGTGTACATTTCGAGCGCAGTCGCACCGTCCTCCGCTTCATAGACTTCGCGCGCGCCGAAAGAATGCAGCAGCGTGCGCAGGATGCGACGCATGTGCGGATTGTCGTCGCAGACGAGGAAGCGCAGTTTGTTGAAATCGATGCGGAACATGGCCCGGCCTTGGGACTACCGGTGACAACGGTATACCGGCGTTAACCATATGCGGCGCTGGTTAACGAAGCGTTGCGCCGGCCGTGCGGGGAGCGCACGTGCGGCGGCGGCAGAAGCCCTGATGTCGTCATGGTCATATTCGCTGTATCGACCGGGATTCGCCGGACGGCGCAGACGGCTTTCGCCAATCTTGTAACTCCGCTATCTCCCTGCTTCGTGGCCGAAGAGCGGTTGCACCGCGAACACGCCAAACTGCGCGACCCAATGTCCTACAGCGCCGTAATCCCCCCGCCAATTTGATGGAGGTTCGAATCCGCGATTCAAATGCGCAGCATATGCTTTAATAACATCAGAACGGACCGTTTTGTCATACATGTCCCAAAGCCCCCATGCCCGGCTGAAATTGAGTCCGAACTCGTGATCGCTCGTGGGACGCAAAATCGGGGCCGGCAGCCCATTTGCATCGATGAATTTGCTCAGCCATTCTGAGTATTCTTTCTGGTCAAGAACGCGAGCGACCACCGCTGCCCAGTTCGTGCAAACGGCCATAAATTCGCCGCGCTCACGGTCGTAGGAGCATTTAGGGTCCACCTCCACGAAGCCCTTTGTTATCCATCCCGTAACTTCCGCTTGTAACTCTGGGAGATTGCGATGTCGCGCATAGTCAAACAAGTTAATCAGCGCCCACGAGTCGCTCCGGTAAGCACGGGAAAAACGGTCTATCCCGTGCCCATTGTAGTATTCCCGCATACTCTGGGCGACATCGTCTGCGAATGGCAACAAGTCGTCCAGCCCAGTTAAGATATGGTGATCGATTGCTAATCGAAGAAACCAAGCACGCCCATAGGGCATTTCAAATTCCGGGGCCTGTCGCAGATGCTCTCGCTCGCGCCCCAGCGCTTCCTTTGTCAGGATCGATGATACAAGCGAAGAATATTGCCGGTTGCCGGTGGCTCTTTCATAAGCAATAAGCGCCCACACTCCATGAACGGCCGAATGCCAATCTATACAGCCTTTAAATGCCGGGTTGGCTGTATCGTGCTTCTGAGTACAAAATGCGACTTGCCGCACTAGTTCGGATGCGACATTTTCCTTTTGTTCTAGAAGGGGAACCAGCGACGGAGGAACCTGTGCTGCAATCGAAGGCGAACCAAGAATCAGTGCTACAAGCCAGAGAATGTATTTTCTAACCATGACAACGCTCTCGTTTCTATGGGATCTTTTTCTATCCTGCCAACGGGCTACCTTCCACTACGCGGGGCCATGGAAGCAGCGTAACGCCTTGACTGCTCCCGATCTACGTAGCATGTCTTTCTTTTCAGGGGGCTGTGCGCCGTCCACCCCTCGTCGAGCTAGGACGCGCGATCAGCGAGACATATTAAAATTGCCTCTCGTGGCATTAATTGCCCACTGTCCTGAAATCGTCCGAAGGTCAGCTGATACGGTGCCTGTATAGATTACCGAATGAGATACTCCACCTGTACCGTCGTAGGTCTTTTTGATCGTAAACGTTTGTCCAGGAGACAATGACCCTATTGAACAGGAAAGATTCGCAAAGAGCTTTGGAGCACTTCCATTGCCGAAGGTATTTTGTTCTTCGCCACGTCCGCTGCATCCGGTCGGATCGAAGGAGAAAGTGAACGAAACAGCTTGGCCCCCATTTGGGTAATAATAAGTGCCGTTCCAGACACCAGAGATGCTTCCCGTTAGTGGTCGCGGTGGCGTGATCGGTGCTGAGGGTAAAGCTACGGCAACTTGGCCTTGCTTCAGTTCATCAAGCCGCACCCTTGCTGCTGTTGAGAACAGACCCGCTGGGTACTTCTGTAAAAAAGCTTCCCATACTTCACGTTTATCGAGCTTTTGAGCGAACGCAAAGTCATCGCGGGCCTGATCCGCGGCCGGCGTTGCCGGCTTCGCAGGCTCGGTGATGGCGTTGTTCGCGGACGGGCCCGCAAAATAGAACGCGCCGGCAATCGGCGACGACGATACCCAGGGCTGCTGTGACCCACCGGTCACCTTCTTCACCGAGAGACCGACCTCGTTAAACGCTTCAAATATGCCAAGGCCAGGTTTGCTGATCGTCGCTGCGAGTGCGGACGAATAAGGGCTGTTGCCACCGTCGCCGTCCAGAGCCACATTCCCTGGCTGTGTCGCATAAGAAATCAGCGTGCCCTCGGGCGCCTGCATCTGTGCCAACCCGCCCCCGGTTGCACGTATGCCTCTCCCAGCGAATGGATTGTTGCGGCAAGCGTCGAGAATCACGATGTTCAGCCTGGTACCGGAACCTTCCATTTGGCTAAGAACTACAGCGGTGTCGACCATCTGCAGGTAAACGTCGGCCTCCTTGGCCGGATTGGCCGTGATCGGTACAAGAAAATTGCGGCCCGCGACCTGTACGCCGTGACCCGCGTAATAGAACAATGCTACGTCTGCCCCGAGCACTGCATTCCCAAATTTTTGCAACGCTCCATCGAGAGCGACTTTGTCAAGATCGGTCTGCGGCCCGTTGCCGACCAATGTAAAACCAAGCCCCCGAAGAGTATTGGCCATCAAGCGCGCGTCGTTCCTCGGGTTGTCCAGCCGAGTAACACTTTGGTACGCCGAATTTCCAATGACCAGCGCCACACGCTTATCCGCCCGCGCCGGTTCTGCGATGGTTAGCCAGAACAACCCAACAACGAAGAGAAACACACTCAACTTGAAAACTGTCGATTTGACCCAGTGCATAACGCTCCCCCTATAGCGCGCCGGTCCCATTTCACAAATACGGTCGGCTCTGGGACTTTGTGCCCGAAACCTCATCGACGCCTACCGGACCGTCGGACTCATGAGAAAAACGTCAAATCCTGAAACAAATGAAATCGACGAACGCATTTTCAGCAACGCAATTCTGCTCTGCCGGCAATCTTGATTCTTTCGTTTCAATTTATGGTCGAGTCCGACAAGGCTGGTAGCAATACCGCTATTTTGATCTGACTGAAACCCTAAAATCTGGATGCGGCACGAAAGAGCGTGACCTGATCGGGTCGGACCGACTTACCATCCAAATAGATAGTAGGCCTAGTCGTGGGGCAGAATTGCCGGCGGATTTTCGGGTACCTGCAAACGTCAAGCTCGAGATCTCGAGCCGCAAATACCGCACCCGCGCTACTTCGAGCAGCCGGCTCGACCCCACAAGCGCAACTTCCGCCAGTTCTTCGTCACCGATCTCGGCCACGACTAGCCCACCATCCTGCTCATCAATGACGCCTCGTCCTCCGCCAAGGCGATCATCACCCGCTATGCAAAGTAAACGCTCATCGAGAACGCCCTTTCCGACGCAGTGCGCTTCTTCCACATCAAACGCGCTCTCGTCATCGGTAGGCTTCAAGGTCGACTTCGACATGACGCTCCTCGTCATTGCCTCAGGCCTCTATCGCCTGATAGCCGCCGCATGTGTGGATACGACGACGCGCAGGCCCACCAGATCTTCCGCGGCCTCATCGAGACGCCCGCAGTCCTCGCCATCACGGAAGGTAAGATCATCGAGCGCTTCCACCGCCGCGTCCATCTGCCCATCGTTCTCGCCTCCGGCCTCATCGATAAACCCGTGGAAGTCCGTGGTGGAACGGCCGCACTCTCCGCTTGGTCCAATAGCGCTGAAAACACCAAAATGTTCGTTTAGTTACGCGCCGTAGAAATCCAGGCGAGTGTCCTGTTTGGGGGGTAAAAGACACTGGTAAATTTATACTCCCTCAAACTTTCGTCTTGCAAACCGGCTGCAATTTGCTGCAAACTCGCGCGGTAATTGCGATCTGATGTCTCTTGATTTTGGAAGTTGATTTGAAGAACTACGCGTCTGCAGCGGCCGTAGGTTTAATTCTGGGGTTCGTGACGGTTTGGTGGGTCCGGCCGGATACGAATGCCGGAGCGGTATTCATCGTATTTGCAGTAATACTGTTCTGTTCAGTCGCAGGCGTCGTTTTGCCGACTGTTGGAAGGCTTTTTCGAAAGGGTGGCGCGTCTCTTGGCCGAGTGGTGAAGCATGACGACAATACTTAGATTCGGCTTCCCAATTTTACTTCTGTTCATACTTTCTTCTGAAAGTAACGCCTGTGGCGGGTGGACTGATCTCGCCTGTAACATTGGGAAAGTCGTCGAGAAGGCCGCTCAGGCAACCGGGAGGACTATCGAAAAGTCCCCTCGCGACATCGGGAAGACCGTCGAAAAGTCTGCTCAGGACACCGGAAAGCTGGTTGAGAAATCGAATTCCCCTAATGGGGCCAAGCCGCTTCAACCGGTTAGAGCATGGCTTGCTGCAAAGGACATTCCGCCCGCTGAAGCCGGCGCATATGGACTCGTAGTTTTTCACTCAAAACCTACCGCCGCCAGTCGAACAAAATTGAAGATGGTTTGCGCGGCATTCGTAGCATTTTTCCCGCGCAACGAAACAGCGACAGTTCCCATAGAGGATCAAATGATAACGGTCTGGCCACTGGAAAACCCAGACGCGAACGAGGCGAAGCAAGACGATTGCGATTATGCGCTAAACCACTATGATCTTATCGCCGCGGAACAGGCAATCAGCGACGCGCAGCTTCAACATGTCAATTTCGATGGCGCAGGCCCATATCTGGTCGGCTGGTCACCCTCTAAGACGAGAGGCGTTCCTGACGCCCTGGTTCTCGTCATGGATATGTCTGCTGATAATAGCCAAGCGGAAATTGATGCCAAGTTTCTGTTCTGGAAAAACAAGATTGTTCAAAACCCATCAGCATGGCGGGACGGATTTTCTATTGAGCGGGTGAGGGTCGCGATCCATAATTTTGCTGATCAATACGGTCAAGCAATGCTCGACGCAATTAAGCTCGTTGGGGGAGATAAAAAGCTGTGAAAACCGGACAGGGGGAGCCTCGCACTCCGCCCCTCCCACACCACCGTACGCACGGATCCCTAAACGGCCCGTTCGAGAAGTTGCGCTAACACTCGAGGCCGAGCGATTTGAATGAGGCATTGGAGAGCCCGACAGAGAGTCTCGTAAGTGGATTCCGCTCTCAGGCGGGGAAGACCACCTCGCCGTTTCGGTTGCGCTCGCTGCCAGGGTGCGCGCCTGGTGCTAGTTCGCTCAGAGTTTGCAGTTGGAAGGAAGGGATCACAGCGCCGCGGTTCAATAGCCGAATTGCTCGCTCAGGATGCGCTCTTCGAGACTGTGTCCGGGATCGAACAGCATCCGCATGGAAATCGTCTTGTCGGACAGCACTTCGACACGAACGACGTCGCGCGCCTCGTCGTGATCGGCGACCGCCGCCACCGGGCGCTTGTCGGCTTCGAGAATCTCGAACACGACATAGGCGGTGTTGGGGAGCAGGGCGCCGCGCCAGCGGCGCGGCCGGAACGCGCAAATCGGCGTCAGCGCCAGAAGTGCGGCGTTGATGGGCAGGATGGGGCCCTGCGCCGACAGATTGTACGCGGTTGAGCCTGCGGGCGTGGAGATCAGCACGCCATCGGCCATCAGTTCGGGCATGCGCTCCCGTTCGTCGATCATGATGCGCAGGCGCGCCACCTGATTGGTCTGGCGAAACAGTGCGACCTCATTGATGGCGTGATAGACGTGCACCACCCCGTGAACGTCTGTGGCACGCATCAGCAGCGGATGAATCACCGACTCGTGCGCGGCGGCCAGCCGGCCGTGCAAATCGTGCACGTTGAATTCGTTCATCAGGAAGCCGACGGTCCCGCGATGCATGCCGTAGATCGGTGTGCCCGTCCTCATGTTCCGGTGCAGCGTGTGCAGCATCAGCCCGTCGCCGCCGAGCGCCACGACGACATCGGCATCCGCGGCCTCGCAATTGCCGTAGAGCCCGGTGAGCTTGGCAAGGGCCGCCTGCGCCTCCTCGCCCTCTTTCGCGACGAAGGCGATCTTCTCGTAGCGCCGGGGCGCCGCGGCCTGCTGCGGAGGTTCCTCGCTCATCGCGACATCCTCGGACAAATCATCTGCAATGACCATGAAACAGTTGGCTCGTTTGGAAGCCGGACGGCGACGCGCCGAGGTCGTCTATAGGACCTTGCCCACCCTTGTCGAGACGTCCGGCGTGGATTTTCAGCTTGAAAGGCAAGCTTGCGGTCCTTCTGGCCGCCCATGAGGAATTTCTTCCAGGTTTCGGAGGAACTTGCATCCAGCGCGGCCCCGGAAGGTGCAAAACGCGGCTATTTCTCCAGCAGGCTTCGCACCGGCTCCCAGTCGGGATCTGGCGCATTGTCCGCCGCTTGCCCCGCCCGCTCGCGAAACAGCGCGCTTGGCCGGTCCTGTGCGGCCGAACGTCCAAAGCAACCGGCGGCCAGATCGAATTCGCTGGCGCGCCAATGCGAAAGCCCGGCCGCATAGTCCGCCAGCGCGGTTCTTTGCGCTTCCGTCAGGTCCGATGCCGAGGCCGCCATCAGTTCATGGATCCTGAGCGATCGGGTGCGTCCCTTGACCCGGATCGTGTCCAGTTCGCGCCAGGCGAACGCATCGCCTGCGAGCGCCACGGTGGTGTCGGATGCGATGATGGTCGTGCCATAGAACTTGTTGGCGCCCTCGAGACGCGAGGCCACGTTCACCGCGTCGCTCATGACCGAATAATTGAAACGCCGCTGCGACCCGAAATTGCCGACCAGCGCCGAGCCGCTGTTGATGCCGATGCGCTGCGCAACCTGGTAGCCTTGAAAGACAGAGGAGTCGCGGTTCAACTCCGTCAGGCGCCGGCTGCACCCGAGCGCGGCGCGCGCCGCGCTCGCTGCATGATGCTCGTCGTCGATCGGCGCGCCAAAAACCGCGACGACGGAATCGCCGATGTATTTGTCGACATAGCCGCCGCAGCTCTCGATGACGTCGGTCATTGCCGACAGGTAGGCGTTGGTCAGCGCCATCAGGGCGTCGGGAGAGAGCCGCTCCGCTATCTGTGAAAATCCCTCGATGTCGGAGAACAGCACCGTGACCTCGCGGGTTTCACCGCCGAGTTGGGGCAGCTTGTTCGACGCCAGCATCTTTGCGATGACATCAGGGGCAAGATAATAAGCGAAGCTCTTCTGCAGCAGCCGCCGGTCCTTGTCGGAGGAAATGAAGCGATAGCCGACCATGGCAGCGAGGGCCGCGATGCCCGCTCCGACGGGCTCGACGAGGGGCAGGACGAGAGCGTGATTGAAGGCGATCGTCGCGGCCATGGCGTAGGCGACCGCCGCTGTCACGAATGCCGCTGTTGCACCTATCGGTCTCAACAACCGCGCCAGCAGGGCGGCAAGCCCGGCCAGCAGGGCGGCGATCACGAGCACCGGCCATCGGCCCACCTCGACAGCGGCGTCGCGGCCAATCAGGTTGTTGACCGCGGTGGCATGGATGTAGACGCCGGCGATCGAACTGTGTTCGAAGCGGCCGGCGACCGGCCGTTCGGCAAGTGCGCAGCGCTGCCGTCGCGCAGCCTCAGTCCCGGTCGCGAAGCGCTTCGATGTCAGGCGCTGATCCTCATGATCCAGGACCGTTCCGATGATCACGACCTTGCCGGCAAACTCCCGCCGGAAATAATCCTTCTCGCCTTTGCTGGCGCACAGACGCAGGTCGGCGAAGGAATAGGTCGGAATTTCGTCGGTGCCATCGAAATTGAGGGTCGTCGTGTTCGGCACGTCGCCCGGAATCCGGTAGCCTGCGAGTGTGACCGCGCCATTTGCGCCGAAGTCGGGTGGCGCCGCGACCGCACGCGATGCCAGCTCGAGTGCCATGCTTGGCACGGTCTTGCCGTTGACGAGAAAAGTCAGCGGCACCCGCCGAACGACCTCGTCCGGGTCGGTGTAGACGTTCAGAGGCCGGATATTCTGTTGCTGGCGAACGGCGATGCGCTGCCCGTCCGAAGGGCGCATCGGCTGATCGCCGCGAAGAACCTCGCCGAGCACCACCTTGCCGGCAGAGGCGCCCCTTGCCAGGGCTCGCAGAAACTCCTTGTCGAAGCCGCGAACCTTGTCGCCAAAGCTGCCTTCGCCGAAGGGAATCTCAGATTGCTCGATCGAATCGCGAAACACCATGTCGAAGCCGACGACCTTGGCGCCGCCGTCCAGGACCGCCGCAAGGACGTTCCCAATCTCTCCGGTCCAGATGATTGTCGGCGACGTCTTGAGCGGCGGGGTCTCGTAGGTTTCCTCGTCGATCGCCACGACCACGGCGGGACTCGTGGCGGGATCGCGGCGCGAGCCGAACATCTCCCAGCGCAGCAGCGTGAGGATATCGATCGACAATCCGCGGCTCTTGTCGAGCAGGGGTGAGGCGAACAGCGCCACACAGCCCAGTACGATGGCCGTCATTGCGATGATGTCGCGTGTCGTGCGCCCGATCGTCACGGCCGGTGGTCTGGCAATGGGCTAATTCATCTGAAGCAGCCGCCCGAGAGCAGGCGCCTTACCTGATTTTGCCTGCGGGTCGATCCGGAAGACGATCTTCGAGGCGCCAAAGGTGGCCGCATATGTCCCGCCCGGCGCCAGCGCGCGATTGAAGCTGGCGAAGTCGAAGAACCTGCCCTTGATCCGATTGTCGCCGATCTCGATCTGCTGGCGCTCGCCTGCCTTGTCGAGCCGCTCGACGATCAGTGCGCCACGGCCCTTCACCTCGAAGATCGGCGACACGCCGTAGAGCGTCACCTGGGCAGTTGTCGAAGCGGCAGGCGGCGCGATGCCGCGCACCACGGTTGCGGCGACCTCGCTGGTTTCCTTTGTCGTGGCATGCGCGTGACTGGCATCGCACTCGACCTTCTCATCCTTGATGGCGGACAGATGAATCTTGCTTTCGTCGGCGCCGACGATGACCGTGCCTATGCCGCTGATCGTCTCGCGACGACAGGACTTCAGATAGCTGAGCACGATCGAGCCGGTGGTGCCGATCTTGATGACCTGGCCGGGCACGACGTAGTCCATGAATTCGGCGCCGGTCACTTTACCCTGGACGTCTTCCACCAGTGCGGCCGGCGGTTCGGCCTTGGCTGCCACGCCCGACCCGACCAGTACGGCAAAAGCAATCGCTGCGACTTTCAAGGCGGTCACATCGGACCATGACGGCTGTCTGAAAATGTCCATCGGCTCACCAAATCCTCAAACGATGACCTTGCCGTCGACTGAATACCACAACTGGTGGTCCGATTCCGATTCTAACATTCGAATCCCGCTTCTGCGGACGTATTTTGCGAAATGCCGGAATCACAGAGCCACCGGAAGACATTGGTTTCTCGTGGAGTTCTGGGATTTGACATTCGCGTTCCACGAATCCGCGGCCAGCCGTCGCGAATGTCAAATCCGCTCCACGCGCGCCGCCGATCCGAAGTTCCCGTGTCACACGCGGCGCCTCGCGACAACCTCTTTAGCGAACTTCGCGCCCGCCCTGGTGTGATCCAGTTCACTGAATTGGCGAGGTCAGGTCTGATTGATCCGCGCCGACCAGGGTCTTGCGGGCCGCGGCGACAAACTGAGGTTGCGCATTGTGAATGTATCGTTTGCGCATTTTCGTGGTAGCCCAAGGCAGGCAAGGCAGGCATGGCAGGCAAGCCAGGAGTGCAGGAGTGATGGCGATGAGAGCTGGTCTCCGGTCGGTACGGCAGAAACGCATCCCGCTCATCATGTTTGCCGTCGCGGCAGCGGTCGTGGCAGTCTTGGCGTCGGCCGGTGTCCGCGCCGAGGATGCGCCGCCGGCGCCACCGCAGCAGTCGGCCACGACACCCGCGGGCGAGAAGGCCGCGCCCACGGGAAACCGCGGCGCCACGCAGCCGGCGTCGGGTGCCGATCAGCACCGTCTGCCGCCCGATGCGACGACCAAACAGACCCTGGATTTGCCGGACCGGTCGCTCGCCTTCACCGCAACGGCCGGTTCGATCCGCCTGTTCGATGACAAGGGGGAGCCGCAGGCCGATATCGCCTACACCTCCTACCAGCTGGACGGGACGGATCGCACGACGCGTCCCGTGACCTTCGTCTTCAATGGCGGACCGGGCTCGGCGTCCGCCTGGCTGCAATTCGGCGACAACGGTCCCTGGCGCCTTGCCATCAATGCTGACGCGGTGACGCCCTCGGAAACACCCGCCGTTCAGCCCAACGCCGACACCTGGCTGGACTTCACCGATCTCGTCTACATCGATCCGGTCGGCACCGGCTACAGCCGCTTCGTTGCGTCCGGCGACGAGGTGCGCAAGAGGTTTCTTGCGGTCGACGGCGACGTCAGCTCGATTGCGCTGGTGATCCGCCGCTGGCTGGAAAAACACGACCGCCTGCCGTCACCGAAATTCATTGCCGGCGAGAGCTATGGCGGCATTCGCGGCCCGAAAATCGTGCGCAACTTGCAGACCGAGCAGGGCGTCGGGGTGAGGGGCTTGATCCTGATCTCGCCGGTCCTGGATTTCCGGGAATATTCAGACTCCAGCATCCTGCAATATGTGGCGAGCCTGCCGAGCTATGCCGCCGTCACGCGGCAGGCGAAGGCTCCCATGGAGGGACCGGTCACCCGCGCCGACCTCGCCGATGTCGAGCGCTATGCGCGTGGTGATTTCCTGCTCGATCTCATCAAGGGCGTGGCCGACGTTGAGGCGACCAACCGGCTTGCCGACAGGGTGGCGTCGTTGACCGGGATCGATCAAGCGGTCAGTCGCAGGCTTGCCGGGCGCTTCGATGTCGTCGAGTTTCGCCGCGAGTACGATCGCAAGAGCGGCAAGGTGACCGGCCGTTACGACGCATCGGTTCTGGGCGATGACCCGAACCCGGATTCGAGCTTCTTCCATTTCGACGATCAGTCCGGTGACGCGCTGACCGCGCCGCTGACCAGTGCCGTCGTCGATCTCACGACGCGTAAACTGAACTGGCGACCGGACGGCTCCTACCATCTCCTGAACGACCAGGTGAACAGGGCCTGGGATTTCGGTCGCGGGCTGAAGCCGGCGGAATCGGTGTCGCAGCTGCGCCAGATTCTTGCGCTCGATCCCAAGCTGAAGGTTCTGGTCGCACACGGGCTGTTCGATCTGGCGACCCCGTATTTCGGCTCGAAGATCGTGCTCGACCAGTTGCCGGCCTACGCGGCGCCTCCACGTCTCAAGCTCGTGGTCTATCCGGGCGGACATATGTTCTATTCGCGGGATGCCTCGCGGCAGGCGTTCCGCGCCGAGGTGCAGACGCTGATGAAGCCTTGAGGGGTCGTCGCAAAAAAGAACCGGCGCAAACCCTGAGGTTTGCGCCGGCGTGTTGTGATCTCGAGCGGGATCAGTAGACGAGGCCGGTACCCGGCGGCTTCTCGATCGCGTCGGCCAGCGAACGGTATTCGGCGCTGTCGGTGCCGACCAGCATCGAGATGCGGCTCAGATGATACTGGGCCTGCTCACGATTGCCCTGCTCGAGCTGCCACAGACCGTAATACTGCCAGGTGCGGACGTGATCCGGATCAGCGGCGAGCGCACGCTCGTAATAGGCCTGCGACAGCTTGTAGTCGCCGAGCTTGCGGTAGGAGTAGCCGATCAGGTTGGCGACGTCGGCTCGGTCATCCTGACCCAGCGCCTTCAACTGCTCGATCGCACTCGCGTAGTCATGGCGATCGTAGATCGTCGTGTAGGCAGTTCGATATCCCGCAAGGAACTTCGGATCCTCGATGCTGGAGCTCTTGTCGCCTTTCTTCTTGTCCTTGGTTGAGCTCGCCGGCGGAGACGGAGTGTCGCTACCAGCCGCATAGGCCTTCGTGAACAGCGGCGCGGCGGTCACCGCCATCGAGAACATTGCCAGCGTCATGACCCTGGTCGCAAACTTGTTCATGCATTTCTCCTGATTTCCGTTTCGGCGATCCCACGCGTGATAGCCACGGAATTGAACCCCCAACGGTCCCAAACATTCCCGGCTTTTCGCGCTTATTTTGGGAAGAGAGTGTGCCAACATCCGCACAACATACCGGCCACAACGTGGCGGTGCAACATAACCAAATTGTCATCCAGATGAACGAAGTCCGACATCTCACTTCAGGGTGCATTCAGTGCCGGCTCCCTAACGTCGTCAGCATGATCGACGAGCCCGGCGCCTCAGTCGGTGAACTCGAGATCCCCTTCGAACAGGAGACGACCATGCTGAAGACAATTTCCGCCGCCTTGCTTGCGGCCTCCGTTCTCGCAGCGCCGGTGCTTGCGGCTGAATCCACCAAGACCACCGCGAACGCACCGGTCGTCAAGACCACGCAGACCAAGACGACTGACGCCAAGCTTACCGGCGCCAAGGTTACCGACGCCAAGGTTACTGACGCCAAGTCCACCCAGGGCAAGACCATTCAGCCCGCAGCGGCCCAAGCCAGGCCGGCCGCGCTGAATGCCAACGCCAAGATCGTCAAGCATCATCGCAAGCATGTCAGCCATCACCACCGTCACCACGGCAAGATGGCTGCGCTCAAGACCCAACCCGTCCAGAGCAAGGCGCACGCCAACACCACGCACAAGATCGCTCCGAAGGTGAGCCTGAAGCCGGCCGCTTCCACGACCAGGCGTGGCTGATCGTATCGGTCCGGCATGTCCTTCCTTGCCGTCGGCTCTGGTCCCGCGAATGACGAGCCGGCCCGCTCCCATCCCCCGGGGATGGCTCGGGCCGGCTCTGCCTCGCTCGAATGTCAGTTGTGCTGTTGCCGGCAGAAGGTTTAGAAACCAGCGGGATTGGGCAGCGGGACGTCAACTTGCAATTGGGGATTTCAGCACGGTGTCTGGCGATCCTGCTGTTGCCGGTCGCGCTTGTGGCTTGCGCCGGCAACCAGGATGCCAGAAGCATCAGCTTCACCGACGATCGCGGTGTCTCCGACCAGCCTTATCCCAACAATTACCGCACCGAGATCCTCGCGTTCATGCGGACCTATCTGAACAATCCCGTCGGGGTGCGCGAGGCGGCCATGGCCGAGCCGGTGCAGCGGACGGTGGGTGGCAGGTTGCGTTACGTCAGTTGCCTGCGCTATGCGGCACGGGAAGCCGACGGGACCACGCGCGGGGTCGGGGAGCGGGCAGTCGTCTATGTCGATGGCCGGCTCGACCGCCTCACGGAGAACGCCTCCGAGCTCTGCGTGGGCTCGGCCTATGCGTCGTTTCCGGAGCTGGAAAAGCTGACGCGCTGACCAAGATCCGCGATCACTTTCCGGCGAGCGTCCGACCGAAGATTGGCCGATTCCGACCAATTATGGGGCCGAAGCGGCCTGTTTTCCGGGCGAAAGCTAGAAAGATCGTCTGGTCACGGAACCGAAATCCCTTGTTGCGTCGCTGCCACAGTTGCGAACCAAGGCGAGCGTCCGCATCTAAAACTTGAAACCAAGTGAACGCCACATTGTTTCGTTAGATATCGCAATGGGTCACACGAGAATTTTCATGAAGAAGCTTCTCCTTGGCGCAACCGTTTTTGTGGCTTTCGCAGCCCCTGCGGTCGCGGCAGACATACCGGCCCGCGCCACCAAGGCTCCGGTCGTGAGTGCCCCGCAGCTGGTTTACAGCTGGACCGGGTTTTACGTTGGCGGCCATCTCGGCGGAGCCTTCGCCGGCAACAACAGCCTGCAAGGTGGCAACGCCCGCTTCATGGGCGGGGTCGAAGGCGGCTTTGACTATCAGTTCGCGCCGAACTGGGTGATTGGCGCGGAGGCGCAATACAGCTGGCTGAACAACAACACCACCGGCGTTGTATTTCCCGGCGGCGCCGTGGTCACGGGCCGCAACAATGAGCTCGGCTCCGTCACCGGCCGGGTCGGCTACACTTGGGGTCCGGCGCTGCTCTACGCCAAGGGCGGTTATGCCTTCCGGGACAACAGCGCGATCGGCGTGAGCGTTGCCGGTGTCCCCACGCCCTTTGCAACGACCGGCGGGCAGAAGAATGGCTACACGGTCGGCGGCGGGCTGGAATACATGTTTGCGCCGAACTGGTCGGCCAAAGCCGAATATCAGTTCTACGATTTCGGAACGACCACCTTCACCGCAGGTCCTCCGGCTGTCGTCGGCGCCCGCCTGAAGGACGACGAACACTCCGTCAAGGTCGGTGTGAACTACCGCTTTGGCTGGGGCGGACCGGTCAGCAAGTATTGACCGACGCGATCAAGGACGAGGGGCCGGGCCAACCACGATTGATGGGGTCCGGCCCTTTTTCGTGCGCGGCCCATGTCGGCCCATGTCGGGTGAAAGCCACGGCACAAAATATCGAAGCCGCAGCGCAAAATATTTTCTGCGGGTCGTGAAACTTTCTTCAGCGATAGGCTATTATGCTCCCGCCGGCTTGGTGGATGATGAAAATGCGCGTCTTGGCGTCTGTATTGTTTGTGTCTTCGGTTTTGGCGTTGCCATGCTCCGCCCAAACCGTCCTGAAATCCGAACCTTTGGTACTTGCCCCCTTCGAGGTGGTGTTTGTACAGGCGTCCATTTGCCCATTCGGCCAGGTGCTCAAGGTGACCGGGGCGATCAGGGGCCTGAATCGCAAGAAGACTTGCGTCGTCGTCCCCTCCGAACAGGCCTCCTTGGCGATTGCCATCCCCTAGCTTGGCACCAACCCGGCCGCCTTGGCCGTTGGATTGTGCGCCCTGCCACCAATCGAAAATGACAGTGCTCGATCTGATTCGGGTTCTGAACCGGGTCGGGCTCGGACGGTCTGATATGGCTGCCTTCGTCAAGCATCGACCGGACAGGCCGCGCGCTTGATTCGGCTGCATCTTCATGACGAGTCGAGCCCGCTCAACCTCTGCCTCCGTCGGACGGCCGTGCTCAGCCTCGCCTCCCGGCAGAACGGCGCATCGGCCATCGCTCCACGGCCGGCTTTCCGACGCTTCTCCGGAAGCGCTGTTAACTCACGTCAATGGTTGCGGTTTCCGCCCCCGGAGATTTGAAGGCTGGATGATCGGCCGGTGAGGCCGGGAATGCGCGCGAATTGTGCCCGTCCTTGAGTCCGTTAACGATCGGTAAATTCGGAAAAAAAGAATCCGCGGGACTCCCGGCCCAGAATCGCCGGATGCTTTGCGCCATGGACAGGACACTCCATACCGCCTGCGGACGCCTGCAGCTGACCCTGACGGTCGCACTGCTGCTGGCCTGCGTGGCCAACCTCGCGCTGGTCTGGGCCTGGCTTTGAGCGGCTCTGTCCGGCGCACCATGCTCTCGCGCTAGAGCCGGGAGGGGATTCGGGTCGCCTATTTCTCGCGGCGCGGCGGCGGGAGTTGGTCTATCGAGGCGCGGAGTCGCGCCAGCGTGGCATTGAAATATTCGTGACGCTCCCTGTTGAAGCGTTCCTGGTGCGCCCGAAAACCGGCGATCCGCGCCTGGATCTCGGTCTTCACGTCGACCTGGTCGAATTTCCGCGAGAGCGGGATGGTCTTCGCCGGTCCCGGGATTTCAACGATTTTCGGGATTTCGACGATTTTCTGGATCTCGATTTTCATGGGGACCGGTGCGACGGGATCCGGTTCTGCCCGAGGTTTGACCGCAGCCGCGCCGTTCAACCCTGGGTCAAACCGGCTGACGGCTTCCTTGCCGCCGGAGACCGACTGAACAAACGCCATCGTCTGCGCGATCAGGGCGTCGCGTTCTTTGATCCATTTCATGACACACCTCAGCCGCGAAAACTGCAGCATAGCGGCGATACTGAATCAAGCGGCAGGTCAGACGCTTGACGTACACAGCACTGATTTCAGATGAATAATGACAGAAACGCTACATCCGGTTGCGAGTTATCCACACGGGTCCACAGCGATCCATGGCAACGATCGCATCATGCGCCCGCCCGCACTCTTCGGCAAGTTGCAAAGTCGATCAGGGTAAATCTCCAAGGTAAATCTCCGCGTCAACGACGACCTGCCGCGAGACCGACGAAGCGTCGTCCGCCCAAGGCCCCGGGGTCGGGCCGGCGGTTCAAAGTCAGGACGGAGGTTGCTGGTGCCGGTTGAGAGGATTGAACTCCCGACCTTCGGTTTACAAAACCGCTGCTCTACCGCTGAGCTAAACCGGCCAAGCCATGCGTCGGAGCGACGGATGGTTCGTCTTGCACTCCGCGGACACGGCCGCGGGGCCAACACGCGCCGTCAGATACCAGAGTTGTCGGCGGACCGCTACAAGGCGATTGCACGGGTTCGGCGACAGCCGGCGGGTGCTGTTTCGATGAGAAAAGGCGGCCTTGCGGGCCGTCCTTTCGTCAAAACCAACGGCCCCACAGCTACCGGCGGCATGCTGTCGGCCGTGGTCGCCGCGGAACCTGGTTTCGGGCATGCGGACGCCGCCGAGAGTTCCGGAGTTCGTTTTCGATCGCTCCGTTGCCATGATGAGGAGCTTGCGCGGCCGGAGGCAGTCGATCTCGGGCCCGAATTTTGCTTTGCTGAGGCTGGTGGTGAGGGACGCGCCATGGTGGGATGGGCGCTCAATTCTAGGGGACGCATGTTCGGGATTCTGGGACTGGGCTTTCTGCTGGGCATGCAGCATGCGCTCGAGGCCGACCATATCGCGGCGGTCTCGAGCATTGCCGCGCGCCGCAGCGAGATCCGCGACATCGTCAAGCATGGCCTGACCTGGGGGCTCGGCCACACGCTGACCCTGTTCGCCTTCGCCGGCGCGGCGATCCTGCTCGGTCATGCCATACCCGAACATCTCTCCCGGCCTCTGGAGACCGCGGTTGGCGTCATGCTGGTCGGGCTCGGTGCGCATGTGCTGTGGCGGCTGTCGCGCGAGCGCATGCATCTTCATGCCCATCGCCATCCCGACGGCACCGTGCACACCCACGTCCACAGCCATGCCGGCGAGGTCGTCCCGCACGCCCGCGCGCCACATGGCCACGTGCATGGCTTTCGCTGGCGGACGCTGCTGGTCGGCCTGATGCACGGCATGGCCGGCTCGGCCGCGCTGCTCGTGCTCGCAGTCTCGCAGGCCACCAGCGCAGCAGCGGGGATGGCCTATATAGCGCTGTTCGGGATCGGTTCGATGATCGGAATGGCCGCGCTCTCGACGGTCATCGCGGTGCCCATTGCGCTGTCCGCCCGTTGGCTGACGCTGGCCAATCGCGGTCTGCAGGGCGTTGTCGGGATCGTCACCGTTGCGATCGGCATCAATACGATCGTCGCGACCGCATTTGGCTGAGCCCGGCGTTTTCCAATCCCGCCGATTCCAATCTCCGCGACGACGCGGCTTGAGTTTTGATCGCGGCGCGCGGCGCACGGCCGCGCTGAATGCTTGTTAATGGCTTCGCGTTAGCCTTACCACCAAGTTAGCGCGCCGCTTTAACCCCTGGTTGCGCACATTCGTGTAGGTTGTCGATGAGTAAGCGTAGCAGGATTCCCATGCGCAGTGTGACTGCACTGGCCCTTTTGATCGGCGCTATGCCCGCGGCGTTTGCCGGGGAAGGGTTCGATCGCGTCATTCCGGGCCGGCCGGGTGTGCCCATCATCATCAACGGCATCGATGCCTCCTACGCGGTCGTCGAAGGCAATTTCGGGCTGGGCAAGAATATCCATGTCGAGCCCACGATCTATGGCGGACGTCGGGTCGGACTGGTCCCCAACGTCGGCCATTATTATCCGACCCTCGGTCAGACGCCGGGCTTTGGGCGAATCGAAATCGAGCCGCCCGCCGACCGCCAACTGCCGCAGCCCGGCGAGAGCTATCATCGGACATGGTCCTCGCCGCCGCAGCCGTCGGACGTGCCGGAAAATCCGCCGCCGATCATCGTGACACCGGAGATCGAACTGCCGACGTACCGGCGTTAATTCAGGGGCACCACCGCAAACCAACAAGAAGTTGGACAACAGGAGAGCTAGTCATGCGTCAGATGAGCTTGCGTCAAATGATTTCGGGTATGGTTGCGGCGTTGGCCGTGGTCGCTACGGGCGTGGCCCCGGCGAAGGCCTGCGGTTTCTCGCCGTGCGAGCAGGCCTATGTGCCGATCGCCAGCTATTCGGGCTGTGCCACCGGCTGCGACACCGGCGGTTGGGGCTTTGAGCGGCTGGCCGAACCGACCACGCAATATTACTATGTCAATCAGGGGCCGACCTTCACGGGCCCGGGCGCCTTCGCGCCGTATCCGACCTATCAGGATAGCGGGGTGTACAGCCATCGCTGGCACCGCCATCACCCCCGCTTCTTTCCCCGTTATGGCTATGCGCCGCGCGTCCATCACGGCATGCGCTACGGCTACATGCCTCATCACTATTACTACGGCCATCCGGTGCTGCGCCGTTACTACTGACCCGGCGAGGCGCATCCGGAACGCCCGCTTGCGTGACGCAGGCGGTCTGTCGGCCGGCTCGGTTCACCTCGCCCCGCTTGCGGGGAGAGGTCGAAATTCGCGGCACGCGAATTTCGGGTGAGGGGGACTCACCGCGCAGTCGGTGTTTGTGGAAGCAGCCCCTCACCCCAACCCTCTCCCCGCAAGCGGGGCGAGGGAGTACACCTGCCGTGCAGCACCAGATCAACCTGATTTCATCATGCCCTATCCCATCAGCCCGAGCCGGCTGGCGCCGATATAGAGCGCGAGCACGGCGGCGTTGGAGACGTTGAGGCTCTTGATCTCGCCGGGCATGTCGAGCCGCGCCACCACGCTGCAGGTGTCGCGGGTGAGTTGCCGCAGGCCCTTGCCCTCGGCGCCCAGCACCAGCGCCAGCGGCTCGCGCAGCGCGACGGCTGCGAGGTCTTCGCTGCCCTCGCTGTCCAACCCGACCGTCATGAAGCCGCGTTCGTTCAGCCGGGTGAGCGCGCGGGCGAGGTTTTGCACCGATACCAGCGGCACCAGTTCGAGTGCGCCGGAGGCCGACTTCGCCAGCACGCCGGTGGCTTCCGGACTGTGGCGCGCGGTGGTGACGATGGCCTTGACCGCGAACGCCGCAGCCGAGCGCAGGATCGCGCCGACATTGTGCGGGTCGGTGATCTGGTCGAGCACCAGCACCAGTCCCTCCGGTGCCAGCGTGTCGATGTCGGGCGAGGGCAGGGGATCGACCTCCGCGAGCAGCCCCTGATGCACGGCATCGGGGCCGAGCAACTGGTCGATCTGGCTCGGGCGCACGATCTCGGGGGCAATCCGGGTGTCGATGGTCTCCTCCGCGAGCCGCCGCGCGGCGTTCTCGGTGAGCAGCAGCTTGCGGATCCGGCGCGCGGGATTGGCCAGCGCCAGGGTCACCGTGTGCCAGCCATAGAGAATGGCCGGGCCATCGCTGTCCCTGTCCTTGTCGCGCCAGGCCGGCCTGCGGCCGGAAGGGCCTGCTTTGGTGAAAGACTTGCCGCCCCGCCGGAACGGCGGTTTTCGATCGTGATCGCTCATGTGAGGGTTCCCATGGGACGCTTGTGTCACGGGTCCCGGATTCGGGCAATTTCCAACCCGCCGGGGGCCGAATTCGCCAAATCCCTCGGTTGACTTTGCCATGCGCCTTCCCCCATAAACCGGGGCCGGCCGTCACCCCCGAAATCGGGGGGTGGCGGTCTTCACGTCTCCATGGCGCAACTCGCTACCGGCACAGGCGGCCGGATCGAGTGCCATCGAACGGGGGAGTGTCCCGAGTGGCAAAGGGAGCTGACTGTAAATCAGCCGTCTTATGACTTCGAAGGTTCGAGTCCTTCTTCCCCCACCAGCCTTCGCTCGCTTCGCGGGCTTCGGCTCGGCAAGCCCAGACCAGCGAATTCCAAGCGAGGCGAGTGAAGGCTGTCGCGCCGAAGGGCGGAGGCGGCGGACTGCTTAGGCTCGCGCACTACGGCACGGGCCTCGCTCCCGACCAAAATATCGAAAACAACCCCATGCAAAGTAGCCGTCGCCCGCCGGCAAGGATGTTGTGCGCGACCCTAACATTTTGACACGTCGAGCAAATCACCGGCACTATGGCATCATCGCGAAATTGGTAGGATTGCCCCCGGCTTGCTGACAAAGGGCTGTTCGGCGCGATTGCAGGCTGAATTTCTTCCCGACAATTGAAGTTGCTCCGGCTCGCTTCGCGGCGGACGATCGCCTGGGCGTTGCCGAACCGTGCGTCCGAAGCGATTCGCATCGTAAGATAAACTTACATTTAGAATCAAATACTTATATGTATTTTTGCATGATTTTCAAATGAAATTCCTTGCACAAATGCCGCTTTGACCGATATTGTGGGACATGACGAAACTCGACGAACTCAAGCGCCATCTGAAGCCGGGCCAAGCCTATCGACGGGCAGATTTGGCCCGATGGTCGAAATCTGTCGATCGGCATCTCAAGGAACTGGTCGAGAGCGGCACGCTCAAGAAGCTTTCAGGTGGTCTCTATGCCTACCCGAAGGAGACGGCATTCGGCCCGGCTCCTGCTTCCGACAAGGATGTCGTCAGCGCCTTTCTGAAGGACGATACGTTTCTGCTGGCTTCACCCAATGCCTACAACAGCTTGGGCGTAGGAACGACGCAGCTTTATGACAAGACCGTCGTCTACAATCACAAGCGCCACGGAGAGTTTCAACTAGGCAATCGCAAATTTGCTTTCCGCATGAAGCCGCGCTTTCCAAAGTCGCTGACCAAGGAGTTTCTGCTTGTTGATCTCGTCAACAACGTCGATCAGCTTGCGGAAGCCAAGGACGAGGTTCTTGAGCGGGTCGTGCAGCGTGCTGCATCGTCCGACCGACGCCGCTTGCGCCGCGCCGTCCGCGCGTATGGAAACGAGCGAACGAAGAAATTCTTCGATCGCGCGCTAGGAGCGAGCGAACTGCGTGCCGCGTGATTTCCTTCACAATCATCCGCAATTCGCGGATCTGATCCGGATCGCGGCGGAAGAAAATGGCATTGACCCAGCCCTCGTCGAAAAAGACTACTGGATCATGCATTGCCTTGACGGGCTCCAGCAGCTTGGGTTCACATTCCAGCTCAAGGGCGGCACGTCTCTTTCCAAGGGACATCAGATCATCAATCGGTTTTCGGAAGATATCGATATTCTGATCGAACCTCCGAAGGACCGGGACGTGAAGACGGGCAAACATCGGAACAGCGCAGCGCAAATCAAGACACGCACGGATTTCTACGAGTGGCTGGCGCAAACGATCAAGATCGACGGAGTTACGAAGGTCGAACGCGACACCGAGTTCGATGATCTCCCGAACTATCGGAGCGCAGGCATCAAGCTGAACTACACGACGGTCGTCGAGGCGATGGAAGGCCTCCGGGAGGGCGTCCTGCTGGAGCTCGGCTTCGACACGGTGGCTCCGAACGCGCCGAAGGACATTAGTTCCTGGCTTTACGACCGGGCTATGGCCAGCAAGGTCGACATTGTCGACAACCGCGCCAAGGCAGTGCCTTGCTATGACGCCTGTTATACCTTCGTGGAAAAGCTGCAGACGATCTCGACCAAGTTCCGCAAGCAGCAAGCCGATGGTAGCGATCCAGTGGGATTCATGCGGCACTACTATGATGTCTACGAACTGCTCCAACGCAAGGAGGTTCAGGACTTCATCGGGACGGAAGAATACAAGCAACACAAGCAAAGGCGTTTTCGCCAAGGCGACAACCAAAACATTGCCGAAAACGAGGCTTTCATTTTGAGCGACGCGAAGACGCGCGCACGATACGCCGACGCCTATGAGCGCAGCAGCGCACTCTATTACGCCGATAGGCCCAGCTTCGAGCAAATGCTCGACGAGATCAGCATTTGGGCCAACCGAATGTAGCTTCTGGCGCTGCGACGTTCAGTCGGGACTTCACAGATCGTCTCGCCGCAGCAGCCCAATGTCCCGCTGAGGTCCGGGTGGATTGGAGCGGCGAAGCCGCGTAACCCGCCGAAGATGGTCACCGCGAGTTCCGACCCAAGCAGTGGGTTACGCCTGGCGCCGGCGATGCCGCCCGAGGGTCGTTCGCGGCCCGCCGAACCCCTGCACCGGCGTCGCGCTTTGTGCCCCGCAATACGTGACGTATTTCTGGTTCATTGCCTTTGGCGGACTGCTGGTGCGCCGCTTCGTCGGCCGGCGCGGGTAGCGCGCGATTGCGTCGTCGACCGATGCCGTCGTCCTTTGATTGAACTCCAGCTCGGGACATCGCAACGAAGCGTCGTTCCGCCGGAAGAGTTTCGGAAACCAAATCAAATGCACCCAAAAGTGCAAACGTCCGTTCAGCTTGTCATCGACTAGCGGTCGTGCGAGGCTTGTCTTTGCCGCAGGATGCTCACATCCGAGATGTGTGACTCCTGCCGGGAGACGGATTTGCCCAGCCTGTCTGACGCACGACTCCGACTTGCGGGTGAGCCCGCGCCGAGAAAGCTCGACATGATGCGACATGCACGCATCCGGAATTCAGCCAAACTGTCTGGCTCCCTGCGATCCCTCCTGTTTGCCGTTGCGATCGCGGCGATGGGCTGCGGCAAGGCGTATCCCGCGGCGCTCGTTCTGGTGGCGGCCGACAGCGCTCCCACCGCCTATATGCAGGATGGAAAGCAAGCTGGAATCCTCGTCGATGTCGTGACCGAAGCCTTCCGAAGAACGGGCCACCAGATTGAAATTCAACTGATGCCCTGGGCCCGTTGCCTGGCGGAGATTCGCAGCGGTCGCGTTGACGGGATATTCTCCGTTTTCAAGTTGCCTGAACGAGCCGAGTTTCTCACCTACACCAGCGTCCCCGTCATCACCCAGGTCGAGGCGTTTTTTGTCCCTGCCGATTCCGATCTGAAATTTGGCGGCGAGATGAGCCAATTGGGAGGTCTCAGACTCGGAATCATCAGGGGCACGAGTTATGGCATCAAGGTCGATAACGCGCTCAAGACCGGCGTGTGGTCGACGGTCGTGGAAACCAACAATGTCGACAATCTCGTTGGTATGCTCGTTCTGAAACGAATCGATCTGGCGGTGGGCTACAGACATGTCGTTGTTGAAGCCGCGAGGAAGCAGGGGAACTTGAACAAGGTCAAGGAACTTTCTCCGGATATCGACGAAGTTCCGAGCTATCTGGCATTCAACAAGCAGCGCGACTACTCGGAGGTCATTGGCAGTTTCGACAAAGCGCTGACAAGCATGAAGAACGACCATAGCTTCGAGGCCATCTACGAGAAGTACCTCGGACCCGCGAAGTCCGAGCGCTAGCCAGTTCGGTGTTTCCTTGGGTCGAATCATATCGACGCTTGCGCTGCTGCGCTCCCTCTCCCGCTTGCGGGGGAGGGCCGGGGTGGGGGCGCCACTCGGGGATTGCCGACGTGTCCGTCGCCTCATCAGCAGAGGCCAAAGCGAAAGCGGAAGCGGAAGCCTCTGGCGTCGGCGTATGTGGCTTTCCCCCACCCCAACCCTCCCCCGCAAGAGCGGGAGAGGGAGCGCAGCAGCGCAAGCGTCGATATGATTCGTATCTCGGAAACGCTTTGATCCGCCCGCGAATTCGTTTCGGCAGGTGTGGTGCTTTGTTTCTTATTCGGGCCGAGCCGGCGGCGGCGCGAATGACTCTCTGCAGGAAGCCACGGCTTCGCGGTTCCAGACGAAGGGTTGAAGCGTCCCGTCGCTGCCCTGAGCGGCACCGGGTTACTACTGGTGTCATTTTGGCAGGTCGGATGCTAGCCTGCTCCACGTTCTCGATTCCGGGCGAGATGTCCTGACCCCCGCCAACGGAGACTCGCTCAAAGGCTAGCAGCGGGAGATCACTCGGGCGGGAGGCCAAGTCTGGAGAATAGGCCGAACGGTTTGAATTGCTGCGATCGCGAACCGCGGGCCGAAGCCGGATGTGCCGCGATGAGAGTGGTGCATGGACAAGGGAGAGCGCGACCTCAGCCGCAAACGTGTTATGGTGTCGGCGGCCGCGGAGGTTGGTTTGAATCGGATCGAGTCGCCGATTGCATGTTCGTCTCTTGGATCCCGTTTCTGGCGGATGTTCGACTGGTCCCGCGGCGGCATTGGTCTGCGTCTCGTCGCCGCCGTGTTGCTGTTCAGCTCGATCGTGACGCTCACGCTGACGGCGCTTCAACTCTATCTGGATTACGACCGCGAAGTCAGGAGCATCGAGACCCGGCTCGATGAAATCGGCCGGAGCTATTTCGGCAGCATCGGCGAAAGCCTCTGGAACCTCGATCAAAACCAGTTGGAGCTGCAGCTCAACGGGATTCTCCGTCTGCCGGACATTCAGGCCGTCGAGGTCAGTGAGATCGCCGACCGTCCGAATCCGATCCGTATCGCCGTCGGCAGGCGCGGTCCCGGCTCGGTCATAACCCGGCTCTATCCTCTCGATTACGTTGTCCAGGGCGCCAAACGTCAGATCGGCGTGCTTTACGTCGAGGCAACGCTTGCCGACGTTTATCAACAGCTGCTCACCCGGGCCCTGGTGATCCTGGCGAGTCAGGCGGCCAAGACTTTTCTCGTCTCGTTCTTCATCGTCTACATGTTTCATTGGCTGGTCACCCGGCATCTCGGCGCCATCGCCGGGTTTGTCGGTGGCTACAACGTTGCGCGGCCGCCTCCGGCCCTGCATCTGGACCGCCGGCCGCCGCGCGAAGCCGATGAACTGGACAAGGTGGTCAATGCGTTCAATGAGATGTGTGCGACTCTGCAGGTTGCCTATGGCGACTTGCGTGCGGTGAATGCCAGGCTGGGACGGGACCTGCTTGTCCTGCAGCAAGCGGAAGAGGGCGTGCGCCAGAGCGAACAGCGGTTTCGGGATTACGCCGAGACCTCATCCGACTGGTTCTGGGAGACCGGGCCGGACCACGCTTTCACCTATATCTCGGAACGGCTCAGCGCCTTCGGCATCGATCCGGCGGCGTTGATCGGCAAATCCCGCCTCGATGCGGCGACAGACCTCGAGAGCGAGCCGCAGAAATGGCGCGAGCATATCGCCATGCTGGAGCGGCACGAGCCGTTCCGGAACTTCGAGTACACGTGCCGCGACGTGGCCGGGCTGCAGCGCCATGTCAGCGTCAACGGCCGGCCCGTCTTCGCCGCCGACGGTCGCTTCACGGGGTATCGCGGAACGGCCGCCGACCTGACCATGCAGCACGAGGCCGAGGAACGGCTCCGTCAATCCCAGAAGATGGATGCGATCGGCCAGCTCACGGGCGGCGTCGCCCATGACTTCAACAACGTCCTCACCGTCATCAGCGGGACGATCGATATCCTCCAGGAGGGCATGAAGGACCGGCCCCAACTCGTCGCGGTTGCCCAGCTCATCGAAGAGGCGGCCACGCGTGGTGCCGAGATCACATCCCAGCTTCTGACCTTTGCGCGCCGCCAGCCCCTGGAACCGCGCGAGATCGATGTCAACGGTATGATCACCGACACCGCCAAGCTGCTCAAGCCGACCCTGGGCGAACACGTCGACATCAAACTGATGCTTGCCGCCAATGCGTGGTCGGCCCTGGCCGATCCGTCGCAGCTTTCGGCCGCGATCATCAATCTCGCCGTCAATGCGCGCGATGCCATGCCTGGCGGCGGCAAGCTCACGCTCGAAACCGCCAATGTCACGCTCGACGGGGTCGATACGTCCGATGACGGCCAAGTGAAGACCGCAGATTTCGTGATGATCGCGGTCACCGACACCGGCCAGGGCATTCCCGCCGATATCCGCGACCGGGTGTTCGAGCCGTTCTTCACCACCAAGGGCATCGGCCTCGGAACCGGGCTGGGGCTGAGCATGGTCTACGGATTCGCGAAACAGTCCGGCGGCACCATCGAAGTCGATAGCGAGGAAGGCCGCGGTACGGCGATCAGGCTGTATTTGCCGCGATCAGCGGGGCGGGCGGCGACGAAGGCGGAGCCGGCGCATGCGACCGGTACGCCGCGTGGCAACGAGACGATCCTGGTGGTCGAGGACGATGCGCTGGTGAAGGGCTACGTGATCGCCCAGCTCGGCAGCCTGGGCTACAGGACGCTTTTCGCCAGCGACGGCGTGGCGGCCCTTGCGCTGGTCGACCAGGGCGCAAAATTCGACCTCCTGTTCACCGACGTGATCATGCCGGGAGGGATGAACGGCCGGCAACTGGCGGAGGCCGTTCTCGAGCGCCGCCCAGGCGTCAAGGTGCTTTACACGTCGGGCTACACCGACAACGCGATTGTTCATCACGGTCGTCTTGATCCCGGCGTCGCCCTGCTCAGAAAACCGTATCGGAAATCGCATCTGGCGCAGAAAATCCGCGACGTGCTGGGAAGCGGGTAGGTCAGCGTTTCCTTGTCATATCGACGCTTGCGCTGCTGTGCTCGTGGCTGGAGAAGATTGGTTTCATGGAATCGATCGGCTGGCTGTCGCGAATGCGATTGCGCCATGCCGCAAATTGGCTGATGTCGGCCCGCTCAGTGCGCGTCCCGATCGGCGTCGTCGGCTTTCTCACCGCTCGGTGCTTCCGTCGTCGGGAACGGCGCGCCGGGAAGATAGAGGGAAACCGGGCGGATCTCGTAGACCGCGCTCGGATTGGCGCGCCGCAGCGCGCGCGCAGCCTCGACGGCGGCCTCGTCAGACGCAAGGTCCATGACGTAGAAGCCGAGCAGCTGTTCCTTGGTCTCGGCAAAGGGGCCGTCGACGACAAAGCCCGCACCCGGACCGCGCAAGGTGCGCGCCCTTTGGGTCGGGCCCAGCCGCGCCGCCGGGCCGAGGCTGGATTCGAGGCGGTGGTGGACCTGTCTGAGATCGCTCATGACCGCGGCGTCCTCCTGCGCAGTCCAGGACATGACCTCGGTTTCGACGTGATAGGCGAGGATGGCGTAGAGCATCGGGTTTCCTTGGAAATTCGTGTCGGTTCAGTCGGTTCGGGATGGGTTCCGCCGCGGTCGCCGGGCCAAATGACACCGGACCACCAGCCGAGGACGATCGGGCGGCACCCCTCCCGACCGATCGGTGTCCGACAAATGAACCCGCCAGCGAAAAAAAGCGCGGCGGATGGAGCCCGCCGCGCTTCCCGTTCTTGAACTCGCTGGTCCAGGGCTGAGAGCGCCCCGATGCCAAGCCTGAAAGGCTTAGCGGGCGATCCCAGCGAGGTGACAGCGCTTGGTATAAGACACTGGATCACCTCCTTTCATTGTTGATGGAACCAGCAATATAGGCGCCGAATCGGCGTCTGTTAAGGGCGGAAAAGGGGCCCCGGAGCGGCCGGAACCAGAGGCTTTTAGGTAATAAGGCCTGCACGGGCGGTTGAGGCCGTCGGCACGGCGTGATAGGTCATCCCCGGCGCGCGGGTGTAGCTCAATGGTAGAGCAGCAGCCTTCCAAGCTGAATACGAGGGTTCGATTCCCTTCACCCGCTCCAATGATATCAATGGGTTAGCGCGTTAAGCGCTTTGCGTTCTGACAGGCCGCGCATCCTCGTTCTGACAAACGTTCACTTTCCTTTCGCTTGTTTGGCTTGTCGTGCGCGTCGCTTGAGGCGCTTCTTCTGCGCCTCCTGCTTGGCTTCATCATCGTCATGCAGGTAGTGCGCCATGGCTGCGGTCGACGACCACTCACCTTTTTGCATCAACTGCGTCTCTCTCAATATCCCGAAAGCCGGACTGTTGGGGCGCCGTTCCGGTATGCAAACGCCGCGATCTTGCCGATGATCGGACCGTAAGCGCAGTAGAAGATCATCAAAACGACTACTGACAAGACTGCCTCAGCCTTCAAGGGAACAAAGAGCAAGCCGAACAGAGCAAAGAAGAAGATGCTCGGGAGAGCGATAGCGCCGAAGAGTCGATTGCTGTTGATTTGGGCCAGCAGGAAAAGCAGGGCATGGGCCAGCAGGAAAGGTGGAAACCAGACAAGCCGCGTCAAAACCAACAACTCCGTGGCGACGGGATGTCCGGGCTCGGCGCCTAACGCAAGCCGGGCATATCGGCGCGATTTCCCAAACCGGAAAGAACGGAAGCAAATCATCGCCATGTAGCTAGCGAAGCTCTTTTCTGTGTAGCCGGCCTGCCAGGACCGGTCGCCGAGGTGGATGGCCTCCGCGAAATTGGAGCGCCGGAACGCCGCCTGACTCTGGAACCTGAGCACCTGCGCCTGGTCGCCGACAGTCTGGAAGGTTGCGATCGCCTGATCGTAGCCTGACGCTTCCTTCCCGCAGTTGACGTCCAACAGGCTTTGGAACGCGAAATGCTGCAGGACCTGCTCGGGAAAAAGCTCGCGAAACCGCTCCAGGACGGCCGTTGCATTGTTGCGATCTTCCCGTGCGACGTAGCTGCCGAACAGGTAGGTGTAAGCCGTCTCGTTTTGCCCGTCGCGGCCGATCCAGGATTTGGCGAATGTTTCCAGTTCAGCGAACTTCTTCTGCTTGGTGAGCAGTCGGCACCAGACCTCGCACGCATCGTCGTCATTCGGATCGGCTGCCAGGACCCTGTTCAGATGCTGCTCTGCCAGCCTGAAGTTGCCGGCGTCCGCATAAGCTCGGGCTGCGGCGATTGTCCCTAAGGTGGCATTGGACATGACTTACCTCGCGTACCGGGAAAGGAAATCCTTTAGGTCATCGTAAAGTCCGTCCTGATTGCCGTAGTCGCTGTAGCTCTTCGCCTGGGTCAACCATTCCCCAGTGCTCGAACGGCATTCCTTCAAAGCCTCGACGAAATGACGTTTCGAGAGCGGCGCAATTTCGTTCGCCTGAGCGCTATCGTCGATGGCAAAGTCGGTTGCAGTCTCAACCAGCGCTTCGAGATCGGCGCCTGAATAGCCGGAGGTTCGTTCGACGATCGGATCGAGATCCAGCGTTTCGTCATGGGGACGTTGATTGAGCAGATGTCGCAACACGAACGTACGCGCGATCCGATCCGGCGGCGGCACGAAGATCGATCGGTCAAAACGGCCGGGCCGGCGAAAGGCCGAATCCAACGACCAGGGCAGGTTGGTCGCGCCAAGGAACAACAGGCCGTCATTCGATGCGTTGACGCCATCCATCTCGGACAGCAGCACGGAAACGACGGTATTGACCTTGTCGTTGCCGCCAAATTGGCGACGCTGGGCGAGAGCCTCGACTTCGTCGAAGAATAGGACAGTCGGCTTGCGCGCGCGCGCCTTCTGAAACAGCTGAGCCAGACGCTTCTCGGCGACGCCGACAAATGGATCGAGTACTTCGGCCGCCCTCACGTAAACGAACTCGGCGTTGCATTCATTGGCGAGAGCGCGCGCCAGCATGGTCTTGCCGCAGCCGGGCGGACCGTACATGAGAACGCCGCCGCCGGCCTTTCTCTTGAAGGCCTTGAAGAGGCCCGGGGTCTGGAACGGCTTGATAATCTTTCGTCGCACCTGATCCTTGACCTGCTCGAGGCCGCCGATGTCGGCGAAGGTGATGGCGTTGCCGGGAACCGGCGGGCTGGCGACCGCGCCTTCGTGCAGCGGAACCACATTATCAGGGAGGGATGCAGCCTCCTCGATCCGCCAATGTCTGGCCAGATCGGAATTGTCGCTACGATCGAGCAATTCAGCCGCCCGTCGGCGCTGCTGCAGGTTCTGGCACTGGTTGGGATCGATCTGGGTGAGCGCGGCCGCTATGATCGAGCTGTCGGGCGCATTTTCCAGTACGACGAGAAGTGCGTGAAACAACCCGTCCACGCCCGGATGCGCCTTGGTCATCTCGACCACGGACTGAACGTCGGACGACAACCGTGACATGATGCAATTCCCTGCTTGGCGGCAAATTTAGCCGTCAAGCATGGCTAGTTTGTTAAGCTAGGGAGGCTCGGATCGGACCCTCAACGCCATCCGCGGTCTAGTTGTTTGAACGAGCAAGGGTTCTTGGAGGACCGCTGCACATTTTTCCGAATCGTGCACCATCGCTTCGAAATTCCGCTTGGCAGGTACGATCCAGGCGCCATACGCCCCGGGGTATTGCAACGCGGCGCGTCTTCTGCGAGTCGGGGACCGGTTCGAGTCCCTCCCCTGGCTCGAGCCCCCGCCGCCGCCAAAGTATAGCCTTGGATGGCCGATGGGCGATGCAACTCGATTTCTTAGGATTCGAGGGAAATGAAGAGCGGGGGAAGTCTGCGGGGGTGTCTGTTGCGGGTCCCGCAACCAAACCGTTCGCCATTTTCGAAAATGAAACGGCCCACTTCTGGCGGGCTTTTCATTTCCTGCGTCCAAAGACGGGACCCGGGGGCGGCGCGCGACGCGGCGGAGGAGGCACGTTCCAGTTTGGCGGCGGATGTGCCGCAAACTTCTCCACGTCATCGGTATCAAACTCGCGGAATTTGCTGAGGCCGGTCTTGAGCGGTTCGACAACGCCAATAAGCTTGCGGAGGAAACCTGGCCGGGCAACTGCGAAGATGATGAACGCGATCAGCAGGACAGGAACAACACTCGGAGGGGCCCAATCGGGATCGTGGCCCTTGGACGACGCGTTACCGGCGAAGGTGCCGCTCGCAGGCGCTTTGCGCTCAGCCTGCGCGAAGACTTTCGCCGCAGGCGCGTCAACCGGTGCCTGTGCCGTCGCCGTGTTCTTGGCGCCCGGGCATTTTCCGTCCGGATAGGATGGTCCGCTGCAGAACGGGCCGGAATTCATCTGGCGGACGAGGTCCACCACCTGCGTCGGGTTGAACACGGTCGCCAGCTTCGACAGGTTTGCGTCCTTTGGCCAATAGATGAACAGCAAGGCGGCCCATGTCAGGGCGAGCGGGATCATCAGCTTGGAGGTCAGGCCGAGGATGTTGCGGCGCTCGCGCAACTCCCATTCGGTCCAGGCGATGGCGGCATCGTGCCATTGCCGGAATGCCTCGCGGTCGCTGAAATACAGCACCAACAGGTCTTGATCCGGCCGCTGCGGTTGATCCAGCGGCTTGCCCCGGGCATCGCGCGGATAGGCGATCGCGGCCATACGCGCGCGCCGGCCGAACGCCGGTGCCGCGCCGGCACGGGTGTCGCGGCGCTGTCGCGCCGGATTCATCAGGTCGCCGCCGAGAGCGGCGATGGCATCGATGCGGTCCCTGGCGGTCGGATGGCTGCCTTCCACATGATCGGCGATCCCGTCGAACAGCATGGCCTCGACGCGATAGCTGCCCTCGAATGCGCCGCGGCCGCCAATCTTCGCGATCGCGCTGATCAGCGCCTCGGGAAAATGCGTGACGCGGATGGCCTCGCCATCGGCGATGTAGTCGCGGCTGAGTGTGAGCCCGCGCCGCGCCGCACGCGCGAGCTGCATCGACATCGACGTCACTGCGCTGCTCGCCAGCATCACCAGCATCAGCGGCGGAAAGATCAGTGGAACGATCATCTGCCGCCAGCTTTCGAACCGCAGCAAATTGTTCATCTGCAGGATCACGGCGGTGCGCATCAGCGCGTGGTTGGCGGCCAACAGCTTGGTGTCGCCGAGGCGGATATGCGAAGCTTCATGGGCCAGCACCGCCGCAAGCTCGTCGTCGTCGAGCCGTTCGAGCAGGCCGCGCGTGACAGCGATCAGGCCCCGGTTCGGCCCTTCGCCCACAGTCACCGCGTTGGGCTCGTTGGCTTCGATAGTTCCGAAGCGGGGGAGGCGCACACCGAGCGCGGTGCACTGCTCCTCGGCGATCTGGACGAAGCGAGGCTCGTCCAGGCGCGTCACGATCCGCACACCGAGTTCGCGCGTCATGGCCTTGGCGTGACCGCGGTACATACGCCAGAATATCAGCCCAGCCACGATCGCGATCGGCACCGCGTAGCGGACCGCATAACCAAGCGGATTGGAGATGATGGTATGCTCGTGGTCCCACATGAGCAGGACCATCGTTGCCGCAAAAGCGCCGATCAGCTCGAACGCCAGGATATAGCCCAGCACCAGCCATGCCGTGTATCGGCGGTTATGCGCGGCGTGCGTGATGTAGCCGTGAACCGCCATCGTACCGCGCTCCTCTGGTTTAGAGAGCGACCTTGACCGGCTCGGCAAATTCGGCGCGGCGTTCGCCGAGCGTGAATTTCTCGCGCGGTGGGTTTTTGGCGATCATCGCGATGAAATTGGCGGGGAATGCGCGGCAGACCGAATTCAATTCCTCGACCGCCAGATTGTAGAACTTGCGCGCCGCGGTGATGCGATCCTCGATCCGGATCAGGTCATTGCGCAATGTGCTGTAATGCGCGGCACTGGCAAGCTCCGGATATTTTTCGCTAACCGTAAAAAGATTTTGCAGCACGTTGGCGATCTGGGTTTCGCTGCGGATCACGCCGGCCCCGCCGCTGATCGCTTCCAGCGCGTCGACGCGGGCGTCGAGCACATCCCGGATCACGGCATGTTCTTTGGTAGCAAAAGCGCGGACGACTTCGACCAGATTGCCGATCAAGGTATGGCGTTCGATCAGCAGCGCGTCGACGTCGCCATAGGCCGCATCCGCGCGCTCGTCGAGCTGGCCGATCAACGCATGCTGCGAGCGGATTTTCAGGACCAGCCATAGTGCGGCGCCGGCCAGCAGCCAGATCCACCACTGGTCGAGTGCGAAGTTGGCGGCACGAACGAGCCGGCCCGATAGGTCGATCGCCTGCAGGAAAGTCTGGTCGGTCGTCGCAGCCATGATACGCCCCCGTTGGCCTGTTTTTCAAAATGTCGATACAGATGCGCTGCTAAGATTTGGTTAGGGCGCACACGCAAAGGGTGATTAAAATTGTAACAACACCCTCCATGTTAGTATTGTAATGGCTCGCCCGCCTAATTCGTCTGCACGACCTGCATCATGGTTGATCGAGATCGGGAATGACGCCGATGCTTGCAATGCTACCGCCGCGGAGCGCTGCAAGGCCCCGGCGTCGCGCCGTCCGGAAGTTTTTTTCGAACCTGGCCCAAGGATTCCGGCGTCTCGTTCGTCTCAACTCGTGAATGCCCGGAAAATCACCTCCCGGCGCCCCGGCTCATGGGTGGAACGACCATGGTAGTGATAAAGCGCGTGCCATCGCGGTCCTGGACGAGGCTGGCCTTGGGACCGGGTCACGGTCTCAATTGTCTTGCTCAATCCTGTCGGCCGTGAGGACAGGGCATGGGGGGCGCCATTCCGCTGATGACCGCAGAGGTGACTGAGCCGCCGGATGGCGACCTCGTCGGTCTGGCCACGCAGGGCAACCGTGCCGCATTCGAAGCCTTGTTGCGGCGTCACTACGACCTCATGCACCGCGTTGCGTGGCGCATGACCGGCTCCCAGACTGACGCGCAGGACATTTGCCAGGATGTCTGCTGCGCGCTGGTGGAACGGATCGCGTCTTTCAGGGGTGAGGCGAAGTTCACGACCTGGCTAATCGGTATCGTGCGCAACGCCTGCCTTGACCACCATCGGCGCCATTCGACGTTGACGCGCCTGAAAGGCCATCTCGCCGTTCTTGCCGACATGGCGGCGCCGCCGGATGGCCGGGATCTCTTCCGTCGCAGCTGGCTCGCGAGCGAACTGGCGCGGCTTTCGCCGCTGCTGCGGGAGACGGTCGTGCTCGTGGTCGGCGAAGGCATGACGCACGCGGAGGCGGCCGCGGCCCTTGATGTCTCTGAGTCGACCATCTCCGGCCGCATGCACGAGGTGAGGCGACAGGTGGGTCTCGCGAAGGACATTGGCGATGAGGACTGATCCCGACAACATGCGTTTGCCCGATCCTCCGTCGCCTGCGCCGGACGCGCGTGCCGCGGCTGTGCAACAGGCGCTGCTGCGCTTCGATCAAAAAAGTGCCTGGAACGGCCAAGGAATGCCGACCGACATGCGTCTCATCGAGCGAACCGCCGCGCCCTTGCGGCCGTCACGCGAGAGGTCTGTCATGAATCGTACGCGATATCTCCTGGCTGCCAGCCTGGCCTGTCTTGTTGCCGGATCGGGCGCCTATCTCCATCTCATGCGTTCGCCGTCGCAGCTGCAGGACGCCGCTGCGCCCGTCGACCGGCAGGTGGCCAGCAACGACGTCGCTCAAGCTCCGTCGACAGTGCAAGCTCCGTCGACCGTGCAAGCGGAGAAGGAACGCGAAAGCCAGCCCCAGCCGCAAACGCTAATCCAAACCGTCACTCAGGCCGGAAAGCCCGACCAGGACGCCGCCGCGCCTTCGGTTGCGGCGGCGCCGCCTCCCGCCGAGTCGCACATGGAAAATCAGTTCGCCAGCCGGCCCGCTCCGAAGGCGTCTTCCGCGATGCCGTCCGCGGTGTTGACGGCTCCGGTACAGAGGACACCGCCGCTTCCGTCCGCTGCTCGTAGTGGCTCTGCGGGCCGGAACGATCCCAGCGTCAAGCGCGCGCTGTCGTCGTCGTCTGTGCGGCAGATGGCGCAAGCCGAAGGCTTGCGGGACCAACGCGAGCGCGTTCCTGCTGCGTCCGAGCCTGTCGGCCGCGACCAGTTTGCCAATGCGCCGGAAAACGCCTTCAAGGTCGCGCGCGATGCACCCGTCTCGACATTCTCCATTGATGTCGATACGGCGTCGTACGCGTTCGTCCGGGCACAGCTCAACCGCAATGTGCTGCCGCCGGCCGCGGCCGTTCGGACCGAGGAGTTGATCAACTACTTTCCCTATGCCTATGAAGCGCCCGCATCGGCGAGCGAACCGTTCCGCGCCAACGTCTCGGTGTTTCCCAACCCCTGGGCGGAAGGCCGCAAGCTCATGCGCATCGGCGTCAAGGGTTATGCGCTGCAACAGACGAGCCGACCGCGCGCGAATCTCGTTTTCCTGATCGATACTTCGGGCTCGATGGAGCCGCCGAACCGGTTGCCGCTGGTGAAGCAGTCGCTCGCCATGCTCCTGACCCAGCTGCAACCCGAGGACCGCGTCGCGATCGTGACCTATGCGGGGAATGCCGGCACGGCGCTCGAACCCACTTCCGTGTCCGAGAAAGCGAAAATCCTGGCGACGATCGATCGGCTCGAGGCGGGCGGCAGCACGGCGGGCGCCGAAGGCATCAGGCAGGCCTATGCGCTTGCGGAGCAGAACTTCGACGCCAACGGCGTCAACCGCGTCATCCTCGCCACCGACGGCGACTTCAATGTCGGGATCACGAACCGAGATGAATTGAAAGGTTTCGTCGAGCGTCAGCGCGAAAAGGGCATTTTCCTGTCCGTGCTGGGCGTCGGTGCCGGCAACTACAACGACGCGATGGCGCAGACGTTGGCGCAGAACGGCAACGGCGTCGCCGCCTACATCGATACGATCAACGAGGCGCGCAAGGTGCTGGTCGAAGAGGCGAGTTCGACGCTGTTTCCGATCGGCAAGGATGTGAAGATCCAGATCGAGTTCAATCCCGCAACCGTCGCCGAATATCGGCTGATCGGCTACGAGACGCGACTTCTCAATCGCGACGATTTCGCAAACGACAAGGTCGACGCCGGCGATGTCGGCTCGGGGCAAACCGTGACGGCGCTCTACGACATCGTGCCGGTCGGCGGGCCACGCGTGGTCGACGATCTTCGCTACGGTGCGCGGGCACCGGCGAACGGCCAGCCGTCGCCGGCCGAGTATGCCTTCGTCAAGATCCGCTACAAGCTGCCGCGATCCGATCGAAGCGTGCTGATCTCGACACCCGTCGATCGCGGGTCCGAACACGATCGTTTCGAGGACGCGCCGCTCGATGCCCGCTTTGCAACCAGTGTGGCCGCGTTCGGCGAGATCCTGCGTGGCGGAAAGCACACCGGCCAGTTCGGCTATGACGACGTGCTGCGTATCGCCTCGGCAGCGCGCGGCGACGATCCCTACGGCTATCGCTCCGAATTCCTTCAGTTGGTGCGTGCGGCCAAAACCGCGAGCGCAATGCAGCCGCTGCGCCGGTGATCGAGTTTCGATTGAGGCCAGCGCGCCTATCTTGGCATGGACAGGTAAGCGGGGGAAAGGTTGCTCCCGCTTCCGGCGCGCCATTCTTCGCCTGGGAGATGCGGGCTACCGCGGACGGAGTGCAGCCAGAAACTCCGCCTGGGGAATGAACAGCCCTTGCGCACGCACCAGGCCCTTGCCGAAATCGCACAACAGATCGCCCCTGCCGAACAGACTTTCGGCGCCGGGCTCGTCGAGCACGATCTGGGCATTGACGGTGTTGGCGACCTTCAGACAGACCTTCAGGGGCAGGTTCGACTTGATCAGCCCGGTGACGACCGCGCGGTCCGGCCGCTGGGTGGCGAGCACGAGATGGATGCCGGCCGCGCGCCCCTTGCCGGCGATCCGCGCGACCAGCGCCTCGAACTCCTTCTTGTCTTCGCGCCCGGCCAGGATCAGATCGGCGAACTCGTCGAAAATCAGCACCAGGAACGGAAGATCGGTCTTTCCGGCCTTGATCCGTTCGTCCAGGTTCACAAAACCCTCGCGGGCGAGCATTCGATAGCGCGCATCCATGTCCTTGACGGCGTCGCGCAGGATCGCCAGCGCCTCGGCGAGCGTGGTCGCGACCGGTCGCCACAGATAGGGACTGCCTTCGACGCCGGCGAAGGTGAGGATCTTCGGATCGATCAATGCGATCTTCAGGTGCTCCGGCGAACTGCGCAACAGCATGCTGGCGACCATCGCCTTCAGCCATTCGCTCTTGCCGCTGCCGGTCGAGCCGGCGACCAGCGCATGGCATGTGTTGGGATCGGCAAAGTCTGCCACGACGGGCGCACCTTCGACGTCGATGCCGATCGGAAAAGCGACCGTGCTCTTCAACGCGGCGCCCAGTGCTCCGGCGAGCGCCTCCTTGAGAAAGCAGGGCTTTGGCTCGGGCCGCGGCAGATCGAGGGTCACGAAGCCCTTGCCGGCTTTGATCAAGGGTGGTTCAGCCAGCTTGAGCGGAATTTGGAGGTCGATTGCGCGGTTGGCGAGTGAGGAGACCTTGACCCCCGGGCCCGGCGTGAGCCGCAGCCTGACCACTTGCGGGCCTTCGATCACGCTGTCGGTCCTGACGGCGAGATTGAAGCCGCCGAACGCTTCGACCACCAGCTTTCCGAGCGCGGCAAGGTCGGCTCCAGCTGGCGCACCATCGCTCCTGGCAGGCTTCGCGAGCTTCGGCTCAGCAGGATTGGGTGCAGCCGCTCTGCCGGCTACAGGCTCGGCCCCGGACTGCCGAGCAAACATCTCGTGCAGCACCGGCGCCACCATGCCCGTGAAAATGTCGTTGAGGTCGGCTTGCGCAACGGCGAGTTCATGAAACTCCGGCAGATAGTATTCGAGCGTGCCGCAGAATTCGCAGCCCGGACGCCAGATCGGCAGGAGCTGCGCATAGATCGCAAGCTGGACCAGGTCGGCCTTCTGTCGGGTGCCCTGACTGAGCTTGTAGTCCACGACTTCCAGATGCCGTTCGGGATGGATTCGGATGGCATCGACCCTTGCGCGAACCTCGACGACGGTGTCACCGACCTGCACCGGGATGCGCGGGAGGTTCTGCTCGGCGCCGACGAAGATGTCCTGCCAGTTCTCGAACCGCGCGGTTCGGCGTCTCAGCGCGATCAGCCGGATGCAGAAGTTGCGCATCCGCTCGGTGAAGACCGCCGCGTCCTCGCCGCGCCCGGCTTCGAACAGCCTGTCGGTCAGCGACTGCAGCGAAGACGCCCAGACCTGATCCATCAGAGCGTCAGCGGAGACCAGACGTGCCGCCGCTTCAAAGCTGTCATGCGCCGTGAGCCATCCGACCAGCTTTTCAACCTCATGGTGGAACTTCACGCCCATGGCCCGCGCGGTGCCCGGCGGCGCAAAGCTCTTGGTCGAAGGCTTCTCGTCCCGCAGCCATCTGGACCGCCAGTCCGCATCGAGGACGGCGAAGGTCAGCTCGGTCGCGGTTATGCTGTGATGCGCCATTGCAAAAAGATTGTCCTGGGCCCGGGATGTGCCCTGAGGTTGGGATGCGCTTCGGCGCTGCGCAAGAGCGGATCCCGGAGTTGCTCGCCTCCGAGCCTGGCGAGGACGACCGAGATGTCGACGATCCGTTGCTCGCGAACGAGGTCAAGCACGAGCTTCAGGTGCTTGCGGTCGAGTTCGGCAGCCGTGGCCGACGTCCGCTCGGCGCTCGTGGCATCCGGTGCAGCCGGCCCGCCGGCATCCACCCGTCGAATCTCCATGGGCAGTCCGGCGAAGGCGATGTCCGCCAACAGCGGCGCAAAGCGCAGCTGTAGCCACGCCAGGGTCTCGGGACCGGAATACGCGATGTTGCCTTGAAGCGCATTCGAATAGAGCTCGCGTGCGGCATGCAGTTCGCAGACTTGGTCAGGCGTCAGCTCGACGATCCGAAATCCCTGGCTGTTGGCCGCATCCAAGGTCTGCTTCGCAACGGCCCAGGAGGGCCGCGGCACTCTGGCGAGGTCCGGGGTTCGGAACACATAGGCGAGAAAGCGCCGTTCGCCGCTTGCCTTTGCCATCGCAAGGGCTTCGTCCGCAATGGCCTTCCACCGCCGCCAATGGTCCCCGCCTTCGAATGCAAAATAGACGCAGCGATCGGGCCAGGTCCACTCGAGCGAGAAGTAGCGCCGTCCTGACGTCCGTCCGACATGGACACCCTTGATTGCCTGCCCGATGTCCTTGGCAAACCACATCAGGCAGTCCTGATTGTAGGCCTGCAGCGCTTGCTTGGAGCGCATGCTGTTGAGCTCGACCTGGAACAGGTCGTCGAGCGTCGCTCGTGGCGCCGGCGGTGCGCTCGGATGGGCCAGCGTCTCGAAATGGTCTCCGGCGCGCATCAGCAAAGCGCGCACGCCAAGCACGGGAAATGGCGTGAACACCTGTTCCAGCCAATGGTCCGCGAAGAATTGTCCGACGTTGGCGAGCGCGCACGCGCGCAGTCGTTCGCTGATCAATTCGTGCGCACCGCGTTTGTCAATGCCTTCGAGACGGATCTCTCTCGAAAGGCGTTGCTGCTGAGGCGCGGCCATTTGCGGGAGAATATCGTTGACCCAATTCTCTTGATTCGCGGTGACGACCGTCAAATGATTCGGAAGCTCAACAAACAACTGGTCAAAACAATTGCCGAGGGTTTTGATCAGGGCCGGGTCGCTCGCGTAAAACTCGGTTTGATCGAAGCAGAACAGGAACGGGCGATAGTATGAGGCCAGCTGGCACAGCCCTTGGAGCCGGCGGAAGCTCAACGCGTTGATCTCTTGCGGCGGTGAATCTCCGTTTGCATCATTGGCCGCCTGCGGCAGTCGCAGCCGTTCGATCTCCTCACGCTCCAAGGGTTCGGCGCGCAGCCATTTGAGAGCGGCGTTTCGGCTTTCGCCGTGGCGATCGTCAAACGCGCAGGCAGCGAGAATCTTCAGCCACGCCGTCTCATGACCGTGGAGGTCGATGTCGCGCCTGCGCAGGAGGCCGGACAATCGATTGATCGGAGCCGAGTCCGAATAGAGGCCGTTCAGCCAGGCCGTCAAGCGCGACGTGTCAGGCGCCGAGAGTGTGCCACTGGCCAGTTGGCGCAGGGATGGGACCGCCTGCTTGACGTCAGGATAACCCGGAACGCCGTCCTGAGCGAAGTCCGCGACGATATGGGCGAGGGTGCCGATGGCGAGGGACTTGAGTTGACTGGGCGCTTCGGGCTTCTCGTCTTCGGGGCGCTTCAATTCCTGGATGGTGAGTTGCAGGATCGAGTGCCAGGCCTTGTACGGGTCCTGAAACGGCCGAAGATAGACCTTGGTGGCGCGTCGTCCAAGTCGAGCAAACAGGCGTCCCAGCAGATGCGATTTGCCGTAGCCGCGGTCGGGCGAAATGACGAGTTGCGCCTTATGCGCTTTTATAGGACGGCTGCGCGGCAACTCGCCGGTATCGAGACGTTCGAATTCGTCGATCAGCCTGTCGAGCGGCTCATCATTGAGGCCCTTGACCGAAAACGACACCTCGCGCGGCTCTCGAACCACATCGTCCTCAAATGGGTTCACCTGCATATCCGCGTAGGACCGTGTCATGGCTCGTTCTTGACAACGACGGTGATGAAGGGCTCGGCAAAACCGGGAAGCCGGATGCCGGCGTCGATCACTTGCTTCGGCAGGTCGACCGAAGTCGTCGGATGGATCGTCACGCGTCCGGCCTTGGCCTCTTCGATCAGCAGCTGATGCAGATCCTCCTTCGATCCGTTCAGCGCCTGCATCAGGTCGAAGATCTTCACCGCGGAGAAGCCGCCCTGTTCGGCCTTGAGCCGGCGATAGGCGGGCAACAGGCTGTCCATGGTGAGCCCGGGCGGGGCCGGAATCGGCTCAGGCGGGCGCGGCTGCGACGGTCCTGTCGACGGTGCCTCGAATCCGAAATAGTCGGCGGCCACATCGCGATGCAGATAGTATTTCGAGGAGCCGCAATTCACTTCCAGAATCGCCTGGCTCGCTACTGCATGCTTGAGGCCATCGGCGAAGAAACGCTTGTTCATTCCGATCACTTTGGCTTCCAGGCCCGGCTTCGACAGCAGCTTGACGCCCGATCGTGCAATGAGGCCGACGATCGCGTCGCTTGCGGTCTCGATGGAGGGACCGCGGCCGGCGGCAAAGTAAAGTTGGGTGCCGCGAAATTTCAACGGTCCCCAGATCGCGCCATCTCGAAGAAGCGTGGCGAGCATCTCGCGCAGCCCGGCCGTACGTTCCCTGGCTTTGGATTTGCCCGCGACCTTCTCGGTGATCTTTCCGATGCTGAGCCCGGAGTCGCCGGCGCCGATGATCGAGGGAAGGATGTCGTCGAGTTTCGAAGCCATCAGCGGTGTCCAGCCTTGTCAGATCGATGAGGTGATGACCGCAAGTTCAAAGACTGGCTTGGCTGCATCAAGGCGCAGTTTCAAGTCATCGCCAACGTGCCAATTTCCATACATTCTCGTGCTGCGAGAGTCCATTGCGGCCTTCTCGCCGTTAGGCATGACAGCGGATCGGGGAGACGTCGACGTCATGTGAAGCCTGGCCCGCGCCTCGATGCGACATGACCACGTTGACTCGACCTGCCCACGTCACAGCCAGCCGCGTTCACCGAACGCCGTGAGGTCGATACCCGGCGGGGCATACCATCCACCCGGGCGATAGCGGGCACCAAGCCTCACGGCGACATCCTTGTTGCCGTAGGGAATCCGCAGCGGCGTCTCTGTTGCGGACTCCGTCTGAGCGGCCGTCGGTGCAGCCGCCACCTTTCGCTTCCGAGGGGTCGTCTTCGGCGCGCTCGATCGAGGCGCAGGTGATCCTGTCGCCTTGGGGGCGGTCTTGCGACCGGCGTTGCGTCGCCTCGACGGACGATTCTGGTCGATCCAGGCGGACAAGGCGGCAGCGTTGGCCTTGGCCGCCTCGGGAATGACGACGCCTTTCCCGATCGCGATTTTCGTGGCGTACGACAATTGGGCCGGACTTGCCGGCTTGGCGTCGAGCCGACCAGCCGTTTCGCCGTCGGCTTCCTTGTCGGTTTTCTTGTCGGTTCTCTTGTCGGATTGTTTGGGCGCGTGTTCGCTGAGAAATTTGCGGCAGATCGCAATCGACGTCTTGTAGCCGGACGGCGGCTTGATGCCTGTCTGCCTGACCAGGCGGTCGGCAAAGCGTTTCATCGCAGGCGTCGGAGGATAGCTTGCGGCGCCGTCGCCCACCGTGGCAGCAAGCACGGAAGGTCCCATAGTGGCGGCGCCCTCCTTCAGCCTGGCGATGATGCGTTCGGCGACCTCGCACACGGCGTCGATCGCGCCGACCATCTCCTGCTTGCCGAGCACGACGTCGTCGAGCAGGCATTCGAGTTGCGCCGTCACGCCGGGATCGACCAGCGCCGGATCGGCTTGCTCGAGAATGCCGAACAGCGACAGGCCGGTCTCGGTCGGTACGATATTTTTGCCCTGGGCCATCAGAAAACCCTGCTTCTTCAGCCCGCCGATGATCTCGGCCCGGGTCGCCGGCGTGCCAATGCCCTTGGCGTCCTTCAGACGTTCCCGCAGCGCTTCATCGTCGACAAAGCGCCAGGCATTCTGCATCGCCTCGATCAGCGTGCCTTCGTTGTAGCGCGGCGGCGGCCGGGTCTCCTTGTCCTCGATCTTGGGGGCGTGCAGTTGCGCGCTTTCGCCGTCCGCTAGTTTCGGCAGCAATTGTGCCGCGTCGCCCTTTTCGTCGGCGGGTTGCCAATCCGGGAATGCCGCGCGCCAGCCGAGATCGATCGGCTGACGGCCGGTGGCGCGGAATTCGAAGCCGCGCACGTCGAGCGTTGCGGTGGTCTGCCGGTATCGGAAGTCAGGCATCAGGGCGGCGAGATAGGCCCGCGCGATGACGTCGAACAGCTTCTTCTCGTCAGGCGACAGACGCGGCCAGATCTCCGGCAGCTTGTCCGTCGTGTTGACGTTGGGAATGACGGCGTGATGGCTCGCGCCCTCCAACCCCCTGTCGTAGAAGGCGCCGCTCGCGCCCCGACGGATCACCGGCGGATCGGGCAGGGGGATTGCGCCGAAGGATTGGCCGGCCCGCAGTCCGGCGACGATCCGCGGCACGTCCGAGATCTGGCTCTGCGGCAGATAGCGCACCTCGGCGCGCGGATAGGTGATGATCTTCTTGCCCGCGCCATCATAGAGCTGCTGCGCCACCTCGAGCGTCTTGCTGGCCGGCCAGCCGAAACGTGAACTGCAGAGTTTCTGCAGCGACGGCAGATCATGCAGTCTGGGTGGGCCTTGACGTTTGTCCTCAACGCTCACGGCGAGCGCGCCCGCAAAACCTTCGGCTGCCCTGACGACATCCTCCGCGAGTTCGCGCCGCAGTATCCGCTCTTGCGGCGCGTGCCGCATCAGGAATTCGCCGCCCGCCACCTTCGCCGTGGCGACAACCTCAAAATAGGCCTGCGGCACGAAGTTCCGGATTTCCAACTCGCGCTTGCAGACGATGGCCAGGGTCGGCGTTTTCACCCGCCCGACCCCGATCACCCGGCGCGTGCCGCGTCCCAGGATGACGGTCGCAGTCCGGGTCAGCGACAGGTTGTAGATCTGGTCGGCCTGCCGACGCGCGACGGCGGCGGCGTAGAGGCTGGCATATTCGGCATTCGGCCTGGCGCGACCGAATGCGTCACGGATAGTCTGCGAGTCCTGCGCGGTGAACAGCACCCGCATGACGTCGCCGCGATATTTGTAATGCTCGAGAATCTCCTGGCCGATGAGCTGTCCTTCGCGGTCGCAATCGGTGGCAAGCCAGACCCGCGTGGCGCTGCGAAGCGCCTCGCGGATCGCCTTCAGCTTGGCGGCCTTGTTGCCGCCTTGTGCCGGGCGCGTGTCGTAAAGTCCGTCGGGCCGCAGAATGATCGGCGACCAGCGTTTCCAGGCCGGCACGACATCTTCGGGTTCGAGAAGGTCGAACAGATGGCCTTCGGCGGGCAGGATATCTCCGTAGCGCGAGCCAACGGCGGCACGGACGTCCTTTGCCTGGCTGGTCTTTTCCGTGATGACGATTTGATGGGGCATAACAGGTTGGCTGGAAACATCGATTCGGCGTGCGCTGACTCCGGAACATATAGGGAACGTGTGGAGCTCGCAAGTGACCGATGAGGAGCGACCCATGAGGATCTGCGAATCCGCGGATCTCCGTTACGGTGAGTTTGCTGCCGCGGCGGAGAAGCTTTGCGGATGCAGCCCGCCGCCGATGTCCTGCTTCGCGCCTGAGATGATCCTTGGCAGCAGCAGGGAACAGCGATTCGCTTCGCCGGCCCGAGTCCGAGACGCGTCGCAGTCCAGATCTGCTGGCGCATTGGTCAGCTCACCGAATGAAGACGGTGTCGAGAATAAACGCTGGCATTCGCGGTCGAGTCGTTCGCACGCGTTGTAGCTGCAACAGCGAACGCTGTGGCCGCGCCACGCTGACTGATGCCGTGAAGCACCTCCGGCAAAGATTTTCCGACGCCAACTGCATTTTGTTTTTCCTGTGCAAATTTCTTGTAATAGTGTCCTGCTGCCTGCCTAAAAGCTTCAAGCACTTGGGACTTTCGCTGCTTCTGGGCTAGTTTTTGGACATGACGGCAACGCGGCGGATCGACACCCGGCCGCGCCGCATGACAGTCGCGATCAGATCGCGATCATGATGCGATCGGATTTTGTCGGATCATGGCACTCACAGTTTGATTCGCGCATATTTGAGACACTCGGAACAGCCTGGGATGGCTCCTGCGTCGGGAGGCGTGGTTGCACCTTGTCGATGGGGGATGGACTGAATGTCATTCGGAAAGAACTCGTGGTTGGCAATATCGCCACTTCTGATCCTCTGGCTGGTCACCAACCTCTTCATGACGGAACGGGTGGAGACGGAACTCGCAACGCGCGCCGGCGCTGCGGTCGGCACGGTCATCGGCAAGCCCGCGGTCAGCGTCGCCGGACGTGATGCGATCCTCGACGGCCTGGCGTTCAGTACCGGAGGCAGCGAGGCTGCGTTGAATGCCGTGCGCGATACGCCGGGCGTGCGCCTGGTGGAGAGCGCCATCATCCTGGTTCCCGTAGCCAAGCCATACGGCTTCGAGGGCAAGCGCGACGGCAATCGACTCGTTCTTTCGGGCAATGTGCCGGATCCCGCCGCGCGTGCCAGACTGCTCCGGGCTGCGAAAGCCTCCGCACCCGGGGCGACCGTTGTCGACGACATGACCTACGCGCGCGGCGCGCCCGACGGATTCGAGGCCATCGTGACCTATGGCCTGACCGAGGCAGGAAAGCTCGCGGACTCCAGGATTTCGCTCTCCGACGGTGGCTATTCGATTGCGGGCCGGGCATCGACAACAGCGATCTATCGGGCGGCTCTTGCCGCTGCCGCGTCCCGGCAATTGCCGGTTGGTGCCACCGTCGCAAAGGTGGTGATCACGTCAGATGAAATCTCGCCTTACATCTTCAGTGCGAGCAAGAGCGACGGCGCGGTCAGGCTGAGCGGCCATTATCCGGATGAACAGGCGCATCAAGACCTGATCGCCGCCGTCCAGAGGCGCTTCTTCAATTCCAAAGTGAGCGACGAACTTGCGCTTGGCAAAGGCGCGCCCAGGGATTTCGTGGCGGCGGCGTCCGCCATGCTGCTGCAATTGTCTCGCCTCGAATCCGGCGTCGGCTCCGTGTCGGACACCGAGATCAGCGTGAAGGGCGACGCGCTCTATGCCAAGGCGGCGGCCGATATTCCGGCGGAACTGTCAGCCGCCGTTTCCGCCGACTACAAGGTGCAGGCGACCATCGGTGTGGCCGCGGCCGGGCCGCCGCTCGCAACTGAGGCCTGTCAGCCGGCGTTCGCCGACATTCTCGGCCAGGGCAAGATCCTGTTCGAGACCGGGCAGGCGTCGATCCAGCGTGACTCCGATGCCGTGCTCGACAATCTGACGGCGATCGCGATGCGATGCCCCGAGGCCCAGATCGAAATATCGGGGCATACCGATTCGGTCGGCAGCGATGACACGAATATGGAGCTGTCGCGTCGGCGTGCCGAGGCGGTGGCCGACTATCTGACCAAAGCGGGAATCGCCGCCGAGCGCGTGACCGCCGTCGGATACGGCAAGGTGCATCCGATCGCTTCGAACGATACCGAAGAGGGACGGGCCCAAAATCGACGTATCGAGTTTGAAGCCAAGTAGGATTGGAAGCGTCATGCAATATCTCATCGCGACTTATTGGATGTGGTGCGTCGTGGCGCTGCTGGTCGGCGGCGCGGCTGGTTACTGGCTGCGGTGGCGGCTTGGGACCAAGGGAGGAAGCAGCCAGGTGCTGCGCTGGGGTGCGGTGGCATTCCTGATCGGTTTGGTCGTCGCGGGTCTGTATTGGCTGCCGCAGCGCCCGGGCCTTTATCTCGAAACCCTGCTGTTGCTCTCGTTCTGGTATGCCGTCGGCGGATTGCTGGGCGCCTTGCTGTGCGGCGTGACGTCCGCCACGGGCCACACGAGCGCGGAGCCTGTCGGCAATGCGCTGCCAGACAGCGCAGCACTGGCCCGGCGTGCGCGCGCGGCCGTCAAGTCCGCCCAGGACGAAACGGCTGCCTCGGCCGGCACCATCGAGGACGCCCGTCTTGCCGTCGAAGCCAAGGCCACCGAGGTGACGCGCATTGTGGCGGCCGCCAGGGCCGTAGAAGAAGACCGGATTGCGGCCAAAGCGAAGGCGGCCGAGGCGGCGCGTCTGGCCGCAGCCGCCAGGGCGGCGCAAGACGCCCGTGCTGCCGTTGAAGCGAAAGTCGCTGAGGTGACGCGCATCGCCGCAGCCGCCAAGGCCGCTGAAGGGGCGCGCGTTGCCGCTGAAGCGAAAGCGGTCGAGGAGGCGCGCCTCGCCGCGGCCACCAAGGCCGCGGAGGCGCCGCGTCGCGCCGCCGAGACGAAAGCGGCTGAGGAGGCACATGTCGCCGCAGTCGCCAAGGCCGCGGAAGAGGCGCGCGTGGCCGCTGAGGCGAGGGCGGCCGAGGGCGCACGCGTCGCCGCCGCCGCAAAGGCCGCGGAAGACGCGCGTCTTGCCGCCGAAGCGAAGGCCGCCGAGGAGGCCCGCATCGCCGCTGCCGCCAAGGCCGCGGAAGAGGCGCGACTCGCCGCCGAAGCGAAGGCCGCCGAGGGGGTCCGCATTGCCGCAGCCGCCAAGGCTGCGGACGACGCGCGTCTTGCCGCCGAAGCGAAGGCTGCCGAGGAGGCCCGCATGGCCGCAGCCAAGGCCGCGGAAAAGGCGCGCGTCGCTGCCGAGGCGAAAACCACCAAGAAGGCGCGCACAGGCGCTGCTGCCAAGGCAGGCGCAGAAGCCAGCCTTGCCGCCGAAGCGAGGACGAGGATAGCGGCGGCGGCACGCGAGGCCGCGGCCATGATGGCGAACGGCCCCGGCGTCGCGGCGGTGGCGGCTGTTGCAGAGGCGGGACTATCTCATCCCGGCAGCAAGCCCGCGGGCATTGCCGCGCCGGCCGCGGGCGAGGCCGATGATCTCAAATTGATCAAGGGCATCGGTCCCAGGAATGAGAAGGCCTGCAATGCGCTCGGGATCTACCGGTTTGCCCAGATCGCGGACTGGACGCCGGATGAGGCGGTCTGGGTCGGCCATCACATCGCGTTTCCCGGACGGATCGAGCGCGAACACTGGATCGCGCAGGCCCGGCTGCTCGCCTCAGGCGGCGGGACCGAACATGCCAGGGCGGTGAAATCCGGCAGCCTTGTCGTCGACGATGCTGCGGACGAGCCGCTCGATCAGGCCGCCGCCGAGGCGCTGGCCGCGAGCCTTCCGGAGCAGGCGGCGGCGGTCGAAGGCGAAGACAGGCACGCCGGCCGGCGGCCCTACGGTCTCGCCAGCGCGCTCGGGCAGCCTGATAACCTCAAGATGATTCGCGGCATCGGTCCGCAGAATGAGCGCAGGCTGCACGCGCTCGGCATCTGGCACTTCGCGCAGATCGCGGCCTGGAGCGAGGACAACGTCAAATGGATTGGCAGCTACCTGGCGTTCGCGGGTCGCATCGATCGCGAGAAATGGATCGCGCAGGCACGTGATCTCGCGGCCGCCAAGGATACCGAATTTTCGCGTCGCGTGGCCGCCGGCAAGGTCGCGACATCGAAGGACAATGGAGCAAACGGCTAGGGCAGGCTAGAAAACTCTTGGGTCGAGACCCGGATGTGGTCTCGGCCGCTTTGCCGCGCGTCACCGGCTCGGAAGAACAAAGATCTGGCCGGGGTAGATCAAGTTGGGATTGCGGATCTGCTCCCGGTTCGCCTTGTAGACGACGGCGAAACGCGTGCCCGCGCCGTAGGTGAGGCGGCTGATGCGCCAGAGGCTGTCGCCGCGGGAGACGGTGGTGGTCGCGATCTTCGGCACGACCACGGCGGAGGGTGAGGCGGCGTCTGACGGAACGATGGGCGTGGCGGCAGCCAGTCTGGTCTGCTGCGGAGCTACCATGCCAGGCCGGTTCGGCGCCACGGATGGTAAGGCCGTCGACGCGGTGACCACCGCGTCGGGAACGTTGAAAGGCACCTCGGCGCGGGCGCGGACGGTGCCGGAATTCGACCCCAGTTCGTCCAGCCTGACGCGGTAGTTGCCGGGCGAGATCCCTTCGTTGATCGTGACTGCGAAACGTTCATCCGGGCCGGCCGTCACCGACGCAATGAAGCTGTCGTTGAGATAGAGCCTCACGTCGGCGCCCGGGCGCGCGCGGCCGGTGACATGGAATTTGCCGGTCGGTTCCATCTCGACCGCCTCGATCACCACCATCCCCGCCATCGGCTTCGGCGCAGCCGGCTGCGACAGCACGACGGAGGGTTTGTTGGGCGTCATCAGTGCCACGACCGGCTTTTCGTTCGGTGTGGAATCAAGTGCCACCGCCACGCTCTGTCTGGACGTGGCCTCATGGCCGTCCGGCGCCTTGGAGCGCAGCGTCAGGTCGTAGGTGCCTGAAGGCAGCCGGGGCGTCACCATGACGAATTGTCCGGATTGATCCGCCACCGCGCGATCGTGGAGTTCGCCGTTGCGGAGCAGCTCCACCGTCGCGCCCGGCGCCGCGCGACCCGCGACCACGGCGTCCCCGGTGGCTTCGATTCGCGCGACGTCGAACGACGGCACGCCGTCCACGCGGTCCGGCAACGGCGGCGATAGCGCCAGCGCCGCAGCCACGGCCTTGGCTTCCGCTTGCACGGTAGCGAACGTCGACGGCGCTTGATCCGGCGCTTTCGATGCTGGTTTTGAGACCGCGGGCGCAACGGTTGCGGCCATGGCCTGAGCCTTGGCCTCAACCGCCGGCTCGCGGCGGATGTGCTGGAGACCGAAGACAAGAGCTATTGCAATGGCCGCAACCAGCGCCACGGCCGGTACGACCATTCGCCTCATCGAAGTGGTAGTCATGATGTCGGTCCCTTGGCCGGTGCCCTGGCCCCTCCCTATTATACAGGGCTTGCCCATAAAGTCGCCATCGCAGTGCCACCGTTCGGAAGTTCGCGAACCGACGGGCTTTGGAACTTCAGCTCGAAAAGCGGTGCTGCAATCGTAAACTTGCAGGTACCATCATGCTTTCCGACGTTCGTGAAAAGCTGGGGCTGGGAGGGAACACGAGGTTCGGAAGCGCGTATCACGCCAAACGCGTTGCTTCGGGGATACGGCAGAGATGTTGACATATTCCGTGGAATCGGCTCGCTCGTCATCTGGCGCGATATGAGAGAACCGGTGAGTGCAATGACACTGCCTTTGAGTTGGGATGAGTGGTCGCGCCAGGACGGCGTGGCCCTGGCACAACGCGTCAGGGCAGGCGAGCTGACCGCGACGGAGTTGGCGGCTCAGGCGGCTGCCGGAATAGCCAGGGTCGATCCGGCGCTGTCGGCTGTCGTCGAGCTGTTCGACGACGCGATCGAATCGCCCCGGGCGAATCAGGCGAACCTCGACGGGCCTTTTGCCGGCCTGCCGTTCCTGATGAAGGATCTCGGCCCGACGATGAAGGGCCGCCTGCAGGAAATGGGATCGCTCTTGATGCGCGGCAATCGCGCGTCGGCCGATACGTTCCTCACCTCGAAGATGCGTCAGGCCGGTCTCAATCTGATCGGGCGCACGACGACGCCGGAATTCGGGGTCTGCAGCTCGGCCGAGAATCCCGCCGTCTACGTCACGCGCAATCCCTGGAACACCGACTACACCACCTGCGGCTCGTCCGCGGGCAGCGCGGCGATGGTCGCGGCCGGCGCGGTGCCGATCGCGCACGCCACCGATGGCGGCGGCTCGATCCGGATCCCGGCCGGCGTCAACGGCAACATCGGACTCAAGGTTTCTCGCGGCGTGTTCTCGATCGCGCCGCATCTGTCCGATCTGAGCGGGCTGGTCTCGATCCAGGGCTGCCAGTCGCGCTCGGTGCGCGACACCGCGGCGTTCGTCGATGCCTGTCGCGGCGGGGCGCCGGGCGAATTCATGCCGTTCTGGTCGCCGCCGGAGCCTTACACCACGCTGATCGAACGCGATCCGCCCTGCCTGCGCATCGCGCTGTCGCACGAATGGGGCGATTACCGCGCCACGCCGCACATCGCAACCGAGCTCGAACGGGTCGGCCGTCTCCTCGAAGGCCTCGGTCACCATGTGGATTGGGCGCTGCCTGCGGTCGATTATCGCGCGGCGTTCGCCGCACAGACCACCTGCTACATCAGCAATTTCGCCCAGACCATCGGCAACCTGCTGGCCGCGCGCGGACTGGAGCGGCCGCCGGCCGATCTGATCGAGCCGGTCAATATCCGCATCTGGGAGGCAGGGCGGCACACCAGTTTTGCGGAACGCACCCGAATGCAGGCGGTCTTCAACACCACCTCACGCGGCTTCGGCGCGTTCTTCGAAGACTGGGACATCATCCTGACGCCGATCACCGCGCTGCCGACGCCGAAGGTCGGCACGACGGAATACCTCACCATCAGCGACAATCCGTCCGTGCTGGACTGGTTTGGCAATCTGTGGCGCAATTTCGCCTATACGCCGCTCGCCAATCTCTGCGGCATTCCGGCGATCTCGCTGCCGCTCGCCGCGCACGACAACGGCCTGCCGCTCGGCATCCAGGCCCAGGCCCGACAGGCCAATGACGGTCTGCTGCTGCAGCTCGCGGCGCAGATCGAGCGGTCGATCGCGGGGAAGTGGACGTCTGGGCGCAGGCCCGAAGTGCATGTGGCGGCGACCTGACAGGGCCCTGCGCTGCCTTGACCGCAAATGGTCTCTTGCCCGGCCTCGCTAGCTTCTGAATACCTGTGCGCCCCGCGTTTGCGTTGCGATGTTGCGAAAGCGTGACAGTTGCGAATGGGGGATGTGCTACCGTCAGTACAGTTCCGCAGGGATCGTGCGCCCCCAACGGATTCTGCTGGTGGGGGTGCAGGGGGAGATCACGGACATGAACGAGCGCCATCTGCCGCTGACGTGTTGCTTTGTCCTGGCAATTCTCGCCGTATTTTCGTGCGATGATACAGCGCTCGCCCGTCACAAGCCGACGCAGCATGACAAGAAAGCGCACGCGGCGAGCAAGCCGGGCCATCAGCGGCACGTCGATCGAGGGAAGGGCAAGCATGCGAAGGACAAGCATGCAGCGCATGCCGCCGCGGCGCGTAAACCAGCACCAGCCGGCGATGAGCCCCCGGCCACGGCGCCGCAGCTGACCGGCGACCTCGGGGCGGTCAGGCAGGCGATCGATCTGGCGCGCAGGTCCCAATTTGGCGAGGCAAGCGCCATCGCGAGAACGATCGGCGATCCGGCTGCCAAGAAGCTCGTCGATTGGTTCCTGCTCCGTCATCCCGACTCCAACGCGAAGTTCGACCGCTACACGGCTTTCATCGCGGACAACCCGGACTGGCCGAGCCTTGGCCTCATGCGCCGACGGGCCGAGGCACGGCTGTGGCAGGAGCAGAGCGATGCAGCGACGGTTCACGGCTTTACCGGCGATCAGCCGACAAGCGCCAAGGGCCGCTTCGCGCTGGCGCGGGTTCTTCTCGCCGAGGGCGACCGCGACGGCGCGACGCGCCGGGTTCGCGAGGCGTGGCGGTCGGAGGACTTGACGGAGCGTGCTGAAACAGAGGCGTTCGATACGTTCCGCGACCTGCTCACCCGCGACGACCATCGGGCGCGCATGGACAAGCGCATCGGTGCCAAGGATTATTCAGGCGCGATGCGCGTGGCACGTCGCCTCGGCAGCGACGAAATGTCGATCGTGAAGGCGTGTGCCGCGGTCGCCGGCAATGACGACAAGGCGCTCGATCTGCTCGATGGGGTCGCGACCGAGGCCCGCCAGGATCTGGGTTATGCCCTATGCCGGATTCAATGGATGCTGCGTCACGATCGGATCGAGGACGCCGCGCGACTGATGCTGGCCGCAGCACCGGAGACCATGGCGCATCAGGATACGGACGAATGGTGGCGCCAACGGCGCGTTCTCTCGCGCAAGCTGCTCGATCTGGGCAAATTCCAGGCCGCGTATCAGGTCGTGCGCGGGGCCGCGCTGCCGGCCAATGAAAATTACCGGGCAGAATTTCATTTCATGCCCGGCTGGATCGCACTGCGCTATCTCAACGAGCCCGTGTCCGCGCGGGCGCATTTTGCCCATATCGACGATGGCACAGCCAATCCGATTGTGATCGCAAGGGCGCATTACTGGCGAGGCAGCGCCGCCGAGGCCATCGGCGACACCGAGGCGATGCGCGTCGAATATGAAGCTGCCGCGCGTCACGGCACAGCCTATTATGGGCAGATGGCGCGGGCCAAGCTTGGCCTTGAGACGATCGAGCTGCGCAAGCCGCCAACGTTCGACCCGGGCAGCGGTGCCGCGCTGTCCGACGAGCGCGTACGCGCCGCCGACATGCTCTATACACTCCGGGAGCGCGACGTCGTCCGGGCTTTTGTGACGGACCTCGCCGATGAGAGCGTCGACACCGCGATCCTGACCGCGCTTGGCGAACTCGCCGTGAGCCGGGATGATGCGCGCAGCACGCTGCAGATCGGAAAGGCGGCGCTGGCCCGCGGCCTGCCTTTGGACCTTTATGCCTTCCCGACCATCGGCATTCCGCAGCACAGTCCGATCGGTCCCGCCATCGCCCGCAGCGTCATCTATTCGGTCGCACGCACCGAGAGCGCGTTCGACCAACGCGACAAGTCCTCGGCAAACGCGGTCGGCCTGATGCAGGTCACGCCGGAAGCCGGGCGCGATACCGCCAGGAGGTTCGGCGTCAGCTATGATTGGGATCGGATGGTGTCCGATCCGGTCTACAACACGCAGATGGGGGCCGCCGAACTCAGCGCGCTGTTAAGGGAATATGCCGGCTGTCACATCATGACCTTTGCCGGTTACAATGCCGGCCGGGGCCGCGTTCGCGAATGGGTGAAGCAGCACGGTGATCCGCGCGACCCCAAGGTGGACGCGATCGATTGGGTCGAACGTATCCCGTTTGCCGAAACCCGCAACTACGTCCAACGGGTGATGGAGAATCTGCAAGTCTATCGCGCCCGGTTTGACGCTGATGTCGCGGTGTCGAAACTCGACCAGCGTTTCGGCACCGGGCAGGAGACCATCGCGACCTCGCCGTCGTCGATCCAATCATCCGCGGCCGAGTGACAGATCTGATCGATTCTTGTCCTCTCATGTCATGGGAACTATGAGGCACATGCCGTCCCCATGCCTGCCTGCTTCATGCAATCAAGCTGCCTTGGACGGGAAATGGGCTCGGGCCCAAGTCGACAGCTTGCTCGGTTGTTTGCCAGCGATCTTGTTCGCGAGTGCAATTTCGTCGTGCGCATTCTTGCCCAGGTAGGTGTGCGCTTCGAAGTAGCCAAGCATCTCTGCCACCTCGGCGGCTCCGGGGAAGAAGGTAGCGAAAACTTCCTTTGGGACTTGTTTGAATGAAAAGTGATGTCCCTGCCGGTTCAGCGTGTCGATGATTTCGTTGAAGCTCATGAAATCACCCACGAGCGGCAAATACTCGCCGTGGCCTGCTTGATCCGGCGCTGCGAATGCCCCGGCAACGATGGCGCCGAGTTCGCTGATGTCGCCCATGTGGATGCAACGGACAGTTGGATCAAGCGGAAGAACCCAGCCCAGCTTTCCGTCTTCCTGCTTTTGCGGAGCCAGGATGCCCGCAAGGTTCTGATAGAAAAAAGGTGCGATGACAAACGTATGATACGCAAACCCGGCGTCCTTCACGATCCGATCGATCCTGGCCTTGCCGGTGAAGTGGTGAACGTGGAACTTGCCGCCGCTGATCGCTTCTGCATCGGGCAGCGTTGACCAGACCAAGTGTTTGACACCGGCATCCCTGGCAGCGCGCACCGCGGCTGTCGCCTGCTTCAGTTCGTCGGCACCTTCTTCCCAAAAATTGGTAACCAGAAAAACGCCGTGGGCCCCGTCAAATGCCGCCTTCAGGGTTTCCGGGCGATCGAGATCGGCTTCGACGACGTCCTCGGCAAGTTCGCGATGCTTGCCTGGATTGCGAGTGAGGGCGCGTACCTTGAATTGGCCGCCGGCCTGCAGGGCACGTACCACTGAGCCTCCCTGCTGCCCCGTTGCGCCGATCACCGCGATCAGCTTTCCATCGTTGGATGACATGCGTGGTCCTTTCATTTCATTCACTGGTATCGAAAGTCCTGACGCCGCCGGAGACAAACGCGAGGCACCAGGCGTGATCCCGGCCCGATCCGGAGAACCTAAGGCTTCTTCTTGTCCAAAAAAGTCTGTATAATCTGATGGTTCTTTTCAGGGAATTTGAAATGCAGGGCCCGGCCATCCCCAGTATCGATCAGCTTCTGGTGCTGCTTGTCGTGGCCGAAGCGGGAAGCTTTTCCGCCGCCGCCAAGCGATTGGGGCGCGCCACGTCGGCCATCAGCTACGCCATCGACACGCTGGAAGCACAACTCGGCCTGTCTCTGTTCGATCGTGGAACGACCCGTAAGCCGACGCTCACGCAACAGGGCGAAGCCATCGTGTCCGAGGCGAAGGCAGTTGCCCACAGCGTGGAGACATTGCGCGCGCGCGTCCGGGGATTTCTGGATGGACTGGAGCCGGAAGTGTCGCTCGTGGTGGACAGCATGCTGCCCGGCGATCGATTGACGGCACTGCTTCGCGAATTTCATGGTCAATTCCCTTCGGTACCGGTTCGCCTCCTGGTGCAGACCCTTGGCGGCGTCGAGCGCGTGATCCGAAACGGCCATGCTCGCATCGGCGTTGGAAGCCAGTTGCACATGGACATGTCTGGATTTCAGCGCATCGACATCAAAGGCGTCCGGGTCATTGCCGTGGCGGCGCCCCACCATCCGCTGGCCAGGACGAGCGAAGTTGCTCCACTGCAAGCTCGCGATTTCGTCCAGCTTGTTCTTGCCGAGCGACCCGCAGCGGAGAGCAGGGATTTTGGGGTCGTCAGCCTCAATACCTGGCGCATCGGCGATCAAGCTGCGAGGCATAAGCTTCTTCTCGCAGGACTCGGATGGGGCGGCATGCCGGAGCCGGTCGTTCGGGCCGATATCGAGTCAGGAAGGCTCGTGCGCTTGAACCTTCCTGACTGGCGCGGCGCAGAACATATCATGCAGGCCATACACAAGACCGATACTCCCCCGGGTCCGGCAGGGCGGTGGCTGATCGAGCGGTTGGTAACGCTATCCGACGAAGCTCCTATCCAGGACATGACAAAGCCGATCAAACGCAAAGGGCAACGTCGGCCGCAGAGAAGAGTGTCCGCAGGCAAACGAAGCAGGTGATGCATGGACCAGTCCATGACATTTCCGACCGCGACCCCGTCCAAGTAGTCAGGCTCCGCTATCCGGCCACGTCTCGTTCCGGCAGTCATCGCCGGCACGCGCGGTCGCATTCGCAGGCCATCTTCGTTTCGTGGGGACGGATTGGCTTCACGCATCTGATCGCCGATACGGCGCTGTCCGTCCTGTTCGCAGTGGTCGCCGACGTCGCGCGCAGACGAGGCAGGGGCAATCGAGCCTGCAAGGGCCAGCAAGAGTACGTCGACCGAAATTCGGTCGGGCCAGGCTCATCCAGTTCGAATTTCGAACGGATGCGATAGCGGTGCCGCGACCAACAATTCAATCACTGCAAGCGCTTAAAGCCGAAAAGCTGATCTGGCACGCAATCTGCGTACTCCCAATTCATCTCTCGCGCCTTGCGGTGGAGAGGAGAACAAGTTCGGACATTGGGAGGGAATGCATGAGTGAGACCAAAACCAACGGCGCGCGCAAGCACGAAAGCCTGGATGCGGTGGTCATAGGTACGGGGGTTGCCGGCCTTTACCAGCTCTACAAGCTGCGCGACGAGCAGGGCCTCAAGGTCAAGGCCGTCGATACGGCCACCGCCGTAGGGGGAACCTGGTACTGGAATCGCTATCCCGGAGCACGCTTCGACTCCGAGGCCTACATCTACCAATATCTCTTCTCGGAAGAGCTCTACAAAGGCTGGAGTTGGAGCGAGCGCTTCCCGGGCCAGCCGGAGATCGAGAGATGGCTCAACTACGTCGCCGACGAACTCGACTTGCGCAAGGATATCCGGTTCAGCACCACGATTACGAGCGCGGTTTTCAACGAGGCGACGCAGCGATGGACGATTACCACCGACACAGGCGATGTGATTGATGCGCAGTTCCTGATCACCTGCTGCGGCATGCTGTCGGCGCCGCTGACGTCGATGTTTCCCGGACAGGAGTCCTTCAAGGGGAGTCTGGTCCACACGGGACGTTGGCCGAAACAGGACATCGACCTCGCGGGTAAGCGAGTCGGCGTCGTCGGCAACGGTGCAACGGGCATCCAGGTGATCCAGACCATCGCCGGCGAGGTCGGCAGCCTCAAGGTGTTCGTGCGCACGCCGCAATACATCATTCCGATGAAGAACCCGAAATACGGGCCGAAGGAGCAGGAAGCATACAAGGCGCGCTTCCAGGAGTTTCGCGAAACCCTTCCGTTCTCCTTCACCGGCTTTGAGTACGACTTCACCAACGGCAACTGGAAGGATCTCACGCAGGAGCAGCGTCACGCCGTTCTCGAGAAGATCTGGAACGAGGGCTCCCTGCGGCTGTGGCTTGCCTCGTTCTCGGAGATGTTCTTCGAGGAAGACGTCAGCGAGGAGATCTCCGAGTTCGTCCGCAGGAAGATGCGTGCCCGCCTCAAGGACCCCAAGCTGTGCGAGGCACTCATCCCGAGCGATTACGGCTTCGGTACACATCGTGTACCGCTCGAGACCGGCTATCTGGAGGCCTATCACCGGCCGAACGTGGAATTGATCAGGGTCAAGGAGAACCCGATCACGCGGATCACGCCCGAAGGCATCCAGCTTGCCGATGGAACGGTGCACGAACTGGATGTGATCATCCTCGCGACCGGGTTCGACGCCGGCTCGGGTGCGCTCACCCGCATCGACATCCGCGGCCGCGACGGCCGCTCGCTGAAGGACGAATGGAGCCGCGATATTCGCACCACGATGGGTCTTCAGGTCCACGGGTACCCGAACCTCTTCACCACAGGCGCGCCGCTGGCGCCATCGACGGCGCTCTGCAACATGACCACATGCCTGCAGCAGCAGGTCGAGTGGATCAGCGATTGCATTGCGCATCTTCGAAAGAACGACTTGCGCGTGATCGAGCCGACGAAGGAGGCGGAGGATGCGTGGGTCGCGCATCACGATGAGATCGCGAACACGACCCTCGTGACCAGGACGAACTCCTGGTACATGGGCTCCAACGTCGATGGCAAGCCTCGCCGTCTGCTGTCCTACATCGGCGGCGTCGGAACCTATCGCAAGAAGTGCGATGAAGTCGCCTCGCAGGCCTACCCAGGCTTCGCCAAACAGTGATTCACCATGCAGGGCCGCGCAACCCCATCGGTGACCGCGCCCCTCAAATCCCGCACAATCACGAAAAATCGGAGGAACACATGTCCAAGGAATTCAAGGCAGCGGCCGACACCATCCTCAATGAGACCGTCACCATGGGCGAAGGAGTCCCGGGCGTGGTCGCCATGGTGACGAGCCGCAACGGCAATATCTACGAGGGGGCCGCCGGCAAGCTTCGCATCGACCGGCCGGAGCCGATGACGACCGAAAGCAGCTTCGCCATCTTCTCGACGACGAAGGCGATGACCGGCACGGCTGCACTTCAACTGATCGAGGAAGGCAGGCTCGACCTCGATGCTCCGGCGAAGAAATACGCGCCTGACATCGGCAAGCTAAGAGTTATCGATGGCTTCGACGCCAACGGCCAGCCCAGGCTTCGCGCGCCGAGGCGCGATGTGACCACGCGCATGCTGCTGCTGCACACCGGCGGCTTCGGCTACGACTTCTTCAACGAAAGCTATCTGCGTCTGGCGACCGAGCACGGCCAGCCGAGCGTGATCACGTCATCGAAAGCCGCACTGATGACGCCGCTCCTGTTCGACCCCGGATCGAAGTGGGAGTACGGAACCAACATCGACTGGGTCGGCCAGGTTGTCGAGGGCATCACCGGCAAGCGGCTCGGCGAGGTCTTCGCCGAACGCATCTTCAAGCCGCTCGCGATGACGAACACGACTTTCGAGATCAACGACACGGTGCGGAGCAGGCTTGCCGGTATGCACGCCCGTAACGCCGATGGCTCGCTCACTCCGATGGACTTCGAATTGCCGTCGAACCCCGAGGTCCATATGGGAGGACACGGCCTCTACAGCACGGTCGGTGACTACATGCGCTTTATCCGGATGTGGCTGAACGACGGCGCCGGGCCGCATGGCCGGGTGCTGAAGCCGGAGACCGTGAGGATGGCCGAACAGAACCAGCTTGGCGATCTGAAGGTGACGGCGCTGCCGGGCGTGATCAAATCCCTCTCGAACGATGCGGAATTCTTCCCAGGCCTGTCGAAGTCGTGGGCGTTCACCTTCATGGTCAATGACGAGAAGGCGCCGACGGGACGGCCGGCCGGCGCGCTCGGCTGGGCTGGCCTGGCGAACCTGTTCTACTGGATCGACCGCCAGAATGGTTTCGGCGGCTTTTGGGCAACCCAGATCCTGCCCTTTGCCGATTTGGCTTCGTTCACCGGATACATGCGTTTCGAAACGGCCTTTTACGAGAGCCTGAACCAACGCAAGGCCGCCTAGCCTCTGCGAGCTACCGGACCTCGATCCGCCTTCGACCGCGCTGTTTTTGCAGTGCGGTCGGAGGCGGCATAAATTTGCACCAAGTCCGGCTTATTGGTTGCGCGTGGCCATGGATGGCATCAAAATCATAAGTTCCAGCTCGGGTTCGAGCAAAAGCCCTGAGACCACTCAGTGCGTCAAAGGAGGCAACGTGTTGGGGCAGACGCCGGAGGATGCTTTCGCGAATCCAGGTATCGAGCGTGACGTCCTGACAAGCTGGGAACACTTTCTGTCGGGGAGCGGCAGCACGCGCCGGCACGTCGTGCGCGCCGCGATTACCGATTCCTGGCAGCGCTGCCAGACATCGGCAGTCGACTACCGGCGTGGCCAGGCTCCAGTGCCCATGAAGGATGACAGGCTGCAGCGCTTGCTCGAAAAGCGCAGCCGTCTGGTCCAGGCTGGTGCATCGACAATGGCGCTGGCGCGCGATTACATGCTGGAAACCGGCACCGTGATGGTGCTGACCGATGCCGACGGCATTGTGTTGCGCCTGGAGGGTGACACCAAGATAGCGCTGCGCAATGCGGTTGAAAAAACCCATCTGCTACCCGGCAGCAACTGGAGCGAGACGACCTGCGGAACGAACGCGATCGGCACGGCTCTGCAGACCGGGCAGTCCATCCAGGTGCATGCCACCGAGCATTTCTGTTCCGGCATCCAGCGCTGGACTTGCTCGGCCTGCGTCGTCCGCGATCCGATCGATGGCGCCGTCATTGGAGCGATCGACATTTCCGGGCTATCCACGTCCTATGGGCGGCAGGCACTCGCACTAGCGATCTCGGCGGCTGCGCGCATTGAGGCGCAACTGCTTCAGATGGAGCTGGACGCCCGCTACCGGCTGCTCGACCAATGCTTCTGGACGCTGCCTCCCTCGGATCGACATCACGCCGTGCTGTTCGACAGTGCCGGACGTCCTTTCAAGGCGAACGGAGAAATGTCGCAGATCATGCGTGATCTGGGCGCCCCTGGAGGCCACACCGGTTTTCCCCATCTCGGAAGCCGCGACGATCAGCCTTGTGGGGCCTTGCGTCCGGCATGGATCAAGGAGGAATGGCTGAGGTCGGTGGAGCATCAGGGCGAACATCTGGGAACCGTGATGGTTGCGCCGAAGCCGGCGGTTTCAAACAGGGCTCTTTTGCCGCTCGCTCGGGATGAGGCCCGCGCTTTCGGAAAAATCATCCATGGCGCGCCGAAGATGCACGCCGTTGTCGAGAAATGCCGTCGCGTCGCCGCAACAGCTGCTCCCGTCTTGCTGCTTGGCGAGACCGGCGTCGGAAAAGAGGTCTTCGCTCACGGTATCCATGCGGCGTCGCCGCGCCGGCACCGCCCCTTCGTCGTCATCAATTGCGGCAGCGTTTCGCGCGAACTCCTTGCCAGCGAACTGTTCGGCTATGTGGACGGCGCTTTCACCGGCGCACGTCGCGGCGGCATGGCCGGAAAGATTGAAGCCGCCTCCGGCGGAACCCTGTTTCTTGATGAAATCGGCGAATTGCCGCTCGAACTCCAGCCGATGTTGCTGCGAACTCTTGAGAACGGCGAGATCAGCCGCATCGGCGAAGCTGTGGCGCGCAAGGTGGATTTTCGTCTCGTCACCGCGACCAACCGCGAGCTGCAGACCGAGGTGGACGCAGGGCGCTTCCGCAAGGACCTGTACTACCGGTTGATGGTGATCCCTGTGGTGATACCGCCGCTGCGCGAGCGGGCGGATGATATCCCGCTGCTGGTCGATCATTTCGTGGCGCAGGCAAGAGCGCGCCATGCGCTTGGTCATCGCCGGTTCGCGCCGGATGCGCTGGCGCGGCTGCAGGCCTACCACTGGCCCGGCAATGTCCGCGAGTTGCGCAATCTGGTCGAGAGCGTCATGCTGACCAGTTGCGGGGACCCGATCGAGCCGTCGGAGCTGCCGGATGTGATTTGGCGGACGGACGGGCCTTGCGGGGGCAAGCCGGGCTTGTCGTTAGCCGAGTCGTCCGAGCGTGACTTGATCTCGCGCACGCTGCGGTCGTGCAACGGCAATGTGACCGCTACCGCGTCCGCACTCGGTCTTGCCAAGAGCACCGTCTATGCGAAGCTGCATCGCTACGACATTCGCTTCGACCCGGGCTCGGCAGACTCCTCCGGTTGAGGTTCGGGTCGGCGTTCTCCGGCACCGAAGGGAGAAGGGCTCCGATCAGTCCAGATACTTGGCCGCGACCGCGCTGATCGCGCCGCTGTTGCGCAAGTCCTCGACCGCCGTCCTGAGCCTTGTCGCGAGCTCCGGCGTGATGGCGTTGGAGCCGAGCAGGTAGAGCATGCGCGTGTTCAGGATCATGGGTGGCCCGAACTGGTCGCGCTTCATGCCTTCGAGCTTCATCTGGTAATAGAGCCCGAAATCCGGCCCGATCATGCCGTCGATCCGCCCACTGCGGGTCATCTGGAGACCCATGCGGTAGGAATCCACGTCGTATTTCCTGATCTCCGTCTCGGCAGCGAATTGCTGGTCATAGACGGCGCCGCGCAATCCGCCGATGGTTTTGCCCTTGAGATCGGCGAATTGCGGAAATGTGTTTCCTGAAGGGGGCAGGATGACCGTGCTGTTCGGCATGATCTCGGCGATGGCGAACGGCCTGGTCTCCGCTGTCGGAAACATGATCATGAGGTCCAGCTTGCCGGCCTTCAGGTCATTCACCAGCCGGGGCAGCGGCTCCAGCCGGTAGGTGAATGTCAGGCCGGCCTTTTCCGCGATCAGCGCGCCGATGTCACGGTTCGAGCCACTCACCGACTTGTCGTCGAGCGCGAAGCCATAGGGCGGAGCAGTCAGGACACCGAAGCTCAGCGGTTCGGCGGCCGACGATGGTCCCGGTGTGGCAAGCAGGATCGCGACCGCAAGGCAAAAGAGTCTTGAAATGATCATGATGCCTCCGATCCCTCCTGCTGCCCCCGAGATGCAATCGCCGACGCGCGCATGGATCCGGGTGGTATGGTTCCGAGGTTGTCTGCAATGGATTGAGAACAGCTGAAAACAAACCGGGCATGGCGACGAAACGGACCCCGTGCGAATACGTCCGTAATCATACGGAGGCGTTGCCACCAGGCCGGAAAAACTCCGATGGCTCGGAGATCGCCGTCATTTCCTAAAGTCGTCGGAAGCCGGCCGCAGCCGTGGCTTGCGTACCTAAGCCTTATCTTAACTCAGGGATCTCAAGCTGCGGCCTCGGAGCAGCGGATGATCGACAAGTTCACCAGGCCGTCAATCGCACGCGCGGCAATCCTGCCGGTCGCGGGGGTGATGGTCATCATCGCCGCACTTGCCGTCACCGCTCTGGCCAGTCACGACCGCGCCGGCAGGGCGGCGAGCCTTCTTGAAAAGGCGGTTCTGACCGCGCGGACGACCGCGCCCAACGCCGGCGCCGCCGTCTGGCGTTTCGACACACAGTCCGGCAAACGAATCCTCCAATCGCTCGTTTTCGATCCGGATTTTGGATCTGGAATCATCGTCGACGACAAGGGAGACATATTTGCGAGTTCGCAGGATGAGTCGCGCGCGACCGAAGGCATTTCGCCGACCGCGGTCGCCACGCTCCTCGGGATACCGGATCCCACAAGCCTGAAGATCGATCGGCTGCATGAGTTCGTCAGGGACGATGAGGTGATCAGCGTCGTTCCCCTGTTTCTGGAAGAGAAGGGCGAACAGCGCATCGGCTACATGGCCTTGTCGTTTTCGCGGCGGCGGGGCGAGATGGCGGCACTGCAGGAGATCATCGCCATCGGCGCGGGAGGTGCGGTCGCGCTGCTGGCCGTATGCTCGCTGCTCGCCTGGCTGCTATCCCGTGTGACCCATCCGATCCGGGACATGACGCAGGCGATGGCCCGGTTGTCGCTGGGTGAACTCGACACGCCGATTCCGGCGCTCGATCGGCATGATGAGGTCGGTGCCATGGCCCGCGCGCTCGTCGTGTTCAAGGAAAACTCGCGCGAGCGCGAGAGGCTGGAGTTTCTGACCGGCAGCCTGGAGCGGACGACCGAGGAGTTGCGGCGCGAGAGCGAGAAAGTCGCGCATCTTGCACGTCACGACGCGATGACCGGCCTCAACAACCGCACCAGCTTCACCGAGCAATTGAGCCGGGTTTTCGCGACGGCCATGCGGGACGGCGCGCCGTTTGCCGTCATGTGCCTCGATATCGATCGTTTCAAGGACGTCAATGACGCGCTCGGGCACGCTTGCGGCGACCTGCTGCTGCAGGCCGTCGCCGGGAGACTGGCTGGCGTCGTCCGGGAAGGCGACCTGATCGGCCGCCTCGGCGGCGACGAATTCGCCATTCTGGCGATGAATGCGGGGGACCCCAGCACCATTTCGGTTCTGGCGCGAAGGGTCAATCAAGCGCTGAACGAAATGTATGAACTCGCCGGCAACCGGGTGCATGTGTCGGCGAGTATCGGCATCTCGATCTTCGCGGCGACCCTCAATTCACCTGACGAAATGATGACCCAGGCCGATCTCGCGCTCTATCGCTCCAAGCAAAGGGGGCGCAACAGCTTCAGCTTCCATTCCCTCGAACTCGACGCCGAGGCGCGTGAGCGAGCGGCGATCAGCAGCGACCTGCATGCGGCGCTGGAGCGGAATGAACTCGAACTCTACTATCAGCCGCAAGTCGAGATCGCCTCCGGTCGGATCACCGGCCTCGAGGCGCTGTTGCGCTGGAAACATCCGGAGCGCGGCATGATATCGCCCGCCGTGTTCATTCCCATCGCCGAGGTCACCGGCGTGATTCTGCCGCTCGGCCGCTGGGTTCTCGAGGAGGCCTGTCGGCAGTTCCAGCGCTGGAAGCGGGAAGGACTGACACTGCCGCTGCTGGCGATCAATTTCTCGGCGGCCCAGTTCAAGGCGTCGCCGGACCTGGACGACGAACTGGAGCAGATCTTCGCCCGCTACGGTATCGACCCGGGCAAGATCGAGCTCGAGCTGACCGAGTCCGCGCTGATGGAGGCGACCGAGACCAGCAGCCTGATGATCGAGCGATTGCGTTCGCTCGGAGTCGGGATCGCCATTGATGATTTCGGCACCGGCTATTCCTCCCTGGCTTATCTGCGGTCCTATCGCGTGAGCCGGCTGAAGATCGCCCAGGACTTCGTGCGCGACATTGCGACCCACGCCGGTGACGCGGCGATCGTGCGCGCGACGATCGGTCTTGCCCGCGAACTCGGCATCGATGTCGTGGCAGAAGGAGTCGAGAGCGCGGCCGCGCTCCGGCTGATCGAGGCGGCCGGATGCCGTTGTGTCCAGGGCTACTATTTCAGCCGGCCGGTTCCGGCCGATGTGGCCGGAGAACTGCTCCGCCGTGTCATTCTCGGCCCCCAGGCGGATGTTGTCGCGGCGCCTCCGCTCGTGCCAGCGGACGTTCGGGTGGCGTAGGGACCTCGTCGCCGGCTCCCCGATCAAACCACCAGTTGCGGTTTTCGTGCAATGCAGCGTAGCAATCGACGTGCGCCGGGGAACAAGTGATCCGGATCATTGTTACACAGCGACCAAGCCGGAGTTGACCTTCGATCTCACCGCTGCGGACGTTGAAATTTCGCGGCGTGGACTTGAACCGACATGGGTTTTCAAAGCAAGATCATTGGAAGATCTTGGGATCAGGGGAGGAAGTAGCCCGTGCGTGTTCTCATCCTCGCATTGTCAGTCCTTGGAATTGTCGTCAGTGCGGATGTTGCCAAGGCCGGTCCGAGCACGACCGACCGCTACACGTCGGCATCGGTCGATCCGGCGACCTTTGCCACCGAGGCAACGCAGGAAACCGAGGATCTGATCGGACTCGACAGGGGAAAGCGTCGCGGCGTGCAGCGCCGGCTGACCGCTCTCGGTTTCGACACCAAGGTCAACGGACGGTTCGACGAACAGACCCGCGCCGTCATCACGCGCTGGCAGGCGGCCCGCGGCTTCCCCAAGACCGGCTTCCTCAACACGTTGCAGCATCAGGCGCTCCTGAGCGAGTCCGCCTCGGCGACGCCCGCGAGCCTCGCGAGCGGCGACGACACCCGTCGTCGTGGCGGGGGCAGTGCTCGCCATCACCGCGGTGGTGGAGGTCCGGTCGGAGTGATTGGCGGTGTCGTGGGCGGAGTGGTGGGCGGATTGTTCGGACGCAGGTGACATCGGCAGATTGGCCAGGGGCGCGTTGGCGTTCTATGCAAGCCCGACCCTGCCGAATTTGGCTGTCAGCGTCGGCTGATCGAAAGGTTTCACGAGATACTCGTTGGCGCCGGCCGCGATCGCTTCATGGATGTGGCTGATATCCCTCTCCGTGGTGCACATGATCACGATCGGCTTGTTGCCGTCGTCGCGCGCGCGCAGATGACGCAGAAATTCAATTCCGGTCATCACAGGCATGTTCCAATCCAGCAGGACCACGTCGGGCATCTGCCGGTCGCAGGCCGCGGCGGCCAGTTGACCGTCCTGGGCCTCGGCGACGGCGAAGCCCAGGGCTTCGACGAACCGTCGCGCGACCGAACGCACGACGCGAGAGTCGTCAACAATCAGACAGCTTTTCATTTCCGGCTCCAACTCGGGGGAATTCTACGCAGCGACGACACGGTCTCGGCCTGTCTTCTTTGCCTGGTAAAGGGCGGCGTCGGCGCGCTGAACCAGTTGCGCGAGCGATTCGCCGGGGTCGTAGCAGGCGACGCCGATCGACACGGTTACGGTGTGGGCGGTCGCTTCGACAGTGGGCGCGGCAAACGGCCTGCGCGACAACGCCGTCCTGATATTGTCTCCGACATGCATGGCTGCATCGATCGAGGTGGTGGGCAGGATGACGGCGAATTCCTCGCCACCGTAACGCGCCACGCAATCCTGGCCCCTGACACTCTGTGCGAGCGTGGTCGCAACGAACTGAATGACCGCGTCGCCGGTGGCGTGACCCCAGGTGTCGTTGACCTTCTTGAAGTGATCGATATCGATCAACAGCAGCGACAGATCGTCACCGCTGTTCATGGCGTCGCCGCACATCGTTTGCAGCGTCACATCGAAATATCGCCGGTTCGCGATGCCGGTCAAACCATCGGTCGTGGCCTCGCGCCGCAGATCGTCCAGGGTCCGTTCCAGCGCGTCGATCTTGTCGGACGACTGCCTGAGGTCGAGACCAAGCCGCTCGCTGCGGCCGACGAACCTGCTGGTCTCCTCGACCAGGGAATCGATCAGATCGGCGAGACTCTGGACGTTAGCGAGGAACTGCGCCGAGATGTCGTTGCCGTCGGCATCGCTTCGGGCCTTCTCCACGAGGTTGAGAACGGTCTTCAGCGTGTCCCTGGCCCGGATCGTCTTTTCGCACAGCGCCCGTTCCGAGACGGGAGGCTTGAAGAAGGTCCCGTGCAGCTGATCGAGCGCCTGGTCGTCGATCGGGCAGTGGTTCGAGAGCAGGACGTCGATCGTCCGGGTGAGGTCGGAATTCTGGCCCGTATGATAGGCGTACCAGACCGAGAAGTTTGAGGGAGTTGGCCGCACGCCATGCGCCTGCATGGAAGCCATCGCTGCCTCGGCCTGGATGCCGACCTCCTCAACGCCATTCAAATTCATCGTCCGTTCGACCCGATCAGAAATGAGACGGGAATACCGATAGCAGTCAACGAACGGCATGGGAGCCGAAAATACCGCTCGACGCACCTCTCGGTGCGTCGTTCTGCGACGAGGCTTAGCTACTTGTTAATCGAGACATTCAACCTCGCTTAGAGTCGGAGTTTCGCTCGAAAAGGCCTCAATTCCGCCGCAGCCATGAACCCTCGAGACAAAAGCGCCCGAATTTCAATCGGAAAGCCGCGATTGTTTGTTGCTTCTTACGGAACAATCTCGCGCTGATTTGACGGCATCGCGTCCGATAGGTCACACGACCAGCCGGCCCTGACGTTCGGCGACCGTGATCTGCGCCTCGGTGCCCGAATTGAAGTCGAGCCGATCCGCCTCGATGCCGTCGCTGAAGATGACGCCGTTCTCGGGCATCAGCGAGCGGATCGAGAGGCGCTCCGACGTCGTCAGCCGCCCGTAGACCAGGCTCGTCTGCGACGTCCGGCTCGGGAACGGCTCGCGCACCGCGAAGCGCAATTCATCGGAATCCCACGGGGAGGGTGCATAGGGCGCTAGCGGGCTCTCGCCGCCGAAGGCGCCTGCGATTGCGAGCGACCCGGTGACGATGCTCTTGAACCACGCGGTCGAGCCGAGGCCGGTGGCGACGATGAGCCCGCTCGACGACTGCGTCTCCGTCCGATTTCCCGCCGCGATCTCATAGATCGCGGAGGTGTGGGTGCGTGCGCCGATGAAGAGGTCGTTGACGGCATGCAGCACCTGTCCGTCGGTGAGCGTGGCCCTGGCCATGGTCACGGACTTGCACGGTCGCTTGTCCGCCGCGACCTCCGGCAGCAGCGCCGTGAGATCGTCCGCCGCGAACGGCAGCAGGATGCCGTCGTGGCGTTTGCGGTCGGGATTGACGCCGATCAGCGGATGGCCGGCGAGATATTTCATGGTGTTGGCGACCAGCCCGTCCTGGCCGAGCGCAACCACGATATCGGCGGGACCGAAGATGAAGTTCGGCAGGAAACTCCGGTCGATGATCTGGTAGCGGCCCCATTGCACCAGGGCTTGCACGGCATGGTGGTGCTGTTGCCAATAGACGTCGTGCTCGCGCTGGTAGTCGGAGAAGTCGGCGCCGAGGTGCTCGACATAGAACCGCGCCTGGGCCGCCGTCAGATATTTCGCGATCAGGTCTTCCAGCCTGGTCTTGCGGGTGACCATGATCACCCTGCGCTCATTGTCGGCGGGCATTGCTCGCCTCCGTCAGCTTCGGCCTGTCGAGCAGCGCGTTGAGCAGGTCCGGCGAGACGTTGAGCTGGCCGATCCGTTCGGCCTTTTCGGCGATCCCCGTGAAGGCCTGGGCGATCAGCTGGCCGGGCTGCATGCCGGTGGCCGCGAGCGCCTGGATCACCTTGGTGTCGACACCCTCGAAGATCTTCATCAGCGCGCCGACCCGATAGGCCTCCGCGTCCGCCAGCGTTCGGGTGTTCTCGGCATTGAGCGCCACGAAATCCCTGCGTCTGCCCTCCAGCGCGATGTCGGCGACCATTCCGGCTTCGCGCAGTTCGCTCTGTTTGGCGGCGACGCTGGCCTCGGCGTCCATCTGGGTTTCACGGATCGCGCGTTTCTTCTGTTCGACCGCGACCTCGGTATCGAGTTCGCTCTCGCGGATGGCGCGCTCCTGCTCGACCGCGAAATTGCGCCGCGCGTAGATCGCCTCATCGGCGCCCCTGAGGATCGCCTCGCGGGCCTCGGCTTCCAGTGCGCGGGCGGTATCGGGCGTCGGCTTCACGCCGCGGACGGAGACGCCGAGGATTTCCAGCCCGAGGGAGGCGATATCGGCGCGGCTGCGCAGTCCGGTGGCGATTGTCTCGGCGATGCGGTCGGAGGCCTGCAGCGCCTCCTTCAGGGGCAGTGCCTTCACCGCCTGCTGGGCCAGCACCTCGACCGTCCCCAGAATCCGCTGCGGCAGCTTGTCCGGGTCGTCGGACTCGTAGGTCCTGCCGTCAGGCTTCAGGGTGAAGTTGAGCATGGAGGCGGCCTTTTTCGGCTCGCTTATCCGATAGGTGACGTGGCCCTGGATCGTCAGCGCCTGAAAGTCGCCTGCGATCTGCTGGAAGATGAAGGCGGCGTCGTGGCTGCCGGTCGGCACCGCCACCAGTGATGCCACCGGCGCATAATAGAACGTCGAGAGCCCGGCGCCCTCGCGGGTCACCGCGCCGGCGCGATATTTCATCAGATAGGTGGTGGGCTGGGCCTTGACGAACCGGATCCCGAACATGACGGCGTACTCCTTCGTAAGTGTGTCTGGACAACTAAGTAAGTTGCACAGTACAACTAAGATTGCTAGTGTCAAGGGGAAAACGCGGCAGGGATTCGCAGGTACGGAAGAGCGGAGAATTCTGATGACGGGGGGATCGCTGGACTTTCCGAGGCCGCTGACGACGGTCGACGTGGTGATTTTCACCGTCAAGGACGACGCGCTTCATGTCCTGCTGGTGCAACGGCCGGCCGCAGGCGACGAGCCGTTTCCGGGGGCCTGGGCACTGCCGGGCGGCTTCGTGGATATCGAGAAGGATAAAGACCTGGAGGCCTGCGCGATGCGCAAGCTGAAGGACAAGACTGGCGTGGTCAGCCCCTATCTCGAACAGCTCGGAAGCTGGGGCAGCGCTGGCCGCGATCCGCGCGGCTGGTCCGCGACCCACGCCTATTTCGCGCTGCTGCCGGCGACGACGGGAGCCGGCACGCACGCCGCCGACGCGCAGTGGTTTCCGATTGTCGCGGGCAAGGTCAAGCCCAGGCTCGCATTCGACCACGGCGAAATCCTGGAGGCGGCCGTGCTGCGCCTGCGCAGCAAGGTCGAATACACCTCGCTGCCGGCCTATCTGATGCCAGGTGAGTTCACGCTGCCGGACCTGCAGCGGGCCTATGAGATCGTGCTCGACCGCCCGCTGGAGAAGAGCGCGTTCCGCACCCGCATCCTCGCCGCTGACCTGATCGAGCCGGTGGCCAGGATGCGCAAGGGGCCCAACCGGCCGGCACAGCTCTACCGGCTGAAGAAAGCCAAGGCACCGGTCTATTTCGTGCGCACGTTCAATCCGCCGGGGTGAGCTGCACCCTGCATCATACCTGCGGTCCGACTTTCGGTTCTCGTCTCAAGGCTGAATCCTTAAGGGGTTGTCCGGAGGAGGCTCAAGAAATCCAGTCCTCGCGAGGGTTAGCGAACCGTCATGCCGCGGGCATGTCCGACCGGCTGATTTGAACTTGAGCCAGCGCAACGAGCGCTGCGGTGTTTGGGACCATGAAGCTGCGTCGAACCAAGCTCGATCCGGAACCGGACCATGATCAATCGAAACCACGTCTTGCCAGCTGGCCGCGAACACAGGTCAGGTCGAGGCTGCTTCGCCCAGGCCGCGCCCATTCAAGCCCTGGGCATCTGACGATGGCGATCACCATCGAGATCGATCACCGCGTACGCACAAGGACGACCAAGAGCGCAACCAAGGTGGCAAAGGCGACCGCGGCGACGCCGGTGGTGCCGCAGGCGGTCAAGGGGCGGATCCGCCGCATCAAATGGGCGGTGCTGATCATCACCCTCAGCGTCTATTATCTGGCGCCCTTCCTGAGATGGGATCGCGGTATCGGCGAGCCGAACCAGGCCATCCTGCTCGATTTCGAGCGCGGCCGGCTCTACGGCTTCTTCATCGAGATCTGGCCGCAGGAGCTCTATTACGTCACCGGCCTGATGATCCTGGCCGCCGCGATCCTGATCCTTGTGAACGCACTGGCGGGTCGGCTGTGGTGCGGCTTCGCCTGTCCGCAGACGGTCTGGACCGACCTGTTCCTGCTGGTGGAGCGGGTCATCGAAGGCGACCGGCGTGACCGCCTGAAAAAGCTCGGCGCGCCGCTGACGCTGCGGCGCGTGGCCGAGATCGGGGCGAAACACGCCTGCTGGCTGTTGATCTCGTTTGCGACCGGTGGCGCGCTGGTGTTCTACTTCACCGATGCGCCGACGCTGGTCCATGCACTGGCGCATGGCGAAGCATCAGTGTCGGCCCTCGCCTGGATCACGATCTTCGCCGGGACGACCTATGGCCTCGCCGGCTTTGCACGCGATCAGGTCTGCACCTTCATGTGCCCGTGGCCGCGGCTGCAGGGGGCGATCTGGGATCCCGAGGCACTCACCGTGAATTACCGCGACTATCGCGGCGAACAGCGGACCTCGGCGAAGAAGGCGGCGGAGTTGCGCAGTCGCGGCGAGCAGGCGGGCGACTGCGTCGCCTGCAACCTCTGCGTCGCGGTGTGCCCGATCGGCATCGACATCCGCGAGGGACCGAATTTCGCCTGCATCAATTGCGGTCTGTGCGTCGACGCCTGCGACGGCGTCATGACGGCGCTGCAGCGTCCGCGCGGGCTGATCGATTATGAGAGCTGGCGCAATATCGAGCGGGGGCGTCGCGGCGAAGCCCCTGTCTCCCGCCTGATCCGTCCGAAGACGATCGCGCTGTCGGTCGCCTGCGTCGCGCTCGCGGCCGGGATGGCGCTGATGTTCGCGGTCCGGACGAAGGGAGCGATCTCGGTGCAGCACGATCGCAGCCCGCTTGCGGTGACGCTGTCGGACGGTTCCGTGCGCAACGCCTACACCGTGAAGCTGCTCAACAAATCCGCAACGCCGCACAATTTCGTTCTGACGGCGGAGGGCCTGGCCGCAACCATGGCGATCGTCGGCGGCAAGGCTGGTCAGCCGGTCACCGTCGCGGCGGACAGCTCAGAGTCAGTGCGCGTCACCCTGACCATGACGCAGCCGCAGAATGTCGACGTCCGTTTTGTGGCGAAGGACGTCTCGGACAACGAAGTGTTGTCGGCCCTCGACCGCTTCGTCGTCCAATGAGTAGGTGTTTGAACACGTCATTGCGAGCGCAGCGAAGCAATCCATCTCTGCGTACGAGGCTAGATGGATTGCTTCGTCGCAAGGGCTCCTCGCAATGACGGGGAAACAGCCTTATTTCATGGGCTACATGTCGAGTCAGGCTCTCAGGTAAGGCCCGGAGTGTAACGACAGGGGCATGGAATCGATCCACTAGTCAGCAGACAAATGTCTTTGATGACTCGTCAGATCGGCCAGATCGGAACGGACCATCCGCACCACGATCCCGACCTTGTCGAGCGTATGCGGGATTGGGGGGCTGAACTTGGAGACGCCCACGCAGATGCTGTCGATCAATGCGAAGCGTCGCAGCAGGCCGATCGCGATGGCCTCGCCGAGGGCTTCCAGCGTCTGATATGTCAACTCGCCGGCGAGGCTTACAGCGGCGTCCACCACGGCATCGTAGCGGATCGATGCATCCAATTGGTCATCCCGGTGTGTTGGCGCGGGATTCAGCGTCGCGTCGATGTCGAAGGTGAACTTCTGGCCGAGCCTGCGTTCTTCCTCGAACAGGCCATGGTATCCGAAGGTCTGCAATCCGGCGATCTGGATGGTCGTCAACATGGGGCCGCTCCTTCATGAGAAGGTGGATCGGAATGTCCGATTGCCCAGGCGCGCGGCTCAGTTCCTCGCGCTTCCCGATGGTGCTCCATCTGCGATCGCCAGTCGCGCGAGAACCGGCAGTTTACCGGCACAATTGACGAGACTCAAGGGCGAGCCGGGATTTTCCGATGAATCCCGCTGTCTCTGAAACGCTCTCGGCAGGGTGCGATCGCATGCGCCGATTGATGGCGCATGCGATCGCGTCGCCGCCGTGCCTCACGTCTTGGCGGCGTCGCCGATCGTCTCGCCGATCTTGTCCTGCGTTCTGGTGTCGAAGTCGCCGGCGTCGTGGCGCTCGTGCAACTGGTTCTTGGGATCGCCGAAGACGCGGTTGACCATGCGCCCGCGCTGCACCGCCGGGCGCTTGGCGATTGTATCGGTCCAGCGCTGCACATTCTTGTACTCGGCGACCTGCAGGAATTCGCCCGCGTCATAGACGAGACCCTTGGCCAGCGCGCCGTACCACGGCCACACCGCGATGTCGGCGATGGTGTAATCCTTGCCCGCGAGATATTCGCTCTCGGCGAGACGGCGGTCGAGCACGTCGAGCTGCCGCTTCACCTCCATGGCGAAGCGGTTAATGGCGTATTCGATCTTGGTCGGCGCATAGGCGTAGAAATGGCCGAAGCCGCCGCCGAGATAGGGCGCCGCGCCCATCTGCCAGAACAGCCAGGACAGGCATTCGGCGCGGGTCGCATCGGTCGGCAGGAACGCGCCGAACTTCTCGGCGAGGTGCACCAGGATCGCGCCGGATTCGAACACCCGGATCGGCTCCGGCCCGCTGCGGTCCATCAGCGCCGGAATCTTGGAGTTCGGGTTGACCGCGACGAAGCCGCTGCCGAACTGGTTGCCGTCGATCCGGATCAGCCAGGCATCGTATTCGGCGCCGGAATGGCCGGCAGCCAGCAGTTCCTCCAGCATCACCGTGGCCTTGACGCCGTTCGGCGTCGCCAGCGAATAGAGCTGCATCGGATGGCGGCCGACCGGCAGCTCCTTGTCGTGGGTGGGGCCTGCGATCGGGCGGTTGATAGTGGCGAACCTGCCGCCGCTCTCCCTGTCCCAGGTCCAGACCTTGGGCGGCACGTAGTCGGTTGTCTCGGTCATTCCCTGCAGCTCCATGCATTTGCGCTGACGTCAGTGGTCAGCATAACCGGGCAGTTGGCAATCGTCTTTCGGACCTCGTGCACGCCAGCCCTGTCGATCCCCGTATTGACCAGCGCCGGCATTGGTCTTTAGCTGGGAGGCAAGAAGCGCCCATCAAGCGGCTTCGTTCATCGTGTCAGGGGAGGGACACCGGAATGTTTTCACACGTCATGATCGGGACCAACGATCTGGATCGCGCCAAGGCGCTCTACGATGCGCTGCTCGGCACGCTCGGTGTCGCGCCCGCCAAGGTCGACGGCCACCGTATATTCTACTTTACCAAGACCGGCGTGTTTTCGGTATCGACGCCGATCAACGGCCAGCCGGCGACCCATGCCAATGGCGGCACCATCGGCTTTGCCTGCACCTCGCCCGAGCAGGCCGATGCCTGGCACGCGGCCGGCATCGCCCACGGCGCGACAACTTGCGAAGATCCGCCCGGCATCCGCGACGGCGCCGCCGGCAAATTCTATATCGCCTATCTGCGCGATCCCGACGGCAACAAGATCTGCGCCCTGCACCGGATGGGGTGAGCGTCCTCCCGGCGTCAGGCGGGGCAGCCCATATCTTCGATGACCGCGGCCATCTGGGCCGGTTCTGCTCAGGCGGATGGCCGTATGCCTTGAACGCAGACCTCGCGCCCTGAAAATGGTGTATCGGCTGGGGCCATCAGGCGCCGGCCGTCGCCGCGCGCCCAAGACCAAATTCCCGGAGGACAATTCATGTCGGCCTTGCCGCTCTCAGGCATCAAGATTCTCGATCTCACGCGGGTGCTGGCGGGGCCGCTGTCGGCGCAGATGCTGGCGGACCTCGGCGCCGAGGTGATCAAGATCGAGCGTCCCGGCACCGGCGACGATGCGCGCGCCTTCGGCCCGCCATACCTGGTCGACCCCGACGGCCGCGAGAACAACAACAACTCGTTCTATCTCTGCGCCAACCGCAACAAGAAGTCGGTGACGGTGAATATCGCCAGTCCGGAAGGGCAGGAGATCATCCGGGCGTTGGCCAGGGACGTCGACGTGATGATGGAGAACTACAAGGTCGGCGATCTCAAGCGCTACGGCCTCGACTATGGTGCGATCCGCGCCGTCAATCCCGGCATCATCTATTGCTCGGTGACCGGCTTCGGCCAGACCGGGCCTTACGCGCCGCGCGCCGGCTATGACGCGATCTTCCAGGCCATGGGCGGCCTGATGAGCGTCACCGGCCACATGGACGGCGAGCCCGGGGCAGGGCCGATGAAGGTCGGCCCCTCCATCGTCGACTACATGACCGGCATGAATGCCTCGATCGGCATTCTCGCCGCGCTTTATCATCGCAAGGTCAATGGCGGCGCCGGCCAGCATGTCGACGTCTGCCTGTTCGACACCGTGATCGCCTCGCTGTCGCACTATGCGCAGATCTATCTCGTCAACGGCCAGACGCCGCCACGGCGCGGCACCTGGGGCAACGGCGGCATGCCGGCCGGCGTGTTCCGCTGCACCGACGGCGAATTGATGCTGGTGGTCGGTAACGACGCGCAGTTCGCGCGCACCTGTGCCGTGCTCGGCGCACCCGAACTCGCAAGCCATCCGAAGTTCATCAGGAACAACGACCGTGTGGTCAACGGCAAGGAGATCATGGCGGTCTTCGCAGGCCTGTTCCTTAAAGATACCGTCGCGCACTGGCTGGACGAATTGGAAAAGGCAGGCGTGCCGTCGGGGCCGGTGAACGATTTCGCGCAGGTGTTCGCCGACGAGCAGGTCCGCTCGCGCGGCATGCAGGTGCGCGTCAATCACCCCTTCGAGCCGCAGCTGTCGCTGATCCGCAACGCGCTCGCCTTCTCGGAAACCCCGGTCACGGATTATCGCGCCCCGCCGCTGCTCGGGGAGAACACCGCCGAGGTGCTGTCAGGCCAGCTCGGTTTCGACGCGGCGAAAATCGAGGCGCTGAAGCAGCGGGGAATTATCTAGCGGGAGTGCGGCTGCGCTGGCTAGTGGATCGATTCAATGAAACCTATCGTGTCCAGGTTCTCCGACCTCATCCTGAGGAGCAAGCCTTCGCCCGTAGGGCGATGGCTTGCGTCTCGAAGGATGGCCGCTTGCACGGCCGTCATTTGCGGCCATCCTTCGAGACGCATCGCTGCGCGATGCTCCTCAGGATGAGGATACCAATATGATTCGAACTTAGGAAACGCGGGCCACTGCCGGCAGGATTGCGACTTCCCTCGTCGGCATCAATCTTGCAGCCACTGTGACATGGCCGATGCATGATTCTGCCGTAGTGGCCGCTCGGCGGCGCAGCAAATCGATGGGTTCTTGATGAGCGATACGACGTCCAGCCCCGCCAGCGCGCCGGTCGCGGCCAAGCGCTCCTTCGCGGCGATGCGCCACCCGGGCTTCCGCGCCCAGTTCATCACCTATGTGCTCGCCATGATGGCCGACAACATCGAGCATGTGATCAGCTACTGGATGGTGTTCCAGAAATTCCATTCGCCGGCCTTGGCGGGTTTCGCCATCGTGTCGCACTGGCTGCCGTTCCTCTTGTTCTCGGTCGCGTCCGGCGCGCTGGCGGACCGCTTCGACCCGCGCCGCATCATCCAGATCGGGATGGGTCTGTTCATCATCGCCTCGCTGAGCTGGAGCTATTTCTTCGTCACCGACACCCTGCAGATGTGGCAGGCGATGGTCATCCTGGTCATTCACGGTTGTGCCGGCGTGCTGTGGCAGACGCCGAACCAGATGCTGCTCTACGATATCGTCGGCCCACAGGATCTGGAAAGCGCGGTCAGGCTCAACGCGATGTCGCGCTATCTCGGCGTCCTGGTCGGCCCGGCCGTGGGCGGCGTCATCCTGCTCGCGCTGGGACCTGCGCCGGGCATCCTGCTCAACACCGTGTTCTATCTGCCGCTGGTGCTGTGGCTCGTGAACGCGCCATACGGGCCGCGCTACCGTGCCGGTGCGCCCGGGCCCACCCGGGCGGTCCGCGGACTGGGCGACATCGTGCAGACGGCGCGGGATATCAGGCCGCACTCCGTCATCGTCTCGATGACCTTGCTCGCTGGCGCTGCATCATTCTTCGTCGGCAATGCCTATAGTTCGCAAATGCCGAGTTTCGCCGCCGATCTCGGCCATGGCGATCCCGGTGTGTCCTACAGCCTGCTTTTGGCCGCCGATGCCGCCGGCGGCTTCCTCGGCGGGATCGTGCTCGAAGGCGGAGGATGGCTGCCGCCGCGGCCGCGCACCGCGATCGTGCTCGCCATGCTGTGGTGCGCGGCGCTGGCGAGCTTCTCGCTGGCCAGCAGCTATGCCCTGGCCGTTTGCTTCCTGTTCGCCGCGGGATTCCTGGAACTGTCCTTCAACGCCATGGCGCAGAGCCTGGTTCAGCTCAATGCGCCGATCGACAAGCGCGGACGCGTGATCGGCCTGTTCAACATGTCGAGCTTGGGTCTGCGCGCCTTCAGCGGCATTTCCGTTGGCCTGTTCGGCAGCCTGGTCGGCGTGCACTGGTCGCTGGCGCTGTCGGCGCTGGCCACCCTGGCGATCGCGGCCGGGCTGATGGCGTTGACGCGAAATCCGCGGGTTTGACGCAGCGAAGATCGACGCGCTGAAGAGGGAAAGGCTCATCGGGCGCCAACCGCGCGGCTTTCGGCCGCGCCCGTCTTGCATGTGCCGCACGCGAGCGGCCGTCCGACCATCCTGCAGACCACCGGCGGTGCCTGCAAGATTAGGTATTTCTACGCATTCCAAAATTAATCGTCGGCGAGGACTCCCATCCTAGCCTGAGCCGAACACGTTACCGATCGATGCCGTCGGTTTTTGCCGTCGTTCTTCATGGATTTGCAGCATGCCCGCCAAGGGCAACCCAAGCGGGGTGAGACCCCGGCTCGACTGCGGCGAAGACATGCAGGCTCTTCGACCGACGCGCCATGACCGGATGATCCTGGTGGTGCGGCCGCTTTCCCGTCGCCAGGCTGTTGCGACCAAGTTGCCGGTCTGGATGTGACGTCCATGATCAGAACCGCATGGGATTTTGCAAAACGCTGCGCCGCGACCCTCAGACACGTCAACCGCGTTCTTGCGCTGGGCACGGGGCTGAGCGTTCTGCTCACCGTGAGCGCCGTCTATTCACACCGCGCGCACAATGAAAAAATTGTCGCAGAACGCTTCGACGCCCTGACCGCTCAGACTCTGAAGCAGATGCGGCGCCAAATGGAGATGTACGAGAAAGGCATTCGTGCCTTGAGAGGGGCCATCATTGCAAGTGGTGACCAGCTGTCCCTCGAAAGATTTCAGCAATATTCGGCCAGCCGAAATATTCGCACCGAGTTTCCGGGTGTCCGCGGCTTTGGCTTTATCAAGATCGTTGCGGCGGAACAGACGGCCAAATTCATCGAGGACAACAGGGCTGACGGGAGACCCGGCTTCAGCATCCGGGAGCTGGGTGAGAATGCCGGAACCCGCTTCGTCGTCCAGTATCTTGACTCCACCGATGACAACCCCGCAACCGGCCTCGATATCGCGTCGGACCCCGATCGGCGCGACGCCGCCATCTTGGCGGTCGACAGCGGCGAAACCCAACTGACCGCACCCATTACCTTGGTCAAGACTTCGCAAACGCAGGATCTCGGCTTCCTGTGCCTGATTCCGATCTATCGCCATGGTCTGCCGACGAAGACGCCCGAGCAGCGTCGTGCCGCAGCGATCGGCTTGTCGTTTGCAACCCTCCCCATCAATGATGCCATGGATAGCGTGCATCTGCAGAGTGACGAGTTCGCGATTTCGATCAGCGACCGGACCACGAAGCCATCGGTCACATTTTTCTCGCCGCCCTCCGGTCTTCATACCGGCTCGGACCTGCGGCGCAGCGCTCCGTTCAAAATCTTTGGACGCGACTGGGAGGTCGAAACTCGTGCGCTGCCGCCGTTCTTCGAACGACTGGACCTCGTCGATCCCGCACTCACCGGTTCGGCAATCCTGGCTCTGGGCCTGCTATTGACCTGCTTGCTTCATCTGCATCTGGCGGAACTGCGCCGGCAGGAAAGCGCATGGCGCGAGAGATCGCGCCTGGCCTCGATCGTCGCCGAATCCTGCGAAGCCATCATCGGCCTCACCCTGTCCGGAGAGGTGACTGACTGGAATCCGGCCGCCGAACAATTGTTCGGCTACACGGCCTCCGAAGCGTTGGGGCGCAGCCTTGCAAGCCTGATCGTTCCCGAGCATCTCCTGAAAGAGCGGGAAGATGCCACACGTCACGTGCTCGAGACCGGATCGACGGTGCGATTGACGACACAACGCCGGTCGCGCAACGGCAACCTTCTCGACATAGTGGTCAATCTCTCTCCGATCCGCTCCGAGGCCGGCGCTGTCGTGGGCATCGGTACGTCCGCCCAGGATATCACTCCATTTGTTCGGGCCCAGCGCGAGGTCGAGAACCTCAATGCGTCTCTGGAAGCGCAGGTCGCCGCCAGAACCGCCGAACTGATGGCGATCACCAATGCCATCCCCAGCATGATTGCCTATTGGGACAAGGGCCTGCGCTGCCGCTTTGCCAACAAGGCCTATATTCACTGGTTCGGCCGGGAGCCGGAAATGGGCGAGAGCATGGCCGCGTTCCTGGGCCAAGGCCTGTTTTCCAGAAACGAGCCCTTCGTCCGGGCTGCCTTGGCGGGAGAGACTCAGAACTTCGAACGCAGTCTGACCAAGGCCGATGGCACGATCGGTCGCACCTGGACCAATTACGTTCCCCATTTCAATGATCAGGGCGAGGTGCTCGGGTTCTTCGTGCTGGGGACCGATGTCACGCCGTTATGGGTGGCGGAGCGGCGCCTGGAGGAGAACGAGGCTCGCTATCGGCAGTTGACCGAAAACAGCTCTGACATGATCTTCCAGCTCGATCGCGACCTGGTTCGCCGCTACGTGTCTCCGGCCTGCCGGCAGATACTGGGATTTGAGCCCGGCGATCTCATCGGGACCAGGCCCGTTGGTCAGGTTCACCCCGAGGACGCGCAGCGACTCACACAAATCTACCAAACGCTGCTCGATGGCGATGTGGAGCACGGCGCGATCGTCAACAGGATTCGCCATCGCTATGGCCACTGGATCTGGGTCGAGGCCACGTTACGGGCGCTCCGGGATCCATTGACCCTGGAAGTCACCGGGATCCTGGGGGCTTTGAGGGATGTGACGGCCCGCAAGGCCATCGAGGCGGAGCTGGAGGCGGCGAGGCAGACGGCCGAAGACGCGGCGCGCATCAAGAGCGAATTCGTCGCGGCCATGAGTCATGAACTGCGAACCCCGCTCAACAGCATCATCGGCTTTTCCCGACTCATTCTGGAAAGCCCGACGCCCAAGGACCCCGCAATCGAAAACCACGTCAGGCTGATCCACGGCGCGAGCAAGACGCTGTTGTCGATCGTGAGCGATGTGCTCGACATCTCCAAACTCGACGCCGGCCGCCTCGACCTGAACGATCGAATCTTTTCCGTCCGGCCGCTGATCAACAGCACGCTCGAGCTCCTGAGGGGACAGGCCGACTCCAAGAACCTGGCTCTGCGCGCGGAGATCGCCGCCGATGTTCCGGAGCATCTGGTCGGAGACGACAACCGTCTCAGGCAAATCCTGATGAACCTGGTTTCGAACGCCCTCAAATTCACCGCGCGCGGAGGCGTCTCGGTGACGGTCGCACGGCAGGGTGGCGGTCCGGAAACGGCCCGCCTGCGTGTCGGCGTTCGCGACACCGGAATCGGAATTCCGGAGTCGGCGCGGAACCGGATCTTCCATAAATTCAGTCAGCTCGATGGCTCCATCGCGCGAAGCTACGGCGGGACCGGCCTTGGCCTTTCCATCTGCAAGCGCCTGGTCGAGCTGATGGCAGGCGCCATCGGCTTCGACAGCAAGCAAGGCGAGGGATCGGAATTCTGGTTTACGGTTGAGCTGGCGATCGCCGCTCGGGGTCCAGTTGATGCTGCGCATGAATTTGCCGACGTGGCCAATGGCCGCGCAGCAACCATCCTTCTGGCGGAAGATAATCCGCTGAACCAGCAGCTTGCGGTGGCCATCATCGGACAATGGGGCCATAGCATCGATATCGTGTCCAATGGAGCGGAAGCCATCGAAGCCGTCTGCCGGAAGGAATACGATATCGTCCTGATGGACGTGCAGATGCCCGTGGTAGACGGTGTCGAGGCGACGACCCGTATTCGATCGCTCGGCGGCCGGTACACGACGATGCCGATCATTGCGATGACCGCGTCGGTCCTGATCGATGAAGTGGAGAGCTTCAGGCGGGCCGGCATGAGCGATCATATCGGCAAGCCATTCGAGCCGGGCGAGTTGCGGCAAATGATCAATCGGTGGATCTGCGCGGGCGCAAGCGGCGGAGGAGAGTCTGGCGTCGCACACGGAGACGATTCCGAACGCGAGATCATGACCGTTCCGCTCGCGCCGGCGATGCCGCACGAGACCGTCGATGACGATATCCTGGACGAGACGGCGTATGCCGAGCTCTCCGACATGATCGGCGACGAAAAGGCCGCCCACATCGCGCGCCAATTCGCCGACGATCTCGCCAGGCGATTCGCCGATATGACCGATCAAAAGGCGATCAGGAATGATGCGCATATCATCGTCTCGTCGGCGGGCGCGCTCGGATTCAGGAGTCTGTCGGCCTGTGCCAGGACATTGGAATACGCCTGCGATGGCGGCGGCGACCTGGATGGCCACATGGCCGAGTTTCTGGATCGACGCAGGCGGGTCAGCGAGTTCATCGTCAGGAGATTCGGCAATTGGCGTGCCGGGGCAGGGGCCGATGCGTATGGGTGTGATCAACCATGACTAGCGAGTTGAAGATCGTCGAGGGCGTGGTCGGCTCCAGGGGCGCAGGCCGCGGCCTGGTGATGACCGAAAGCGAATTTGTGTCGGCTCCGGCCAAGACGAACCTGAAGGCTTTGACATGACCCAGATCAGGCAGCAGAACCTCAGCATAGCCGTCGTCGAAGACGATGCGGTGTTTCGTGGACTGGTATCCTCGCTGTTGACCAAGGATACGCAGTTTCGGGTCTTCGAGGCCGCTTCGGGCGAGGCGCTCGACCAGATCTTGAGCGAGGCAGCCATCGATTGCATCCTGCTCGACTATAACCTTGGCGACGACAACGGCTTCGCGATCAAGGAGCGCATCGAGCGTCAACATCGATCGGTGCCGCCGGTCATCATGCTGACCGGTGACGGGCGGGAGAGCACGGTCATCAAGGCGCTGCGGATGGGAATGGACGACTATCTCCCAAAACGTGACTTGAAGGCGATCACTCTGCTTTCGGCGATCACGCGCGCCGTGACCAGGGATCGCGATGCGAAGCGCGAGAAAGCCGAATACCAGCGTCTCTTGCAGACATCGATGGTCGATCCGGCAACGGGACTGCACAGCCGCTCTCAACTGGAGAACCGGCTGACACGTATAATCTCGCTGCCGCTCTGGAGCCGCTCCTCCTACGCGCTGATCGCGATCGAAATGACCGAGTTCGACGACATTGTCGCGCGGTTCGGATTGAACGTCGGAGACCAGGTGCTCCGCAAGTTCGCGGACCGGCTCCGGGCGGTCGCCAGGAGCACCGATACGTTTGGCCGCTACTCTGAAAACATCTTTCTCGTGATTGTCGAAACCGCCGATGATCATGCATTGCTTCGGAGCCTGCAGGAGAGGTTTCTCGCTCATCTGTCATTTCGCCTGGAGCTGAATGCAACGAGTATCCAGCTTTCCGCGCGTGTCGGCGGCGTGCGGTGTCAGGACGTGCAGCGGGACGGCGTGATCACTCCGTCCGATCTGGTGGAAGCTGCGATGGCGGCGCTTTCGTCGTCCGTTAGCGAAGGTGAGCCCGCCGCGAACGTCGGAACGTCGATCGACGCCGGGAAAGCCGCGGTTCCGCCCGACGACCCCCATGCGAGGGCGAGTCTGCGGGCCTCGGATCGGCGGCTGGACTTTCGCAAGCGCGTGTTGAAGCGCGGGCAGATCAAGGTTCCCTCGCTTGGCGCGGTCGTCGATTGTACGGTGCGGAACCTTTCCAGCGGTGGCGCCGCATTGCGAATCGATGCGCCCTTCGCGGCTCCGCCCGAGTTCGACCTGGCCATCGCCAGTGACGGAACGACACGCCGTGTCAGGGTTTGCTGGCAGGTCGGGACCGACCTTGGGGTGGAATACATCGATCGCTGATCTTGCGTCCGGATGATGTCGGGGGGTGACGACACCACCCGGTCGTCCCGCTCACTCAGCCGATGCCCCGGGCCGGGGGCCGCGCGCGGCGACCGGTCGCCGCGCGATTGGTGTGGCGCCTTGCGTCAGGCGTCATCGGCGCAGAGAACGCCACCGGGTTTGAATAGAAAACCAGCGATCCCCGCGCCGATCAGCGGTGCGACAATGAACAGCCACACCTGTCCGAGTGCGCCGGGATTGGATCCCACGCCGACGATCGCCGGGCCGAGAGAGCGCGCCGGGTTGACCGAGACGCCGGTCACATTGATCCCGACAATATGGATCGCGACCAGCGTCAGCCCGATCGCCAGCCCGGCGATCTGCGCCGGACCGCCTTTTTGCGTGACACCGAGAATGCAGACGAGGAAAAGAAAGGTCGCAACGACCTCGAAGATGAACGCCGCGAGCAGGCTGTACTGACCGAGGTATCCCGCACCCCAGCCATTCTGGCCAAGACTTCCGGTCCAGCCCGCCGATTTTCCGGAGAGAATGATGGAAAGCACGATGGCGCCGGCGATTGCGCCGAGAACCTGTGCAATGACGTAGGACACGAAATCACTCGTCGTCATGCGGCCCGCGACGAGCACGCCAAAGCTCACGGCCGGATTGACGTGGCACCCCGATACCGGACCGATCCCATAGGCCATCGCGACGATGGCCAGTCCGAACGCGAACGCAATGCCAAGCACGTCGATGGCCGTCGCCCCGGTCCCCATCCCGGCGATGACCGCCGCGCCGCATCCGAAGAAAACCAGCGTAAACGTCCCAATGAACTCTGCTATCGGCTTTTTCATGCGCCTTCCTCAGGGTGATAATTGATTGCGTTACAACCTTACAGCAGTTCGGCCTGCTCCGCATCTCCGAGGTGCTCCGCACCTCCGAGGTGCTCCGCACCTCTGAGGTCGGGACCTCGCGCCTCTTGCATCGCAGCATGGCGGTGCCGACGATGGCGGCTTCGCCGGCCATGACGATCCGTTCCTTCTCCAGTCCATTGCGCGGTGAGCGGCTTCCGGTCATGGAGTCGGCATCACGCATCACCATGCATGGAAGTAACTGCATCCCGGCACGTTTCCTCTGGGAGCGCCGCTGATCACTGGTTGCCTTGGGCTTCGCTTGGTGCAACGGAGTGAAATCCGCGGAAGGGGTTAGCGCATTCGTCGCGTTGAGGAACTGGAGAGGCTATCTGGCGCCCGTCGCGCGGGGCGTCGCCTCGCTGCTCGCAGACGGCACGTTCAGCGCCATCACGGCGACCGACACCACGCGCGCGATCAGCGCCTCGACGTCGTCGAGGTCGCAGCGGCCGTCCGACAGCCTGGTCAGCCGCTCGCTGTCGCGGATGGTGTGGTGCGCCATCGCGAGCGCGAAATGCAGCCCCCAGAACAACTCGGCCTCGTCGCGGTTGGGCAGCGCGCGGCGCATCGCGGCGGCGAATTTCCGCAAATGGTCGATCTCGCGGGTCTTGATGCGCCGGATCGGGGCGACAGCCTCGATCGAGGCGCGGATCATGAAACGCGCCGCGGCGGAGCGCCCGCTTTCAGGTCCGAGGCAGCCGCGCAAGGTGGGACCGACCAGCGCGCGCAGGATGGCCTCGATCGGCGCGCGGCCGCCGCCGCGGTCTTCCGCCGCCTTCAATTCGCGCAGCCGCTCGCGGTTGGTGGCGAGGCTGCGGGTGACGAACAACTCCGCGATCAGTTCGTCCTTGGAACCGAAATGATAATTCACCGCCGCGAGGTTGACGTTCGCCTCTGCCACGATATCGCGCAACGTCACATCGCCGAAGCCGCGATCGGCATAAAGCCGTTCGGCGGCGGCGAGGATTGCGGTTCTGGTCTGATCCGACGCCATGTCATGGAACCTATGCAGGGTGAACGCTGCCGGTTGCAATTCAAACACTTGTATGAAACTATCGTTTGAAGAGCCGGAAATGTCAATCCGCGTCGATCCCGCAAGGTCGCGGGCCTGGTCCGAACGGCCACGGCATGCGCGCAAAGCCTGATCAGGCCCTTGCGGCGGAGGCGGAGCGGGCGGACAGTCCGGCTCAAAAGGTTTCAAACGAGGTGAGGAGCGTCCCATGGACTTCGATTTATCGGACAGGCAGAAGGAATGGCTCGGCCGGGTGCAGTCGTTCATGACCAAGCACGTCCGTCCGGCGGTGCCGATCTATCAGCAGCAGGATGCGGAAGGCCCGCGCTGGAAGGTGATTCCGATCCTGGAGGACCTCAAGAAAAAGGCCAAGGCCGAGGGACTCTGGAACATGTTCATGCCGCCGTCGGCGCATGAGGACGACGAATTCCGCGGCGCGGGATTGAGCAATCTGGAATACGCGCTGCTGTCGGAGGAGATGGGCCACATCAGCTGGGCCTCGGAGGTCTTCAATTGCTCCGCGCCCGATACCGGCAACATGGAAGTGCTGATGCGCTACGGCAGCAAGGAGCACAAGCGGCAGTGGCTGAAGCCCTTGATGAACGGCGAGATCCGCTCGGCCTTCCTGATGACGGAGCCGGCGGTGGCCTCCTCCGACGCGACCAACATCGAGACCAGCATCCGGCGTGACGGCGATCACTACGTCATCAACGGCCGCAAATGGTGGTCATCGGGCGTCGGCGATCCCCGCTGCAAGATCGCGATCCTGATGGGCAAGACCGATCCGAGCCTCGCCAAACACCAGCAGCAGTCGCAGATCCTGGTGCCGCTCGACACCCCCGGCATCACCGTGGAAAAGATGCTGCCGGTGTTCGGCTTCGATGACGCGCCGCACGGCCACGCCCAGGTGCTGCTGGAGAACGTCCGCGTGCCCGTGAGCAATCTCCTGCTCGGCGAAGGCCGCGGCTTCGAGATCGCGCAGGGCCGCCTCGGTCCCGGCCGCATCCATCACTGCATGCGCACCATCGGCAAGGCCGAGGAGGCGCTGGAGAAGATGGTGAAGCGGCTGATGTCGCGCCATGCCTTCGGCAAACGCATCGTCGAGCACTCGGTATGGGAGCAGCGCATCGGCGAGGCCCGCACCAACATCGAGATGAACCGGCTGTTGTGCCTCAAGGCCGCCGACATGATGGACAAGGTCGGTAACAAGACCGCGCAACTCGAAATCGCCATGATCAAGGTGGCGGCGCCGAACATGGCGCTGAAGATCATCGACGAGGCGATCCAAGCCTTCGGCGGCGCCGGGGTATCAGACGAAGCGGGTCTCGCCAAGGACTATGCCGGCATCCGCACCCTGCGGCTCGCCGACGGTCCGGACGAGGTGCACAATCGCGCCATTGCCAGACTTGAACTTCGGAAGTATTCAAACGCTTCGCACTGAGCGCTGACTGGCTCGTTCGGTGGCCTCATGGTTCGAGACGCGCGGCATCTGTCTACGCAGTCTGTGTAGACTTGCCTGCCTGCCGCGCTCCTCACCATGAGGGTTTGCCAGACCCTCATCCTGAGGAGCGCACTTTTGTGCGCGTCTCGAAGGATCGAGGCCAAGCGGTCATTCCGGGGCGATGCGAAGCATCGAACCCGGAATCTCGAGATTCCAGGTTCGCCTCTGCGAGGCGCCCCGGAATGACGGATGATAACACGAGGGAGCGCCACATTGGCCGACGGCGTCAGGAAAGACGAGGAATTTTCCGGCACCAAGGAGGTCGAGGAGCGGCATCGGATCGATGAAGCGCGCCTCGACATCTGGATGCGGGAGAATGTCGCGGACTATCAGGGTCCGCTGACCGTCCAGCAATTCAGGGGCGGTCAGTCCAACCCGACCTATCGGCTGGATACGCCTGGCCGGTCCTACGTGATGCGGCGCAAGCCGTTCGGCAAGCTGCTGCCGTCCGCACATGCGGTCGATCGCGAATACCGCGTCATCGACGCGCTCTCGCGGCAGGGCTTTCCGGTTGCCAAGGCCTACGCGCTCTGCACCGACGACAGCGTGATCGGTGCCGCCTTCTACATCATGTCGATGGTCGAGGGACGCGTGTTCTGGGACCCGGCGCTGCCGAGCCAGACGCCGGGCGACCGCCGCAAAATCTTCACCAGCAAGATCGAGACGCTGGCGAAACTGCATACGTTCGATCCCAGCGCGATCGGATTGTCCGATTTCGGCAAGCCCGGAAACTATTTCGCGCGCCAGGTCGACCGCTGGACCAAGCAGTATCGCGCCTCGGAAACCCAGCACATCCCCGAGGTCGAGAAGCTGATCGACTGGTTGCCGCGCACGCTGCCTGTGCAGGAGCGCGTCTCGATCGTGCATGGCGACTATCGTCTCGACAACATGATCTTCCACGCCACCGAGCCGCAGGTGAAGGCGGTGCTCGACTGGGAACTGTCGACGCTCGGCGATCCCAATGCCGATTTCACCTACCTGCTGATGCAATGGATCATGCCGGGGCTGCAAGGCGTCGATCTCGAGGCGCTGAACATTCCGACCATGGACGAGGCAGCGCAGATCTACTGCAACGTCACCGGGACAAAGCTTCCCGACCTCAACTGGTACTTCGCCTACAATCTGTTCCGCCTGGCCGGCATCACCCAGGGGATCGCGGGCCGCATCCGCGACGGCACCGCCGCCAACGCGAAAGCGATCGAATCCGCCAAGCGCACGGTACCGCTGGCGCAAGCCTCCTGGGAGTATGCGCAGAAGGCCGGAGCAGCTTAACCCTACTGCGTCATTAACTGCTCTATCCCCTCAGCCTGAGGAGCATCGCGGAACGCGATGCGTCTCGAAGGATTGAGGCCACAGCCGGGCCTTCATGGTTCGAGACGGCGCGTTACGGCAAGTGTTGTGCGCGGATGGTGCGAACGCGCGCCTCCTCACCATGAGGATTAAATAGCGCAGTAGAATTGGGTAGAAGGGCGCGACATCCGCATGTCGCGCCTTTCGTCATTCCGGGACGCGGTAGCGAACCCAGAATCTGTCGCCCGCGCAGGCTGACACGGACTCGATGTCATCGCCCGGCTTGACCGGGCGATCCAGTATTCCAGAGACGTGTGGTTGATCCGTGAGGCCGCGGCATACTGGATGCCCCGCTTTCGCGGGGCATGACAACCTAACGTGGTCCGGGGTGTCCGCGCCCTCACTACTGTGCCATCGACGCGAAGTGCCGGTCGTCGTCGGCGGAGCTGACATGGGGGCGACGAGCGCGGGTTGGCGCGGTGCCCGGCTGATCGGCCGGCGCCGGACCGCGCTGCCCGATCGCCTCGAACTGCGCCCTCTGGTCCTCGCTCAACTGGCCATAGAAGTCGTCCAGCGCCGCGAGCACGATCGTGATGGCTTGCAGCGTGAGGTCCAACCGCCTGCGAACGGCCTCGAGCCGCGCCGGCGGCGAGAGGACCTCCGTGCTCGGCGGGCACGGGATGTTGAGCATATTCGCTGCTCTGGTCGTGGCATCCCGCAGCGCCACAAGGCTTCGGCGCTGGGCGTCACTCGGACGGAGCTTTGCCTCGATCTCGGCGCTCGGCAATGCCGCGACTTTCCCCTGGGCGGCGTCACAGTTCCCCGCGAATGGGTCGTTCGCGTTCGGCGTCCGGCGCTGATTGGTCCCGAGCGCGTTCAGCCGCGTCTTCTGTTCCTCGCTGAGCAGGTCGTTGAATTTCTGCAGCGCCGGCTGGATCGTATCGACCGCGGATAGCATCGCCTCGATCCGCTGCTCCATGGATCCGAGACGGCCGGGCGCGGTCACCGCGACCTCGGTCGGGCATGCGGCTCTGATGATCTCTGCGGCTTTCACCGAGGCATTGCCAAGATCGTCCAGCGCCGCACGCTGCTTGTCGTTGGGCGAGATCGCCGCCTGGATCTCATCGATAGGCAGTCCTGCGATGTCGCGACTGTCCTCGCCGCACATCTGCGCGAACTGGTCCGGCGCCGCAGCCTGGGCGCCGCGGATCCTTGCATTGACGGCATCGCGGGGCTGGGCAGTGTCGGCTGCTGGCGGATGCGCAGTGACGACAGCGCGAGGCTTCGCAGTGTCGGCAGCCGGCGGCTGCGCGGTGACGACAGCGCGAGGCTTCGCAGTGTCGGCGGCGGGCGGCTGCGCAGTGGCGACAGCGCGAGGCTTCGCAGTGTCGGCGGCGGGCGGTTGCGCAGTGGCGACAGCGCGAGGCTTCGCAGTGTCGGCGGCAGGCGGCTGCGCGGTGACGACAGCGGGTGGCTTCGCAGTGACGGCAGCGGGCGGCTTCGCAGCGACAAAAGCGCGAGGCTGCGCAGTGACGACAGCGGGTGGCTGCGCCGCGACGACAGCGGGCGGCTGCGCCGCGACGACAGCGGGCGGCTGTGCCGCGACTGCAGCGGGCGGCTGTGCCGCGACTGCAGCGGGCGGCTGTGCCGCGACGACAGCGGGCGGCTGCGCGGTGACGACAGCGGGCGGCTGTGCCGCGACTGCAGCGGGCGGTTGTGCCGCGACGACAGCGGGCGGCGGCGCGGTGACGACAGCGGGTGGCTGTGCCGAGACGACAGCGGGCGGCTGTGCCGCGACGGCAGCGGGCGGCTGCGCAGTGGCGACAGCAGGCGGCTGCTCAGCGGGCGCACGGGGCCGGGGAGCGACCGCAGCGTGGGGCGGGGCGTTGACCAGAGGTGGTGCGCCACCCGGACCAGCCCTTTGCGGCCGGTAGCCTGCGAGATCGTCATCGCCATAGGGCGTGAACATACCGGCATAGATGTCGCTATAGCCATAGTCCCAGAAGGGGTCATCGTAGCCGTCGCCCCAGAGCGCATAATCAGAGATGTCGTGGTACGCGTATGGCCAGTACAGAGGGCCGGCCCATCCGAAGCCGCCATTGCGGTGGCGTCCCAATCCGTGTCCGCCTCGGCCGTCTTGTCCTCCTGCCGTCGTCGGGTTGGTGATGATCTGGGCGCGCGCATTCGGAAAGGGCACATTCGCCGGGTTGTACGGCGCGCCTCCAGCCGCTCTCGAACTCAAAGCGTTCCTCTCCGCGTTGGTCGGCAAACCAGGCGATCGATCCGAGCCAGGCATCGGCGCCCTGCGATCTCGGCTGAAGCGGACGTCGCGATATCCGTCGAACTCCGGCCTGCCGTGGATAGCCGGGGAATACCGGTGGCCAAGATACGGGCGCGCCGCAGAGCGCGACATTGCGGGGCGGTCCGCATAGCGCGGGGCGCCCTCGTATTGGGGGATGTCGTGCATACGACTTCCGCCGCCGTAGCGTCCGCCGCCGTCCATGGCGTAGGGCATTCCACCGTTGCCGTAATACGACCCACCGCCGTTGCCGTAATAGGATCCGCCGCCGCCATAATACGATCCACCGCCGCCGCCACCTTGACCGCCACCGCCACCTCGCTGTCCCGCGTAGGCATAGGCCGCTCCCGTCACAGCGGCCGCGAGAGCAACAATCGTCAAGATCTTGATATTTGCCATGGCACCCTCAGGCGACCCCGTTCCCTACACATCGAGAGAACCCTCGCGAATTCCGAAGTTCCACCCCGATGGGGTGGGGGCGATCGCAATCGACCTTCGGTCTCTCGGGTTGGGTTCCTGCCTCAACGGCGCCACGCTCACCGACCGATGTCGCGGATTTGTGGTGACACTGTTCTGAAAGTGAGGACGCGCATCAACTTGCCGCGCAGTTCCCGATGTGCCCGGCGGCCGAGCCGTTCGCCGACTATCATCGCTGACGCGCGAGGGAAGTCGCCGTTGCTACCGCCCAACTTGCCGGCCGGGCATCTTTCGCCCTCGGGTGCGCAATCGGGCTCGTAACGCGTTCGTGCGCGATCTCGGGCGTGGCGAGGGGGAGTTCGATACCGTTCGCCTTACAGTCTCCATCGTATTGCCATGCTTTGGTTCGAATCGGGCTGCACCCTTGAAGGCGAGGCAGAACGCCATTGTCGTATGCGTGAGTGAGTAGATCCGCCGCGTGCGCGGATGATGATGCACTTGAACGACAGAGCGCCAATGAGTTCAACGCTAGATCCATCGAAAATCGATCCGAAGGATAATCCGACGCTGGCGCCCGACGTTGTCGTGACGCGCGCGGATCAGGTCGTTGCAAAACCCGAGCCCGACGGCAAAACCGCTGCTTCTGCTGCGCAGAAGGGCACTGGTGCCGCCGCCGGCGCAAAGGCTCCGCCTGTCGATACGACCTTTCGCGCCACCTCCACCGACCCTGCCAAGACGCGGGCCCGGAAATCATTCGGACGCCGGCTGTTGCGGGGCGTGATCGGCATGATCCTGACCGCGTGCGTTGCTGGCGCCGCCATGCTGTGGCAGTCCCATGGCGAGGTCGTCAGGCAGATCGTCACGAAATCCGTGGCGCCCCTTGTCGTGGCCCTGTTGTCGCGGGAAAGTCCGCCGGTTGAGCCTGCGTCGGGTTCGCCCGCTGTCCAGGCCTCGGTGGCTCCGGCGCCCTCTGCGCCGGCGGCGCCGCAAAACGCGGCGGACAATCCAGGTTCCACCGCAGCCAGTCCGGAAGCGGCGCAGTTGCTGCAGTCGCTGACGCGCGAGTTGACCAATCTGCGACAGGACATGGAGCAGATGAAGACCGCCATAGCTGAACTCAAGGCCAGCGACGACCTGATGGCGCGCGAGATTGCCAAGGCGTCCGACAAGGCCACCGACAAGGCGTTGGAGCAGGCGCTGCGACCCAGGGTCTCGATGGTGTCACCGCCGCAGCCCCAGCCGGTCGCCATCCCGGTGCGCAAGCCGCCGCCCGCGGTCGCGCGTCCAGCGCAGCCGAGACCGGCCTCGGCAACGCCGCAAGTCGCGACGTCGTACGTGCCGCGCCCGTCGGAACGCGCCGCGGCTCCGCCGCCGCAATCTGCGGCCGCGCCGCCGATGAATCTAGCGGCACCACCGCGGCCGCCGGCGGCGTTGCGGGAGCAGATGCCATAAAAGGGATGGCGGATCGTCTCTCCAGTGGCATTGCTGCAGGCCGATTTGATTCGCCCGGCGGGCAGATCGGCTCGATCGTCGGTCATCTGAGCGCCGCTGATGCGGGCTGGATCGCCCGCGCGTAAAATCGAATTTCGCGAGACGTTTCAAGCTGATTTGGGTCGTCCAGTCCCCCTTGCAAAAATAAATGACTTCCGTTTTTCAGAAATGTGTGATTTGCTCCCGCCATCCCACCCCATAAGAGGGGCGGCTCGCGATCGTCACGAACGTTGGTGGTGGGATGCGGTGGACGCGACGGCGTCGTGCGCGTGACGGGCAATCGCAGGGCGAAGCAAATTCGTGAGCGGTGGCGGCGTGCAAGACGAGCGGCGCTGATGCGGACGGCCAAAGCCGCGTGGTCCTGACACCCCAATGCTGGTGTCAAGTTTGCTGGAGTCGCGCGAGCCCAACCGGGCAGCGATGCGCGATCATCCAGGGAATGACGGGGGCACAGCCGGTCCCCGGGGAGATCGTGTGATACGCCGTAACACCATCGCGTGGGGAATGCCGGATGTTCCGGTGCCTCCGCTGTGAATACTGGTGTGCATACTTAACTACCCTATAGCGCACACCAGGCTGCGGGTGCATTGGGCACCCGGCATTCCCCGCGCCCTCTGTTTCAAAGGGCGAGAGATCTTTGGCAAAGCTCGGGCGCGATGCGCGCCGCGAGAGCGATTTCGTCATCGCAGCTGGCCCGACGTCGGACCGCATGACACGACAGTCGTCGCTTCCTGAAATCAAGCCGGCGCTACACCGGCTTGCCCGCATAGGGCATCGAGGCGGTGAGGCCGCCATCGACCGGGAAGGCCTGCCCGTTGACGTAGGAGGCATCGTCGCTCGCCAGGAACAGGGCCATCGCCGCGATCTCGTGCGGCTGGCCGGCGCGCTTGAGCGGATTGAGTTGGCCGATCTTGTGGTCGGTGCCGCGCTCCTTGGCGTTGTCGAAGATCGGCTTGGTCATGCCGGTCTCGATCAGGCCCGGACAGACTGCGTTGATGCGCACGCCGGTGCCCGACAACGAATAGGCCGTGGTCTGCACCAGGCTGATCACGCCGGCCTTGCTGGCGGCATAGGGATGGCCACTGGCGCCGGACTTGAGGCCCGCGACCGAGGCGGTGCAGACGATCGCGCCATATTTCTGTTTGATCATGTGCGGAATGGAATGCTTGACCGCCAGGAACGGTCCGATCAGATTGACGCGCAGGACCTCTTGCCAGTGCTCGACAGTCTGATCGGCGAGCGGCACCAGTCCGCCGGAGACGCCGGCATTGGCCCAGATCGCATCCAGCCGCCCGTAGGTCGACACGGCCTTGTCGATGAAGGCCATCACGTCGGTCTCGGAGCCGGCATCGGCCATCACGGCCTCCGCGGTGCCGCCGGCTTTTTTCACCTGCTCGACCGTCTCCTTGACGCCCTCGCTGCGATCGACCGCGATCAGCTTCGCGCCTTCTCTGCTGAACATCAGCGAGGCCGCGCGTCCGATGCCGCTGCCGGCGCCGGTGATGATGACGGATTTGCCTTCGAGGCGGCCCATGCGTGTCTCCCTTGGATATTTTGGCGTGCCGGCGCTTGCTTGCCGCCTTGCGGAATTTCAAACAGGATTTCAAACGCCCAAGCGACTTGCGCGGGCGATTTGCCCAAGCGATTTGCCATGCTCAAGTCACTTGAGGCGATGCGTGCTCTCACGTACAGCGACATCAAACACTATTGAAGGGTTTTCGCGATGTCCAATCCAGACAATTCGAAAGTCGTTGTGACGCGATGGTGGTGGGTGCGCCACGCGCCGGTGCGCGAGGACGGCGGCAACATCTACGGCCAGAAGGATATCGCCTGCGACACCAGCGATGGCGAGGTGTTCGAGGCTGTCGCGAAGATCCTGCCGCGGAGCGCGGTCTGGTATTCGAGCAATCTCATGCGCACGCATCAGACCGCCGACGCGATCTGGGCCGCCGGCTTTCCGAGACCTGCGACCATGATCCGGGAAGCAGCATTCGCCGAACAGAATCTCGGGGAATGGCAGGGCATGAACCGCGCCGCATTCCTCGCCAGCCGTCCGCTCGGCAGTAGCTGGTTCGCCGATATCGCCGAACCCGCTCCCGGCGGCGAGAGCTTCATGGACCTCTACAATCGCGTCTGCGCGGCGATCGACCGGATCACCGTCGAACAGGCCGGCCGGGACGTGATCGCGGTGGCCCATGGCGGAACAATCAAGGCGGCTGTCGGTCTGGCGCTCGCCGGCCAACCCGACAAGGGCCTCGCCTTCGACATCGACAATTGCTCGGTGACCCGGCTCGATCATTTCGCAGGCGTCGGCCAAAGCAACTGGCGGCTGCCGATGGTCAATCAGCAGCCCTGGATCGCGGATGCAAGGCACGCCGCGATGCATCAGCCGGCTGGGCCGGAAGTCGTGCCGGCAACGAAACTGGCGTGAGGCGCGGTTGTCGAATGTCCTGAACGCTGCTTAGCTTGCAACCTGAAATCAGAAACCTCATCCGGGAGAGACTCATGACCTTGTTCGACATGTCGGGAAAAGTTGCCGTCATCACTGGCTCGACGCGCGGCATCGGCCGCGCCATCGCCGAGCGGATGGCCGAGCATGGCGCCAAGGTGGTGATTTCCTCGCGCAAGCAGGACGTCTGCGATTCCGTCACCAGGGAGATCAACGACAAGTTCGGCGCGGGCACCGCGGTATCGATCGCGGCGAATATTTCCAGCAAGGAAAACCTCCAGAACCTCGTCGACGAGAGCAACCGCGCTCTCGGCAAGATCGACGTGCTGGTCTGCAACGCGGCGTCGAATCCGTATTACGGCCCGCTCGCGGGCATCTCCGACGATCAGTTCCGCAAGATCCTGGACAACAACATCGTCGCCAACAACTGGATCATCGGCATGGTGGTGCCGCAGATGATCGCGCGCAAGGACGGCTCGATCATCGTCGTCTCGTCGATCGGCGGCCTGAAGGGCTCGACCGTCCTCGGCGCCTACGCGATCTCGAAGGCGGCCGATATGCAGCTCGCGCGCAATCTCGCCTGCGAATACGGTCCGCACAATGTCCGCGTCAACTGCATCGCGCCGGGCCTGATCAAGACCGACTTCGCGAAAGCGCTGTGGGACAATCCGGACACCCTGAAGGCGTCGACCGCGCGGTCGCCGCTGCTCAGGATCGGCACTCCCGACGAGATCGCCGGCGCCGCCGTGTTCCTGGGTTCGGCCGCCGGCAATTTCATGACCGGCCAGACCCTGGTGATCGACGGCGGCGCCACGATCAGCTGAGTTCAGGATTTGCGCGGGTGTCGACCGGCCATGACCACCGGACTGGCCGGTAAATGGCGTAACTCCGGGGTGTTACGGAGTGCGCACCCGTCGTGGTTGAACTATGATCGAGAATCACCTGCAGAGGAGGCAATGGTCGGTGGCGCACCGAACCTTGGGACGTTGGCACGGCCAGCGCAGCACGTGGGCTGGCCATGCTCCATTTCCCTGATCGTGGTCAATGCTCGAACGCATGCCTTGAACGAATGACGTCGGCGAATGACGTGACCGTATGACCGCATGACGTAACCGTATGTCGTAACCGTATGTCTTGACCGTATGTCTTGGGCTGATCGCGGATTCAAAGGCCGGGTGTCCGGTGCCGAGTGGCCGTCGGCGGAGCGAGCGGCGCTGGATGCGCGGCGTTTCGAGTCGTTGCTGACGAGCGGCGGAGACGAGCGGATCGCGATCGATGCCGAGACCGGTCGCAATCGTTATGGCTCGCCCCGCGGGATGGCTTGCGACGAAGCCTGGTTTTCATCGTCGACCGCGACCGCCATCACGCCGCGCGGGTACGACGCGGCCCTTCAGGCCTTTCATTCCATCCTCGAGCGGCACGATGCGTCAGCCATTCCGGGCTGGTTCGACCGCCTTCGCGCACGGTTGCTCGGGTTGTTCGGGACGCCGGGGGCGGAGGTGGTTCTATCGGGCTCGGGCACGGAGCTCGAGCTGGTTGCGCTCGTGGTTGCGCGCGCCGTGTTGCGCCAGCCCTTGACCAATCTGGTGATTGCGCCCGGCGAGACCGGGCGGGGTGTCCTGCTGGCTGCATCGGGGCGGCATTTTCTGGGATCGGCGCCGTTTCGTGAGCGCGTCGCCTGCGGCGAGTTGATCGAGGGATTTGAAGATGCCGAAACCATCGTCGCGTCGGTCGACATTCGTGACCAAGACGGGATGCCGCGGTCCCCCGACAGCATTGACGACGATGTGATCCGGAAGGTCGAGGCCAGCATCGCCGGGGATCGTCGCGTCCTGATCCACCTGCTGGACTGCTCGAAAACCAATCGCAGCGGACTGCGGCGGTCGACTGCATCCGCGTTGAAGGCGCGATACCAGGGGCAAGTTCTCGTGGTCGTGGATAGCTGCCAGTTGCGCGGCTCGCCGGAGCAGGTCAGGGCGGATCTTCGTGCCGGCTTCATGGTGATGTTGACGGGTTCGAAGTTCGCCGCCGGACCGCCGTTTGCCGGGGCTCTGCTGCTGCCTCCGGACATGCTGCGGCAGTTTCGAGATCTGGACCTGCCGGCCGGTCTGCTCGCCTATACCGCCGCCGAGGACTGGCCTGCCGCTCTGCGCCGACGGATCACGCGCCCGTTCGCCGCGACCGAGAATATCGGTGTCGGCCTGCGCTGGGAGGCGGCGCAAGCCGAACTGGAGCGGCTGTTTGCCTTGCCGGTCGCATTCCGCGAAGCGGTCGCCAGGGCGTTCGCGGATGCCGTGGCAGCACAGGTTCGCGACAATCCCCGTCTGGCGTTGCTCGACGAGGGCGTCCATGACGGGCCCCAGCCGGGGCAAACGATATGGCCAATTGTCACTGCGGCGCGAGCTGACATCTCGCTGACGTCCGAGGCGGTGCACCGCGCGTTGCGGCTGCCGCGGCCGGACGATCGTGCGCCCGCCGTGTCCAAACGCATTTTCCACGTCGGCCAACCTGTTGCGATCGGACCTCGCAGCGCGCTTCGTGTCTGCCTGAGTGCGTCGCAGATCGTCGATGCCGCCGAGGCCATGGCCGGGCATCGCAGCCTGGATACAGCCGTCGCGCCGTTGCTGGCGGACGTCGACGGCTTGTTTCAGAAATGGATGCGCATCGCCGACGAGCTCTCCCGGCGCGGTTGAGGGCGTGGATGTGACCTATTCGATCGCCGCATAGACCAGGCCGCGGAACAGCGAGCGGATATACTCGCGCTGGCCCGGGCCCTGCATCATCAGCACGGCGAACAACTCCTCGGCGGGATCGATCCAGAAGAAAGTGCCGGCCATGCCGCTCCAGAAGAACTGACCGAGCGAGCCCGGGAACGGCGCGATGCCCTGGTGGGTGCGGACCGCAAAGCCGAGGCCAAAGCCGTGACCGGGCGGCATCAGCGGCGAGTCGACCTTGACCTGCGGGCCGAGATGGTCGGAGGCCATCAGCTGCAGCGTCTTGCGCCCGATGATCGCGGTGCCGTCGAGCGTGCCGCCTTTGAGCAGCATCTGGCAGAACCGCGCATAGTCCATCGTGGTCGAGACCAGTCCGCCGCCGCCGGATTCCATCGTCGGCCGCTCCAGCATGTCGAACAGCTGGACCTTCTCGCCGGTCCAGGGGTCGGTCGGGAACGGTTCGGCCAGGCGGCCGGCGTTGTCGTGACTGGTGTGGAACCCGGTTTCGGCCATCTGCAGCGGCGCGAGAATGCGCTCGGTCAGGAACGCACCGAGCGTCTTGCCGCTGACGACCTCGATGATGCGGCCGAGAATGTCGGTCGAGCGGCTGTAGTTCCATTCCGAGCCCGGTTGCGCCTTCAGGGGCAGGCTCGCGACCATGGCCGCATGCTCGGCATTGGTGATCTTGCGGCTGCGCAGCCGCGACTGCTGATAGAGCTGCTGGACCAGGCCGTTGCCGGTGTGATCGTAGGTGATCCCGGAGGTGTGCCGGAGCAGATCCTGGATGGTCATCGCACGCTGGACCGGCACCAGCTCGAGCTGGCCGTTGGTTTCGACGCCGACCTTCTGGTTGGCGAATTCCGGAATGAACTTGGCGACGGGGTCGTTCAGGATGAAGTGACCCTCTTCCAGCAGCATCATGATGCCGACCGAGACGATCGGCTTGGTCATCGAGTAGATGCGGAAAACGCTGTCCTTCGCCATCGGCGCGCTCGAGGCCGGGGCCTGCCGGCCGATCGCGTCGAACCAGCCGATCTGGCCGCGCCGGGCCACCATGAAGGTGAGGCCGGGCAGGGTTCCCTTGTCCACCTCGCGGCGGAAGGCGTCCGAGGCGCGCTGCAGGCGGACCGGCGAGAGCCCCAGCGTTTCAGGCCTGGCATCGGGAAGCGACGGCGTCTGGGGGGCGGATGCGTGCTTCGCGGCGGTCTGCGCGGTCATAGGTTTCTCCCTGTTGTTGGTTTTGGTTGGATCAGCAGTTTGCTCGCGGTGGACACAAAAAGTCTATCACGGAAGTGCTGCGGTCAATTGCACGCAAGAAGAGTGTTGTACTACCTCGTTCAACCTGGGCCTTGAAAAAGACTTGAAATAAACATGTTTGAAGGGGGGCGAACTTGGGGAACCTGTTGAAGCGGGCGCGGCTTGGGGCTGTGGCACTCTTGCTGACGTTGGCGGGCTGCGTCACGGTGGAGAATTCACTGTCGCAAGCCGATGTCGCCGACATGAAGTTGACCGGGGTTGCGGTCAATATCGACCCTGCAGCGATGATCATATGGGAGGATGGCCTTCGGGCCTATGCGGCAGCCAAGGGCGTTGCGGACGATCAGATCATGGGCTTTGCCAGAACGCCGGAGGCCAGGGCCTACGTTCAGAACGCGCTGGCAGCGCGCGTCAAGACAGGGGTCGAGAGGGTGATGGCAGGCGCGCTCATCGGCCGCCGGCCGGTGCGGCTCGACGTGACGGTCCGCAGCTTCGAGATCGCAGGGCCGTTGATGAGCATCCTGATCGGCGGCGGCCGGGGCATGGCAGCCGATGCCACTCTGGTCGATGCGCGAACCGGCGCCGTCATCATCTCCAGCCCGAAGGAGTCGGTGGCGCTGCCTGCCGGGTCAGGGCTACTGGGAACCGCGGTCCAGGCCGCCATCGACAGTTCTTCCGATCAAACCGTCACGGACAAGGTCATTGCGACCTTCGGCCACGACTATCGGAGATGGTTGCTGCGCGAGACCAGCTGACCTTGTACCCGGTCAATCGCTTCGCCCTTGCATTGAGGCCACTCTCTATGCTTGAAACGGCGCGGATCGGCGGCGACGTTCGATCCCGTAGGAGTGTAGCTCAATTGGTAGAGCACCGGTCTCCAAAACCGGGGGTCGTAGGTTCGAGCCCTACCACTCCTGCCATCTGGCGCCCATCTTATTGATTTTCAATGATATTTTTCGGTGCGACATTCGAGGTGCGACAATCTTCGTTCTCGCTCCGGTCCAAATTGATCAGCGCCATGGCATCGCCGGCGAGTCGTTTGCGGTCCGCCGCCCGGGTGTAAATTTCGGCTTGGCTGACCGTCGACCAGTCGAACATGGCCATCAGCTGGGAGGTTGTTGCTCCGTTCTCGGCGGCGATCGTGGCGCCGGCTTTCTTCGGGCCATGGGCGGTGCATTGCGGCAGGCCGGCCTCGTCGCAGCGATCGCGAAACCAATTGCCGAAACCGGCCGCGGTGAACGGCTTGCCATACTCGGTTTGTAGGAAGGTCATCGACCCGCACGGGCTATAGGCGACGATGTCGGCCAAGATCGGCAAAAAGGGCTTTTGCGAAACCTCGCGGCGCTTGTGCAGGGTCTTCTTAGGTACGTACCGGATCCAGCCGCTGCGGACGTGCTGCTTGCCGAATGTCACCATGTCCTGCCGGCGAGCCCCCGTGAACAAGAGCAGCGCCAGCGCAAGCCGCGCTCGGCTGCCACCCTTCCACTTTTACGGACGTGATTCAGGTATCTGGGTTATCTCTACGGGCCTTACCGTGACTCAGGCCAAGCAAGGAACATTGGCAGATTGGGTTGCTGCGACTTTTGGTGCTCAAGGAATCGCTCCTTCAACGCGAATACCTGGCCAAACGATAGGGGGTGTCTGGCGGCCCGGTATCACCGATTAAGATGATATTCGCCAAGGTTTATCGACGACGGACAGCCAAAGACACGCGGCCCTTCAAACGGTAAGGCTGCTGCTGGAACGCCTTGACGAGCTTTTTCTCTACATCGAGCCGAGTGCGGCAGGCCTTGCGACTTACAGTCATAAAACGCGTGAACTGCTCATTCTGGCCTGCACGGAAGTGGAAAATGCCTGGAAGCAGTACATGCGGGAGGCTAACGTCGCTCCTGCGAATAGCCGCGACTACACAACACAGGACTATATAAAGCTTCTCGCTCCTCTTTATCTCGCGGAGTTTGAGTTAGCCCTCAAACCCTATCCGGTAATCTTGCCAGTCCGTCCATTCCAACGATGGTCCGCAGCGCAGACGTCCAAGTCACTCGTTTGGTATGACGGATATCACCTGACAAAGCACGACCGCCAGACCCATTTTGATAAGGCGACACTCAAGAACTGTATCGACGCGGTTTGCGCCAATCTTGTCTTGTTCAGTGTTCGGTTTAGCCCATACCCTCTCTACCATGAGGGCGGCACCGTTTCAGCGCTCTTCGCTCAGCTTTTCGAAATCTCGCTGCGGGATTGTTCGCCGGACAGCTTCTATCTGCCGCTTCTAAAATTTCCGAACAACTTCAATCCTAACCTCATTTGCTTTGACTGCGTGCGCGAGAAGCTCAAGCAGCCGTGGTCTGTTCAGCGGCTGGCAGTTTAGTATTAGATTCGCCGTTGTGCCCATTCCGCTTTTGACCTCGCAGCGTCGCCTGCGTTGTGGGCGCCGCGCCGCCGCCGTCGACTCCTCTGCCCAGCCCCACGAAGTTCAACCCAGCGCCGCAACACGGAACCGCGCAGGCCAGGTTCCTTGGCCAGCGACCCGATCGAGCGGCCACTCGATGCTACAAGATCAACCACTTGCCGCTTGTAGTCGTCCGTAAACGACCGACGTTGACGTACTTCCATTCGACACCTCCTCCTGGCTCTCAGAGCCTCCTACAGGTGTCCATCAATTCGGAGGAGGTTCACTCTTGCGTTCGCCCGGCAGGATCAGCCCGGTGCAACAGTCGCGCAGTAGGCCAATCCGGTCGGCGTGCCCGAGTACCTCCGCAAGACCCTTCACATACGCCGCACATCGTACTTCAGCTCTCTCTTCGCTCTTCCGATTCATATCGGCTGCACGCCGTCGTGCAGCGGCTACACTCGCGATTGGCGATGACATCCCTCTCAATGAAAGCGTCATCGGTGATGAAGCCAGGAACGTCCAGCTCGATGAGCCGCTTCTCGACGATCTTCGCGGTCGGCAAAACCCGAACTTCGATCGTCTCTCCCGGCTTGGCTCTTGCAGGCTCCGTGGCGCTCACAACCCAGGCCAAGGCGTTCCGAAGCGCGTTCTTGCGCAAGCTCACCCGCAGGGGCTTACGTGGCGTCGAGCTTCCAGAGCTTGGGCGCATTTTCTGCTTGAGAACGAGTTTTATCGCGTAACCCCATTGAAATTTAAAGATCATTTGCCCGTGCATGGTCTCTCTTCCCAAGTACGAAACCCGAACGAAAACCTGAATAATCTGGGATTTCCGGTCCAAAAGTCCCAGACTAAGTCCCAGACCGACAGAAAGCGTTCTTAGGTCGTTCCTTTTGGATGACCGGTAGTGCCGGTCGGAGCAAACCAAGTCCGGTGTCGGGAGTTCTAACTTCTCACTAAGCGGACCTAGCGTTACGAACGGGAGGATGGGGATCGGATTCGTTGATCTTGCGGGACTTTCGCCTCCGGTTCGATGGCGTTAGTCGCGTTTTGGTGAGGTCGTCGCTGGTGCGAAACTGATCCGCCTCGACAATGAGTGTCTGCGATAATTGCCGGTCCAGACTTACTAGATGCGGAGTGTCACAGACTGGGCCGCGCACGAGAAGGGGTGTCCTGTCAACACCATTGAAAATATTCATATGTTCTCGGTGTTGGCCATTAAAGCCACGGTTTCGACTACGGCCTTTTGAGACCCCCGTGGGTTAGGGATTGAAGCTTCGGATATGTCGGAATCCAGCTTGTGCCGCCGCTGCCTGTCGAGCTTCACAGCGCGCTCAGATCGTCCGACCCCGCCGGAAAATCGGTGAGGTGGGATCTTCTGCAAGACCATCGGACTTGATATCGCGGAGCGATTGATACGCCGCTCTCGGCAGAGCACTTAGAGTGAAAAGATCAGTTGGCCTGCGTCGCTCTCGTCCTCGCCCTGCAGCGACGAAAGCGAGACCCCCCAGAAGCCGCACCGGCTTGGGGAGCGGCATCTCGTTGTGAAGCAGGTCGACCGATAGACGCGCTAGGGCGCTGCGGCTCGCTTGCCGCGTCTCGCGGTCCTTGTCCTTCGGTGGCTTCGAGGGCAGCATTTTCGGTGTTCCCCGCTGCAGCGCCATAAGAGGACTCCCTTCGCGTCGACGACAACGTCGGCATCGAACGGAGTTCGGAGGGGTTCTTCAAATGAGGGCGCGAAGCCTCGTTCGTCCGCGATATTAGTACGCTTACGCACCCGCGCCATGGCAGTCTGCCGCGACAATCGATAGTACCGGCCCTACAATGTTCGATCTGACCTTCCTCGGAACTTCGGCCAGCGTGCCTTCAGCGGACCGCAACCATCCGGGCCTCCTCGTGGAGGCCAGCGGCCACCGCATCATGGTCGACTGCGGGGAGGGTACGCAACGCCAGTTGCTCCGGAGCGGCGCCGGCTTCAGAAGGCTCGACCGGCTCTTGCTGACGCACGGCCATTTCGACCACGTGCTCGGAATTCCGGGTCTGTTTTCGACGCTGCGGCTGCGGCAAAGCACCGATGTCATGACGATCCATGGCAGCCAGGGGACGCTCGACGTCGTCGTCCGGATGCTCGCCGGGTTCTGGGGCGAGGGACGGGCGCCCATGCCGTTGCAACTCGTTCCGTTGGCGGAGGGCCGGATCCTCGACGCCTGCGAGTTCACCATCGACGGTTTCCGTGTGCGTCATCGCGACACCGAAAGCTTCGCGTTTTCGTTCGCGAGCCAAGTGCGTCGGCATCTTCTGCCCGACCGCCTTTCGGCTCTCGGCGTGCCGGATGCTCCGGTGCGCAAGGATCTGGCGGAAGGGCGACCAGTCATTCTGGCAGACGGCAGGGCGATCGATTCCGAGGAAGTGCTGGGACCGCCCGAAGGGCGCAAGAAGCTCGTCGTTGTGGGCGACACAGAAACGACCGACGGCCTGGCCGAGCACGTCTGGGAGGCGGACCTCATGGTGATCGAAGCAACCTTTCTCGAACGCGATGCCGCTAGGGCCCTCGACTACGGCCATCTCACCGCGGCGAAAGCGGCTGAGCTTGCTGCGGCCGCCGGCGTCAAGCGACTCGTCCTTACGCACATCTCGGGCCGCTACACCGACGAGGAGATCCTGGCTGAGGCGACAAAAATATTCCCGAACTCCCGCGTGGCGGCCGACTTCGATCGACTGGCGGTCTGAAGCGTTGTCGATGATGTCCACGGCCGCTGTCGCTACGAACGGGAGCAGAAGCGCCGTGATCGCGAGAGCCGGATCCGCGATTTCGTTGATTTCGACGCGCGGGACATCACAAGCCCCGCGTTCAATGGTACAAGCGCCATGTCCTTCGACCGATCCTTGACGAGGCCACCCGAATTGCGGCCGTTTCCTGACAGCAAACGCATCGAGATCGGCGGGCGAAGCACCCCTGCTTCGGGGCGTCGCTGATGGCGGTGCGGCTCGGCATGATCACCCCGTCCTCGAACTCGGTGCTCGAGCCCGTCACGTCGGCGATGCTTGCGGAGCTGCCGGATGTCACTGCGCATTTTTCCCGGCTTCGAGTGACCGAGATCGCGCTCGACGCGCCCGCGCTCGGCCAGTTCGATCCCGGCCATATGCTGCCCGCGGCGGAGTTGCTCGCCGACACGAAGGTCGGCTCGATCGCCTGGAACGGCACGTCCGCGAGCTGGCTCGGGATCGCGCGGGACGAGACACTTTGCGCGGCCATTGCAGCCAGGACCGGTATTCCTGCGACGACGTCGACGCTGGCCTGCCTGGAGGCGATCCGGCTCGCCGGCCGATCGCGGGTTGGGCTTGTGACCCCGTATACCGACGACGTGCAGTCGCGGATCGGCGAGGTCTGGCGCGGCGCTTCGAGCCCGGTCCATGCCGAGCGGCATCTTGGCATCCGTGACAATTTCACCTTTGGCGAAGTCACGCCCGCGGCCATCGCGGAGATGATCCGCGCCGTGGTCGGCGAGGGCTGCGACGTGGTTGTGATCCTCTGCACGAACATGAACGGCGCGCGTATGGCGGCGGCGCTGGAGCGCGAGCTCGACGTTCTCATCCTCGATTCCGTTGCGGTCACGCTGTGGCGCTCGCTGCAGATCGCCGGCGCAGACATCGAGAGACTTGGCGAGTGGGGCCGGATCTTTCGCGAACCCGGGTTCAGGGCAATGGGCTGGAGAGCAGGACATGACGCAGCTTGACCTCGCGATCCGCGGCGGCTCGATCGTGACCGCGAGCGACCAGTTTCGCGGCGATATCGGCATCCGCGACGGCCGCATCGTGGCGCTGGCGGAGACCATCGAGGAGGCCGCCCGCGAGATCGATGCGAGCGGCCTTCTCGTGCTGCCGGGCGGTATCGACAGCCATGTCCACATCTCGCAGAACTCGGGGCCGGACGTCGTGATGGCTGACGATTTCGCCTCGGCCACGCGCGCCGCTGCGGCCGGCGGCAACACCATGGTCTTGCCGTTCGCGCTGCAGATCAAGGGGACCTCGCTCAGGGCCTGCGTCGAGGACTACAGAAAGCTCGCCGAAGGTGAGTGCTATATCGACACCGCCTTTCACCTGATCATTTCTGATCCGACGGCGGTCGTGCTCGGGCAGGAACTGCCGGCGCTGGTGAAGGACGGCTACACATCGTTCAAGGTCTTCATGACCTATGACGACCTCGTCCTCAACGACAGGCAACTTCTGGACGTGTTCGAGGTTGCGCGTCGTGAGGAGGCACTCGTCATGGTCCATTGCGAGGGCTATGATGCGATCAGGCATCTCGCCAGCCGTCTCGAGCAGGAAGGGCACATCGCGCCCTATTATCACGGCGTCTCGCGGCCACAGGCCGTGGAGCGCGAGGCGACGCACCGCGCGATCAGCCATGCCGAGATCGTCGGCGTTCCCATTATGATCGTTCATGTGTCCGGCCGGGAGGCGATGGAGCAGGTGCGCTGGGCGCAGCAGAAGGGGCTGCCGATCCACGCCGAAACCTGTCCGCAATACATCACCCTGACCGCCGAGGACATGAAGGGCCTCAACATGGAGATGAGCGGCGCGAAATATGTCTGCTCGCCCCCGCCGCGAGACAAGGAGAGCCAGGAAGCGATCTGGGAAGGCATCACGTCGGGCGTGTTCCAGACGTTTTCGTCCGACCATTGCCCGTTCCGCTACGATGACCCCAAGGGCAAGCTGACGCCGAAGGGCCGGACCTCGTTTCGCTGGGTGCCGAACGGGATCCCCGGCGTCGAAACGCGGCTGCCGATCCTGTTTTCCGAAGGGGTCTCGAAGGGACGCATCTCCTTGCAGAAATTCGTCGAACTGACGTCTACCAACCACGCGCGGATCTACGGCCTTTACCCGCGCAAGGGCTCGATCGGTGTCGGCTTCGATGCCGATATCGTGCTCTGGGACCCCGCCCTGAGAAAGACCATTCGCCAGGCCGATCTGCATCACGGCGCCGATTACACGCCATGGGAGGGATTCGAGGTCACGGGCTGGCCCGTCATGACCATCGCACGCGGCCGCGTCGTCGCCGACAACGGCAAGATCGTCGGAGAGAAGGGCGCCGGCGAAGTGTTGAAGCGCGACAAGTCGAGCCTGGTCTGAGTCCAGGTGATCGCTTCCGCAAGGAGCGTCTTAGGCTGCGGTGTGTCGGACGAAGTTGCGCGCTCCTGCCTTCAGATACACACCATTTCAGCTGGTAGCCGGCGAGGCAGGTGCAGCGTTAGATCACGCGCGGTGTAGTCCGCGCAAAGCCGACGGTGCTCTGCTAGTTCCGTGACCCAAAGACTGAACCTAATTGCGCCGGCATCCCACCAATCCGACCCTCACGGACTGAGACGACGATCACACAGATGAGGCAGACGACATACGGTAAGCAGGAGATCAGGTAAGGCGAAAACGTCAGGCCAGTTGCCTGCAGGCGTAGGGTTGCGGCCTCGCTGAGGCCAAACAGGAGTACGACCGGCAGTACGTAGAATGGATTCCATCGCGCGACGATCACGAGCCCCACGGCGACGAAGCCGCGGCCTTTGGTCATCTCGTTGGCCCAGGTCTGGGTGTAGTCGACCGAGAGGATAGCGCCGGCAAAGCCCGACAGCAGCCCCCCGATCAGGATACCCTGCGCCTGCACCAGCAACGGGCGGATGCCGAGCGCGCGCGCTGTCTGGAAAGACTCTCCGACGACGCGCCAGTTCAGGCCGGTGCGCGTGCGATAGAGCCAAAAACCGGCGGCCAGCACGATGAGGATGGCGAGAGGCGCAATCGGCGTGAGCTGCGTCAGGATCGGCCCCGCGAACGGGACACCGGCGACATTGGCGCCTGCGAGCGGCGCGAGGCCCGTGACCTGTCCGCCGATGGCGGCGCGTCCGAAATAGGAGGTGAGCCCGAGCCCGAGCGTGAACACCGCAATGCCGCTTCCAATCTGGTTGGCGTCGAAGCCGAGACACAGCGCGGCATGGATGAGGGACAGCAGCAGTCCGGCGGCGGCCCCTGCAGCGAAGCCGAGCACAGGACTGCCGGTCTGCGCGGCCACCGCAAATCCCACGCAGGCGCCACACAGCATCTGCCCCTCGACGCCGAGATTGACGATGCCGACCCGCTGCGTCAGCGTCTCGCCGAGCGTCACCATCATCAGAGGGGTCGAGGAGCGCAGCATCGCGGCGACCCAGGAGCCGGCGACGGCGAGGGCTTCGGTCTCATTCATGGCGGGCACTCCTGCGGCCCGCCGCGCCGCTGGCGGCAAGTGCGGCGACGAACAGCAGCCCTTGCAGGATGGTGGCGCTTGCGCTCGGGATTTTGGAATAGAGCTGCAGCGCATCGCCCGCGGCAATCAGCCCGCCGACCAGGATCGCAATCGGGATCGCGCGCAAAAAGTGCTGGCCGGACAGCCAGGCAACCAGGAAACCGGTCAAGCCATAGCCGACGGAAATGCCGCCCTGCAACCGCCCTTGAATGGCCGAGGTCTCGCAGATGCCGGCGAAGCCCGCGAGCGTACCACCGATTGCCATCACGAGCAGCGTCTGCCGGACGAAATCGAAGCCGACCATGGCGGCAACCTTGCGGTTGCCGGCGAGCACGCGCAAGGCGATGCCCCAGCGCGTATGGGTCACCGCGATGTGCAGGATCACCGCAGCGAGGATGCCGGCGATCAGGCCGGCATGGGCGCGCGTGCCGAACACGCCAGGTACGGTCGCGGCCTTCGGAAACGGGATCGTCGCCGGCCAGCCTAGGCTCGTCGGATCCTTCCAGGCGCCGTAGACGACATAGCTCACGAGCAGGACCGCGACATAGTTCATCAGGAGCGTCGAGATCGTCTCGTTGACATTGCAGCGTGCCCGCAGAACGCCGGCTATGCCGCCCCACAGCGCGCCGCCAACAGCGCCTGCCGCCAGCATCGCGGGCAGCAGCAAAATCATTGGCGCAGCCGGGAAGGAGACCACGACCGCCGTCCCGGTGAGCGCGCCGAGATAAAGCTGGCCTTCGCCACCGACTGTGATCAGTCCGAGCCGCGCCGGCAGGATCACGGCCAGCGCGCAGAACAGGATCGGCGTCGCCTTGACCAGGCTTTCCGAGAGCGAGTAGCTGTCGCCGAAGGCGTAGAGCACCATTTGCGACAGCGTGGCGAGCGGCGGACGGCCGATCGCGGCCAGGAAGATCGCAGCCGCAATCACAAACGCCGCGCCGCCGCCGATCACGGCGACGATCCGCATGCTGGTCGCAGGGCTCATGCGGCATCCATTGCACGGCCCGCCATCCAGCGGCCGAGCGCCTGGCGGTCGGCGTCCTCGCGCCTGACGATGCCCATGATCTCGCCGTCATGGATCACGGCGATGCGGTGCGCGTAGCTGAGGAGATCGTCGAGCTCTTCGGAGATCCAGACGACACAGGCCCCTTCGGCCGCCTGCCGAAACATTTCGCGGTAGACGGCTTGGGCCGCCAGCACATCGAGCCCCATCGTGGGATAGCAGGCGATCACCAGATCGACTTTGCCGGACAGCTCGCGCGCGATGACGAGCTTTTGCAGGTTGCCGCCGGACAGCGAAGAAGCTGCCAGCGCCGGCTGCGGCGGCCGCACATCATGGGCAGCGATCAGCCCTCGTGCGCGACCAACGATCGCCTCGCGCCTGGGGAAGAACGAAAAACGTCGTGCCTCGCGCAGCGCCAGATTGAGAGCGAGGTCGAGCTCGGCAACCACGGCATTGTCGAGCGGCCGCTCCGGAATGTAGGCGACCTCATCCGCGATGGCACCGTCATGCACGTGACCAGCAATACTGAAGCCGTTGAGCACGACGTCGCCTTGGTCCACGGCAATGAGTCCCGCCAGCGCTTCGGCCAGCGTGAACTGGCCGTTGCCGGAAACGCCGGCGACGCCGAGGATTTCTCCGGCGGCAAGCTCGAACGTGATATCGCGGACGACGCGTCCCTGAACTGTCGCCGAAAGCCCTCGCACCTGAAGCAGGGGAAGATTGGTCGCTGGCGGCGCCGGCGCCGACAGCGATCCCATGGCGCCGCGCCCGACCATGGCCTCGACCAGGGTCCCGGGCGTCCGCTCGCTTGCGCCGGCCCGATCGACCACCTTGCCGCCGCGCATCACCACGATTCGATCGGCGCAGGCGCCGACATCGGCGAGCTTGTGGGTGATGAGCACCACGGCCTTGCCTTCCGAGGCCAGCGTGCGGATGAAACCGTAGAGACGCTCGCTCTCGGCCGGCGTCAGCACGGAGGTCGGTTCGTCCAGGATCACCACGCGGGCATCGAGATTGAGCACTTTTGCCAGTTCGACCAGCTGTCGTTCGCCGACACCAAGTGTGCGCACCGCCCGGGCTGGGTCGATGTCCGGTGCGAGCCGGGTGAGCCAGCGTAGCGCGGCCCGCACGCGCGCGCTGCCACGTGGCTGCAGCCACGGCGCATCGGGGAGCGCTGCCAGCAGATTCTCCAGGACCGACAGGGCCGGGACCAGCGAAAATTGCTGGAACACCATGCCGATTCCGGCGGCCATCGCCTCGCGCGGCGAGGAAAAGCCAACCGGCTTGCCTTGGATGCTGATCGTCCCGTCGTCGGCGGTGTAGAATCCATAGAGAATCTTCATCAGCGTGCTCTTGCCGGCGCCGTTCTCGCCGAGCAAAGCCAGCACCTCGCCGGTATTGATCACAAGGCTCACATCGTCGTTGGCGACCACGGACCCGAACTGCTTGCGAATCGAAGACAGCGTGACCAGCGGCTCCGTCATGTCTCACCGGACTGCAAAGATGGCGTCGACCTCGACGGCGGCGCCACGGGGCAGGTTGACGACGCCGACAGCCGTGCGCGCATGATCGCCGCGCGAGGCGAACAGTTCGTGCATCAGGTCGGAGGCGCCGTTGATCACCTGCGGAATGCTCGGGAAGTCCGGCGTGCAGTTGACGAATCCGCCGAGCCGCAGGCAATACGATACGCGGTCGAGCGAACCGCCGCAGGCGAGCTTGAGCGCCGCGATCAGGTTGAGGCCGCAGACGCGCGCGGCGGCCTGCGCCTGCGCGAGGTCGTAGGTCTCGCCGACCTTGCCGACGAAGCGCACGTCACCGTTCCATTCGCAGACCTGGCCGGCGAGATAGACGAGATCGCCGTGGCGGCGGAATGGCACGAAATTGGCGATCGGCTTCGGCACCTGCGGCAGCTCGATCCCAAGCGCGGCCAGGCGCTGGTCGGCGGACTCGACGGTTCGCTCTGACATCTTGCCCTTATCCTGGCTGCCTTGTGGCTAGCGCCCTGAGGATCTCAGCCGATTGTGTGACGAAGCCGTACAGCAGCTTGACGTTATAGAGCACGGCCTGCACGCAGAAATCCGGCGAGGTGGTCGCGGTGCCGTCCTCGATCAAAATGGGGTCGTAGCCGAGGAAGCTTGCATCCTCGAGCGTCGTCATCACGCACTGGTCCATGTTCACCCCGCCGATGAACAGGGTCTTGATGCCCATGTTGCGCAGCACGGCATCGGTCTCGGTGTCCCAGAACGCGCTGAAGCGGTGCTTGATGATCTGGACATCCTTGTCGCCGGGATTGATCTCGTCGACGACCTCGGCGCCCCAGCTTCCGGCCGCGATCACCTCGGAGCGGGTGCCCGGCACGGCCTGCGCGATGCCGGGCTCATCGCCGCGCGGATTATGGGCGTGACGCAACGAGGGGCTGATGTTGAGGAGATCCTTGCGCACGCCCCAGTTCACCCAGATCACCGGAATGTCGCTGGCGCGGAACGCATCGATCAGTGCCGCGAGCGGCGCGATCGGCTTGCGGTTCGGCGCGATGTCGATGCCGCGGGAGTCCAGCCAGCCGCCCTTGGTGCAGAAATCGTTCTGCATGTCCACGATCAGCAGCGCCGACTTGGCGGCATCAACGGTGATGTTCTGCGGTTCGGCCGTCACCGCAAGCGGCTGGACGGGAGGGGCAGGGCGCGTCATGTCGACCGCGTCAGGCGTGACTTTCCAGGCCTGACCAGGATTCGTTCCCATCATCACGGGAATGGCCGGTTTGGCGGTGACGTTCATGGCGAGCCCTCCTGACGCGCGCGCCGACCTATTTGGTGGCGCCTGTGATGCCCTTGACCAGATAGTCCATGGTCTCGATCTGCTCCATCGAGAGCTTCTGGCCACTGGCTACAACAACCGTGCCATCCCGCTTCGCGATCGGACCTTCCCAGATCGATTTCTTGCCGGAATTGATGTCGTCCTTGAGCTTCAGGATGCCTTCCTGAACCGTGGCGGGCACCATGGCGCCGAAGGGATCGAGCACGACATTGCCGCTCGCGAGGTTGCCGCGAACGTGGGATGCCGCCCACGTGCCAGCTTTGATCTGCTTGATCTGCTCGACCATCATCGGGCCCCAATTCCAGGACACGCCGGTGAGCCATGCCTTTGGCGCGCGGTCATGGATGTCGACGTCCTTGCCGATCATGAGGATACCGCGTTTCTCGGCGACCTGGGCGATGGTGATGGGGCTGTCGACCTGCTCGGCGATCACGTCGATGCCGGTGTCGGCAAAGGCGTTGGTCGCCTCCGTCTCCTTCTGCGGCTCCCACCACCCCCCGTTCCAGACCACCGTCGTCACAGCCTTGGGGTTCACGGACTGAGCCCCGAGGGTAAAGGCGTTCACCGAGCGCATCAATTGCGGAATCTGGAAGCCGCCCTGGAAGCCGAGCTTGCCGGTCTTGCTGAGATGGCCTGCGGCGACGCCCGCGAGATACATGCCGCCATCGCTGTCGGCCCAATAGGTGCCGACGTTCTTGGAGGTCTTCAAGCCACCGGCGTGCAGGATGGTCACGTCAGGGTGCTTCTCGCCGACCTTGATGGCATAGTCGAGATAGCCATAGGAGGTCGCAAAGATGATTTTGTGGCCGCTTGCGATCAGCCGCTCCATCACCCGCTCAACCTCCGCCGTCTCGGGGATCAACTCGAAGGAGGTCGTAGTGACGCCGGGCATGGTCTTTTCGACATATTTGCGTCCGTCATCCATTGACGTGTTGTAGCCGGCGTCCGCGGCGGGGCCGACATAGATGAAGCCGATCTTGTCCTCGGCCGCTGCCTGGGAGGTCAGCGTGGCGGCGAGTGCGAGGGCGGAAAGCAGCGTGGCCTTTCTCATCGTTTGCTCCTTCGGTGATGCAACGCGTAAGTAAACGTTTATTTACTTCAAGCAAACCACGTGCCAGAACCCACGACGGGTACCGCTGCCGCCCTCAACAGGCTAAGTCTTTCACAGATCGCAGGGAATCGACAGCGTGCTGCGGTGCAACGGCAGGTATCCGAGTTGCGCAACGGTGGCGCTTGCTGAAGCGCTGGGCAGAGCTGGCTAAAATTTATGAAGCTTTGCGTCCGAGGAAGCCGAGCATCATCTCCTTGGCGTAGCGCTTATGCTCGGCTTGCCAGTCGGCTTTCAAGATGTCTGATTTGAAGATGATCGACAGCGTATGCGCGTTGGAGCGGTGGAAATAGGCAAAACCTACCATAGTGACATAGAGCTGGAGCGGATCGATGCCGCGACGAAACACGCCAGCTTTCTCGCCGCGTTTCAATAGCTCGCCGATCATCGAGATCAGGGGTGAGGCTACGACCGGCGTTCTCGAACTCTTCTTCAGGAATCGCGCCCGCAGCAGGTTCTCTCCGCTCAAAATATGAATGAGCTCGGGGTGCTTGCCGAAATGCTCGTACGTGAAGTCGAAGAGCTGCATCATGCCATCAACCGGCGTGACATGCTCGAAATCGAGCTTCAGCTCCTCAGCCCGCAGTTCGCCGAGCACGTGCTCGAGAACCGCAATATAGAGGCGATCCTTGCCACCGAAATAGTGGTAGATCATGCGCGGATTAACGCGGGACTTTCGACAGATGGTCAGGACCCGGGCACCGCTGTAGCCCTTCTCGGAGAATTCAGTGATTGCTGTGCGCAGGATCCGCTCCCGGGCGCCTTCCGGCAGTGACGTTTTCTTGAGCATACGATTTGCCGAGCTAGTGACGCGAGCGAGGCTAATCTCGCGGGGGGGCCCAACGCAATATGCTGGAGAGCTTGGAAAGGGGACAGCACAGCCGACTCATCTTGAGGGTTAGCGCAACCAGACGCCACGCGCGTGAATACGCATAATTCCACGAGTGAATTTGTCTGTGCGAGTAACGTGGCCGGGTTGACCGCGGCGCTTCGAGGCACCTCTTATGGCATCCTGCCACGGATCATGCCGCTGTCTTCAGCGCCCATGGCGATGAAATCGAGGCACATGTCGGCGCCCGGGATGGCGGCGGCGCCGACGCGTGCGACGGCGAGGTCCTGCGACCCACTGCCGGAGCCGGCCGCCACCGCGCCGAGAATGAAACCGTCGACGCGAATTGGCAGACCGCCGATCAGGTTGGTCCACCGGTTCTCATGGGCCAACGTGACCTGGATTTCGACATCGGCGTGCGCGCCGCCGGTCGGTACGCCCGACAGCGCCGAGGTTCGTGCCTTGTTGATGGACGAGGTGACGCTCAGTCCCTTCGAACCGTCCATCCGCCCAAACGCCAGCAGATTGCCGCCAGTGTCGACGACGGCGATGCACATCGGCTGTCCGATTCGGGTTGCCTCGGCAATCGCCGCGTTCAACACCTTGAGCGCGCCTTCAAGCGTCAGCGTCCGCGTGTCCTTGATGTCGGTCATGGTCGCTCCTGCAAAGATCCGATGTTGAGTTCACGCGCGATGGCGCATGCCGCACCGATGAGTGCGGCATCCCCGCCGCGCCAGCCGATCAGGGACAGACCGACCGGGATCGTACCGATCATCGCCACCGGAAGGTTTACCTGAGGCAGGCCCGTCAGTCCGGCGATGCAGGTCAGATCGATGATCCGGCTCACGGCGGCGCGCATCTCGGACAGGCGGGCCTCGCGCGCAATCGGCAGGATCGGCGAGGTCGGCAGACAGAGCATGCGCCGTCCGTCGAGCAGCCGATCGAGCCGCAGCGAAGCGTGCTCGCGGAAAGCGCTCGCAGCCGCCACGTCGCTTGCGGCGATGCGTCCGTCGTCCGCGAACGCGCCGGCGACCTCGGCCGAGAAACGCGGGTTGACGCGATCGATCCAGTCCCGAAAAGTGGCATGGAATTCGGATTGCTGGAGCAGGCGCTGCTGGCGGGACCAGTCCGTGAGGGCGCCGTCTGCGAGGACAGACTCGCTGCAGCGGACGACGCGGCGCAGACGATCAGTCGCCGGCAGCAACGCGCGCCGCACCGGCTCGTCGGCAATCGCAAGGCAATCCGTGGCGACGATGATCTCCTCGGGGAGCGCGTCGCCGATCGGCTCATCGAGCAGGACGCTGCCTGCTCGGGCGAAGAGCGCAGCGCTGTCAGCGAAATATCCGACCGTGTCGAAAGAAGGCGCCTGCGTCATCATGCCCGCGGTCGGGATGCGGCCGTGGCTCGGCCGCAGGCCGTAGAGGCCGCAGAAGCTGGCGGGGATGCGCACCGAGCCGCCGGAGTCGGTACCGAGCGCGATATCGACGACGCCGCCCGCGACCGCAGACGCCGAGCCGCTCGACGAGCCGCCCGGGACGCAATCCGGCGCGCGCGGATTGAGTGGGGTGCCGTCAAATCGGTTGATGCCGAGCAGGCCGAGGGAGATTTCGTCCGTAATGGTCTTGCCGCGTAACGTAGCGCCGGCGCCGAGAAGAGTGCTGACTGCCCAGGCGTTCGCCTCCGCCGGCGCGTGCGTGGCAGCCCAATCGGGATTGCCGCATCCGGTGACGAGGCCGGCCACGTCGAAGAGGTCCTTGGCGGCGAAGCTCAGGCCCGACAACAAGCCGGTGCCGCGCGGCTCTCGATCAATGATCGCGCCCGGAACGAAGGCGCCAAGCCGGTCTTCCACGATGGTGTCCTTGTTGCGAGTTACCGACCGGATGGCTGACCCTGATGGATGAAACAGGTTCGATTCGGGGGTGTCGAAGGAGGGCGACCACGAGGGTCGCCCCTGCGGGATCGACATGGCGTAGGGGCGCCCCTTGTGGGCGCCCCGTTTTTGTCCCCTCCTGGTGCTCAGTCCTTGTAGAGCTTGCGGAAGTCCGGATGGGTGTGAAACCAGTATTCGAAACCCTGCACGTTCTTCTGCACCGCGTAATCAGCGAAGCGCGTGTACAGCGGGATGCGGGGCAGATCGGTCATGACGATGTCGACCATCTTGTTCAGGCTCGTCTTGTAGATCTCCGGATCGCGGGTGAAGCGCGCCTCGTCGATCACCTTGTCGAGGTCCGGATTGACGTAGTTGGCGGTGTCGAACACCGAATTGTTGGCGCCGTCATAGGTCCAGAAGAAGAAGTAATCGGGGTAATCAAGCCAACCGTAGAATTCAGCGATAACCATCGGCATGGTCTTGCTTGCCATCTGCGCGAACCAGTTCGAGCCCGGCACCTTCTCGATGCTGACCTCGACACCGATCGTCTTCAGCGCCTCCTGGATCAGGATCGCGGAGGGTTCGCGCACAGTGGACTCGCTGAGATCAATCGACAGCGTCGTCTTGAAGCCGTTGGGAAAACCGGCCTCGGTGAGCAATTTCTTGGCCTTTTCCAGATCCTGACCGTGCTTGATCGGAACCGGCCACGTGGCCGCGGGATAGGGTTGCGCCGGGTCACCGCCGAACATCGGCTTGGCGCGGTTGTAGAGCGCCGAACTGATGATCTCCTTGTAGGGGATCGCATAGGAGATGGCTTCCCGCACCTTGGGATTATCGAACGGGGGGATTTTCACGTTCATGTCGACGAAGACGAGATCGTTCTGCACGGGAACGCCGATGACCTTGACCTTGCCCTGCTCGGCGAGTTCGGCATAATCCTTTGGCGGCAGGCCGACCGACATATCGACGTCGCCCTTTTCCAGAAGCGCCCTGCGCGTGCCGGCCGAGGCAATCTGCCGGTAGACGACGCGCTTGAGCTTGGGCAACGGCCCCGACTTCCACTCGTCAAACCGCGTGAAGACGGTCTGTTGCCCCGAGGTCCAGGACTCCACCTTGAAGGCACCGCCGCCGCAATCGTTTCGCGACACCCATTCGAACGCCCAGGGGTCCTTCTCCGTGGCGTGCTTCTTGGCCAGCTCGGAATTGACGATGACCGGCACCGGCACGACGAGATCCGGCATCGTCAGCTTGTTGAATTGATCGAAGGTGGCCTTGAAGGTGTGGTCGTCGACGACCGTGAACTGCTCGGGTTTCACGAGCGAGCCTGCCGCCATCTGCACCGCCGGGAAACCACCGGCTGCGATCGCCCGATCGAACGACCACTTGACGTCCTTGGCCGTCACCGGGGAGCCGTCATGGAAGGTGGCGTCCTTGCGCAGATGGAAGACGTAGGTCTTGCCGTCATCGGTCGCCTCCCAGCTTTCGGCGAGCTCCGGCGTCACCACCTTGGCGTCGTAGGAGACCGTGCCGTCGGCCAGAGTCTTTTCGCCATGGCTGACGAGGCGATCGTAAGCCTGCCAGACCACCATCCGGCTGTGATCGTTGGCGGTGGGAACCATGGTGTCGAGTCCATTGGGCCCCATTTCGGAAACGATAACCAGCGTGTCCTTGGCAATTTCGGCGGCCCGGCCGGGTGCGCCAGGCAACGCAATGGACGCCGTGAGCAGCGCCGCCGCGAGGGTTGTTCGAGTGAGCTTCATATCGTGCATCCTCCTTAAGTTGGTTGAGCGAGGGGCAGTGTCAGAGGCCGAGATCGCCCAGGAGTTTCGGCCATGTGTGAGCCCACGGACGCGCTTGTTCGAAAGCGCCGGAGGCGGCGAGCACGGTGCGGTCGGCAAGGTGGCGACCGATGATCTGCATGCCCACGGGCAGGCCGGTCTTGGTGAAGCCCGCCGGAATGGTCGCGGCCGGCTGTCCCGTCAGATTGCAGATGAAGGTGAAGCAGAGCCAATCGCCCGTGGTGACCATCTTGTCTTCGATGATTTCGGGGCCCTGCATGTAGAGCGGAAAGGCGGGCACCGCGAGCGTCGGCGTCAGCAGCAGGTCGTAATTGGCCATGAACCGCCACATGCGGTTGCAGACCATTTGCCGGATCATCTTGGCATCGGTGAAGTCGGCGCCGGTCCACTCGCGTTGCAGCAGCGCGACGAGATGCGGCGACATTTCCTTCTCGCGCCCCTTCATCATGCGGCGCATGCCGGTGAGATCGGTATCGCCGGCGACGATGGTCCAGAAATGCGGAAACGGGTCCTCCCAGCCTGGATTGGCCCGCTCCACCGTGCAGCCGAGATCGGTCTCGAACACCTTGACCGCTTCTGAGACCACGCGACGGACTTCCGGATCGACGGGCGCGTAACCCCAGTCTTCGCTGTAGGCGATGCGAAGACCCTTGATGCTCTCCCGGGTCGCTTCGACATAGTCGAAGTCGGCGGCCGGAATGGAATAGCGGTCGCGCGGGTCGGGTCCGGTGATCGCTTTCAGCATCAGCGCCGAGTCGGCGACGGTTCGGCTCATGGGGCCGACGTGTTCGAGCGACTCCCAGCTCGACACGCCGGGATAGCGTTCGTCCCGGCATCCGGGATAGAGCGGCACCCGGCCCATCGACGCCTTGATGCCGTAGAGTCCGCACAGCGCCGAGGGAATCCGGATCGAGCCGCCGCCATCGGAGCCGATCGCGAACGGGGCGACGCCGGCTGCGACCGAAGCACCGGAGCCGGCGCTCGATCCGCCCGATGTCATATCCAGGTTCCAGGGATTGCGGGTCGCCGCGAACACCGGATTATGGCCGACACCGCTGTAGCCGAATTCCGGCACGTTGGTCTTGCCGATGATGACGGCGCCGGCCGCCTTGAGCCGCTCGACCACGATGTCGTCCTCATCAGGCACGAAGTCGCGATAGAGCGGCGAGCCCATGACGGTCAGGATATCCTTGGTGGCGACCAGGTCCTTGATGCCAATGGGCACGCCGGCGAGCAGGCCGGGGTCTTCGCCGGCCGCGATCTTGGCGTCCACGGCGGCGGCCGCTTTGCGCGCGACATCGGGGGTCGGTGTGCAGAAGGCGTGGATGTACGGCTCAAGGGTCTCCATGCGGCGCAGCACCGCTTCCGTGACCTCCACAGCCGAAAGTGTCTTGTCCTTGACCTTCGCCGCAACAGTGCCGGCGTCCATGCGGCAGATCTCATTGTCAGCGCTCATGGGGTTCCTCCTACGGGTGAGAGAGCGAAGTGGCAGGCCGCGAAATGGTCAGGGCCAACGGCGCGAAGTGGCGGCATGGCGCTGGCGCAGAGATCGGTGCTCATGGGGCAACGACCGTAGAAGCGGCACGCATTGGGGTCTGGATCGATCGGGCTCGCGGGACTGCCGTCGAGTCGTGGCCGCGCTTCGCGGCGCCGCGCCGGATCGGGGATCGCGGCCACCAACGCCCGCGTATAAGGGTGACGCGGCGCGGTGAAGAGGGCCTCTCCCGGCGCGATCTCGACGATCTTGCCGAGGTACATGACGACGACGCGCGAACACAGCAGCCGCACCACGTTGAGGTCATGCGACACGAACAGGTAGCTCATCTTCAACCGGTCGCGGAGATCTGCCAGCAGCCGGAGGATTACGGCCTGGACCGACACATCGAGCGCCGAGGTCGGCTCGTCCAGGATCAAGAGCGAGGGCTCGACCGCAACGGCGCGTGCGATCCCCACGCGCGCGCGCTGGCCGCCGGACAATTGATGCGGATAACGCTGCAGCAATTCTTGCGGAAGCCCGACCAGCGCGGCGGTCATGCGGACGCGCTTGTCGATCTCGGCAGTGTTGCGCATGTCCAGCAGGCGCTTCAGCGGATCGGCGATGGCCTGGAACACGCGGAAGGACGGATTGAGGCTTTCGGTGGCATCCTGGAAGACGATCTGGATCCGCCGCCGGCCGGCCGCAGACGCAAACCGGGCCTGCGATACTGCGGTGATATCATCCCCACCGAGCAGGATCTGGCCCGTGGTCGGATCAATCAGCCGACCGAGCAGGCGCACCATGGTGGACTTGCCGCAGCCGGATTCGCCGACCAGCCCGACGCTTTCTCCGGCCCCGATGGTCAGACTGACGTCATCGACCGCGTGCAGCTTGGCACCGCGCGCCGCCCCCTTGATCGGGTAGAACTTGGACAGCGACCTGGCTTCGAGCAGCGGCGCCATCATAGTGGAAACCTGCAGCGCACGAGATGCGTGGGCGACAGTTCGGTCCAGGGCAGTTCGCCCTCGTCGCAGATCGTTTGGCGCCGATCGCATCGTCCGCTGAAGCGGCAGGGCGGCAGTGCGCTGCGCAGATCCGGCAACTGGCCCGGGATCGAATTCAGGGTCTCGATCCGGCTTTCCGGGACCGGTGTGGCAGCCAGGAGCTGGCGCGTGTAGGGATGCGCCGGACGATCGAGCAGCGTCTCGGTTTCGGCGATCTCGACCACATGCCCGGCATGCATGACGGCGATCCGATCGCAATATTCTCCCGCGAGCCCGAGATCGTGCGTGATCAGCAGGGTCGACATCCGCGCGCTGCGGCTCATGTCCCGGATCAGGTCCATGATCACGGCCTGGGTCGTGACATCGAGGCCGGTGGTCGGCTCATCGGCGATCAACACCGACGGACTGCAGGCGAGCGCCATGGCGATCATCACGCGCTGGCACATGCCGCCTGATAGTTCAAAGGGAAAGGCTTCCGCCCGGCGTTCGGGATCGGGGATGCGGACCCGCGCCAGCGCCGCGATGGCCGCCTGCTTCAGGTCGCGGCTCGGCAGGCCGGCGTGCTCGCGCAGCACGTCCTCGATCTGCTTTCCGACCTTGCGGATCGGGTGCAGGGCCGTGCGCGGGCTTTGGAAGATCATCGCCACTTCGCGCCCGCGCAGCTCGCGCATCGCTTCGGGGCTGGCCGCGCGCAGGTCGATGCCGCCCATAGTGATGCGGCCGCTTTTGATCTCGGCGGCCTCATCGTTGAGCGCCATGACGGTGTAGGCGGTGACCGATTTGCCCGATCCACTTTCGCCGACCACGCCCAGGATCTCGCCGCGCGCGACGGAGAGGCTGACGCCTTCCAGCGCCCGCACCACGCCATGACGGGTGCGAAACTCCACCGACAAATTGTCGATCTCGAGCTGCGCCATCACACGCGCTTTCTCGGATCGAGTAGATCACGCAGGCCGTCGCCGAGCATGTTGAAGCAGAACACCGCGAGCACGAGCGCCGCTCCCGGGAACATGAAAGCCCACCACTCGCCGGAAATGATGAAGCTCGCGCCTTCGGACACCATGATGCCCCACTCCGGCGTCGGCGGCCGAACGCCGAGCCCGATGAAGGACAGGCCGGCAGCGTTCAGGATCGCCCATCCCATATTCAGCGACGCCTGCACCATCATCGGTGGCAGGATGTTGGGGATGATGTGGTTCAAGAGAACCCGCAGCGGCCCATTGCCTCCCATGCGCGCCGCCTCGACATAACCGAGATCGCGCCGCACGTTCACCTCGGCGCGCGCGAACCGGCAGTAGAACGGCAGGTTGATGATCATCGTTGCGATGATGATGTTGGCCACGCTGTTGCCGAGTGCGACCACGATGCCCATTGCGAGCACGAACAGCGGGAAGGCCATGATAGTGTCCATGGCACGGCCAATGATACGGTCGGTCCAGCCGCCGAAGTAACCGGCGAGCGAGCCCAGCGCCAGGCCGACGACAAACGATAGGGCCACGGCGGAAATCGCCATGCCGAGATCCAGACGCGCCGCCACGATGACGCGACTGAGGATGTCGCGGCCCAGCGCATCGGTCCCGAAGGGATGCAGCGTGCTGGGCCGCGCCAGCTTGGTCGTGGCCGAGGTGGTCAGCGGATCGAACGGCGCGATGGACGGCCCGAACAGCGCGCAAAGTGCGAGCAGCGCAAGGATGATGGCGGCCGCGAGCGTCAGCCGGTTCTCGCCGAAGGCGTATCCGGTGTTGCGGGCGAGCGTGGCAAGACTCATGATTTTTGGCTCATGGCTCAGCCCTCGAACCGGACGCGGGGGTCGATGAGGGCCGCAAAGATGTCGACCGCGAGGTTCAGCAACACGTAAAGCGTCGCCATCATCAGAACGAAGCCCTGCACGGCCGCATAGTCGGAGGCAATCACGGCCGATACGGCATAGGCGCCGACACCCTGCCAACCGAACACCTGTTCGATGAGAACGTTGGAACCAAGCAGGAATGAGAACACCATGCCGAGCACGCTGCTGATCGGCAGCAGCACGGTGCGGAACGCGTAGGTGATCAGAATCTTGCCGACCGGCAATCCGCTCGCGCGCGCGGTGCGGACGTAGTCGCTGCTGAGAGCCTCCAGCATCGCGGCACGGGTGATGCGGGCGATGGGAGCGAGGGCGAACAGGCCGAGCGAGATCGCCGGCAAGACCAGTTGGGCGAGTGTCGCTCGCAACACGACCCAATCACCCGCGATGAGGGCATCAACTGTGAAGGCACCGGTGACATGGGGCGGCGGCGAGAAGGCAATCTCGTTCAGGCGGCCGAGCGGCTGGGGAGCCCATCCGAGCAGGAAGTAGAAGATATAGACGAGAAGCAGACCGACGAAGAAGGTCGGGAAGGCTGCGCTGACGGTGACCAGCGCGCGGCAGGCGTGATCGACAGGTCCATTGACCCGCGTCGCCGCCCACACGCCGAGGGGAAGCGCGATGCTCACGGCGAACAGTAACGCGAACGCCGACAATTCCAGCGACGCCGGAAGCCGTTCAACGAGATCAGTCAGAACCGGCTGGCCTGTTGTCAGCGAATGGCCGAGATTGCCGTGAACGAGTTCGTTGACGTAGTGCAGGAACTGCTCGGGAAGCGGTCGATCCAAACCTAGCGTGGTTCGGATACTGGCGATCGAGGCCGCGTTCGCCGCCGGCCCGGCGAAGAACGCGGCCGGATCGCCGGGCAGGGCGTGTGATATAAAAAAGGTGAGGACGATGACGCCCAACAGGCTGGGCACTGTTCCTAAGAGGCGTTTCCAGACGAAGCTCATCCGCGGTTCGCCCTGTCATCAGGATCGATCGGCAGCCAGGAGCGGTTGGCATGCATCTCATTCATGTCCAGATCGTAGCAAGCGCTGTGCCACCTCCTTCGGGCGTCAGCTGGCAGCGGAGGAGGTCGCCGTAACGTCGGAGAAGCGGGGCATTTCACGATGCCGGCACTGCGCGGGCGCCCGAAACGACAGGACTAATCGGCGGCTGCTGCCGCTCTTTGCGTCACATGCATGAAATTCATGCGTCCTGCGCTCGATCTTTCGGCTCGGTGGACTTCTCGCCTCAGTGGACTTGTGGCGTGTTGACCCAGATGATCCGCGCTTCGTCTGTGCCGACGTTGCGATAACTGTTGGTGAGATAGGCTTTGAAGAAGAAGGAATCGCCTGGGTTCATCAGGTAGGTGGTGTCATCTATGGTCAATTCGATGGTTCCCGAGACGAGATAGCCGACCGCTTCGCCTTGATGCGTGATGAGGTCGACTTTTTCGCCGCCGGGAGAGACCACATGAACATTGGCCTCGAGCAGGTTGCCGGCCGCCACCGGCACCAGTCGCTCATAGGTCACGCCGATGCCGCCGCGGAGCGCGTCGACAGGCACCTTCAGGCGCTCCTCCGGCTTTTGCACGAGTTTGTACTCGTCGATCTTGAGTCCGAAGAACGACGCCATGTCGCGATCCAGGGCGTGGACCATCTTGTTGAGCATCGGGAGCGACGGCATGACCTTGCCGGCCTCGATCTTTGAAATCATGCTTTCGTCGCAGCCGACGGCCTGCGCCAGATCCCTCATGCGCAATCCCTTGGACAGCCGTGCCCACCGGAGCCGGGCGCCAACTTTCAAAGTACCATTTTCGGAGTTCACGGCGGCGTTTTCCGGACAATCAAGGAGCGATCGCGCAATGTATGCACAAAAATCACGTGACTGACCAGCATGTCGGGTCGGCGCCTAGGGCTCTGCCCGTGCGCGCCAACTCCGGCAAGGGCGTTGAGCTACGCAAGGGTGGCCAGACTTGCGTTAGTCGGCACGGGCGAATACGGCAACTTGTCGGCATTGGCCGCGACTATGGCCTGCCTTCCGAAAGCACGACCTAGGGATGGGCGAGTGGCCTACGCCCCGTTCTGCACGTCGTTCAAATCAGCTGCCGGCACGGCCGGCATCGACAACGAGTGCGCCGACGGTTCGTTGACCGAGAGCAAGGTACAGACCGCCGGCAACAACAACTCCGAACAGCCAGCTGAGGTCCGCTCCACCACCCCGCAATCCGGTGGAACCGGTCCCTGCAGCGCCGGAACCAGTCCATCCTCGACCGACCAGCCAGCCACGAGCCCGGCGAAGAAAGCGATGATGCCGCTCCAATTGATGTCGCCATGGGCGCTGGTCTCGGGCGAGGCGTAGAGTGCAGCGACGTCGATATCGCCCTTCCGCTTGATGAAGAAGTCGGCCAGGACGACGCAGGCCCAAGGGCTCATCCAGAGCAGGAGGCTGATCATCCAGTTGTCGAACGCCTTCGCGAACGACGGCGCGAAGATGAAGTAGACCGTGACTAGATAGCCGGCGATGCCGACCACCAGCGCCAGCGCTGTCCGCGATAGCTTGATACCGGCGCTCAGAGTCGCCAGCGCCGCCGAATAGACGTTGAGGATGTTGGTTGCTATCGGACCATGAAGCACCATTAAGAGCACTAGCAGGCTGGCGACGCCGCAAACTAACCGTAGTTTGCCACCGTATTTTTTGAGTCTCTGGAAAGATTGAGCGGCAAATAGTACGGGTCATGGATCCCTTTTGAAGGATGGAGTGTCCGCCCGCCCTCAGGGATTACAGGGGCGCGTCCGCATTTCACGGACAGGCTCTCGTGAACCGCTCGGCAGGAGCGTCGCGGCCATGCGGCATCGATCCTTCGCGCAAGAGCAGATAATGCCTACCGAGGCAGAAACGAAAACCGGACCTTTATGCAGCAGCCAGTTGCATAAAGGTTCGGCCTTACCGTGCCTCGCCGCGATACCGAACGGTTCAAAGCACATTTCAGATCTTTTGGAGAGGTTTCGCTTGGCTGCCGGTTGCCACCCGGAGGCGGCGATGTCGCAGTCGCTAATACGATTACTTCTTCTTCTTTGAACTCTTCTTTGCCACCTTCTTGGTGGCAGCCTTCGCGGTCTTCTTTGCCTTCTTCGCTTTCTTGGCCATGTCGTCCTCTACAGAAAAAACTTGCTCAGTGAACATACACACGCCGTGCTCGACAAGCGCAACAGTGAAACAATATCACAAAAGCAAAAAAAGTACCAACGCGTTGCGAAATCGCTTTTGAGTTGCTCGCCGGAGGCACTCGGTCCCGCGTCCCTCCTGCGGCGGCGCTATGCTGACGCTCCGGCGGCTGCCCTTTTAGCCCGTCTTGCGACCCGCGAGTGGTCTCCGCTAGCGCTTCGCCCATACGCTTTTTTTCGGTACCCATCCGATAGCGGCCGCCTTGTTGATCGGCTGAGGGTGTGAGTCATGTGACTATTCACAGGAATAGTCACATGACGAACGAACGTGTCGAGATCATCACCTCAGTTGAGCGGCGACGATGCT